>Ga0207690_10000013_pt1 | contig 266156 bp, 240 predicted proteins | sample KBSC23metaG_FD_184315 | JGI IMG/M metagenome (GOLD analysis project Ga0207690, IMG submission 184315) | Corn rhizosphere microbial communities from Kellogg Biological Station, Michigan, USA - KBS C2-3 metaG (SPAdes) (version 2) | ecosystem: Host-associated > Plants > Roots > Rhizosphere >...
ACAAGCAGATGGGCTGGGACACGTCGAAGGTGAACGTGAACGGCGGGGCGATCGCGATCGGTCACCCGATCGGCGCGTCGGGCTGCCGGATCCTGGTGACGCTGCTGCACGAGATGGTCAAGCGCGACGCGAAGCGCGGTCTGGCGTCGCTGTGCATCGGCGGCGGGATGGGTGTCGCACTCGCGGTCGAACGCGGTTGAGTCAGGCCTGAAGAGCATGCACGCGTGCGGCGCAGGCCTGCGCCGCGCACGCGCGAAGCAGGTTGCGTACGCAACGGGCAACCCGCGACAGGTGTGATGTTCCGGTGCGCGCCGCGTCAGCCACGCGGGCGGGCGCGCATCGAAGCGGTGGGGCGGCGGCATGTGCCATGTCGTCGCCGCGCACCATTGATTACTTTACTTCTCGGTAACTAATAGGATGACTAAGCGAATTGCAGTTGTGACGGGTGGGATGGGCGGTCTTGGCGAAGCGATCAGCATCCGGTTGAACGACGCTGGCTACCAGGTCGTTGTCACGTATTCGCCGAACAATACCGGTGCCGATCGCTGGCTGACCGACATGCACGCGGCCGGTCGCGAATTCCACGCGTATCCGGTGGACGTGGCCGATTACGATTCGTGCCAGCAATGCATCGAGAAGATCGTCCGGGAAGTCGGCCCGGTCGACATCCTGGTGAACAACGCGGGCATCACGCGCGACATGACGCTGCGCAAGCTCGACAAGGTCAACTGGGATGCGGTGATCCGCACCAACCTCGATTCCGTGTTCAACATGACGAAGCCGGTTTGCGACGGCATGGTCGAGCGCGGCTGGGGGCGCATCGTCAACATCGCGTCGGTCAACGGCTCGAAGGGTTCGGTCGGCCAGACCAACTACGCGGCCGCGAAGGCCGGCATGCACGGCTTCACGAAATCGCTCGCGCTCGAGACCGCGCGCAAGGGCGTGACGGTGAACACCGTGTCGCCAGGCTATCTCGCGACCAAGATGGTGACGGCGATCCCGCAGGACATCCTCGATACGAAGATCCTCCCGCAGATTCCGGCGGGCCGGCTCGGCAAGCCCGAGGAAGTCGCGGGGCTGGTCGCGTATCTGTGCTCGGAGGAGGCCGGCTTCGTGACGGGCTCCAACATCGCGATCAACGGCGGCCAGCACATGCAGTGACGCGCGGCGGCCCGGGCGGCGTTCGCGCGCGCGTCCGGGCCGTGCTCCCGCTGTATCCAGCGCCGGAGCGGCGCGGCATGCGCGCGGTGATGGATCACGGACGCAGGTTCGCCGCACATGCGGCGGGCCGTGTGCGTCCGCGCTTCGGCTACCGCGTCGCGGCAGGCGCGCCACACCGGCCTCGCATTCCGGAGGAGGCATGGGTGAAACCTGGATGGGACTCGCGATCGGCGGCTCGGCACTGGCCGTCGCGCTGACGATGGCGATCGCGCTTCACTGGCTCGAGCGGCGCCGCGCGCGGCTGCTGCGAAATTTCGATCATCGCGATTGCTGGTTCGTCGCGTACGGCAAGTGCCTCGCGCGCAGGCCGGCGCGCCGCACGCGCAGCGGCGCGCGATGACGGTGGCGGTGCGGCAGCGGCGCACTCAAGCGTCGTGCCGCATCCCGCGCATCCTGCCTGCGCTGCGCGGGACGCTCACACTCAATCGCTCTTCTGCGCGCCTTCGCCCGAATCGTTCTTGTGGAAGATTCGCTTCGTCGTGCGCTTGGTGGCATCCCAGCCCTCGCGCGACACATGCGCGATGCCGTGGCCGACCGTCTTCGCGGCGCTTGCGGTCGCATGGCCGAAGCTGCGCGCGGCCTCGCCGGTCTTGTGCGCGGCTTCCTTCGAATCGCGCTTGATGTCCTGCTTCACTTCCGACATGTCCGCGTGCGCGATCGGGCTGATCAGCGCGAGAACGATTGCGGTGCAAATGAACTGACGTGCTTTCACGACCTGGTTTCCTTGGGCAAATTCATCGGGGGCCTGCGTGGCCGAACTGTGGCGGAACGCGTGCGCCGGCCGCCGATGCATCGAGCATCACCACCGCGCGGCCGCTGAGCAGCACGCGATCGTCGCAGCGCAGCGCGAAGCCGTACAGCACGGAATGGTCGTCGCCGCCGATGCGTTCGGCGTCGACGACGAGAGGCAGCGCGAACGTGTCGAGCCGATCGACGAACGCGTCGACGTTGCGCACGCTCGCGAGATAACCTGCGCGCGGCCGCGCATGTTCCGTGTGCTTCTGTTGCGCACCGAGCAGCGCACCGTGCACGGCCATCGCCTGCGCCGCATATTCGATTCCACAGACCGACGCGAGCCGGCCGCGCGAGCGCAGCGGATTGTGCGGATCGCGGTGGCTCGTCGCGCTGCAGCGAATGCGCTCGGCATCCCATGCTTCGACGCGATCGAGCACGCACATCGCGCCGTCGTGCGGGATGTGCGCGGCGATCCATGCGCGATCGAGCGTCGGCGGCGGCGGCATTGGCGTCGAGACGGGCGCCGTCATCGCGCGTGCTCCGCGGCCGGCTCGGGCAGCGCGATATCGACCTGCACGCGCGTGTCTTCCAGATAGTCGAGCACGACGCGGGTCGCATGTCGCGCGGCGAGCGCGTCGAGCAGCGGCAGCGCACGCGCGGCCGGATTGCCGGTGCGCAGCGCGTCGAGTTCGCGGTTCGCGAGCGTCGTCGCCGGCGCGTCGGTCAGCTGCACGTCGATGCGCGCGAGCGTGCGTTCGCTTGCGTCGGGCGCGAACACGAACGCGACGCCGAATGCGTCGACGATCGGCCGCACCGCGCGCAGCGGCTCCGGATAGTCGGTGTCGTAGGCGATCAGCAGGCTCGGCACGCGATCGACCGCGACCTGGCACAGGCTCTCGAGCAGGCCCGCGGCAAAGCTGCCGTCGTGCGCGCACAGCACGTTCGACGTGGCCATCGCCCGGGTGGCGATGCTCCAGTAGCCGGCCGGCGCGTTGTGCACGGAGTTGTGAAAGCGCGTGGGGGAAAGGTGGCGGTCGTCGCCGGCGAGCGTCTCGCAGATCGCGTGGCAATTCTGGCCGTCGCCGCCGGACGCGCTGAACACGGTCGCGAGCGTGGCGGGATCGCGCCCGCTCGCGGCTGCCGCCTCGAGGCCGACCGCGAGCGCGACGCGCACCACGGGGCCGGTGCGGCGGCGTTCCGCCGGGGGCAGGCCGGCCGGTGGCGGCAGCACGGTGCGCGCGCTCGCATAGGCGGTGCGGCCCGCGAGCACGTCGGCCGCGTGCGGCCAGTCGTTCAGTCCCGGCCCGACGAGGCCGACGCTTTCGATGAAGGCGGTGACGGTCATGTCGGCTCCCGGCGGCGGGCGTGCTCGGCGCGGCCGAGGATCAGGCTGCAATTCGTGCCGCCGAAGCCGAACGAATTGGACAGCACCGCGCGCAGGTGTGCGTCGCGGCTCGCGAGCACGTAGTCGGCGGCCAGCGCCGGGTCGGGTTGCGTCGTGTTGACGCCGGCCGGCACGAACTGCTCGCGCAGCGCGAGCGCGCCGACGACCGCCTCGAGCGCGCCGGCGGCGCCGAGCGTGTGACCGGTCGCCCCCTTCGTCGAGCTGCACGGCGTGCGCGCGAGCAGTGCGCCCACCGCACGGCTTTCGGCGGCGTCGTTGCTGGGCGTCGCGGTGCCGTGCAGGTTCACGTAGTCGATGTCGCTCGCATCGAGGCCGGCCGATGCGAGCGCCTGTTCGATCGCGACGCGCGCGCCGAGGCCGTCCGGATGCGGCGACGACATGTGATGCGCATCGCTCGATTCGCCGACGCCGAGCAGCAGGATCGCGTCGTCATCGAGCGCGGTGCGCGCATCCGGCACGCGTTCGAGCAGCGCGAACGCGGCGGCCTCGCCGATCGAGATGCCGTCGCGCGCGACGTCGAACGGCCGGCACGGCCGGCGCGACAGCAGTTCGAGCGAATTGAAGCCGTACAGCGTCGTCAGGCACAGCGAATCGACGCCGCCCACGACGGCCGCATCGATCAGCCCCGCTTCGATCATCCGGCGCGCGGAGCCGAATACCTTCGCGCCGGACGAACACGCGGACGAGATCGCCATCGCCGGCCCGCGCAGCCCGAAATACGCGCGTACGAATGCGGCCGGCGAATACGGGTTGTGGGTGTGCGCATAGCGGAACCCGGCGGGCAGTGCGCCGCTCGCCGGATCGCGTTGCTCGTACGCGCGTTCGGTCTCGAGGATGCCGGACGTGCTCGTGCCGATGAACACGCCGACGCGTGCGGCGCCATGGCGCGATACGGCCGCGGCGACGCGCGCGTCGAAGCCATCCTGAACGAGGCCGAGCTGCGCGAGGCGGTTGTTGCGGCAGTCGAAGTCGGCGAGATCCGCGCGCACGGGCTGAGCATCGACGCCGTCCACCGAGCCGATCCACGTGTCGAGTTCGGCGCGTTCGAAGTCGCACGGCGTGAGCGCGCCGCGCGCGTGGCGCAGCGCGTCGAGGGTCGCGCCGAGGCCGCGGCCGATGCAGCTGGTGGCGGTGAAGTGCGAGAGCAGCAGAGGTTTCACGAGGGTCGCATCCGGTGGCCGGAACGGGCGCCGCAGCAGGGCTGGCGAATCCCGCCGGGCATGGTCAGATTTTATCAAACGGGGGGGCCGGCATCCCCGGCTGGCCGGGCGGTTCGGGCGGTTCGGGCGCGAGCGCGGCACGCAGCGTGGTCCACTGCAACCGCGCATCGGCGGCCGCGCGCAGCAGCGCCGGCAGCACGTCGAGCACGACCGGTTCGCCGCGCGCATCGCGCGCCGCGTGGCCGTCATGCACGAGCAGGATGTCTTGGGGCGCGAGGCCGTTCAGCAGGCGGCGCGTGACGGTGTCCGCATCGTGCTCGCGCGTGTCGAAGCCGCGTCGCGTCCAGCTGGCGAGCTGAAGACCGAGCTCGCAGAGCACCGGCTCGAGAAACGGATTGCGCAGGCCGGCCGGCGCGCGGAAGAAGCGCGGTCGCGTGCCGGCGATCTCGGTCAGCGTCTGCTGCGCGGCGGCGATTTCGCGCCGCAGCGCGGCGGGGCCCGACAGCGAGAACGTATGCCGGTGCCGCTGGCTGTGGTTCTCGACCGCGTGGCCGCGTGCGACGATCGCTTCGATCCACTGCGGATGGCGGCGCGCGAGATCGCCGATGCAGAAGAACGTCGCGCGTGCGTCGTAACGATCGAGCAGGTCGAGCACGCGCGGCGTGACGTCGGGGTCCGGCCCGTCGTCGATCGTCAGCGCGATCCGGCGGCCGGCACCGGCCGGCAGCCGCGTCCAGTTCGGCCCGAGCAATGCGCTGCGCGGCCACAGGCCGGCAGCCGTCAGCGCGAGATGCGAGGCGACCACGCCGCCGGCGGCCCACGGCCACGCGGCCGGTTGCACGACGACGGCCGCGAGCGCGCCCGCATGCAGCGCGGCGGTGCCCGCGATCAGCGGCGTTGGCTTCCAGCGGCGCGCATCGCCGGGCTGCCGCGGTGAAACGGATGACGGCGCGTTCATGCGCGAGCTCCTGTCGGATCATGGGGACGGCCGTTTAAGGCTGCGGTGCGCGGCGCGAGAATCGCCGCGAACGCCAGCGCGAGCATCGCGCCTGGGCCGACGGTCAGCCCGAAGGTTTCGAGCAGCGGCACGCGCGACAGCGCGAGCAGGCCGAAGCCGGCGACCGTCGCGAGGTTCGCGATCAGCAGCGATACGAGCGTGTACGGCGTGACCGGTTGCGCGTCGTCGCGCTTGCAGAAGAACAGTGCATAGTTCGAGCCGACCGCGACGATCAGCAGCATCCCGACGAGGTGCAGGATCGTCAGCTGCACGCCGGCGAGCGCGAAGCCGGCCGTCACCACGAACACGGCCGCGACGAGCGGCGCGAGCGCGCGCACGACGCGGCGCGGCGAGCGCAGCGCGATCAGCAGCAGCACGGCGATCGCCGCGAAACCCGCGAGCGACAGCCGGATGTCCTCGTGCACGTAGTCCACGTACAGGCGGTCGGCCTCGGCCTTCATGTCGACGAACAGCGCGTCGGGTACGCCGGCGCGCGCGACGGCCGCGCGGATCGGCGCGGCATCGAGTGCCGGCGCGGCGGTTGGCGCGGTGCGAGCGGCGTCCGGCGCGCGCAGCGGCAGCATCGCGCTCCAGCGGCCCGCGCGCTCGGTCAGCAACGCGTCGACGGCGAGCGCCATCGACGTGCCGCGCAGGTCGGCGCGCGTGAGCAGCGGCGCGTGGCGCGCGGCTTCGACATCGGCGACGAACGGTGCGAACACCTCTGGCCTGACCGAGATCGGCTGGTTCGCGACGGCCGTGCGCATGCGCGCGGCGAGCGCGTCCGCGTCGGGCAGGCTGGCCCGGCGCGCGCGCTGCGCGGCGTCGCTCGGCAGGTAGCGCGCGGGACTTTCGAAACCCGCGAGCACGCCGCGATCGACGAGCGGCTGCAATTGCGCGGCGACCCGTTCCACGCGTTCGAGCGCGACCTGTTCGCTCGGCGCGGAAATCACGACGAGGTAGCGCACGTCCGGTGCACCGACATCGGCGCGCAGACGTGCGTCGAGTGCCTGCGCACGGGCGGGAACGGGGCTGAGCGCCGCGAGTTCGCGGCTCCACAGACCATCGCGATGCAGCACGAGCGTCGCGCACGCGGCGAGCACGAGCACGGCGAGCGGCCAGCGCAGCCGCGGCGCCGCGGCGGCCGCACGCGCGAGCACCGCGCCGATGCGCGACACGTCGCGAATCGCTACGTGCTCGCCGCGCAGGTGCGGCAGCACGTAGCGCGTGACGAGCGCGGCGGCCGTCAGCCCGGCGATCGAATAGAGCCCGAGCTGTACGAGACCCGGAAAGCCGGAGAACAGCATCGACGCGAAGCCGCACACGGACGTGAGCACGCCGAGCCGGATCGTCGGCCAGTATGCGGCGAGCCACGCGCGCATCGCGTCGGCGGGCCGTGCGGCGCCGCGCGAGCGGGCCTGCGACGATTGCACGAACAGGTAGATCGAATAGTCGACGGCCTCGCCGATCAGCGTCGTGCCGAAGCCGAGCGTCAGCCCGTGGACGGTGCCGAACGCGACGCTGACCGCCGCGATGCCGGCCGCGATGCCGGTCAGCACCGGCAACAGCCCCAGCACGAGCGTGCGCGGCGAGCGGTACAGCGTCAGCAGCAGCGCGACGATCAGCACGAGGCTCGCGGTCGACAGCCGTTCGACGTCGTGCCGGATCGTGTCGCGCGTGTCGACCGAGAACACGCCGGGGCCGGTCATCGCGAGCGTGTACGCGGCCGGGTTCGGCAGGGCTTGCGTCGCGGCGGAGAACGCGCGGCGCACCGCGTCGATCGCGCGTGCCTGCGCGTCGGTGTCGGAGCCGGCCGCGGCCGTCTGCACGACGAGCACGGCGCGCGCGCCGTCGCGCGACGCCCACACGCCGTCGCGCACGGCGGGCTGCGCGCCGCTGTCGAGCTGGTCGACGAGCGCGGTCACTTCGCCCGTCGGGTCGCGCGGCAGCATCGCCTTCGCGACGAGGCCCGCCGATGAGCCCAGCAGGTCGAGGCTGTCGCCGAGCGCCTGGTGCAGGCCGTCCGCGCTGAAGCGTCGCGGCGTGACGGCTGGGCTCAGCAGGTAGCGATGATCGAACACGAACTGCTGATCGCGTGCGTCGTTCACGGCCTCACCGTTGTTGATCGCCGAGAATTGCCGGTCGGCGCGCAGCGTGCCTGCGACGTGCCGCGACAGCGCGGCGCGCGTGGCCGCATCGCCGCCGTCGATCGCGACGAGGATCAGCCGCGACACGATGCCGTCGCGCAGTTGCTCGACGAGCACGCGCTGCCCGGCGCTCGGCGCGCGCGGCAGGAACGCGGACAGGTCGGCCGTGAAATGCGCGCGGGCGATCGCGATCCCGCATGTGACGAGCGCGAGCAGCCACACGAGCACCGCGCGTTGCCGCCACGCGGGCAGGCGTCGGGTGACGGGGGCGGGCGGCTGGGTGCGTTCGTCCATCAGTTCGCCGGGACGGGTTGCAGGTGCATCGTCGAATGGTCGCCGTCGGCCTGCCGGATCGCGACGCTGCGCAACACGTCGCGCGTGCCGTCGAGCGTGATCGTGCTGATGACCTTCAGCATCCGCGAATCGAGCGGCGTGAGCGTCAGCGTCCAGTCGTCGCCATGGCCGGCGAGCGCGACCTTGTAGACCTGCTCGAGCGCGTAGCGGTTGCCGGCAAGCGTCGCGCGGATGCTGTCGATGAAGGCGCCGAGCTCGGGGTAGCGCGCGAGCGCGAGCGTGAATTTGCGGTTGTTGCGCTCGACGGTGAGCATGTCGCCGTCGACGACGAGATGTTCGGGCTTCGGGCTCAGCGTGTGTTTCTCGAGATGGTCGGGCGCGACGAACACGAGTTCGCCCGACGATTCGAGCGGCTGCGCGGCGATCGACAGCGTCTTCGTCTCGGTGAACGTCGCACGTCCGGACTTGTGCTGCGCGAGCGTCGACATCAGCCGGTCGAGGGTCCATGCCGAACCGGTGTCGGCCGCGTGCGCGGGCAGCGCGAGCGCGACGGCCGACGCGACGGCGAACACGCGCGCGGCGTGGCGCGGCACGAGCAGGAACGGCAGCGGCAACAGTGACAGGAAGCGGCGAACGGCGGTCATGCGTCGGAATCCCTCGGGGTGGACAGCCCGGTGCACGCGCACGCATCGTCGCGGCGCGCGGCGGCGTCGCCGGTCTGCCAGAAATCGAAATAGTTGAACCAGTTGTACGGGGCCGCGCGGCAATACCGGTCGAGCAGCGCGACGTAGCGCGCGAGCGCCGCATCGACCGCCGCCGCGCGTGTGTCGCGACGCACGTCGGAGAAATCGGCGAGCGTCTCGAAGTGCACGTCGTAGCGATTGCCGTCGCGATAGAGGCCGGTCATGAACAGCACCGGGCGCCGCAGCATCGCGGCCATGTAGAGCGGCCCGAGCGGGAACGCGGCCGGCGCGCCGAGCAGCGGCAGCCGCCGCATCGACGCGGCCGCGTCGTCGAGCAGCGTGCGGTCGGCGAGCATCCCGACCATGCAGTTCGCGTCGAGGCGCTCGCGCACCTTCAGCATCGAGTCGACCTGCCCGAGCGGAATCACTTCCGGCTTCGCGGCCGGATTCACGGCGGCGAGCGTCGCGTTGATCTTGCGCGCGTTCTCTTCGAACATCGTGACGACGACCCGCAGGTCCGGCCGCGTGCGGCCGATCGCCCGCACGACTTCGAAGCTGCCGAGGTGCGCGCCCATCAGCACTGCGCCGCGCCCGCCGGCGAGCGCGTCGTCCACCCGCGTTTCGCCGTGCAACCGGATGTCGAACAGGTCGAAGCGGCCGTTCATCAGGTAGATGCGGTCGTGGATCGTCGCCGCGAACGTGAACACGTGCCGGTACACGTCGCGCCAGCGCGCCGGACGGCCGAGCACGCGGCGCAGGTAGTCGCGCGACGCCGCGCGGGCGACCGGCGAGAACAGCACGAAATAGGCCGCGATGCCGTGCAGCACGACGCGCGACGGTTGCCGGCCGAACCGCAGCGAGATCCAGCTCATCGCGCGCAGCAACGCCGCGTTGCTGCGTTCCTGGCGCTCGGCCCATGCGGTGCGCTTCATGGCTGCGCGCCGTCCCGTGCGGCCGGCGGCGCGGACAGCACGCCGGTCGCGACGTCGCGCGCGCCGGCGCGCAGCGTGAAACGGATCGCACCGCCGGCCGCCGCATCGAACGCGAGATCGAGCGGTTCGCCGGGCGCGACCGGGCTCAGGAATTTCGCGGAAGCCAGCCGCCACGTGTCCAGCGGGCGGTTCAGCGATGCGCCGAGCGCGGCGATCGCGTGATCGAGCAGCACGACGCCCGGCACGATCGGATGACCGGGGAAATGACCGGGCAGCGCCGGGTGATCGGCGGGAATCGTGAACGCGAGCGGCGCATCCGTCTCGCTGCGCTCGCCCCCGTCGGTCGCGGCGGCGCGCGTGTGCCGTGCGACGAGCGCGGCGAGCACGTCGCGCGGCAGCTTGCCCGTTTCGTTGCGCGGCAACGCATCGACGAACACGAGCGGACGCGGCATGAACGCGGGATCGATCCGTTCGCGCAGCGCGCGCTGCAGATCGGCCGCGGCAAGCATCGGGGCGACCACGAGCGCGACGAGGCGCGTGACCGGTTCGCGGGTCGCATCGGCGTGGGCCGGCGCGGCTTCGTCCGGCATGAAGAACACGCCGTCGACGACGCCGGCAATCGCATTCAGTTGATGATTCAGATAGGCGAGCGACGTGCGCTTGCCGGCGATGTTGACGAGGTCCGCCTTGCGGCCATGCAGCAGGAACCGGCCGTCGCCGAGCAGCTCGAGCGCGTCGCCCATCGGCACGGGGGTCTCGACGTGTCCGCCCGATACCCACACGGTCGGACCGCTGTCGTCGGCTGCGGCCTCGCCGTGCGACGCGTCGTGCGCATCACGCGTGTCGAGCCGGATGTCCGGGAACAGTTGCCAGGTCGCGCCCTGCGACGTGCGGCGCGTCGCGATCTGGCCGGTCTCGGTGCTGCCGTAGATCTCGACGAGCGGCGCGCCTAGCGCGGCCTCGGCTTCGCACGCGAGCTTTTCCGACAGCGGCGCGGTGGCCGACAGCACGAGCGCGGCCGGCGGCAGCGCATGGCCGGCCGACAGCAGTGCGCGCAGGTGGATCGGCGACGTGACGAGAACGCGCGGCTGCGGGATCGCGTCGAGTTCGTCGCGAATGTCGCCCGGATAGAACGGCTGGCGGTTGCTGAACGCGAGGCCGCCGATCAGCGCGAGCAGCACCGTCGACTCGAATCCGTACATGTGCTGCGCGGGCACGGTGCCGATCAGCGTGGCCGCGCGGCCGTCGAGCAGGCCGAGGCGGTCGGCCGCCGCACGCACGCAGCCGACCAGGAAGCCCCAGGTCTTGCGGTGCGGCACCGGCGCGCCGGTCGAGCCGGAGGTGAACACGTACGCCATGATCCGCGCCGCGTCGATCCGCGGCACCACGCAGGGTGCGTCGTCGGGGAGGTCGCCGGCGGCCGCGTCCGGATACGCGAAGCGCGGCAGGTCGATCGTGCAGTCGGGCGCGTCGTGCAGGCAGAACGCGTCCGGTGCGAACGACGCGAGCTGGCGCACCATCTCCGGCGTATGCGTCGACGGCAGCAGGCTGATCCTGCCGGAGACGAGCGCCGCGCACAGGCTGACCGCGAAGCGGTAGCGGTCGCGGCACACGTTGAACACGTGGCCGCCGGCGGGCAGCGCGGCGGCCACGCGCGCGACGTCGGCGACGAACGCGCGCACGGTGACGGGCGTGCCGTCGCGCCAGGCGATCGTCTGGTCAGGCGAGGAATGGAATACCAGCGGGTGAGTCGGCATAAATCGGCTAGAGCGGGAAGCGGTGACCGGCGCGGCCGCGATGCGGCGCCACGCCGGCCATGAATTCATCGTGACGGTTGGGTCGACGCGCGGTACGCGCGCACCGCGTCGATCATCCGCGGCCGCGCTTCGTGCGGCAATGCGAAGCGCCGGCACGCGTGCTCGGCGGCGAACATCACGGCGACGAGCGGCAGCGACAGGTAGTTCGCGAACGTCGACCACGCGACGATCGGCGCCGTCGCGAACATCAGCGTCGACACGGCGGCGATCGCGACGAAGAACAGCGTCCACGCGAGCGTGATGCGCCGCGTGTAGCGCGCGACGGCCGGCGTGATCGTGCCGTGGATCATCGTCGCGAAACGCGTGCACAGCGGCACTTGGCCCGCCGTGAGCGTGCGGCCGAACAGCAGCGCCATCGCGAGGTTGAAGCTCGCGTGTTCCAGATACAGCCCCCATTCGAAATGGCGCGCGAGCGGGATGCGCGCGGCCCACAGCGCGACGGCGGCCAGTAGCCACGCCGGCACGAGCCACGCGCGCCTCGGCGAGCGCCATGCCGCACCGAGCGCAAGCAGCAGCGGCGGCACGAGCGCCATCGCGAGACCGACGCCATGCGCGCCGGGCGTCGCGGCCGCGTAATGCGCGCCGACCTGGTACGCCGCCACCGCGGCGAGCGCACCGACACCGCGCACGATCGCGAGCGGCGTGCTCATCGCGGCGCTCCCGGCGCGCGACGTGGGCGCGCATCGCCGCCGGCGGCCGTGGCATGGTGGAGCACCGGCGGACAAACGGGGGCGAGGCAAACGGACGGGCGCGGCATGGCTGCTGGAAACATCGGGCGTATCGGGGGGCCGGACGCGTTCGTCGGGCCGTCAAACATCATATGAATGGCGGCCCGGACGCTTGTCCGGGCCGGCTGTCGTGCTCGCCATTTTAGGGCCGCTGCGTGGCCGTTCGAGACCGGTGCGGCCGGGTTTTGTAACCGAATGTATGGCAGCGCACCGACGCTTTCGCGGCGGCGATCCATTTCCATCCGAAGCGGCTCAAGCGTCTGCTGCGATCGGGGCCCGAAACCGGCCGCGGCGCGGCCCTTCAGTCTGTAACCATTCGCGGTATACGCACCGATACCCCATCAACTAGAATCCGCGTAACTTTTACAAACGACCCCCAATAACGCAGGCGGGGAAGCCGGCAGACGCCGGAGGGACGGAGATTCGCGCGCGCTTCGCACGCGCCGGGCATGCATGACGGTTGCCGTTTCCGGATGCCTCCCGCTGCCATGGGCCGCCTGCCCGCAAGCATGATGAACGCACTGGAACAAGAGCTCGCCACGCTGATCATCGGCGAACTGAATCTCGAAGACGTCCCGCTCGAAACGGTGACGGCCGGGACCCCGCTGTACGGCGAGGGCTTCGGGCTCGACTCCATCGACATCCTCGAAATCGCGCTGCTGATCTCGAAGAAATACGGCTTCGAGCTGCGCTCGGACAATCCGGACAACAAACAGATCTTCGCGACGCTCGGCGCGCTCGCCGCATACGTCGCCGCGCATCGCACGAAGTGACGGGCGCGCACGGCGCGGCATACGGATGATTTACCGCACGCGGCGGCCGTCGCTGGACGACATGCCGCCGCGTCGATCGAGGTGAAACGCGATGAACGGAGCAAGTCGATGCGGGCGCTCGTAACGGGCGGCAGCGGCGCACTCGGGCAGGCGATCTGCACGGCGCTCGCGCAGGCCGGTCACGAAGTCTGGGTGCACGCGAACCGGAACCTCGCGCAGGCGGAGGCCGTCGCGCAGCACATCGTCGCGGCCGGCGGTACCGCGCACGCGATCGCGTTCGACGTGACCGATGGCGACGCGACGCTCGCCGCGCTCGCGCCGTTCGTCGACGACGCGCCGGTGCAGATCCTCGTCAACAACGCGGGCATTCATGACGACGCGCCGATGGCCGGCATGTCGCGCCGGCAATGGCACAGCGTGATCGACGTGACGCTCGACGGTTTTTTCAACGTCACGCAGCCGCTGTTGCTGCCGATGATCCGCACGCGGCGCGGACGGATCGTCAACATCGCGTCGGTCGCGGGCGTGACCGGCAATCGCGGGCAGGTCAACTATGCGGCCGCGAAGGCGGGGCTGATCGGCGCGACGAAATCGCTGTCGCTGGAGCTTGCGTCGCGCGGCATCACGGTGAACGCGGTCGCGCCCGGCATCATCGAATCGCCGATGGCCGACCATGCGTTTCCCGCCGAACGGATCAGGCAGCTCGTGCCGGCGCAACGCGCGGGCCGGCCCGACGAAGTCGCTGCGATGGTCGCGTATCTGGTATCCGATGCGGCCGCCTATGTGACGGGGCAGGTGCTGTCCGTCAACGGCGGGCTCGCATGACGACGCGCGCGGCGTCGGCTTGACGCGAAGCAACGGCGCGCAACGCGGCGCGTGGCCCCCATGCCGCGAGCCTGCGCCGCATAGTGAGGAAATCGAAGTGTCAGTGCATCCAGTCGACGCTGAACGGCGAGCGTGTTCCCTGTCGTCCGCCCCGAATGCGGTCGCGCCCGGACACAAGGCAGCCGCGCCTGCCGCATCGCGAGCGGGAATCCCGCCCGTGGCGAATGGCCGCAGCCGTGCGCTGCGACTCGCCCGGATCGATCACGCACGGCTGGCCGCGCTGCTGCACGCTGCGCGGCAGCGCGGCGACGCATTCGAGCACCTGTTTCCCGGCGCGCTGGGCGCGGTGTGCATCGGCGCGGCCGGATCGCCGGCCGATGCGATGGCACGCATGCTCGCCGTCGCTGCGCCCGAGCTGCCGCTCGCACCGGTGCCGATGGCGCTGCTCGACGCCGGCGGCCACGCGCGCGGCGACGCGGTCTGCGAAATCTGGCAGTGCGACGCGTCCGACTTGCGCAGCGCGCGACGCGGCACGCTGCAGTACCGTTACAGCGAAACCGCGGGGCTCGTGTTCGGCAGCATCGTCGTGCAGGAAACGCAGGAACCGGCCGATATCGATCGCGACGGCGGCACGCCGCTCGAACGCGCGACATACGATGCGTACCGCGCGCTGTTCGACGTGCTCGATACGCTCGATCTGCCGCATCCGCTGCGCATCTGGAACACGGTGCCGGCGATCAATGCGCATCAGTTCGGGATCGAACGCTATCGTCAGTTCAATATCGGCAGGCAGCGCGCGTTCGACGCGTGCCGCCGCGCGCTGACGGGCGGCGTGCCGGCCGCCTGCGCGCTCGGTTCGGTCGTGCCGGCCGCGGGCGACACGCCGCCGGCCGCGCCGCTCGCGATCCATTTCATCGCGAGCCGCACGCCGGCCGATCCGGTCGAGAACCCGCGCCAGGTCAGCGCGTATCACTACCCGGCCGAGTACGGCCCGCGTGCGCCGACGTTCGCGCGCGCGGCTGCATGGACCGACGGCGACGCGGCACCGCTGCTGTTCATATCGGGCACCGCCAGCATCGTCGGTCACCGCACCGTGCATCGTGGCGACGTCGTCGCGCAAACGCGCGAGACGATCGCGAATCTCGCGGCCGTGCTCGAGCAGGCCGCACGGCAGGGGCACGGCCCGTTCACGCTCGCGGACCTGAGCTATCGCGTCTACGTGCGCGACGCCGGCGACACCGCGGCGCTCGCCGCGATCGAACGCGCGCTGCGCGATGCGGCCGGCGCCGACGTGCGCGCGCTGTTCGTCCACGCGCACGTGTGCCGCGACGATCTGCTGGTCGAGATCGACGCGAGCGCCGGCCATCCGCTGGAGCAACCGTCGTGAAGCGCGCGGGCCTGTCGCTGCGCGAACCGTCGCCGCATGCGGGCGACGTCGAGGAAGCCTGTCGGCGCGCGCCCGCAGGTCATACACTTTTGTCAGGATCATCGTCTTCGCAATCGGCCGTTCCCATGTCCAAGCTGCACGCGTCGTCCACCCATCTCGTGTTGATTCCGAGCTACAACCCGGGCCTCAAGGTCGACACGACCGTACGCAACGCCCGCGCGCAGTGGAATCCGGTGTGGGTCGTCGTCGACGGCAGCACCGACAGCAGCGCCGAGCGGCTGCAGGCGATGGCCGAGCGCGATCCGGGGCTGCGCGTGATCGTGCTGCCGGAGAACCGCGGCAAGGGCGCGGCGGTGCTGGCCGGCCTCGACGCGGCGGCCGCGAGCGGCTTCACGCACGTGCTGACGATGGATTCCGACGGCCAGCATCCGGCCGGGCTGATTCCCGAATTCATGGCCGCATCGCAGGCCAGCCCCGATGCGATGGTGCTCGGCCTGCCGAAGTTCGACGCGAGCGCGCCGCAGCTGCGCGTGCAGGGCCGGCGGCTGTCGAACGGCTGGGCCGACCTCGAGACGCTGTGGGCGGGGATCGGCGATTCGCTGTACGGCTTTCGCGTGTATCCGGTCGCGCCGCTCGCCGCGATCATGCATCGGCAGCCGTGGATGCGCGGCTTCGACTTCGATCCGGAAGCGGCCGTGCGGCTGTGCTGGGCCGGCGTGCGGCCGATCCGCATAGAGGCGCCGGTGCGCTACTTCGGCGCGCACGAGGGCGGCGTGTCGCATTTCCACTACGGTCGCGACAACGCGCTGCTCGCGTGGATGCACCTGCGGCTGTTCGCCGGTTTCGTGCTGCGGCTGCCGATGCTGGCCGCGCGGCGGCTGATGCGGCGGCCGCGTTCGGCGTTCAGCCGGTCGCCCGGCCGCGGCGATTGACTGCCGGTTCGTCATTAATCTGCCGAGAAAGCGCGCCGTTCATTCCGGATCGACTGGTCATCAATCTGTCATTCGATGTAAACATCTGGTAATTTTCTGCCGGATTATGCAAAATCGCCGCTCCCAACTACAACTACCGAGGGATCCGGGATGCATATCAAGAAAGCAGCGGCAGCGTGTGGCATGGCGTTCCTGTTGAGCGCATGCGGGGGCGTGCAGAATCTCGACGCGAACAACCTGACGTCGGCGGGAACCAGCCTGTTCAAGGCGGCGACGCTGTCGGACAGCGACATCGCGGCACTGTCGAACGACTCGTGCAAGGCGAGCGACGCCGAATCGAAGATCGCCGCGCCGAACAGCGCGTACGCGAAGCGTCTGACGAAGGTGATGAAGGGCTTCGGCGACATGACGCTGAACGGCCAGAAGATCAACTACAAGGTCTACATGACCAAGGACGTCAACGCTTGGGCGATGGGCAACGGCTGCGTGCGCGTGTACAGCGGCCTGATGGACATGATGAACGACGACGAACTGCGCGGCGTGATCGGTCATGAAATGGGCCACGTCGCACTGGGTCACTCGAAGAAGGCGATGCAGACCGCCTACGCGGTCAGCGCGGCGCGCACCGCGGCCGGCGCGGCATCGCCGGGCGTCGCGGCCCTGACGAGCTCGCAGCTCGGCGACATCACCGAGAAGTTCATCAACGCGCAGTTCTCGCAGACGCAGGAAAGCGCGGCGGACGACTACTCGTTCGACCTGATGAAGCAAAAGAGCATGAACCAGAAGGGCCTCGTCACCGCGTTCCAGAAACTCGCGCAACTCGATGGCGGCAAGAGCTCGATGATGAGCTCGCACCCGTCGTCGTCGAGCCGTGCGCAGCACATCCAGGATCGCATCGCGAAGGGCAGCTGATCGCCGATCGCGGCGCCGGCTTCGTCCGGCGCCCGGGATGAATCAAACCCCACGCTCTCTCGGGCGTGGGGTTTTGTTTTTGAGGGCCCGGAAAGCGGCCGCGCCGCCTGCTTACGGCACCATTCCCGGCAGCACGTAGGCCTGCACGAGCGTGATCACACCGACGATCACCGCGAACAGCAGGCTGTGGCGCACCGTGAAGCGGAACAGATCGGATTCCTTGCCGACGAGGCCGGTCGCCGCGCATGCCACCGCGATCGACTGCGGCGAGATCATCTTCGCGGTCACGCCCCCCGTCGTGTTCGCGGCGACCGCGAGCGTCTCGGGCACGCCGAGCTGGTGCGCGGTTGCCTGCTGCAGCGAGCAGAACAGCGCGTTCGACGACGTGTCCGAGCCGGTCAGGAACACGCCGAGCCAGCCGAGGAACGGCGAGAAGAACGGGAACGCGGCGCCGGTGCCGGCCAGCATCAGCGCGAGCGTCGACGACATCCCCGAGTAATTCGCGACGAACGCGAACGCGAGCACGAGGCCGATCGACAGGATCGGGCGCGTGAGTTCCTTCAGCGTCTCGCCGAACGTGACGAGCGCGTCGCGCGGCTTCATCCGCAGCAGCGCCATCGAGATCAGCGCGGTCACGAGGATCGCGCTGCCCACCGCCGACACGAGGTCGAGCTTCAGCACCGCGTCGAGTGCCTTCGGCGTCGCGGCGATCGGCGCGGTCTTCACGACTAGCTGGTCGAGCCCGGCCACATGGAACTTCAGGACGGTCGACGCGAGCGCGCCGTGCGCGGCGAACAGCGCCTTGAACGGCGCGATGCTCCATACGGTGACGACGGCCGTCAGGATCAGGAACGGCGACCACGCGCGCACGGTCTGCGCGAGCGTGTACGGCGACGCCTGGCGGCTTGCGCCCGACCCGTTGCCGCCCGCGCCGAACCCCGCGAGCGCCGCGCCGCCGCCGGACGCGACGACGCCGCCTGCCGTCTGCTTCGCGCTGCTCGGCTGCCAGACCTTCAGGAACACGGCCAGCGACACGAGGCTGACGAGCGACGACGTGATGTCCGGCAGCTCGGGCCCGATGTGGTTCGACGTGAAGTACTGCGTGATCGCGAAGCTGCCGCCCGCGACGAGCGCGGCCGGCCACGTCTGGCGCACGCCGCGCAGCCCGTCCATCATGAACACGAGCCAGAACGGCACCGCGAGCGACAGCAGCGGCAACTGGCGGCCGGCCATCGCGCCGATGTGGAGCGGGTCGATGCCCGTTACCTGCCCGGCGACGATGATCGGAATGCCCATCGCGCCGAACGCGACCGGCGCGGTGTTTGCAATCAGACACAGTCCGGCCGCGTGCAGCGGCTTGAAGCCGAGGCCGACGAGCAGCGCGGCCGTGATCGCGACGGGCGCGCCGAAGCCGGCGGCGCCTTCGAGAAACGCGCCGAACGAGAAACCGATCAGCAGCATCTGCAGCCGCTGGTCGTCGGTGATCGACAACACCGATGCGCGGATGATGTCGAACTGGCCGGTCTTCACGACGATCTTGTACAGGAACACGGCCGCGACGATGATCCACGCGATCGGCCACAGGCCGTACGCGAAGCCGAAGCCGGCCGCCGCGAGCGCCTGCGGCACGGGCATCCCGTACGCGACGATCGCGACGCCGAGCGACAGCAGCAGGGTGATCGCGGCGGCCACGTGCCCCTTCATCCGCAAGGCGGCGAGCGCGATGAAAAAGAAGATGATCGGAATTGCGGCGACGAACGCCGACAGCCCGAGGCTGCCGAGCGGCGTGTAGATCTGATGCCAAACCTGCATGGTTGTCTCCTCCATGGATTTATCGGGGTACGGGTTTGAAAGCGGGGTGTCTATTCGGGCTGGCCGCGCGCGCGCAGCAGGTCGGACAGGCTGCGCGGCGCCGGCTCGAGCGGCGTGCGGTGCTGCGTCCAGCCCATCTGCTTCGCGGGCGTCAGCGCGCGCAGCCGCGTCGCGGTCCAGCGGAACGCGCGATACGCGCGCGGATGCGCGAACGCGCCCGACCAGAAGCGCCACACGAGGTCTTCCGCGCGGTTGTAGTTCGCGCCCTGGCCGCGCAGCGGATGCGCGACGGGCTCGTCGGGCTTGCGGTTCGCCTCGGTGCGCAGCCGCACCAGCAGCTGCGGGATCGGAATCCGGACCGGGCACACTTCGCCGCACGCGCCGCACAGCGTCGACGCGGTCGGCAGGTCGGCCGTCGCGTCGAGGCCGAGCAGGTGCGGCGAGATGATCTTGCCGATCGGGCCCGGATAGGTCGTCCCGTAGGCGTGGCCGCCGATGCGCGTATAGACGGGGCAATGGTTCATGCACGCGCCGCAGCGGATGCACTGCAGCGTCGCGCGCAGCTGTTCGTCCGCATACGCCTGCGTGCGGCCGTTGTCGAGCAGTACGAGATGCAGCTCGCGCGGGCCGTCGCGTTCGCCGTCGCGGCGCGGGCCCGAGATCAGGTTGAAGTAGGTTGTGATCGCCTGGCCGGTGGCGGAGCGCGTCAGCAGGCTCGACAGCGGCACGATGTGCTCGAGCTTCTCGACGACCTTCTCGATCCCCATGATCGCGACGTGCGTATCGGGCACGGTGGTCGACAGCCGGCCGTTGCCTTCGTTCTCGACGAGCCACAGCGTGCCCGTGTCGGCCGCCGCGAAGTTCACGCCGGACAGGCCGATGTCGGCCTCGGCGAACGCGCGGCGCAGCGCGCGCCGGCCGGTCTGGATCAGCTCGTCGACGTCCTCCGTGTAGCGCGTGCCGGGGATGTGCCGCTCGAACAGCTCGGCGATGTCGCCGCGCGTCTTGTGGATCGCCGGCATCACGATGTGCGACGGCTTCTCGCCCGCGAGCTGCACGATGAACTCGCCCATGTCGGACTCGATGCAGTCGACTCCGTGATCCGCGAGGTAATGGTTCAGCTCGATTTCCTCGCTCGCCATCGACTTGCCCTTGATCACGCGGCGCGCGTGATTCGCCTGCGCGATGCGGAGCACGATCGCGTTCGCGTCGGCGGCCGTCTCGGCCCAGTGCACCTGCACGCCGGCGGCGCTGAGCTTTGCCTCCAGCTGTTCGAGCAGCGCCGGCAGTTGCGCGAGCGCGTGCCGCCGCACGGCTTCGCCGAGATCGCGCAACTGCTGCAGCTCGGTGTCGTCGGGGAACTGGGACGTGCGCTTGCCCTGCAGGAAGTCCATCGCGCCGCGAAAGCTTTGGCGCAGCGCGGGATCGTCGAGCGCGGCGCGCGCACGGGTCTTGAAGTCGCCGGGGGTGACGAATTGCAGCGGTTGGTCGCTCATCGCGGCAGCTCCTGGCAGGCGGTGGCGGCCGGTTCGGCGGCCGGCCCGGTGACGATCACGACCCAGAGGTGGCGCGGGCCGTGTGCGCCGTACGCGAGGGTCTGCTGGATATCGGACGTCTTCGACGGGCCCGACACCAGCACGACGTTGGTCGGCATGCCGGCGTGCCAGCGCTCCGCGTGCACGGCCGCGTGAAGGTCGGCATGCAGCGTGTTCGCGTGGACGAGTGCGATGTGCAGCGGCGGCACCAGCGACACCGTGCGCGGCGTGCCGGCATCGGGCGCGAGCACGACGGTGCCGGTCGTCGCGATGCCCGAGCGCGCGACGGTGAAGCCCGCGTCGATCGTGTCGAACAGCTCGGCTTTCCACGCGTCGATCGGCCGGTCGAACGGCACCGGTGCGACCGCGTCGGGCAGCACCCGCGCGAGCGCCGCGGATTCGGCGCGCGCCGGGTCCAGCAGCAGGCGGCGCACGCCGGCGTCGGCCAGGCGCGCGGCAAGCTGTGCGGGCCACGCGTCGGCGCTGGCGCACCAGACGTCGGCATGCGACGCGGCGAGCGCGGCCTGCATCGTCTGAGCGAGCACAAGCGGATCAGGTGCGGCGGGCCCGCGCCGCGCGGCGTAGTGCGTGTCGATGCGCGCGCCGAGCGCCGGTGCGGCGTTTGCGGCGACGCCGGGCGCGGCGGCGCGCAGGCGCGCGAGGATCGCGTCGCGCGCGCTCATTGCGAATCCCCGCGCAGCGAGCCGGCACCTGCCGTGCGGCGCCACAGGAAGCTCGCGAGATGCTCGACGGGCAGGGGAGCGCCAGCCTTCTCGGCCGCGTGACCGATGTTCAGCAGGCAGCCGCAGTCCGCCGACACGAGGCGCTCGCAACCGGTCGCGCAGGCCGATGCGATCTTGTCGCTCACCATCGCGCCGGAGATGTCGGGATGTTTCAGCGAGAACGTGCCGCCGAAGCCGCAGCATTCCGATTCGCGTTCGTGTTCGATGCGCGTGACGCCCGGCAGCGCATCGACGAGCGCGACGCCGTGCACGCGGGTGCCCATCTCGCGGCGCGCCGCGCACGACGTGTGCAGCACCACGCGTTCGTCCGGGCCGGCGTTCGCGGTGACGGCATCGAGCCGCACGTGGAGCACATGGACGAGGAATTCGGCGAGTTCGTAGGTGCGCTCCGCGATCGCGCGGGCCTTCGGGCCGTGCACGGGATCGTCGGCGAACAGCGCCGGCCAATGGTGCCGGATCATGCCCGCGCACGAACCGGACGGCACGATCACCGGCCAGGGCTCGGCGAACAGGTCGAGCTGCGCGGCCGCGACGCGGCGCGCCTCGTCGGGATTGCCGCTGCTGTACGCAGGCTGCCCGCAGCAGCTCTGGCCGCGCGGATAGTGCACGGTCACGCCTTCGCGTTCCAGCAGGCGCACCGTGTCGAGCCCGGCTTCGGGGACGAACAGGTCGACCAGACAGGTCGCGAACAGGTAGACGTGCGCGGGGGCGGCGGTGGGGTAGTGCCTTTCGTTCATGTCTCGCTCCAGGTGCGGCGGCCCGGCATGCGCATGCGGGACGACGATTTCGCTTTCGCTGCATAATTCCCGCGACGGCGCCGAAGCTCAAATTGGTTGGGCCAATCGGCGCGACGGGATATTCGGGATGGGGAGACGGCGATGGCGGCGATGACGGCACGGGGCCGGACCGAAGTAGTGATGCGCAAGATCGAGACGGCGCTGCTCGACGGCACGTGGCAGGCCGGCGCGCGGCTGCCGGCCGAGCGCGTGCTCGCGCAGCAGTACGGCGTCGCGCGCAATACGGTGCGCGAGGCGACCCAGCGGCTCGTCGCGCGCGGGCTGCTGCAGAGCCGGCGCGGCGCGGGCGTGTACGTGACGGACCAGTTGCGCGCGGGCATCGCGTCGCCGTGGGGCCAGCTGGTCGCCGACCACCCGGCGTTGCGCGACGACATTCTCGAATTCCGTCGCGTGCTCGAAGGCGCGACCGCGTATTTCGCCGCGCTGCGCGCCGACGCGAGCGACCGGCGCCGGATCCGCGCGCTGCTGCGCGAGCTCGAAACCGCGCACGCGAACGACGATGCGGCCGTCGAGGCGTCGGCCGATGCGAAGCTGCACGAGGCGATCGCGCTCGCGTCGCACAACACGATGTTCCTGCACCTGCACACGAGCGTGATCGGGATGCTGCGCGAGCACATCTCGATCAACGTCGCGGGGATGACGACGCATGAGCAGGCATCGGAGCTGTTGCTGCAGCAGCACCGGGTGGTGTGCGACGCGATCTGCGCGCAGCGGCCCGAGGAGGCGCGCACCGCGATGCAGACGCATATCGACTACGTGCGCAGCCACTTCGAGCGAAGCGGCGACGCGCCGTGAGATTGGTTGGACCATGGCCGCCTCAGGCCGTATGGCGGACGATCGCGAGCCGCAGGCCGCCGGGCCGGGGCGCGCGCCGCGGGCGACGCGCGTTTTGCTGCGGCGCGGCGCCACCCGCGCTGCGGCCGCGCGATTGACCGGTTCATCCGGCGCCCACTAGAATCGGCTGGAGCCGCCTGTCAGCCGCGCGCCGCGGCGATCGCGGACCCATTGATCCGCCTGTCGAGGAAGTTTCCGTGCTTACGTCTTTGATTCGGCGCGCACCGGCCTCGCTGTCGTGGCGCGCCGTGTGCCGCCCGGCCCGCGCGCTGATCGTCTGCGCGCTGCTGCCGCTCGTCGCCTGCGCGACGCACCCGCCCGCCACCTCGCTCGATCGCCCCGTGTCCCACGCGTTGTCTGCCGATACCGCGACCCCGCTGCGCGATGCGCTCGCCGCGCCGGAAGCCGTGCATCCGGGGCAGTCGGGCTTCCGCTTGCTGGCCGACGGCGCCACCGCGTTGCAGATGCGCATCGCGCTCGCGCGCGCGGCGACGAAGACGCTCGACATGCAGTACTACATCGCGACCGAGGATACGACCGGCAAGCTGCTGCTCGGCGCGGCGCTGTACGCGGCCGATCGCGGCGTGCGCGTGCGGATGCTGGTGGACGACCTGAACTTCGACGACATCGACCGCGTGATGGCCGCGCTGAATACGCATCAGAACATCGAGATCCGCGTGTTCAACCCGTTCGGCGCGTCGCAGCGCGGCATGGTCGAGCGCACGGCCAACTTCTTCACGCGGATCGACAGCTTCACGCGCCGGATGCACAACAAGGCGATGATCGCGGATAACCAGCTCGCGATCGTCGGCGGCCGCAATCTCGGCGACCAGTACTTCAGCGCGAGCCCGACGCTGCAGTTCCGCGATCTCGACGTGCTCGCGGCCGGCCCCGTGACGCACGACATCTCGAAGAGCTTCGACGACTATTGGGCGAGCGCGAGCAGCTATCCACTGCGCGTGCTGAATCATCAGAAGTTCGATCCGAAGGATCTCGACGCGATGCGCGACGAGCTGCGGGAGCACTGGCGCAAGAACGCCGATCCGTACAACGCGAAGCCGTTGAACGCGACGCCGCTCGCGCAGCAGATCGCGCGCGACCAGCTCGAGCTCGTGTGGGCGCCGGCCGAATTCAAGGTCGATGCGCCGGACAAGATCGCGCGGCCGACCGACGCGTACGTGAGCCCGCCGATGCAGCGCCTGGGCGAGCTCACGCGCGGCGCGCGCAAGGAATTCCTCGCGTTCTCGCCGTACTTCGTGCCGCACGACGCCGGCGTGAAGATCCTCGGCGATACGACCGCTCGCGGCGTGCGCGTCGCGATCGTCACGAATTCGCTCGCCGCCACCGACGCGGTCGCGGTGCAGGCCGGCTATGCGCCTTATCGCGTCCCGTTGCTGCAGCGCGGCGTCGAGCTGTACGAATTCAAGGCGCAGCCGGACCAGCAACCTGCCCGCCTGTTCGGCTCGCGCTCGCGTGCGAGCCTGCATGCGAAGGCGTACGTGATCGACCGGCAAATCCTCGTGATCGGATCGCTGAACCTCGACCCGCGCTCCGCGCACCTCAACACCGAGCTCGCGCTCGTGATCCACAGCCCGGTGCTCGCGCAGCAGGCCGCGGCGATCTTCGCGCGCGTGACGCAGCCCGACGAAAGCTATCGCGTCACGCTCGCGAAGCAGACTGACGGCGGCCGGCCCTCGCTCGAATGGACCGGCGTCGACGGCGGTCAGCCGACCACGTATCACGTCGATCCGCATGCCGGGCTGATGCGCAACGTGATGACCGGCATCTTCATGTTGCTGCCGGTCGACGACCAGCTGTAACGGCCGGAACGACTCAGGCCAAACCCGCGATTCCGGTGCGCGCGGAAAGGTGATATGGTTGTGCGCGCAACGATGTGCGCATCGTGAAGGCGCCGGCGGACGGCTCGCGCAATGCGGGCCGGACCGGCGCCGAACGACGCCTGACGACGCCTGACGACGCCTGACGACGCCTGACGACGCCTGACGACGCCTGACGACGCCGAACCAGCCGCCACGCAGCCCACGCCGCGTGCGACGCCAGCAGACGCCCGACGATGCACGCAGCCGCCCGCGCGGCCGCGCCCGTCCGCCACCGGAGTGCCCCATGCAACGTGTACCGAACCAGCCGTTCACGCGTCCCGCCCGTTTCTCCGAGGCCGAATGGCAGGCGCGCGTGCAGCTCGCGGCCGCTTACCGGATCTTCGACCATCTCGGCTGGACCGAGCTGATCTACAACCATATCTCGCTGCGCGTGCCGGGCGAGGACGGCCATTTCCTGATCAATCCGTTCGGGCTCCATTACCGCGAGGTATGCGCGTCGAACCTCGTGAAGATCGACATCGACGGCAACGTGATCGGCCATTCCGATTGGCCGATCAACCCGGCGGGCTTCACGTTCCACAGCGCGATCCATGCGGCGCTGCCCGACGCGCACTGCGTGATGCACGTGCATACGACGCCGACGATGGCCGTGTGCTGCTCGCGCGACGGGCTGTCGTTCTCGAACTTCTACTCGGCGCAGCTGTACGGGAAGATCGCGTATCACGATTTCGAGGGCATCACCGTGCATCTCGAGGAAGGGCGGCGCATCGTCGAGAGCGCCGGCGGGCGGCCCGTGTTGCTGCTGCGCAATCATGGGCCCGTGACTATCGGCGCGACGCTCGCGCAGACCTTCTCGCTGATGTGGCTGCTCAATCGCGCGTGCGAGGTGCAGGTCGCGACCCATGCGATCGGCGACGCGCTGCCGATCGCGCTGCCGGTGCTCGAGGGCTGCGTGCGCGATTCGCTGAATTTCGATCCGAAGCATGGCGCAGGGCAGGACGCGTTCGACGCATTGCAGCGCATCGTCGATCGTATCGATCCCGGCTATCGCGCGTGAGGCACGCGCCGCGCGCCGGCTAGAACCGGTAGCCGAGGCCGGCCTGGATCACGTCGGTGTCGCGGTCGTAGCGCGTGACCACGCGGTTCCACGTGACGCGCGTGAGCCAGCGGTCGGAGATCCGGTAGCTCGCCGAAATCGACACGATGCCGGAGAGCCGGCCGCCGCCCGCGTTCGGCTCGACTGCGCGATTGTGCTGATCGACCGTGACGTACGCGCCGGCGCCGGCCGACAGTGTGACCTTGTCGTTCAGGAATGCGCGCGTGAGCCACAGCTCGGATGCGATACCGTTGCGACGGACGCCCTGTTTCGCGCCTTCGTACAACCACGTCGCGGTCCAGTCGATCGAGCGGGTGAGACCACGCCGGTATTCGAGACTGCCGCCGAGCGTCGACGGCGACGAGCGGCTGTTGAGGATCGTCTCGCCGAGCATCGCGGTGACTTCGTTGTTCGTGACCTTGCGCGTGCGCGGCAGCGCGGTGTCGCGCGGGCCCGGCGTGTCGGGCGCATCGAGCTGGTAGCCGACGCCGAACATCACCGACGTCGTGGCCGGGCCGCTGAACACCTGCGCGCGATTGAGCTGCAGCTGCGTAATCCAGCGGTGCGACGTGTAATACGCGGCGCGCACGCTCATCAGCACGCCCCAGCCGTGCGTGTTCGAGTAGCCGCGGCCTTCGCCGGCCGGCACGGTGTCGAAGTAGCGATACGGGCCGACGCCGGCCGACAGCACGAATCGGCGATTATCGAGCGGCACGCGGCCCCAGAACTGCACGGCCTGGCCGTCGCGATGGTGATTCGGTATGTGACCCTCGTTGTACCAGGTGAAACCGAGCGCGGTATGCGCGCTCAAGCCTTCCTGATAGTCGAACGCCCACGCATACGAGCGGTCGCCGCCGCCCCAAAGCGAGCCGGCGAACAGCGAGAATTCCTGCGCGTTGGCAGGTGCGCCGTAAAACGCGGCGATGGAGCAGAGGCTGGCCAGCAGCGGGCGGACACGGACGGGGCGGGTCGGGCAGGGCATCGGGAGACGGGCCGGCACGGTTCACTTTCCAGTCACGACAATACGGGGGGCATTGTCCCGCGCGGGCAGGGCCGGTGTCGACGCGGGTTTGCACAACAACCTGTTACGCATCGTGTGGTGCGCGGTGCGTCGTTGCGTCGTCGTGTCGGACGGTAGCCGTGCCGCGCCGGCAAAAAAAACGCGGCCGGATGGCCGCGTGAATACTCGCAGACTCCTTCGGACGAAGGAAACAAGCAACTGTGAAACGAAGTGTAGCGAAAGGCCGCGCGCGGATTCAGCGCTCCGGCTGGAAAGGTCTGTTCCAGATTCCGGCACGCGCCGACGCCGCATGGGGCTGCCGGATCGGCGGCGATCGACTACCATCATGTCACGCCCCCGTCCGGGTGGCGTACCACGTCGTTCAAGGAGGATTCATGCCGAAGCTGCGTTTGCTCCAGGTGGCGTTGTTCGCGGGCGTGCTGGCCGCCGGCGGTGCCGCTGCCGAAACGGTGCGCCTGTCCGCCAACCTGCAGCCGTCGAGCGAGGTGCCGCCCACCGCGACGAAGGGCTCCGGCGCCGTCGACGCCACCTACGACACGGCCACCCACATGCTGCACTGGACGGCGACGTACGAACACCTCACCGGGCCGGCGACCGCCGCGCACTTCCACGGGCCCGCGCCGGTCGGCCAGAACGCCGGCGTGCAGGTGCCGGTCCCGAAGGACGAGCTGGCGAGCCCGATGAAGGGTGCGAAGGAGCTCACCGACGCGCAGGTGACCGACCTGATGAGCGGCAAGTGGTACTTCAACGTGCACACCAAGGAGCATCCGTCCGGCGAGATCCGCGGCCAGATGATGCCGGCGAACTGAGCCGGCCGGCCGGGCGCCGGCGTTTGATATAGAGGCTCCCGTCGAGCGGCGCGGCGGCGATCGCACGTACCATCGTGACACTGCGATGACGGAGTGTGTTCGATGAGTTGGCAAAGCAAGTTCGCGTGCTGGCTGCTGCGCTGGCAGTTTCGTCCCGAGACGATGCGCCCGGTGCTCGATCCTGCCCGCGCGCGGCGCTTCACCGACCTGAGAATGATCGTGCCGCGTCGCGCGCCGTCGGGCTACCGGCTGCGCGAGTGCTACGGCCCTGGCGACGCGCCGCTGCGCGGCGAATGGCTCGAACGCACCGACGCGGTCGCTACTCGCGGGCCCGGCCGCACGCTGCTGTACTTCCACGGCGGCGGCTACTACTTCTGTTCGACGAAAACCCATCGACCGCTCGTGTTCGGCCTCACGAAGCGCGCGGGCGTGCGCGCGTTCTCGCTCGACTACCGGCTCGCTCCCGAAAACCGCTTCCCGGCCGCGCTCGACGATGCGCTGGCCGCCTACCGGCAATTGCTCGCGCTCGGCACGCCGCCCGAATCGATCGTGTTCGGCGGCGATTCGGCGGGCGGCGGCCTCGCGCTCGCGACGCTCGTTGCGCTGCGCGACCGCGGCGAACCGTTGCCGGCCGGCGCGATCCTGTTCTCGCCGTGGACCGACCTGGCCGGCACGGGCGGCACGATGCGCAGCAACGACGGCCCCGACCCGATGTTCGCGGGGGCGGCGCTGCCGAAGGCGGCGAAGCTGTATCTGGGGGATGCGTCGGCCACGCATCCGTACGCGTCGCCGTTCTATGCGGATTTCACCGGGTTGCCGCCGCTCTTTATCCAGGTCGGCAGCACCGAGGTGCTGCTCGACGATTCGCGCCGCGTCGCCGACAAGGCGAAGGCGGCCGGCGTGCCGGTGGAGCTCGAGGTGTGGCCCGACATGCCGCACGTGTGGCAGCTGTACGCGCCGATGGTGCCCGAGTCGCGCGACGCGCTCGACCGGGCGGCCGCGTTCCTGCGCCGCGTTGCGGTCGAGCGGGCGGTTCAGCGCGTCGGCGAGCCGTCGATCGCGTGATACGCGGCTTTCACGGCCACCGAGCCGTACTTGCGCTCGAGCCGGCGCACGGTGAAGTGGCCGTGCGCCATCTGCTGGAAGTGGTCGATGAACAGCGTGTTGACGGTCGCGCCGAGCACCGCGCCGATCGCCGGGATCGACTTCGCGGCCATCTGCTCGGTGACCTGCACCGAGAAGCGTGACGCGACCGTCTGCACCAGCTTGAACACGGCCGCCGAGCTGTGCGCGGCGATCCCTTTCGTCGTGATGTCGGACGACGCCTTCGAAATCGCCTGCGCGAGCGCGCCGCGCAGCACGAAATAGCCGAGATCGGCGTCCTCTTCGTCCTTGTCCGGGTTGCCGCCCATGCCGAGCACGGCCAGGCACTGCAGCTGCGTATCCACCGAGCCCAGGTCCTCGCCCTCGCTGCGCGCGATGTCGCACACCGAGCGGAAAATCAGCGTGGTCGTCACCGGCAGCTCCACCGGCAGCGCGAGGAAGCCGAATGCGCCGCCGGCGGCGCCGGTCGTCGCGACCGCGAGCTTGTGCAGCAGGTTGCTCGGCTTGTCCGGCTCGGCATCGGGCGTCTGCGGCTTGCCGAGCGTGCGCAGCGCGATGTTCAGGCACTTGCGCAGCGCGAGCTGCGTCGCGTCGTTGATCTTGCCGGTCGCGAAGTCCGGCAGCCGCGCGATCATTTTCTCGACCGGCGCGCCCAGCATGCCCGTCAGCTTCATCGTCAGCGACGGGCTTTCCAGCACCTGCTTCGCGCGCCGCAGCGCGTCCTGATCCTCCGGCGACAGCGTCGCGGCAGGCGTGATTGAAATCGGTTCCATCTTTCTCCTTGGCGGCCGGGGCCGGGTGAACCGTCGCCATCCTAGATTACTCCGGCGTGCTAGAATTTTAAGATTGTTTGACTCGTCAAAAGTTGCATCAACAAAAAATGGCCGTCCATACTGCCGCCCACCATTCGAGCGGGCAAGTCCTGCCGTTCCGCGAATCGCTGCTGGCGATGATCGGGATCTCGTTCGTCACCATGCTCGTCGCGCTCGACCAGACGGTCGTCGGCACCGCGTTGCCGACCATCGTCGCCGAACTCAGGGGCTTCGACCTGTACGCGTGGGTGGCGACCTCGTACCTGCTCAGTTCCGTCATCACCGTGCCGATCTTCGGCCGCCTCGGCGACTATTACGGCCGAAAGCCGTTCGTCATCGCGTCGATCGTCGTGTTCACCGGCGCATCGGTGCTGTGCGGAATGGCGAACGACATGCTGTACCTGGTGCTCGCGCGCGGGCTGCAGGGGATCGGCGGCGGGATGCTGGTCGGCACCGCGTTCGCTTGCATTCCCGACCTGTTCCCCGATTCCGTCGTGCGGCTGCGCTGGCAGGTGCTGATGAGTTCCGCGTTCGGCATCGCGAACGCGGTCGGGCCGTCGCTCGGCGGGATCCTGACGCAGTCGTTCGGCTGGCGCTCGGTGTTCTACGTGAACCTGCCGGTGGGCCTGCTTTCGCTGTTCTTCGTGTGGCGCTACCTGCCGCACCTGCGGCATGTCGAGCACGACCGCAAGATGCGCCTCGACTGGCCGGGCGCGCTGCTGATCGCGCTGTCGCTCGGCGCGCTGCAGCTGTTCGTCGAATGGCTGCCGAAGTACGGCGTCACGAGCTGGGCGTCGCTGCTGCTGTTCGTCGCGGTCGGCGCCGGTATCGGGCTGTGGCATTGGGAAAAGCGCTGCGCGCAGCCGATCCTGCCGTTCGACATGTTCGGCAACCGCGCGCTGTCCGCGCTGTTCGTGCTCGCGATCCTCGCCGGCTTCTCGATGTTCTCGCTGCTGTTCTACGCGCCGCTGCTGTTCCAGGGCGGCTTCGGGATGTCGCCGAAGGAGGCGGGGCTCGTGATCACGCCGCTCGTCGTGTTCATCACGATCGGCAGCATCATGAACGGCCGCGTCATCACGCGCATCCGCCATCCGAACGCGATGCTGCAGGTCGGTTTCGTGCTGTTCGCGATCGCGTGCGCGGGCATCGTCGTGTCGACCCACGCGACGCCGACCTGGATGCTGATGGCGCTGATGGTCGCCGGCGGCATCGGTCTCGGTTTCGTGCTGCCCAACCTCACCGTGTTCGCGCAGCAGACGGCCGGCCGCGAGCACCTTGGCATCGCGACCGCGCTGCTGCAGTCGCTGCGGATGGTCGGCGGGATGCTCGGCACGGCGCTGACGGGCACGCTCGTCAACCAGATGTATTCGAGCGGCGTGCGCGATGCGCTGTCGGGCGACCACGCGCTGCAATGGCATGCGCGGCTTGCCGATCCGCAGATCCTGATCGACCGCGCCGCGCAAGGCGGTCTCGTCGCGGAGCTGACCCGCGCCGGGCATAATGGCGCGCTGCTGCTGGAAGCGGCCCGCGAATCGCTGGTTGGCGCGATTCACCTCGGTGTCGCGATGGCGGCCGTCGTCGCCGTGGTGTCGGTGTGGCAGTGCCGCCGCGTGCCGCCGATCGCGCTGCGGCGCAAGATCGAGCCGCATGTCGCGGCCGATTGACCGATTCAACGATTCACCGGACACGAATTCACCGCATGGAAGAACAGGACCGCGTCGCGATCTTGCAGCAATTCGGACGCACGTATCGCGCGTTCATGACCGCGTTCGAAACGAACGTCGGGCAGCCGATGCCGCGCTGGCGGATCATGGTCGCGCTGCACACGATGGACGGGCATGCGTCGCAGAAGAAGCTCGTCGAAGTGCTGCGCATCGATCCGGGCGCGCTCACGCGCCAGCTGAAATCGCTCGACGCGCTCGGCTGGATCGAGCGCGCGTCCGATGCGCGCGACAACCGCGTGACCAACGTCACGCTGACCCACGCCGGCCGCGCCGCGTTCGACGCGTGCCTGCCGCGCCGCAAGGCGTTCCTCGAACAGACGATGGCGCAACTGCCGGACGACGTGCTGAATGCGCTGTCGGGCGCGCTGGCGATGCTGGAGGCGCGGATCGCGGATGTCGGCTCGACGCCGGCATCGCATTGAAGAGCAGGGCGGCAAGCGGCGCGACGGCGCGCACACGGCGTTCGGTCGCGGCCGGCGCGGCACCTGGGGCGGGGTGGGCGAGGCGCACCGGGCGCACGAACTCGCCGCCGCCCGGCGTTTCACTTCACCTCATTTCAACTGCATTTACAGTTCGATGCGCGTGCCGAGCAGCACGAGGAACTGCGCGAGCCAGGCCGGATGCGCGGGCCACGCGGGTGCGGTAACGAACGGCGCGTCGGTCACGGCCGCATCGACCGGGATGTCCGCGTATTCGCCGCCGGCGAGCTTTACTTCGGGCGCGCAGGCCGGGTAGGCCGAGATGCGCTTGCCGCGGATCACGTCGGCGGCCGCGAGCAGCTGCGCCGCATGGCAGATCGCCGCGATCGGCTTGCCGGCTTCCGCGAACGCGCGCACCAGCGCGATCACCTTCGAATCCAGGCGCAGGTACTCGGGCGCACGGCCGCCCGCGATCGCGAGCGCGTCGTAGCCCGACGCATCGACGTCGTCGAACGTCGCGTTCAGCGTGAACAGGTGGCCGGGCTTTTCGGTGTAGGTCTGGTCGCCCTCGAAATCGTGAATCGCGGTCTTGATCTTGTCGCCCGCGCGCTTGCCCGGGCAGACTGCATCGACGTGATGGCCGACGGCCTGCAGCGCCTGGAACGGCACCATCGTTTCGTAGTCTTCGGCGAAATCGCCGGTCAGGAACAGGATCTTCTTCGCGGCCATGGCTTTCTCCATTGAACAGCATTGAGGGCCGTTCGCGCCGCGCGCGGCAGACAGGCGCTACGGCGGCGAAGCGGCCCCGAGGACGAAAGCGCAGTGTACTCCGGCAGATTGAAGCGCGCGTGACGGCCGCCCCGCGCGGCGGCGGGGCGGCGTGCGCGGGGCGTCAGAAGAAGGTTTCGACGACTTCCGTCACGCGGAATTGCGGATCGAGGACGAGCAGCTGGCGCCACTTGTCGAACGTCAGGCACGGGTGCGAAATGTCGAACGCGACCATGTCGCCGACCTTCACGTCCGCGCCCGGCGGGATCTGCAGGTACGCGTGCTGGTCCATCATCCCGGTGACGGCCCAGCCTTCGCTCGCGGCGACGTCGCGCGGCGCGCTGTCGCGACCCGGGCGGAAGTGGCGCGCCGGCTCGGGCAGGCCCGCGTCGAACGCCGCATCGCGCTTGCCGAGCGCGATGATCGCGCGATCCTGCTCCGGCACCGACTGCACGTACGCCCACAGCTGCAGTGCCGGCAGCAGCCCTTCACCCATCCTGCGGGCGATCGGATTGCGCGCGAACACGTCGGTCTGCGCTTTCTTGTAGATGCCGACGTCGTGCGTCAGGTAGCAGCCCGGACGCAGCACGATTTCCGCGAAACCGGCGTCGGACGCCTTCGCGAACTCCTCCGCGACCACGTCGTACCATGCCGAGCCGGCGCCCGACAGGATCGCCGGCGTGCGCGCGAAACGGCCGGCTTCGGCCAGTTCGCGCGTGAGCGCGACCGCGTCCTGCAGGAACGCGCGGATCTCGCCTTCCTCCTTCAGCACGCCTTCGTAGAGTTCGATGCCGGCCAGCTTCAGCGTGTCCGGATAGCGCGCGATCGCGTCGAGCACGGCTTTGCGCTGCGCGGCATCGCGCACGCCCGCGCGGCCGCCCGGCACGCCGAGCTCGAGCAGCACGTTCAGCGTTTTCTTCGCGTCGCCGAAGAAGCGGCCGAGCTGGTCGACGCTGTCGGCCGAATCGACGAGGCAGAAGAATTCGAAGTCGGGGTCGGACAGCAGCTCCGCGATGATCGTCATGTTCTGGCGGCCGACCAGCTGATTCGCCAGCAGCACGCGCCGCACGCCGCCGTGATACGCGGCCTGCGTCTGGTGCGCGGTCGCGAGCGTGATGCCCCATGCGCCGGCGGCGAGCTGGCGGCGGAACAGTTGCGGCGCCATCGTCGTCTTGCCGTGCGGCGCGAACTGGGCGCCGTACTGCTGGACGAACGCCTGCATCCAGTTCAGATTGTGTTCGATGCGATCCGCATACAGCACCGCGGCCGGCAGGCTGACGTCTTCCGCGAGCAGGTTCCACTCGAGGCGGGTTGCGTCGCCGAGCGGCACGCTCGCGCTCGGCAGATTGCCGAGGCCCTTGCCCAACGGATTGATTGTCGGTTCCTGATAGTTTGTAACTTTCATGTCATCCCGCTCCATCATCACTATACATTGCACTGAAGTTGACATGCCGATGGTACAGAAAGTAGCATCGGCGCGGTGATGTTATTTAGTAACATAAAGCGCGCACCCTTTCAGCAGATGAATTCGCGAACCACCCCGTCAACGCCGTTCGCCGCCGACCCCACGGCTGCGGTCGCCCCGCCGCTTCTCGATATCGTCGCGCGCATCGCCGAATGCGCGCCCGAGCTTCGCGAGGCGGAACGCAAGGTGGCGGCATTCATCCTCGCCGATCTCGCGCGCGCCGCGCATGCGAGCATCGGCGCGCTGGCGCGCGACGCGGGGGTCAGCGTCGCGACGGTCACGCGTTTCGCGAAGGCCGTCGGCTGCCGCGACGTGCGCGAGCTGAAGGTGCTCGTCGCGCAGGCCGCGGCCGTGGGCCAGCGCTTCCTCGTGCCGTCCGACGCGCATCCCGCAGAAGACGCGAGCCCGGCGTCGGTCGTCTACGACGAGATCCGCGTGGCGCTCGCGCACAACCACCAGCTGCTGCGCAACACGTCGTTCGACGCGGCGGCCGACCTGCTGGCCGGCGCGAAGATGGTCTACGTGTACGGGCAGGGCGGCGGTTCGACCGCGCTCGCCGACGAGCTGCGCTTCAGGCTCGTGCGCTTCGGCCGGCCGGTCGCGAGCTACCAGGACAGCCTGCTGCAGCGCATGGTGGCCGCGACGCTGTCGCGCGACGCCGTGGTCGTCGCGCTGTCGGTGAGCGGGCGCGTGCCCGAGCTGCTCGAGAGCTGCCGCCTCGCGAAGCGTTACGGCGCGACGCTGATCGCGATCACCGCGCCGGCTTCGCCGCTCGCGAAGCTTGCCGACCACCTGATCCCGGTCGTCGCGTTCGAAACCGATTTCATTTACAAGCCTTCGACATCGCGCTACGCGATGATGATGGCGATCGACGTGCTCGTCACCGGAGTCGCGCTGCGGCTCGGCGATGCGGGCCGAGAATCGCTGCGCCGCATCAAGCATGCGCTCGATGCGCACCGCGGCGGCGGAGACCGTCAACCGGTAGGAGACTGACCATGCATTCGCATCCCGAAGCCGCCGATACGCTGATCGTCGGTGCGCAGCTGTACGATGGCACCGGCGCGCCGCCCGTCACGCGCGACGTCGCGATCCGCAACGGCGTGATCGCGGCGATCGGCAACCTGTCGAACTGGCTCGCCGAAACCGTCGTCGATGCGAACGGCCGCGCGCTCGCGCCGGGCTTCGTCGACGTGCACACGCACGACGACACGCACGTGATCCGCGCGCCGGAGATGCTGCCGAAGATCTCGCAGGGCGTGACGACCGTGATCGTCGGCAACTGCGGGATCAGCGCGTCGCCGGTGACGCTCGCCGGCGATCCGCCCGATCCGATGAACCTGCTCGGCGATCGCGACGCGTTCCGCTACCCGACCTTCGCCGCCTATGTCGCGGCCGTGAACGATGCGCGTCCGGCCGTCAACGTCGCGGCGCTCGTCGGGCACACCGCGCTGCGCAACAACCAGATGGACCGCCTCGACCGCGCGGCGACCGACGGCGAAATCGCCGGGATGCGCACGCAGCTCGAGGAGGCGCTCGCGAACGGCGCGCTCGGGCTGTCGTCGGGCCTGGCCTACGGCTCCGCGTTCGCGGCGCCGGCCGAGGAAGTGATGGCGCTCGCCGAGCCGCTCGCGAATGCGGGCGCGCTGTACACGACGCACATGCGGACCGAATTCGACGCGATCCTCGACGCGATGGACGAGGCGTATCGCGTCGGCCGTCACGCGCAGGTGCCGGTCGTGATCTCGCACCTGAAGTGCGCGGGCCCGTCGAACTGGGGGCGCAGCACCGAGGTGCTCGCGTCGCTCGAGGGCGCGCGCCGCTACCAGCCGGTCGGCTGCGACTGCTATCCGTACAGCCGCAGCTCGTCGACGCTCGACCTGAAGCAGGTGACGGGCGACATCGACATCACGATCACGTGGTCGGAGCCGCATCCGGAAGTCGCCGGCAAGCTGCTGAAGGCGATCGCGGCCGACTGGGGCGTGACCGAGCAGGAGGCCGCGCAGCGGATCCGCCCGGCCGGCGCCGTGTACCACAACATGTCCGAGGACGACGTGCGCCGGATCCTGTCGCACCCGGCGACGATGGTCGGCTCGGACGGCCTGCCGAACGATCCGCTGCCGCACCCGCGGCTGTGGGGCGCGTTCCCGCGCGTGCTCGGTCATTACGTGCGCGACACGAACCTGCTGCCGCTCGAGGAAGCGATCCGCAAGATGACGTCGCTGTCCGCGCGCCGCTACGGGATCGCGCGGCGCGGCGAAGTGCAGGTCGGCTACCACGCGGATCTCGTGCTGTTCGATCCGGCGCGCGTGATCGATGCCGCGACGTTCGACAAGCCGCAGCAACCCGCGCACGGGATCGACGCGGTGTGGGTGAACGGCGTGCTGACCTATGAGAACGGCCAGCCGACCGGCGAGCGCGCCGGCGGTTTCGTCGCACGCGGCGAGCGCGTGCCGGCGAGTGCCGACGCCGCGTTCTGAGCGCGGTCTCCAACCGATTTGCCGCGTGCGCCATGTCGGCGCGCGCATCCGCAACCGTGCGTTGCATGGGCTGGCGCGGGCGCTGACGTGCCGATGCCGGTCGACAAACCAGGAGTGAAACGATGAAGCGATATGGCGTGGGCGAAGCGAAGGGTACCGGCGGCCAGGTGATGCCGTTTGCACGCGCGGTCGAGGCCGACGGCTGGCTGTACGTGTCGGGCCAGACGCCGATGGTGAACGGCGAAGTCGTCGAAGGCGGGATCGTCACGCAGTCGAAGCAGACGATCGAGAACGTGATCGCGATCCTGAAGGAAGCCGGCTACGGCCTCGAGCACGTCGTGCGCTGCGGCGTGTGGCTCGACGACGCGCGCGATTTCGCGTCGTTCAACAAGGTGTTCGTGTCGTACTTCGGCGAGCATCCGCCGGCGCGTGCGTGCGTGCAGTCGAGCATGGTCATCGACTGCAAGGTCGAGGTCGATTGCATTGCGTATAAAGCGCCTGGCGCATAAGTGTGCCCTGGGCGACCAATGTGAGACGGTTGATATGTCGTCTCGCATTGGTCGTGCGCGCACGACTTGGGAATCTCTCTGAACTTTGCAATTCGACACGATTTCTCTGTCGGTAGAAATTTGAATTGTCTTGTCTGGTTTGGATTTGAGCCCGATTGAGGGGATTTTTTTATATCGAATATCGCAATATTTGCGAAGATTGCGAGTGTCATACGATGCGACGGTTGAAATAAGCCGTGAGGTCGTCGTGTCAATTGATGAGAAATATCTGTATATCGAGGATGGAGATTTTTTGCGGTTTGGATCTGTACCGCTTCGGGAATTCCACGGGGCCGCGTCTTGATCATGTACGTCCATTCAAGGATGTGACCGTGGCGGTGATGAACGGCATTAGCATTATTGTTGCCAATCGAAATTGGTATATCGCTGACATCGAAGTATGATCCGGCGAAACGTGGTGTCTGGCGGATTCCGCGCAATACTCGATTGCCGTTGGGCTTATGTTTGGTTAAAGATATGCGCCCAAATCATGAGGGGCATTACATGCTGGCGCCCTCCAGTAACATGCCGTTTATCAAATTTATCGGCTTGCTTCAAGAATGGGCTATGTATTGTCAGAAGGTGAATTGAAATGACTCAAGATGACCAATCGCAAATTCCAGCCGACATGGCCCTGCCATTGCTGATGGGCGAATGGGCCGTGCTGATGGAAACGATCCGCTTGCGGCTAGATCAGATCGAGTGCATGGATCCGGAGTCGCTCGATGAGGATGCGCTTGCCGCTCTATACGAAGACCAGGACACGCTGACGCGTTTACTGGCCTATATCGAGAGCAACTTTGCACGCACCTTCGGCGGCTTGCCGGCGCAGCCTAAGTGACAGTTGCGTTGCGGCTCGTGGAGGAACCGCACGGAGGCGGCGGGGGCGCAATGGTGACTCGGATCGCAGTTTTGATGTTGACGTTCTTGCTCACCCACAGTGCGGTTGCGGGTGCGCAATCCGATGGGGCGACGCCCCGCCGGGCCGTCCCCACTGTTGGGCCGGAATCGGTCGAAATCGTCAGGAACGGTGCGTTGTCGGCCAACATCAGTGGGGACGAAACCGCGGATATGTGCCGTACGTTCGTTCTTCGGCAGGCTGATGTCAGCGCGTTTTTCAAGCGTGCGATCCGCGTAGCAGAACGGGCGTACAGCCATGACCTGGATGCCGCGAATTGCTATGCCGAAGGTCAGGCACGTCTTGCGGATGGGGGCACTGCGAAATGGAAGATAGACCAAGCAAGGCGCGGCTACATTTCGATGCCCGATCGAACCATCTACTTGTATTGTCCGAAGTGCCGAGCCGACGTGTTCGCACCGAATTAGACAGATGCCTGTTCCGCAAGCAGTAGGTATTGGCGGGCGGACGAATGCCCACCGGATTCACTCAATTATTGCCGCGCAGTCCGCGCATTATCCGGCACCGACTGCGTGAGCGCCGCGCGTGGCGGTTTGGCCCCCAACCGCCGGTCTATTTGTATTGTCCCAACTGCGGATCCTGAAGGAAGCCGGCTGCGACTCCGAGCACGTCGCGCGCTGCGGCGTGCGGCCCGACGACACAGCCGTGTGCCCCCGACAAGCGGCATGGTGGCAGCGACGGGAGCGAGCAGGTGCGGTCTTTGGTCGCAAGTTTGCGGTTTATAACAAAGTAATCAGGAAGTGTAGTGAAGTTCAGCCGTAGCTGGAAACAGAATGGATGGGCGCGTGCGAAACATGTGGGAGGTTTCGCGACATATCGAAAATTATAATCTCAATAAAATGCCCTGTTTTCCTCTGTATATTGAAATGTCAATTTGCAGAAAGAAGAGGGTGTTTCACATGGTTTACTGCCGGGGCTTCTATTTGACATTCAAGGAAAACATGGATGCATTGGGATTGCCGGTTCCCGCGAGCCTGTTTTCGACGCAGCAACAAGCGCTGACGACCATTGGCGCAATCGCAACCGCGGTCAAGACGTTTGGGTCACGCGTCACGATCGGTGAACTGATTGGTGCAGGTGTGCTGAGCGACGCGCTGGTGTACGCGGGGTCGCTATACGCATCGTGGTACGTCGGCGCCGCGATCGGCAGTCTTCTGGCGGCGTCGGGCCATGCGCTTTCGTGTACCAATGGCGTCAACGCTTCGCGGTCGGCCGCCGATGCGCTTTCAAAACATGGGATCAGGATCGATGGCGCGCTGGTGCGGCATCTGGCTTCGCGCCCCGAGGTGTTTGGCAGGGGACGCATCGGCATCACTATCGCGTGATGAGTCTCGCGCAGCAGGCAGCAGCATGAATTGGCTCATAGATCGAATCGCGCTTTTGGTTTGCGGTGCGGTCGTCGCGGCCATTGCGTGGGCAACGTTCCGGTATGCAGGCGAATGGGTCATGCCGATTGCGACGGCTGCGATGCTCGTCGCGCTCGGGAGTGAAGTTCGTCGGCTCCGGCGCATACTGGAAAGTCACGGCATCGATTGGCGCCCGCGCAGACGCTTCCTGCGCAAATAGTCGGCGTCAGCGGGCTGCAAAATTCCCGCCGGCGCCCCTTCATTTTCTGGCCACCCGGTACGACGATCACGGGGCGCTGACTCGTCTGTTCGATTACATCGAGACGGGGTGCCGGTCACGTTCGGCGAGCCGCCGAAACTTTAGCCGCGTGCCGACGGCCGCTCCCGCGTCCGCCGGCATCGCTTACTGCCGGGCCGTCCGCGCGTTATCCGGCATCGGCTGGTTGTAGTTCGTGCGGAACGGGTTGATATCCAGCCCGCCGCGGCGCGTATAGCGCGCATACACCGCCAGCTTCAACGGTTTGCACGCATGCAGGATGTCGAGAAAGATGCGCTCGACGCACTGCTCGTGAAAGCCCGTGTGATTGCGGAACGAAATGATGTAGCGCAGCAGGCCCGCATGGTCGATCTGCGGCCCCACGTAGTGGATCTGCACGCTGCCCCAGTCGGGCTGGCCGGTGACCGGGCAGTTCGAGCGCAGCAGGTCGGACACGAGCGTCTCCTCGACCGGCGCTTCTTCCTGCGCGGCCGACAGCAGCGACGGATCCGGTTCGTATACGTCGGTGTCGAGGTCGAGCCGGTCGAGCGACAGCCCGTCGAGCTCTTCCATCTGGAGCTTGCCGAAATCGTGCGGCGACACGAGCTGCACCGACACGCTCGCGCCGCACGCGGCCGACACGTCGCGCTTCAACGTGTCGCGCACCGCGTCGAGCGAGTCGAACTTCGATTGGGCGAACGAGCCGAGATACAGCTTGAACGACTTCGATTCGACGATGTTCGGCGATTCGGCCGGCACGTAGAACGTCGCGACCGCGAGCTGCGGCTTGCCGCGCGCGTTGAGCCACGACAGTTCGTACGCGTTCCAGATGTCGGTGCCGAAGAACGGCAGCGCCGACGTGATGCCGAGCTGCTCGCGCGCGCCGGCGCGCGGGATCGGGAACAGCAGCGACGCGTCGTACTGGGCGGCATAGACGGTGGCCTTGCCGAGCGGGGAGTGTTCGGGATTCATTGCACGAAGCCTTACGACAGGAAGAGCCGATACGCCGGATTGGCGCTCTCTTCGACATACGGATAGCCGAGCGCCGCGAGGAAGCGTTCGAACTCGGCGCGATCGGCCTGCGGCACCTGCAGCCCGACGAGGATCGAGCTGTAGTCTGCACCCTGGTTGCGGTAATGGAACAGGCTGATGTTCCAGTCCGGCGCCATCGACGACAGGAACTTCATCAGCGCGCCCGGCCGTTCCGGGAATTCGAAGCGGAACAGGCGTTCGTCGAGCGCGAGCGGCGAGCGGCCGCCCACCATGTAGCGGATGTGTTCCTTCGACAGCTCGTCGTGCGTCAGGTCGACGGTCTTGAAGCCGTGCGACTCGAAGTTCGCGGCGATCTCCGCCGATTCGCCGCGCCGCTTGATCTGCACGCCGACGAAGATATGCGCGGCCTGCGCATCGGCGATCCGATAGTTGAACTCGGTGACGTTGCGTTCGCCGACGAGCGAGCAGAAGCGCTTGAAGCTGCCGCGCTCCTCGGGGATCGTGACCGCGAACACGGCTTCGCGCGCCTCGCCGACTTCCGCGCGTTCGGCAACGAAACGCATCCGGTCGAAGTTCATGTTCGCGCCGGACGTGACCGCGACGAGCGTCTGGTTCTCGATCCCTTCGCGTTCCGCGTAGCGTTTCGCACCCGCGACCGCGAGCGCGCCGGACGGCTCGAGCACGCTGCGCGTGTCCTGGAACACGTCCTTGATCGCCGCGCACAGCGCGTCGGTGTCGACCGTCACGACGCCGTCGAGGAATTCGCTGCAGAGCCGGAAGGTTTCCTCGCCGACGAGCTTCACCGCGGTGCCGTCCGCGAACAGGCCGACTTCGCTCAGCTCGACGCGCTCGCCCTTCTGCAGCGACTGCGCCATCGCGCACGAATCCTCGGCCTGCACGCCGAACACCTTGATCTCCGGCCGCACCGCCTTCACGTACGCGGCCACGCCGGCCGCGAGGCCGCCGCCGCCGATCGGCACGAAGATCGCGTGAATCGGGCCCTGGTGCTGCCGCAGGATTTCCATCGCGATCGTGCCCTGGCCGGCGATCACGTACGGATCGTCGAACGGGTGGACGAACGTGAGGTCGCGTTCGGCCTGTACCTTCACGGCATGCGCATACGCATCGCTGTACGACTCGCCCGCCTGGATCACCTCGACGCTCGGGCCGCCGTGCGCACGCACCGCGTCGACCTTCACCTGCGGCGTCGTGACGGGCACGACGATCACGGCCTTGATGCCCATCCGGGCCGCGGAGAACGCGACGCCCTGCGCATGATTGCCGGCCGATGCCGTGATCACGCCGCGCGCGAGCGCGTCGGCCGGAATGTGCGCCATCTTGTTGTACGCGCCGCGCAGCTTGAACGAGAACACCGGCTGGTTGTCCTCGCGCTTCAGGTAAACGGGGTTGCGCAGTCGGGCCGACAGGTTGCGGGCGGGTTCGAGTTCCGTCTCGAGCGCGACGTCGTAGACGCGCGCGGTGAGGATTTTCTTCAGGTAATCGTGGGATGCCATGGGCGCTCGCGTGCGGTGCGGAAGCAGACGGTAAAAGGTCAATGATAGCGCCAAGGGTCCGCCCGCACGCAAGCGGCATGCCGGGCGCACCGTCGCGAAACCGCGGCGGCGGCCGTGTTTGCGGCGCGACGCGTCCCTGTTTACCGGCTTAACCGCATGGTTACCGACCGGACGGACGGCAAATGCCGCTGCGAATTCGTGCCGAACCAGGCCTGGTGCGGGTTGCGGCGAAAGCCCCACGACCTGTCCGGCCTGTCACGGACGGCCCGATCATGGGTTAGAATTCTGTTTTGAATCAAGGATCGGAAGATGCAGAGGCACCCTCGGATCGCCCCGTTGAAGCCGACGCCGCGCGCAGCCAGCCCTGCGGCGGAACGGCATGCGCGCCGCGCGCGATCGTGCTGATGGCTCCGAGTGCCGCCAGGCCCTGCCAATTCGGAACGGTGAGTCCAGACCCGCTCCGGCCCCATGCGAAATAATCGCGCGCCTGGCAACAGAACAGATTTCCCCAAGATTGCGCCTACGCGCTTGCCGACGCCCGTGCACGGTGTATCGGCCCTCCGAGTCGTCCGAACATGAACGCACCACAAGTTTTCGATCCGCATGGCGCGGCCGCCGCCGTCGCCGCCGACCCCGCGCCCCGACTGCGCGAGATTCCCTATAACTACACGTCCTTCTCCGACCGCGAGATCGTGATCCGCCTGCTCGGCGCGGACGCGTGGTCGGTGCTCGACGAGCTGCGCGCCGAACGCCGCACGGGCCGCTCGGCCCGGATGCTGTATGAAGTGCTCGGCGACATCTGGGTCGTGCGCCGCAACCCGTACCTGCAGGACGACCTGCTCGACAACCCGAAGCGCCGCGCGCTCCTGATCGAGGCGCTGAACCACCGCCTGACCGAGATCGGCAAGCGCCGCCGCGCCGACCTCACCGCGCACCACGACGACGCCGGCCGCGAACGCGCGGAACGTGTCGAGATGCTCGAGGCCGCCGCGCAGCGCGCGGTCGACGAATTCGCCGACGAATTCGACAAGATGGCCGAGCTGCGCCGTCGCGCGACCAAGGCGCTCGGCCGCTGCACGCAGAAGGACAACATCCGCTTCGACGGGCTGTCGCGCGTGTCGCATGTGACCGATGCGACCGACTGGCGCGTCGAATACCCGTTCGTCGTGCTGACCCCCGATACCGAAGCCGAGATCGCGGCGCTGATCAAGGCGTGCTTCGAGCTCGGCCTGACCGTGATCCCGCGCGGCGGCGGCACCGGCTACACGGGCGGCGCGGTGCCGCTCACGCCGTTCTCCGCGGTGATCAATACCGAGAAGCTCGAACAGCTCGGCGCGGTCGAGCTTACCGAACTGCCGGGCGTCGCGCACAAGGTGCCGACGATCTTCTCCGGCGCGGGCGTCGTCACGCGCCGCGTGACGGAAGCGGCCGAAGCGGCCGGCTACGTATTCGCGGTCGATCCGACCTCGCTCGACGCATCGTGCATCGGCGGCAACGTCGCGATGAACGCCGGCGGCAAGAAGGCCGTGCTGTGGGGCACCGCGCTCGACAACCTGGCCTGGTGGCGGATGGTCGACCCGGAGGGCAACTGGCTCGAAGTCACGCGCCACGAGCACAATCAGGGCAAGATCCACGACATCGCGGTCGCGCGTTTCGAGCTGAAGTGGTTCGACGGCGCATATGCGCCGGGCGAGAAGCTGCTGAAGACCGAGATGCTCGAGATCGAAGGCCGCCGATTCCGCAAGGAAGGCCTCGGCAAGGACGTCACCGACAAGTTCCTCGCCGGCCTGCCGGGCGTGCAGAAGGAAGGCTGCGACGGGCTGATCACGTCCGCGCGCTGGGTGCTGCACAAGATGCCCGCGCACACGCGCACCGTCTGCCTCGAATTCTTCGGCCAGGCGCGCGAGGCGATCCCGAGCATCGTCGAAATCAAGGACTACCTGTTCGAGACGTCGAAGCAGGGCGGCGCGATCCTCGCGGGCCTCGAGCACCTCGACGAGCGCTACCTGCGCGCGGTCGGCTACGCGACCAAGAGCAAGCGCAACGCCTTCCCGAAGATGGTGCTGATCGGCGACATCGTCGGCGACGACGCCGATGCGGTCGCGCAAGCGACGTCCGAAGTGATCCGGATGGCGAACGGCAAGAGCGGCGAAGGCTTCGTCGCCGTCAGCGCGGAGGCGCGCAAGCGCTTCTGGCTCGACCGCAGCCGCACGGCCGCGATCGCGAAGCACACGAACGCGTTCAAGATCAACGAGGACGTCGTCATCCCGCTGAACCGGATGGGCGAGTACACCGACGGCATCGAGCGGATCAACATCGAGCTGTCGCTGAAGAACAAGCTGCAGCTGGTCGACGCGCTCGAGACGTTCTTCCGCGGCGGCAACCTGCCGCTCGGCAAGACCGACGACGCGAACGAGATCCCGAGCGCCGAGTTGCTCGAGGATCGCGTGCAGCAGGCGCTGGAGTTGCTCAAGCGCGTGCGTGCCCGCTGGGAATTCGTGCGCGACCGCCTCGACCAGCCGCTGCGCGAGGCGCAGCACTACCTCGTGCAGCTCGGCTACGAGGCGCTCGCCGAGAAGTTCGCCGACCGTGCTGACGACCAGCCGGGCGCGACCGTGTTCCACATCACGCAGGACCGCACGGTCCGCATCTCGTGGAAGCAGGAGATTCGCGCGGAGCTGCGCGCGATCTTCAACGGCGGCGCGTTCAAGCAGATCCTCGACGAAGCGCAGGCGATCCACAAGCGCGTGCTGCGCGGCCGCGTGTTCGTCGCGCTGCACATGCACGCGGGCGACGGCAACGTCCACACCAACATCCCGGTCAACTCCGACAACTACGAGATGCTGCAGGACGCGCACGCGTCGGTCGCACGCATCATGAAGCTCGCGCGCTCGCTCGACGGCGTGATCTCCGGCGAGCACGGGATCGGCATCACGAAGCTCGAGTTCCTGACCGACGACGAGATCGCCGAATTCCGCGCGTACAAGCAGCGCGTCGACCCGCACGGCCGCTTCAACAAGGGCAAGCTGCTCGACGGCGCCGACCTGCGCAACGCGTACACGCCGAGCTTCGGGCTGATGGGCTACGAGTCGCTGATCATGCAGCAGTCCGACATCGGCGCGATCGCCGATTCCGTGAAGGACTGCCTGCGCTGCGGCAAGTGCAAGCCGGTGTGCGCGACCCACGTGCCGCGCGCGAACCTGCTGTACAGCCCGCGCAACAAGATCCTCGCGACCTCGTTGCTGGTCGAGGCGTTCCTGTATGAGGAACAGACGCGCCGCGGCGTGTCGATCAAGCACTGGGACGAGTTCAACGACGTGGCCGACCACTGCACGGTGTGCCACAAGTGCGCGACGCCGTGCCCGGTGAAGATCGACTTCGGCGACGTCACGATGAACATGCGCAACCTGTTGCGCAAGATGGGCAAGAAGAAATTCAACGCCGGCAATGCGGCGGGCATGTTCTTCCTGAACGCGACCAACCCGCAGACGATCAACCTCGCGCGCGGCGCGATGATGGGCGTCGGCTACAAGGTGCAGCGCTTCGCGAACGACATGCTGAAGAAGGTCGTGACGAAGCAGACGCAGCATCCGCCGGCGACGGTCGGCAAGCCGCCCGTGGTCGAGCAGGTGATCCACTTCGTCAACAAGAAGATGCCGGGCAACCTGCCGAAGAAGACGGCGCGCGCGCTGCTCGACATCGAGGACAACAAGATCGTGCCGATCATCCGCAACCCGAAGTCGACGACGGTCGATTCGGAAGCGGTGTTCTACTTCCCGGGCTGCGGCTCCGAGCGCCTGTTCTCGCAGGTCGGCCTCGCGACGCAGGCGATGCTGTGGGAAGCGGGCGTGCAGACGGTGCTGCCGCCGGGCTACCTGTGCTGCGGTTATCCGCAGCGCGGCTCGGGCCAGTACGACAAGGCCGAGAAGATCGTCACCGACAACCGCGTGCTGTTCCACCGGGTCGCCAACACGCTGAACTACCTCGACATCAAGACGGTGGTCGTGTCGTGCGGCACCTGCTACGACCAGCTTGCAGGCTACGAATTCGACAAGATCTTCCCGGGCTGCCGGATCATCGACATCCACGAGTTCCTGCTCGAGAAGGGGATGAAGCTCGACGGCGTGACGGGCACGCGCTACATGTATCACGACCCGTGCCACACGCCGATCAAGACGATGGATCCGGTCAAGCTCGTCAACGAGCTGATGGGCGCGGAGAAGGACGGCTACAAGATCGAGAAGAACGATCGCTGCTGCGGCGAATCGGGCACGCTCGCGGTCACGCGTCCTGACATCTCCACGCAGGTCCGCTTCCGCAAGGAAGAGGAAATCCGCAAGGGTGCCGCGAAGCTGCGCAGCATCCCGGTCGTGGCCGGCGACGCGCCGGCGCAGGCCGCCGCCGCGAACGGCCCCGACGTGAAGATCCTGACGAGCTGCCCGTCGTGCCTGCAGGGCCTGTCGCGCTACAACGAGGACGCGAACATCGAGGCCGACTACATCGTGGTCGAAATCGCGCGCCAGGTGCTTGGCGAGAACTGGATGGCCGACTATGTCGCACACGCGAACAATGGCGGGATCGAGCGCGTGCTGGTCTAATGCGGGCATGACGACCGCCCGACCGGGCTGGGGATGAGCGGGCGCCGGCGCATGAGCGCCGGCGCCCGTGCACATGGGAGCGACGATGGAATGCGTGTTTTGCCGTGAAGACGGCGGCGAGGTGCTCTGGCAGGACGACATGCTGCGCGTCGTCCTCGCGGCGGGCGAGCACGACTACCCGGGCTTCTGCCGGGTAATCTGGGGCGCGCACGTGGCCGAGTTCTCCGATCTCGGCGAGCCCGAGCGGGCACATCTGATGCGCATCGTGTATGCGGTGGAGCGTGCGGTGCGCCGCGTGATGCAGCCGAACAAGGTGAATCTCGCGAGCCTCGGCAACATGGTGCCGCACGTGCACTGGCACGTGATCCCGCGCTTCTCGAACGACGCCCATTTCCCGCAGCCCGTCTGGGCGCCGCGCCAGCGCAGCGTGTCCGAGGCGCTGCTGCGCTCGCGCGCGGCGCAGGCCTCGCTGCTGCACAATGCGGTGCGCGAGGAAATTCAACGAACGACCGATTCGAGGCAGCCATGAGCGGTTTGACTTCCACGACGCCGATTCCGTCCGGCGTCGTCGTGCACGCGGTGTCGCGCGTGCTCGAATTGCAATACCCGAACGGAGAGAACTTCCGGATCCCGTTCGAGCTGATGCGCGTCTATTCGCCGTCGGCCGAGGTGCGCGGCCACGGGCCCGGCCAGGAGACGCTGCAGACCGGCAAGCGCGAGGTGACGATCACCGCGCTCGAGGGCGTGGGCAACTACGCGCTGCAACCGACGTTCTCCGATGGCCATTCGACCGGCATCTACTCGTGGGATCTGCTGTACGAACTGGCGACGCAGCAGGACGCGCTGTGGCGCGACTATTTCGACAAACTGAAGGCGGCGGGCGTCGAGCGCGACGCGCCGATGCAGGCGGCACCCGCGCCGCACGGCCACTGCCACTGAAATCGACGGCGCCCGCTCGGCGCCGTCTTGCCATTTACTGAGGATCAACGCGATGAGTAAAACCCACTTCGGCTTCGAAAGCGTCGAGGAAACCGAAAAAGCGAAGAAAGTGGCGGGCGTGTTCCATTCGGTCGCGAGCAACTACGATCTGATGAACGACCTGATGTCGGCCGGCATGCACCGCGCGTGGAAGGCGTTCACGATCGCGCAGGCCAACGTGCGCCCCGGCTTCAAGGTGCTCGACATCGCGGCCGGCACGGGCGACCTGACGAAGTCGTTCGCGAAGGCGGCCGGGCCGACGGGCGAAGTCTGGCACACCGACATCAACGAATCGATGCTGCGCGTCGGCCGAGACCGGCTGCTCGACAAGGGCATCGTGACGCCGTCCTTGCTGTGCGACGCGGAGAAAATTCCGTTTCCGGACAACTACTTCGATGTGGTCACGGTCGCGTTCGGGCTGCGCAACATGACGCACAAGGACGCCGCGCTCGCCGAGATGCGCCGCGTGACGAAGCCCGGCGGCCGCGTGATGGTGCTGGAATTCTCGAAAGTCTGGGATCCGCTGAAAAAAGCGTACGATCTGTATTCTTTCAAAGTATTACCGTGGCTTGGCGACAAGTTCGCGAAAGATGCTGAAAGTTACCGGTATCTTGCTGAATCTATCCGGATGCACCCCGATCAGGACACGCTGAAGACGATGATGGAACAAGCGGGCCTCGATGCCGTCAAATATTACAATTTGTCAGGTGGCGTGGTAGCTTTACACCTAGGAACCAAGTACTAAGGGGTTCTTCCCATACATTCGTCTTACATCTGGAGAAACTGATGTCCGAATCGCGTTCGTTGTTCAACCGTAGCAAGCCGTCGAAGCCGTGGGCTCGACGGGCCGGCACGCTGCTGATGGTCGGCCTGCTCACGGCCGGCACGTTCGCATCGCTCGACGCCGAGGCCAAGCGCATGGGCGGCGGGCGCAGCATCGGCCGTCAGAGTTCCACCGTCACGCAGCGCCAGGCCACGCCGCCCGCGCAGCAGCCGATGCAGCAGGCCGCACCGAATCAGGCGCAGCGCGCGAACCCGGCCGCCCCGGCGCCGGCCGCGCAGCCGAACCGCTCGCGCTGGCTCGGGCCGATCGCCGGTCTCGCGGCCGGCCTCGGCATCGCGGCGCTGCTGTCGCACTTCGGCCTGGGCGGCGCGTTCGCGAGCATGATGGCGAACGTCATCGTGATCGCACTGCTCGCGATGATCGGCATCTGGCTGGTCCGCAAGTTCATGAACCGCCGCCGTTCGCAGGAGCCGGCATATTCGGTCGGCGGCTCGGCATCGTCGTCGGGTGGCTACTCGCAAAGCCCGTCGTTCCAGCAGGGCAGCACCGGCAACAACTATGCGGGCAGCGGCAGCAGCTATGCGAACGAAGCGCAAGGCGTGTTCGGCGGCGGCGCAGCGGCCGCCGGTGCGGCGGGCGCGATGGCGGCCGCACCGCTGCAGGTGCCGGCCGGCTTCGACACCGAAGCGTTCCTGCGTAGCGCGAAGGTCTACTTCGTGCGGCTGCAGGCGGCATGGGACCAGGGCAACCTGGCCGACATCCGCGAGTTCACGACGCCTGAAATGTTCGCCGAGATCAAGATCGATCTCGATTCGCGCGGCAACGAAGCGAACCAGACCGATGTCGTGCAGCTCGACGCGGAGCTGGTCGCGATCGAGGATCGCGGCATCGAGCAGTCGGCGAGCGTGCGCTTCCACGGGCTGATCCGCGAGTCGGCGAATGCGCCGGCCGCGCCGCTCGACGAGGTGTGGAACCTGTCGAAGTCGGGCAGCCAGGGCTGGCTGCTCGCGGGTATCCAGCAGATCAACACGCACTGAGCGTGGCCGGCGGCCGGCTTGCCGGCTGCCCGGGCGACGGTCGTCGCACTGCGACCGCTTGCCGCCCGGGTGTGCGGTTGGCCGCGGTCTGCCGACGATCCGACGTTACAATAGAAACCCGCGTAGGCGCCCGGCCTGCGCGGGTTTTTCTTTCCCAGCCCGATGACCTTTGCCGCCAAGCCTTTTGCTGCTGCTGTCAATCACCTGCTCGCGCGCGAATCGTGGGCGCGCGACCGCCTGATCCCCTACGCGGGCAAGACCGCCCGGCTCGACGTGCCGCCCGTCACGCTCACGCTGCTCGTGCAGCCCGACGGTTATCTGTCCGCGGTGGACGCGCACGATGCGCAACACGTCGACGTGTCGATCGCGCTCGCGGGCGACACGCTCGCCGCGTTCCTGCAGGGCGGCCAGCCGGCCGTGATGAAGCACGTGAAGATCGAGGGCGACGCGGAGTTCGCGACGCAGATCGCGAAGCTGGCCGAGCACCTGCGCTGGGAACCTGAAGAAGATCTCGCGAAGCTGGTAGGCGACGCGGCGGCGCACCGGATCGCGACTGTCGTGCGCGACGCCGGCGCGCGCGCGCGCCGCACCGGCCGCAACGTGCTCGATTCCGTCGCCGAGTACTGGCTCGACGAGAACCCGCAAGTCGTTCGACGCACGGTGCTCGGCGGCTTCGACGCTGAACTGGCGCGTGCGCGCGATGCGCTCGCACGGGTCGAAAAACGGATCGAGCGACTCGAACAAAAAATCGGCGCGCGCACGGGTTCCGGCCCGCGCGGCGCGCACTGAGGGCCGCAGGGCATGCGCATTTTCCGTTTCATCAAGATTGTCTACACCGTCATCCGCTTCGGCCTCGACGAGGTGATGCTGTCCCGGATCGACGACCGGCGCGTGAAGCTGCTGCTGCGGCTCACGACGATCGGCCGCCGCTATTCCGACCCGCCCGCCGTCCGGCTGCGTCACGCGCTCGAGAGCCTCGGCCCGATCTTCGTGAAGTTCGGCCAGGTGCTGTCGACGCGCCGCGACCTGCTGTCGGTCGATTTCGCGAACGAACTCGCGAAGCTGCAGGACCAGGTGCCGCCGTTCGATTCGGCTGTCGCGATAGCGATCATCGAGAAGTCGCTCGGCGCGCCGGTCGACGAGCTGTTCGACGAATTCGAGCGCGAGCCGATCGCGAGCGCGTCGATCGCGCAGGTGCATTTCGGGAAGTTGAAGCAGGGCGTGCACGCGGGCAAGGCCGTCGCGGTCAAGGTGCTGCGCCCGAACATGCTGCCGGTGATCGATTCCGACCTCGCGCTGATGCGCGACATCGCGACGTGGACCGAGCGCATGTGGGCCGACGGCCGGCGCCTGAAACCGCGCGAAGTGGTCGCCGAATTCGACAAGTACCTGCACGACGAGCTCGACCTGATGCGCGAGGCCGCGAACGGCAGCCAGCTGCGCCGCAACTTCGCGGGCCTCGACCTGCTGCTCGTGCCCGAGATGTTCTGGGATTTCTCGACGTCGCAGGTGCTCGTGATGGAGCGCATGACCGGCGTGCCGATCAGCCAGGTGGAGACGCTGCGCACCGCGGGCGTCGACATCAAGAAGCTCGCGCGCGAAGGCGTCGAAATCTTCTTCACGCAGGTGTTCCGCGACGGTTTCTTCCATGCGGACATGCACCCGGGCAACATTCAGGTGAGTCTCGATCCGAAGACTTTCGGCCGCTATATCGCGCTCGATTTCGGGATCGTGGGCGCCTTGTCGGATTTCGACAAGAACTACCTCGCGCAGAACTTCCTCGCGTTCTTCAAGCGCGACTACCACCGTGTCGCGACGCTGCACCTTGAATCGGGCTGGGTGCCGCCCGAGACGCGCGTCGAGGAACTCGAAAGCGCGATCCGCGCGGTGTGCGAGCCGTATTTCGACCGCGCGCTGAAGGACATCTCGCTCGGCCAGGTGCTGATGCGCCTGTTCTCGACGTCGCGCCGCTTCAACGTCGAGATCCAGCCGCAGCTCGTGCTGCTGCAGAAGACGATGCTGAACGTCGAGGGGCTCGGCCGCTCGCTCGACCCCGAACTCGACCTGTGGAAGACCGCGAAGCCGTATCTCGAGCGCTGGATGACCGAGCAGATCGGCCTGCGCGGCTGGTACGAGCGCTTCAAGGTCGAGGCGCCGCAGTGGAGCAAGACGCTGCCGCAACTGCCGCGCCTGATCCACCACGCGATGGCGGCGCGCCACGATGCGCCACGTGCGGCGAGCGAGGACCTGATGCGTCAGGTCCTCATCGAGCAGAAACGGACCAACCGGCTGTTGCAGGCATTGCTGATCTTCGGTCTTGCCGTCGGCGTCGGGGCGCTCGTCGCGCGCGTGCTGCTCGCGCTCGCGTACGGCGCGTGACCGAAAGGAGCCGCGCGATGTCCGAACCGAAGCAACCGTCCACGCCGGGCGCCGCCGATTTCGCGACGCGCGACCCGAGCGACGCATCGTTCTGGGACGAGCGTTTCGCGCGCGGCGTGACGCCGTGGGAATTCGGCGGCGTGCCGGCCGGCTTTCGCGCGTTTGCGCAGCGGCTCGGCCCGTGTGCGGTGCTGATTCCCGGCTGCGGCAGTGCGCAGGAGGCCGGCTGGCTCGCGCAGGCCGGCTGGCCCGTGCGCGCGATCGATTTCGCCGCGCAGGCGGTGGCGGCCGCGAAGGCGCAGCTCGGCGCCCATGCGGACGTCGTCGAGCAGGCCGATTTCTTCGTGTACCGGCCGCCGTTCGACGTGCAGTGGGTGTACGAGCGCGCGTTCCTGTGCGCGCTGCCGCCGAGCCTGCGCGCCGGCTATGCGGCGCGGATGGCCGAACTGCTGGCCGCCGGCGCGTTGCTGGCCGGTTATTTCTTCGTGACGAAGAAACCGAAGGGCCCGCCGTTCGGCATCGAGCGCGCCGAACTCGATGCGCTGCTCGCGCCGCACTTCGAGCTGATCGAGGATCTGCCCGTGACCGATTCGCTGGCCGTGTTCGAAGGACACGAGCGCTGGCTCACGTGGCGCCGTCGCTGAAGCCCGGTGCGTCGCGGCCGTTGCCGGAGCGCGCCGGGGTTTCGGATATAATTCAAGGTTTTGCAAGCCGTTTCCAGTTTCCGCGGGAAAAATATCATGCCGATCTACGCCTATCGATGCGAAGCGTGCGGTTTCGCGAAGGACATGCTCCAGAAGATGAGCGACGCGCCGCTGTCGCAGTGCCCCGAATGCGGGAAGGATGCTTTTCGCAAGCAGGTCACCGCCGCCGGCTTCCAGCTGAAGGGCTCCGGCTGGTATGTCACCGATTTCCGCGGTGGCTCGGGCGGCACCAGCGCGCCGGCGACGGCGACGGGCGAAGCGGGGGCTGCGGCACCCGCCGCCGCGGCGCCGGTGGCAGCCGCCACGAGTTCCGAAAGTACGACGACGAGCGCCGCGCCGGCCCAGGCTGCGGCGCCCGCCGCCGGCAGTTGACAGTCGCGGCCCGTCCGGGCCGCGTCCACACCGCGCTTCCGGCGCGGTTCATTGACGGCAGATGATGAAAAAGACGACCCTGAAATCGGTGTTTCTTACCGGCCTGCTGGTTCTCGTCCCGCTCGCGATCACGCTGTGGGTGCTCGGTCTCATCATCGGCACGATGGACCAGACGCTGCTGCTGCTGCCCGAATCGTGGCAGCCGGAGCGGGCGCTCGGCTTCCGCCTGCCGGGGCTCGGCGCGGTGCTGACGCTCGCGTTCATCTTCGTCGTCGGGCTGGCCACGCAGAACTTCATCGGCCAGAAGCTCGTCACGTGGTGGAACGCGGTCGTGCGTCACATCCCGGTCGTCGGGCCGATCTACACGAGCGTCAAGCAGGTGTCGGACACGCTGCTGTCGAGCAGCGGCAACGCGTTCCGCAAGGCGCTGCTGATCGAATACCCGCGTCGCGGCTCGTATACGATCGCGTTTCTGACCGGCGCGCCCGGCGGCGACGTGGTCAACCATCTGACGGAAGAGTACGTGAGCGTGTACGTGCCCACGACACCGAACCCGACGTCGGGCTTCTTCCTGATGCTCCCGAAGAGCGAAGTCATCGAACTCGACATGTCGGTCGATGCCGCGCTCAAGTACATCGTCTCGATGGGCGTCGTGGCGCCTTCGGCGCCGGCTCCGGTGCCCGCCCGCCGCCCCGTCGAGCCGCCGCTGTAAGTAAAGAATCATCGCCCGGGCCGCGCGTTGCGGCACCCGTTGATCAAACCGAACGAAAGCAAACATCATGTCGATGCGTACTGAATACTGCGGTCTCGTGACCGAACACCTGCTGGGCCAAACCGTGTCGCTGTGCGGCTGGGTGCAGCGCCGCCGCGATCACGGCGGTGTGATCTTCATCGACCTGCGCGATCGTGAAGGCCTCGTGCAGGTGGTGTGCGACCCGGATCGCGCGGAAATGTTCGCGACCGCCGAAGGCGTGCGCAACGAGTTCTGCGTGCAGATCAAGGGTCTCGTGCGCAACCGTCCGGAAGGCACGGTCAACGCCGGCCTGAAGAGCGGCAAGATCGAAGTGCTGTGTCACGAACTGAACGTGCTGAATGCGTCGGTCACGCCGCCGTTCCAGCTCGACGACGACAACCTGTCGGAAACGACGCGCCTCACGCACCGCGTGCTCGACCTGCGCCGTCCGCAGATGCAGCACAACCTGCGCCTGCGCTACCGCGTCGCGATCGAAGCGCGCAAGTACCTCGACGAGCAGGGCTTCATCGATATCGAAACGCCGATGCTGACGAAGAGCACGCCGGAAGGCGCGCGCGACTACCTCGTGCCGTCGCGCGTGAACGCGGGCCAGTTCTTCGCGCTGCCGCAGTCGCCGCAGCTGTTCAAGCAGCTGCTGATGGTCGCGAACTTCGACCGTTACTACCAGATCACCAAGTGCTTCCGCGATGAAGACCTGCGCGCCGACCGCCAGCCGGAATTCACGCAGATCGACTGCGAGACGTCGTTCCTCGGCGAGCAGGAAATCCGTGACCTGTTCGAAGACATGATCCGTCACATCTTCAAGACGACGATCGACGTCGAACTCGACGCGAAATTCCCGGTGATGCCGTACTCGGAAGCGATGGCGCGTTTCGGTTCGGACAAGCCGGACCTGCGCGTGCAGCTCGAATTCACCGAGCTGACCGACGCGATGAAGGACGTCGACTTCAAGGTGTTCAGCACGCCGGCCAACGCGAAGGACGGCCGTGTCGCGGCGCTGCGCGTGCCGAAGGGCGGCGAGCTGTCGCGCGGCGACATCGACGGCTACACGGAATTCGTGCGCATCTACGGCGCGAAGGGCCTCGCGTGGATCAAGGTCAACGAGAAGGCGAAGGGCCGCGACGGCCTGCAGAGCCCGATCGTCAAGAACCTGCACGACGCATCGATCGCGGCGATCCTCGAGCGCACCGGTGCTGAAGACGGCGACATCATCTTCTTCGCGGCCGACCGCGCGAAGGTCGTCAACGACAGCCTCGGCGCGCTGCGCCTGAAGATCGGTCATTCGGAATTCGGCAAGGCGAACGGCCTCGTCCAGGCCGGCTGGAAGCCGCTGTGGGTCGTCGATTTCCCGATGTTCGAATACGACGACGAAGACGCGCGCTACGTCGCGGCGCACCACCCGTTCACGAGCCCGAAGGACGAGCACCTCGAATACCTCGAGACCGATCCGGGCCGCTGCCTCGCGAAGGCGTACGACATGGTGCTGAACGGCTGGGAAATCGGCGGCGGCTCGGTGCGTATCCACCGCGAGGAAGTGCAGAGCAAGGTGTTCCGCGCGCTGAAGATCGGCGCGGAAGAAGCGCAGCTGAAGTTCGGCTTCCTGCTGGACGCGCTGCAGTACGGCGCGCCGCCGCACGGCGGTATCGCGTTCGGTCTCGACCGCATCGTCACGATGATGGCCGGTGCCGACTCGATCCGCGACGTGATCGCGTTCCCGAAGACGCAGCGTGCGCAGGACCTGCTCACGCAGGCGCCGAGCCCGGTCGACGAGCGTCAACTGCGCGAACTGCACATCCGTCTGCGTCAGCCGGAACAGCCGAAGGCGTAACGCGTATCGCAGATCGTGTGCACGGTGACGCGCGCACGACACCCCAACGAAACAGGCGCCGCGATGCGCCTGTTTCGTTTTTTGCGGTACAGTCGCAGCACTTGCCGCACGTTCGGGCACAGGCCCGGCGCACGGCCCTGTGCCGCATGAAACAAAGATGACGAAGCCGCCGAAAATTCCCGAATCCGTTCTCGTCGTGATCTACACGCCCGAACTCGACGTGCTGGTGATCAAGCGTGCCGACCAGCCCGATTTCTGGCAATCGGTGACCGGATCGAAGGACACGCTCGACGAGCCGCTCGCGCTCACCGCCGCGCGCGAAGTCGCCGAGGAAACCGGCATCCTGGTCGGTACGCACGACGTGCCGGCCACCGCGCTGATCGACTGGCACCACCAGATCGAATACACAATCTATCCGCAATACCTGCATCGCTATGGGCCGGGTGTCACGCGCAACGTCGAGCACTGGTTCGGCCTGTGCGTGCCGCACCGCGTCGACGTGACGCTGTCGCCGCGCGAGCATGTCGACCATGCATGGCTGCCGTACCGCGAAGCGGCCGCGCGCTGCTACTCGCCGTCGAACGCCGAGGCGATCCTGCAACTGCCCGTGCGCGTGTCGCTCGCGCGGGCGCCGCACGGCTCGTCCGCATGAATTCGGAAACCCGCAAGCGCTTCGCGCAATTGCGGCAGATGTTCCTGCAGGAACGCGGCTCCGCGTCGCGGCTCGCATTCACCGCCGGCAACACGGTGCGGTTGTGCACGACCGGCGGCGAATTCTTCCACGCGCTGATCGAGCGGATCGATGCGGCGCGCGAGCAGGTGATGCTCGAAACCTACATCTTCTGTGACGATGCGGCCGGCCGCCCGGTGTCGGATGCGCTGATCCGCGCGGCGCAGCGCGGCGTGCGCGTGCGCGTGATCACCGACGGCGTCGGCACCGCGCGCCTGCCACTGTTCGACACGTGGGCCGACGCCGGCGTCGAGCACTGCATCTACAACCGCTTCCTGTTCGGCCGCTTCGGCTTTTCGCGCACGCACCGCAAGCTCGCGGTGATCGATCATGTGGTCGCGTACTGCGGCGGCATCAACATCGTCGACGACTTCACGCAGGGCACCGCGACGCTGCCATTTCCGCGCTGGGATTTCGCGGTCGAGATGGCCGGGCCGGCGGTGTCGGACGTGCGCGCCGCGTTCGAGCTGCAATGGCACCGGATCCAGTTCGGCCACAAGCCGTACGCGCAGTACGCGGCCGGCCTGCACGGCGGCGAGGCGTTCCCGGACATGTTCCGGCGCTGGATGCGCAGCCACCGATGGATCAAGGCCGGTGCGCTGCGGGTCGTCACCGAGCCGAGCGTCGCGTTCGTCGCGCGCGACAACGTCGTGAACCGCCGCGCGATCGAGAAGGCGTATCTCGCCGCGATCGGGCGGGCGCGACAGCGGATCCTGCTCGCGAACCCGTATTTCATGCCGGGCCGCAAGCTGCGCCGTGCGCTGACGGGGGCCGCGCGGCGCGGTGTCGACGTGCGGATCCTGATCGGCCGCAACGAGTTCACGGCGCTCGATACGGCCGTGCCGTTCCTGTATCACGCGCTGCTGCGCGCGGGCGTGCGCGTGGCGGAATACGACAAGACGATCCTGCACGGCAAGGTCGCGGTGATCGACGACAACTGGGCGACGGTCGGTTCGTCGAATCTGGACGCGCTGAGCCTGATGCTCAACAATGAGGCCAATGTCGTGCTGGTGCGCTACGATGCGCTCACCAACGAGCTGCGCGACGCGATCACGATCGCGTTCGCCGAAGGCCGCGAGATCGACGCCGCCCGCTACGCCGCGCGGCCGCGCATCGAGCGTATGCTGAACTGGCTCGCGTACAACACGTACCGCGTCGTGATGAAGGCGTTGACGGTCGGCGGTTACGACTAAGCGTCCGCTTCAAAAAATCTGTCCGCACGTTCGTGCGGAAAAGTCGCTCCGGCCCCGCCGGAATCGCGCAAAATAGCGGCTCGGTTAGACACCGGTTTCTAATAATTTCCTTGTTTCGCGAGCGGCCGCACTCAATAATAGTACGGCCGTTCGATTTTATTCGAACCCCCGAACGGTCAAGAAAAAGCTATGCGAAAAGGCGAACAGACGCGTGCCGCGATACTCGAAGCTGCTTTGGACCTCGCCAGCCGTGACGGGCTGGAGGGGCTGACGATCGGCCTGCTGGCCGAGCGCATGCAGATGAGCAAGAGCGGTGTGTTCGCGCACTTCGGATCGCGCGAAGACCTCCAGGTCGAGGTCGTCCGTGAATATCACCATCGTTTTGAAAACGAGGTGTTCTTTCCGAGCCTGCGCGAGCCGCGAGGCTTGCCGCGCCTGCGGGCGATGCTGGCTCGCTGGACGGAGAAGCGCATCCAGGAGGTGACGACCGGATGCATCTACATCAGCGGAGCCGTCGAGTACGACGACCGGCCTGACAGCCCCGTGCGCGAGCAGTTGATCGCAAGCGTGACGGCCTGGCGTGCCGCGATGCTGCGTGCCATTTCGCAGGCGAAGGAAGAAGGCCATCTGCGTGCGGATACCGATCCGGACCTGATGCTCTTCGAGTTGTACAGCTTCACGCTCGGCCTGCATCACGACGCACGCTTCCTGCATTCGCCGGATGCCGTGCGCCTCACGTGGGCCGCGCTGGAAAAGACGATCGTTTCGTATCAGAGCGAGAGCCGTTAGCGGCGCGTGACCCGCCCGCCAGGAGCTCGAGCCGTTTGCCCACTTTGGAGAGAGTCATGGGACAGTACGCCGCGCCGCTGCGCGACATGCAATTCGTGTTGCACGAGCTTCTGAACGTCGAAGCCGAGGTCAAGCAAATGCCGCGGCATGCGGACCTCGACGCCGACACGATCAACCAGGTTCTCGAGGAGGCGGGCAAGTTCTGCTCCGAGGTACTGTTCCCGCTGAACCAGGTCGGCGACCGCGAAGGCTGTACGTATGAAGGCGACGGGGTCGTGAAGACCCCGACCGGCTTCAAGGAAGCGTACCGGCAGTACGTCGAGGCCGGCTGGCCGGCGCTCGGCTGCGATCCGGACTACGGCGGCCAGGGCCTGCCCGCGTTCGTGAACAACGCGCTCTACGAAATGCTGAATTCGGCGAACCAGGCATGGACGATGTATCCGGGCCTGTCGCACGGCGCGTACGAATGCCTGCACGCGCACGGCGCGCCGGAACTGCAGCAGCAATATCTGCCGAAGCTCGTGTCGGGCGAATGGACGGGCACGATGTGCCTGACCGAGCCGCACTGCGGCACCGACCTCGGCATCCTGCGCACCAAGGCCGAGCCGAACGGCGACGGCTCCTACTCGATCAGCGGCACGAAGATCTTCATCTCGAGCGGCGAGCACGACATGTCGAAGAACATCGTCCACCTCGTGCTCGCGCGCCTGCCGGACGCGCCGCAAGGCACGAAGGGGATCTCGCTGTTCATCGTGCCGAAGTTCGTGCCGGACGCCGCGGGCGAGCCGGGCGAGCGCAACGGCATCAAGTGCGGCTCGATCGAGCACAAGATGGGCATCCACGGCAACTCGACGTGCGTGATGAACCTCGACAACGCGAAGGGCTGGTTGGTCGGCGAGCCGAACAAGGGCCTCAACGCGATGTTCGTGATGATGAACGCCGCGCGTCTCGGCGTCGGCATGCAGGGCCTGGGCCTGACGGAAGTCGCGTACCAGAACTCGCTGGCGTACGCGAAGGAGCGCCTGCAGATGCGCTCGCTGACGGGCCCGAAGGCACCGGACAAGCCGGCCGACCCGATCATCGTGCACCCGGACGTGCGTCGCATGCTGCTCACGCAGAAGGCCTACGCGGAAGGCGCGCGCGCGTTCACGTACTGGTCCGCGCTGCAGATCGACAAGGAACTGTCGCACGGTGACGAAGCGGTGCGCAAGGAAGCGGCCGACCTCGTCGCGCTGCTCACGCCGATCATCAAGGCGTTCCTGACCGACAACGCGTTCGAGTCGACCAACCACGCGATGCAGATCTACGGCGGCCACGGCTTCATCTCCGAGTGGGGCATGGAGCAGTACGTGCGCGACGCGCGGATCAACATGATCTACGAAGGCACGAACTCGATCCAGTCGCTCGACCTGCTGGGCCGCAAGGTGCTCGGCGACATGGGCGCGAAGCTGAAGAAGTTCGGCAAGCTCGTCACCGAATTCGCGGAAGCCGAAGGCGTGAAGCCGGAGATGGCCGAGTTCATCAACCCGCTTGCCGATATCGGCGACAAGGTGCAGAAGCTGACGATGGAAATCGGCATGAAGGCGATGCAGAACCCGGACGAAGTCGGCGCCGCCGCCGTGCCGTACCTGCGCACCGTCGGCCATCTGGTGTTCTCGTACTTCTGGGCGCGCATGGCGCGCATCGCTCTCGACAACGAAGCGTCGGGAGATCCGTTCTACAAGTCGAAGCTCGCGACGGCACGCTTCTATTTCGCGCGCCTGCTGCCCGAGACGGCAGCGACGATCCGCGCCGCGCGCGCCGGTTCGAAGACGCTGATGGAAGTCGACGAATCGCTGTTCTGACGCGAGTCGGGGCGGTGCGCGCCGCGCGCCGCCCCCACGCAACGGTTCCTGGTACTCACTTCGCCGTGCAGCCCTCACAACCCGCGCTGCACGACACTATCCGGAGACATCCCGTGAGCAATTTCCTGATTCGCAAGGTCGCCGTGCTGGGCGCCGGCGTGATGGGCGCGCAGATCGCCGCGCACCTCGTCAACGCGCGCGTGCCGGTGCTGCTGTTCGACCTGCCGGCCAAGGAAGGCCCGAAGGACGCGATCGCGCTGAAGGCGATCGAGAACCTGAAGAAGCTGTCGCCCGCGCCGTTCGGCGTGAAGGACGACGCGAAATACCTCGAAGCCGCGAACTACGAGGACGACATCGCGAAGCTCGCCGAGTGCGACGTCGTGATCGAGGCGATCGCCGAGCGGATGGACTGGAAGCACGACCTGTACAAGAAGGTCGCGCCGCACATCGCGCCGAATGCGATCTTCGCGACCAACACGTCGGGCCTGTCGATCACGAAGCTGTCCGAAGGTTTCTCGGAAGAGCTGAAGTCGCGCTTCTGCGGCGTGCACTTCTTCAACCCGCCGCGCTACATGCACCTGGTCGAGCTGATCCCGACCGCGCATACGCGTGCCGACATCCTCGATCAGCTCGAAACGTTCCTGACGAGCATCGTCGGCAAGGGCGTCGTGCGCGCGAAGGACACGCCGAACTTCATCGCGAACCGCGTCGGCATCTTCTCGATCCTCGCGGTGATCACCGAGGCCGCGAAGTTCGGCCTGCGCTTCGATGAAGTCGACGATCTGACGGGCAGCCGCCTCGGCCGCGCGAAGTCGGCGACGTTCCGCACCGCGGACGTGGTCGGCCTCGACACGATGGCGCACGTGATCAAGACGATGCAGGACAACCTCGCCGACGATCCGTTCTTCCCGGTCTACCAGACGCCTGCCGTGCTCGCCGAGCTGGTGAAGCAGGGCGCGCTCGGCCAGAAGACGGGCGGCGGTTTCTACAAGAAGGAAGGCAAGGCGATCAAGGTGCTCGACGCGAAGACGGGCACCTATGTGGATGCGGGCGCGAAGGCGGACGAAACCGTCGGCCGCATCCTGAAGCGCCCGCCGGCGGAGCGCCTGAAGCTGCTGCGTGAGACGGATCATCCGCACGCGCAGTTCCTGTGGTCGATCTTCCGCGACGTGTTCCACTACATCGGCGTGCATCTCGAGTCGATCGCCGACAACGCGCGCGACGTCGACCTCGCGATCCGCTGGGGCTTCGGCTGGAACGAAGGCCCGTTCGAAGGCTGGCAGGCCGCCGGCTGGAAGCAGGTCGCCGAGTGGGTGCAGGAAGACATCGCGGCCGGCAAGGCGCTCGCGAACGCGCCGCTGCCGTCGTGGGTGCTCGAAGGCCCGGTCGCCGAGCAGGGCGGCGTGCACACGGCCGAAGGCTCGTGGGCACCGGCGTCGAAGCGCTTCGTGCCGCGTTCCGACCTGGCCGTCTACGGCCGGCAGGTGTTCCGCGCGCCGCTCCTCGGCGAAACCGGCGTCGACCCGAAGACGTACGGCAAGACGCTGTTCGAAACCGACGCGGTGCGTGCGTGGGTCGACGACCGTGCAGGCGAAGACGACGTCGTGATCGTGTCGTTCAAGTCGAAGATGAACACGATCGGGCCGAGCGTGATCGACGGCCTCGTGCAGGCGATCGAACTCGCGGAGAAGGATTACAAGGGCGTGGTGATCTGGCAGCCGACGTCGCTGAAGCTCGGCACGCCGGGCGGCCCGTTCTCGGCCGGCGCGAACCTCGAGGAGGCGATGCCCGCGTTCATGATGGGCGGCGCGAAGGGCATCGAGCCGTTCGTGAAGAAGTTCCAGGAAGGCATGCTGCGCGTGAAGTACGCGAACGTGCCGGTCGTCGCGGCCGTGTCGGGCATCGCGCTCGGCGGCGGGTGCGAGCTGATGCTGCACAGCGCGAAGCGCGTGGTGCACGTCGAGAGCTACATCGGTCTCGTCGAAGTGGGCGTCGGCCTCGTGCCGGCGGGCGGCGGCCTGAAGGAAGCGGCGCTGCGCGCGGCGGAGGCGGCCACGGCCGCGAACGCGACCACCGACATCCTGAAGTTCGTCACGAAGTCGTTCGAGAACGCGGCGATGGCGAAGGTGTCGTCGTCGGCGCACGATGCGCGCGCGATGGGCTACCTGAAGCCGTCCGACACGATCGTCTTCAACGTGTTCGAACTGCTCGACACCGCGAAGAAGGAAGCGCGTGCGCTGGCCGACGTCGGCTACCGCGCCCCGCTGCGCGCGAAGGACGTGCCGGTGGCGGGCCGCTCGGCGATCGCGACGATCAAGGCATCGCTCGTCAACATGCGTGACGGCCGCTTCATCAGCGATCACGACTACCTGATCGCGAGCCGCATCGCCGAAGCCGTGTGCGGCGGCGACGTCGAAGCCGGCAGCCTCGTCGACGAGCAGTGGCTGCTCGCGCTCGAGCGCCGTGCGTTCGTCGAGCTGCTCGGCACGCAGAAGACGCAGGAACGGATCATGGGCATGTTGCAGACCGGCAAGCCGGTGCGTAACTGAGTGAGCGAATGCATAGCATGGGACCAGAGTAAGCGCTGAAGCGCCAACTCCGGTCGACAGGCCAAGGAGTTTCAAATGAGCAAACAACTGCAAGACGCATACATCGTCGCCGCCAGCCGCACCCCGATCGGCAAGGCCCCGCGCGGAGTCTTCAAGAACACGCGCCCCGACGAGCTGCTGGTTCACGCGATCCGGTCGGCGGTCGCGCAGGTGCCCGGCTTCGACACGAAGCTGATCGAGGACGCGATCATCGGCTGCGCGATTCCGGAAGCCGAGCAGGGCCTGAACGTCGCGCGCATGGGCGCGCTGCTCGCGGGCCTGCCGCAGACGGTCGGCGGCGTGACGGTCAACCGCTTCTGCGCGTCGGGCATCACGGCGCTCGCGATGGCGGCCGACCGCATCCGCGTCGGCGAATCCGATGCGATGCTCGCGGGCGGCTGCGAGTCGATGAGCATGGTGCCGATGATGGGCAACAAGCCGTCGATGTCGCCGCACATCTTCGATCGCAGCGAAGACTTCGGCATCGCGTACGGGATGGGGCTGACCGCCGAGCGCGTCGCCGAGCAGTGGAAGGTGAGCCGCGAGGACCAGGACGCGTTCTCGGTCGAGTCGCACCGCAAGGCGCTCGCCGCGCAGCAGGCCGGCGAGTTCGGCGACGAAATCGCCGCGTACACGCTCACCGAGCGTTTCCCGAACCTCGCGACGGGCGAAGTCGACGTGAAGACGCGGGAGATCGCGCTCGACGAAGGTCCGCGCGCGGATACGTCGCTCGAAGGCCTCGCGAAGCTGCGCACGGTGTTCGCGAACAAGGGCTCGGTCACGGCCGGCAACAGCTCGCAGACGTCGGACGGCGCGGGTGCGCTGCTCGTCGTGTCGGAGAAGGTGCTCAAGCAATTCAACCTGACGCCGCTCGCGCGCTTCGTGAGCTTCGCGGTGCGCGGCGTGCCGCCGGAAATCATGGGCATCGGTCCGAAGGAAGCGATTCCGGCCGCGCTGAAGGCCGCGGGCCTGAAGCAGGACGATCTCGACTGGATCGAGCTGAACGAGGCATTCGCCGCGCAGTCGCTGGCGGTGATCCGCGATCTCGGCCTCGACCCGTCGAAGGTCAACCCGGTCGGCGGCGCGATCGCGCTCGGCCACCCGCTCGGCGCGACCGGCGCGATCCGCGCGGCGACCGTCGTGCACGGCCTGCGCCGCCGCAACCTGAAGTACGGGATGGTCACGATGTGCGTCGGCACCGGCATGGGTGCGGCGGGCATCATCGAACGCCTGTAGGCGGGACGCGACGACAAGCGACGACGGTGCGCGGGCCACGAGCTCGCGCACCGTTTTTTCATTCCGGTAGAGGACATCAAAGGAGACGGTTGTGGCCGAAATTCAAGTGGAACGCGCCGACGGCGTGATGACGATCACGATCGCACGCCCGGCGAAGAAGAACGCGCTGACGGCGGCGATGTACCAGGCGATGGCCGATGCGCTCGCCGACGCGCAGGAAGACAAGGCGATCCGCGTGATCCTGCTGCGCGGCAGCGATGGCAACTTCAGCGCGGGGAACGATCTCGAGGATTTCCTGAAGACGCCGCCGAAGGACGAGAACGCGCCGGTGTTCCAGTTTCTCGCGCGGATCAGCCAGGCAAGCAAGCCGATCGTCGCCGCGGTGCCGGGCGTCGCGGTCGGCGTCGGCGTGACGATGCTGCTGCACTGCGACCTCGTCTACGCGGCCGACGTCGCGACGTTCTCGCTGCCGTTCGCGCAGCTCGGGCTGTGCCCGGAAGCCGCGTCGAGCGCGCTGCTGCCGCGGCTGGCCGGCCATCAGGTCGCGGCCGAGAAGCTGCTGCTCGGCGAAGCGTTCGATGCGCTTGAAGCGTACCGGATCGGCATCGTCAATCGCGTGCTGCCGGCCGCCGAGCTCGACGCATTCGCGGCGAAGCAGGCCGCGAAGCTCGCGGCGCTGCCGGCGTCGTCGCTGCGCGTGACGAAGGCGCTGCTGAAGGATACGGGCGGGGTCGCGGTAGCCGCGCGGATCGCCGAGGAAGCCGGCCATTTCTCCGCGATGCTGCGCGCGCCGGAAGCGCGCGAGGCGATGACGGCGTTCTTCGAGAAGCGCAAGCCGGATTTCCGTCAGTTCGACTGACCCGGCGGGCCGCGCCTGCACCGACCCGCCGGCGCGCCGGGACGGCAAGGACGGCCGGCGTCAGGCCGTGCCGTAATCGACGTGGCCGGTTTCGCGGCAGAAGCTGACGAGCCGCAGGCCGGCCGCCTTTGCAATCTCGATCGCGAGCGACGACGGCGCGGAGATCGTCGCGACCATCGGAATGCCGACCCGCGCCGACTTGCGCACGAGCTCGTAGCTGGCCCGGCTCGACAGGAACACGAAGCCGTCGGTCGCGTCCGCGCGTGCCAGCACGAGCGAGCCGATCAGCTTGTCGAGCGCGTTGTGGCGGCCGACATCCTCGAACGCCATCCGGATCGTGCCCGTTGCATCGCACCATGCGGCCGCGTGCAGGCCGCCGGTGAGCCGCGTGAGGGCCTGATGGGCCGGCAGCGCGTGGGCCGCGCGCGCGAGCGCGTCGGGCGCGAGGCGCGCGAGAAAGCCGGTGTCGGGCACCCGTTCGGGCGCGAGATCGAGCAGGTCGATGCTTTCGATCCCGCACACGCCGCAGCCGGTGCGCCCGGCGAGCGCACGGCGCCGGTCCTTCAGCGCGGCGAACGCCTGCTGGACGACTTCCAGGTGCACCTCCGCGTGCGGCAGCGCCGCGTCGGCGTGCAGGATCACGTCGATGTCCTTGATGTCGCTGCCGCGTTCGACGATCCCTTCCGAGATCGCGAAGCCGACCGCGAACGCCTCGAGGTCGCGCGGCGTGCACATCATCACCGCGTGCGAGATGCCGTTGAAGACCAGCGCGACCGGCCATTCCTGGCCGACGTAGTCGTGGGCCGTCTCGACCGCGCCGCCGCGCGTGCGGCGCACGGACAGCTCGATCGCGCCGCGCGGTTCTTCCGTTTCAGTCGGATTCACGAGTACTCCCGTTGATTCGAAGCAGGGCGGCGGCGATCATGTCCGCCGCTTGCGCGCAGAGGTTCTAAAATACCCCAGGCAGGCCGGCCGCGCCGGCATCCGCCACTCGGGTAACGACCATGGGACTCAGCGACGCTCCGCTGCTATTCAATTTCGAACACGATTCGTCGGAAAACCTGACGTACATTCCGATGATCGTGCGTTTCAATCTCGACCGCTTCGGTCTGCGGATTTCGCTGGAGCAGTGGCAACTGCTGCCGCTCGAGGACCGCAAGCTGCTCGCGCGCTTTCCGGCCGACGACGACACCCTGATCGAGCCCAATTTCGATCACGCGCTGTTCGAAATGCTGCGCACGCATGCCGATCTCGAACCGTCGTGGTTCCAACCGGACGAGCAGCCGAGCTGGCGCGCGACCGACACGGTGCCGGATGCGCTCGTGCAGCAGAGCGCGCTGGCCGGGCTGCCGGCGCCCGCGCTCGCGCAGTGGCAGCGGCTCGCGCCGTTTCAGCGCTACGTGCTGATGAAGCTGTCGCGCAAGCCGACGCTCAATCACGACTTCGTGCCGGCGATGCGCGAGTTCGGGCTGACGGCCACGCACTGATGGCCGCCTGCGGCGCCGCGCGTGCGGATCAGAGCGGCGGCAGTTGACGCGGCTTGCGGTCGGGGCCGGTTGCCACGTAGGTGAGCGTCGCTTCGGTCACCTTCACGATTTCGCCCATCAGGCGCATGCGCTGCGCGTACACCTCGACGTCGACCGTCACCGACGTGTTGCCGGTGCGGATGATGGTCGCGTAGAAGCTCAGCAGGTCGCCGACGAACACCGGCTGCTTGAACACGAACGAATTGACCGCGACCGTCGCGACGCGGCCGTTCGCCCGCTGGCTCGCGGGGATCGAACCGGCGATGTCGACCTGCGACATGATCCAGCCGCCGAACACGTCGCCGTGGACGTTCGCGTCGTGCGGTTGCGGGACGACGCGCAGCGCGGGCTGCTTTGCCGGAAGTTCGAGGGTCGAATCGGTCATGGCGGGGCTTTCATCCTGTAATGAATTTGCCGCCGCGCGCAGCCGGGCCGGCGATAGCGCCGGCAGCGGCGCGAGGCGGCTTCTGCGACAATACAACGTTCGCAAATTGTACGAGAAAGCGGGCGAGTCGGCCGCTGCAGCACGCGTCCGGCCGCACCGCCGATCCTTCCCCCATGCGCCGATATTCCGCTTCCGGCGAGCCCGCGCCGGCTCCGACCGGGCCACGCAACGACTGGCAGACCATCCGGTCGCTGCTGCCGTACCTGGCCACCTACAAATGGCGCGTCGCGCTCGCGCTCGGCTGCCTGATCGGCGCGAAGGTCGCGAACCTCGGCGTGCCGGTCGTGATGAAGCGCATCGTCGATCACCTGTCCGCCGTGCAGCAGCTCACCGCGCTCGGCCGCGCCGAGCAGTCGGCCGGCATCGTGCTCGCGGGCGGCGTCGGCCTGCTGGTCGTCGCGTATGCGTTCGTGCGGCTGTCGACGTCGCTCTTCACCGAGCTGCGCGAAATCCTGTTCTCGAAGGTCACCGAGAGCGCGGTGCGTCAGCTTGCGCTGCAGGTGTTCCGGCATCTGCACGGACTGTCGCTGCGTTTCCATCTCGAACGCCAGACGGGGGGCATGTCGCGCGACATCGAGCGCGGCACGCGCGGCATTCAGCAGCTGATTTCCTATTCGCTGTACAGCATCCTGCCGACGCTCGTCGAGGTCGGGCTCGTGCTCGGCTTCTTCGTGGTCAAGTACGAGGCGTACTACGCGTACGTGACGTTCGCGGCGCTCGTCACGTACATCGTGTTCACCGTGAAGGTCACCAACTGGCGCACGCACTTTCGCCGCACGATGAACGAGCTCGATTCGCGCGCGAACTCGCGGGCGATCGATTCGCTGATCAACTACGAGACGGTGAAGTACTTCGGCAACGAGGAGTGGGAGGCGCAGCGCTACGACGAGAACCTGAAGCGCTACCGCAAGGCCGCGATCCGCTCGCAGAACTCGCTGTCGGTGCTGAACTTCGGCCAGCAGGCGATCATCGGCACCGGGCTCGTGTTCATCCTGTGGCGCGCGACGCAGGGCGTGCTGGCGGGCAAGCTGACGCTCGGCGATCTGGTGCTGATCAACACGTTCATGCTGCAGTTGTACATTCCGCTGAATTTCCTCGGCGTCGTGTATCGCGAGCTGAAGCAGAGCCTCACCGACATGGACCGGATGTTCGGGCTGCTGGCGGCCGCGAAGGAAGTCCCGGACGCGCCCGACGCGCGGCCGCTCGCGGTGGCCGGCGCGCAGGTGCGCTTCGAGCACGTGAACTTCTCGTACGAGGCGTCGCGGCAGATCCTGCACGACGTGACGTTTACGATCGACGCGGGCACGACGACCGCGGTGGTCGGTCACAGCGGCTCCGGCAAGTCGACGCTGTCGCGCCTGCTGTTCCGCTTCTACGATCTCGACCGGCAGGCGGGCGGCGCGATCCGGATCGACGGCCAGGACATCCGCGACGTCACGCAGGACTCGCTGCGCGCATCGATCGGGATCGTGCCGCAGGACACCGTGCTGTTCAACGATTCGATCTACTACAACATCGCGTACGGCCGGCCGACCGCGAGTCGCGACGAAGTGATCGCGGCCGCGCGCGCCGCGCACATCCACGACTTCATCGAGAGCTTGCCGAAGGGCTATGACACGCCGGTCGGCGAGCGCGGGCTGAAGCTGTCGGGCGGCGAGAAGCAGCGCGTCGCGATCGCGCGCACGCTGCTGAAGGATCCGCCGGTGCTGCTGTTCGACGAGGCGACGTCGGCGCTCGATTCACGCTCGGAGCGCGCGATCCAGCATGAGCTCGACCAGATCGCGCGGCACCGCACGACGCTCGTGATCGCGCACCGGCTGTCGACGGTCGTGCATGCGCAGCAGATTCTCGTGATGGATCACGGGCGGATCGTCGAGCGCGGCACCCACGACGAGCTCGTACGCGCGGACGGCCTCTATGCGCAGATGTGGGCGCTGCAGCAACAGCGCGCGGCGGCGGGCGGGGAAGCGGCCGAAGCCGCGTGAGCGTGGCTGCCCGCGCGCGGCGCGAGCGGGTGGTTTGCCGGCCGTCCGGAATCGGCCGGCATTGCGCGGTCACCGCCGGGTCGCCCGGCGGCGGCCGCGAAACGATCAGCCCGCGGCGCGCAGCCGCGCGTCGAGTTCGCCGAGCTGCGCGGGCGTGCCGACGTTCTCCCAGATACCTTCGTACAATTCCCCGGTCGCGCGGCCGGCCTCGATGGTCGCCCTGAAGTAGGGCGACAGCGCGCGGTGCGTGCCCGGCACGATGTCGCGGAACATCCGCGTGTCGTACACGCCGATGCTGCCGAACGTGACGCGCGGGGCGCCGGCGAGCGCGAGCCGGTCGTCGTCGCGGAGCACGAAATCGCCGTCCGGATGGAACGGCGGGTTCGGCACCATCACGAGATGCATCGCGGGCGCATCCAGCGTGGCCATTCGAGCGGCAGGGGCGGCGAGCGTCCCGTAGTCGAATGTGCAGTACACGTCGCCCGCGACGCCCGCGAACACGGTGGGCCGGCCGTCGCGCTCGAGCAGCGGCAGCGCCTGCGCGATGCCGCCTGCAGTTTCCAGCGCGTCGCCTTCGGCCGAATATGCGAGGCGCACGCCCCAGCGCGAGCCGTCACCGAGCGTCGCCTCGAACTGTTCGCCGAGCCACGCATGGTTGATCACGATCGTCTCGATGCCCGCGCGGGCGAGTGCTTCGATCTGCCAGACGATCAGCGGCTTGCCGCCGGCTTCGAGCAGCGGCTTCGGGCGGGCGTCGGTCAGCGGACGCATCCGCTCGCCGCGCCCGGCGGCGAAAATCATCGCCGTGGTGAGGATAGTGCTCATGTTGTTCGTCTGAATGTGAGAGCGGTCAGAGCGGTCAGAATGTATAGCCGACGTCGGCCGCGGCCTTGCCCTCGAGCTCGTCGAGCAGCTTCGCGAACGGCACGAGCGGGCGGTAGCGCAGCGCGACCTTGCGCGCATAGGCGAGAAAGCGCGGCAGGTCGTTCAGGTAGTGCGGCTTGCCGTCGCGGTAGTTGATGCGCGCGAACAGGCCGAGGATCTTGATGTGGCGCTGCAGCCCAATCCATTCGAGCTGGCGGTAGAACTCGCCGAAGTCCGGATCGACCGGCAGACCGGCCTTCTTCGCCCGTTCCCAGTAGTACGCGAAGCAGTCGAGCTCGAACTCCTCGTCCCAGCTGATGAACGCGTCGCGCAGCAGCGACACGACGTCGTACGTCAGCGGCCCGTACACGGCGTCCTGGAAGTCGAGCACGCCCGGGTTCGGCTCGCAGACCATCAGGTTGCGCGGCATGAAATCGCGCAGCATGAAGCCCTGCGGCTGCGCATGGGCGCTCGCGACCAGCAGCGCGAAGGTGCGATCGAGCGTGCCGCGCATCGCGTCGGTGACGGGCCTGCCGAGGTGCCGGCCGACGAACCATTCGGGCAGCAGCTCCATCTCGCGGCGCAGGAACGCCTCGTCGAACGGCGGCAGCACGTCCGGCCGCGACGTCAGCTGGAAGCGGATCAGCGCGTCGAGCGCGTCGCGCATCAGCGGGCGTGCCGCGACCGGATCGGCCGGATCGAGCACCGAGATGTACGACGTGCGGCCGAGGTCGGTCACGAGCATGAAGCCGGCGTCGAAATCGTTGGCCAGCACGTCCGGCACGTGGTCGTCGGCCGTGGCGAGCAACTGCGCGACCTGGACGAATTCACGGCACTTCTCGGGCGGCGGCGCGTCGACCGCGATCAGCGAGCCGCCGGGGCGCGTGGCCGACGCGACACGGAAATAGCGGCGGAAACTGGCGTCCGACGACGCGGGTGCGAGGGTCGACAGGTCGAGGGCGAAGCGCTCGGCGAGCGGGCGCAGCCACGCGGTCAGTGCTTCGAGGCGTGCGTCGGGCTGGGATGCGGCGGATGGGGGCGTCATGAAACTCGGCGGAGGGGGGAACGTCTTGCCATATAATACCCCACGACTTTTTTGACGCGCCCCGCGTCAGCTTGCGCCGCGCAGGCCCGCCGCCTGTCGCGCCGTCCGCCCGATCGCCTCCCCGGTTTGCGCTCAGCCGCAGTCGCGGTGCGACGGCGTGGGCCGCCGCGCGCGAATGAATGTGCCGCCGGTGCGGTTGACAAGGGGCGATTCGCCAAACGATAGATGCCGCCCAAACCGCTATTCCCGAATGTTTTCCCCGGTGACGGGGCGCCGCGCAAACGGCGGCTCGCGCTCGCGCTCCTGGCCGTGCCGGGCCTCGTGCCGGCCGTGTCGTACGCGCAGCTGTCGGGCGCGGCCGCGCAGCCGCAGCCGCTCGACTCGCCGTGGGATCTGCGTCTCGCCCCGCAGCTCGAGGATCATCCGCTGAAGGACGGCGCGAAGCCGGCCGCCTTCGTGATTGCCGACCATACGAGCGGCACGGCCGAACAGGACCTCGCCGCGAAGGGCTCGGCCGAGCTGCGCCGCGGCGATGCCGTCGTGAAGGCCGACGCGCTCCACTACGATCAGGATACCGACATGGCCGATGCGTACGGCCAGGTCCGGGTGATCAACGGCGGCACGTCGTTCGCGGGCCCCGAAGCGCATCTGAAGGTCGAGGCGAACCAGGGCTTCATGACGGCGCCGAAGTACCACTTCAACGTGACGGGCGGGTCCGGCAGCGCGGAGCGCGTCGACTTGCTCGACAGCGAGCGCTCGGTGTTCGTCAACGGCACCTACACCGCGTGCCAGTGCGCGACGGACCCGGCGTGGTACATCAAGGGCAGCCGCTTCGACTTCGATACGGGCGCCGACGAAGGCACCGCGCGCAACGGCGTGCTGTTCTTCCAGGGCGTGCCGATCTTCGCGAGCCCGTGGTTGACGTTCCCGTTGTCGGGCGAGCGGCGCAGCGGCCTGCTGCCGCCGACGTTCTCGATGAACTCGAACAACGGGTTCGAGCTGACGCTGCCGTACTACTTCAACATCGCGCCGAACCGCGACCTGACGATCACGCCGCGCATCATCTCGCGGCGCGGCGTGCAGACCGAAGCGACGTTCCGCTACCTGTCGCCGACCTATTCCGGCACGCTGACGGCCAATTACCTGCCGGATGACCGGCTCGCGCACCGCAACCGCTACGCGATCTACTGGCAGCACCAGCAGAACTTCGGCGGCGGCTTCGGCGGCTACGTCTACTTCAACAAGGTCTCGGACAACACGTATCCGGAAGACCTCGGGTCGACGAACGAGTTCATCAACGGCACGCAGACGCTGTACCAGCAGGAAGCCGGGCTCACGTACAACAACGGCCCGTGGTCGGTGCTCGCGCGCTACCAGCACTGGCAGACGCTGCCGCCGTCGATCGCGCCTTACAGTCGCGAGCCGCAGTTGAACGTGAAGTACACGAAGTACAACGTCGGCGGCTTCGACTTCGGCGCGGAAGCCGACTATTCGCGGTTCCGCATCACAACCGCCGATGCGACCGAAGGCGACCGGATCGTCTTCAACCCGTACATCGCGTACGGCGTGTACGGCCCCGGCTACTTCGTCGTGCCGAAGGTCCAGTACCACTTCGCGTCGTACGACCTGAACTACCTGTCGTCGAGCACGCCGAACAGCCCGAAGCGCTTCACCGAGTCGATCCCGACCGTGAGCTTCGACACGGGCCTGATCTTCGACCGCTCGGTGCGCCTGTTCGGCCAGGACTTCATCCAGACCCTCGAGCCGCGCCTGTACTACGTGTACACGCCGTATCGCGACCAGTCGAACGCGCCGCTGTTCGACACCGCGGAATCCGACTTCGGCCTCGCGGAGATCTACCAGCCGAACACGTTCGTCGGCAACGACCGGATCGCGGACGCGAACCGGATCACGGCCGGCCTGACGTCGCGCTTCATCGATCCGCGCACCGGCGACGAACGCGCGCGCTTCGTGATCGCGCAGCAGTACTACTTCGCCGATCAGCGCGTCACGCTGAACTCGGTGCAGGCGCCCGTGCAGGCGCGCCACTCGGACCTGATCGTCGGTGCCGCGCTCAAGCTCGGCTCCGGCTTCATGTCGGAAACCGCGTTCCAGTACAACCAGAACAACAACCAGCTCGTGAAGTCGAGCATCGGTTTCGGCTTCAGCCCGGGCGAGCGTCGCGTGATCAACGTCGGCTATCGCTATACGCGCGCGAACACGACGCTCGACAACCAGCCGATCAACCAGTTCCTGGTGTCCGCGCAATGGCCGCTCACGCGCCGCCTGTACGCGGTCGGCCGCTTCAACTACGACCTGGCCGCCGACCGGATCGTCGACGGCCTGCTCGGCTTACAATACGACGCGGATTGCTGGGCGCTCGGCGTCGGTGTCCAGCGCTTCGCGAACGGCGTGAACTCGTCGGGGCAGCAGAACTCGTCGACGCGATTCATGATGCAGCTGACGTTGAAGGGGCTGTCGAGCATCGACAACGGTCTGGTGGCGGCATTCCGCGCCGGGGTGCCGGGCTATACGCCGCTGCCGTCCGCGCCGCCGCCGATGTCCCGCTTCAGTAACTACGAGTAACGCCGGCTTGTCTGCACCGGTCAGCACGATTTCAATGGAGTATCAGTGGCAATGAAGAAAACCCTTCGTTTCGCGGCAGTCGTGTCCAGCCTCGCCGCGTCCGCCGCGCTGCTCGCCGCCGCGCCGGCCGCGGCGCAGGCGCTTGGTTCGCGAGGCGCGCAGCTCGCCGACGAAGTCGTCGCGGTCGTCAACAACGACGTGATCACGGGCCGCGAACTCGACCAGCGCGTCGGCCTGATCGCGCGCCGGCTGCAGCAGCAGAACGCACCGGTGCCGCCGGCCGACCAGTTGCGTGCGCAGGTGCTGAACCAGATGGTCCTCGAACGCATCCAGGTGCAGAAGGCCAAGGACGACGGGATCCGCATCGACGATGCGACCGTGCAGTCCACGCTGCAGCGCCTCGCGCAGGCGAACGGGATGACGCTCGAACAGTATCGCGCGCGTCTCGAGGCGCAAGGCGTGCCCTGGAGCGTGTTCACGAGCGACGCCCGCACCGAGCTGATGCTGTCGAAGCTGCGCGAGCGCGAGGTCGACGGCAAGATCACCGTGTCGGACGCCGAGGTCGTGAACTACATCGCGAGCCAGCGCGGGCCGAGCGCGTCGCAGCAGCAGGACCTGCGCTTCCAGCACATCTTCATCAAGGCGCCGACCAACGCGCCGCAGGCCGAGATCGAAGTCGCGCAGAAGAAGGCCGAAGCGCTGCTCCAGCAGGCCACGTCGGGCGCCGATTTCGAGAAGCTCGCGAAGAACAATTCGGAAGCGAACGACGCGAAGAAGGGCGGCGACCTCGGCTTCAAGGCGCCGGGCGCGCTGCCGGCGGAGGTTGTCGACGCCGCATCGAAGCTGCGCCCGGGCCAGGTCAACCCGACGCTGATCCGCGTGCCGGACGGTTTCGAGATCGTGCGTCTCGTCGACCGCCGCCAGAGCCAGGGCACGAGCGCCGCGGCACCGAAGATCGTCCAGACGCACGTGCGCCACATCCTGTTGCGCGTCGGCGAGGGCAAGTCGGAAGGCCAGGCCCGTCAGCAGCTGCAGGACATTCGCCGGCAGGTCGAGGCGGGCGGCGATTTCGCGAAGTTCGCGCGCACCTACTCGCAGGACGGTTCGGCGTCGCAGGGCGGCGATCTCGGCTGGATCAGCCCGGGCGAGACCGTGCCGGAATTCGAGCGCGCGATGAACAACCTGCAGGACGGCCAGATCAGCCAGCCGGTGCGTACCGAGTACGGTTACCACCTGATCCAGGTGATCGATCGCCGCGAGTCGGAAGGCTCGGTGCAGCAGCAGATGGATATCGCGCGTCAGGCGATCGGCCAGCGCAAGGCCGAGCAGGCGTATGCCGACTGGCTGCGCGAACTGCGCGATTCGTCCTACGTGCAGTACAAGATCGGCGGCGTCGGCCCGGCGAACTGAGCGAGCTTCACATGACGGCATCCGCGCTGCAGATCGCGATCACGACGGGCGAACCCGCGGGTGTCGGCCCGGAGCTGACCGTGCAGGCGTTGCAGGATGCCGCGCGGCGCTGGCCCGGCGCGCATTTCACCGTGCTCGGCGACGCCGCGCTGCTCGACGCGCGCGCGACGGCCGTCGGGGCCGACCGGGCGGTGCTCGCCGGCGGCGGCCCCGTGTCGGTCGAGCATCATCCGCTCGCCGCGCCCGCGCAGGCGGGCAAGCTCGACGCGGCCAACGGCCGCTACGTGCTCGGACTGCTCGATGCCGCGATCGACGGCGCGCTGGCGGGCCGGTTCGACGCGATCGTCACCGCGCCGCTGCAGAAGAGCACGATCAACGATGCCGGCGTGCCGTTTACCGGCCATACCGAATACCTGGCGGAGCGCACGCACACGCCGCGCGTCGTGATGATGCTGGCGGGCACGGGCGAGCGGCCGCTGCGCGTCGCGCTCGCGACCACGCACCTGCCGCTGAAGGACGTATCGGCCGCGCTGACGATCGACGGGCTCGTCGAGACGCTCGCGATCATCGATCGCGATCTGCGGCGCGACTTCGGTCTCGCGGCGCCGCGCATCCTCGTGACGGGGCTGAACCCGCACGCGGGCGAGAACGGCTATCTCGGGCGCGAGGAGATCGACGTGATCTCGCCGGCGCTCGCACGCGCGCAGGCGCAGGGCATCGACGCGCGCGGCCCGTATCCGGCCGACACGCTGTTCCAGCCGCGCCATCTCGAGGGCGCCGATTGCGTGCTCGCGATGTTCCACGATCAGGGCTTGCCCGTGCTGAAGTATGCGACGTTCGGCGAGGGCATCAACGTCACGCTCGGGCTGCCGATCATCCGCACGTCGGTCGATCACGGCACCGCGCTGGATCTGGCCGGCACGGGCCGCGCGGATCCGGGCAGCATGGTCGCCGCCCTCGACACGGCCGTCGCGATGGCGCGCCATCGCCGCGCGTCGTGACGCACCCAGGCGCAGGCCTGACCTAACTCGTCGTATTTTTCGTTTTTCTCAGTCGATGTCGAACAGCAGACAGCACCAAGGCCACTTCGCGCGCAAGCGCTTCGGGCAGAACTTCCTCGTCGATCACGGCGTGATCGACTCGATCGTCACGACGATCGGCCCCGCGCGCGGCCAGCGAATGGTCGAGATCGGCCCCGGGCTCGGCGCGCTGACCGAGCCGCTGATCGCGCGACTCGCGACGCCCGAGTCGCCGCTGCATGCGGTCGAGCTCGACCGCGACCTGATCGGCCGCCTGCAGCAGCGTTTCGGCCCGCTGCTGGAGCTGCACGCGGGCGACGCGCTCGCGTTCGACTTCCGCTCGCTCGCGGCGCCCGGCGACAAGCCGTCGCTGCGGATCGTCGGCAACCTGCCGTACAACATTTCCAGCCCGCTGCTGTTTCACCTGATGACGTTCGCCGATGCGGTCATCGACCAGCATTTCATGCTGCAGAACGAAGTCGTCGAGCGGATGGTCGCGGAGCCGGGCACGAAGGCGTTCTCGCGGCTGTCGGTGATGCTGCAGTATCGCTACGTGATGGAGAAGATGCTCGACGTGCCGCCGGAATCGTTCCAGCCGCCGCCGAAGGTCGATTCGGCGATCGTCCGGATGATTCCGTACGAACCGCACGAGCTGCCGGACGTCGATCCTGTGTTGCTCGGCGAAGTCGTCACGGCCGCGTTCTCGCAGCGCCGCAAGATGCTGCGCAATACGCTCGGCGACTATCGCGAGACGATCGATTTCGACGGGCTCGGCTTCGATCTCGCGCGGCGCGCGGAGGATGTGAGCGTGGCCGAATATGTCGGTGTCGCGCAGGCGCTGGCGGCCGTGCGTCGTTAACGCTGTTCCCATCGCCCCCGCTTCATTGCTTCTTCCAACATCCCCAGTGTGAGCGATCGCCCCCCCAGCGATTCTCGCGCCTTCGGGCTGAACGGCGACTTCAACGCAGCCAGTACTACGTCACGCTTTCGCATACTCGCGGATGGAACGTAGTAGGCGACATTGAAGTCGCTGAGGTCGACGTGAAATCGTTCACCCCACGTCCGCATGATGTTCACGATTTTAGGTGGTTCCCAATCGAGATCATGATACAGATCCATATCGCGAGTTAATTCCTCGTCCAGTCCAAATGCTCCGGCAGCTCGTACTTCGCGTATAAATTTCTGGAGTTGGGGCCACGCATCGTCCATTACAGTCGATCCTCACGTTTTACCCGTCGGTTGTATTCCATAACCGTTTTGTTTCCGATCATTGCCACATCGAAGGCAGTAATAGCCCAGCCGACTCCCGGAATCGCCCGGCCGACGAATACACCAATATGGTTCGTCAACTTCACTCGTAATCGCGCTACACATGGCCCATGATGTGAACGTCGGTAAGATCCGATATTTTATCTCATAGGGCAATAGTGAGCGAGACACCTTCGAAGCAACCGAAGTCCCTTTCACTGCACCAGCGAATTTGCCTCGTGTTGAGAGAAACCGTGAGCCCGCAAGTATCATTGCAATACCTGCTGCATCACTAACTCCCAATTCATCCATGGTTTTATCGACCGCGATCAAAAAGAATAGCTCGGCAGGTGTGAGGTTGTTGTGTATCCCATATGCATATGGGTTTTGCATGGCGATATGAAAATGAAATCGGATTGCAATAATAATGTATTGTCTCTGAGGATGGAAATATTATTTATTTTGAGATATTTAAATATCTCGATATTGTATGGATCTATCTGAATGGCATCGCTGATGTGATGCGTTTTTCGCTGCCTCGGTGCTGCAGATTTCCTGTCAATCCTCGTATTTTCCTTATTGCCCACGTGAGCCAAGATAGTTGTCGCCTTATCCATGCGGCAACAAGGCTATCGCGTCTCGCGGAGGCTCGCTTGCAGCGGGTTTTCCGTGACTCCGGTAGAATTTCCGGCTCTGGAAAGTCCCCCACAGGAGTACAACAATGCGTTTGCTGCATACGATGCTGCGAGTCGGCGATCTCGACCGCTCGATCAAGTTCTACACCGAATTGCTCGGCATGAAGCTGCTGCGTCGCGAGGATTATCCGGAAGGCAAGTTCACGCTCGCGTTCGTCGGCTATGAAGCGGAAAGCACGGGCACCGTGATCGAGCTGACCCATAACTGGGATACGCCGTCCTACGATCTCGGCAACGGCTTCGGCCACCTGGCGGTGGAAGTCGACGACGCGTACGCGGCCTGCGACAGGATCAAGGCGCAAGGCGGCAAGGTGACCCGCGAAGCGGGCCCGATGAAGCACGGCACGACCGTGATCGCGTTCGTCGAGGATCCGGACGGCTACAAGATCGAGTTCATCCAGAAGAAGGCGCACTGAGCGCGGGATGAGCGGCGCGCGGCGCACGATGTGCGTCGCGGGCAACGAAAACGGGCGATGCGGAGGAATCCGCATCGCCCGTTTGCATTTGTGTGGCGACTGAGCGCGCTACAGCGCCGGCAGCAGTTCGGGCGGGTGATGCTTGAGCGTGTGCCGTGCTTCGCGGAATTCCGGGAAGATCGATTCGACGGTCTGCCAGAAGGCCGGGCTGTGGTTCATTTCGCGCAGGTGCGACAGCTCGTGCGCGACGACGTAGTCGACGATCGACATCGGGAAATGGATCAGCCGCCAGTTCAGCCGGATCTTGCCGTCGCTCGAGCAACTGCCCCAGCGCGTCGCGGCCGACGATAGCGCGTACATCGAATACGTGACGCCGAGCCTTTCCGCGTAGATCACCAGCCGTTCGCCGAAGATCCGCTTCGCTTCGCCCTGCAGCCAGCCCTGCACGCGATCCTTGATCTGCTGCATGTCCGCCTGCACGGGCAGCGGCAGCGACAGCCGCAGCGCGTCGGCGTCGAACGCGACGGCGCCCGCGCCGAGCGCGATCGTGATCGTCTTGCCGAGATACGGGAGTTGCGCGCCGTCGCGCCAGTCGATTTGCGGCAGCGCGCGCTGCTCGGTGCGGGTCTTCCACTCCGCGAGCTTCGCGAAGATCCAGCGCTGCTTCTCGGCGATCGCCGCTTCGATGTCGGCGAGCGTGACCCAGCGCGGCGCGGTGATCGACAGCCCGCTGCCGTCGATCGTGAAGCCGATCGTGCGGCGCGCGGAGCGCTTGAGCCGGTATTCGAGCACGCGGCTGTCGAGTGCGAACGTACGGACGCGGGAGCGATCGCGCGCGGGGCCCGGATCGAGCGGCGCGGTGGGCATCGCGGGCGCCGCGGCCGCTTCAGGTGACGCGGGCGGCGCGGCGGGCGCCGACGGTGCCGGCGAGGCCGCGGCCGGCCCGTCGAAGAGCGGCAGGTCCATCTGGCGATGATCGAGGGCCACGACGGCAGGCCGTGGCCGCGGACGCTTTTTCATCAGTTCGCTTCGTTTCGTCGTTCGCAACGGCTGCAATCCGGGTGATTCAGACGCGCGCGGCATCGCGCGTGCCGGCGTTGCCCGGCTGGCGATACGCATCGGGATCGATGCGGCGCATTTCCGCTTCGATCCAGGCTTCGACCTGCGAGTTCAATACGTCGGGCGTCTTGCCGTCGACGGGAATCGGCTTGCCGATCGACACGGTGACGACGCCCGGGAACTTCGTGAACGAATTGCGCGGCCACACACGACCTGCATTGTGCGCGATCGGCACGACCGGCGTATTGGTTTCGATCGCGAAGCGCGCGCCGCCCGTCTTGTACTTGCCCTGCTTGCCGACCGGCGTGCGCGTGCCTTCCGGGAACATGATCATCCACGCGCCTTCCGACAGGCGCTTCTTGCCCTGGCGGATCACCGACGTGAACGCGTTCTTGCCTTCCTTGCGGTCGATGTTGACCATGTGCAGCAGCCCGAGCGCCCAGCCGAAGAACGGCACGTACAGCAGTTCGCGCTTGAACACGTAGCACAGCGGCTTCGGCATCAGCGCCGGAAACGCGAGCGTCTCCCACGCCGACTGGTGCTTCGACAGCAGCACGGCCGGGCCGTCGGGCAGGTTTTCCATCCCTTCGATCCGGTAGCGGATGCCGTTCAGCCAGCGCACGACCCACAGCGTCGACTTGCACCAGCCGGCCGCCATCCAGTAGCGCGCGTCGGGGCGCATGAACGGGAACGCGATGAAGCACGCGGTGGCGTACGGCACCGTGTACAGGATGAAGTAGATCAGCAGCAGCAGAGAGCGGACGAAGCGCATCGGCGTGGGTCTGGTGGTAAGGAGGATGCGCGCGGCGGCCGCATCACTCGTGTTCGTGTGAAAGGAAGTCGAGCGCGAACGCGCGCAGGTCGTCGTGGACCTTCGTGCCGTCCGGCAGATTGCCCGCGGCAAGCGTCTTCTTGCCCTTGCCGGTCAGCACGAGGTGCGGCCGGAAGCCGACCGCGACGGCGGCCTGCAGGTCGCGCAGCGAATCGCCGACGGCCGGCGTGTGACCGGGATCGATCTCGAAGCGCTCGGCGATCATCTGCATCATGCCGGGTTTCGGCTTGCGGCACTCGCAACGATCTTCCGCCACGTGCGGGCAGAAGAACACCGCGTCGATGCGCGCGCCGACCGCGGCCGCCGCGCGATGCATCTTCTGGTGCATCTCGTTGAGCGCGGCCATGTCGAACAGCCCGCGGCCGATGCCGGACTGGTTGGTCGCGACGACCACGCGATAGCCTGCGTGGTTGAGCCGGGCAATCGCCTCGAGGCTGCCGGGCAGCGCGATCCATTCGTCGGGCGTCTTGATGAACGCGTCTGAATCGACGTTGATCACGCCGTCCCGGTCGAGGACGACGAGCTTGCGGTTGGGGCTGATCGGCATCGTGCGGCCTTTATGCGGCGAGCTTCGAGATGTCGGCGACACAGTTCATCTGCTGATGCAGCGCGAACAGCAGCGCGAGACGGTTCGCGCGCAGCGCGGGATCCTCGGCGTTGACCATCACGTCGTTGAAGAACGTATCGACCGGTGCGCGCAGCGCGGCGAGCGCCGACAGCGCGCCCGTGTACGCACGTGCCTCGAGCTGCGACTGCACGTGCGGCGTCACGGCCGCGAGCTGTTCGTGCAGCGCCTTTTCGGCGGCCTCGACGAGCAGCGTCGGCTGCACCGTGCCGTTCGCGCCGCCTTCCGACTTCTTCAGGATGTTCGAGATCCGCTTGTTCGCGGCCGCGAGCGCCTCGGCTTCCGCGAGAAGCGTGAATTCGCGCACCGCGTCGAGGCGCGCGACGAGATCGTCGACGCGCGTCGGGTTCAGGCTCAGCACCGCGTCGACTTCGCCGGCCGAGTAGCCGCGTTCGCGCAGCAGGCCGCGCAGGCGGTCCATGAAGAACGCGAAGATCGCGTCGGTCGATTCGGCGACGCCCGGCACCCCTTCGAAGCGCGCATGCGCCGTGCGCAGCAGCGCCACGAGATCGAGCGGCAGCTGCTTCTCGAGCAGCAGGCGCAGCACGCCGAGCGCGTGGCGGCGCAGCGCGAACGGATCCTTTTCGCCCGTCGGCGCGAGGCCGATGCCCCAGATGCCGACGATCGTCTCGAGCTTGTCGGCCAGCGCGACGGCGGTCGACACCGGCGTGGTCGGCAGCGCGTCGCCGGAGAAGCGCGGCTGGTAGTGCTCGGCGCACGCGAGCGCGACGTCGTCGGGTTCGCCGTCGTGACGCGCGTAGTACGTGCCCATCGTGCCCTGCAGTTCCGGGAACTCGCCGACCATGTCGGTCAGCAGGTCGGCCTTCGCGAGGCGCGCGGCGCGCTTCGCGTGCGCGGCGTCGGCGCCGATCGCGGGCGCGATCTCGCCGGCCAGCGCCTCGAGGCGCTCGACGCGGGCGAGCGCCGAACCGAGCTTGTTGTGATAGACGACGTTCGCGAGCAGCGGCACGCGGTCGGCGAGCGGCTTCTTCTTGTCCTGCTCGAAGAAGAACTTCGCGTCGGCGAGGCGCGGGCGCACGACGCGCTCGTTGCCTTCGATGATCTCGCCCGGCGTCTTCGTGTCGATGTTCGACACGATCAGGAAGCGCGAGCGCAGCTTGCCGCCGACGTCGGTCAGCGCGAAGTACTTCTGGTTCGTCTGCATCGTGAGGATCAGGCATTCCTGCGGCACCTGCAGGAATTCGTCCTCGAAGCGGCACGGATAGACGACCGGCCATTCGACCAGCGACGTCACTTCGTCGAGCAGCGCTTCGGGCATCACGACCGTGTCGCCGTTCGCGTGCTCGTTCAGCTGCGTGCGGATCGTTTCGCGGCGATCGGCGAAGTGCGCGATCACGCGGCCCTTGTCGCGCAGCGTGTCGGCATACGCGTGCGCATGCTGGATCGCGACGAGGCCGTCGGACAGGAAGCGGTGGCCGAGCGTGGTGTCGCCGGCGTCGATGCCGAACGCGGTCACGGGCACGACGCGATCGTCGTGCAGCACGGTCAGGCGGTGCACCGGGCGCACGAACTTCACGTCGGAGCCGTCCGGGCGCTGGTAGGTCATGAACTTCGGGATCGGCAGTTTCGCGAGCGTTTCGTCGAGCGCTGCCTGCAGGCCGTCGGCGAGCGTCGCGCCGGCTGCCGAGTAATTGACGAAGAACGCTTCGGCCTTGCCGTCCTGCGCGCGCTCGAGATCGGCGATCGACAGGTTCGGGTGACCGAGCGCCGCGAGCTTCTTCGCGAGCGGGGCCGTCGGCTTGCCTTCGGCGTCGAGCGCGACCGAGACGGGCAGGACCTTTTCGCGGACCTGTTTTTCAGGCGCGACGGCGCGCACGTTCTGCACGACGACGGCGAGGCGGCGCGGCGTCGCGTAGCGTTCGAACACGAGTTCGCCTTCGACGAGGTCGCGCGCCGCGAGGCGTTGCGCGAGACCTTCGGCGAATGCGTCGCCGAGGCGCGCGAGGGCCTTCGGCGGCAGCTCTTCGGTCAGCAGTTCGACGAGCAGGGGGGCGGGATGGTTATGCGTCATGTGTGGAATCAATCTCGTCTCGTCAGTCCTGATCGATCTTGCGTTCGACCTTGAGCGGCGGCGCCCATGCCGGCTGCGCGGCGTCCTGGGCGTCGGTGGTGAGGCCCGGCACGCCCGGCGGGTTGCCGAGCATCGGGAAGCCGAGCTTCTCGCGCGAGTCGTAGTAAGCCTGCGCGACGAGACGCGACAGCGCGCGGATCCGGCCGATGTAGGCCGCGCGTTCGGTGACCGAGATCGCGCCGCGCGCATCGAGCAGGTTGAACGTGTGGCCGGCCTTCAGCACGAGCTCGTACGCGGGCAGCGCGAGCTGCGCGTCGATCATCTTCTTCGCTTCCGCTTCGTAGCTGTTGAAGAACGTGAACAGCAGGTCGACGTTCGCGTGCTCGAAGTTGTAGGTCGACTGCTCGACTTCGTTCTGGTGGTAGACGTCGCCGTACGACAGGCGGCGCAGCTCGGGGCCGTTCGGGCCTTGCTCTTCCCACTCGGTCCAGACCAGGTCGTACACGTTCTCGACCTTCTGCAGGTACATCGCGAGGCGCTCGAGGCCGTACGTGATTTCGCCGAGCACCGGCTTGCATTCGAGGCCGCCGACTTCCTGGAAATACGTGAACTGCGTGACTTCCATCCCGTTCAGCCACACTTCCCAGCCGAGGCCCCACGCGCCGAGCGTCGGGTTTTCCCAGTCGTCCTCGACGAAGCGCACGTCGTTCTGCTTCAGGTCGAAGCCGAGCGCTTCCAGCGAGCCGAGGTACAGGTCGAGGATGTTTTCCGGCGCCGGCTTGAGCACGACCTGGTACTGGTAGTAATGCTGCAGGCGGTTCGGGTTCTCGCCGTAGCGGCCGTCCTTCGGGCGGCGCGACGGCTGCACGTACGCGGCGCGCCACGGCTCGGGGCCGACCGCGCGCAGGAACGTGTGGACGTGCGACGTGCCCGCGCCGACTTCCATGTCGATGGGCTGGAGCAGGGCGCAACCCTGCTTGTCCCAGTAGGACTGCAGCGTCAGGATGATTTGCTGAAACGTAAGCATGAAGAGCCTTCGTGGCGCTGGCGCTCCGTTGCGAACGGCGCTCCGGGCGGAGCCCGGAGGGTCGGCTCGCGCGGCGGCGCGGCTTGTTAGTGTGCTGAAACGCGTAATTTTACCGGATCGGCGAGCGGATGCGGCCGGAACGCCGACGAAGGGGCCGTCGGCGGTGTTCCGGCGACCCGTGCGAAGCCGGTGCGCGGGGTGCCGGCGCGCATGTCGCGCCCGCTTGTGCGGCGTCGAGATGCGCGTGTCGCATCGGCGGCCGCAGCGCTTTGCGCGGGCGTTAAGATGCACGTATTGCGGCGCGCGCGACGCGTGCCGCGTGACCGATTGCCCACTCCGGACCGCATGGACGATTCGAACGACTTCCTCATTCCGCTGATCCCGCCGCTGCTCGCCATGCTCGGGCAGGCCGCCGACGCGCACGCGCGCGGCGAGCACGATGCGCACGCGCTGTGGCTTGCCGCCGCCGGCCATCTGCACGCGGTCGACATGGCCGCGCTCGCACAGCTCACGTCGGCGCTCGTCGCGCGACAGCGCACGGCCGACGCGCTCGCGCTGGCCGAACGCGCGGTGCGCGTGCATCCGGGCGCCGATGCCCGTTTCAATCACGGCTATGTGCTGCAGATGCTCGGCCGTCACGCCGAGGCCGTCGCGCCGTATCGCGCCGCCTATGCGCTCGATCCGCGCTGGCCCTCGCTGCGCAACAACCTCGCGATCGCGCTGCGGCTGTCGGGCGGCGACCGCAACGAGGAAATCGCGCTGCTCGACGCGGCCGTGGAGGCCGATCCGCTCGACGTGCAGGCGTGGATCAACCTGGTCGTCGCGCGGCTCGCGGCACAGGATCTCGACGGCGCGCTCGCCTGCGCGGCGCGGCTCGCGCAGATCGCGCCCGACAATGCGCTCGCGCTGAACAACATCGCGATGGCGATGAAGGAAGCGCAGCGCTGGGACGACGCCGAGCGCTACGCGGCGCGTGCATGCCAGCTGGCGCCCGACGACGCGTCGTTCCGTTTCAACCTCGCGATCATCCAGCTTGTGCGCGGCAACTACGCGGCCGGCTGGCGCGGCCACGAGGCGCGCTGGGACGGGGCGGGCGAGTTGCGCGGCCGCCGGCCGGCGCTGCCGGGCCCGCGCTGGCAGGGCGAGCCGCTCGCGGGCAAGACGCTGCTCGTGTGGGGCGAGCAGGGGCTCGGCGACGTGCTGCAGTTCGCGCGCTTCGTCGCGCCGCTCGCCGAGCGCGTGCACCGCGAGGGCGGCCGGCTCGTGTGGAACACGTTTCCGCAGGTGGGCACGCTGATGCAGCGCAGCCTCGGTGCGCATGCGGACGCCTTCAGCGCGGGCGGCAGCGTCGACGAACTGCCCGCCTTCGACTACGAAGTGCCGTTGATCGGGCTGCCGCTGATGCTCGGGATGGAGACGTCGACGCTCGGCGAGTCGGTGCCGTACCTGCATGCCGACCGCCACGCGCGCGACGCGTGGCGCGCGCGGCTCGCGGGCGATGGCCGGTTGAACGTCGGGCTCGTCTGGACGGGCAGTGCGGGACACCAGCGCAACCCGTTCCGGCGCGTCGGGCTCGATCGCTACGCCGATGCATTTCGCGGTATCGACGGCGTCACGTTCCATTCGCTGCAGCCGGGCGCGGATGCGGATGTCGCCGCGGCGCGCGCGGCCGGTTTCGCGATCAAGGACTACACGGCCGAACTGAAGAGTTTCGACGATACGGCCGCGTTCATCGGCGCGCTGGATCTGGTGATCACCGTGTGCACGTCGGTCGCGCATCTGGCGGGCGCGCTGGGCGCGCGCACCTGGGTGCTGCTCGACGTGAATCCGCACTGGCCGTGGCTGCTCGAACGCACCGACAGCCCGTGGTATCCGACCGCCACGCTGTACCGGCAGCCGACGTTCGGCGCGTGGGCGCCGGTGATGGCGGCGCTGGGGCGGGATCTGGGCGGCCTGGCCGCGCAGGCGAAGCGGCCGGCCTGAGCGGCGGGCCGAGGCGTCACAGGTTGGGGTCGCCGCCGGCCTTCGAGCCGTTGCGGCGGCGCAGGCCCGGCCCGAACGTGAAGCCGAACGCGAGCAGCACCAGCGATACCGCGAGCACGACATTGTTGCCGCTCGTCACGTACGGCGTGAAGCCGCTCGTGCCTTCGATCCGCAGGTCGAGCGAGCCGATCGTGAACGGTTTCAGCTGGCCGAGCACGCGGCCGCGCGCGTCGATCGCGGCCGTCATCCCGGTATTGGTCGCGCGCAGCATCGGCCGGCCCGTCTCGAGCGCGCGCATCCGCGCGATCTGCAGATGCTGGTCGAGCGCGATCGTGTCGCCGAACCACGCGAGGTTCGTCACGTTGACGAGCACGCCGGGCGGCTGCGGATTGTCACGGATCGTCGCGGCGATTTCCTCGCCGAACAAGTCCTCGTAGCAGATGTCGGCCATCACCGGCTGGTTGTGCACGAGGAACGGCTTCTGCACCGGCGCGCCGCGCGCGAAGTCGCCGAGCGGCATCTTCATCAGGTCGACGAACCACCGGAAGCCCCACGGGATGAATTCGCCGAAGGGCACGAGATGGTGCTTGTCGTAGTGATAGATGTCGCGCGAATGCGGCGTCACGCCGTACAGGCTGTTCGTGTAGTCGACGTAACGGCCTTCGGGCGTGACCGACGCGCCGACCGCGCCGAACAGCACGGCCGAGCCCGTCGTGTCGCTGAACTTGCGGATCGCGACGGCGAACGGCTCGGGCAGCTCCTGGATCATCACCGCGATCGCGGTCTCCGGCGTGACGATCAGGTCGGCAGGCTTTTCGACGATCATCTGCTGGTACATCTTGATCGCCGCGTCGATACCCGCCTGCTCGAACTTGATGTCCTGCTTCACGTTGCCCTGCAGCAGCCGCACGCTGAGCGGCGCGTTCGCGGGCACGGTCCACGTGGCCTGCGACAGCCCGATGCCGGCCGCGACGAGCGCGACGGCGACGCCGGCCGGCGCGGCGATGCTGATGCTTGCGGTGCCGCCGGCGCGTTCAGCTGCGGGCGACCGGCGCGCGGCGACGAGCGCCTGCACGACCAGCGCGGCGAACAGTGCGAGCACCCAGCCGATCCCGTACACGCCGACCACCGGCGCGAAACCCGCGAACGGGCCGTCGACTTGCGCATAGCCGCTCGCGAGCCACGGAAAGCCGGTCAACACGGTGCCGCGCAGCCATTCGCCGAGCGCCCAGGCGCTCGCGAACGCGAACGCGCCGTGCCAGGTCGGCGAGAACGGCCGCGGGTCGGCTTCGCGGCGATGCCATGCATGGCCCGCGCAGAACGACCACAGCCCGGCCGAGAAAGCCGGATACAGCGACAGGTACAGCGAGAACAGCACCAGCGCGCCGCCTGCGAGCGGCGCGGCCATCTCGCCGTACACGTGCATGCTGATGTAGAGCCACCACACGCCGGTGATGAAGTTGCCGAAGCCGAACGCGCCGCCGGTAAGCGCGGCGCCGCGCCAACTCGACGTGCGCGTCAGCTGCGCGAAAAACCAGACGAATACGACGAGCTGCAGCCAGCCGCCGTGCGGGGTCGGTGCGAAGCCGAGCGTATTGGCCGCGCCGGCGAGCAGCGCGGCCGGATAGTGCCAGCGCGGCAGCGCGCGGCCGGGCGCCGGCGCGAGAAGGCCGCCTGCCGGGCGGGACGGAATCGGATCGTCCATGTGAAGCGAAAGGGGGCGAGCGGTTGAAGGAGACGCGGGCGGCGCGAGAGGGTCAGTCTTCGTGCGAGGTTTCGGCGCGGCGGCTCGCGTGCGGGTTGCGGCGCACCAGCAGCACGTGGACCTGGCGCGCATCGCCGCGCTGGATCTCGAACACGAGGTTGCCGAGCTGCAGCTTCTCGCCGCGGTGCGGCACGCGGCCGAAATGATGGGTGATCAGCCCGCCGATCGTGTCGACTTCGTCGTCGGGGAAGTCGGTGCCGAACGACTCGTTGAACTGTTCGATCTCGGTGAGCGCGCGCACGCGGTAGCGGCCGTCCGGCCCCGAGATGATGTTGCCGGCCTCTTCGTCGAAGTCGTATTCGTCCTCGATGTCGCCGACGATCTGTTCGAGCACGTCCTCGATCGTGATCAGGCCCGCGACGCCGCCGTATTCGTCGACGACGATCGCGAGGTGGTTGCGGTTCACGCGGAAGTCGTGCAGCAGCACGTTCAGGCGCTTCGATTCGGGAATGAACACGGCGGGGCGCAGCATCCCGCGCACGTCGAATTCCTCTTCGGCATAGAAGCGCAGCAGGTCTTTCGCGAGCAGCACGCCGATCACGTTGTCGCGGTTCTCCTCGAACACGGGGTAGCGCGAGTGCGCTTTCTCGAGGACGAACGGGATGAAGTCTTCAGGCTTGTCGGCGATGTTGATCGCGTCCATCTGCGCGCGCGGCACCATGATGTCGCGGGCGCACAGGTCGGACACCTGGAACACGCCTTCGATCATCGACAGCGAATCGGCGTCGATCAGGTTGCGTTCGTGGGCGTCCTGGAGGATTTCCAGCAGCTCGGTCCGGGATTCCGGCTCGGGCGAGATGAAGTCGGTCAGGCGCTCGAGCAGCGAGCGCTTTTCTTGCGGTTTGTCGGTGAGCTTACGACTGGGATACGAATCGTTCATGGTGGTGCGCCCGGGTCATGCCGGGGCGCGCGGTCACGGAGTAGGCAAGGATACACCAAGGGCATGGCGCGGCCGTGTCACCCCGGCCGTCCGGCCGGGGACACGCGGCGCGCGCGGGCCCCGCTCGGGAACGGCCGCGCCGGGCGCCGCCGTCCTTCGTATCCATCCTATCCCAGAACGACGCGCCGGGGCAGCGGCGGCAAAAAAGCGGGGCGCAACGGCGACCGGCCGGCCGGTCGGTGCCGGCGGCATTTCGTCGCGGCCGGGCGGGCCGGGCCGGCCCGCGCAGGCCCGCAAATTCAGAAGCGCATGCCGGCCGAACAGCCGCCGCCCGCCGCGCCGTTGGTCGCGGCGCCGCCGCAGCCCAGGATACCGCAGCCGGACAGCGCGACACTCGCGGCGACGAGCAGCGCGGCCAGCGCGCCGCGCGATCCGCGTGACGGTTTCATGGGCATGGCGCCTCCTTTCGCACGCAGCGGCGTGGCGCGCGCCCGCCTGTCGAACGTCACCGGCATCGCGCGAGCAACCCTTCCAGCGCGCGATCGGGGATGCCGCTCGCGCGCAGCGCCTCCACGGTGCGGCTCACGTAGTCGAGCGTCGTGCCGTAGCGGCCGGCCGCGCAGCCGAACACTTCCTTCACGACGGGGTCCGTCAGCTTGCCCGTGTAGGCCGGCGCGTCGCGGCGCATCACGAAGGCCAGCGCGTTCACGCGTTCGCCGGTCTCGAGCGAGCACGGCAGCCACGCGGGCCGGTACGAGCCCATCGGCATCTCGCGTTTCCACAAGGTCTCGAGATGCGGCTGCGCGGTCGGGCCCGCGAGCCGGAATGCGATGCCGGAGCACGAGCCGCCGCGATCGAGCGCGAGCACGAGGCCCGGACGTTCCGGCGTGCCGCGGTTCACGCGCGACCACAGGTAGAGCCCGCGATGGTAGCCGTGGACCTTGCCGCGCACGGCGGCGACGGTCGGCAGCCCGGGGTTCCAGATCAGCGAGCCATAGCCGAACAGCCAGAGATCCTGCTGGCCGTCCCAGTCGCGCATCGTGTGCGCGAGCGACGCCGCGAGTTCGTCTTGCGTCAGCAGCCGTCCCTCGCCGATCGACGGCGGGTAGGCGGGTGGCAGCATTGCGGCGTGGCGCATGGCGCGGACGGCTCTTACTGGTACGGATTCGGGAAGCCCAGCTTCGCGAGGATGGCGACTTCGAGCGCTTCCATTTCGGCGGCGTCTTCTTCGCTCGTCTCGTGATCGTAGCCCTGCGCGTGCAGCGCGCCGTGCACCAGCAGGTGCGCGTAGTGGGCCGCGAGCGGCTTGCCCTGTTCCTGCGCTTCCTTCTCGACGACCGGGCAGCACAGCACGAGGTCGCCGATCACGGTGCCGTCGGGCAGCGGATCGTACGCGAAAGTCAGCACGTTGGTCGGGTAGTCCTTGTGGCGGTAGCCGTCGTTCAGCGTGCGGCCTTCTTCCTCGCCGACGAAGCGCACGGTGAGTTGCGCGCTCGAAAACAGCGCCGGCTCGATCCATTCGGCGATCAGCTTGCGCTTGGGGCAAGCCTTGCGGACGTCGCCGGTGATTTCGTCGCCGTACTGCACGGACAGGTCGAACTCGAGCTCGCGCGGCTCGTCCGCCATTTCCGCGATTTCCTCATCGCGCGGCGCGGGTTCGGCGCCGACGTGGAGGGTCACGCTGTCGTAATGCTCGGGCTGCAGCGCGAGCTTCGCGCGCATCGCCGGATCGTTGTGCTGCGCGACGATCGCGACGGCCGTGTCGCCCGAGCTGCCCGACAGGTCGAACATCAGGCTGCGGCCGTCCGGGAAGTCGATTCGCAGCCCTTGTGCGTCGACGGTCCGGGCCTTGCCCTTCGCATCAAACAGCGAAACACGGGGGGAATCGGGCGCGGCGGACTGGTCGCGCCCGGACTTGCGAGAACGGGAAGATTTCATGACGGGGACGGCGATTGGAACGCGTTGAGGATACACCAAACGGCCGATCGCTCCCGAATTCGGACCGGCCGCGTGCGTACGAAAAAAGCCCGGCGCGCCGTCGGGCGGGCCGGGCCGTGGGCCGGTGCGGCGCCCGGGGCGCCGCCCGTGCGTCACGCGTCCTTGTGCTGCGCGTGGAAGTCGTCGTACGCCTCGACGATGCGCGCGACGAGCGGATGACGCACGACGTCCACGCTCGTGAAGCGCGTGAGCGCGATGCCGCGCACGCCGCCGAGCACTTGCTGCGCCTCCACCAGGCCGCTCTTGTGCCCGCGCGGCAGGTCGACCTGGCTCGTGTCGCCGGTCACGACGGCCTTCGAGCCGAAGCCGATCCGCGTGAGGAACATCTTCATCTGCTCGGGCGTCGTGTTCTGCGCCTCGTCGAGGATGATGAACGCGTGGTTCAGCGTGCGGCCGCGCATGTACGCGAGCGGCGCGATCTCGATCATCTGGCGCTCGAACATCTTCGCCGTCTTGTCGAAGCCGAGCAGGTCGTACAGCGCGTCGTACAGCGGCCGCAGGTACGGGTCGACCTTCTGCGCGAGATCGCCCGGCAGGAAGCCGAGCCGCTCGCCGGCCTCGACGGCCGGGCGCGTCAGCACGATCCGCTTGACCTGGTCGCGCTCGAGCGCGTCCACCGCGCATGCGACCGCGAGGTAGGTCTTGCCGGTGCCGGCCGGCCCGATGCCGAACGTCACGTCGTGCGACAGGATCTGCTTCAGGTACTCGCGCTGCGCGGGCGTGCGCCCGCGCAGGTCGGCGCGCCGCGTGTACAGCTTCGGCCCCGGTTCCTCGTCGGGCGCGGAGTCGTCGATCTGCACGGCCGGTTCGTCGAACGGATGGTCCGGATCGCCGCGAAAGCGCACGTCGAGCGTGTCCTGGCGGCCGTTGCCGGCGGTATGACGCACTTCGACCAGCGCGAGCTGGATATCGTCGACCGACAGCGGATCGCGCGAGCGGTTGTAGAAGTTCTCGAGCGCCGCGAGCGCGAGCTTCGCGCCGCGCCCGCGGATCGTGATCCGGTGGCCGCGCCGCGCGAGCGTGACGTCGAGCGCCTGTTCGATCTGCCGCAGGTTCTCGTCGAGCGGGCCGCAGAGGTTGGCGAGGCGCGCGTTGTCGTCGCGCGGCGCGGTGAATTCCAGTGCTTGGACGGTCTTCAAAGTAGCGTCGGGCTCCTGTCGGGCGTCAGTCGGTCAGTGGGTGGCCGCGCTCGCGTCGTCGCTCACGAGCAGCAGCTCGCCGCGCAGCGAATGCGGGTACGCATGGTTGATCTTCACGTCGATCATCTGGCCGATCAGGCGCGGGTGCGACGCGAGCGGCGCCGGGAAATTCACGACCCGGTTGTTCTCGGTGCGGCCCGACAGTTCGTTCGGATCCTTGCGCGACGGGCCCTCGACGAGGATCCGCTCGACCTTCCCCACCATCGACCGGCTGATGCGCGCGACGTTTTCCTCGATGGTCGCCTGCAGATGTTGCAGGCGTTTGAGCTTGACCTCGCGCGGCGTGTCGTCGTGCAGGTTCGCGGCCGGCGTGCCGGGGCGCGGGCTGTAGATGAACGAGAAGCTGGTGTCGTAGCTCATCTCGTGCACGAGCGCCATCATCTTGTCGAAATCCTCCTCGGTCTCGCCGGGGAAGCCGACGATCATGTCGGTTGACAGCGACAGGTCGGGGCGGATCGCGCGCAGCTTGCGGATCACCGACTTGTATTCGAGCACCGTGTAGCCGCGCTTCATCGCCATCAGGATGCGGTCGGAGCCGTGCTGGACCGGCAGGTGCAGGTGGCTCACGAGCTTCGGCACCTTCGCGTAGGTGTCGATCAGGCGCTGCGTGAATTCCTTCGGGTGCGACGTCGTGTAGCGGATGCGCTCGATGCCGGGAATGTCGGCGACGTATTCGATCAGCGTCGCGAAATCGGCGATTTCCGTCGAGCCGGCCGTCAGCGCGCCGCGGTACGCATTCACGTTCTGGCCGAGCAGCGTGACTTCGCGCACGCCCTGGTCGGCGAGGCCGGCCACTTCGGTCAGCACGTCGTCGAGCGGGCGCGAAACTTCGTCGCCGCGCGTGTACGGCACGACGCAGTAGCTGCAGTACTTCGAACAGCCTTCCATGATCGACACGAACGCGCTCGGCCCCTCGACGCGCGCGGGCGGCAGGTGGTCGAACTTCTCGATCTCGGGGAACGAGATGTCGACCTGTGCACGGCCGCTCGCGCGGCGCTGGTCGATCATCTGCGGCAGGCGGTGCAGCGTCTGCGGGCCGAACACGAGGTCGACGTACGGTGCGCGCGACACGATCGACGCGCCTTCCTGGCTGGCGACGCAGCCGCCGACGCCGATCAGCAGGCCCGGCTTCGCTTCCTTCAGCTCGCGCACGCGGCCGAGGTCGGAGAACACCTTTTCCTGTGCCTTCTCACGCACCGAGCACGTGTTGAACAGGATGATGTCCGCGTCTTCCGGGGTATCGGTCTTTTCGAGGCCTTCGGCCGCATTGAGCACGTCCACCATCTTGTCCGAGTCGTACTCGTTCATCTGGCAGCCGAAGGTCTTTACGTAAACTTTTTTCGTCATGGGGATTCGCCGTTCGCAGTGGTTGACCTGGGGGCGTCGTCAAGGGTGTATCGGGACGGCTGCACCGGTGCAGCAGCTCGTGCCGGCGCCGCGTGGCGGACCGGGGCGCGCGGAGCGCATCGAGCGAGCGTGGCGTGCACTCTGAAAAGCCGTCGGGCAAGCCTTCCATTATAGCTTTACGCGCCGTCCCGGGCGGGCGGCGGGTTGCGGCCGCGCGACGCCATTCGGCGCGCTCCGACCCCGATAGGGCGGCGCGACGCCGCCCGCGTCGGTGTCGGCATCAGCGGCACGCGTTCAGCAGGTCGTCGAGCGCCGCTTCCTCGCGCGCGAAGCGTTCGGCGAGGAAGTCGAGCAGCACGCGCACGCGCGGCGCCATGTAGCGCTTCCTGTGATAGATCGCGTGCAGCGGCGCGTCCTGGTGCCGCCAGTCGGGCAGCAGCACGCGCAGCCGGCCGGCGCGCACGTCGTCGGCGATGTCCCACAGCGATTTCAGCGCGATGCCGTGGCCGCGCAGCGTCCATTCGCGGGTGAGGCCGCCGTCGTTGGTCTCGAACGCGGTCGACACCGGCACCGTGTGAGTCTGTACTTCGTCGCCGCGCGTGAAGCGCCACGTGTTCATCGGCCCCGACGCGATCGTGATCACGTTGCAGGGAAAGCGGGCCAGATCGTGCGGATCCGCCGGCATGCCGTGGCGCGCGACGAACGACGGCGCCGCGCACAGCACGCGCCGGTTCGCGGCGAGCCGGCGCGCGATCAACGCGCCGTCGGGCGGCGCGGCGAAGCGGATCGCCAGGTCGATTTCGTCCTGCCACAGGTTCGACGCCGAATCGGACGCCGTCAGCGAGAACGTGACGCCCGGATGCAGCGTGGTGAATTCGTCGAGCCAGTCGAGCAGCTGGTTGCGGCCGAAATCGGACGTCGACGACAGCCGCACCTTGCCGGCCACCACGTTGCGGCCTTCCTGCAGCAGCGCGTGCGCGTCGTCGAGCGCCTGCAGCGCCTGCCGGCAGCAGTTCAGGTAGAGCCGGCCTTCGTCGGTGAGCCGCAGCTGTCTGGTCGAGCGCTCGAACAGCCGCGTCGCGACCTTGGCCTCGAGCTTCGCGAGGCGCGCGCTCGCGGCGGCCGGCGTGAGGTTCAGCTTGCGCCCGGCCGCGGACAGGCTGCCCAGTTCCGCCGCTTCGACGAACAGCCGGAGGTCGCCCAGTCGATCCATTGGATTTTCCAGAATTTTTTGAAAATGGTTCAAATGCCACGCCAATTATCAAAGATAGGCGTATTCGGGACAATGCGCGCACGTCCTGCTTTTTTGTGCGGTGCGGCACCGACCGGGCGCCGCGTCCGCCGCCTTCCGGAGAACGTCATGCCCATCCCGTTACTGGCGCTCGCGATCAGCGCGTTCGCCATCGGCACCACCGAATTCATCATCATGGGGCTCCTGCCCGAAGTCGCGCACGACCTGGCGGTGTCGCTGCCGTCGGCCGGCCTGCTCGTCACCGGCTACGCGCTCGGCGTCGCGGTCGGCGCGCCGCTGCTTGCGCTGCTGACGAGCCGCATGCCGCGCAAGGCCGCATTGCTGCTGCTGATGGCGATCTTCATCATCGGCAACGTGCTGTGCGCGACCGCATCCGGCTACGCGATGCTGATGGTCGCGCGCGTCGTCACGTCGTTCGCGCACGGCTCGTTCTTCGGGATCGGCGCGGTGGTCGCCGCGTCGCTCGTGCCGGCGGACAAGCGCGCGAGCGCGATCGCGCTGATGTTCACGGGCCTCACGCTGTCGAACGTGCTCGGCGTGCCGTTCGGCACGTTCGTCGGCCAACTGCTCGGCTGGCGCGCGTCGTTCTGGATCGTCGCCGCGCTCGGCGTGCTGTCGCTCGGCGGCGTCGCGCTGCTGGTGCCGAACCGTCATGACGGCGGGCCCGTCGGCCTCGGCCACGAAGTGCGCGTGCTGAAGGAGCCGCAGGTCTGGCTCGCGCTGCTGATGACCGTGCTCGGCTTCGGCGGCGTGTTCGTCGTGTTCACGTACATCGCGCCGATCCTCGAAACCGTCACCGGCTATTCGCCGCGGGCGGTCGCGCTGATCCTCGTGCTGTTCGGCGCCGGGCTGACGGTCGGCAACACGCTCGGCGGCAAGCTTGCCGACCGTGCGCTGATGCCGTCGCTGATCGCGATCCTGGTCGCGCTGATGGCGGTGATGGCCGTGTTCGCGAAGACGAGCCACCTGCCGGTCGCGGCCGCGGCGACGGTGTTCGTGTGGGGGATCGCCGCGTTCGCGACGGTGCCGCCGCTGCAGGCGCGCGTCGTCGAGAAGGCCGCTAGCGCGCCGCATCTGGCGTCGACGCTGAACATCGGCGCCTTCAACGTCGGCAATGCGGGCGGTGCGTGGCTCGGCGGACTGGCGCTGGAGCACGGCTTCGCGCTCGATGCGCTGCCGTGGGTCGCCGTTGCGGTGACGTTCGCGGCGCTCGTCGTCACGTGGTTCGCGATGCGGCTCGATGCGCGCGCGCCGGCGCGCGGCACGGCCCCGGCCGCGCATTGAGCGGCGCTGCGCCGACGCCATGGCGACGGGAAAACGTTCGCGACGAACGCATTCCTCCGCGATGCTGATAACGGTGTGAAGATAACTTCGTTTGCGGGGGCAGGGCCGGGTGATAGCGTCTCGATACGCGCCGTTCGTGGCGCAACCCGATTCCGGCTCACCCCATTTCGCAGGGCCGCACGGCGGCCCGGAGGCCATGCTATGTCTTCATCCCTGGCGCTGGTGCGCGACGTGTCTTCCTTCGAGTCCGGCGAGGCCGCCGGCGCGCGGGCGGCCGCGTCGCTCGACGTCCTCGAGCAGGTCGTCGGCGTGAATCTCGCGCGCTTGCGCGCCGAGCGGCAGCTGTCGCTCGATGCGCTTGCGCGTCTGTCCGGCGTATCGCGCGCGATGCTCGCGCAGATCGAATCCGCACGCAGCGTGCCGTCGATCAAGGTGCTCTGCAAGATCGCCGCGGCGCTGAAGGTGTCGGTCGCCGCGTTCCTGCGCCGCCACGCGGTGAACGGCTTCGAGCACCTGGCGGCGGAGCGCGCGGCGCGCGTCGTGAGCTCGAGCGGCCGTTTCTCGGCGCGCGCGCTGTATCCGGAGGGCGAACCGGCCGCGGCCGAATTCCACGAGCTGCGGATCGCGCCGCTGCACACGGAGCCCGGCACGCGCCGCGCGCCCGGTACGACGGTCAACCTGGTCGTGAGCGAGGGCACGCTCGAAGTCAGCGTGCACGATCGCCGCCAGTTGCTCGCGACCGGCGACGCGATCGTGTTCGACGCCGACCAGCCGTACAGCCTGCGCAATCCGGGCGACACCGAGGCGCGCGCGTTCCGCGTGACGGTGAGCCCCGAAGTGCCGCCGCGCTGGCTCGTGCCCGACGCCGCGCATGCGGCGGGCTGAACGCGGGCGGGTTGCCGGTATCGTTGGGGACGGTCGCGCCGGCCTGATGTCGGCCTGCTATCGGCCGTTCGGACGATGCCGTTAGACGGAGTCGTCAGTAAGGTTTTAGGTGTGGTTCGCTGCGCGGCGCGCGCAGCTGATGTATGCTTGGCCCGCCGGTTTTCCGGGGCAGCTCCCGGCCGGTAATCAGTGCGTCTTCAGGGCGGGGCGAAATTCCCCACCGGCGGTAGGCTGGCGAAAGCCGGCGAGCCCGCGAGCGCCCGCGCAACCGCGCGGGGTCAGCAGATCTGGTCGAATGCCAGAGCCGACGGTCATAGTCCGGATGAGAGAAGATGTGCAGATGGTCATGTCCGTCAGGGCCGCTTCGCCGTGCGTGCGAAGCGGGTTGTCGTTCTGTCTGTTTGCAATGCCCTGAAACGTTTTTCGCCCAAATCGAAATTGCGAGGAGCGTTTCACATGTCCTTCCTGTCCGTTTCGTCGGCACCCGCCGACGCCTTTGCCGATCTCCCGTTGCTCGATTCCGAACCGGTGCCGCCGCGCATCGCCGCCGCGCTCGACGCGTTGCGCGCGGGCCGCGCGGTCGTGTTGCAGGACGATCACGACCGGGAAAACGAGGCCGACCTGATCGTCGCCGCCGAGCGCATCACCCCCGAGACGATGGCGCTCCTGATCCGCGAGTGCAGCGGCATCGTGTGCCTGTGCCTGACCGACGACAAGGTCCGCGCGCTCGAGCTGCCGCCTATGGTGCAGACCAACGAGAGCCGCAACGGCACCGCGTTCACCGTATCGATCGAGGCACGCGAAGGCGTGCATACCGGCGTGTCCGCCGCCGACCGCGTGACGACGATTCGCGCGGCGATCGCCGACGACGCGAAGCCGTACGACATCGTGCGCCCCGGCCATGTGTTTCCGTTGCGTGCGCAACCGGGCGGCGTGCTGGCGCGTCGCGGTCACACCGAAGGGACGGTCGACCTGTCGATCCTGGCGGGCCTGAAGCCGGCCGGCGTGCTGTGCGAGCTGATGAATCCGGACGGCACGATGACGCGCGGCGACGACGTCGAGCGTTTCGCGCAGCAGCACGGGCTGCCGATGCTGACGATCGCGGAGCTGGTGGAATTCCGCGAGGCGCTGGCGGCCGCGCGCGAGCGCTGCTGCGAACCGGCCTGACAGCCGGCTTAGTGGGCGCGCCGATGCGCGCGCGGTACGGCGTGCGTATCGAGCCGCACGGCGGTTCTGTCGCTGCGGCGCGGCCGCTCGTCAGGACTGCACGTCGCCGAATTCGCCGCGCAGGCCGGCCGCGACGAGCGCCGGCAGTTCATCCATCCTGCGCATGATCCGCGTGATGCCCATCGCGCGCAGCGCATCCGCGTAGTTGTCGGGGATGTGGCTCGCGCCGACGAACGCGATCGTCTTCATGCCCGCCGCGCGCGCGGCATTCAGGCCCGACACGCTGTCCTCGACGACGATGCAGCGCGCCGGCGCGACGCCGAGCGTGTGTGCCGCATGCAGGTACACGTCGGGGTAGGGCTTCGGCCGCGCGACCTGCTCGGAACTGAACACGCGATCGCCGAAGATTTCGGTGAGCGACGCGCGCTTCAGCGAACTGCGCACGCGCACGAGCCGGCTGTTCGATACCACCGCGGCCGGCAGGCTGACCTTCAGCAACGCATCGCGCACGCCGGTGATCGGTGCGAGCGATTGCGCGAGACCGGTCTCGATGTTGCGCTCGATGGTCTCGATGAAGCCGTCCGGCATCCGGATGCCGAAATGCGCTTCGAGCCCGGCGAGAAAGCGCGACGTCTGCTGGCCGAACGCGGACTTCGCGGCGTCTTCGAAATCGAGGTTGGGGAAGGTGGCGGACAGCGTTTCGAACAGCACGCGGTCGGCAATGACTTCGCTGTCGACGAGCACGCCGTCGCAGTCGCAGATAAGGTGATCGAGCATGGTGGTGAAAAGGCGGGTGTCGGCGACGCCGATCATGCCGCCATGATACGTGCTTTTGCGGCCGTGCCGCGCACCGTTCGGCGAGCTGCTTGCGCGGCCGGATCGATCCGGCGACCAGCATTTCCGGAGGAGACGGGAGGAGGGAAGGGCGGAGAAACCGTAAGCGCGCGGCAGCCGCTGCCGCGCGCTCACACTCGAGTGAAGAAACGTGCTCAGGCCATCGCGTGCAGACGCAGATACAGGCCGGCCGCGGCGGCGCCGCCGAGCAGCGGGCCGATCACCGGCACCCACGCATAGCGCCAGTCGCTGTCGCGCTTGCCGGGGATCGGCAGCAGCGCATGCATCAGGCGCGGCGACAGGTCGCGCGCCGGGCTCATCGCATAGCCGGTCGGGCCGCCGAGCGAGATGCCGATGCCGAGCACGAGCAAGCCGACGGGCAGCGCGTCGAGCGCGCCGAGGCCGACCTGCGGCGACGCGAGGTACAGCACGCCGAGAATCAGCACGAACGTGCAGATCGCTTCGGTCAGCACGTTGTGCGTGACGCTGCGGATCGCGGGCGCCGTGCAGAACACCGCGAGCTTCAGGTCCGCATCGGCTTCCTTCGCGAAGTGCTGGCGATACGCGAGCCACACGAGCAACGCGCCGGCCATCCCGCCGAGCATCTGCGCAACAATGTAGCCGCCGACCTTCGACCATGCGAACTTGCCCGCGAGCGCGAGGCTGATCGTGACGATCGGGTTCAGGTGCGCGCCGCTGAACGAAGCCGTCACGTAGACGGCGACGAACACCGCCATCGCCCAGCCCATCACGATGACGATCAGATCCGCGCCTTTGCCCTTGGTCTTCGCAAGCAGCACGTTTGCGACCGCGCCGTTGCCGAGCAGCACGAGGATCGCCGTGCCGATGAATTCCGCAATATAAGGTGACATGTTGTCTCTCGTAGATGACGGCGGACTCGCGCGCCGCGCGGTCCGCCGGTGTTGTTGTATTTCGTTTGTACAGGTGTGCTGCGGTTACTGCGTGTCGTCGGCCCATGCCTTGGCGGCGCGCACCGCGCGCTGCCAGCCCGCCATGCGTTGCTCGACCTGCTCCTTCGGCATCGACGGCGCGAAGCGGCGATCGAGCTGCCACTGGCTGCGCACTTCGTCGAGGTTCTTCCAGTAGCCGATCGCGAGGCCCGCGAGATACGCCGCGCCGAGCGCGGTCGTCTCGGTGATCTGCGGACGCACCGCGTCGACGCCGAGCAGGTCGGCCTGGAACTGCATCAGCAGGTCGTTCGCGCTCGCGCCGCCGTCGACGCGCAGCTCGCCGATGCTGATGCCCGAATCGGCTTCCATCGCGGCCAGCACGTCGAGCGACTGGTACGCGATCGAATCGAGCGCCGCACGCGCGAGATGCGCGGCCGTCGTGCCGCGCGTGACGCCGAACACCGAGCCGCGCGCCCGCGCGTTCCAGTGCGGCGCGCCGAGGCCGGCGAACGCCGGCACGAGATAGACGCCGTCGGTATGCGGCACGCTCGCGGCGAGCGCTTCGATTTCGGCGGCGGTCTTGATGATGCCGACGCCGTCGCGCAGCCACTGCACGACCGCGCCCGCGATGAAGATGCTGCCTTCGAGCGCGTACTGCACGTCGTCGCCGATCTGCCAGGCGATCGTCGTGACGAGGTTGTTCTTCGACTCGATCGGCTTGTCGCCGGTGTTCATCATCAGGAAGCAGCCGGTGCCGTAGGTGTTCTTCACCATGCCCGACGTCGTGCACATCTGGCCGAACAACGCCGCGTGCTGGTCGCCGGCGATGCCCGCGAGCGGGATCTTCGACGCGAACACGGTGGTTTTCGTGTGGCCGTAGATTTCCGACGACGCCTTCACGTCCGGCAGCATGCTGCGCGGGATGTCGAGCAGTTCGAGCAGCTCGCTGTCCCACTCGCGCGTGTGTATGTTGAACAGCATCGTGCGCGACGCGTTCGTCACGTCGGTCACGTGCAGCTCGTGCTTCGTGAAGTTCCACACGAGCCAGCTGTCGACGGTGCCGAACGCGAGCTTGCCCTGGCGCGCCTTGTCGCGCGCGCCCGGCACGTTGTCGAGGATCCAGCGGATCTTCGTCGCGGAGAAGTACGAGTCGATCGGCAGGCCGGTCTTCGCGCGCACCTTCGCCTCGAGGCCCTGCTTCTTCAGCGAATCGCAGAAGTCGGCGGTGCGGCGGTCCTGCCAGACGATCGCGTTGTAGACGGGCTGGCCCGTCTCGCGATCCCAGACGATCGTCGTCTCGCGCTGGTTGGTGATGCCGATCGCGGCGATCGACGTGCCGTTCAGGCCGGTGCGGGTGACGGCTTCCGCCGCGACGCCCGCCTGCGTCGACCAGATTTCCTGAGGATCGTGCTCGACCCAGCCGGGTTGCGGGTAGATCTGTTCGAATTCCTTCTGGGCGATCGATACGATATTGCCCTGGCGATCGAACAGCATTGCGCGGGAACTCGTGGTGCCCTGGTCAAGCGCGAGGATGTACTGGTCCTGCATGTCTCTCATCTCCATCCGTGGATCGGCGTAGTTGTGATGCGCGCCGCATGTCGGGCGGCGCGTCGGTGAATCAACATCGGTAAGACAACTGCAACTGCAAACGGATCATGCGTGCGGCGCGTGCGCGGCGGCGAACCAGGCATCGACCGCGGCCGTCACCGCGTCGAGCGTGCCCGGCGCGACGTGCAGGCCGAGCTTCGAGCGACGCCACAGCACGTCCTGCGCGCAGGTCGCCCATTCGACGTCGCGCAGGTAGCGCAGTTCGGCGTCGTAGAGGCCCGGCGCGATTTCGGTGCCGAGATCGGCGAGCGAGCGCGCGCCGTCGACCACGCGTTCGGCACGCGTGCCGTACGCACGCGCATAGCGGCGCGCGAGCGCGGCGGGCAGCCACGGATGGCGCTTCGCGAACGCGTCGGCGAACACGTCGAACTTCGCGTTCGCGATGTCGCCGCCCGGCAGCGGCGCGCCGGCGGTCCAGGTCTTCGCATCGCGGCCGAGCGCGCGGCACAGCAGGTCGCCGGCTTCTTCCGCGAGCTTGCGGAAGGTCGTGATCTTGCCGCCGAACACCGACAGCAGCGGCGCGCCGGCGCCGTCGTCCAGCTCGAGGCGGTAGTCGCGCGTGACGGCCGATGCGTTCGCGGCATTCTCGTCCTCGAGCAGCGGGCGCACGCCCGAATAGGTCCAGTGCACGTCGGCCGGCGAGATCTTGCGCTTGAAGTAGCGGTTGATCGAATCGCACAGATACTGCGTCTCGTCGCGATCGATCGCGACCTTCGCGGGATCGTTCGTGTATTCGACGTCGGTCGTGCCGATCAGCGTGAAGTCGTGCTCGTACGGAATCGCGAAGATGATCCGCTTGTCCGGGTTCTGGAAGATGTATGCGTGATCGTGATCGAACAGGCGCCGCGTGATGATGTGGCTGCCCTTCACGAGCCGCACGCTGTGCTGCGCGCCGCGGCCGAGCGCGCCGTGCAGCACGTCGCCGACCCACGGGCCGGCCGCGTTCGCGACCGCGCGCGCACGCACGACGCGGATCGAGCCGTCCGCGTGCTGCAGCCGCGCTTCCCATTCGTCGCCGTGACGCTCCGCCGACACGAGCTTCGTGCGCGTGAGGATCTCGGCGCCGCGCTCCTTCGCATCGAGCGCGTTCAGCACGACGAGGCGCGCATCGTCGACCCAGCCGTCCGAATACACGAAGCCGCGCTTGATCGAGTCGATCAGCGGCGCGCCGGCCGCATGGCGGCGCATGTCGATGCCGCGCGAGCCGGGGAGCAGTTCGCGTTTCGCGAGGTGATCGTAGAGGAACAGGCCGATGCGGATCAGCCAGGCCGGCCGCAGGTTCGGCATGTGCGGCATCACGAAGCGCAGCGGCCACATGATGTGCGGCGCCGCGCGCAGCAGCGTCTCGCGCTCCTGCAGCGCTTTGCGCACGAGGCCGAATTCGTTGTATTCGAGGTAGCGCAGGCCGCCGTGAATCAGCTTCGTGCTGCACGACGACGTGTGCGACGCGAGGTCGTCCTGCTCGCAGAGCAGGACCGACAGGCCGCGGCCGGCCGCATCGCGCGCGATGCCTGCGCCGTTGATGCCGCCGCCGACGACGAGCAGATCGTAGCGATTCGGTTGGGTCACCTGCTGTCCTTATCGTCTGATGGAAATGGGCGAACATGAAATGTTCGAATTCGAAATTTAACGAACGAAATCGAAAAAGTAAAGTTCGAAAAAGCGGGGCCAGTAGCGCGCGCGGCGATCCCGGACGATACTGGCGGAATCGACCGTTTCGCGAGGTGAATCATGCGTATTGGGATGTGGGCCGGCGCCTGCGCCGTCGTTCTGGCTGGGTGCAGCGCCGGCACGCCGCCGCTTGCCGGCAACTGGCGTGCGCCGTCATTCGTCGACCTGCAGACGTCGTGCGGCGGCACCGCGCACGATTGGGGCGCGGACGCGCAGCCGGTCTACTCGACGCTGTACGACGCGTACGTGGCGAAACGGTATCGCGGGCTCACGCAAGCGAACTATTGCGCGTTCGTAAACGAACTTTCAGCGCGCTATGCGGCACCCGATGCGGCGGGGCGCGCCGGCTGGGTCGCGTATTTCAACGGCGCACGCGCGCAGGCCGTCAGCTGGCGGGCCGCGGTCGATCCGACGCTGCGCGGCGGCTGACGCGGGAAAGCTGGCGGAGGCGGGAAAGGCGGAAAAGCGGCGCGGCCGGAAATCCGGCCGGCGCGCTCAGGTCAGGACCAGCGGTAGTTCAGGAGTATCGGTATTTGATGGATCGCAACGCGGCGTCGCCGGTCTCGGTCACGCAGTATTTGCGTCCCGAGCCGAGCCCTTCCAGGCGGACGAGCTGCTGTTCGAGCAGTGCGTCGATTTCGTCCCGATCCATGTTGGTTTGATCGGGCGCGTCCTTCACAAGCAATAGCGTGGCGAATTCATGCGGACTCAGCATCGTTCTCTCCATGGCGACCAGTATGCCCGCGCGGCCGGCGCGAACGCCGCAGCGCGATACCCCACACGGGGGTATGGCTTGGGGGGAAAGCTGTATTGGCCGGCCTGGGAGTTCGCACACGCCTTGGCACGGGCGGATCGGGCGAACGGGCCGGGGAACTGGAGTCTAGTCGAGCGCGCGAGCAACGACAAATCGTGCCCCGTTAATTTTCCGTTTGACAGGCACGCGGGCCGCTAGCGGTTCGGTCGGTGCGCCAACTTCTTGATTCCACTTGAAGTTTCAGGTGCAGCGCAGCATCGCAAGTGTTATTCGGCGACGTACACTTCGGTGCCCGCGGCGGCCACCGCGTCGGCCATCTCCGGCGGCAGCGGCTTGTCGGTGAAAAGCGCATGGACCTGGCTCAGATGCCCCTGGCGCACGAGCGCCGGGCGGCCGACCTTCGAGTGGTCGGCGACGAGATAGACCGTGCGCGCATGCTGCATGATCGCCTCGGCCACGCGCACCTCGCGCGTGTCGAAGTCGCGCAGCGTGCCGTCGGCCTCGATCGCCGACGTGCCGATGATCGCGTAGTCGACCTTGAACTGGCGGATGAAGTCGATCGCGAGTTCGCCGACGATCCCCTTGTCCCACGGCCGCACGATGCCGCCCGTGATCAGCACCTCGCAGTCGGGATAGCCGCTCATCATCGACGCGACGTTCAGGTTGTTCGTGATCACGTGCAGCCCGTGATGGCGGTTCAGCGCGCGCGCGACTTCCTCGGTCGTCGTGCCGAGGTTGATGAACAGCGACGCCTGGTCGGGGATGTGCGACGCCGCCAGCGCCGCGATGCGCCGCTTCTCGTCGTGGAACATCCGCTGGCGCGCGGTGTACGACACGTTCTCCGAGCTGGTCGGCAGGCTCGCGCCGCCGTGGTAGCGGCGCAGCAGGTTCAGGTCCGCGAGCCAGTTGACGTCGCGGCGGATCGTCTGCGGCGTGACCGCGAAGTGCGCGGCGAGATCGTCGACCGTCACGAAGCCGTCGCGCTGCACCCATTCGAGCAATTCCTGCTGGCGCGCGTTGAGGGTGAGGCGGGGATCTCTGGTCATGGCTGGGCGGTCGGATCGTGAGGCGGAGCGCGTATTGTAAGGGGCGGAAAGGGCGTTCGGCCGGCGCAGGGCGTGCGGTGGCTCGTCATTCATGCGGAAGGTGCATGGATTCATTTGACAAATGAATTTGCGCGATCGCGCGGATCGCGCTGCAATGGCGGGCTGTCCGTGCACGCCGAGCCTGCGCGCGGCGCGTTCATTCTGCTTTCGACGAGGTGGCACCGATGACTGACTTCAACTGGCACAACCCGTATCCGACGATCCGCATTCCGGTGTTTGCGCGCAACGTCGTGTCGACGTCGCACCCGCTCGCCGCGCAGGCCGGGCTGCGAATGCTGTGGAAGGGGGGCAATGCCGTCGATGCGGCGCTGGCCGCCGCGGCCGCGATCACGGTGGTCGAGCCCGTGTCGTGCGGGCTCGGCGGCGATGCGTTCGCGCTCGTGTGGGACGGCGGGCGGTTGTCCGGGCTGAATGCGTCGGGTGTCGCGCCGGCCGCGTGGAACCCCGACTACTTCCGCAAGCGCCACGGCGAGGACGCGCACGGCATCGCGAACAAGCCGACGCGCGGCTGGGACACCGTGACGGTGCCGGGCGTGATCGCGGGCTGGGAAGCGCTGCATGCGAAGTTCGGTTCGCTGCCGTTCGCGGACCTGCTCGAGCCGGCAATCGAGCTCGCCGAGCGCGGCTATTCGGTGTCGCCGATCGTCGCGCACAAGTGGGCGGCCGCGGTGCCCGAGCTGCAGGGGCTGCCGGGCTTCGCCGATACCTTCATGCCGCGCGGGCGGGCGCCGCTCGTCGGCGAACGCATGTGCCTGCCGGGCCATGCGCGCACGCTGCGCACGCTCGCGAAGGACGGCCCGCGCGCGTTCTACGAGGGCGCGCTCGCCGCGCAGCTCGCGGCGTTCGCGCGCGAAGGCGGCGGCGCATTGACCGAAGCCGATCTGCACGGATACCGCCCGGAATGGGTCGAGCCGATCGGCAAGCGCTTCGGCCGCCACACGATCCACGAGATCCCGCCGAACGGGCAGGGCATCGCCGCGCTGATCGCGCTCGGGATCGCCGAGCACGCGGGCGTGACCGAATGGCCCGTCGATTCGGTCGACTCGCAGCACCTGCAGATCGAGGCGATGAAGCTCGCGTTCGCGGACGTCTATCGCTACGTCGCCGATCCGCGTGCGATGGAGCTGACGCCCGAACAGATGCTCGACGACGCGTATCTCGCCGAACGCGCGAAGCTGATCGACCGCACGCGCGCGACGCACTTCGCCGCCGGGCGGCCGCATTCGGGCGGCACGATCTATCTGTCGGCGGCGGACGAGCGCGGGATGATGGTGAGCTTCATTCAGTCGAACTACATGGGCTTCGGCTCGGGGCTCGTCGTGCCCGGGACGGGCATTGCGTTGCAGAACCGCGGGCACGGCTTCTCGATGGACCCGCGCTCGCCGAACGTCGTCGCGGGCGGCAAGCGGCCGTTCCACACGATCATCCCGGCCTTCGTCACCGAGGAGATCGACGGCCGCACCGAGGCCGTGATGAGCTTCGGCGTGATGGGCGGCGACATGCAGCCGCAGGGCCATCTGCAGACCATCATTCGGATGCTCGGCTACGGACAGCAGCCGCAGGCCGCCTGCTGCGCGCCGCGCTGGAAGGTCAATCGCGACTTCACGCTCGACGTCGAGGCGACGATGAACCGCGACACCGTCGACGCGCTCGCCGCGCGCGGCCATACGATCAAGTCGGTCGACGATCCTTACATGGATTTCGGCTCCGGGCAGTTCGTGTGGCGCCTCGATCCCGACGATCCCGACCGCGGCTACGTGGCCGCGAGCGACAGCCGTCGCGATGGCCTCGCGGCCGGTTTCTGACGGGACGCTTCCAGTTTCCTGCGGCGACGGGCGGTCGAATGGCCGCCCGTTTTGCCTGCTGCCGCGCATGCCGCCGAGCGCGCGCAACCGGTTCGAAGAACTCGTCTAACGAACCGCGACATCCGCGGCGGAACTGCGCCCGCCGGGCATGGTCAGTGCTTTGAAGCACGAACATTCAAGTGCGGCTAAGATGCCAGCATGGTTCGGCCGGACCAATCCACTATAAATGCAAGCAACACGTCGCCTGCGGGCGCGCCGGGCCCGTGCCGAGGGCATCGGCCGGGCGGCCGCGCGACGACTGGGAGCGCATCACCATGCCTACTGAAACGACGCATGTCATGCCGTGGCGTATCGAGGACATCGACCTGAACCGGATCGATCGTCAGCGTGCCGCCGCAAACGAAGATCTGCTGCTGCTGTTGTGCGCGTCGTCGTTCATCGAAAGCGGCTCGGATCTCTACACGAGCAACCTGAGCGAGTTCTTCAACGACGACCCGGAAGTGTCCGCGTGGCTCAACACGGCGTGGGAGCCCGAGGAACTGCAGCACGGGCGCGCGCTGAAGGCGTACATCGCGCACGTGTGGCCCGAGTTCGACTGGGACACCGCGTTCGCGAATTTCTTCGCCGAGTATTCGAAGACGTGCTCGGTCGACGCGTTCGAAAAGACCCGCGCGCTCGAGATGGTCGCCCGCTGCGTCGTCGAGACGGGCACGGCCACGCTCTATCGCGCGATCAACGAATGCTCGGACGAGCCGGTGCTGAAGGAAATCACCGACAACATCCGCACCGACGAAGTGCGTCACTACAAGCACTTCTTCAAGTTCTTCAAGAAGTACAACAAGCTCGAAGGCAACGGCCGGCTCGCGGTACTCGGCGCGTTGATGCGCCGCGTGATGGAAATCAAGAACGAGGATTCGGAGATCGCGCTGCGCCACGTGTTCGCGATCCGCTATCCGGAGCGCGTCGGCGACAGCCAGTACAACCGCGAGCGCGTCGCCCGCATCAGCTCGCTCGTGCGGCGCAACCTGTCGGCCGACATGTGCGTGAAGATGCTGCTCAAGCCGCTCGACCTGCCCGCGAAGATCCAGCCGGGCGTCCACTATCCGCTAACGAAGATCACGCGGCACGTGTTCATGCGCTGATCGTCACCGCGCGGCCCAGCGCGTATGCTGCGGCATCATCGTCTGCTTTTCACCGGGGCCGCCATCATGACCGATTCCCATCGCCACGCGCTCGAGCAATGGACGTTCGACGCGTGGCCGCCGGCCGTCGTCGCGCTGTTCGACGGCACCGCGCTCGAGCGCCATGCCGACGTCGCCGCGTCGCTGATCGTCGCGACCGACGACGGCCAGCTGCGCACGACGCTGCTCAGTGTCGGCGAGATCCATGCGCGCGACGCGCATACGCTGCTGCTCGCGCTATGGCCGCAATCGCGCGCGGCGCGTGCGATCGCGCAGCGGCGCGCGGTCGCGATGACGCTCGTCGCGGACGGCGCATTCTTTCAGGCACAACTGAGGATCGAGCCGCTCGAAGGAGACTTCGGCGGACTGGCCGGCTTCGCTGCGACGATCGCGCACGGCGATGCGCAGCGGGTCGGCTATGCGCGTCTCGCGACCGGCGTCACGTTTGCGCTGGAAGGGGAGGTGCGCGCCGAGGTGCTCGCGCGCTGGCAAAGCCAGGTCGAGCACCTGCGGCGCGCGGCCGCGCGGCTTCAGTGACCGCGCTGGCCGCTGCGCGACGGACGGTTGCGGTTCGGATGCGCGGCGTTGCCGCTCGCCGGGCGTGCACCGGTGCCGCCGGACGGACGGCCGCCGCCGGCATTGCCGCCCGCGCCGCCGGCCGTGCGCGGCTTGGCTGCCTTCGCGGCCTTCGGCTGCGCATTTCCTTCGCGCTTCGCGGCCGGCTGGCCTGAGCCGCCTGCACGCGGCTGGCGATTGCCGCCGCCGCCGGCATTGCCGCCACGCGGCTGCTGCCCGCGGCGCTGCTGGATCGGTTCCGGCTTCGCGCTCGGATCGGGTTCGAAGCCCGCGATCACTTCCTGCGGAATCTCGCGCTTGATCAGCCGCTCGATGTCGCGCAGCAGCTGCTTCTCGTCGACGCATACGAGCGACACGGCTTCACCGGTTGCGCCTGCACGGCCCGTGCGGCCGATCCGGTGCACGTAATCTTCCGGCACGTTCGGCAGGTCGAAGTTGACGACGTGCGGCAGCTGGTCGATGTCGATGCCGCGTGCGGCGATGTCGGTCGCGACCAGCACCTGCAGCGTGCTGCTCTTGAACTCCGCGAGCGCGCGCGTGCGGGCCGACTGGCTCTTGTTGCCGTGGATCGCCATCGCGCTGATGCCGTCCTTCGTCAGCTGTTCGGCGAGCCGGTTCGCGCCGTGCTTGGTGCGCGTGAACACGAGCACCTGGAACCAGTTGTGTTCGCGGATCAGGTGCGTGAGCAGCTCGCGCTTGCGATCGCGATCGACCGGGTGGATCTTCTGCGCGACGCTTTCCGCGGTGGTGTTGCGGCGCGCGACTTCGATCAGCGCCGGCGAATCGAGCAGGCTGTCGGCGAGCGACTTGATCTCGTCGGAGAAGGTGGCCGAGAACAGCAGGTTCTGGCGCTGCGGCGGCAGCTTCGCCAGCACGCGCTTGATGTCGTGGATGAAGCCCATGTCGAGCATCCGGTCGGCTTCGTCGAGCACGAGGATGTCGAGATTCGACAGGTCGATCGTCTTCTGCTGCATGTGGTCGAGCAGACGCCCCGGCGTCGCGACGACGATGTCGACGCCGCGCTTGAGCGCGTCGATCTGCGGATTGATGCTGACGCCGCCGAACATCACGGTCGAGCGCAGCTTCACGTACTTGCTGTACGCGCGCACGCTTTCCTCGACCTGGGCGGCGAGTTCGCGCGTCGGCGTGAGGATCAGCGCACGCACCGCGCGCTTCGCACCGCGATGCTCAGCGTAGTACGTGTGCAGACGCTGCAGGATCGGCAGCGTGAAGCCGGCGGTCTTGCCGGTGCCGGTCTGTGCGCCGGCGAGCAGGTCGCCGCCGCCGAGGACGGCAGGGATGGCTTGCTGCTGGATGGGGGTCGGCGATGTGTAGCCGAGCTCATTGACCGCCTTGACAAGCGGTTCGGCCAAGCCGAGAGATTCGAAAGACATAGATACCACTCTTGAGTTTTATGATCTGCGACGCCTCGCGCGGCCCGCGCGGGGAATGGCGTCGCAAAAAGCAAAGGGGCGCGGCTGCGGTTTTCCCGCAGCCGCGCCCCCGTCTGTGTCGCGCGTTATTTAGTCAAGCGGCGCGGAACGCAGGTCGCTCACCTGTTGCGGCGAGATCGGCGTACCGTTGTTGCCCCACGACATCCGGATATACGTGACGACTGCCGCAACTTCCTGGTTCGACAGCGACTGTGCGAACGGCGGCATCCCGTACGGACGGGGATTCTTGAACGTGCTCGGCGGGTAGCCACCGTTCAGCACCATGCGGATCGGGTTGACTGCCGATTCCATCACGATCGAATGGTTGCCCGCGAGCGGCGGATACGCGGGCGGCTTGCCTGCGCCGGTTTCGGCGTGGCAGGTCGCGCAATTGTCCGCGTAGATCTTCTTGCCCTGGTCGAACAGCGTGTTGCCGAACTGCTTCGACGGCTCGTACTGCATGTTCTTCGGCGCTTCAGCCTTCTGCGGGATCGACTTCAGGTACGTCGACATTGCGCGCGTATCTTCGTCGTTCATGTACTGGAGGCTGTTGTGCACGACGTCGGCCATCGGGCCGAATACCGCGCCCTTGTTCGACACGCCGGCCTGCAGCAGGTCGGACAGCTCCTGCACGTGCCAGTCGCCGAGGCCGAGTTCCTTGTCGTTCGTCAGCGACGGAGCATACCAGTTCTGCAGCGGGATCAGGCCGCCCGCGAAGGCTGCCGAGTTCACCGGGCCGCCCATCATGTTGATCGACGTGTGGCACATCGAGCAGTGGCCGAGGCCTTCGACGAGGTACGCGCCGCGGTTCCATTCGACCGACTTGGTCGGATCCGGCTTGTATTCGCCTTCCTTGAAGAACAGCGTGCGCCAGCCGATCAGCAGGTTGCGGTTGTTGAACGGGAACTTCAGTTCGTGCGGACGGCTCGGCACCGAGACCGGCGGGACCGAACGCAGGTACGCGTAGATCGCGTCAGAATCGGCGCGCGTGACCTTCGTGTAGCTCGCGAACGGGAAGCCCGGGTAGAGCAGGCTGCCGTCCTTCGAACGACCGGTGTGCATCGCGCGGTAGAAGTCGTCCGACGTCCACTTGCCGATGCCGTCCTTGTCGTCCGGCGTGATGTTCGGCGTGTACATCGTGCCGAACGGCGTCGCCATCGGCAGGCCGCCCGCGAACGACTTGCCGCCGCGCACGGTGTGGCACGCGATACAGTCGCCGACGCGCGCGAGGTACTCGCCCTTCTTGATCAGCGCGGCCTGGTCGGCCGGCGTGGCCGCGACGGCGGCAGCGCCGTGCAGCGTGTCGTTGCCCGGCCACAGGACCGGCACGAGGGCGACGGCCGCGACGATCGCGACAGCCGAGAGTGCAAACAGGGACTTGCGTTTCATTGTGTCTGTCTCCCTTGCCTTATTGCGGTTCGCTGCCGCAGGCGAGCGGAGTCTTCATCGAACGCGCCGGGGCCGGCACGGGGTTGGCGGGCGCCGGTTGCGCGGCGAGCCACGCGGTCACGGCCGTGACGTCTTCATCCGACAGCTTCGACGCGATATCGTGCATGCAATCCGGTGCCTTCGCGTGGCGGTTGCCCGAGCGCCATGCGCCGAGCTGTGCGCTCAGGTAATCGGCGTGCAGGCCGACGAGGCCCGGGATCGCCGGCTGCATGCCGGTCAGCCCGGCGCCGTGGCAGGCCACGCAGGCCGGCAGCTTGCGCGACGGATCGCCTTGCGTGACGAGCTGCTTGCCGCGCGCGAGCGTGGCGGCCGGCAGCGTCGGCTTGGCGGGCGTCGGGTACGGCGGACGCTCGGCCGAGAAGTGCTCGGCGATCTCTTTCAGGTAATCGTCGTTCAGGTACGTCAGCAGGTAGTTCATCGGCGGGTACTTGCGCCGTCCGTCACGGAAGTTGACGAGCTGGTTGTACAGGTACTCGACCGGCTTGCCGGCAAGACGCGGGAAATAGTCGTTGTCGGTGCCCTGGCCGTGAACGCCGTGGCATGCGGTACAGCCGCGCACACGCTCGGCCATCGTATCGGGTGCCTTGAGCGGCGCCTGCTGGGCGTGCGCTTGCTCCGTGGGCTTGGTCTGCGCTTGAGCAGCGCTCATAAGGCCCGCGCCACCGATCAAGAGAACGGCGAGCAACGGACGGAAGAGGCGTCTTGAAGACACACGAGACTCCATGTTTATTCGTCGGGGACCTGTCCGGGCTACGATCGGCTCGGCGCATGGATGGCAGGGCAGCCGGGCTGCTGCGACGCGGCATTCTATCATCGATGGGTAATGACGGCTATTTGGCAAAAGGACATGGGTTCCTGTCTGTTTGCGACTTGCGACAATTTGCCGCGCGATATGTACGGATGATGTGAACCGGCGTGCGCTTTGACCATCGAAGACCGTACACTCGCGGGTCGCGCGGCGCCGCCTCCGCCGCAGATCCAGTCATTTCTCCCGTTTCCGGATTCATCGATGACGTTCCCTATCGTGCCGTTGCCGTCTTCCCGCAGTCGTTCCACTTGCCGCCGCGCCGCCGGCCGGCCGTTTCCGGGAGGGCGCGCGCGATGAGGATCGACAGCTTGTGGATCGGGCAGGTCGCGCTCGCGGCCTTGATGGACGCGACGTTCGCGATGGCGGTCGGCTCGGCGCTGCTCAAGGCGTGGCTCGGCAAGGACGGCGCGCGGCCGGTCGTCGCGCCATCGCATCATGCATGGCTGCGCGCGCAACATTCGCTGGTCGCGGCGGCGCTGGCGCTCGTGCTCGCCGATCTCGGCTGGCTCGTGTATGAAGCCGCGTCGATGAGCGGCGCGGGGCTCGGCGGCGCGTTCGATGCGATTCCGACCATGCTGATGCAGACGCATGCGGGCTTTGCGTGGAGCGTCGCATTCGCCGGTGCCGTGCTGCTCGCGATCGTCGCGCTGGCGAAGCCCGAGGGCCCGGTCGCGCATGCGGTGCTGTGGCTCGCGGTGATCGTGGTCGCGGCCGGCAAGGCGTCGCTCGGCCATGCGGCCGACACGGGCCCGCTGTCCGCGGCGGTCGGCGTGCAGACGCTGCACCTCCTCGCCACCGCGGTGTGGGGTGGCCTCGTGCTCGCGGCCGGGCTCGCGGTGCTGCCGGTGCTCGGTTCGTCGGTCGCGCGTGGTGCACTGATCCGGATCGGCCAGCAACTGTCGCGAACCTCGGCGATCGCGGTCGTCTTCGTGCTCGGCACCGGCGTGCTCAATGCGCTGCGCGGGCTCGGCGGCTCGCTCGCGCCGCTCGACGGCAGCACATGGGGGCGCGTGCTGTTGCTCAAGCTGCTGCTGGTCGCGCTCGCGCTCGTGCTCGGCGGGCTGAACCGCTTCTCCGCGCTGCCGCGCTTGCGCCGTACCGCGTCGACCGAAGACGCGCACACGTTCCGCAACATCCTGCATCTCGAAGCGCTGACGATGATCGCGGTGTTCGTCGCGGCTGCCGTGCTGTCGTTCTGCGTGCCGGGGTTCGCGGCGCTCGGCTGACGGCGCGGAGTGCCGTCCCCGCATGAGCTGCGTGAGCCGCATGCCGCGGATGTAAAAGCGGCCGCCTGTCGGGCGGCCGTCTCGACTCGCGATGCGCGGCTGGTCCGCCGCGCAACGCACGTCATCTCATCTCACTTCAGCTCCGCATCACCACTCGGCGACGCTGCCGTCAGCGTGTCGCCACACCGGATTGCGCCAGCGATGGCCCGTCTTCGCCATCTCGCGCACCTTCTCCTCGTTGACGTCGATGCCGAGCCCCGGCCCTTGCGGAATCGCGACGAAGCCGTCTTCGTAGCGGAACACCTCGGGGTTGCGCAGGTAGTCGAGCAGGTCGTTCCCCTGGTTGTAGTGGATGCCGAGGCTCTGTTCCTGGATGAACGCGTTGTAGCTGACCGCATCGAGCTGCAGGCACGCGGCCAGCGCGATCGGGCCGAGCGGGCAGTGCAGCGCGAGCGCGACGTCGTAGCTTTCCGCGAGCGTCGCGATCTTGCGGCACTCGGTGATGCCGCCCGCGTGCGACGCGTCGGGCTGGATGATGTCGACGTAGCCGCCCGCGAGGATGTGCTTGAAGTCCCAGCGCGAGTAGAGCCGCTCGCCGAGCGCGATCGGCGTGTTGGTCTGGTTCACGATGTCGCGCAGCGCCTCGGCGTTCTCCGACAGCACCGGCTCCTCGATGAACATCAGCTTGTACGGATCGAGCTCCTTCGCGAGCACCTTCGCCATCGGCTTGTGCACGCGGCCGTGGAAGTCGACGCCGATCCCGACGTGCGGGCCGACCGCGTCGCGCACCGCCGCGACGTTCGCGATCACCTGCTCGACCTTGTCGTAGGTGTCGACGATCTGCAGCTCCTCGGAGCCGTTCATCTTCACGGCCTTGAAGCCGCGCTCGACCACCGCGCGTGCGTTGTTCGCGACATCGCTCGGGCGGTCGCCGCCGATCCACGAGTACACCTTGATGCGGTCGCGCACCTGGCCGCCGAGCAGCGCGTGCACCGGCACGCCGTGATGCTTGCCCTTGATGTCCCACAGCGCCTGGTCGACGCCCGCGATCGCGCTCATCATGATCGGGCCGCCGCGGTAGAAGCCCGCGCGGTACATCACCTGCCAGTGATCCTCGATCAGCAGCGGATCCTTGCCGACCAGATAGTCGGCGAGTTCCTGCACGGCGGCTTCGACCGTGTGCGCGCGGCCCTCGACCACCGGCTCGCCCCAGCCGACGATGCCCTCGTCGGTTTCGATCTTGAGGAACAGCCAGCGCGGCGGGACGACGAAGGTTTCGAGGCGGATGATTTTCATGTCGCGAGTCTCCTGGGTTGCGCGGCGCGGGCGTGCGGATGCGGCGCCGTCGAGTACGTGACGGTTATCCTAGCGTAGCCCGCTAAAAAATAGTATTAATAGCACTATTGTGCAGATAGTGGACAGCCGCGGCGTGCCCGGCGAACGGAGAACGATCATTCAACGCGACCTGCATGGACAGACGTCCTTCCGCCTTGCGACGGCGATCCTGCGTGGCGACTATCCGCCCGAATCGCTGCTGCCGCGGGAGCCGGACCTGATGGAGATGTTCGGCGTGAGCCGCACGGTGCTGCGCGAGGCGCTGCGCACGCTGACGTCGAAGGGGCTGGTCGAATCGCGGCCGAAGGTCGGCACGCGGGTGCGGCCGCGCCGCGCGTGGAACCTGCTCGATGCCGACCTGCTCGACTGGTATGCGCGGGTCGCGCCGCCGCTCGCGTTCGCGCTCAAGCTTCAGGAGATGCGTGAAATGATCGAGCCGCACGCGGCCGCGCTGGCCGCGCGTTCGCACGGGGCGGGCGCGTTCGACGCGATCGACGACGCGGTGCGCGCGATGGCCGCCGCGCGCAACGTCGACGAATGGGTGCGCGCGGACCTGCGCTTTCATCTGAGCGTGCTGGAGGCCGGCGGCAACGAGCTGCTGGTGCCGCTCGGCGCGCTGATCGACCGCACACTCGAGGCGCAGCTGCACCTGAACGCGCGCCGGGCGCACGTGTTCAATGCGTCGCTCGCCGAGCATGCGGCCGTCGCCGACGCAATCGGCGTGCGCGACGAGGACGGCGCGCGCCGCGCGATGGCGTCGCTGCTCGCGATCACGCGCGCGCGGATCGAGATGTCGTGACGGGAAGCGGCGCGCGATGCGGCGCCGTCAGGCGTTCGCGCAGCCGCCCGGCTTGTGGATGCGCTCCGTCGACGCCGGATACTTCGCGAGCAGGCTCGCCGGCCGGCGCGGGCGAGCGACCAGGTCGCCGCCGCAGTTCGGGCAGCGGCCCTTCAGCACCTCGTCGGTGCAGGTCGCGCAGAACGTGCATTCAAACGTACAGATGCGCGCTTCCGCCGAATCGGGCGGCAGGTCCTTGTCGCAGCATTCGCAGCCGGGGCGCAGTTCGAGCATGTTGGTTTTCCTTGGTTGGGACGGGTCGGAACGGGCGCCGCCGGACATTGCGTGCGGCGCATGTGCGCGCTACTGTACGCGCATGGATCGGCCCGGCCAACGGTGTCCCGCCCGGGCGCCGTCGTCGTGCACGGGCCGCACCGGGAGACGACCATGCTCTATCGCGGAAGCTGCCACTGCGGCGACGTGAAGTTCGAGGCGGAAGGCGAGCTGCAGGGCGTGATGGCCTGCAACTGCTCGATCTGCCGGCGCAAGGGCGCGCTGATGTGGTTCGTGCCGCGCGACCACATGACGCTTCTCACGCCCGACGACAATCTGTCGACCTACATGTTCAACAAGCACGTGATCCGTCATCGCTTCTGCAAGCGCTGCGGGATTCACGCGTTCGGCGAGGGGACGCATCCGAACGGCACCGAGATGGCCGCGATCAACGTGCGATGCCTCGAGGATATCGATATCGACGCGCTGCCCGTCACGCATTTCGACGGCCGCTCGGTCTGAGCGGCGCGTCGTCGCGTGAGCGCGCGGGCGGCGCTCAGGACGGCGCGACCGGCGCGGCCTGCGGCGTGGGCGTTTCCGCCTGCGGCGCGGGGCCCGCCGTGCGCGTGCCGGCTTCGGCCGGGCGCTCGATCAGCGGCGCGAGCGCCGGCGCCATCGACTTCAGCAACTGCACGGCCATCGCGCTCGTGAAGTCGTAGCGCGCCGCGTACGGCTCGTGCGCGGTCGCCGTCAGCACGCCGAAGAAGCGGTCGCCGAGCACGAACACGAACGTGCCGCTGCGGTTGACCTTGCGCGACTCGATCAGCCGCGCGCCGCGTGCGTACACATTGAAGCGCTGGTCGCCCGTCCCGGTCTTGCCGTACACCGGGAGCGTCTTGCCGTCGGGCAGCGTGAAGCCGCCCGCGAGGCGCCGCGCGGTGCCGTGCTGCACGACGTCGCCCAGCAGCGTGCGCGCCACGTTGACGATCTCGGGCGACAGCAGCGGCTGCGGCTGCGCGGCCGCGCGCACGAAGCGCGTTTCGTACGGCGTGCCCTTCGCGAAGTCGAGGCGCGTGATCGTCTCGGTCGGCGCCTTCTGGCCGCCGTTCGCGATCAGGCCGATCAGTTTCGCGAGCGCGTCCGGCTGGTCGCCCGATGCGCCGATCGCGGCCGCGAACGACGGCGTGACTTCCTCGAACGGATAGCCGAGCGCGCGCCACGCCTTCGTGATTTCCCCATACGCGCGCAGCTCGACCATGTGGCGGATGCGCCGGTCCTGGGTCGCGTGGTAGCGGGTCTTGTACAGCCACGAGTACGTGTAGAAGCGCGCATCGCGGCTGTCGCGCTGGACGTCGGCGAGCGGTGCGTTCGGGTGGGCGCGCAGGTAATTGAGCGTCCACAGCGCGAGCGGGTGGACGCTCGCGATGTAGCCGCGATCGTTGAGGTTGAAGCGGTCGATCGCGTACTTCGCGTAGAGCGCGGCGAGATCGTCGTCCGACATCGTCGCGGCCGGCGTGCCCTTCAGCTGCGCGCGCATGTGCGCGCTGAACCACGCGAGCGATTCGTTCGGCGCGACGCTGCGCAGCACCGTCGCGATCTTCGGCGGCGACTTGCGCACGTCCTGCAGCATCAGCGCGAGCGCGTCGTCCGGCGTCTTGCCCGCGTAGCGCGTGTAGTAGCGCTTCACGTACACCTTGCTTTCGCCGTCGACGAACTGCTCGAGGTAATGCTTGCGCTGCTCCGGATCGCCGAGCCACGACGTCGACGGACCGGCCGCCTTCAGCATTTCGTAATGGACGATGTCGCGCATCAGCCGCACGAACACCAGGTTGACCGAATGCTCGAACGCCGTATGCAGCGTCAGGATGCGGCCGTTGTCCGACTTTTCGAAGTTCGAGAACACCTGCGCGCCGCCGCCCGTGTAGAACACGTCGGGGCTCGCCGAGTACTTGCGTTCGACCGCCGCATCGAGCATCGCCTGCAGCGAGCGGTCGCGCGTGTGCGACAGGTAGTCGAGCGCCCAGCGCGACAGCCCGTCGATCGGATCGGGCTTAACGTGCGCGAGTTGCGCGTTCGGCAGGTTGCCATAGCGCGCGTGCAGCTCGGAGACGATCTGCAGGTAGGTGATCAGCGTGCGCAGTTTCGCGGTCGAGCCGAGGTTGATGCGGCCGCCGCGGTTCACGTCGAACGGCTGGTTCACGCTGTCGGTCTGCACGCGCAGCATGTTCGCGCCGTTGCGATGCTCGTACAGCGTGAAGCTGTACGTCAGATGAGACGGGTCGTCCTTCGGCGCGAGCATCTCGAAGCCGTACAGGCCGGCCGCCTGCGCGCCGTCGCGGGTCGACGCCCGCGCGAGCCGGTCGGCGACGGCCTGCTGCACGCCGTTGTCGAGCGTGCTGGTGGCTTCCAGATCGAGCTGGTCGAGCTGGTACAGGTCGCTGATGCCGAGGGCCGAGAGCAGCGACGCGCGCGCGGACGACACTGCCTTGCGCGACACGAACGACTGCACGCGCGCGGCGGCCGGCGGCGCGGCGCGCTCGATCTGCGCGGCGAGCGCCGCATCGCGCAGCGCGGGAGAAATCACGCCGCCGTTCGACAGCAGCCGCAGGTAGCTGTCGGTGAGCTTCTGCAGCGCCGGATAGCCGCGGTTCAGGAAGTACGACGGCGCGCGCTGCGCGATGATCAGCGACAGCACCTCGCGGAACGCCTTGCCCTGCTCGTCGACGTTGTCGCCGGTGGTCGGCGCGGACAGGATGCGGTTCACGTCGTTGAAGTCGCGGCCGTACCACGCGGCGAGACCGTCGCCGATACCGTTGATTTCACCCACGTGCGGCCGCGCGGCGAGCGGCACCGAGTTCAGGTAGCGCACCAGGATCGTGCGGCGCGCGAGCATCGTCTGCGGGCCGTTCAGGTACGCGAGGATCGACGCGGACGCGATCTGGCGCAGCTTCTCCGGCGGCGTCGCGGTGCGGCCGTCGGGCGAATGGCGGAACTTCTCGATCTGCGTCGCGAGCGTGCTGCCACCCGGGCGCGCCTGGTGATGGTTGACGACGTGCAGCGCCTGATCGGCGAGCGCGCGGCTGAAGCGCCCCCAGTCGATCGCCGGATTGCGGTTCGGCTGGTTCGGGTCGAGCAGGTAGCGATCCTCGATGAACATCAGCGAATCGGCGACCACGCGCGGCACCGTGTCGAAGTCGGTGTACACGCGCTGCGGGAACACGGTCGCGAACAGCGGCGAGCCGGTCGAGTCGAACAGCATCAGCCCGGCCTGATCTTTCTCTTCGTAAGGAAGGAACAGGCCGCGATCGGCGAGGGACAGCATCCGGTCGGAATCGCGCGCCTGCTTGCCGACGACGAAGCCGCGTGCGAGCAGGCGCTCCTGGAACGCGGGAATCATCGAATAACCGAGGCGCTGGTCGTACGGCCCGTTCGCAGGGAAGCGGATGTGGTCGCTCGCGCCCGCCTCGACCGTGTAGCCGACGTCGCGCGTGAGTTCGGACAGGTAGTGCGCCTGCATGCGCGACGTCGCGATCTCGGTCATCACGAGCCGCACGAGGATCGCCACGGCGATCACCAGCGCGGCCAGCAACGACCACTTGACCCACGTCCAGACCGATGCACTACCGGTCATGCGCGGCAGGATGCGATTCAGTGGCCGATTCATGGCGGCGTCTCCCTGGAGGCACGGGCTCCGGCCGCACCTCATTAAGGATTAGTGTAGTCCTCAACGGCCGGCTGCCAAGAGCGGTTCACTACTGAGATGCAGCCGCGCAACAGGTGTGCCCGCACCGTGCGCGGGCGCCGGCGCGGCCGCCCGTGGCCCGGCTGGCGCGGCTGCGCGGCGGGCCGCGGGTTCGCCGACGGCGCGCGGCGTCGATGCAAAAAAAGGTGCGCGATTGAACCCTTCTTTCACCTGACGAAATACTCGACCAGGTGATCGACGAAAAGCCGCGTCTTGCGCGGAAAGTGCCGCCGGCTCGGGTACGCGATATTCATCTCGAGGTCATCGAGCCGATAGTCGGGAAGCAGCGCGAGCAGCCGTCCGTCGGCGAGATCCGCTTCGACGAGGAAGTCGGGCAGCACCGCGATGCCCATGCCCGACAACGCCCAGTTCCGGATCAATCCGATGTTGTTCGACGATGCGGATTTGTTCGGTCGCACCGCGACGCGCGTCGGCTCGTGATCGAACGACATGTATTCGCCCGCGAAGTCGGCATGGAACGTGAGGCACGCGTGCGACGCGAGATCGTGCGGATGGATCGGTGCGCCGTGGGCTTCGACATACCGGGGCGCCGCGCAGACGATCCGCTTGAGTCGCGTGAGCGGCCGCGTCACCAGCGTGTTGGTGCTGATGCGCTGCGACAGCAGCAGCCCGACGTCGAAGCCTTCCGATACGAGATCGACATGGCGGTCGACGATCGTGACTTCCGGCACGATGGCTGGATGCAGCGTCTTGAATGCATCGATCGCCGGGGCGAGCACGTGCATGCCGAACATGACCGGCGCGGCGATCTTCAGCGACCCGATCGGCTCGTGATGCATCGACGCGATCGTTTCCTCGACGCGGTCGATTTCCTCGACCACGTGACGGATCTGCGCGAGATACAGATGACCGGCATCGGTGAGCGACAGGCTGCGCGTCGTGCGGTTCAGCAGGCGTGCGCCGAGCCGGTCCTCGATGCCCATGATGAGGCGGGTAGCCGACGAGTTGGAGATGTTCAGTTCCGTGGCTGCACGCGCGAAACTATGAAGTTCGGCCACCTTGATGAATAGCCGCATTGGCAGGAGTTCGTCCATTTTTTATCGGTAAATAGAATTGTTTGTTTAATTCTATCTGCCGATGCGTCGTATTTGAACGAACGACCCAGGCGAATAAGTATTACGAAATGATGTGTTGATCGGCCGCTGGAACGGTCTCAAAATAACGCGTTACGGGGCCGTTGCCTTGTCGAATCTTATCGGCGGGATTGGTCCTATATAAACCTTATGCCTCGATTTGTATTTAGTAATTGTACGAAATTAGACGTGATTTTTCTTATAAAGAAAATCGATATTCGTAGTGCGATTCGAATCGAATAGGACAGATCACGATCGCCACAGCAGTTTCGCGGGATCGTACCGGCGCACGGCCTCGACGAAGCAGTGGATCAGGTAGTCGCATGCGACCGTGTTCAACGCATCGCGTCGCGTGAGCACGCCGGCCGACACGGTCGGAATCGTCTCCTTCACATCGATCGTGACCATCCGTTCGCGTATCCAGTCGATCTCCATGAAGAGCTGCGGCACGCACGACACGCTGTCGGTATGCACCGACAGCGCGAACGCCGCGCTGAACGACGTGCATTCGACGATCGGCTGCGGCGCCGCGTAGCCGTGTGCGACGAACACGTTCTGCAGCACCCGGCCGATGCTTTCCGGCGACGTGTTGAGCACCCACTGCGCATCCTGAAGCTGCGCGAGCGACGTGCAGTGACGCAGCGGATTGCTCGCGCGCGTCATCAGGATCAGCGCCGATTCGATGAGCGGCCGGAACGTGAATTCGGGCGACAGCCGCGTCGCATCGACGATCGCGATCACGAAGTCGAGCGAGCCGTCGCGCAGGCGCGGCAGCGCCGTGTCGAGAAAGCCTTCACGCACGTCGAGGCGGATCGTCGGCATCCGCTGGCGAAACGCATCGAGCGCGGCCGGCAGGAAGCCGAGCGACATCAGCGGCGTCAGCGCGCACGCGAGCGCGCCTTCCTTGCCGCCCGACAGATGGATCACGTCGTCGCGCGCGTGCTGGATTTCCGCGAGGATCAGCCGCGCACGTGCATAGACGGCCTGGCCGAAGCGCGTGAGCTGCGCGCCGCGCGCGTTGCGCGTGACGAGCGGCACGCCGAGGTCCTGCTCGAGTTCGCGGATCGCCTTCGTGAGTGCGGGCTGGGACAGATGGATCGCACGCGCGGCGGCGCGCAGGCTCCCGTGTTCGGCGATGGCGGCAAGCGCCCGGAGCTGATGGTGTTTCACGGCGTGGCGGGGCGCGGCGGCAGTAGCGACGTTCGTATCCTACACCGCGATCGCACGGGCAAAGCGCGCGATAACCACGCGTTATCACGATCGAAAAATGTCGCTCCGGGCTGCGTATTTTGAATGCCTAGACTGCATGCGCAGGCCGTCGAACGGGCCGCGCACCACACACGCAACCGATACGCACAACCAGTACGGAGACATACCTTCATGAAGGCGCCCCGAGCGGACAGCACGTTCGGCGGGCATGTCGGCGACGTTGCCGCATCCCCGTCCAATCGCCAGCTGATCGTCGCGATCACGATCGGCAACGGCCTCGAATTCTTCGATCTCACCGTGTTCAGCTTCTTCGCGGTGCTGCTTGGAAAACTGTTTTTCCCGGCCGCGTCCGCGCAGCAGCAATTGCTGATGTCGGTCGCGACGTTCGGCGTCGGCTTCATCGCGCGACCGATTGGCGGCGTCGTGATCGGGCTGGTCGCCGACCGCTTCGGCCGCGTGCCGGCGATGAACCTCACGCTCGTCACGATGGCGATCGGCACCGGGATGATCGGCGTCATGCCGACCTACGCGCAGATCGGCGCCGCGGCGCCCGTGCTGGTCGTGCTCGCTCGGCTGCTGCAAGGCTTCTCCGCCGGCGGCGAAGTCGGCGTATCGACGTCGCTGCTCGCCGAACGTGCACCGCCGGGCGAACGCGGCTATTACACGAGCTGGCAGTTCGCGAGCCAGGGGGCGGCGGCGCTGGCCGGTTCGTTCGTCGGCTTCCTGTTGTCGTATTTCCTCGAACCGGCCGCGCTCGAATCGTGGGGCTGGCGCGTGCCCTTTCTCGCAGGCGTGCTGATCGCGCCGGTCGGCCTGTATCTGCGCGCACGCTTCAATGCGCTCGAACAGCACGCGCCGGCCGCGGCCGCGCGGCGCTCGTCCGCGGTGCTCGGCACCGTGCTGCGGCGCGACGGCGGCGCCGTGCTGACCGCGCTCGGCCTCGTGGTCGGCGGCACCGCCGCGCATTTCATCGTCCTCTATTACATGTCGACGTACGCAATTCGCGTGCTGCACCTGTCGATGGATACCGCGCTGTGGTGCGGGATTCTCTCCGGTGCGGTGATGTTCGTCGCCGCGCCGATCGGCGGACGGCTGTCGGATCGGCTCGGCAGCAAGCGCGTCGCGCTGTGTACGCGTGTGGCGCTGACCGTGCTGATCCTGCCGGGCTTCTGGCTGATCGGCGCGGCGCCGTCGATCGCGACGATGTACGCGGTCGTGATGCTGCTCGCCGCGCTGCACTCGATCAACGCGGGCGCGAACGGCGTGATCCTCGCGGAGCTGTTTCCGAAGAGCACGCGCGCGACCGCGCTGTCGATCGCGTATGCGGGCGGCGTGTCGATCTTCGGCGGCTTCGCGCAGTTCATCGTCACCTGGCTGACCGGGGCGACCGGCAATCCGGCCGCACCGGCGTGGTACGTGATCGTCTGCGGGCTGCTGTCGCTCGTCGCGCTCGCGTTCGCATCGGACCGAAGCGATCAGGATCACTGACCGACCGATTTCCTTCTTCTTCGATCGATTCCATGACCACCACCGTTTCGTTTTCGCCGTCGCCGGCCGACGCTGCCGCCGGCGATCTGTGCGACCTGCCCGCGCGCACCATGCTCGACTTGCTGAAGTCCCGGCAGATCAGCGCCTGCGAGCTGCTCGATGCGCATCTCAAGCGCATCGCGATGATCAACCCGCGCGTGAATGCGCTCGTCACCGTGGTCGATCCCGATGCGCTGCGCGCCCGCGCACGCGAACTCGACACGCGCTGGGCGCGCGGCGAATGGCAGGGGCCGCTGCACGGGCTGCCGGTGTCGCAGAAGGACCTGACCGCGACGCGCGGCGTGCGCACGACCTTCGGTTCGACGCTGTTCGCCGAGCACGTGCCGCAGCACGACGCGCTGATCGTGCGGCGCTGCGCGAGCGCCGGCGCGCTGATGATCGGCAAGTCGAACACGCCGGAATTCGGCGCCGGCTCGCATACGTTCAACGAGGTGTTCGGCGCGACGCGCAACCCGTGGGACCTGACGCGCTCCGCCGGCGGCAGCAGCGGCGGAGCGGCCGCGGCACTCGCCTGCGGGATGAATCCGCTCGCGTGCGGCAGCGACATGGGCGGTTCGCTGCGCAATCCGGCCGCATGGAACAACGTCGTCGGGCTGCGGCCGTCGCCCGGGCGCGTGCCGCGCGCGCCGGACCTGAACGGTTGGGCGACGCTCGGCGTCGACGGACCGATGGCGCGCGATGTCGCCGACACGGCGCTGCTGCTGTCCGCGATCGCCGGGCCGAGCGGCGAAACCGCGACCGAAATCGCGGAGCCCGGCGCGCGCTTCGCGCAGCCGCTCGAACGCGATTTTCGCGGCATGCGCATCGCGATGTCGCGCGGCTTGCCCGGCGTGCCGGTCGATCCCGAGATTCGGCGCACGGTCGATGCGCAGGCTCGCGTGTTCACGTCGCTCGGCTGCGAAGTCGAATTCGACGACCCCGATCTCGCCGAAGCCGAAGACCTGTTCCGGATCGAGCGCGCGTGGCTGATCGGCACGCTGATGGACGGCTTCGACGAGCGGCAGCGCGCGGCGCTCAAACCCGAACTCCACGACGAATACCGGCTGCATCGTTCGCTCTCCGCCGCGGATCTCGGCCGCATGTTCGTGCGCAAGACGCGCCTGTTCGAGCGGATGCGCGCGTTCATGCAGCGCTACGCGTTCTACGTGCTGCCGACCACTCAGGTGATGCCGTTCGACGCGGCGCTGCGCGCGCCTGCCGATGTGCTCGGCGTCGAGAGCACGACCTACATCGACTGGATGCGCGTGTGCTGGCTGCTGTCGTCGACCGAGGCGCCGATCCTGTCGGTCCCGTGCGGATTCTCCGCGGCCGGCCTGCCAATCGGGATGCAGATCGTCGGCCGCCATCGCGACGACTGGGGCGTGCTGCAGTTCGGCCATGCGTACGAAGTCGCGGCCGGCCGGCGCTGGACGCCGCCGCCGGTCGTTGCCGACGCACTGCGCTGACCGTCTTTCCCGGCTGACCCCGACCGTTCCGGTTTGCACCGGAGCAGGCCGCGCGCCTGCGGGGGGCGTGCGCCCGTGTATCGCCATTCGACCCGCGCACTGGAGATCGTTCGATGAAGAAGAAGCTGTTGGCCGGCGCGGGTGTCGCGCTGATCGCGGGTGCGGCGCACGCCCAGAGCAGCGTCACGCTGTACGGGATTATCGATGAAGGGCTGACCTATGCGAGCAACATCGCGACGCCCGGCCCGCACGGCGCGGTGAGCGGCAAGCCCGCGCTGCGAATGCTGGGCGGCGTGCAGCAGGCGAGCCGCTGGGGGCTGCGCGGCAGCGAGGATCTCGGCGGCGGGCTGGCCGCGGTCTTCACGCTCGAGAACGGTTTCGATCCGAGCAGCGGCAGGCTCGGGCAGGGCGGGCTGATGTTCGGCAAGAAGGCGTTCGTCGGGCTGTCGGGGCCGTTCGGCACCGTCACGCTCGGGCGGCAGTACGACACCAACGTCGATATCCTCGGGCCGCTCGAGGCCGCCGCGCTGTTCGGCGGCTACATGGTCGCGCACCCCGGTGACCTCGACAACGTGAACAACGCGAACTCGACCAACAACGCGATCAAGTTCACGAGCAAAGACTACGGCGGGGCTCGCGTCGCGGCGATGTACGGGGTGGGCGGCATCGCGGGCGCGGCGACGCGCAACCAGGTGTGGTCGGCCACTGTCGGCTACACGCGCGGGCCGCTTGCGGTGGCGGCCGGCTATCTGAATGCGCGCAATCCGAACGTGTCGTTCTTCGGCACGACCGGCAGCCCCGCGCCGACCGTGGGCGGCGTGCCGGGCAGCAACATGTTGTCACCGGTGTACTCCGGCTATGCATCCGCGCGCACGCTGCAGGTCGCGGTGGTGGGCGGCACCTATGCGATCGGCGCGATGACGCTCGGCGCGATGTATACGAACACGTCGTTCCGCCAGCTCGGTGACCTGTCGTCCGGGCCGAACCCGGGCGGCGTGTCCGGCAACGCGGTGTTCAACAACGTGGAGGCGAGCGTGCGCTACCAGTTCATGACCTCGCTGTTCGGCGGCGTGGCGTACGACTACACGCACGGCGGCGGCGTGAACGGCCGCGACGGTGCGACGTATCACCAGGTCGCGGCGGGGCTCGACTACTTCCTGTCGAAGCGCACCGACGTCTACGTGAGCGCCGTTTATCAGCGCGCATCGGGCACCGACTCGACGGGGCACGTCGCTGTCGCGGCGATCAACGGGCCCGGTGCATCCGCGAACGATCGGCAGCTGCAGGCGCGCGTCGGCATGCGGCACAAGTTCTGATCCGCACGACGGCGCTCGAGCGCGCGGTGATATCCTCGCGAAACGCCCGCGACCGACGGGCGGATACCGACTGCGCGTACGCGGCCCGACGCCGTGCCGCGCGGCGTTTCCGAGGGAGAGCCGAACCATGAGCCGTAAATTCATTCTGAAGGGCGACACGACCGACCATGGCGGCGTCGTGCTCGACGGCATCGCCAATTCGTCGTTCGACGGCCGCGAACTCGCCTATCTCGGCGCGCCCGTATTCTGCGCCGCGTGCAAGACCCAGGGCGTGATCGTGTCCGACGGCGGCGAGCGGACGATGACCGTGATGGGCAAGGTCGTCGCGCTCGAACACGACCTGTGCCAGTGCCTGTGCACGCCGCAGCCGAAGCTGATCCCGTCGCAGGGCACGGGCACCATCTCGGGCTGACGCCCGTCGAATCGGTGCGGCGGCCGCCGCGGGCTGCCCGTCGTCAGACGCTGCCTTCGGTCTCGACCACCAGGATGCGCGCTTCGCCGAGCGGGTGCGCGACGTGTTCGGTGCCGATCGTCGCGTGGAATACGTCTCCCGTTTCGAGCACCGTCGCGTGCTCGATGCCTGCTTCGCGGTAGCGCATCTCGACACGGCCGTCGAGCACCGCGAACACTTCCTCCCCGTCGTTCACGTGCCATCGGTACGGCTGATCGGTCCAGTGCAGGCGGACCGTGATGCCGTTCAGGTTCGCGATGTCCAGCGCGCCCCATGGGCGCTCGGCGGTGAACGCGGTGCTGCGGATGATGTTCATCGATAGGCCCTTGAGTGTGGATGCCGCGCAGGGCGGGCGGCGTGGTCGAATGCTCGGGATCAGCGCGCCATCGCGCGCAAGGCCGCGGCGATCGTCTGCTTGCGCTTCTCCAGCCCCGCCGCCGAGCGCTCGGTCACGCGCTTCAGCACCGACGCGGGTGCGGTATCCGGCGAGCCCGCGTCGAACGGCGGCGCCGGCGCGTATTCGAGCGCCAGCTGGATCGACTGCGCCTCTTCGTCGCCCGCGAGTTCGGCGGCGATCGTCAATGCGAAGTCGATGCCGGCCGTCACGCCGCCGCCGGTGATCAGGTTGCCGTCGCGCACCACGCGCTCGCGCACCGGCACCGCACCGAGCGGTTCGAGCAGTTCGTGAAACGCCCAGTGCGTCGTCGCGCGGCGTCCGCGCAGCAGGCCGGCCACGCCGAGCAGCAGTGCGCCCGTGCAGACCGACGTCACGTAGCGCGCGGTGGCCGCGCGCTGCTGTACGAACGCGATCGTTTCCGCATCGAGCAGCAGGTCGTTGATGCCGATGCCGCCGGGCACGCAGATCACGTCGAGCGGCGGGCAGTCGTCGAACGTACAGGTCGGCGCGAGCGCGAGGCCGCTGCTCGACGCGACGGTGTCGCGCGATTTCCAGACCAGGTGGACAGCCGCGTCGGGCAGCGACGCCAGCACGTCGTGCGGGCCGGTGAGATCGAGTTGCTGGACGCCCGGAAACACGAGAAGGCCGATATGCAGGGTCATGCGAACACTCCGTAGGGAAGGGGGCGCCGCGGCCGGCGCACGATGGACAGATCGATTCTAGGCGCGTAGTGTTTGGCGAAATTGCCATATCACCCACGTTTTCAGCCAATCAACATGCCTACCGCGCCGCGCTCGATCCTGATTCTCGCGTTCCCTCGTGCGCAGTTGCTCGACGTGAGCGGGCCGCTGCAGGTGTTCGCGTCCGTCAACGAACTCGCCGAGGAACGGGGGCAGCCCGCGCCGTATGCGCCGCGCGTCGTCGCCGCCGAGGCCGGGCCGGTCGAGACGTCGTCCGGCCTCGTCGTGATGGCCGATTCGCTGCGCTCCGCCGGACGGCCTGATACGGTGATCGTGGCCGGCGGGAAGGGCGTGCGCGCCGCATCGCAGGATGCGCGGATGGTGCGCTGGGTCCGGCAGCAGGCGCAGCGCGCGCGACGTGTCGCGTCGGTCTGCACCGGCGCGTTCCTGCTCGCCGAGGCCGGGCTGCTCGACGGGCGGCGTGCGGTCACGCACTGGGCGCGCTGCGACGAATTCGCGGCGCGCTACCCGAACGTGCGCGTCGAGCCCGATCCGATCTTCATCCGCGAAGGCGCGCTGTGGACGTCGGCCGGCGTCACGGCCGGCATCGATCTCGCGCTCGCGCTCGTTGAGGAGGATCTCGGGCGCGCGGTCGCGCTCGACGCCGCGCGCGAACTCGTGGTGTTCCTGAAGCGGCCGGGTGGGCAGGCACAGTTCAGCGCGATGCTGTCGATGCAGCGCACCGACGATCGTTTCGGCGAACTGCATGCATGGATCGCCGAGCACCTGACGGCCGACCTGTCGGTGCCCGCGCTCGCCGAGCGCGTCAGCATGAGCGAGCGCAGCTTCGTGCGCCACTACCGCGCGGGCACCGGCCGTACGCCCGCGCGCGCGGTCGAACAGATTCGCGTCGAGGCCGCGCAGCGTCTGCTCGGCGAAACCGCGTGGCCCGTCAAGCGGATCGCCACGCGATGCGGCTTCGGTTCGGAAGAGACGCTGCGGCGCAGTTTCGTGCGCGTGCTCGGCGTGTCGCCGCAGGGCTATCGCGAGCGGTTCGTGCGATAGCGGGCGGGCATGTCGCGGGCGGCAGGCGCGTGGCCGATGCGCGGCAGCCGGGGACGGAACCATCGTGGCCCCGAACTGAACGAAAGCCGATTACTTTCCAGTCCCAAGCGCGTCGACTATTCAGAAGTTGAGAACAATGGGCGGGGGCTTGTGCCGCGGCCGTTGCGCGCTCTATTCTGTCCCGTTGGCGATTCGAAGGGGGCGCAGCATGGACCGCATCCAGGCAATGGAAGTTTTCACCCGCGTGGTCGACGCGAACAGCTTTACGCGCGCGGCCGACACGCTCGCGATGCCGCGCGCGTCGGTCACGACCATCATCCAGAATCTCGAGGCGCTGCTCGGTGTGCGGTTGATGCACCGGACGACGCGCCGGCTGTCGCTGACGCCGGAGGGCGCCGCGTACTACGAGCATTGCATGAAGATCATCTCGGAGATCGCGGAGGCCGACGCGAGTTTCCAGTCCGGCAACCGCAAGCCGAGCGGCGTGCTGCGCGTGCACATGCCGAGCTCGCTCGGGCGGCGCGTGGTGTTGCCGGCGCTGTCGATCTTCCGGCAGCGCTATCCGGACATCACGCTCGACCTCGGCTTGTCGGACCGCTACGTGGATCCGGTCGAGGAGGGCATCGACTGCATGATCCGGGTCGGGCCGCTCGAGGATTCGTCGATGGTCGCGCGGCGGATCGGGATGCTCAAGCGCGTGACCTGCGCGTCGCCCGACTATTTGGCGCGTCACGGCGAGCCGCAGGAGATCGCCGACCTGGCCGACCATCATGCGGTCAATTTCCGCGCGAGCCACGGCGCGCGGGCGATTCCGTGGGTATTCATGATCGACGGCAAGCCGCTCGAGGTGCGGATGAACGGCAGTGTCACCGTGAACGATTCGGATGCGTACGTGACGTGCGGGCTCGAAGGGTTCGGGATGATCCAGCCGACGCTGTTCATGGTGCTGCCGAACCTGCGCGACGGCTCGCTGGTCGAGGTGCTGCCCGACTGCAATCCGAAGCCCAAGCCGATTTCGATCGTGTATCCGCACAACCGGCATCTGTCGCAGAAGGTGCGGGTGTTCGCGGACTGGCTCGCGGAGCTGTTCGAGTCGACGCCGGCGCTGGAGGGCGGGGAGAACTGGCGCGGGAAGGTGCGTGCGGATGCTGTGGAGGAGCGCGGATCGGTGGTGGCGTAGCGCGGGGCGCGCATGGCCTGACGGACGAGGCGACGCGCGACACCGCGTGTGCGCCGGATGCAGCAATGAAAAAAGCCGCTGTTCCTTGCGGAACAGCGGCTTTTCGCATTTGGTGGCGAATCAGGGATTCGAACCCCGGACCTGCGGATTATGATTCCGTCGCTCTAACCGACTGAGCTAATTCGCCGAAGAATTGAATTATGCAGATGTGCCGCCGGGCTGTCAACACCTTTTTCATCTTCCCCGAAAAAAGTTGCCGGCAGCCCGGGTTGCAGGCGGGGTGCTCCCCGCCTGCCCGACCTCATCAATCCTGCGCGTAGATGTTCGAGTCCTTCGTCTCCTTGACGAACAGCAGACCGATCACGAACGTGGCCAGCGCGATCACGATCGGATACCAGAGCCCCGAATAGATGTTGCCCTTCGCCGCGACGATCGCGAACGCGGTCGCCGGCAGGAAGCCGCCGAACCAGCCGTTGCCGATGTGATAGGGCAGCGACATCGACGTGTAGCGGATGCGCGTCGGGAACATCTCGACCAGCATCGCGGCGATCGGACCGTAGACCATCGTCACATAGATCACGAGGATCGTCAGTATCACGATCGTCATCGGCCAGTTGAGCTGCGCCGGGTCGGCTTTGGCCGGATAGCCGGCGCCCTTCAGCGTCGACGCGAGCGTCTTGTCGAACGCCGCGCCCTGCGCCTTCGCATCGGGCGCCTTGCCGTCATAGGCCGGGATCACCGTGTCACCCACCTTGATCTGCGCGGTCGAGCCTGCCGGCGCCGCGACGTTCTCGTAGTTCAGGCCGGCCTTCGCGAGCGCGCTCTTCACGATGTCGCACGAGCTCGTGAACTTCGACGTGCCCACCGGGTTGAACTGGAACGAGCAGGTGGCCGGATCGGCGATGACCGAGATCGGTGCCTTCTGCGTCGCGAGTTCGAGCTGCGGGTTCGCGTAGTGCGTGAGCGCCTTGAACAGCGGGAAGTAGGTGAGCGCCGCGATCAGGCAGCCGGCGAGAATGATCGGCTTGCGGCCGATCCGGTCCGACAGCGAGCCGAAGAACAGGAAGAACGGCGTGCCGATCAGGAGCGCGATCGCGATCAGGATGTTCGCGCTGGCACCGTCGACCTTCAGCGTCTGCGTGAGGAAGAACAGCGCGTAGAACTGCCCCGTGTACCAGACGACGGCCTGGCCGGCAGTCAGGCCGACGAGCGCGAGGATCACGATCTTCAGGTTCTTCCACTGGCCGAACGCTTCGGTCAGCGGCGCCTTCGACGTCTTGCCCTCGGCCTTGATGCGCAGGAACACCGGCGATTCGTTCAGCTGCAACCGGATCCACACCGACACCGCGAGCAGCAGGATCGACGCGACGAACGGCACGCGCCAGCCCCAGTTGCCGAATGCTTCCTCGCCGATGAACGTGCGTACGCCGAGGATCACGAGCAGCGACAGGAACAGGCCGAGCGTCGCGGTCGTCTGGATCCACGCGGTGTAGAAGCCGCGACGGTTCGCCGGCGCATGCTCGGCGACGTAGGTCGCCGCGCCGCCGTACTCGCCGCCGAGCGCGAGGCCCTGCAGCAGCCGCATCGCGATGAAGATCACGGGCGCCGCGATGCCGATCGTCGTGTAGCCGGGCAGGAAGCCGACCACGAAGGTCGAGATGCCCATGATCACGATCGTCACGAGGAACGTGTGCTTGCGGCCGACGAGATCGCCGAGCCGGCCGAACACGATCGCGCCGAACGGTCGCACGGCGAAGCCGGCCGCGAAGCCGAGCAGCGTGAAGATGAAGGCGGCGGTCGGATTGACCCCGGAGAAGAAGCTCTTGCTGATGTAGGCCGCGAGTGACCCGGCCAGGTAAAAGTCGTACCACTCGAACACGGTGCCGAGCGACGACGCGAAGATCACCTTCTTTTCTTCGGCCGTCATCGGCGAGTGCGAAATTTGCCCGCCTAAGGTTGCCATGAATCGTCTCCAAGTCCCTTGATATAGATATGCGGCCGCCTTGGGTGGGCGGGCCTGTCGACGATTATTGGCACGGAAACTTACGGCGCACTGACTTGCGGGCACAAAACGACTGCGCGTTAACCCGCGCCGAATCGGCCGCTTCGCCCCTCGATCGGGTCGCAAACGGGCGGTAAAGCGCCGGTTTCGATGCGATCGCGGCGGGGTGCGCGGTGAGGGTGAGGGTGGAGGCCCGCGCGTGTCAGGCTGGATCCGCGGCGGGCGCCGACAGCGGCAGGCTGATGCGCACGAGCGTGCCGGCGAGGCGCGGCGCCTGTTGATAGACATGATCGTCGAGCGTCAGCGTGCCGCCGTGCTGCGTCGCGATCTCGCGCACGATCGCGAGCCCGAGGCCGCTGCCGTCGCCTTCGCGGCCGAGGATCCGGTAGAAGCGCTCGACCACGCGCTCGCGTTCGGCGGCCGGGATGCCGGGCCCGGTGTCCTCGACTTCGAGATGCACGCGCCGCGCCGCCGGCTCGGCCCGCACGCGCACGGTGATGCGGCCGCCTTCGGGCGTGTAGCGGATCGCGTTGTCGACCAGGTTGCCGAGCATCTCGCGCAGCATCACGGGATTGCCGTCGACGTCGAGCGGCGCGTCGTCCTCCGGGCCTTCGTAACCGAGGTCCATGCGCTTCGCGAGCGCGGCCTGCACCCAGTCGCGCACCGTGCGGCGCGCCAGCGCGCCGATTTCGACCGGCTCGAACGTCAGCCCGCTCGCGCGGTTCTCGGCGCGTGCGAGCGCGAGCAGTTGCGTGACGAGCCGCGCGGCCTGCTCGGAACTCGTCGCGATCTGTTCGAGCGAGCGCTGCACGTCGGGCGGCACGGGGTGGCGCAACGCGAATTCGGCCTGCGTGCGCAGGCCCGCGAGCGGCGTCTTCATCTGGTGCGCGGCATCGGCGATGAAGCGCTTCTGCAACGCCATGTTCTGCTCGAGCCGCGCGAGCAGGTCGTTGAACGACGTGACGAGCGGCTCGATCTCGGGCGGCGCGCGCTGCGCCTCGACGGGCGACAGGTCGTCGGGCCGCCGCCCGCGGATGTGCGCCTGCAGCGCGTTGAGCGGCGCGAGCCCGCGCGACAGCCCGAACCAGACGAGCAGGATCGCGAGCGGCAGGATCACGAACTGCGGCAGGATCACGCCCTTGATGATGTCGTTCGCGAGCGCGTTGCGCTTGTCGAGCGTCTCGCCGACCTGCACGAGCACGGGCACGGGCTGTGCGCCGCCCGGCTCCGGCAGTGCGACGGTCGTATACGCGACGCGCACGTCGTTGCCGCGCAAAAGGTCGTCGCGGAACACGACGACGCCCGGGGGCGGCCGGTCCTCGTCGCGCGGCAGCGGCATGTCGGCCTCGCCCGCGACGAGCTCGCCGCGCGTGCCGAGCACCTGGAAGTACACGCTGTCGACGTTGTCCGCGCGCAGGAAGTCGCGCGTCTGCTGCGGCAGCGTCAGCTCGGCGACGCCGTTGACCGGATGGATCTGCCGCGCGAGCACGTATGCGTTGGTCTCGAGCGCGCGGTCGAACGGGCCGTTCGCGATCGTCTTCGCGACGAGATAGGTGACGGCGATGCTCATCGGCCACAGCAGCAGCAGCGGCGCGAGCATCCAGTCGAGGATTTCGCCGAACAGCGAGCGCGGGCGCGGTGCCTCGGGCGCATCGGTTTCGTCGGGCGGCGCGAACGGGTTTTCGTAGCGCGCGTCGCGTGCGTCGTCGGCGGCCGACGCCGGCGCGCCGCTCGGGCGGCGGGAATGGGCCGGGGTGGCCATCGCGGCGCGCCCGGCTTCAGCGCAGCGGCGTGCCGGCCACCGCGGGCTGGGGCGCTGCCGTATCGGCCGGCGCGGCGGGCGCGACCTTCTCGAGGCAATAGCCGAGGCCGCGCACGGTCGAGATCCGCACGCCGCTCGGTTCGATCTTCTTGCGCAGCCGGTGCACGTAGACTTCGATCGCGTTGTTGCTGACTTCCTCGCCCCATTCGCACAGATGATCGACGAGCTGCTCCTTCGACACGAGCCGGCCGATCCGCTGCAGCAGCACCTCGAGCAGGCCGAGCTCGCGCGCGGAGAGATCGAGCACGTGATCGTTCGCATACGCGATGCGGCCGACCTGGTCGAACGCGAGCGAGCCGTGGCGCACGACGGTCGGGCCGCCGCCCGCGCCGCGCCGGGTCAGCGCGCGCACGCGCGCTTCCAGCTCGTTGAGCGCGAATGGCTTGGCCATGTAATCGTCGGCGCCGAGGTCGAGCCCCTTCACGCGTTCGTCGACGCTGTCGGCGGCGGTCAGGATCAGCACGGGGAGGTTGGAATTGCGGGCGCGCAGGCGCTTGAGCACGTCGAGCCCGGACATTTTCGGCAGCCCGAGATCGAGGATCAGCAGGTCGAATGTCTGCATCGACAGCGCCGTATCGGCGTCGACGCCGCTCTTCACGTGGTCGACCGCATAGCCCGATTGGCGGAGTGACCGGGTGAGGCCGTCCGCGAGTATGCTGTCATCTTCGGCGATGAGAATTCGCATGGTGCTGACCGATGGCCGGCGGGCATTCGCGCCGGCGCGGCTGTCTCCGAAGTTATTCGTGTACAACGCTCTGCATTGCGGGCTTGCACAAAACACTGTTTTTTTATACAGTGTCTGCATTCATGGGCAGCGCTTGAAAGCGGGCGCGCCTCTAACAGACGCTGCTCATCATAGCAAAGGACGATTCATGGAAGATAGCAAGAAGGGCTCCGGGATGACCGCCGAGAAGAGCAAGGCGCTGGCGGCCGCACTCGCACAGATCGAGAAGCAGTTCGGCAAGGGCTCGATCATGCGCATGGGCGACGGCGAAGTGGCCGAGAACATCCAGGTCGTGTCCACGGGCTCGCTCGGTCTCGATATCGCGCTCGGCGTCGGCGGCCTGCCGCGCGGCCGGGTCGTCGAGATCTACGGTCCGGAATCGTCGGGTAAAACCACGCTGACGCTCCAGGTCGTCGCCGAACTGCAGAAGCTGGGCGGCACGGCGGCGTTCATCGACGCGGAGCACGCGCTCGACGTTCAATATGCGGCGAAGCTCGGCGTGAACGTGCCCGAACTGCTGATCTCGCAGCCGGACACCGGCGAGCAGGCGCTCGAAATCACCGACGCGCTGGTGCGCTCGGGCTCGATCGACATGATCGTCATCGACTCGGTCGCGGCGCTCGTGCCGAAGGCCGAAATCGAAGGCGAGATGGGCGATTCGCTGCCGGGCCTGCAGGCCCGCCTGATGTCGCAGGCGCTGCGCAAGCTGACGGGCACGATCAAGCGCACGAACTGCCTCGTGATCTTCATCAACCAGATCCGGATGAAGATCGGCGTGATGTTCGGCAACCCGGAAACCACGACGGGCGGCAACGCGCTGAAGTTCTATTCGTCGGTGCGTCTCGATATCCGCCGGATCGGCTCGATCAAGAAGAACGACGAGGTGATCGGCAACGAAACCCGCGTGAAGGTCGTCAAGAACAAGGTGTCGCCGCCGTTCCGCGAAGCGATCTTCGACATCCTGTATGGCGAAGGCATTTCGCGTCAGGGCGAGATCATCGATCTCGGCGTGCAGGCGAAGATCGTCGACAAGGCCGGTGCCTGGTACAGCTACAACGGCGAGAAGATCGGTCAGGGCAAGGACAACGCGCGTGAATTCCTGCGCGAGAATCCGGAAATCGCGCGCGAGATCGAGAACCGTATCCGCGAATCGCTCGGCGTGGTCACCATGCCTGAAGGTGCGGCTGCGGACCACGACGAAGCCGAGGCGATGGACGAAGAAGAGTGATGGTCGGGCGCCGAGGTCAGGCAGGCAAGCCGGAGGAGAGCGACGCGCCCGCAACGGCGGGTCGCTCCGGCCGGCGAGCCGGATCCTCGGGTGCCGACCGGCCGGTCGCAGGCGGCAACGCCGCGAACCGCACCGCGACGAGGGCATCCGATGATGCCCTCGTTTCGTTTGAGATTGCCGCGCCGGACGATCCGTTCGACGACGACGAATCGTTCGACGCGCACGACCGATCCCGCCGTCGTGTTTCCGGTGTCAGCTTTCCCGGCGAGCGCGCAGCCGCTGCGGCGGCGCCGGCCCGGGAAGACGTCTATACCCGCAGCAGCCAGCATCCGCGCCGCACGCGCCGGGCGTCCGGCGCGTCGTCAAGCCCGTCATCAAGCACCTCTGCCGGCGACGATCCGGGCGCCGGCAAGCGCAAGTCGTCGAAGCCGCCGCGTTCGTTGAAGGGCCGCGCGCTCGGTTATCTGTCGAGGCGCGAATACAGCCGTGCGGAACTCGCGCGCAAGCTGGGGCCGTACGTCGGCGAAGACGAATTCGTCGAGCCGGTGCTCGATGCGCTGGAAAAGGAAGGCTGGCTGTCCGACGCGCGCTTTGCCGAGAGCCTCGTGCATCGCCGTGCGTCGCGCGTCGGCGCCGCACGCATCGTCAGCGAACTGAAGCGTCACGCGGTCGGCGACACGCTCGTCGAGGAAGTCAACGCGCAGTTGCGCGAGACCGAATGGACACGTGCGCAGGCCGTCTGGCGCAAGAAATTCGGTGCACTGCCGCAAACGCCGGCCGAGCGCGCGAAGCAGGCGCGCTTCCTTGCCGCGCGCGGCTTCTCGAGTTCGACCATCGTGAAGTTGCTGAAGGTCGGCGACGATTTCCTGGTCGACGACTGACCGGCTTGTCACGCGCGCTGCGCGCGATTTTGCTGCAATGCAATCGTTTCCGGACAGGCGGGAATACCCGCCGTCGCGGCCGGCTGCCTCAAATACCCGATATGCTAAAATCCACGGGTTTTCCTCTTCGGCCTCAACCTCCAGCATGCCGCTATCCGAGCCCGTGCCCCGTCAGTTGCGACATCGACGCGCAATCCGAGCGGAAGCCTACGAGCGCGGCGACGGCTTGTGGGACATCGAAGCCTGCCTGACCGACCACAAGCCGCGCGATGTCGCGCTTGCGTCGGGCATCCGGCCCCAGGGCCTGCCGATCCACGAACTCTGGCTGCGCGTGACTATCGATCGTGATCTCAACGTCGTCGACGCCGAAGCGTCCTCGGAATGGGTTCCCTATCCCGGTCACTGTCAATCCGCCACTCCTGCCTATCGGGCCCTCATCGGGCTCAATCTCTTCCGTAATTTCCGCCGCAACGCGAACCGGCTGCTCGCCGGCGTCGCAGGCTGTTCCCATCTCACCGAACTGTGCGCCGTGCTGCCGACGGCAGCGATCCAGGCGTTCGCCGGCGATGTGTGGAACGTGCGCGAGGAAGGCGGCGAAGGGCCGGATCACGGCGGCGCGCACGACGACGCGCCTTTCCAGCTCGGCCGCTGCCGGGCGTTGCGGTTCGACGGCGAGGTCGTGCGGCAGTACTACCCGCGCTGGTATGGCGCGAGCCGGCCGGACGTGCCCGGTGAAGGCAGCACGAAGGAATGAACGGAAATCATTCGAAGAAGCGTCTTAAGCGACTTTTCATCCAACTCTCAGACTGAAGGGAATCACGCATGAAGATTCACGAGTACCAGGGTAAGGAAATCCTGCGGAAATTCGGCGTCGCGGTACCGCGCGGCAAGCCGGCGTTCTCGGTGGACGAGGCCGTCAAGGTAGCGGAAGAGCTCGGCGGCCCGGTGTGGGTCGTGAAGGCTCAGATTCACGCGGGTGGCCGTGGCAAGGGCGGCGGTGTGAAGGTGGCGAAGTCGATCGAGCAGGTTCGCGAATACGCGAACCAGATCCTCGGCATGCAGCTCGTCACGCACCAGACCGGTCCGGAAGGCCAGAAGGTCAACCGTCTGATGATCGAAGAAGGCGCCGACATCAAGCAGGAACTGTATGTCAGCCTCGTCGTGGATCGCATCTCGCAAAAGATCGTGCTGATGGGTTCGAGCGAAGGCGGCATGGACATCGAAGAAGTCGCCGAAAAGCACCCGGAACTGATCCACAAGGTCATCGTCGAGCCGTCGACCGGCCTGCTCGACGCGCAGGCAGACGACCTGGCCGCGAAGATCGGCGTGCCGGCTGCTTCGATCCCGCAAGCGCGCGCGATCCTGCAAGGCCTGTACAAGGCATTCTGGGAAACCGACGCGTCGCTGGCTGAAATCAACCCGCTGAACGTCTCCGGCGACGGCAAGGTCATCGCACTCGACGCGAAGTTCAACTTCGACTCGAACGCGCTGTTCCGTCACCCGGAAATCGTCGCGTATCGCGATCTGGACGAAGAAGATCCGGCTGAAATCGAAGCGTCGAAGTTCGACCTCGCGTACATCTCGCTCGACGGCAACATCGGCTGTCTCGTGAACGGCGCGGGCCTGGCAATGGCGACGATGGACACCATCAAGCTGTTCGGCGGCGAGCCGGCGAACTTCCTGGACGTCGGCGGTGGCGCCACGACCGAGAAGGTCACGGAAGCGTTCAAGCTGATGCTGAAGAACCCGGACCTGAAGGCGATCCTCGTGAACATCTTCGGCGGCATCATGCGCTGCGACGTGATCGCGGAAGGCGTGATCGCCGGTTCGAAGGCCGTGAACCTGAACGTGCCGCTGGTCGTGCGCATGAAGGGCACGAACGAGGACCTCGGCAAGAAGATGCTGGCCGACTCGGGCCTGCCGATCATCTCGGCGGACAGCATGGAAGAGGCTGCGCAGAAGGTCGTCGCGGCTGCCGCAGGCAAGTAAGCGCGCGCTAATGAACACGCATGGCGGCGCGGTTTGCACGCGACGCCAATCGAACAGAGGTCAAAATACATGTCGATTCTGATCAACAAGGACACGAAGGTCATCACGCAGGGCATTACCGGCAAAACCGGTCAGTTCCATACGCGCGCCTGCCGTGAATACGCAAACGGCCGCGAAGCATTCGTCGCGGGCGTGAACCCGAAGAAGGCGGGCGAAGACTTCGAAGGCATTCCGATCTACGCGAGCGTCAAGGAAGCAAAGGCAGAAACCGGCGCGACCGTTTCGGTCATCTACGTTCCGCCGGCAGGCGCAGCCGCTGCGATCTGGGAAGCGGTCGAAGCCGACCTGGATCTCGCGATCTGCATCACGGAAGGCATTCCCGTCCGTGACATGATCGAAGTGAAGGACCGCATGCGCCGCGAAGGCCGCAAGACGCTGCTGCTCGGGCCGAACTGCCCGGGCACGATCACGCCGGACGAACTGAAGATCGGCATCATGCCGGGTCACATCCACCGCAAGGGCCGCATCGGCGTCGTGTCGCGTTCGGGCACGCTGACGTATGAAGCCGTTGCTCAGCTGACGGCACTTGGCCTCGGCCAGTCGTCGGCAGTCGGCATCGGCGGCGACCCGATCAACGGTCTGAAGCACATCGACGTGATGAAGATGTTCAACGACGATCCGGATACGGACGCGGTCGTGATGATCGGCGAAATCGGCGGTCCGGACGAAGCCAATGCGGCCGAATGGATCAAGGACAACATGAAGAAGCCGGTCGTCGGCTTCATCGCTGGCGTCACGGCGCCTCCGGGCAAGCGCATGGGCCACGCCGGCGCGCTGATCTCGGGCGGTGCGGATACGGCCGAAGCGAAGCTGGAAATCATGGAAGCGTGCGGCATCACCGTCACGCGCAACCCGTCGGAAATGGGCCGTCTGCTGAAGAAGGCGCTGTAAGTTCCGCGTGGTTCGTCCTGCAAAAACGCCGGCTTAGCCGGCGTTTTTTGTTATGCTCGCGCAATGAATTTGTAAGCCCCGGGCATGCGCGACGCATGTGCCGGTAATGAACCGGGCCGCCCGTCACAGGGTCGTCGCCCCGCACCTATATCCACTCATGCTTGAATTCCTGACGTCGCTGCACTGGGGCGCCGTATTCCAGATCGTCATCATCGACATCCTGCTCGGCGGCGACAACGCCGTCGTGATCGCGCTCGCGTGCCGCAACCTGCCGGCCAACCAGCGGCTGCGCGGCGTCGTGTGGGGCACGGCCGGCGCGATCCTGCTGCGGGTCGTGCTGATCGCGTTCGCGGTCGCGCTGCTCGACGTGCCGTTCCTGAAGTTCGGCGGCGGCCTGCTGCTGCTGTGGATCGGCATCAAGCTGATGGCGCCGGACGCAGACGCGCACGACAACGTGAAGCCGGCCGACCGGCTGTGGGACGCGGTGAAGACGATCGTGATCGCCGACGCGGTGATGAGCCTCGACAACGTGATCGCGATCGCCGGCGCGGCCGAGCAGGCCGATCCGTCGCACCGGCTGGCGCTGGTGATCTTCGGGCTCGTCGTCAGCGTGCCGATCATCGTATGGGGCAGCACGCTGGTGCTGAAGCTGCTCGACCGGTTCCCGATCGTCGTCGCACTGGGCGCGGGGCTGCTCGGCTGGATCGCCGGCGGGCTGATGGTGCACGACCCGGTCGGCGATCGCTGGCCGGTGCTCGATACGCAGGCCGCGATCTACGGCGCGAGCATCGCCGGCGCACTGTTCGTCGTTGCCGCAGGGTACGCGCTCCGGCGCCGCCGCAGCATTCCGCACCCGCAATGACGTTGGCCGTCCGGCCGACTGCCGGGGCCGCGGCCCACTGGCTACGATCGAAACGCCTGCCTGATTCGGCAGGCGTTTTTCGTTTCCGGAGCCAGTCATGTTCGAAGCCTTTTCAGTTTCCCTGTTCCGGCGCGTCGCCGCCGATCTGCGGCGCGCGCGCCGGCCCGTGCCACGTTGGCGGCCGGCCGGCTTCACGCTGATCGAGCTGATGATCGTGCTCGCGATCGTCGGCGTGATCGCGGCCTATGCGATTCCCGCGTACCAGGATTACCTCGCGCGGTCGCGCGTCGGCGAGGGGCTCGCGCTCGCGTCGTCCGCGCGGCTCGCGGTCGCCGACAATGCCGCGAGCGGCGCGGGCCTCGACGGCGGCTACAGCCCGCCGGTCGCCACCCGGAACGTCGAATCCGTCCGGATCGACGCCGATACCGGCCAGATCACGGTGGCGTTCACCACCCGCGTCGCCGCGGCCGGCGCGAATACGCTCGTGCTGGTGCCGTCCGCGCCGGACAAGGCCGATACGCCGACCGCACGGGTGCCGCTGAAAAAGGGTGCGATGCAGGCCGGCGCGATCGCATGGGAATGCTTTGCCGCCGGCAAGGCCGCGTCATCGCTGCCGGCGCCAGGCGCGGGCCCGTTGCCTGCGGAGGCGGCGACGTTGCCAGCGAAATACGCGCCGGCGGAATGCCGCGCATAGTGCGGGCGGCCTGCGGGCCGGTGCGTGGGCACGCGCACGGCGCCGCGCACGCATTGCCGGCCTGCCGAGCCGGCCCGGCCGTATCGGGTGACGGGGCGGCGGGGCCGCACAGACGGGGGAAAGTTTTGTATAGTGCGCCGGTTGCTGACATCCGGTTCGCTCATGCCTTCTACTTTTTCCCGTTCGTTGCCGCTCGTTGCGCTGGCTGTCGCCCTGATCGTGCCGTACGCGATCACGAATCACACGTATCCGATCCCGACCTTCTATTCCGAGTTTGCCGCGCTGGTGCTGTATCTGCTGGTGGGGCTCTCTGTCGTGCTGCTCGCGCGCACGGGCCGCCCGGCCGAGCCGTTTGCCGCGCCGGCCGCGTTCGTCGCGCCGCTCGGGTTCGCGGCGGTGCTGCTCGCGCAGGTTGCGCTGATGCCGCTGAAAGTGCCGTCGATGAACTGGCTGGCGCTCGGCTATCTGGCCGCCGCGCTGGTCGCGATGCAGGCCGGCTACACGCTCGCGCGCGAGGGGCTCGCCGAAGCCACCGCGCGAATGATGGCCGGCGCGCTGCTCGTCGGCGGCGTGTTCGCGGTCGCGAGCCAGGTCGTGCAGTTGTTCCATCTCGAAACCGCGGTGTCGCCGTTCGTCGTGGTCTACAACATCGCGGTCGATCGCCGTCCCTACGGCAACATGGCGCAGGCGAACCACCTGGCGACCTACATCGCGTTTGCGCTCGCGGGCGCGCTGTATCTGGTGCAGACGCGCCGGCTCGCGGTATGGGCCTGGTTCGCGCTGTCGATCGTGCTGTCGGGCGGTCTCGCGCTGACGGTGTCGCGCGGCCCGTGGCTGCAGGTCGCGGTGATGGTCGTCGCGGGCTTCTGGATGGCATGGCTCGAGTCGCGCCGTGCGCCCGGCAACCGCCGCGCCTGGCTGATACCGGCCGCGCTCGCGGTGGCCTTCGTCGCGGTGAACGTCGCGGTGCGCTGGGCCAACGTGCACTTCCACCTGGGGCTTGCCGAGTCGGCCGCCGAACGGATGCGCGACGCGGGGCAGATCGCGCCGCGGCTCGCGCTGTGGAAGTACGGGCTTGCGATGTTCCGCGAGCATCCGGTGCTGGGCGTCGGCTGGGGCGAATTCCCGTCGCACCAGTTCGCGCTCGTGCGCACGCTCGGCGGTGTCGAGATCGCGAACAACTCGCACGACATTTTCATCGACCTGCTCGCGAAGTCCGGTCTGCTGGGTCTCGGCGTGCTCGTCGTCGCGCTCGTGACGTGGTTCGTGCGCGCGGTGCGTGCGCCGCAGTCGAGCACGCGCGTGTTCGGCCTCGCGCTGATCGGTATCCTGCTGATGCATGCGCTCGTCGAATATCCGCAGCAGTACATGTTCTTCCTGCTGCCGGCGATGTTCGTGATCGGCCTGCTCGACGTGAAGCCGCTGCGCCTCCTGCCGGGCCGCGCGGCGTTCGGGCTGTTCGCGGTGCTGTCGGTCGGCGGCGTGCTGGCGGCGGTGCCCGTGCTGCGCGACTACCAGCGCGCGGAAGTGCTGTATTACGGCAGCGATCCTGCCGCGCAGTACCGCGATGCGCCGTCGCAGCTGTTCGGCGCATGGGGCGATTACGGAGTGGCCACGCTGCTGACGATTTCGCCGGAGAATCTGCCGCTCAAGCTCGCCGCGCACGAGCGCGCGATCGCGCTGCTGCCGGGCGAGACGGTGCTGCGCCGCTATGCGGCGCTGCAGGCGCTGGCCGGTCGGGAGGCCGATGCGCTCGACACGGTTGCGCGCCTGCATGTGTTCGCGAAGGAATTGAAGGACTGGCCGCAGCAATTGGCGTTGCTGTACAAGCTGTGCGACCAGCAACCGGCACTGAAGGCGTTCAAGGCGGCCGTCGTCGCGAAGTACGGGGAAGTGCCGGCCGATGCGGACGAGGACGACTCCGACGACGATTCCGAGTGACGCCACGCTGAACACCGTGCCGATACCGCGCGGCGCCGGGCGGGGAATCCCGGCGCTGGCCGCATTGCCGTGAGGCGGGGGGGGCGATGGCGGGGCGGGAAGGGGCGGCGATTGCTTCCCCCGGGGAATGGATGCCTGCCGAATCCGGTGTGATTCGCGTCAACCATTGTCAAATCGCGGCCACGCGCAAGGCGGCACGTGCACAATGCGGCAAAGCGTTCGCGTGCGCGGCCGCCCGCTGCGGGCCGCTACCGCGAACGCCGCCCCGGATCTCCGGGAATCCGTTAAGCAGGATCGCGACCGGGCAGCCGCCGGTCGTGCGGCCGTAACGGCGCGCCGGTCCGATGGCCGCGGCGCAGGACGATGTCCGCCGGCGCGGCGTTCGTCCGCAACAGTACTGAAGAACGATATTCGACCATGGCCCTTCGCTCGACCCTCCTGATCCTGCCTGCCGTCGCCGTGCTGGTTTCCGGCTGCGCGATGCTGTCGTCGTCGCAGGAAAGCAAGCTGACCTGCCACATTCCGCGCGCCGTCTATCCGGATAGCGCGAAGCCGCTCACGCGTCCGGTCACCGTGCTCGTGCGCGCGCTGATGACGACCGCGGGCGAAGCGCAGAACGTCACCGTGACGACGAGCAGCCGCAATGCGGCGGCGGACCGCGCGGCCGTCGACGCGATGACGCACGCGACCTGCGCGCAGACGGGCGCCACCGCGAATCCGTTCCTGCTCACGCAACCGTTCGTGTTCGAGCCGCGACGCGCCCAATGACGGGCGGCCGGGCACGCCGAGGCGCGCGTGCCGCTTGCCGTCGATTCCTGTGAGGCGCCGCCGTGCCGCCGACGTTCAGTGCCGCGGCATCAGGTTCGCGCCGTGGCATGCCGGCTCGGCCGCCTTGCGTAGCCCGAGCATCGTGAACCCGTTGCGCTCCTGGCGGATCAGCGCGTAGCGTCGCGCAACCGTGTTTCCGTCCTTGCCCGTCAGATCCAGTTCGACCTGGAAGAGATCCTTGCTGTCCGCGCAGCCGCGTACCGGTCCATAGGCGAACCCGGTATCGGGCGCCTTGCTTTCCGCAATGAACGCCTGTCGCGCTTGCAGCGCCGCCGCAGCGGCCGCGGGTTCGCTCCAGGCGCGCGCGAGCGTATCGTCCACGCCCAGCCATTCGTCGACGAAATCGCGGCCGTTGACCGCGACCGGCTGCACGCGTTGCACGGTGTCGCCGTCGACGCGATAGCGGAAGATGCCCGACCGTGTCATCACGTCGCTGTCGCGCGAGCCGACCGTCATGCGCAGTTCGAAGCCGTCGGGGCGCACCTTGAAGCGGATCGCGTCGTCGTCGAGCACGTAGCCGTGAGCCGTATGGAACAGCGTGTGTTGCGCGGCCGCGCCGTTTGCCGGCGCGACCACGTCCGCGCCGAACCGGCTCCAGCGCGACGAGCACCACGGCGTGCCGTGGACGATCGCCACCTGGCCGGCGGGCAATGCGCCGAACCAGAAGCCGCCGCCGTAGGCGCCACCGATGTCCTTGTAGTCGTCGGCCTGCCAGCGCAGCACGCGCCGCCAGCCGCCGTTTTCCCACGCGTAGGCCGTGAGCAGGTTGTCGTCGCCGCACGGGATGTCGAAGCCGGTGCGCACGAAGAGGAGCGAGCGGGACGTTCCGTCGCGTTGGACGTCGACGTCCGGGTTGCGGCCGAATGCCGATTCGCCGTTTTTCGGCTGGGCGGATTGGGTGGATTGGGCGGGTACGCCGAGTGCGGCCGCAAGCGTGCGTTTCAGCGCAGCCGGCTCGACGTGTTCGTCGCTGCACGCAAGCCGCGCGTCGATCGCGCCGACGAGCGCCTGCTTGTACGCGCGAAGCGCGTCGCGCAAAGGCGGCGAGACGTCGACCGTGCCGCCGCCGTCGCCTTGCGGATTCCGGACTTGCTGTACGCGGTGCTGCGCGTCGAGCGCCGCGCGTGCGGCGGTGTCGGCGGCGGGGCAGGGGCTGGCGGCGGAGGCGGTGGCCGCCGCGGCAGCGCACAGTACGAATGCGGCGCGATGCAGCGCTTTTTTCATCGAATAGGGTCTCCGGATGTAGCGAGGGGATTCAGTCTTGTGAGGCGGGGGAATGTCGGATGGGGAATGACAGCTTCTTCAGTCTTTCATCGAGCAGCGAGTAGAGCGTATTCGTATCCTGGTCGAAGTACCGGTTGTGATAGACGATCCCGTCGGCATTCTGTTTCCAGGTCCTGCCTGCGTCAGTGCTGCTGATCATCAGGGGGATTGGTGGATCGTCGATTGCTTGCCCGGGATCGGTGGCATATACGAGTAACAGGCCGTCGCGGCCCACGTCGAGGCCGCTCACGATGAGCTTCATGTCAAACGTCATCACTTGCCGGACGCGCGCGGGTTGCGTGTCCGTCCACGTCGAAAGCACGCCGGCCCGGCGTGCGCGATCCGGTGCCGTATCTTTGCCGCCCTCGTCGTCGAGGAGAGACAGTGCGTAAAGCGCGTAACCGCTGGTCGTGGCCGGCGTCGAAGCGAGTCGGATGACGGTCTGGTTCGGCAGAACGATATCGGGAACGAACGTCTGCTGATTTGGCGGAAGCCCGTATACGATGCTGCGAGCGGGCCCCGTTGCCGACGGATCGACATGGTAAGCCACTCGCAGGGTGCCGTCGGGACCAAGATTCACCGCTCTGAGGTTGCGCCGACGGCCACTGGGGACGACTGCATCCGGCGGTAGTGCGATCAGTTGCCAGGACTCGCCGCCGTCGGATGTTCGCCGGACGGTGGGGCCGCGGCCAATCGCATAGCCGTGCTGCGCGTCGATGAAGAGCAGGTCGTCGATATCTTCGTGCTCCGGCCATGCCATCTGCGACCAGTGGCGGCCGCCGTCGAGCGATTTCCAGACACGGGTTTGCCGCGAGACGAGGTCGTCCGCGGAATGCTGCGACGTATAGTCCAGCCAGCCGATGCTGATCAAGTGGACCTGACCGTCTCGCGAATGCCACCACGCGGTGTGTTGGCCGGGCGCTTGCAAGAAGCGCTGCAGTCCGTGATCGAGCGTGCCGCGGAAGAAATTCACGGTCCGTCGATTGAGGGTTTCTCCCGCACTGTTCATCCATGCTTCGGTGGGTTCGGCGACCGTCGGAACCTTCCACTCGCCGGCCGGCTTCAGCGTCACGACAGGATCGGCAAACGTGAGCGACATGATTTCGTTGCCGGCGATGTAGAAATCACCCACACCTGCTGGCGGGTCGGACCATGTGATCTGCGACGAAACGGTCTTCCAGTGAGGACCGGTGCTCTCGTAAAACAGATTCAATACGATGCCGCCGATCGCGATGACGGCCAGCCCCTTCAGTCGAGATCGATGGCGCATGGGATTGGCTGAAGTCGATAGAGGAATCTCGTGGCTGGCCGTGCCGCGGACGTCGTTCGTTTCCGCGGACACGGCCTGCGACAAACGCATCGGGCGCCGATCAGAATTGCCGTTTCCGCAGCGTATAGGCGAACACCGAATAGAGCGTGTTCGTTTGTGGATCGAAGTAGCCGCCCTGTGAAGCCTTGTCGGCGGTCTGCTGCCATGTCTTTCCACCGTCGGTGCTGCTGATCGTCAGGTCGATCGGTGCGCCGCCGCCGTTTGCGGTGTTCGGGTCGGTCGCGTGGACCAGCAGGACGCCGTTGCGACCCGCGCTCAGTCCGTTGAGCGTCAGCGGGCTGTCAAACGCATGCAGTTCCTGGATGTGTTCGGGGTGCTCGCTAGTCCAGGTCGAAATGACGCCCGCACCATGACCGCTGCCGGATTCGCCGCTTGTACGCGACAACGCATACAGTGCGTAATTCCGGACGGGGGCCGGCGACGATTCGAGGCTGACGATGACTTGTCCGGGGAGCACCGCTTCTCGGATGAAATCCTGCTGATTCCAATCGAGCCGCCAGACCACCGTTGCCGGTTGCGGATGCTCGGCGTCTTCAACCTGATAGGCAATGCGCAATACACCGTCGGGACCGAGGTTGGTCCCGTCGAAAGTCCGGCGTGGCTTGTCCTGAAGGGCGGCACCCGGCGGTTCCTTGATTTCCTGCCACGATTGCCCGCCGTCCGCCGTTCGCCACACGCGGGGTCCCCATCCGATGGCGTAGCCCCGTTGCGCATCAATGAACAGCAAGCGGTTGATGTTGCGCTCCGTCGGCCATTCGAGCTGGGCCCAGTGCTGGCCACCGTCGCTCGACTTCCAGAGTCGGGTTGTCTGAGGGGACGCACCGTCGACGGTGCGCGGCGCCGCGTAATCCATCCAGCCCGTACTGACGTACAGGATCTGCCAGTCAGGCGAGTACCACCATGACGCGGTCTGGCCCGGTTGCTGGAAGTGGCGCACGGCGCTCCCGTCCAGCGTGCCGCGCAGGAAACTGACGGTCGACCGGTTCAGCCGCTGGTTCGAATCGTCCATCCAAGGTTCGGTGAATTCCGCGAGGTCAGGGTTCTTCTGCTCGCTTTCCGGCTTGAACTTGAGTTCCGGTCGCGCAACCTTCAGTGACATGAAATCGTTGCGTTGCACGCGAAATGCGCCCGCACCGTACGGCTTGTCGTTGCGCATGAATTCGGTCGATACCGTGTCCCACCCTGATGTCATTTCCGTATATCCGTAAATAGCGATCGGGAGAACAAGCACGCATCCCGCGACCCAAAGCCATCGTTTGCCTTTTCGCATGTCACTTCGCCAGCAGCCTTCCGAGCGCCTTGCCGACCGGATCGTCGGCGTCCGATTCCTCGGCCTTTTTCCGGAGAACAGGGATGGCGGAATCGAAAGCCTGCCCCCACGTTCTTCCGTCGCCCCATTCCTGAATGTTCGGCCGCATCCCGATCCTGACGAGATCCATGATCGGCAGGTCGGCCAATCCTCCGTCGAGGTAGGCCATCGGGTGTGTCTTGAATGCAAACTCCTTGAACTTTTCGGTGTTTATTTCCAGCTCGAACTGTGGCCACGTCATATCGACGCTACCGTTTCCCGGCGTCGGGCTGGCCATCTGGATCGTGTTGCCCATCATGTTCTGATTCAACCCGTCTTCCATGTTGACCTGGAGCAGCTTGCGCGCTTTGTTCAGCCACGCTTTCCCTTGGGGGCTGAGGCTCGGATAGAGATTCGCTCCATAGTCGGAGCAGTAGTAGTAGCCGTAGCTGATGTAGTAATCGGGCGGCTTATGTCCGCACCCGATGTGACGCATCATGAAGTTGCCATGACGAGACCAGTCGGAATTCGTGCTGTCTATCTTGATCAATTCTTCACGGCGGTGCAGGAGTCGGTGCGCGACGTCCGAGTCGGTCCACGGATCCCACGATAGGGCGAAACCCTTGATGGTCGACCAGATGCTCGACATGCTGACCTTCTCGACCGTCTCCATATACGCCCCGTGAAGCGGCCGATAGTAGAACGGACAGGTGCCGACGATCCATTTCGGTGCCGGCGTCACATGCTTGTCGCAGATATTGATCGCCACCTTCGGCCGATCCTTGTACCCCGTCGGCGTCAGCATCCCCGAGCCGCTGCCCAGTACGTTGTTGTCCTGTTGTCCGTCAGCCATTCGATTTCCCTAGAAACTTGACGACGACGTCGTGCGGCACGTGGCTCTGCGTGAGCCCCGTCTCACCTGCCGCATTGGTGACGCCTTCCTTGAGCAGCTTGCCGTTCGAGAACATCTGGTATCGCGTGTTCGCTACCGGAATGTCGGTGCCGGCCCAGTGCGCGATGAACGCCTGATCGTAGTTGCCGGTCGAGTTCGGCAGGGTCGGCATCGTCTGCGACAGGTGCGTGGGGCCGCTGAACGCGTGCTGCGCCCCCTTGATGTCGATCTTGCCGGGTGCGTGCACTTCGATGTTGCCGTTCGCGATGCGGATGTACGCGCCGCCGGAGGTCAGCAGGATTTCCTTCGCCGCGGCGCCTTCGATCGACTCGGTTACCGCCATCAGCTTCAGCGCCTTCTGGGCCGTCAGCTCGATGTTGTCCGCGTGCGCCTGCACTTCGACCTTGCCCTTGCCGGCGAACAGCTTGATCCCGGAGTTCTGCGCGAACAGGCTGATCCGGTCGAGGACGCTCGCGATCAGCGACTTTCCGGCGGCCACGTGCGTGCTTTGCCCGCTGACGAGGTTGACGTGCTGGTCCGCGGCAAGCTGCACGGACTGTTGCGTGGACATCCCGATACCGGCCGGGCTGCCGAACAGCATCACCGGCTCCTTGAACGCGTTGGCCGTGCCGGTTCCGCCACCCGCGGTCCTGCCGCCCGACGTGCCGCCGCTCACGCTGTTCTGCGTCGCGTCGGTGAACTGCTTCAGCGCCGAGTGGCCGTGGTCGAGCGGTTCGGCCTGATGCTGCGCGCCGACCTCCGACATGGCCTCCATCAGGCCTTCTGCACGGACGAGCTGCTGTTGCGTTTCCTGAACGTCGAGCGGCTGGCTCGCCGGCTGCTTCGGGTGCGTCGTGACGTACAGCCCGCGGCTCGCGCGTACGGCGCCGTACGCGTCCGAGCGCAGGTCGAAGCCGCTGCCGAGATAGCTGCCGCGGTTGTTGCCCGTGTGGTCGATCAGGTAACCGAGATGCAAGTGCGCGTTGGTCTGGCTGCTGTAGAGGTGCACGCGGTTCTGCGAGGTCGCGTCGTCGAGCACGAGCTGGTTGTAGCCGGCGCCCGCGTATTCTTTCGACCGGTATCCGGACAGGATGCCGTTGCTGTGCCATTGCGGACTGGTCGCGCCGTTGTAGACCTTGCCGACGATGATCGGGCGATCGCAGTCGCCGCCGAGGAAGTCGACCAGCACCTCCTCGCCATTGCGGTGCGGGTGAACGGCCCCATAACCCTTGCCCGAATCCGACGCGGTGGCACGCAGCCAGCACGACGCCTTTTCGTCGCCGTCGTTCAGGCGGTCCCAATGGAAGCGAACCTTGACCCGGTTGAGCGCGTCGGTGTGGATTTCCTCGCCTTTCGGTGCGACGACGATCGCCGATTGCAGGTGCATCGGCGGCTTCGCGTGCTCGAACGGGCTGCGGAACGGTACGGTCGTGCGCTGGGCTTCGACGCGGATCTGAAAGAAGCCTTCGCTGCCGTCGGGATGACGCACGCGCGACTGGCCCGTATCGGTTGCCGCCACGATGCTGCCGACCTCGGCCTGCAGGCTGTGCGGGAAAACCGCCTGTTCGTCCGCCACGGGCAGGTTGTTGACGATGACCCACGCCGTCTCGATCACGGCGAATTCGCGCTGCCCGGCATCGTCCTTGTCGTGTTCGGGGTGATCCGCCAGTTCGAAGGTCCGCCCGGCATCCATGCGCCGCACGCCGCCGACGCCATGAAAGCGTTTCGCGCGCGACTCCTGTTCCTCCATCCATATCTTCGACAGATGGTCACCGCGGGACTGTTCGGGATACGTGTACGCACCGGTGTATTCGTAGACCTCGAGTTGCGGCGGCAGGTCCCCCTGATTGGCGATCGTCGGCGTATGGGTCGCCTTCGGGTTCGCCGCGCTCGGCGGCTGCTTGTAGTCGAACGTGCGTGTCGCGCGGGCGACACTTCGCAGCGTGCGCGTGCCGGAGAACTGGACGAACGTGTCGGCCTCGTCGCCCGTGCCCGCATGATGAAAGCGCACCGTTCGCGGCGACAGCGTGGGCAACGCGTCGACGCGGTCGACGACGACGAGCCGGTGCGACTTGCCGTCCTGGTCCTGTTCCCAGAAGCCATACAGGCCTTCCGATTCCATCAGGCGATGCACGAAATTCCAGTCATCCTCGTACTGCATGCAGAACGAGCGGAGCGGCAGCGGCTGGTGGAGCTTGAAGGTGAAGCGACCCTTGGCCTGCGGATGCTGGTTCAGCACGTCGGCAATGATGTCGTCCGCGGACTGGTCCTGCCAGATTCGCTGGTCGCGGCGGAACTTGAGAAAGTGCAGGAACGAAGCGAAGGCGATCTGGTAGTGCGTGACGCCGCTGTCCGAGCCGAGCCGGCGGGCGCAATGCACGTAGCCGTGGTGAGGCGCATAAGACTGGTCGGCCTGCAGGATCCACAGCGTCACCGGCTGCGCGATCAGCTTCTTGAGCTCGAGGTTATCGGACACCGACACGGTATCGACCGTGAACTCGAAGTGACGCCCGAGCTGCGATCGGCCGATGACGCGATGCGGCAGCAGCACGTCGGGGCCCAGCGGCGTATCCAGTTTGACAAGGCGCTCGTGCTGAACCGGTCCGGCCAGCAATGCGCTTCTTAACATTTGCGAATTCATCACCCGTGCTCGCTTTTTTTGTGCTGGGTCGCACGCTCTCCCGTGCGGAATCCGGTAATTGTATGAGATAAACGGCCGGTATCCCGAATTTACCGGCCGGCAGGGTGCCGACCGTCAGCCGGCGGCGTCCTCGGCCTTCCAGTCCCCCGACTTCCCGCCACGCTTTTCTCTCACGCTCACCTCGGTGATCACCATCCCCCGGTCGACCGCCTTGCACATGTCGTACACGGTCAGCAGCCCGACCTGCACGGCGGTCAGCGCTTCCATCTCGACACCGGTGCGCCCGAACGTCTCGACCTGCGCGACGCAGTGCACGCCCGGCAGCGCGTCGTCGAGTTCGAAGTCGACGGCCACGCGCGTCAGCGCGAGCGGATGACACAGCGGAATGAGGTCGGCGGTGCGCTTGGCACCCTGGATCGCGGCGATGCGCGCGACGCCGAGCACGTCGCCTTTCTTCGCCTTGCCGTCGCGGATCAGCGCGAACGTCGCCGGCAGCATCCGGATCGTGCCGCGCGCGATCGCGATGCGTTGCGTTTCCTGCTTGCCGCCGACGTCGACCATGTGCGCGTGGCCGGCGGCGTCGAAATGGGTAAGTCCTGACATGTCCTGCTCCGATCTCTTGTGTCGCGGCCGGTCGATCCACCGCGTCGGGCACCGTGCCGCAACCATCTGCAACGTTTCAAGGGGCGCCTATCATAGCAGCGGCCTGCACGACGTCGGGCGTGCAGACGGCGCATCCGCCGCAGCGAACAGTCGCGATCCCGCCGGTACAATGACCAGGATCTTCAGACCAAACGCCGCGATGCGCGCCCGGCGCGCGGGACGCGTCGTCTTCATCCTGCCATGCGTGTCAAACAGTTGCTTGCCGTGTTGCTGTCGACGGCGCTCGTGCTGCCGCCGAGCGGCCATGCACAGCGCCTGTCCGCGCTGCCGCTCGAGCCGGCGGCCGGCGCTTCGCCGTCGATTTCCACGGTGCCTTCCGGCATCGCGACCGGCGTATTCGGCACCTACGGCGGCGCGGAAAGCCGGTTCTCCGGCGGCGACGGCGCGTCCGCGCCGGTCGCGAGCCTGCGTGCACCGCTGCGCGCGCTGGAACTGCCCGACCTCGGCGACGGCTCCGGCGGTTCGCTTACGCCGCAGGCCGAGCGCCGTCTCGGCGAGCGCGTGATGCGCGAGGTGCGGCGCGACCCGGACTACCTCGACGACTGGCTCGCGCGCGACTACCTGAACGCGATCGCGAAGCGGCTCGCGGCTGCCGCCGCGGCGCGCTACATCGGCGGCTACACGCCGGACTTCGAGCTGTTCCCGGTGCGCGATCCGCAGATCAACGCATTCTCGATGCCGGGCGGTTTCATCGGGATCAACAGCGGCCTGGTCGTCACGACGCAAACGGAATCCGAACTCGCCTCGGTGGTCGGCCACGAGATGGGCCACGTGCTGCAGCGGCACATCGCGCGGATGATCGGCGCGAACGAGAAGACCGGCTACACCGCGCTCGCGACGATGCTGCTCGGGGTGCTGGCAGGCGTGCTCGCGCGCAGCGGCGATCTCGGCAGCGCGATCGCGATGGGCGGGCAGGCGTTTGCGGTCGACAACCAGCTGCGCTTCTCGCGCTCGGCCGAGCGCGAGGCCGATCGCGTCGGTTTCCAGCTGCTCGCGGGCGCCGGCTACGACCCGTACGGGATGCCGGGCTTCTTCGAGCGGCTCGAGCGCGCGTCGATGGGCGACGCGGGCGTGCCGGCCTATGCGCGCACGCACCCGCTGACCGGCGAACGGATCGCCGACATGGAGGATCGCGCGCGCCGCGCGCCGTACCGGCAGCCGCGCCAGTCGGCCGAATACGGCTTCGTGCGCGCGCGGCTGCGCATTCTGCAGAACCGTGCGCCGAACGACATCGCGGCCGAGGCGCGCCGGATGCAGCTCGAGATCGACGATCGCACGGCGCCGAACGTCGCGGCGAACGAGTACGGGATCGCGCTCGCGAACACGCTGCTCGGCCAGTACGACGCGGCCGACAAGGCGCTTGCGTCGGCCCGCGCCGCCTTCGACGCGCGCGAGCGGCGCGCGGACGATCCGCAGGCGAGTTCGCCGAGCCTCGACGTGCTCGCCGCCGACCTCGCCCGCCGCGCGGGCCGGACCGACGACGCGGTGCGGCTCGCGGCGCTCGCGCAGCGGCGCTGGCCGGCGTCGCACGCGGCGATCGTCGCGCACCTGCAGGCGCTGATCGCCGCGCGCCGCTTCGACGAAGCGCAGACGCTCGCACGCACGCAGGCGAAAGCGGACCCGGAGCAGCCGGACTGGTGGGACTATCTCGCGAAGGCGAGCGACGGCAAGGGCGACGTGCTCGCGCGGCGCCGTGCGCTCGCGGAGAAGCTGGCGCTCGACGGCGCGTGGCCGTCGGCGATTCGCCAGCTGAAGGAGGCGCGCGACGCGAAGGACGTGTCGTTCTACGACCAGTCGATCATCGGCGCGCGGCTGCTGGAATTCGAGGCGCGCTACAAGGAAGAGCGCGAGGACGAGAAGAACGGCCGCGGATAACGGCCGTCAGGCGGGCGGGGCGGCGGCGCTTCAGCTTGCGGCGCTGCCGCTGTCGTTGTCGTTGCCACCATCCGACGTGTCGTGCCGCGCGCGCTGCGCGGGACTCGCGACGAAGCCGAACGTTGCCGGCACATCGGCACACGCCAGGTTGCCGAGCGCCAGCGTGCGCCCGTCACGCCAGCGCAGCACGGGCGGCGTCGCGTCGAAGTCCGCATGATCAGCGAACAGGCCGAGGTCGTGGTCGTGCAGCGCCGCGATGCGCGGCGGCGTGCCCGCCGCGCGGAACAGCACGCCGCCCGCATCGTCGAGCCATGCGGCGTCGGGCTCGAACGGCGCGCCGGTCTGGTCGGCCAGCGTGAGCTGCCCGTCGCGTTCGGCCAGGCGCACGACCCACGGCGTGTACGCGAGCTCGACGTACACGCGCTGCGGCCCGTTCTGGAAGAACCATTGGCCATGCGCGTCGCATTCGTAGTTGCGTGCGATGAACGCGTTGAGCGCCGCGTGCCGGACCGGCGAGCCGAGCTCGCCGGCGGCCTGCGCGGCGTCGTCGCGCAGCCGCCACTCGCCGCGCCGGTCGAGCAGCAGCCAGCCGGTGCAGTGCGGCACGTTCGGCCACTTGGCGAGGGCCTGCCTGACGATGTCATCCATGGTCGACGAATTTCGAGCAATAGCCGAACACCCGCGCCGACAGCCAGTCGAGGCGGCCGGGGAACGGTCCGGTCATGAATCCCGCATGGCCGCCGTCCATGGGCTGGTCGAGCTCGACGGCCGGCGACACGTCGGCGGCGCTCGGCAGCGCGGATTCCGGCAGGAACGGATCGTTGCGGGCGTTGAGGATCAGCGTGGGCACGTCGATGGCCGGCAGCAGCGGGCGCGTCGTGGCCTGGGTCCAGTAGTCGTCGGCGTCGGCGAAGCCGTGCAGCGGTGCGGTCACGACCTCGTCGAAGTCGCGCATCGTCACGGCGCGCAGCATCGCGTCGCGATCGAACAGGCCCGGATACTGGTCGAGCTTCGCGAGCGCCTTGCGCTTGAGCGTCTTCAGGAAGCTGCGCGTATAGACCATCGCGAAGCCCTGCGACAGCGCGCGGCCGCCCGCATGCACGTCGATCGGCGTCGAGATCGCGGCGGCCGCGTGCACGATCGACGTGTCGCTGCGGTGCTCGCCGAGCCAGCGCAGCAGCACGTTGCCGCCGAGCGACACGCCGGCCGCGACGATCGGCCCGCGATGCTGCGCGGCGAGCCGCTGCAGGATCCAGTCGACTTCGGCGCTGTCGGCGAGATGGTAGAAGCGCGGCTGGCGGTTCAACTCGCCGCTGCAGCTGCGAAAGTGCGGGACGACCGCGTGCCAGCCCTTCGCGCGCGCGGCGGCCATCATCGCCAGCGCGTAGTGCGAGCCGGAACTGCCTTCGAGGCCGTGGAACAGCACGAACAGCGGTGCGTCGGGCGGCGGCGCGGCACTGTCGAGGTGCGCGACCCAGTCGAGATCGATGAAGTCGTGGTCGGGGGTTTCCCATCGCTCTCGTCGGTAGGCGACAGCCGGACGCCGTGCGAACAGCGCGGGCACGATGGTTTGCACATGGCTGTTCGGCAGCCAGCGCGGTGCGCGATAGCGCAATGAATCGTCGTCGGGGGCCGGGGCCCCGGTCAGCGGCGAGGTGGGCGGAGAAGCCGTACTCATGATCGCCCCGCTAATGCGTTGCTTCGTTGTTCGTCAGTGCAGCGGACCCTGCCCGTGACGGATCTTCGCGGCGAATTGTCCGGCCGCCTGTTCAGGAATCGGGCTCGCGTGAATATGCGCGATGCGCCACTCGCCGCGTTCGTGGATCATCACGTACGTCGCGAAAACCATGTCGGGTTCGGCCGTCAGGTCGGCCTGCTGATGCGCTTCGGCGATCGTATAGACGACGGTGCCGAGACTGTCGTAAACACGGATGTCGAGCGGTTCGATCGTCACCGGGCGCGTCGCGAGCCGGTTGGCCAGCCCGCTGCGGATCTGGTCGAGGCCGTGCAGATGCTCGCCGTCGGCCCAGACGCAGCTGGCGAAGTCCTCGTCGATCCACAACCCCAGCAGCGCGTCGAGATTGGCATCGGCGACGGCCTGGTAGTAGGCGTTCAGCGTATCGGCAGCGGCTTCGAACAGGCGGGCAAAACGTGGCATCGGGGTTATCTCTCGCGCGCGTCGCGCGCCGTATTCAGCACGGCGGCCCGGGTGGGGGCCGCCTTGCACCGGTGAATCGGATTGCCCGGCGCGTCGTGCGACGCTGCCGGTCAGGGTCAGCGCTGCCCGACGAGCATGCCGCGCAAATCGCCGAATACCTGCTCGGGACCGAGTTCGCGCAGGCATTTCAGATGGCCGAGCGGGCACTCGCGTTCGAAGCAGGGACTGCATTCGAGATGAAGCCATTGTACCTTCGCCAGGTCCGACAGCGGAGGGGTGTGGCGCGGATCGGTCGATCCGTACAACGCGACGAGCGGCCGTCGCAGCGCGGCGGCGACGTGCATCAGCCCGGAATCGTTGGTCACGACCGCGTTCGCGCGCGCGATCAGCGCGCACGCCTCGGACAGCGACGTCTGCCCGCACAGGTTGCGCACGTTCGGCGCGTGGTCGGCGATCGCCTGCGCGGCGGCGGCGTCCTTCTGCGAGCCGAGCGCGACGATCTGCGTATACGGGAAAGACTGATGGACGATCGTCGCGAGCGTCGCGAAGTGCTCGGGCGGCCAGCGCTTGGCCGGGCCGTATTCCGCGCCGGGGCAGAACACGACGAGCGGCTTGCGCGTATCGAGATTGAAACGCGCGGAGACGCGCGCCGTCTCGTTCAGGTCGGCGTCGAGGCGCGGCGGGGGCAGCATCTTCATCGACTCGGGCAGCTTCGCGCCCGGCGCATACGCGAGCGCCGCGTAGTGGGTCGTCATCGGCGGCCGCTCGGCCGATTTGTCGGGGTTCGCGTGCCGCACGTTGAGCAGCCCGTAGCGGTGCTCGCCCGTATAGCCAATCCGCAGCGGAATGTTCGCGAGCCACGGGATCACCGCGGACTTCAGCGAATTCGGCAGCACGTACGCCGCGTCGTAGCCGACGTCGCGCAGGTCGCTCGCGAGCTGCCAGCGGCGCAGCAGCTGCAGCTTGCCGTGCGCGAGGTCGGTCGCGTAGACATCGTGGATCTCGGGCATCCGCTCGAGCACCGGCGCGACCCAGGTGGGTGCGACGGCATCGATCGCGATGCGGGGATGGATTTTTTTCAGCAGCGCAAAAAGCGGCTGCGCCATCAATGCGTCACCGATCCAATTCGGTGCGATAACCAGCGCTCGACGCATCAGGTCGACTTCCGATGTCGTAATGAAGCACGGCGCGCATGCACCGCGTTCGGGTTGTCAGAACAGGAAAAGGGCGGCGCGCCGGGGTTCCGGCTGCGCCGCCTCGCGTGCGGCGGGCCCGCGGGCCCGGCCGGGCTCAATGGCCCTTGACCACCTCGCCGTCGCGCAGCTTGTAGCGCGTGCCGCAGTACGGGCAGCGCGCCTCGCCGTGCGAGACGTCGATGAACACGCGCGGGTGCGCGCTCCAGCGCGCCATGGCCGGGTTCGGGCAGTAGGCGGGGAGATCCTTGGCCGTCAGTTCGACCAGCGGCATTTCCTTGATTTCACTCATGAGACTTTCTCTTATCACTCTTTGGTGGGGCGGTCGGTCGCGCGGCGCGCTCAGACCTTCGTCAGCCAGTGCGCGTACTTCGCGTTCTTGCCCGACACGATATCGAAAAACGCCGACTGGAGCTTTTCCGTCACGGGGCCGCGCGCGCCGCTGCCGATCGTGCGGTTGTCGAGTTCGCGGATCGGCGTGACTTCGGCGGCCGTGCCCGTGAAGAACGCTTCGTCGGCCGTGTAGACCTCGTCGCGCGTGATGCGCTTCTCGATCACCTGGATGCCTGCGTCCTTCGCGAGCGTGATGATCGTGTCGCGCGTGATGCCGTCGAGGCACGACGACAGGTCGGGCGTGTACAGCTTGCCGTTGTTCACCAGGAAGAAGTTCTCGCCGGAGCCTTCCGACACGTAGCCGTCGACGTCGAGCAGCAGCGCTTCGTCGTAGCCGTCGGCGGTCGCTTCCTGGTTCGCGAGGATCGAGTTCACGTACCAGCCCGACGCCTTCGCGCGCACCATCGACACGTTCACGTGGTGGCGCGTGAACGACGACGTCTTCACGCGGATGCCCTTCGCGAGGCCTTCCTCGCCGAGGTACGCGCCCCACGGCCACGCGGCGATCGCGACGTGGATCGTGTTGCCCTTCGCGGACACGCCGAGCTTTTCCGAGCCGACCCAGATGATCGGGCGCAGGTAGCCCGACTCGAGCTTGTTCTCGCGCACGACGTCGAGCTGCGCGGCTTCGAGGGTTTCCCGGTCGAACGGCACGTCCATCTGGAAGATCTTCGCCGAATTCAGCAGACGTTTGGTGTGCTCGTGCAGGCGGAAGATCGCGGTGCTGCCGTCGGCCGTCCGGTACGCGCGCACGCCTTCGAAGACGCCCATGCCGTAGTGCAGCGTGTGGGTCAGGACGTGGATCGTGGCGTCGCGCCAGTCGATCAGCTTGCCGTCCATCCAGATCTTGCCGTCGCGGTCGGCCATTGACATGGGGTTCTCCTGTGAAGCAATTGGGTACAGCGGCTTGTGTGCAGCATTGAGCCGGAAAGACGCTTATTTTAGCGTCATTTGGTGTCGAGCCGGTCGGTCGGCGCGGGGCCGGCGCTATAATCGTCCGGTACCGATTCCAATAACGACGGGCCGTGCCGGCAGGAGACGCCGGAGCCCGCACGAACCGCCCGCCGCGGCCCGCTTTCCGATGCTCGCTCGATTGTCCGCCACCGACCGCTTCGCGCTGATCCAGGGCGCGCGCGACTATTCCCCGACACTGATGGCGATCCTCTCCTGGGGGCTCGTGACCGGCGTCGCGATGAGCAAGTCGGTGATGACGCTCGGGCAGGCGAGCGCGATGTCGATCCTGGTCTACGCGGGCTCGTCGCAGCTCGCGGTGCTGCCGCTCCTCGTCGCGAAGCTGCCGGTCTGGACGATCCTGCTCACGGCCGCGATGGTCAACCTGCGCTTCGTGATCTTCAGCGCCGGGCTTGCTCCCCATTTCTCCTACCTGCCGCTGTGGCGGCGCCTCGCGATCGGCTATTTCAACGGCGACGTGATCTACCTGCTGTTCCAGAAACAGGGCTTCGCATACGGCCACGTGCCGGGCAAGGAAGCCTACTTCTGGGGGATGGCGCTCGCGAGCTGGCTGTCGTGGCAGGTGTCGTCGCTCGCCGGCATCCTGCTCGCGAGCGTCTTTCCCGCGAGCTGGGGGCTGGAGCTGGCCGGCACGCTCGCGTTGATCCCGATCATGGTGTCGGCGGTCGCGAACCGCTCGACGCTCGCCGCCGTCGCGGTCGCGGGCGTCGTGTCGCTGATCGCGTTCGACCTGCCGTACCGGCTCGCGCTGCCGATCGCGGTGCTGGCCGCGCTCGCGGCCGGCTGCACGGCCGATTTCTTCGTCGAACGCGCCGACTGGCGCCGCATCCGCACCGAAACCGTGCACGAGAAGGAAATCGAATGAGCGCGACGGACATCTGGATCGTGATCGTCGGGATGACGATCGTCACGGCGGTCACGCGCGCGCTGTTCCTGCTCGGCGGCGAACGCACCGTGCTGCCCGAGCGCGCGCAGCGCGCACTGCGCTACGCGCCGGCCGCCGCGCTCGTCGCGGTCGTGCTGCCCGACGTGCTCGAAACGCCGGCCGGGCTGTCGTTCGCGCTGTCCAATCATCCGTTCTACGCGGCGCTCGCCGGCCTTGGCTGGTTCTTGTGGCGGCGCAGCATGCTCGGCACGATCGTGATCGGGATGCTCGTCTTCACCGTGCTGCGCCTGATCTTCTGACGAATCGCCGCGCCGGCCGGCCGGGCATCGGTCGCTTGCGCCTGGAGATTGCTGCATTGCGGCAATGTGTCGGCGGGCGCGTGCGATCCCAAATAGGCGGAATTCGCCGCCGCACGGGTCAGTCTGCCGGATGGATCGGCTAGAATGCCCGTTCAAGATTTTTTACCCGTGCGCGCCATGCGAACCGCCAGCCACGGCCGCATCCGGCGCCCTTTCGCGGCTGCCCGCGCACGTCCAGCGTGAACCCCCTTTCCCCATCCACTACTTCAATCTGTTCAACATGAGCCAAGTCAAGCGTCTTACCGACCTGATCGCCGCCGGCCAGCTCGCCGGCAAGCGGGTGTTCATCCGCGCCGACCTGAACGTCCCGCAGGACGATCACGGCAACATCACCGAAGACACGCGCGTGCGCGCGTCCGTGCCGGCCATCCAGGCCGCGCTCGACGCCGGCGCGGCCGTGATGGTCACGTCGCACCTCGGTCGTCCGACCGAAGGCGAATTCAAGCCCGAAGACTCGCTCGCGCCTGTCGCGAAGCGCCTCGCCGAACTGCTCGGCCGCGACGTGCCGCTGGTCGCGAACTGGGTCGAGAACGGCGTGAACGTCGCGCCGGGCCAGGTCGTGCTGCTCGAGAACTGCCGCGTGAACAAGGGCGAGAAGAAGAACTCGGACGAGCTCGCGCAGAAGATGGCGAAGCTCTGCGACGTGTACGTGAACGACGCGTTCGGCACCGCGCACCGCGCGGAAGCGACCACCCACGGGATCGCGAAGTACGCGCCGGTCGCGTGCGCGGGCCCGCTGCTGGCCGCCGAACTCGACGCGCTCGGCAAGGCGCTCGGCAATCCGGCCCGCCCGCTGGTGGCGATCGTCGCCGGTTCGAAGGTGTCGACCAAGCTGACCATTCTCAAGTCGCTCGCCGGGAAGGTCGACCAGCTGATCGTCGGCGGCGGCATTGCGAACACGTTCATGCTCGCGGCCGGCCTGTCGATCGGCAAGTCGCTCGCGGAAGCCGATCTCGTCGCCGAGGCGAAGGCGATCATCGACGAAGCGCGCGAGCGCGGCGCGTCGGTGCCGATCCCGTCCGACGTCGTGACGGCCAAGGAATTCTCGCCGACGGCCGCGGCCACGGTGAAGCAGGTCGCCGACATCGAAGCGGACGACATGATCCTCGACATCGGCCCGGATACGGCCAAGGCGCTCGCGAGCCAGCTCGAGAAGGCCGGCACGATCGTGTGGAACGGTCCGGTCGGCGTGTTCGAGTTCGACCAGTTCGGCAACGGCACGAAGACGCTCGCCGAAGCGATCGCCAAATCGTCCGCGTTCTCGATCGCGGGCGGCGGCGACACGCTCGCGGCCATCGCGAAGTACGGCATCCACGACCAGGTCAGCTATATCTCGACCGGCGGCGGCGCCTTCCTCGAGTTCCTCGAAGGGAAGAAGCTGCCGGCGGTGGAAGTGCTCGAAACGCGGGCGGCCTGAGCGTGGCGGCGCGCGCAGGGGTGACCAGGGCCGCGCGCTCCGCTAAAGCGGAGCAGCCGGCCGGCGCGGGCAAGCGCAAACGCGCGCCCGCGCGGGCGAACTCAGCCCCGCGCGCACCGGCGGCCGCCGGCGACGCGGCCGTGCAGCACCACGAGATTCAGAACAAAGCGATGCCGGGCGCAAGCACCGGCACGCCCCCCGGAGCGGCGGCCGCTGGGCCTGCCGATTCCGGCTCTCGCAGCGTTTCACCCAGCGCATCCACCTTGATCCAGATGAGGAGTTTCATGCAGCGCGCCACCAAGATAGTCGCCACGATCGGCCCGGCTTCCAGTTCGCCGGAGATTCTGCTGCAGATGATGCAGGCGGGCCTCGACGTCGTGCGGCTCAATTTTTCGCATGGTACGGCCGACGATCACCGCCAGCGCGCCGAGATGGTGCGCGAGGCCGCCCGCAAGGTCGGCCGCGAGATCGCGATCATGGCCGACCTCCAGGGCCCGAAGATCCGCGTCGGCAAGTTCGAGAACGGCAAGACGATGCTCGTGCCGGGCCAGGCCTTCATCCTCGACGCGGGCTGCGAGCTCGGCAACGACGAGCGCGTCGGCCTCGACTACAAGGAACTGCCGCGTGACCTGAAGCCGGGCGACCTGCTGCTGCTGAACGACGGCCTGATCGTGCTGACCGTCGAGCGCGTGCTCGGCGACGAGATCCATACGGTCGTCAAGGTGGGCGGCGAGCTGTCGAACAACAAGGGGATCAACCGGCAGGGCGGCGGCCTGTCGGCGCCCGCGCTGACCGCGAAGGACATGGAGGACATCCGCACGGCGATGTCGCTCGGCGCGGATCTCGTCGCGGTGTCGTTCCCGAAGAACGCGACCGACATGGAAATGGCGCGCCAGCTCGCGAATATCGCGGGCGCGCCTTACGGCATCAAGCCGAAGATGATCGCGAAGATCGAGCGCGCGGAGGCGATTCCGGCGCTGCAGAGCATCCTCGACGCATCCGACGGCATCATGGTCGCGCGTGGCGACCTCGCGGTGGAAGTCGGCAACGCGGCCGTGCCGGCGCTGCAGAAGCGGATGATCCGGATGGCGCGCGAGTCGAACAAGCTCGTGATCACCGCGACGCAGATGATGGAGTCGATGATCCTCGCGCCCGTGCCGACCCGCGCGGAAGTGTCGGACGTCGCGAACGCGGTGCTCGACGGCACCGACGCGGTGATGCTGTCGGCCGAGACGGCCGCCGGCAAGTACCCGGTCGTCACGATCGAGACGATGGCGGCCGTGTGCGTCGAGGCGGAAAAGTCCGAGCACGTCGAGCTGGACAAGGATTTCCTCGACCGCACGTTCACGCGGATCGACCAGTCGATCGCGATGGGCGCGCTGTTTACCGCCTATCACCTCGGCGCCAAGGCGATCATCGCGCTGACCGAATCGGGCGCGACCGCGCTGTGGATGTCGCGTCACTACACGCACGTGCCGATCTTCGCGCTGACGCCGCGCGTCGGCAGCGAGCGCACGATGGCGCTGTACCGCAACGTGACGCCGCTGCACGTCGACTTCAACAGCGACCGCGACTCGGCGCTGCAGGCGGCGCTCGAGATCGTCGTCAAGCAGGGCTACGTGCAGCACGGCGACATGGTCGTGCTGACCGTCGGCGAGCCGATGGGGCAGGCGGGCGGCACCAACACGCTGAAGATCGTGCGGGTCGGCGAGCATTATTGAGCTGAGCGTCCGAGTCGATCCGGCACCGTTTATTGACGAAAAGCCGCGCGGGGTCCGATACCCCGCGCGGCTTTTTTTCTGTTTTTTGCCTGCATTGTGCCGTGCGAAGGTAACAAATTGCGAGCAGGCGCCACCGGGCGGTCGGAATCGGAGGCGCTTCGCGATAAAATGCCGCTATTCGACGCTCAGCCGCGCCGTGCCCCCCGTTCGAACGGGAGCGAGCGCCGCGCCGGCGTCAGGGCGCACCGGTTTTCATTCCAAGGAGTTCCACAATGCCTCTCGTATCAATGCGTCAATTGCTGGACCACGCGGCAGAGCACGGTTACGGCCTGCCGGCCTTCAACGTGAACAACCTGGAGCAGGTCCAGGCGATCATGGCGGCGGCGGATCAGGTCGGCGCGCCCGTGATCATGCAGGCATCGGCCGGCGCGCGTAAGTACGCGGGCGAGCCGTTCCTGCGCCACCTGATCGAAGCGGCGGTCGAGTCGTATCCGCACATCCCGGTCGTGATGCACCAGGACCACGGCCAGTCGCCGGCAGTGTGCATGGGCGCGATCCGCAGCGGCTTCACCAGCGTGATGATGGACGGTTCGCTCGAAGCCGACGGCAAGACGGTCGCCTCGTACGAGTACAACGTCGACGTGTCGCGCAAGGTCGTCGAGATGGCGCACTCGATCGGCGTGACGGTCGAAGCCGAACTCGGCGTGCTCGGCTCGCTCGAGACGATGAAGGGCGACAAGGAAGACGGCCACGGCGCGGAAGGCACGATGACCCGCGAGCAGCTGCTGACCGATCCGGAGCAGGCGGCCGACTTCGTGAAGCTCACGCAGTGCGACGCGCTCGCGATCGCGATTGGCACGTCGCACGGCGCGTACAAGTTCTCGAAGAAGCCGACGGGCGACATCCTGTCGATCCAGCGCATCAAGGAAATCCACGCACGCATCCCGAACACGCACCTGGTGATGCACGGTTCGTCGTCGGTGCCGCAGGAGCTGCTGGAAGAAATCCGCCAGTTCGGCGGCGACATGAAGGAAACCTACGGCGTGCCGGTCGAGGAAATCCAGGAAGGCATCAAGCACGGCGTGCGCAAGATCAACATCGACACCGACCTGCGTCTCGCGATCACCGGCGCGATCCGCCGTTACCTGTTCGAGAACCCGGGCAAGTTCGATCCGCGCGACTACCTGAAGCCCGCGCGTGAAGCGGCGAAGAAGGTGTGCGTCGACCGCTACCTCGCGTTCGGCTGCGAAGGCCAGGCCGCGAAGATCAAGCCGGTGTCGCTCGACAAGATCGCCGAACAGTACAAGTCCGGCGCGCTCGCGCAGGTCGTGCGCTGAGACTGTAGTACGATTGCCCCGCCGAAAGGCCGGGGCCGGCTGCCCGATGCCGGAGTGATCCGGCCCCGGCAGCCGTTCCGTCCGGCCGAACGAGGGCCGGCCGGCAACTGGCGGGCACGATCGCCCGCCGGTTCGCCGACGCATTGCAAGACCGCCGTTCCCGCCTGCCGCGGGGAACGGCGTTTCCCTTTTTGTTTGGCTCCTTATCTGCGAAAAGACGATGTCTACCCTTTACGAATCCACGCTCCGTTCGCTGCCGCTCCTCGGTCGCGGCAAGGTCCGCGACAACTACGCGGTCGGCAACGACAAGCTCCTGATCGTCACGACCGATCGCCTGTCGGCATTCGACGTGATCATGGGCGAGCCGATTCCGAACAAGGGCCGCGTGCTGAACCAGATGGCGAACTTCTGGTTCGACAAGCTCGCGCACATCGTGCCGAACCACCTGACGGGCGACGCGCCGGAAGCGGTCGTCGCGGCCGACGAGGTCGAGCAGGTCAAGGGCCGCGGCGTGGTCGTCAAGCGCCTCGAGCCGATCATGATCGAAGCGGTCGTGCGCGGCTACCTGGCCGGCAGCGGCTGGAAGGAATACCAGGCGTCGGGCGCCGTGTGCGGCGTGCAGTTGCCGGCAGGCCTGCAGAACGCGCAGAAGCTGCCCGAGCCGATCTTCACGCCGGCCGCGAAGGCCGAACTCGGCGAGCACGACGAGAACATCACGTTCGAGGAAACCGAGCGCCGCATCGGCACCGAGCTGGCCGCGACGATTCGCGACATCTCGATCCGCCTGTACAAGGAAGCGGCCGACTACGCGGCGACGCGCGGCATCATCATCGCCGACACGAAGTTCGAATTCGGCCTCGACAATCACGGCAAGCTGTACCTGATGGACGAAGTGCTGACGGCCGATTCGTCGCGCTTCTGGCCGGCCGACCAGTACCAGGTCGGCACCAACCCGCCGTCGTTCGACAAGCAGTTCGTGCGCGACTGGCTCGAGGCGCAGCCGTGGGGCAAGACCGCGCCGGCGCCGGCGCTGCCGGCCGACGTCGTCGAGAAGACGGCCGCGAAGTACCAGGAAGCGCTCGAGCGCATCACCGGCCAGCCGCTCGCCTGAGCAAGGACAGACGAAAATGAGTGAAGTCCAGACCACCCACACGCACAGCGCGCCGCTCGTCGGCGTACTGATGGGTTCGAGTTCCGACTGGGACGTGATGAAGAACGCGGTCGCGATCCTGCAGGAATTCGGCGTGCCGTACGAAGCGAAGGTCGTGTCCGCGCACCGGATGCCCGACGAGATGTTCGATTATGCGGAGAAGGCGCGCGAGCGCGGGCTGCGCGCGATCATCGCGGGCGCCGGCGGCGCCGCGCACCTGCCCGGCATGCTGGCCGCGAAAACCACGGTGCCGGTGCTCGGCGTGCCGGTCGCGAGCAAGTACCTGAAGGGCGTCGATTCGCTGCACTCGATCGTGCAGATGCCGAAGGGCGTGCCGGTCGCGACGTTCGCGATCGGCGAGGCCGGCGCCGCGAACGCCGCGCTGTTCGCGGTGTCGATCCTGTCCGGCACGTCGGCCGACTATGCGAACCGGCTCGCCGCGTTCCGCGTGCGCCAGAACGAAGCCGCGCACGCCATGGTGCTGCCGCCGCTGGCGTGACGGCGCACCGGCGGCCGCACTGTCATTCCGGCGGCCGCCTGACTTTCCTCACTGCGGCGGGCAGCGCCCGTCGCGACCGACCACTGACATGACCGCAACTCCTGATTCCGTTTCCCCGATCCTGCCCGGCGCGTGGCTGGGCATGGTCGGCGGTGGCCAGCTCGGCCGCATGTTCTGCTTTGCCGCCCAGTCGATGGGCTATCGCGTCGCCGTGCTCGATCCCGATCCGGCGAGCCCTGCGGGCGCGGTCGCCGACCGCCACCTGCGCGCGGCCTACGACGACGAAGCCGCGCTCGCCGAGCTGGCCGGGCTCTGCGAGGCCGTGTCGACGGAATTCGAGAACGTGCCGGCCGCGAGCCTCGACTTCCTCGCGCGCACGACGTTCGTCGCGCCGGCCGGCCGCTGCGTCGCGGTCGCGCAGGACCGGATCGCGGAGAAGCGTTTCATCGAGGCCTCCGGCGTGCCGGTCGCGCCGCACGTCGTGATCGAATCGGCGGCGGCACTGGCCGCGCTCGACGATGCCGCGCTCGATGCGGTGCTGCCGGGCATCCTGAAGACGGCGCGTCTCGGCTACGACGGCAAGGGCCAGGTGCGCGTGAGCACCGCGCGGGAAGCGCGCGATGCGCATGCGGCGCTCGGCGGCGTGCCGTGCGTGCTCGAAAAGCGCCTGCCGCTGAAGTACGAAGTGTCCGCGCTGATCGCGCGCGGCGCGGACGGCCGCTCGGCCGCCTTCCCGCTCGCGCAGAACGTGCATCACAACGGCATCCTCGCACTGACCATCGTGCCGGCGCCGGCGGCTGACACCGCGCGTGTCGAAGAGGCGCAGCAGGCGGCCGTCCGGATCGCCGATACGCTCGGCTACGTCGGCGTGCTGTGCGTCGAATTCTTCGTGCTGGAAGACGGCTCGTTCGTCGCGAACGAAATGGCGCCGCGCCCGCACAACTCCGGCCACTACACGGTCGATGCGTGCGCAACGAGCCAGTTCGAGCAGCAGGTGCGCGCGATGACGCGCATGCCGCTCGGCAACCCGCGCCAGCATTCGCCGGCCGCGATGCTGAACATCCTCGGCGACGTGTGGTTCCCCAATGGTGCGGCGGCCGGGGCCGTCACGCCGCCGTGGGACACGGTCGCCGCGATGCCGGCCGCGCACCTGCACCTGTACGGCAAGGAAGAAGCGCGCGTCGGCCGCAAGATGGGCCACGTGAACTTCACGGCCGAGATGCGCGACGACGCCGTCGCCGCCGCCACCGCGTGTGCGCAGCTGCTGCGCGTGCCGCTCGACTGAGGCGCCAGCCGATGTCCATCGATCTCCCGAACTCCGTGACGCGCGCGCAGATCGACGCGGCCGCCGCGCTGCTCGACGCGGGGCAGCTCGTCGCGTTCCCGACCGAAACCGTATACGGGCTCGGCGGCGACGCGGCGAATCCCGAAGCCGTCGCGCGCATCTACGCGGCGAAAGGGCGCCCGGCGAACCATCCGGTGATCGTGCATCTGCCGCCCGGCGGCGATCCGGGCTACTGGGCCGACGACCTGCCGCCCGATGCACAGGCGCTGATCGATGCATTCTGGCCGGGCCCGCTGACGCTGATCCTGAAGCGCCATGCGCGCATTCCGGACGCCGTGAGCGGTGGGCAGGATTCGGTCGGCCTGCGCTGTCCGTCGCATCCGGTCGCGCAGGCGCTGCTGGCCGCGTTCAGCGCGCGGCGAGGCGGCCACGGCGGCGTCGCCGCGCCGTCCGCGAACCGCTTCGGCCATGTGAGTCCGACTACCGCCCAGCACGTGCGCGACGAATTCGGCGACACGGTGCACGTGCTCGATGGCGGCGCGTCCGAAGTCGGCATCGAATCGACGATCCTCGACCTGTCGCGCGGCTTCCCGGCGCTGCTGCGCCCGGGCCACGTGACGCCGCGGCAGATCGCCGACGTGCTCGGCCGCGCGCCGCGCCTGCCCGACGGCGGCGACGCGACCGCGCCGCGCGCGTCCGGCACGCTGAAGGCGCATTACGCGCCGCGCACGCCGCTCTCGCTCATGCCGTTCGACGCGCTCGAGCCGCTGCTCGCGGCCGCGCAGACCGACGGCGAACGCGTCGCGCTCGTCGCACGCGCGTCGCGCGCGGGACGCTGGGCGCAGGCCGACGGCGTGCATTTCGTCGCGGCGCCGGAAGATCCGCAGGCATATGCGCGCGACCTGTACGGGATGCTGCGCGCGCTCGACCGCGCGCAGGTCGCACGCATCCTCGTCGAGAAGCTGCCCGAGACCGTCGAGTGGATCGCGGTCAACGATCGTCTCGGTCGCGCGGCCGCGGCATTCGAAGCGCGCGACTGACGCGGCGTCGCGCATCCGATCCGGAATAAAAAACGCCCGACCGGCGAAAAACCGGTCGGGCGTTTGCGTTTCAGCGCGTGGCGGGCGGCTTACTTGCCGACGCCCGATGCCGCGATCTGCTTCTCGACGAATTGCGAGAACAGCAGGTGCAGGCGCGTCGTCGGGTGGACCAGGTCGGCGAACATGTAGGTCTGGTCCGCGTTCGCGACCGTGTAGGTCTGCGGCGAGCAGAACAGCGACGAGCCGAATGCGGTCGCGTTCGCGACGCCGTACTGGGTCGCCGCTGCGACCATCGCCTTCAGGTTGCACCCGGTGTCGGTGTTCGACACCGCGAAGCCGTTCGCCTGGTAGTTGGCCGCGACGCCGTCCTGCCACGTGAACGTGTCGAGCAGCGCGTACTTGGTCTTGTCGACCTTCAGCGCGGCCAGCGTGCCGGCGAGCGTCTGGTTGAACAGCCCCGACAGTTGCGTGAACACGGCCTGCGTGCCGCCTTGCAGCGCGAGCGGCGTGCCGCCGATGTCCGGCACGTTCGACACGAATACGTGCGTCGCGCCTGCCGCGACGATCTGCTGGACGATGCCGCCGAGCTGCTGCGCGGCCAGGCCGATCGCCTGCGCCGCCGCAAGCTGGGCGGCCGGCGTGTTGCCTTGCGCCTGCGCGACCTGCGCCTGGTAGAAGATGTCGTTCGCGCCGCCGTTGACCAGCACGATCTGCCCTGAGTTGAAGCTGCCGTGCTGCGTCAGATACTGCTTGACCTGATCGGCGATCGGCGTCGTCGTTGCCTGCGCGTAGTCGGCGTTCGGCACGCTGGCGTCCGCATGGCCGATGCCCGGCTGCAGCGTCACGCGCGAGCCGCCCTGTGCATAGCCGAGGCCGCCGGTGGCCTGCAGCGGGATGCCGAAGCCGCCCTGGTTCGCGGGCTGCAGCGTGTCGCCGTAGTACTGCGCGACGTTCTGCGTCCACACCTGGCCGGGGTTGGTCGTGAAGCGGCCGCCGCCGAAGCCGAGCTTGATCTGCGAGTAGGTACCGGCGTCCGACAGGCTGTCGCCGAACGACACGATCTGCATTTTCACGCCGGACGGCGGCGTGTTCGACGCGCTGTTGTTGTTGTCGTCACCGCCGCCGCACGCGGCGAGCAGCGCGAGCGCGGCGCCCGCGATCGCGACCTGTGCGGTGCGCAGCATGCGCTGCCGAATGCGCGAAGGTGCGTGTTGTCGTGATTGCATCGTTCTATCTCCTCGTAGATATGGCCTGATGTGTTTCTCATCTGCCGCGTGCCTGCCCGACTCCGGGCTGCGCGGCGGCCGTTGGCTGAAACGGTTTATTGGTCACGCGCAGCCGCAAGCGGCACGGCGCGCGGATCCTGGTTCGCGGCCTCTGCAATCTGCGCATGATAAGCGCTCGCCCATTCGGGCGGGCCGAAAATCGCGCGCAGCTTGTTGCGCCAGCCGTCGATGCGCAACGCGTCGGCCGCCATCGACACCCACTCGTGGAACGTCGCGACGAGCGGGTTGTTCGAGCCGAGCGGCTCGACGATTCCATAGCGCGGCGGATCGTCGGGCGACTCCTCGACGTAGCTGCCGAACAGGCGATCCCAGATCACGAGCACACCTGCGTAATTGCGGTCGATGTAGCGCGGGTTGCGGGCATGGTGCGCGCGATGGATCGACGGCGTGTTGAACACGTATTCGAGCCAGCCGAGCTTGCCGATCGCCTGCGTGTGCACGAAGAACTGGAACGCGAGGTTGATCAGCACGACGCCGACGATCTGCTGCGGCGGAAAGCCGACGAGCGCGAGCGGCAGCCAGAACGCCCACATGCCCGCGACGGGATACATCAGGCTCTGCCGGAACGCGGTCGAGAAATTCATCCGCTCGGACGAGTGGTGCACGACGTGCGCGGCCCACAGCCAGCGCACGCGATGGCTTGCGCGATGGAACACGTAGTAGAGGAAGTCCTGGCCGATGAACAGCACGGCGAACGACAGCCAGCCGTCGTGCCACGTGAACAGCCGGAAATGTGCGTAGCAGTACGCATAAACGGGGATCACGAACAGCCACGCGAGCTTGTCGGCGCCCTGGTGCATCAGCGCGAGCGCCGCGTTGCACAGCGTGTCGCGCCACGCATAGACATGCTCGTGCGTACGCGTGCGGGCGAGGTGCCAGGCCTCCCACGCGATGCAGAGCAGGAAGACGGGCGCCAGCGCGAGCAGAAGCAATTCGACGTCGAATCGCATGGACGTGTCTCCTCCTTTCCCCTGCAAGCCGTGAGGCCGGGCCCATGGCCCGTTGTAGATATCGGTCAGGCCAACAGCCTACGCAATCGCCACGCGCTAGGCGAGGGGGCAGCGTAGAGGGTTCCCTCTGAGGACAGGGTTTCTACGGAAAACCATGTGCAACGGGGCCGCGCGGTGCGGCCCCGTTTTGTGGCGCGGTGCGCCGGCGGTGCGCGGGTGCGCCGCGTCGCGGCGCGCGCCGTCCCGTCAGTGCGCGCCCGCGTAGATCCACTCGAGCAGCGTGTCGTGCGCGGCGCGCGCGGCTTCCGCGTGATCGTCGTTGATGAAACTGACGACGACGTAGCTCTGGCCGTCCGCGCCCGCGACGTAGCCCGCGATCGCGCGCACGTCGCGCAGCGTGCCCGTCTTGATGTGCGCGTTGCCGAGCACGCCGGCGTTGGTCAGGCGGTTCTTCATCGTGCCGTCGATGCCGGCGACCGGCAGCGAATCGACGAACGCCTGCGCGATCGGGCTCGCGTTCGCGGCCTGCAGCAGCGCGGCGAGCGACAGCGCGCTCACGTGCTCGTCGCGCGACAGGCCCGAGCCGTTCTCGAGCGCGAGGTCGGGCATCGCGATCCCGTTCTTGCGCAGGAATGCCTGAATCGCGCGGCTCGACTGCTCGGGTGTCGCGGGCGGCTTGCCGGCGACCGCGCCGATCGTCAGGAACAGGTTGCGCGCCATCACGTTGTTGCTGAACTTGTTGATGTCGTAGACGATGCTGCCGAGCACCGGGCTGTGATGGACGGCGAGCGGGCGCGCGGTGGTCGGCACCTTGCCTTCGCTGACCGGCCCCGCGATCGTGCCGCCGTCCTGCTGCCACAGCGCGAGGAAGCCGCGCGCGAAGAACGTCGTGTGATCGAGGATCGCGAGATTGGTCGTGCGCGCGCCGCAGCGCAGCGGATAGTCGCCGGCGAACGACGCGGTCATGATCCCGCTGCCGGCCGTCAGCGTCGGACGCGCGGCCGCGGCTGCCGCGCCGCACGATCCGCTGCCTTCGTACAGCTGGTTGTCGATCGACAGATTGGCGAGCGGCGGCAGCACATCGACGGCGATCTTGCCGTCGTCGCCCGGCGTCACCGTAAACGACACGGCCTTGAATGCGTACAGCAGCGGGTCGGGGCCGACGTTGTACGGTGCGCTCACGTCGTCGTCGAACGACGGCAGGTCGCGCGTCGACGCGGCGAAATAGCTCTTGTCGAGCACGAGGCCGCCGGCCACGCGCTTGACGCCCGCCTTGCGAAGCTTGTCGACGAGGTCGATCAACTCCTCGGGCACGAGCTTCGGATCGCCGGTGCCCTTGATGTACAGGTTGCCTTGCAGCGTGCCGTCCGGATCGACCGGGCCGTCCGCATACGCGGTGGTGCGCCAGCGGAAGTCGGGGCCGAGGATCGACAGGCCCGAGAAGGTCGTGACGAGCTTCATCGTCGACGCCGGCAGCATCGGCCGGTTCGCGTTCCATTCGATCAGCGGCTCCGGATCGCCGACGCGCTCGACGACGACGCTCATCGCCGATGCAGGTACCTTCGCGCGCTGCAGCGCGACGAGCACGGACGCCGGCAGGCCGGCCGCGCGCGCGGCGGGCGACACGACGGCGGTCTTGCGCGCTTCCTTGTGAAGCTTCTTGCGGGCCTGCGCGGGAGGTGCGAATGCAAGGGCCGTGCAGGTGGCGACGACGGCGGCCGCACGCAGGCAGACGCGGGCGCAGACGCGGGCGCGGGGTGCGAACCGGGCGGAGAGATCGGAAATCGGCATGGGCGAATACGGGAAATGCAGGGGTTCGGGCAGGGCGCGCGGCGCGCCGGAGCGCACATTGTAGAGACAAGTGCGCACACGCTCCTTGCAATCCGCCTTTCTGTTGCATTGCAGGCGGCGCACGCGATTCGCGGCGCTACAATGGTCGCCATGTTGACTCGCCCCATGGGTTCCGGTTCCGATGCGGATTCTCCTCGTTGAAGACGATCGAATGATTGCCGAAGGCGTACGCAAGGCATTGCGCGCCGACGGCTTCGCGGTCGACTGGGTGCAGGACGGCGACGCCGCGCTCACGGCGCTCGGCGGCGAGGCGTACGACCTGCTGCTGCTCGATCTCGGCCTGCCGAAGCGCGACGGCATCGACGTGCTGCGCACGCTGCGCGCGCGCGGGCAGTCGCTGCCGGTGCTGATCGTCACCGCGCGCGATGCGGTCGCCGATCGCGTGAAGGGGCTCGACGCGGGCGCCGACGACTACCTCGTCAAGCCGTTCGACCTCGACGAACTGGGCGCGCGGATGCGCGCGCTGATCCGCCGCCAGGCCGGGCGCAGCGAATCGCTGATCCGCCACGGCGCGCTGACGCTCGATCCCGCGTCGCATCAGGTGACGCTCGACGGTGCGCCCGTCGCGCTGTCCGCGCGCGAGTTCGCGCTGCTCCAGGCGCTGCTGGCGCGGCCCGGCGCGGTGCTGTCGAAGAGCCAGCTCGAGGAGAAGATGTACGGCTGGGGCGAGGAGATCGGCAGCAACACGGTCGAGGTCTACATCCACGCGCTGCGCAAGAAGCTCGGTTCGGACCTGATCCGCAACGTGCGCGGGCTCGGCTACATGGTCGTCAAGGAAAGCTGACGCGTGAGGTCGATTCGTCATCAATTGCTGATCTGGCTGCTCGCGATCGTCGTCGCGGGCGTGGGGCTCGCGGGCTGGCTGATCTACCGGCAGGCGCTCGCCGAAGCGAACGAGCTGTTCGACTACCAGCTGCAGGAAATCGCCGCGGCGCTGCCGTCGGAGCCGTTCTCGCAGGTGTTCGGCTCGCGCACCAACGGCGACGAAGGCATCGTGATCCAGATCTGGAACCGCAACGGCGTACTGATGTACTTCTCGCATCCGCGCGCGCCGATCGCGCCGCGCGCGGAACTCGGCTTCTCGACCGAGCGCACCGATCGCGGCGAATGGCGCGTGTACGGCGCGATCGTTGGCGACAACGTCGTGCAGCTCGCGCAGCCGCTGTCGGTGCGCAACCGGCTCGCGGCGAACGTCGCACTGCGCACGCTGTGGCCGCTGATCGTGCTGCTGCCGTTCCTCGGCGCGGCGGTCTGGATGATCGTCGGGCGCGGGCTCGCGCCGCTCGCCCGCGTGACGCGCGCGGTCGAGGCGCGCCGGCCGGAAGCGCTCGATCCCTTGCACGATGCGGGCCTGCCGCTCGAGGTGCAGCCGCTCGTGCGCGCGCTGAACGGGCTGCTCGCGCGGCTGTCGGCGGCGCTCGACACGCAGAAGGCCTTCGTCGCCGATGCCGCGCACGAGCTGCGCACGCCGCTCGCCGCCGTGCAGATCCAGGCGCAGCTCGTCGCCCGCGCGAAGGACGATACGTCGCGTCGCGAGGCGATTGCGGATCTCCAGGACGGCGTGTCGCGCGCGACGCGTCTCACCGAGCAACTGCTCGCGCTCGCGCGCGCCGAACCGGACGGCGCGACGATGCGCGAGCCGGTCGATCTGCAGGCGCTGCTCGTTGAATGTGTGGCCGCGCATGCGCCGCTCGCGCAGCGGCATCACATCGATCTCGGCTTCGAGGAGACCTGCGCGGCGACCGTCGTCGCCGACGTCGGCGCGCTGCGCGTGATGTTCGGCAACCTGCTCGACAACGCGGTGAAGTACACGCCCGACGGCGGCCGCATCGACGTGTCGCTGACGCGCGACGCGGCCGGCCGCGCGTGCGTGCAGATCGGCGACAGCGGGCCCGGTATCCCGGCCGACGAGCGCGAGCGCGTGTTCGACCGCTTCTACCGCGACAGCTCCGCGCGGGCGCGCGCCGACGTGTCGGGCAGCGGGCTCGGGCTCGCGATCGTCAAGCGCGTGGCGGCGCAGCAGGGCGCGACGGTGTCGCTCGGCGACGCAGCCGCAGGCGGCCTGCTCGTGAGCGTCGTGTTCGGCGACGCCGAGATGCCGGCGCAGCCTTCCGAATCCGCATGATGCAAGGCGCCGCGCGGGCGCCGGCGGTGGGCGGCGCCGGCCCGTGATCGGTGTAAACCGGGTCTATGCCTCGCTCGAGGTCGATTAAGCCTCCTTTAAGTCAGGGTCGTTACGCTGCGTCCTAACAAAGAGGAGGTCCTACGATGAACACTCGATTCCTTGCGCGCGGCGCCGTCGCGGTCGCCGTGGCGGCCGCCCTGTCCGCCGGCTATGTCGCGGGCACCCGCCACGCCGATCCGCAGATCATCACGCCTGCGCAGGCCGCTGCGCTGATGCCGGCCGAGGCCGCGGCGAAGACGGGCATTCCCGATTTCTCCGGGCTCGTCGAAACCTACGGCCCGGCGGTCGTGAACATCAGCGCGAAGCACGTCGTGAAGCAGGTGTCGCGACGCGTGCAGCAGCCGCAACTGCCGATGGATCCGAGCGATCCGTTCTACCAGTTCTTCAAGCACTTCTACGGCCAGGTGCCGGGCATGGGCGGCGATGCGCAGCCGGACGACCAGCCGAGCGCGAGCCTCGGTTCGGGCTTCATCGTCAGCGCCGACGGGTACATCCTCACGAACGCGCACGTGATCGACGGCGCGAACGTCGTCACGGTCAAGCTGACCGACAAGCGCGAGTACAAGGCGAAGGTCGTCGGCTCCGACAAGCAGTCCGATGTCGCGGTGCTGAAGATCGACGCGAGCGGCCTGCCGACCGTGAAGATCGGCGACCCGGGCCAGAGCAAGGTCGGCCAGTGGGTCGTCGCGATCGGCTCGCCGTACGGTTTCGACAACACGGTCACGTCCGGCATCATCAGCGCGAAATCGCGCGCGCTGCCCGACGAGAACTACACGCCGTTCATCCAGACCGACGTGCCGGTGAACCCCGGCAACTCGGGCGGCCCGCTGTTCAACCTGCAGGGTGAGGTGATCGGCATCAACTCGATGATCTACTCGCAGACGGGCGGCTTCCAGGGCCTGTCGTTCGCGATCCCGATCAATGAGGCGATCAAGGTCAAGGACGAGCTCGTGAAGACGGGCCACGTGAGCCGCGGCCGCCTCGGCGTCGCGGTGCAGGGGCTGAACCAGACGCTCGCGAGCTCGTTCGGACTGCAGAAGCCGGACGGCGCGCTCGTCAGCTCGGTCGACCCGAACGGCCCGGCCGCGAAGGCCGGCCTGCAGCCGGGCGACGTGATCCTGGGGGTGAACGGCTCGCCGGTGGCCGACTCCACGTCGCTGCCCGCGCAGATCGCGAACCTGAAGCCGGGCTCGAAGGCTGATCTGCAGGTGTGGCGCGACAAGTCGAAGAAGACGATCAGCGTGACGCTCGGCGCGATGACCGACGCGAAGCTGGCGTCGAACGACGGCGGCCCGGTCGAGCAGGGGCGCCTCGGCGTCGCGGTGCGGCCGCTCACGCCGCAGGAGCGCAGCGCCACCAACCTGTCGCACGGGCTGATCGTGCAGCAGGCCGGTGGCCCGGCCGCGACCGCGGGCATCCAGCCCGGCGACGTGATCCTCGCGGTCAACGGCCGCCCGGTCACGAACGCCGAGCAATTGCGCGAGGCAGTCAAGGGAGCGGGCAACAGTCTTGCTCTCCTGATTCAGCGCGATAATGCACAGATCTTCGTGCCGGTCGACCTGAGCTGACCGGCGGCCGTTGCGGGCCGGCCTCGCCGGCCCTCGCGGGCGCTGCCGGCGTTCGGCCCCGTGGTGCTGTGTTCCGACCCGAAAGGAGAGAGCCATGCAATATCTACGCAACGTGTCCCGAATTGCCGCCGCCGCGGCACTGGCCGCCGGCCTTATCGGCGCCGCGCCCGGCGCCTACGCGCAATCGGAGGGCTCGGACGGCTTGCCCGCAGCGAGCCAGCAGGGCGATGTCAGCTACGTGTCCGGCGGCATCGGCAAGGATCAATCGACAGCATTCGAGCATAGCGAAGCGGCGTGGCCGCTGGCGCTGCGTTTCACTGGCCAGGGCGGCGAATTCCTGGCCGACGTCCATGTGCGGATCGTCGATGCCAAGGGCACCGAAGTGCTGAAGACGGACGCACGCGGGCCGTACATGCTCGTGAAAGTGCCGCCGGGGCGCTACACCGTTCACGCGTCGTACCAAGGCAGCGACGAATCGCGCGCGGTCACGGTCGGGGCGAAGGGCGGCGCGAAGGCCGCGTTCCGGTGGAATACGCAATAGCGGATTGCGCGGGCCCGGTCCGGTCGCGCAATCGGGTGCAGTTTCGCCCATAATGAGAGCCACGGCCCCTGTGCCGTGGCTTTTTCGTTTCCTGCACCCGGCTTGCCCGCCGGGGCCGCCGCCCGGAGAAGAAACGATGTCCGATGCCGCCGACCCTCGCCTAGAAATCGTGCCGAACCGCCATCGCGTGCGCGTGATCCATCGCGGGATCACGTACGCCGACTCGCAGGGCGCACTGACCGTGCGCGAGACGGGCCTGCCGGACACCCATTACCTGCCGCGCGGCGACGTCAACATGCACCGGCTCGTGAAGTCGAGCGTCACGACGGCGTGTCCGCTACGTGGCCCGGCCGTGTATTTTCACCTGCAGACCGAAGACGGCGTGATCGAGAACGCCGCGTGGAGTTACGAGGAACCGGGGGAGGCCGCGTCCGCGCTCGCGCACTACGTCGCCTTCGATGTCGCACGGGTCGACAATCTCATCGAGACGTCCTGAGACGGCGTGGGTTCATCGGGGGAGGCATCATGGAACTGACCGACACGTTACGCGTACCGCTTGCGCCGGCTGTCGTGCGGGAGGCACTCGAGGATCTCGCGTTGCTGCGGGCGAGCTTCGACCATTGCGAATCGTTCGTGAAGCTCGCGCACGGTGAGTTCGCGCTGACGATCACGGTCCCGCTCGGCCCGCTGCGTGCGCGCTACGACGTGCGTGCGCATTCGGCGAGCGAACAGGGCGACGCGGAAGGGCAGCCGCGCCGCGTGCTCAACTTCAAGGCGCGGGCCGACGGCCTCGGCGCGCTGCGCGGGCAGGTCGAGCTCGTGCTGCTGCCGGACGACGACGAGGCCGCGACGCGCATCGAATACGTGGTGTGGGCGACGGCGAGCGGGCCGCTCGCCGAGCTGCCGGCGCGGCAGATCGAGAATGCGCTGCACGAGTGGACCGACGATTTCTTCCGCGAATTCTGCGCGGTCGTGCAGGCGAAGCACGGTCTCGTGCCGAACCGCGCGCGCTCGAGCCCGGTGCGTCGCCAGCATGTGTTCCTGCGGCCTGCGTCGCTGATGGCCGCGGCGAAGCGTCCGCTGCCGTCGCACCTCGGCGGCGCGCTGAGCGGCCGCGCGGCGAGCGCCGTTCATCATCGCGAATCCGGCCCGCTGCCTGTCTGGGCGTGGGCGGCGATCATCGTGTTCGTCGCGTTGCTGCTGTATGCGGCGCGCTGGATCAACGGCGCGTGAGCGGCCGCGCACGCTAGCGAGTTGCCCGGCCGAGCGCCGGCGGCACGGCGCGCACGCTAGCGCCGCGCGTCGGGCCCGGCGCCGCGAAATTCCCTCCGATAGGCCGACGGCGACGTGCCGAGCGCGCCCGCGAAATGCTGGCGCAGCGACACGCTCGACCCATAGCCGGCCGCCTGCGCGATCGCGTCGATCGATTGTCCGGTGGTTTCCAGCAGATGCTGCGCACGCGTGAGCCGCTCGGCTTGCAGCCACGCGGTGACGGTCATGCCCGTCGCCTGGCGGAAGTGGCGCGTGAACGTGCGCCGGCTCATCAGCACGCGTTCGGCGAGCGAATCCACACTGTGCGCGACGTCTAGATGCGCGCGCACCCAGTCGAGCAGGCCGGCGAGCCGCGCGTCGCGCGGATGCGCGGCGACGGGCTGCGGCACGTACTGCGCCTGCCCGCCCTGGCGGTGCGGCGGGATCACGAGACGGCGCGCGATCTGGTTCGCGGCGTCCGAGCCGAAGCGCCGCCGCACCACGTGCAGGCAGCAGTCGAGCCCCGCGGCGGTGCCGGCCGACGTCATCAGGTTGCCGTCGTCGACGTACAGCACGTCGGGGTCGAGCTTCACGCGCGGAAAGCGCTGCGCGAAGTCGTCGGCCCACGCCCAGTGCGTCGTGGCGGGGCGTCCGTCTAGCAGCCCGGCCGCGGCGAGCACGTACGCGCCGAGGCACAGGCCGACGACCTGCGCGCCGCGCGCGGCCGCCGCGCGTACCGCGTCGACCAGCACGTCCGGCGGCGCTTCGGCCGGATCGCGCCACGCCGGCACGATGACGATGTCCGCGTCGTCGAGTGCGTCGAGCCCGTGCGGCGCGGTGATCGTGAAGCCGCCCGTCGTCGCCAGCGGGCCGCGCTCGGCCGAGCACACGCGGAACTCGAACGCGGGCGCCGCGGCCGCATCGCGCTCCTTGCCGAACACGACGGACGGCACCGACAGGTGGAACGGGCTGATGCCGTCGTACGCGATCACGGCGACGACGGTCGGGGCTGGGGCAACGGACGACGCAGCGGCGCGCATGACGGGCTCCGGAATGGCGATGGCCCGATTCTATCGAAGAATGGCTATCGGGCCACTGTCGGCAAGCGCGATGCGATCCGACAATGCATCGCATCGCGCTGCTGTCCGCCCCGTTCCGGAGCGGGGCGGCGCGGCCAAACCCGGAGCCTGCCATGTCGAACGCCGTATCGTCTTCCGCTTCCCGCCGTGCCTTGATCGTGATCGATGTCCAGAACGAATACGTGACGGGCAACCTGCCGATCGAGTATCCGCCCATCGACACCTCGCTCGCGAACATCGGCCGCGCGATCGACGCCGCGCATGCGGCCGGCGTGCCCGTGATCGTGGTCCAGCACGTTGCGCCGGCGGGGGCGCCGATCTTCGCGCCCGGCACGGACGGCGTCGCGCTGCATCCGGTCGTCGCCGACCGGCCGCACGCGCACCTGATCGTGAAGGCGCAGGCCAGCGCGTTCGCCGGCACCGATCTCGCCGCGTGGCTCGACGCGCACGGCATCGACACGCTGTCGGTCGCCGGCTACATGACGCACAACTGCAATGCGGCGACGGTCTATCACGCGGCGCATGCGGGGCTCGCCGTCGAGTACCTGACGGACGCGACCGGCGCGTTGCCGTACGAGAACGAAGCGGGCGCGGCGAGCGCCGAGGAGATTCACCGTGCGTACACGGTGGTGTTCCAGTCGAATTTCGCGGCCGTGATGTCGACCGACGCGTGGATCGCGGGGCTCGGCGGCGCGGCGATGCCGACGCGCGATTCGGTGGCCGCGTCGAACCGGCGGGCCCGCGCGCAACGCGCGAAGGCGGCCTGAGCGAATCGGGGGAAAGTAGAGGAATCGATCGGGCGGCGCGGCGCCGGCCGCCCGCGCATGGCCGGATCGCCCGGCCGCTGACGATGAAACGGCGCACGTCGCGCCGTCGGCGGGACGCCCGTCAGTCGCCCGTCTTCAGCATCGCCGGGCTGTAGCGCAGCATGTCGAAGCAGCCGTCGACGAGTTTTTCCGCATGCTCCTCGGCGTCGATTTCGTCGGGCAGCATCAGCATGTCGCGCACGAAACCGCTGACGAGCGTGTGCAGCATCAGCGTCGCGCGCCACGTGTCGAGCCGCTCGGGCAGCAGCTTGAGCCGGACGGCGACCGCGAGATCCGCATCGATCGCGTGCAGCGCCTCGCTCATCCCCGCGCGGTTGCGCTGCAGCAGCGGCTCCATGTCCGCGACGTATTCGCACTTCATGAACAGGATGCTGAACACGCGTCGCAACTGCGAGTCGCGCTGCACGCCGAGCAGGCACCAGATCAGAATCTTGCGGATCGTGTCGAGCGGATTGCCGCCGGGCGCGTCGTGCGGCATTCGCTTGAGCTCGTCGATCGGCAGGAACACGCGGTCGAACATCGCATCGAACAGCTCGCTCTTGTTCGCGAAATGCCAATAGATCGCGCCGCGCGTCACGCCGGCGTGCTGGGCGATGTCCGCGAGCGACGTGTGCGACACGCCCTTCTCGAAGAACACGTGCTCGGCGGCATCGAGAATGCGGTTGCGCGTCTCGAGCGCCTCCTCCTTGGTACGTCTGACCATGTGCAGGCCTGAATGGAACGATCGTAGGTGAATATAGGGTCTGCAACCCTCGTCGCCGTCTCCGGGAGCCGCTATGCTCTCGATTGGAAATAATTCGTAAGATTAGGCGGGTCGCGACGGGCGATCGGGCTTTTTACATACATTCGTGAATGTATATACAATACCACCCTACGATCGAATGACCCAAGTGGCAATCAGTTAATATCCCACTCTGCTGATTCCCGCCAAGTACCATCCGCAGTTCGCGGCATCTCGTCGGCATGGAGGTCTCGTGCCGACTTGCTGTATCCAGCAGTCCCGTAATTCAGGTGTTCGATCTGCGCCGCGAGGCGCATCCGTGTTGCGCTCCCGCGGGGCGCTGCACTCATTCCATTGGTTACAAACAGAGGTCGCTCCATGCGCGTCGAACGGGTTCCATACCGCTTGATCACTGTCGCGGCAGCCGCGGTTTTCCTGGCTGCCTGCGGAAAAAAAGAATCGGCACCGCCGCCGCAAACGCCGGAAGTCGGTGTCGTCACCGTCCAGCCGCAAGCCGTCCCGGTCTTCACCGAACTGCCGGGCCGCACCAGCGCCTTCCTCGTCGCGCAAGTGCGTGCACGGGTCGACGGCATCGTGCTGCGCCGTGAATTCACCGAAGGCGGCGACGTCAAGGCCGGCCAGCGCCTCTACAAGATCGACCCGGCACCGTACATCGCTCAACTGAACAGCGCGAAGGCGACGCTCGCGAAGGCGCAGGCGAACCTCGTCACGCAGAACGCGCTCGTCGCGCGCTACAAGGTGCTGGTGGCCGCGAACGCGGTCAGCAAGCAGGAATACGACAACGCGGTGGCCACGCAAGGCCAGGCCGCGGCGGACGTCGCGGCCGGCAAGGCAGCGGTCGATACCGCGCAGATCAACCTCGGCTATACGGACGTCGTGTCGCCGATCAGCGGCCGCGTCGGCATTTCGCAGGTCACGCCGGGCGCCTACGTGCAGGCGAGCCAGGCGACGTTGATGTCGACGGTGCAGCAGCTCGATCCGGTCTATGTCGACCTGACGCAGTCGAGCCTCGACGGGCTGAAGCTGCGCCAGGACGTGCAGAGCGGCCGCCTGAAGACGAGCGGCCCGGGCGCGGCGAAGGTGTCGCTGATCCTCGAGGACGGCAAGACCTATTCCGACGCCGGCAAGCTGCAGTTTTCCGACGTCACGGTCGACCAGACGACGGGCTCGGTGACGATCCGCGCGGTATTCCCGAACCCGGGCCGCGTGCTGCTGCCCGGGATGTTCGTGCGCGCACGGATCGAGGAAGGCGTGAACGAGAACGCGTTCCTGGTGCCGCAGATCGGCGTCACGCATGACGCGAAGGGCCAGCCGGTCGCGCTGGTCGTGAACGCGAGCAACAAGGTCGAGCCGCGTCCGCTGAAGACGACCGGCATGCAAGGTCAGAACTGGATCGTCGAAGGCGGCCTGCAAGCGGGCGACCGCGTGATCGTGCAGGGCGTCGAGAAGGTTCGTCCGGGCGCGACGGTGAAGTCGGTCGCCGCGCAGTTGCCGGCCGCCGACGCCGCATCGGGTGCAGCCGTATCCGCCGCGCCGGCCGCTGCCGCGTCGGGCGCCGCTGTGTCGGGCGCTGGTGCGTCGGGTGCTGCCGCTTCGGGTGCCGCCGCATCGGGCGCAGCGCCGGCGAGCGCCGCCGCCGCTTCGAGCGCGAAATAACAGGGAGCCTGTTTCATGGCAAAGTTTTTTATCGATCGCCCGATCTTCGCGTGGGTGATCGCCATCATCCTGATGCTGGCCGGGGTCGCGGCGATCTTCACGCTGCCGATCTCGCAGTATCCGACGATCGCGCCGCCATCGATCCAGATCACCGCGAACTACCCGGGCGCTTCCGCGAAGACCGTGGAAGACACGGTGACGCAGGTGATCGAGCAGCAGATGAGCGGTCTCGACAACTTCCTGTATATGTCGTCGACGAGTGACGACTCGGGCAACGCGACGATCACGCTGACCTTCGCGCCGGGCACCAACGCCGACATCGCGCAGGTCCAGGTGCAGAACAAGCTGTCGCTCGCGACGCCGGTTCTGCCGCAGGTCGTGCAGCAGCTCGGTCTGTCGGTGACGAAGTCGAGCAGCAGCTTCCTGCTGGTGCTCGCCTTCAACTCCGAAGACGGCAGCATGAACAAGTACGACCTCGCGAACTTCGTGGCGTCGCACGTGAAGGATCCGATCAGCCGGTTGAACGGCGTCGGTACCGTCACGCTGTTCGGCTCGCAGTACGCGATGCGGATCTGGCTCGACCCGACCCGCCTGACGAACTACGGCCTCACGCCGGTCGACGTGTCGAGCGCGATCGCCGCGCAGAACGTGCAGATCGCGGGCGGCCAGATCGGCGGCACGCCGGCCAAGCCGGGCACCGTGCTGCAGGCGACGATCACCGAATCGACGCTGCTGCAGACGCCCGAGCAGTTCGGCAACATCCTGCTGAAGGTCAACCAGGACGGCTCGCAGGTTCGCCTGAAGGACGTCTCGAAGATCGAGCTCGGCGGCGAAAACTACAACTTCGACACGAAGTACAACGGTCAGCCGACCGCGGCACTCGGTATCCAGCTCGCGACCAACGCGAACGCGCTCGCGACCGCGAAGGCCGTGCGCGCGAAGATCGACGAGCTCGCACCGTTCTTCCCGCACGGCCTCGTCGTGAAGTATCCGTACGACACGACGCCGTTCGTGAAGCTGTCGATCGAGGAAGTGGTCAAGACGCTGCTCGAAGGCATCGTGCTCGTGTTCCTCGTGATGTATCTGTTCCTGCAGAACCTGCGGGCGACGATCATCCCGACGATCGCGGTGCCGGTGGTGCTGCTCGGCACGTTCGCGATCATGTCGATGGTGGGCTTCTCGATCAACACGCTGTCGATGTTCGGCCTCGTGCTAGCAATCGGCCTGCTGGTGGACGATGCGATCGTGGTGGTGGAGAACGTCGAGCGGGTGATGGCGGAAGAGGGGCTGTCACCGAAGGAGGCGACCCGCAAGGCGATGGGCCAGATCACCGGCGCACTCGTCGGCGTGGCGCTCGTGCTGTCCGCGGTGTTCGTGCCGGTCGCGTTCTCCGGCGGTTCGGTCGGCGCGATCTATCGTCAGTTCTCGCTGACGATCGTGTCGGCGATGGTGCTGTCGGTGCTGGTCGCGTTGATTCTGACGCCCGCCCTGTGCGCGACGATCCTCAAGCCGATCCCGCAGGGCCATCACGAAGAGAAGAAGGGCTTCTTCGGCTGGTTCAACCGCACGTTCAACAACAGCCGCGAGAAGTACCACGTCGGCGTGCACCACGTGATCAAGCGCTCGGGCCGCTGGCTCATCATCTATCTGGTCGTGATCGTCGCCGTCGGGCTGCTGTTCGTGCGCCTGCCGAAGTCGTTCCTGCCCGATGAAGACCAGGGCCTGATGTTCGTGATCGTGCAGACGCCGTCGGGTTCGACGCAGGAAACGACCGCGCGCACGCTCGCGAACATTTCCGACTACCTGCTGAAGGACGAGAAGGAAATCGTCGAATCGGCGTTCACGGTCAACGGCTTCAGCTTCGCCGGCCGCGGCCAGAACTCCGGTCTGGTGTTCGTGCGACTGAAGGACTACTCGCAGCGTCAGCACGCGAACCAGAAGGTCCAGGCGCTGATCGGCCGGATGTTCGGCCGCTACGCGGGCTACAAGGACGCGATGGTGATCCCGTTCAACCCGCCGTCGATTCCGGAACTCGGCACGGCCGCCGGCTTCGACTTCGAGCTGACGGACAACGCCGGTCTCGGCCACAACGCGCTGATGGCCGCGCGTAACCAGCTGCTCGGGATGGCCGCGAAGGACCCGACGCTGCAGGGCGTGCGTCCGAACGGGCTGAACGATACGCCGCAGTACAAGGTCGACATCGATCGCGAGAAGGCGAACGCGCTCGGCGTGACGGCGGAGGCGATCGACCAGACGTTCTCGATCGCGTGGGCGTCGAAGTACGTGAACAACTTCCTCGACACCGACGGCCGGATCAAGAAGGTGTACGTGCAATCGGACGCGCCGTTCCGGATGACGCCGGAAGACCTGAACGTCTGGTACGTGCGCAACGGGTCGGGCGGGATGGTGCCGTTCGGCGCGTTCGCGACCGGTCACTGGACGTACGGTTCGCCGAAGCTCGAGCGCTACAACGGCGTGTCGGCGATGGAAATCCAGGGTCAGGCCGCACCGGGCAAGTCGACCGGTCAGGCGATGACCGCGATGGAAGGGCTCGCGAAGAAGCTGCCGGTCGGTATCGGCTATTCTTGGACCGGCCTGTCGTTCCAGGAAATCCAGTCCGGCTCGCAGGCGCCGATCCTGTATGCGATCTCGATCCTGGTCGTGTTCCTGTGTCTCGCGGCGCTGTATGAAAGCTGGTCGATTCCGTTCTCGGTGATCATGGTGGTGCCGCTCGGCGTCGTCGGCGCACTGCTCGCGGCGACGATGCGCGGCCTCGAGAACGACGTGTTCTTCCAGGTCGGCCTGTTGACCACGGTGGGCTTGTCCGCGAAGAACGCGATTCTGATCGTCGAGTTCGCGCGCGAACTGCAGATGACGGAGAAGATGGGGCCGATCGAGGCCGCGCTGGAAGCGGCGCGCCTGCGGCTGCGTCCGATCCTGATGACGTCGCTCGCGTTCATTCTCGGTGTGATGCCGCTCGCGATCAGTAACGGCGCGGGTTCGGCGAGCCAGCACGCGATCGGCACCGGCGTGATCGGCGGGATGATCACGGCGACGTTCCTCGCGATCTTCATGATCCCGATGTTCTTCGTGAAGATTCGCGCGATCTTCAGCGGCGAGAAGGAAGACGTCGACGAGGCGCTGCGCCTGGCTCAGGAGCACTCGCACCACGAAGAGAAGCCGGGCAACGGCGACGAAGGCAACAAGGGACAGTGATGATGCAAAAACACGCTTTGACTGCAATCGCGGTCGCGCTCCTTGCCACGGGCTGCACGATGGCGCCGCATTACAAGCGGCCCGACGCACCCGTCGCGCAGGCGTACCCGGCCGACGGCGTCTATGCGACGCAGCCGGGTGCTGCCGGCGCGCGCAGCGCGAACGGCCAGGCGGCGACCGCCATCGGCTGGCGCGAATTCTTCGTCGATCCGCGCCTCCAGCGGCTGATCGAGATCGCGCTGAAGAACAACCGCGACCTGCGCGTCGCGGTGCTGAACATCGAGGCGGCGCGCGCGCAGTACCAGATCACGCGCGCCGGCCTGTTCCCGACGCTCGACGGCACGGGCACCGGCAGTATCCAGCGCGTGCCGCAGGGCCTTTCGCAGACCGGTGCGCCGTACATCTCGCGCGCCTACAACGTCGGCCTGTCCGCGTCGTGGGAGCTCGACCTGTTCGGCCGCGTGCAGAGCCTGAAGGACCAGGCGCTCGCGCAGTACCTGTCGACGTCGTATGCACGGCAGGCCACCGAGATCTCGCTGGTGTCGCAGGTCGCGGATCAGTACCTGACGCTGCTGTCGACCGACGACCTGCTGAAGGTCACGGAAAACACGCTGAAGACCGCGCAGGCGTCGTACGACCTGACCAAGCTGCAGTTCGACAACGGCACGGGCTCCGAGCTCGAGCTGCGTCAGGCGCAGACGGTGGTCGAGCAGGCGCTGTCGAACCAGCAGGCGCAGGCGCGCGCGCGTGCGCAGGCATTGAATGCGCTGGTGCTGCTGATCGGCGAGCCGCTCCCCGACGATCTGCCCGCGGGCATGCCGCTCGACGCGCAGAACCTGCTGACGGACGTGCCGGCCGGCCTGCCGTCGGACCTGCTGACGCGTCGCCCCGACGTGATGCAGGCCGAGCAGACGCTGCTGGCCGCGAACGCGAACATCGGCGCGGCACGCGCGGCGTTCTTCCCGCGTATCTCGCTGACGGGCGCGTTCGGCACCGGCAGCCCGACGCTCGGCGGGCTGTTCAAGGCCGGGACGGCCGCATGGTCGTTCGCGCCGCAGATCACGATGCCGATCTTCGAGGGCGGGCAGAACATCGCGAACCTGAACCTCGCGAACGTGCAGAAGCGCATCGAGATCGCCAACTACGAGAAGGCGATCCAGTCGGCGTTCCGCGAAGTGTCGGACGGGCTGGCGGCACGCGGCACGTACGACCAGCAGATCGCCGCGCTCCAGCGCAACGAGCACGCGCAGCAGCGTCGTTTCGATCTGTCGGACCTGCGCTACAAGAACGGGGTCGACAGCTACCTGTCGGTGCTGACCGCGCAAACCGATCTGTACACCGCGCAGCAGTCGCTGATCAACGCGCGTCTGGCCCGCTGGACGAACCTGGTCGACCTGTACCGCGCACTGGGCGGCGGGTGGATCCAGCAAGCCGGCGAGACGCCGCGCGCGCCGGACCAGACGGTCGACTACGACAAGGCGGCCGCACCGGCGCCTGCGTCGGCGGCCGCGACGAACGGGTAAGCACGGCGGCGGGCAGGGGCGGGCGACCGCACCGGTTCGCTGAAGTCGCGGTCCCCGGATGCGACAACGCCACGGACGAAAGTCCGTGGCGTTTCTTTTTGGGCGGCCGGTTTGTCGCGACCGCATCGCCATCATCGGCATTACCATCATCCCCGCTGCGGTTCTCCGCAGCAAAGCAAAACGCCACGGCTTGCCGTGGCGTTTTTCGTTTGCCGTGTCGCGCCGGGCGTCCGGCGCGGACCGATCAGTGATGCACGTCGGCCGGGCGCCCGTCGAAGTCATGTCCTGCGCGGCGGATCTCGCAGCGCGCGTCCTTCTCGCCCTTCACGCCGTTGAACACGATGTTCAGGATCACGGCGGAGGCCGACGCGAGCAGGATGCCGCTGTGCAGGATCGGTGCGAGCGCGGGCGGCAGCTTCGAGAAGAAGTGCGGCGACACGACCGGCACGAGGCCCATGCCGACGCTCACCGCGACGATGAACAGGTTGTGCGTGTTGTTCACGAAGTCGACCTTCGACAGCACCTTGATGCCGTTGGCCGCCACCATCCCGAACATCACGATGCCCGCGCCGCCGAGCACGAACGGCGGCACCGACGCGACGACTTGCGCCATCTTCGGAAACAGGCCGAGCAGCACGAGAATCACGCCGCCCGTCGCGCAGACGTACCGGCTCTTCACGCCCGTCACGCCGATCAGGCCGACGTTCTGCGAGAACGACGTGTGCGGGAACGAGTTGAAGATGCCGCCGATCAGCGTGCCGAGGCCGTCGACGCGCAGGCCGCGCACGAGGCGGTCCTGGTTGACCGGACGATCGACCATGTCGCCGACCGCGAGGAACATGCCGGTCGATTCGATGAACGTGACGAACATCACCGTGACCATCGTCGCGATCGACAGCGGGTCGAAGTGCGGCAGGCCGAAGTGGAACGGCATCACGAAGCCCACCCACGGTGCGAGCGCCACGCCGTCGGTATTCACGCGGCCGACCGCAAACGCGATCACGAAGCCGGCGACGATGCCGAGCAGCACCGAGATGTTCGCGAGGAAGCCGCGGCCGAACTTGTTGATCAGCAGGATCAGCGTGAGCACGAGCAGCGACAGGCCGAGGTAGACGGGGCTGCCGTATTCGGGATTGCCGACGCCGCCGGCGGCCCAGTTGATCCCGACTTCCATCAGCGACAGCCCGATCACCGCGATCACGGTGCCGACCACGACCGGCGGGAAGAACCGCAGCAGCTTGCCGATCATCGGCGCGAGCACGATGCCGATGATGCCGGCCGCGATGGTCGAGCCGAAGATGTCGAGAATGCCGAGGCCGGGGTTGGTGCCGATCGCGATCATCGGGCCGACCGCGGCGAACGTGCAGCCCATGATGACGGGCAGGCGGATCCCGAAGATCCACAGGCCGAGCGTCTGGATCAGCGTGGCGATGCCGCACGAAAACAGATCGGCGCTGATCAGGAACGCGATCTGGTCTTTCGGCAGCTTCAGCGCGCCGCCGACGATAAGCGGCACGGCGACGGCGCCGGCGTACATGACGAGGACGTGCTGGAGACCAAGCGTTACAAGCTTGCCGGTCGGCAGCACCTCATCGCACGGATGGACCGTGTTCGATTGCATCTGTCTCACTCCATGATCTTGTTTTCGGGGTGGTACGAAGTTATGCGGAATGCACCATCGCAACAAGAGCACTGGGTTCTATTCCGCTCTTTGCAGGTTCGATATGCCGGTTCGGCATGCAACAGGGGGAAGATCATCGGGAAACACCGCTGGAGTGAGGTTCCCCGGTTTTATAGCCCTTCAAAATAGTGCGGGCCCCCATGTCAAATATCGTCGGCTTTATGGTGTGTATCGGCGCGCCGGCATAGTGGCAAAAACGACCTGCGAAAAATCGCGCCGGGTTAACCCGCGAGCGGCCGTTTTCACGCGCAAGATGCAGCCTCGTGAAGCCCGCCGCGCGCGGCCGCGTTTTCGCATTACCGCGGCGGCATACGCGGCGCAAATCGGGGGCGTGTGCCGCGATCCCGCTATCATCGACATCCGTTTACTCGACTACGCCATTCAGCCATGCGCCTGCTCGGAATCGACCTCGGTACCGGCTCCGTCAAACTCGTCTCGCTCGATGCCGACGGCGTCGAGCGCGCGGTTGCGAGCGAACCCTATGCGTTGTCTTCGCCGCAGCCCGGCTGGGCCGAAATCGCGCCCGACGTGTGGTGGCAGGCGCTCGTGCGCGCCGCTGCGCGGCTGCCGGCCGCCGAGCGCGAGCAGGTCGCCGCGATCGGCTTCTCCGGCCAGATGCATGGCGTCGTGCTGATCGACGCGGCCGGACAGCCGGTGCGGCCCGCGCTGTTGTGGCCCGACACGCGCGCGGTGCGTGAAGCGGACGCGGCCGACTGGCCGGGCGCCGGATTGCCCGTCGCCGGATTGCCCGTCGCACCGAATCCCGTCGCGCCCGGCATGGCGGGCCCGCTGTTGCGCTGGCTCGCCGCACACGAACCGCAGGCGCTGCGTGCCGCGCGCTGGGCCGTGCAGCCGAAGGACTGGCTGCGCATCGCACTGGGCGGCGACGTCGCGGCCGACCCGAGCGATGCGTGCGCGACTGCGCTCGCGACGCCGGACGGCGCGTGGGATACGGCGCTGATCGACGCGCTGGGCCTGCCGGCCGACCGCTTCGCACCGGTGCAGCCGTCGAGCGCGCGCTGCGGCGTGCTCGCCGCGACGGCCTCGGCGGCACTCGGGCTGCCGGCCGGCGTGCCGCTGGCGACCGGGGCGGCCGATACCGCGTGCGCGGCGCTCGGCAGCGGGCTCGTCGCGGCCGGCGACGCGCTGCTGACCACCGGCAGCGGCGGCCAGATCGTCGTGCTCGCCGATCGCTTGCCGCCCGCGCGGCGCGGGCTGCATCGCTATCGCACGGCGGCCGGCGGCGGCTATTACACGATGGCCGCGATGCAGAACGTCGGCATTGCGCTCGAGGCGGTGCGCGGCTGGCTCGGCTATGACGGCTGGCCGGCGGCGTACGACGACGCGTTCGCGCAGCCGCCGTCCGAGCGGCTCTGCTTCCTGCCGTACCTGACGGGCGAGCGCTCGCCGTGGATGAATCCTGATGCGCGCGGCGGCTGGCTCGGTCTCGGGCTCGGTGACACGCGCGGCGCGATGATGCGCGCCGCCTTCGAAGGCGTCGCGTTCGCGTTGCGCGCGGGGCTCGATGCGATCCGCGACGCGAACCCGGCCGATCCGGTGACGACGCTGCGCCTCGCCGGCGGCGGCTCGGTCGATCCGCGCTGGCGCCAGTTGCTCGCCGATGCGCTCGGCGCCTCGCTCGACGCGGTCGATTGCCCGAACGCCGCGACGCGGGGCGCCGCGCTGCTCGCGGGCGTCGCGATCGGGCACTGGCGCGAAGACGCGCTGCGCACGCTGGCGCCGGCTGCGTCACCGGTCGCCGCGCCGCGCGACGATCGCGCGCTGGCCGCCCGCCATGCGCGTTTCGTCGATCTGTATGCGCGAACGGATGCGTGGTTCACGACCGGCGTTTAAACTCGGGCACTTGTCCTGTTGCGACGGCGGTGACGCATCGCGGCAAGCCGGCGACTGTTTCGCGCACGCGACGGGCGGCGGGATCGGGGATCATGGCGGGCACGGTTTCGCCGTGTCGCGCGGCACGGCCTGGCCCGGCCTGACACGCACGCGCTGCCGGCCGGGAAGCTCGACGACGGCTTCGACTCGATGAAGACGGGCGAATCGATTCGCCCGATCGTGCTGTATTGAACGGAAGGGAACCCCATGCTCGAACTCGTTTCTTCGCATGCTTGCCACGGTGGCGAGCAACGCTTCTATCGCCACGATTCGAAGGCCATCGGCCTGCCGATGAAGTTCTCGGTGTACCTGCCGCCGCAGGCGGCGCACGGCCGCGTGCCGGCGCTGTTCTACCTCGCGGGGCTCACGTGCACCGAGGAGACGTTCGCGATCAAGGGCGGCGCGCAGCAGTACGCGGCGCAGCACGGCCTCGCGCTGGTGATGCCCGATACGAGCCCGCGCGGCGCGGACGTGCCGGGCGAGGCCGATGCGTGGGATTTCGGCGTCGGCGCGGGCTTCTATGTCGACGCGACGCAAGCGCCGTGGTCGACGCATTACCGGATGGAGTCGTACGTGACGGGCGAGCTGCGCGAACTCGTCGCGGCCGAGCTGCCGATCGACGGCGCGCGGCTCGGGATCTTCGGCCACTCGATGGGCGGGCACGGCGCGCTGACGCTTGCGCTACGCCATCCCGACCTGTACCGGTCGGTGTCGGCGTTCGCGCCGATCGCCGCGCCGACGCGCTGCCCGTGGGGCGAGAAGGCATTCTCCGGCTACCTCGGCGCCGACCGCGACGCGTGGAAGCAGCACGACGCGAGCGAACTCGTCGCGCGTGCGGATGCGCCGAAGTTCGCGGACGGCATCCTCGTCGACCAGGGTCTCGCCGATCAGTTCCTCGCGAACCAGTTGAACCCCGACGTGTTCGAAGCCGCATGCGCGAAGGCCGGCCAGCCGCTGACGCTGCGCCGACACGCGGGCTACGACCACGGCTACTACTTCATCTCGACGTTCATCGCCGATCACATCGCGCATCATGCGCGCGTGCTGGCGCGTTAGTGCGACAAACTGGCCGGGCCAGTTCGCGTCATCGGGTGGCATGGTGCTTCGCCTTTCGCAGCATGCGCAAGGCGAGCCATGTCATCGACATCACGACCGCCAGTGCTATCAGCAAATGCACGATGATCACGAGATCGTCGCCGGCCTCGCCGTCCCAGAATCCGGGAGTGTGCGTGACGAGCCACGCCCACGCATGCTCCGGTATCGGTAGTGCGAACGACTCGTGGGTCAGGCACAGCCTTGCAAGCAGCACTGACGCTACAAGTACCCATGCGGTTATTGCGGCTCGGTACACGACTCGCTTCATCTGACCGTAACCATGCCGTATGCCCGCAGCGAGGAGCCGGGGATCGAAAAGGGCTTCTGCGAGATCAGCAAGCTGCCTGAAAAGGCTGGAAAGGACATGCTCCGCATTGCAGAACGCTCATGTTCTGATCGTTCAGTTCGAATTTGCATTGGAGCATGGTAGGTATCGCTCAGCATGATTGAGTGCCGAGAATGCTGCCATGGTCAATGCAGTGCGCACAATTTGACCGGTACGAAATATATCGGGGGCGTCGACAAGCGCGGCGACGCGTTTGCCGAGAGTCGGCTGATTGTCATGTGCGACGCCGCAACAGGCTCGCGCCGTACACCAGCGCGGACAGCGCGGTGATCCGGAAGCTCGTCGGCCAGTGCCGGCGCTGTTCTACCTCGCGGGGCTCACGTGCACCGAGGAGACGTTCGCGATCAAGGGCGGCGCGCAGCAGTGCGCGGCGCAGCACGGCCTCGCGCTGGTGATGCCTGATACGAGCCCGCGCGGCGCGGACGTGCCGGGCGAGGCCGATGCGTGGGATTTCGGCGTCGGCGCGGGCTTCTATGTCGACGCGACGCAAGCGCCGTGGTCGACGCATTACCGGATGGAGTCGTACGTGACGGGCGAGCTGCGCGCGCCGACCGCGACGCGTGGAAGCAGCACGACGCGAGCGAACTCGTCGCGCGCGAGGATGCGCCGAAGTTCGCCGACGGCATCCTCGTGGACCAGGGTGCCGCCGACCCGTTCCTCGCGAACCAACTGAACCCCGACGTGTTCGAGGCCGCATGCGTGAAGGCCGACTAGCCGCCGACGCTGCGCCGACACGCAGGCTACGACCACGGCTACTACTTCATCTCGACGTTCATCGCGGAGCACATTGAGCATCACGCGCGAGTGCTCGGGCGCTGAGCTGTCGGACGCCATGTCGTTCTGCACCGGTGGGGGCGACGTGGCGTGTCATTCGTCGCCAGATACGCAAGGCCAGCCATACCGCCGGGATGGGATGGCATATGCATGCAGCAAACGCGCGACGACAAGCAGAAATCGTCTGCGGGCCTTTGCTCTTCCGGAAACCATTTACAAGCATGAACGGCGCAGACCCCCGCTTTCCGGAAGGTCATGCAAACACTTTAACGCATCGTCGATCTCCACGCCGACGGCATGCGTATGACAGGCATGAAGTAGCGTCAGCCACCAAACATCGCATATCGCTGAAAATTCGTACCGGTTCTATGGCCAATCGAATGGTCTCGCTCAATAATGGCCAACAATTTAATCATTGAGACATTTACTCGAGCAAGGGCTGATCCGGATGGCGGAAATGGTTTGCGACGTATCAAATAATTCGCCGAGCTGGGGATTGATCAATCTGTTTGCGTGGAAACTTGTGCCTGAACGATGGAATGGTGGTGTGAAGCATATCCAGACGTTCAAAGATGCGTGGGTCGTGCACAACAAGCCGTACATCAGGGCGGCAGCGGGACGAAACAGCTTGCCCCCGGAAATGCTCGCAGGCGTATGCTGGATCGAGGTTGGCGGAGACCCGGAATTCATCGATCGCGTTGCATTCGAGGTGCGCGCGTTCGACTGGACCGGCCCGCCATTCGTCGACAAGCATCTGACGCTCACGCGTCATCCCGCGATGACGTCATTTGGTCCCGTCAGCATGCAGCTTCGCACGGCAGCACAAACACTCGGCATGGACCCGCTTAAAATGTCCGCCCCGCAATTCCGAGGTCTGGCCGATTGCCTTCAGCGCGATATCTTCAATATCAATCTGGTTGCGCGTCATCTCCGGCAATTGGCGGAGCGTGACGGATTCGAATTTCCATTTTCGGTCGATCAGCTTCGGATCATCGGCGCTCGATACAATCGAGGGAGTGGATTGTCTCTTGAGCAGATCAGACAAAATACCAGCTACGGCGATTTTATCGTTAAGCACTGGCAGCGTTTCGTTCGGCTCATGCAGTAAATGCTTAGGGTACCAACATGACTCGCCTAATCCATTTCGCCATTCATGCCGCGTGTGTCGTCGGCTTGCTTGTCGTTGTCGCGATCACCGGGAACCAGTACGCGTGGATGCATGAAATCGATCCATCCGTCGCGATCGGCGCAATCAACGACGAAGCAGGCGACCGGAGGCTCGCAGCATATGTGCTCCTGATCGTCGTTGCCGTCACCCAAGTCGTGTTGCTCGCGAGATCCGGGGGCGTCGGTCGCAGACCCTGGGTCAGCTTCCTGATTCTCGCGGCAACGGGCGCATGCGCATGGAGAGCGAGCCTGTGACTTCGGCGGCAGGCCCGGCGCGTCACCGAGGCCTGCGCAACAGGCTCGCCCTATCCTCGGGCACTCAATGGGCGGTCAAATGCAGGAGATACAGAACATGCAGATGGGGCGTCGCTGCCGTACGCCGAATTCTCGACGCAATCGGATACAGACAACGTCAGGCACTTCCAGAAAGTCAGGCGCGATCGCTAGCGACATTCGTCGGAATTCTGCAGAAGTTCTTCTTTAGCGACACCCTTGTAGGACATCTTGAACTCCTGGGGCAACCGGGGAGGGGAAGATTTGCCCGGGGAATGTCGGCTTGTCGCTTGTCAGGGAGCTACGCGCGTCGACGGGATTGGGGGCGCCGTGAGCACCGTGCACCGCTGGACGCTGGCGAGAGTGGCTTCTGTCATTGCCGCCATCTCGCTGCTATACATAGGCTACGTCAGATCGTATCTTGACCGCGAGACGCAAACGACTCTGTTCATCAAGCGATACCCGACGTTCCAGATGGAATTCCTTGATCCGTTTGCAAACAAAGGAGACGACGTACTGGTTGAATCGTTGTCGACGGTCGAGCGCGCCAGATTTGCCGACTATTGCAAGTATCGATTCGGAATGGCCGATCGCAGTTCACAGACCCTGGAAAAATGCAAGGCAGAGATTCCACGCTACTTGCAACGGTCAAGCGCGCCGTGGTGATCCATTCTGTCGAGTCCCGCGATGGTCGTCGCGGGACCGTTCACTGCATTTAGTTTCGAGCTTTCACGAGCAAACTCGCCCCATACACAATCGCCGACAACGCCGTAATCCAGAAGCTCGTCGGCCAGTCGGTATGATACGCGAGCGTGATCCCGAGCCACGCTTCGAACAGCGCGAACAACGCGGCGAGCAGCACGCCGGTCGACAGCCGCGTCGACACGTTCTGCGCGGCCGCGGCCGGCCCGACCAGCAGCGTGAACACCAGCAGCACGCCGACGATCTGCGTCGCCGCGGCCACCGCGAGCGCGCATACCGCGAGGAACAGCATCGACACCGTGCGCAGCGACACGCCCTTGGCTTCGGCCAGTTCGGGCTGCAGCGATGCAAACAGCAGCGGCCGCGCGATCAGTGCGAGCGCGACGAGGCTTATCGCGCCGATGCCGGCCAGCACCGCGAGCGTGTCGCGGCTGACCGCGAGCACGTTGCCGAACAGCAGCGAGGTGACCTGCGTCGCGAACGACGTGTAGAAGTGCAGGAACAGCAGCCCGAAGCCGAGCGCGCCGGACAGCACCACGCCGATCGCGACGTCGCGGCCCGCGAGCCGTTCGCCGAGCGCGCCCATCCCGATGCCGGCCGCGAGCGTGAAGCCGACCATCCCCCACATCGGCGAGATGCCGAGCAGCACCGCGCCGGTCGCGCCGGTGAAGCCGACGTGCGACAGCGCGTGGCCGGCGAAGGTTTGTCCGCGCAGCACCAGGAAGTAGCCGACGATGCCCGCAAGCACCGCGACGATCCCCGACGCGGCGAACGCGTTGATCATGAAGTCGTATTCAAACATCGTGCGAATGCCCGGGATGAGCGTGTCCGTGGTGGTGATGGCCGTGGCCGCCGCCACCGCCGTGCGAGTGGCCGTCGTCGTCCTCGTGTTCGTGATCGTGCTTCTCGACTTCGACGTCGCCCGACATCACGAAGATCTTGCCGTTCACGCGCATCACGTCGATCGGCGAGCCGTAGAGTCGCGACAGCACCGGCTTGGTGATCACCTCGTCGACGGTGCCGAGCGCCGCGACGCCGTTGCCGAGATACAGCACGCGGTCGAGCGCGTTCAGGAGCGGATTCAGTTCGTGCGCGGAAAACAGCACGGTGATGCCGAGCTCGCGCTGCACGTTGCGCACAAGTTCGACGACGCCGCGCTGGTGGTTCGGGTCGAGGCTGATCAGCGGCTCGTCGAGCAGCAGCAGCTTCGGGCTGCCGAGCAGGCATTGCGCGAGCAGCAGCCGCTGCCGCTCGCCGCCCGACAGCTCCGACAGCGGCCGGCGCGCGAGCGCCGCGCCGCCGACGAGCTCGAGCACGCGCTCGACGTCGCGCCGCGTCGCCGCGTTCGGGTGCGGCAGCCCCCAGCGATGGCCGTCGGCGGCCATCGCGACGAAGTCGTAGCCGCGCATCCGGCGATTCGCGAGGCCGCTCCTGATCTGCGGCATGTAGCCGATCGACGCGTTGCCGCGCACGACCGGCACGCCGCCGACCGACAGCGTGCCGCCCGAGACGGGCACGAGGCCGAGCACCGCGCGCATCAGCGTCGTCTTGCCCGCGCCGTTCGGCCCGAGCACGCCGACGAATTCGCCGGGTTCGATCGAGAAGCTGACGTCGCGCAGGATCGTGCGGCCGCCCAGTTCGAGCGTGACGCGATCGAGTGCGAGTGCGTGGGGAGTGGGGCTCATGTCGTTGCGTCGATCATTTCTTGCTGGCGGAAAGCGCGGCCGCGAGCGCGTCGAGCTGGCCGGTCATCCATTGCTGGAAGGTCTTGCCGGCCGGCTGCGTCTCGGTGACGCTCACGCTCGGCACGCCGCCGTCGCGCGCGACCTTCAGCAGGCGCTTGGTCATCGGCGCTTCGGCCTGGCTGTTGTAGATCAGCACGCGCACCTGCTTCTTGCGCAGGTCGTTCTCGAACGCGGCGACGTCCTGCGCGCTGGCTTCGGTGTCGTTCATCGTCGCGAGCTGGAAGCGCTCGTTGCGCATGTCGAGGCCGATCGCGTCGGACATGTAGCCGAACACAGGCTCCGTGGCCGTCACCGGCACGCCCTTGTACTGCGCGCGCAGCGCGGCGACCTTGTCGTCGACGGGTTTCAGCGACGCGACGAACTTCTGCAGGTTCGCGTCGTAGTCGGCCTTGTTCGCCGGATCGGCACGGCCAAGCTCGGCCGCGATCGCGCGCGCGGCGGCCGGCATGGTCGCCGGGTCGTACCAGACGTGCGGATTGTCGCCGGCCTTCTTGCCGACGAGATCCGCGACGACGATCGTCGCGCGCTTCGCCTGCTTCGACGCGCCGAGCAGCTTGCTCATCCACGGATCGTAGTTCGCGCCGTTGTAGATCACGACCTGCGCATGCTGCAGCGCGCGCGCGGTCTTCGGGCTCGCTTCGAACAGGTGCGGATCCTGGTCGGGATTGCTGAGGATGCTGGTGACCGCGACATGGCGGCCGCCGATCTGCGATGCGACGTCGCCATAGAAATTCTCGGCGGCGACCACGTTGACGGTCGCGGCCTGCGCGAAGGCGGGCGCCGCGATCGACAGCGCGGCAGCCGAGGCGGCCAGCAGGCGAACAAGCGGCAGGGCGCGTCGTGGCGCGCGCTTCAGGGCAATGGACATGGAACTCCTCGTTGGAAGGGGGCGGCGCCGAGCGCCGCGCGGGGCGGCGTCAGCGATGCGCGGGCTTGCCCTTGCAGTGCCCGCACAGGCCGTTCAGCTCGACGACCTGATGATGGACTTCGAACCCGTGCGCGGGCGCGCTCGCGGACAGCTGCTTCGCGAGGTCGCTGCCCGGGATCTCGACGGTCTCGCCGCACGAATCGCAGATCAGGAACTGGCCTTCGTGCGGCACGCCGATCTCGCAGCACGCGAAGAACGCGTTCTTCGATTCGATCCGGTGGATGAAGCCGTGCTCGACGAGGAAATCCAGCGCGCGATAGACGGTCGTGGGCGGCACGCGGCCGCGCTGCGGCTCGAGCTCGGCGAGCAGATCGTACGCGCCGATCGGGCGCTGCGCGGCCAGCACGCGTTCGTAGACCTGGCGGCGCAGCGGCGTCCACGCGAGCCCGTGCTCGGCGGCGAATGCGTCGGCCCGGGACAGACGGGCGTCGATGGGCGATGAGGTGGCCATGGCGTGAAGCAGGCATGAAAAACGAAGTATGGCGATGATATAACGTATCTCCCTGGCGTGCAGCCCGAATTCCGTCCCCCGGATACGTTGCGTCCCCTTCATCGTCGTTTCAGCCGCGCCGCACCCGGTGCGCCGCGCCTTGCCGGACGCGGGTCGCGGGCCGACGCTGCATTGCGCCGTGCCGCAGCGCATCATCGAAAGCCGCCGCGTCGCCTTGACAGCGCGAATCGCGTATCCGATCATTCGATCACTAACAGAGCAATTGATCGGTCAGCGAGCGTTCGCTCACCTCGCGACCTTCGAGCAGCAGAACGAACCGGAGACAACCAGTGAGACTGGAACAGAAGGTCGCGATCCTGACGGGCGCGGCAAGCGGCATCGGCGAGGCGGTCGCGCAACGCTATCTGGACGAAGGCGCGCGCTGCGTGCTGGTCGACGTGAAGCCGGCTAGCGGTTCGCTCGCACGATTGATCGAGGCCAGTCCCGGCCGCGCGGTGGCCGTCACCGCGGACGTCACGCGTCGCGACGACATCGAGCGGATCGTCGCCACCGCGGTCGAGCGCTTCGGCGGCGTCGACATCCTGTTCAACAACGCGGCGCTGTTCGACATGCGCCCGCTCCTCGACGAATCCTGGGACGTGTTCGACCGGCTGTTCGCGGTCAACGTGAAAGGGCTGTTCTTCCTGATGCAGGCCGTCGCGCAGCGGATGGTCGAGCAGGGCCGCGGCGGCAAGATCGTCAACATGTCGTCGCAGGCAGGGCGTCGCGGCGAGGCGCTCGTTTCGCACTACTGCGCGACCAAGGCCGCGGTGATCAGCTACACGCAGTCGGCCGCGCTCGCGCTCGCGCCGCACCGGATCAACGTGAACGGCATCGCGCCGGGCGTGGTCGACACGCCGATGTGGGAGCAGGTCGATGCGCTGTTCGCGCGCTACGAGCATCGCCCGCCCGGCGAGAAGAAGCGGCTCGTCGGCGAGGCCGTGCCGCTCGGCCGGATGGGCGTGCCGGGCGACCTGACGGGCGCCGCGCTGTTCCTCGCGTCGGCCGACGCCGACTACATCACCGCCCAGACGCTGAATGTCGACGGCGGCAACTGGATGAGCTGACGTGGCGATGCTCGCACGCGCAACTCAGGCGGGGTCGCTAAACGCGGCGGCCGCCGCACGAGGGCCCGCATGATGGCCGAGATCGTGGTCGCCGGCGAACTGCTGGCCGAATTCGTCGCAGCCGAGCGCGGCCAGGGTTTCGACACGCCGGGCCTGTTCGCGGGCCCGTTTCCGAGCGGCGCGCCGGCGATCTTCGCCGACCAGGCCGCGCGGCTCGGCGCGCGCGTCGCGTATGCGGGCTGCGTCGGCCGCGATGCGTTCGGCGACGCGATCGTCGCGCGGCTCGAGCGCGACGGCGTCGACGTCGCGCGCATCCGCCGCGTCGCCCGCCCGACCGGCACCGCGTTCGTCGCGTATCGCGACGACGGCTCGCGCAGCTTCGTCTTCAGCCTGTCCACCAGCGCGGCCGCGTGCGTCGACGCATCCGACGTCGACACCGCGATATTCGACGGCTGCCGCTACTTCCACGTGATGGGCTCGTCGCTGACGAGCGAATCGGCGATCGCGGCGGTGCAGCGCGGCGTGATCGAAGCGGCGCGCGTCGGCGCGAAGGTGTCGTTCGACCCGAACGTCCGGCCGGAGATGCTGAGCTTCCGGCCGATGCGCGCGGCACTCGACGCGATGCTCGCCGCGTGTCACCTGTTCCTGCCGAGCGAGGCCGACCTGCCGTTCTTCTGCGGGCCGCAGCCGGCCGAGCGTGCGATCGCGGGGCTGCTCGCGACGCATCCGCTGCTCGAGCGCGTCGTGCTCAAGCGCGGCGCGGCCGGCAGCACCGCATTCGATCGTGCGAGCCGCGTCGACGCGCCGGCCTGGCCGGTCGACGAACTCGATCCGACCGGCGCCGGCGACTGCTTCGGCGGCACGCTGGTCGCGAGCCTCGTCGCGGGCGTGCCGATCGACATTGCGCTGCGCCGCGCGAATGCGGCCGGTGCGATCGCCGTCACGCGGCGCGGTCCGATGGAGGGCAACAGCAGCGCGGCCGAGATCGACGGCTTCCTGACCGAACGAGGTGTCGCATGTCCGGCCTGACCGTCACCGCCGAACGCCCGCGCAACGCGCACGCCGACGCCGTGCTGCGGATGATCTTCGACGCGAATCGCGCGGATGCGCAGCGCGGCATCTATTCGATCTGCAGCGCGCACCGGCTCGTGCTGGAGGCCGCTTGCGAGGCCGCGCGCGCGGACGGCTCGCCGCTGCTGATCGAGGCGACCTGCAACCAGGTGAACCATCTCGGCGGCTATACGGGCATGACGCCGGCCGATTTCCGCCGCGACGTCGATGCGATCGCGCAGCGCTGCGGGCTCGCGCCATCGGCGCTCGTGCTCGGTGGCGACCACCTCGGCCCGAACCCGTGGCGGCACCGCCGCGCGGCCGACGCGATGCGCGAAGCGGCCGCGATGGTCGCCGCGTATGTCGAAGCCGGATTCGAGAAGATCCACCTCGATGCGAGCATGGCGTGCGCGGACGATCCGCCGCGGCTCGACGACCGGACGATCGCCGCGCGCGCGGCCGAGCTGTGCCGCGCGGCCGAAGATGCAGCGGCGCGCGCCGGCGTCGCGCCCGTCTACGTGATCGGCACCGAAGTGCCGACGCCGGGCGGCGAAGTGGCCGGCGATGCGGATGGCGATGGCGATGCGATCGCGCGGATCGCGGTCACGCGCAGCGACAGCATCGCCGCGACGCTCGATGCGCACCGCGACGCATTCGCGGCGGCCGGGCTCGACGATGCGTGGAACCGCGTGGTCGCGATCGTCGCGCAGCCGGGCGTCGACTTCGACGATCGCCACGTGCTCGACTACGACAGCGCGAAGGCCGCGTCGCTCGGTGCGAGCATCCTGCGCACGCCGCGCCTCGTGTTCGAAGCGCATTCGACCGACTACCAGACCGAAGACGCGCTCGCCGCGCTCGTGCGCGACCACTTCGCGGTATTGAAGGTCGGCCCCGCGCTGACCTTCGCGCTGCGCGAGGCGCTGTTCGCGCTCACCTTCATCGAGGACGCGCTGATCGGCGACGTCGCGCAGCGCTCGCGCCTGCGCGACGTGGTCGACGCCGCGATGCGCGCGCAGCCCGAGCACTGGGCGCCGTACTACCGCGGCGACGAAACCGAGCAGCGGCTCGCGCGCCAGTTCAGCTACAGCGACCGGATCCGCTACTACTGGCTGCAGCCGGCCGTCGCGGCGGCGGTCGAGCAGCTGTTCGACAATCTCGCGCGGCAGCCGGTGCCCGAGACGCTCGTCGCGCAATGGCTGCCGGACGTGTACGCGGCGTGCCGCGCGGGCGGCCTCGCGAAGGAACCGCGCGCGTGGGTGCGCCACCGGATCCGCGAGGTGATCGCGCACTATGCGCGCGCGTGCGGCATGCAGCGGCCGGCGTGACGGTCCGAGCAGGAAACGCAGCAACGCGACACACGCAATACGTAACCAGTAATACGCACGCAACACGATACGCAACACCGACGACAGTTCGAACAATCACAGGAGACATGCCATGCAACGAAAGATGCTCGATGCCGCCGCACGCTGCTTCGCCGGAGCCGCGCTCGCGACGGCCGCGTGCGCGGCGTCCGCCGGCACGCTGACGATCGCGACGCTGAACAACCCGGACATGATCGAGTTGAAGAAGCTGTCGCCGGCGTTCGAGAAGGCGAACCCCGACGTCAAGCTGAACTGGGTGATCCTCGAGGAGAACGTGCTGCGCCAGCGCGCGACCACCGACATCACGACCGGCAGCGGCCAGTTCGACGTGATGGCGATCGGCACCTACGAGACGCCGCAGTGGGGCAAGCGCGGCTGGCTCGCGCCGATGACGGGGCTGCCCGCCGACTATGACCTGAACGACATCGTGAAGACCGCGCGCGACAGCCTGTCGTACAACGGCCAGCTCTACGCGCTGCCGTTCTACGTGGAAAGCTCGATGACGTTCTACCGCAAGGACCTGTTCGCGGCGAAGGGGCTCAAGATGCCCGACCAGCCGACCTACGACCAGATCGCCGAGTTCGCGGACAAGCTCACCGACAAGGCGAAGGGCACCTACGGGATCTGCCTGCGCGGCAAGGCCGGGTGGGGCGAGAACATGGCGTACGTGTCGACGGTCGTGAACACGTTCGGTGGGCGCTGGTTCGACGAGAACTGGAATGCGCAGCTGACGTCGCCGGAATGGAAGAAGGCGATCGGCTTCTACGTGAACCTGCTGAAGAAGGACGGCCCGCCGGGAGCCAGCTCGAACGGCTTCAACGAGAACCTGACGCTGACCGCATCGGGCAAGTGCGCGATGTGGATCGACGCGACGGTCGCGGCCGGGATGCTCTACAACAAGCAGCAGTCGCAGGTGGCCGACAAGATCGGTTTCGCGGCCGCGCCTGTGGCCGCCACGCCGAAGGGCTCGCACTGGCTGTGGGCGTGGGCGCTGGCCGTGCCGAAGACGTCGAAGCAGCAGGACGCCGCGCGCAAGTTCATCGCGTGGGCGACGTCGAAGCAGTACATCGAGATGGCCGGCAAGGACGAAGGCTGGGCATCGGTGCCGCCCGGCACGCGCACGTCGACCTACCAGCGTCCCGAGTACAAGGCCGCCGCGCCGTTCTCGGATTTCGTGCTGAAGGCGATCGAGACGGCCGATCCGAACGATCCGTCGCTGAAGAAGGTGCCGTACACGGGCGTGCAGTACGTCGGGATTCCTGAATTCCAGTCGTTCGGCACGGTGGTCGGCCAGGCGATCGCGGGTGCGGTCGCCGGCCAGACGACGGTCGACCAGGCGCTGGCCGCCGGGCAGGCCGCCGCCGACCGCGCGGTCCGGCAGGCCGGCTACAAGAAGTAACGCGGCCCGCACCGTGCGCGCCGCCGCGCGCGGTGCACGTGGCCGAAGCAACAACGCGGGCCGGCCGTTCGCGCCCGCGCCTCAACCGGAGGGACTCCGATCATGCGTCATTTGCGTCTTCCCCTGAGCCACGCGCCGTCGGTCGGCGACGCGTCGTCGCCGCCGGGCGCGCCGCGCCGCGCGCGCGGCGGCCCGAGCTGGCTCGTGTCGCCGTCCGTCGCCGTGCTGCTGCTGTGGATGTCGATTCCGCTCGCGATGACGATCTGGTATTCGTTCTCGCGCTACAACCTGCTGAACCCGGACGTGAAGGGCTTCGCCGGGCTCGACAACTACCGCTTCCTCGCGACCGATCCGTCGTTCCTGCCCGCGATCTGGCATACGCTCGTGCTGATCGGCGCGGTGCTCGCGATCACGGTGGTCGGCGGTGTGCTGATGGCCGTGCTGTTCGACCGCAAGTTCTACGGGCAGGGCATCGCGCGGCTGCTCGCGATCGCGCCGTTCTTCGTGATGCCGACGGTCGCCGCGCTGATCTGGAAGAACATGATCCTCCATCCGGTGTACGGGCTCGTCGCGAACGCAATGCGCGCGCTCGGGATGACGCCGGTCGACTGGTTCGCCGACTACCCGCTCACCGCCGTGATCATGATCGTCGCGTGGCAGTGGCTGCCGTTCGCGTTCCTGATCCTGTTCACCGCGATCCAGTCGCTCGACCAGGAGCAGAAGGAAGCCGCCCGCATCGACGGCGCGGGCCCGATCGCGATGTTCTTCTACATCACGCTGCCGCACCTGAAGCGCGCGATCGCCGTGGTCGTGATGATGGAGACGATCTTCCTGCTGTCGATCTTCGCGGAGATCTACACGACGACGGGCGGCGGCCCGGGCAATGCGACGACCAACCTGTCGTACCTGATCTACGCGCTCGGCCTGCAGCAGTTCGACGTCGGCCTCGCGTCCGCGGGCGGGATCATCGCCGTCGTGGTCGCGAACGTCGTGTCGTTCTTCCTGGTGCGGATGCTCGCGCGCAACCTGAAAGGGGAGTACGAAAAATGAGCGACCTGACTTTCGAAGGCCGGCGCGCGCCGGCCCCGTTCGACCTCGTGCGGCGCGCGCTGCCCGGCGCGCTGGCGTGGCTGATCGCGCTGCTGCTGTTCTTCCCGATCTTCTGGATGGCGATCACCGCGTTCAAGACCGAGCAGCAGGCCTACGCGTCGACGCTGTTCTTCGCGCCGACGTTCGACAGCTTCCGCGAGGTGTTCGCGCGCAGCAACTACTTCAGCTTCGCGTGGAACTCGGTGCTGATCTCGGCGGGCGTCACGGCGATCTCGCTGCTGCTCGCGGTGCCGGCGGCCTACGCGATGGCGTTCTTCCCGAACCGCCGCACGCAGAAGGTGCTGCTGTGGATGCTGTCGACCAAGATGATGCCGTCGGTCGGCGTGCTCGTGCCGATCTACCTGCTGTGGAAGAACGCGGGGCTGCTCGATACCGTGTCGGGCCTCGTGATCGTGTACACGCTGATCAACCTGCCGATCGCGGTATGGATGACCTTCACGTACTTCAACGAGATTCCGAAGGACATCCTCGAAGCGGGGCGCATCGACGGCGCGTCGACGTGGCAGGAGATCGTCTACCTGCTGATGCCGATGGCGCTGCCGGGCCTCGCGTCCACCGCGCTGCTGCTCGTGATCCTGTCGTGGAACGAGGCGTTCTGGAGCATCAACCTGTCGAGCTCGAACGCCGCGCCGCTCACCGTGTTCATCGCGTCGTACTCGAGCCCCGAGGGCTTGTTCTGGGCGAAGCTGTCCGCGGCTTCCCTGCTCGCGGTCGCGCCGATCCTGATCGTCGGCTGGCTGTCGCAGAAGCAGCTCGTGCGCGGGCTCACGTTCGGGGCGGTCAAATGACGGCGGCCGGCGAAGGCGTGGTCGGCCACGGGTTGAACGTGCTGATCTGCGATTGCGACGGCGTGCTGATCGACAGCGAGGCCGTCGCCGCCGACGTGATCGTGCGCGAGCTCGACGCGCGCTGGCCGGGCGTCGACGCGCGGCCGGCCGTGATGCCGCTGCTTGGGCTGCGCATCGAGCGCGTGCTGGCGGGCGCGAGCGAGGCCGTCGGCCGCACGCTGTCGGCCGACGACGTCGACGCGATCCGCCGCGCGGTCGAGGCGGCGGCCGTCAACGCGCCGGTGGTCGACGGGATCGAGGCGGCGCTCGCGGAGATTAGCCTGACGACGGCGTGCGCGAGCAACAGCTACCGCGCGTATGTCGAGACGGCGCTCGCGCGCACCGGCCTCGCACGCTTCTTCGGCGACCGGCTGTTCTGCGCGGACGCCGTCGCGCGGCCGAAGCCCGCGCCCGACGTGTATCTCGCGGCCGCGCGCGCGCTCGGCGCGGTGCCCGCGCAATGCCTCGTCGTCGAGGACAGCGTGACGGGCATCACCGCGGCCGCCGCGGCCGGCATGACGGTGCTCGGCTTCGTCGGCGGCGGGCATGCGTCGGCCGCGCAAGTCGACGCACTGCGCGGGATCGGCGCGCGTCACGTATTCGACGACATGCACGAGCTGCCCGGCTACGTCGCGCGCTGGCAGGCGACGGGCGCGGTGCTGCCGGGCTAGGACCCTCACCACGAACGATTGCGCGCCGCGTCGAACGCGGCGCATCACGAACGAACGGAGACAGACCATGGCAAGCGTGCTCCTGCGCAACATCGCGAAGCGCTACGACGACACCGAAGTGCTGCGCAACGTGAACCTCGACATCGCCGACGGCGAATTCGTCGTGTTCGTCGGCCCGAGCGGCTGCGGCAAATCCACGCTGATGCGGATGATCGCCGGGCTCGAGGACATCTCGAGCGGCGAGCTGCTGATCGACGGCGCGAAGGTCAACGACGTGCCGAGCGCGAAGCGCGGCATCGCGATGGTGTTCCAGTCGTATGCGCTTTATCCGCACATGACGCTGTACGACAACATGGCGTTCGGCCTGAAGCTCGCCGGCGCGAAGAAGCCCGAGATCGACCAGGCGGTGAAGCAGGCCGCGAAGATCCTGCACATCGATCACCTGCTCGAGCGCAAGCCGAAGCAGCTGTCGGGCGGCCAGCGGCAGCGCGTCGCGATCGGCCGCGCGATCACGCGCAAGCCGAAGGTGTTCCTGTTCGACGAGCCGTTGTCGAACCTCGATGCGGCGCTGCGCGTGAAGATGCGGCTGGAATTCGCGCGGCTGCACGACGAGCTGAAGACGACGATGATCTACGTGACGCACGACCAGGTCGAGGCGATGACGCTTGCCGACAAGATCGTCGTGCTGTCGGGCGGCGCGGTGCAGCAGGTCGGCACGCCGAACACGCTGTATCACGCGCCGGCGAACCAGTTCGTCGCGGGCTTCATCGGCTCGCCGAAGATGAACTTCCTGAAGGGCACGGTCGAGTCGGCCGATGCGACCGGCGTGCTGGTGCGCTTCGACAGCGGCGAGACGCAGTGCGTGGCGGTCGATGCGGCGGGGCTGCAGCCCGGCGCGGCCGTGACCGTCGGCGTGCGGCCCGAGCATTTGCTGGTGGGCGCGGCGGGCACCGGTGTCGCCGCGCGGACGATGGCCGTCGAATCGCTCGGCGATGCCGCGTATCTGTATGCGGAGTCGGCGGTCGCGCCGGACGGGTTGATCGCGCGGATTCCGCCGCTCGACACGTATCGCACCGGCGAGGCGCTGCACGTGCATGCGCAGCCCGAGCATTGCCACCTGTTCGACGAGCAGGGTCAGGCGTTCCGGCGGTTGAGCGCGCACGCGAAGGCGGCGTGAGGGTCGAGCGCACGGCAGTGCGCGCGCTTGTCGCGCCTGCCGTGCGCTGTCGGGTGAGGTTACGGATGGAGCTTGGGTGCGGTGAATGACGGGCGCGCCCGGTGCCGTGCGCGCCCGTATGCGCGTTTGGCGGCGTCAGGCCGCCTTCGCGTCGAGTGCCGCGCGCGCGCAGGTCTCGTCGGTGACGAGCCCCGACAGCCAGCCGCCGCGCAGCGCGGCGATCACCGCGTCGCGTTTCTTCGGGCCGCCCGCGAACGCGATCGTCGGACGTTTCGGCGGCGCATCGAGCGCGACGCTTGTCACGCGCGCGCTCGTCGACACGTCGACCAGCCTGCCCCGCGCATCGATCGGCACGCCGAGCAGCTCGGCCACCGCGCCGAGCGCGGTCATCTCGTCGCGTTCCTGTTCGGTGATGAAGCCGTCCTCGTAGAGCGGGCAGTGCGGGCCGATGTTGCCGATCCCGACGAACGCGACGTCGGCCTGCGCCGACAGCGCATCGACGATCCGGTACAGACGGTGATTGCACCATTGCACGCGCTCGGCGTCGCTGTCGGCGAATAGCGGCGCGGGCAGCAGGAAGTGCTTGCCGCCCGTTTTCTCGGAGATGTACTGCGCGACGTCGTAGCGGTTCGACGAGCCGTCGGCCGCGATCGCGCCGACCATCGACACGAGCCGGTGCTGCGGCCGCTCGATCTGCGCGATCTGCGCGACTGCCGCCTTCAGCGTGCGGCCGCTGCTGACCGCGATCACCATCGGCCGCGTTTCGTTCAGGTAGCGCTCCATCACCTGCGCGCCGGCGACCGCGAGCTTGCGGTCGATCGCTTCGGGCGCGTCGGCATTGACCGGCACGACTTCGCACATCGCGAGCCCGTAGCGTTTCGACAGTTGCGCGCCGAGATCGAGACAGTCGGCGAGCTGGTGATCGACGCGCACGCGGATCAGGTTCTTCTCGACCGCGAACGCGACGAGGCGCTGCGCGACCGGGCGCGATACCTGCAGCTTCTCGGCGATTTCATTCTGCGTGTCGCCCGCGACGTAGTAGAGCCACGCGGCGCGCGTGGCGAGATCGAGTTTTTCTGAGGACTTGGACACGATAGCGGTTCGGTTCGGATCTGGGGGCTGCCCCCCGCGGGCCGGCCGTCAGGGGCGCCGACGGCATCCACTGTAACGCATGCCGGGCGCGCGGCCGACGGCCGCGGCGGCGCTTACGCGAGCCGCGCGCGCGACGGTTCGTAAAGCGGGCGTACGTGGCGATACAGCGCGCGGAACGCGTCGAGGCGCTCGCGCAGCAGCGCATGGCGCGCGGCGTCGGGCGTGTATTCGGCGCGCACCGGCGGCTTGGTCAGCACCGCATGCGGATCGCCGCCGACGGCGAGCCAGCCCAGCCGCGCCGCACCGAGCGCCGCACCGGTCTCGCCGCCGCCGTGCTGGCGCGTGTGCACGTTCAGCGCATCGGCGATCAGCTGCGCCCAGTACGCGCTGCGCGCGCCGCCCCCGATCAGCGACAACCGGTCGGTTTCGACGCCGGCCGTGTGCAGCGCGTCGAGGCCGTCCGCGAGGCCGAGCGTCACGCCTTCGAGCACCGCGTAGCCGAGATGCGCGCGTTCGGTCGCGTGCGTCATCCCGAAGAACACGCCCTGCGCATACGGATCGTTGTGCGGCGTGCGTTCGCCGGACAGGTAGGGCAGGAACAGCGGCGCGGTGGCGAGCGCGTCCGCGTCGAGCGCCTCGATTTCGGCGAGCAGCGCCGGCTCGTCGGTGCCTGTCAGCTTGCAGACCCAGCGCAGGCAGCTCGCGGCCGACAGCACGACGCTCATCAGCTGCCAGCGATCGGGAATCGCGTGACAGAACGCATGCACCGCCGATGCGGGATTCGGCATGAAGCGGTCGCCGACCACGCTCAGCACGCCCGACGTGCCGAGCGACACGAAGCCGTCGCCCGCGTGGATCGCGCCGATGCCGAGCGCGCTCGTCGCGTTGTCGCCGCCGCCGCCGGCCACCACGACGGCCTCCGACAGCCCGAGCTCGCGCGCGACGTCCGCACGCAGCGTGCCGGACGGCGCGTTGCCTTCGACGATGCGCGGCATCTGCTCGCGCGTCATGTCGCACGCGGCGAGCAGCGCGTCGGACCAGTCGCGGCGCGCGACGTCGAGCCACAGCGTGCCGGCCGCGTCAGATGGATCGGACACCTTCGCGCCGGTGAGCCGAAAGCGCAGGTAGTCCTTCGGCATGAGCACGCACGCGGTCGCGGCGAACACGTCGGGTTCGTGCTTCGCGACCCACAGCAGTTTCGGCGCGGTGAAGCCGGGCATCGCGAGGTTGCCGGCCAGCGCGTGCAGATCGGGTGCACGTTCGGTGAGCAGCGCGCATTCGTCGGCGCTGCGCATGTCGTTCCAGAGGATCGCCGGGCGCAGCACGCGATCGTCGCGGCCGAGCAGCACCGCGCCGTGCATCTGGCCCGACAGGCCGATCCCGCGCACCTGCGCGAACGCCTGGGGGTGCCGTTCGCGCAGCGCCGCGAGCGCGGCGAGCGTGCCTTGCCACCAGTCGTCCGGATGCTGTTCAGCCCAGCGCGGGTGCGGCCGCGACACGCCGAACGGCGTGCCCGCGGTGCCGACCACGGTGCCGTCCGGGGCCAGCAGCAGCACCTTCACTTCCGAGGTGCCGAGGTCGATGCCGAGATACATGAGCGATCCGTTCCGTCAGTGAGGAGCCGCTACTTTAGCCGCACGCGCGCGCGCATGCCAACGCAGGTTCGCCCGGATGCGCGGGCGCCGGCGAGCGGCCGGCCGCCGGGCGAGGGGCCCAGGGGCCGCGCATCAGCGCTGCGCGAGCCACGCGTCGACGCGCGCGAGCCCGGCGCGCAGCGCGTCGAACAGCGCGGCGTTGCCGGCGAGCGAGCCCCACAGCGCGCGGCTTGCGCACAGCGCGACGACCGGGTCGTCCGCTTCGACGATCGCCCGCGCGGTGCCGTCATCCATCACGCCGTCCTGGTATGCATACGGCAGCAGCCCGCGCGCCCAGCGTTCGAGAAAACGCAGGAACAGCGCCGGCAGCACCGCGGTCGCGACCGGCGCCGCGCCGCGCGCGAACGATTCGACGAGCGTCGGCGCGATGAAGCCGGGAATCTTCGAGAAGCCGTCGGCCGCGACGCGCTGGTTCGTGTCGAGCACGTACGGATTGCCGAAGCGTTCGAGCACGACGTCGCGATAGCGTTCGAGGTCGAGCGGGCTCGGGCTGAGGCACGGGATCACATCCTGCGTCACGTAGTCGTGCGCGAAGCGGCGGATCGCCGCGTCGTGCGTGCCCTCGTGGATGTACGTGTGGCCCGCGAGCGTGCCGGCCCACGCGATGCAGCTGTGCGTCGCATTGAGGATGCGGATCTTCGCTTCCTCGTACGGGTGCACGTCGTCGACCAGTTCCGCGCCGGCCAGCTCCCAGCGCGGCCGGCCGGCCGCGAAGCGGTCCTCGATCACCCACTGGATGAACGATTCGCCCATCACCGGGCACGCGTCGTCGACGCCGGTGGCCGCGCGCACGCGTTCGCGCACGTCGTCGGTCGGGCGCGGCGTGATGCGGTCGACCATCGCGCTCGGCGTCGCGACGTTCGCATCGAACCACGCGAGCAGGCCGGCCTCGCCGCGCCGTTCGAGGAATTCGCGCATGCCCGCGCGAAAGCGCGCGCCGTTGTTGCGCAGGTTGTCGCAGCTCTGCAGCGTGAGCGGCCCCGCGCCGCGCGCGACGCGTTCCGCGAGCAGCGCCGCCAGCGCACCGTACAGCGTCGTGCGCGCGCCCTGCAGGTCGGCCGCGAGATCGGCGTTCGCGATATCGAGCCGGTTGTGTTCGTCGAGGTAGTAGCCGCCTTCGGTGACGGTGAACGACACGATGCGGCACGCCGGGTCGGCGCCGGCGTCGATCAGCGCGGCGAGGTCGATCGACCACGGCAGCACGCGCGAGATCGCGTGGATCGTCTCGTATGCGCGCTCGCCTTGCGGCGTGACGGTCTCGAGCGTGTACGCGCCGTGCTGCGCGGCGAGCGCGTCCATCGTCGCGCGCATGTCGTCGCGGATGTTGCCGACGGTCAGCGACCAGCGCTCGCCGGCCGGCACGGCCGCATTCACGCGATGCAGATACCACGCCTGGTGCGCGCGGTGGAAGGAGCCTGCGCCGATGTGCAGCAGCACGGGCGTGCGGGCGGAGGGCGATTCGGTCATCCGGTGTCTCCTGTCGCGATCGGATCCCGGCCGGGCTGGCTGCAGCACCCGCGATCCGCGCCGTCGAATACGATCATTTGCTCATCATGTGAGCGAATGATCGTATTCGGGCGAACGAAAGTCAAGGCGGCGACTCGGCATTTCGATGGTGCGCTGCGGGGCGGGAGGGCGGTGTCAGCGTGCGTCGCGCGCGTCGCGGGTCAGCGCGACGAGTTCGTCGAGCAGCTTGCCGGCCGGCCCCGGCAGGATCCCGTGGCGGCGGCGAAAAGCGGTGAGCGTGCGCACCGCGACCACTTCGCGCACCGGCAGCGTGTCGATCGTGCCGGCGCGCCGTTCGGCGCCGTACATCGGTTCGGGCATCCAGCTCAGGAAGCCCGCGTGCGCGACGAGACTCTTCAGCGTCGTGACCGAGCGCGTCTCGACCGCGATGTCGGGCAGCGCGAGCCCGTGCGCGTCGAAGGTCGCGCGCATGTGGTCGAACGGCGCGGTGCCGCGCGGCGGAATCGCCCAGCGCGCGTGCAGCGTGTCGGCGAGCGTCGGCGCGCGTCCGAGCGCGCGCAGCGGATGGTGCGGCGCCGCAACAATATGGCTGCGATCCTCCCAGCGGCACTCCGGAATCGCGACGATCTCGTCGGTGTCGGGGCCGTGAGCGGACAGCGCGAGGTCGATCTCGTGCTTGCTCAGGCCATCGGCGAGCCGGTCCCACACGCCTTCGAGAATCTCGACGCGCAGGTTCGGCCAGCGGTCGAGCACGCGGCCGACCGCGACCGGCAGCACGAGGCTCGCGATGCTGCCCACCGTGCCGACCTTGATCGTGCCCTTCGCGAAGCCGCGCATCGCATCGAGCTCCTCGCGCGCGTGCTCGGCCTCGTGCTGCAGCAGCGTCGCGTGCGGCAGCAGTGCCTCGCCGAACGCGGTGAGCTGCACGCCTTTCGAGTGGCGCTCGAACAGCGGCGCGCCGACCTGATCCTCGAGCCGCTTCAGGATCCGGCTGAGCGCCGGCTGGGTTACGTGCAGCGCGTCGGCCGCGCGGCCCAGGCTGCCGCACGCGACGATGGTGGTGAAAGCACGCAATTGCCGGAGATCGAAAGTCATGCCGAATCGTAATGGCTTTTCGCAGAAAATACAGTATCCGAGAATGACTCGCACTTCGATACTGTGGAAACCGCCAAGCCACCGAGGAGACGCCCGAGCATGTCCGGCACCCCGTCCCAATCCGCCGCCCCGATCACCGTCCGCGACGCGGTCATCGACCTGTTTCGCCAGTTCGGCATCGATCGTGTGTTCGGCAACCCCGGCTCGACCGAGCTGCCGATGTTCCGCGATTTCCCTGCCGATTTCCGCTACGTGCTCGGCCTGCAGGAGGCCGTCGTGGTCGGGATGGCGGACGGTCATGCGCAGGCCACCGGCAATGCGGCGGTGGTCAATCTGCATTCGGCGGCCGGCGTCGGCAACGCGATGGGCAACCTGTTCACCGCGTTCCGGAACCGCACGCCGCTGGTCGTCACCGCCGGCCAGCAGGCCCGCGCGATCCTGCCGTTCGATCCGTTTCTCGGCGCGACCCAGGCCGCCGAGATGCCGAAGCCGTACGTGAAATGGAGCATCGAGCCCGCGCGTGCGCAGGACGTGCCGGCCGCGATCGCGCGTGCGTACCGGATCGCGATGCAGGAGCCGCGCGGGCCGGTGTTCGTGTCGATCCCGGTGGACGACTGGGACCAGCCGGCCGAGCTGCTGCCGCGCCGCGACGTGAGCAGCGTCGTGCGGCCCGATCCCGACGCGCTCGCGCGGCTCGGCGACGCGCTCGATGCCGCGCGGCGCCCTGCGCTCGTGGTCGGCGCGGCCGTCGATCGGGCCGGTGCGTGGGACGACGTGGTGCGGCTCGCCGAGCGGCACCGCGCAAGCGTGTACGCCGCGCCGATGTCGGGGCGCTGCAGCTTTCCCGAGGACCATCCGCTGTTCGCCGGCTTCCTGCCCGCGATCCGCGAGAAGATCGTCGCGCGGCTCGCCGGGCACGATCTCGTGTTCGCGTTGGGCGCGCCCGCGTTCACCTATCACGTCGAGGGCTTCGGCCCGCATGTGCCGCCGGGCGCGACGCTCGTGCAGCTCGTCGACGATCCGGGCGTCGCCGCGTGGACGCCGTCGGGCGATGCGGTCGTCGGCAACCTGCGGCTCGCGGCGCGCGACCTGCTGGCCCGGCCGGCGCCGCCCGAGCGGACGATGCCCGCGCCGCGGCCGCCGCGCCCGCGCGCCGCAGCGCCGGCCGCCGGCGAGCGGATGTCGGTGGCGTTCGCGCTGCAGACGCTCGCCGAGCTGCGCGATGCGCACGACATCGTCGTCGAGGAAGCGCCGAGCGCGCGGCCGGTGATGCAGACGCACCTGCCGTTCACGCGCAGCGGCACGTTCTACACGATGGACAGCGGCGGGCTCGGCTACGGGATGCCGGCCGCGGTCGGCGTCGCGCTCGCGCAGCCGGGCCGGCGCGTGATCGCGCTGATCGGCGACGGGTCGAGCCTCTATTCGGTCCAGGCGTTGTGGAGCGCCGCGCAGCAGAAGCTGCCGATCACGTTCGTGATCCTGAACAATCGCCGCTACGCGGCGCTGCAGGACTTCGCGCCCGTGTTCGGTTTCGGTCCCGACGATCCGGTGCAGGGCACCGATCTGCCCGACCTGGATTTCGTCGCGCTCGCGCAAGGGATGGGATGCCGCAGCATCCGCGTCACCGATGCCGCGCGCCTGCGCGACACGCTGATGGATGCGCTGCGGGCCGGTACGCCCGTCGTCGTCGACGTCGAGGTTGCCTGACGCGCAGCGCGCGTCGTTTCGGAGAATTCATGCAAACCGTATCGATGCTGATCGGCGGCCAACGCCGCCATTCGTCCAGCGGCGCGACCTTCGTGCGCCGCAACCCGCTCGACGGCGAAGTCGCGTCGGTCGCGCCGGCGTGCACGGCCGACGATGCACGCGCGGCGGCCGACGCGGCCGCGCGCGCGTTTCCCGAATGGGCGGCGCTCGGCCCCGGCGCGCGCCGCGCGCTGCTGCTGAAGGCGGCCGCAGCGCTCGAAGCGAAGCACGAGCAGTTCGTCGCCGCGATGGCGGCCGAAACCGGCGCGTCGGCGCTATGGGCCGGCTTCAACGTGCAGCTTGCCGCGAGCGGGCTCGTCGAGGCCGCGTCGCTGACCACGCAGATCGGCGGCGAGCTGATCCCGTCCGACGTGCCCGGTTCGCTCGCGATGGGCGTGCGGCAGCCGGCCGGCGTCGTGCTCGGCATCGCGCCGTGGAACGCACCGGTGATCCTCGCGACGCGCGCGCTCGCGCTGCCGCTCGCATGCGGCAACACGATCGTGCTCAAGGGCTCCGAACTGTGCCCGGTCACGCACGGGCTGGTGGTCGAGGCGCTGCAGGAGGCCGGGCTGCCGGCGGGCGTCGTCAACTTCGTGACGAACGCGCCCGAGGACGCGGGCACAGTGGTCGACGCACTGATCGCGCATCCGGCCGTGCGCCGCGTGAATTTCACCGGATCGACACGCGTCGGGCGGATCATCGCCGAAGCGTGCGCGCGTCATCTGAAACCGTCGGTGCTCGAACTCGGCGGCAAGGCGCCGTTCGTCGTGCTCGACGACGCGGATCTCGACGCGACGGTCGCGGCGGCCGCGTTCGGCGCGTTCGCGAATTCCGGGCAGATCTGCATGTCGACCGAGCGGATCATCGTCGACGCATCGATCGCCGACGTGTTCGTCGCGAAGCTCGCCGCCCGGGCCGCGTCGCTGCCGCTCGGCGACCCGCGCCACGGGCCCGTCGTGCTCGGCTCGCTGATCGACATGAAGGCTGTCGAGCGCTGCAACACGCTGATCGACGATGCGCTCGCGCACGGCGCGACGCTGTTGTGCGGCGGCCAGTCCGACAGCACGCTGTTCCCGGCGACGCTGCTCGATCGCGTGACGCCCGCGATGCGCATCTATGCGGAGGAGTCGTTCGGGCCGGTGAAGGGCATCGTGCGGGTCGACGGCGAGGCGGCCGCGATCGCCTGCGCGAACGACAACGCGTTCGGGCTGTCGTCGGCGGTGTTCAGCCGCGACGTCGCCCGCGCGATGCGCGTCGCGGCGCGCATCGAATCGGGCATTTGCCACGTGAACGGCCCGACCGTGCACGACGAGGCGCAGATGCCGTTCGGCGGCGTGAAGGACAGCGGCTTCGGGCATTTCGGCGGCAAGGCCGGGGTCGCCGCGTTCACGGACCTCCGCTGGATCACCGTGCAGACCACGCCGCGCCACTATCCGTTCTGAGAGGCGACCGACGATGAGGATTGCGATTCTGGGTGCCGGCGCGATGGGCTCGCTGTTCGGCGCGCGGCTGGCCGAGCACGGCGAAGCCGTGACGTTGATCGACGTGAACGACGCGCATCTCGATGCGATCCGTCGCGACGGGTTGCGCATCGACGACGATCGCGGCGAACGCCGCATCCGCGCGCTGCAGGCCGTGCGGCCGGAAGCCGCGAATGCGGCGGCAGGCGACGCGCCCGATGCCCCGTTCGACTTGTTGATCGTGTTCACGAAATCGCTGCACACGTGTGCGGCGCTCGAAGGCGTGCACGCATTGCTGACGCCGCGGACCTCCGTGCTGACGCTGCAGAACGGTCTCGGCAACGTCGAGGCGCTGAACGCGTTCGTGCCGCTCGAGCGCATTCTGGTCGGCGTCACGACGTGGCCGGCCGACTTCGCGGGCGCCGGGCACGTGCGCTCGCACGGTGCCGGCACGATCCGCATGATGACGGCGGACGGCGCGCCGCGCCCGTTCGCGGCGGCCGTGGCCGACGCGCTGTCGCGCGCCGGGCTCGCGTGTTCGCTCGATGCGGACGTCTGGGCCGCGATCTGGGAGAAGGTCGCGTTCAATGCGGCGCTCAACACGCTATGCGCGGCGACGGGCTGCACGGTCGATCAGCTCGGCCGCGATCCCGAAGGGCCGCGGCTTGCGCTCGCGATCGCGGCGGAGACGGCTGCCGTCGCGCGCGCGAAAGGCGTCGCCGTGGACGGCGAGCGTATCGCGCGCAATGTCGAGCATGCGATCCGCGAGCATCGCGGCCATCGGCCGTCGATGCTGCAGGACGTGCTCGCGGGCCGCCGCACGGAGATCGGCGCGATCAACGGGCAGGTCGTCGCGGCCGCGCGCGAGACGGGCATCGCGGTGCCGCACGTCGAGACGCTGCTCGCGCTGGTCCGGCTGATCGACGCGCAGCTCGACTGAGCATCGGGCCGGCGGCCGGCTTGCGCCCGCACGACGATACGCGCGCGCCGCGTGACGCGATGCCGCCGGATCGGCGCAGATTGAACAGGATGCCGGCGCCGATGCATCGACATCGACCGACCGCGCAGCACGAGATCCGGGGCACGCGCCAGCGCGTCAGCCCGGGCAACAGGAGACGCCATGACACTCATCGAATACCGTTGTCTTGCCGCGCGCCGTTCGCGCATGTTGCCGCCGATGTGCGGCCGCCGGGAGGCCGCATGAGCACGCGCGACGGAGTGCAGCCGCCGGCCGTCGACATCGGCGCGACGCTCGACGACGGGCCGTTCACGACGATGCAGCGTTGCGTGGTGCTGCTCGCCGCGCTCGCGATCGTGCTCGACGGCTTCGACGGCCAGTTGATCGGCTTCGCGATTCCGGTGCTGATCCGCGAATGGGGGATCACGCGCGGCGCGTTCGCGCCGGCCGTGGCCGCCGGGCTGATCGGCATGGGCATCGGCAGCGCGTGCGCGGGGATCGTCGCGGATCGTTTTGGCCGCCGCCAGGCCGTGATCGGCAGCGTGTTCCTGTTCGGCGTCGCGACCTGCGTGATCGGCTTCGCGCCGGATGTCGCGACGATCGCGATGCTGCGCTTCTGCGCGGGGCTCGGGATCGGCGGCGCGCTGCCGACCGCCACGACGATGACGGCCGAATACACGCCCGCGCGGCGCCGCACGATGATGGTGACGGCGACGATCGTCTGCGTGCCGCTCGGCGGCATGCTGGCCGGACTGTTCGCGCACGAGGTGCTGCCGCGCTATGGCTGGCGCGGGCTGTTCTTCGCCGGCGGCGCGCTGCCGCTCGTGCTCGGTCTCGTCCTGGTGCGCGCGCTGCCCGAATCGCCGCGCTATCTGGCGCGCCGCCCGGCGCGCTGGCCGGAGCTCGGCACGCTGCTCGCGCGCATGCAGCGGCCGGTCGCGCCGGGCACCGTGTTCTCCGATCTGCGCGATGCGCGCGCACCCGGCGCGCGCGGCGGGTTCGGCGCATTGTTCGCCGGCCACCAGGCGCGCGACACGATCGCGCTGTGGTGCGCATTCTTCATGTGCCTGCTCGCCGTATATGCGGCATTCAGCTGGCTGCCGACGATGCTGGCCGCGAGCGGGCTGAGCGTGTCGGTCGCGGGCTCGGGGTTGACCGCGTACAACCTCGGTGGCGTGATCGGCGCGCTGCTGTGCGCATGGGCGATCACGCATGCCGGTTCGCGCTGGCCGCTCGCGCTGTGCAGCATCGGCGGCGTGGCGAGCGCGATCTGGCTGATGGGTATCGATGCGGGACGCCACACGGGCTGGCTGATCGTCGGGCTCGGCCTGCACGGTTTGTTCGTCAACGCGGTGCAGTCGACGATGTATGCGCTCTGCGCGTACATCTATCCGACGGCGGTGCGTGCGACCGGCACCGCGAGCGCGCTCGCCTTCGGGCGGCTCGGCGCGATCCTCAGCGCCTTCGCGGGTGCGATCGTGATCACCGCGGGCGGCGCGACGGCGTACCTGACGATGCTGGCCGTCGCGATGGGCGTGGTGTGCGTCGCACTGCTCGCGATGCGGCGCCACATTCCGCGGTTCGCGCGCGAACGGGCGTTGCCGCGCGACGGGGAGGAGCTGGCCCGCACGTCGTCGTGACGCGCGGGCGCGTGCCGTGCGTTACAGCGTGGTGCGCACGTGCCAGAGCTCGGGGAACAGCACGACGTCGAGCATCTTGCGCAGATACGGCGCACCGCTCGTGCCGCCGGTGCCCTGCTTGAAGCCGATGATGCGCTCGACGGTCGTCACGTGACGGAAGCGCCACTGGCGGAACGCATCCTCGAGATCGACGAGTTCCTCGGCCATCTCGTACAGCTCCCAGTGCTGCTGCGGGTGACGGTAGACCTCGAGCCACGCGGCCTCGACCGTTTCGTCGTGACGCATCGGCTGCGTCCAGTCGCGCTCGAGCCGTTCGGACGCGATCGGGAAACCGCGCCGCGCGAGCAGGCGCACGACCTCGTCGTAGAACGACGGCGCCTCGAGCGTCGCGCGCACCTGCTCGAGGATGTCGGGCCGATGCGCATGCGGCTGCAGCATCTGCACGTTCTTGTTGCCGAGCAGGAATTCGAGCTGCCGGTACTGGTACGACTGGAAGCCCGACGACCGGCCGAGATACGGCCGCATCGCCGAATACTCGGACGGGGTCATCGTCGACAGCACGTTCCACGCCTGCACGAGCTGCTCGAGGATCCGCGACACGCGCGCGAGCATCTTGAACGCGGGAGGCAGCGCGTCGCCGCGCACCGCGTCGAGCGCGCCGCGCAGCTCGAACAGCGCGAGCTTCATCCACAGCTCGCTCGTCTGATGCTGGATGATGAACAGCATCTCGTTGTGATCGGGCGACAGCGGATGCTGCGCGTCGAGGATCGAATTCAGCGACAGGTAGTCGCCGTAGCTCATCGACTTCGAGAAATCGAGCTGCGCATCGTGCCAGCCGGCTTCGCCTGCCGCATCGCCCGGCACGTGCGGCGCTTCATGAGCGGGTTGGGCCGCGCGTGCGCCCGAGAACGGGCAGCCCGCCGGCGCATTGTCGCCGGGTGGCTGCATATGACCAGAATTCACGACTCTCTCCAGATTTGAATGACGAGGGCGCGGCGCGCGGCCAGCGTGCGCCGGTCGACGCCGATCAGGTCACCGCGCCGCGCTCGGCGAACTCGGGTGCCTTCCACGCATCGGTGGCCAGGATGTCGCGCAGCGTCTCGACGGCATCCCACACGTCGGCGAAGCGCGTGTAGAGCGGCGTGAAGCCGAAGCGCAGCACGTACGGCTCGCGATAGTCGCCGATCACGCCGCGCGCGATCAGCGCCTGCATCACCTCGTAGCCGTGCGGATGCTCGAAGCTCGCCTGCGAGCCGCGCTGGTGATGCGCGCGCGGCGTGACGAGCTTCAGCGACAGGCCCGCGCAGCGCGCTTCGACGAGTGCGATGAACGCATCGGTGAGCGCGAGCGACTTGCGGCGGATCGCGTGCATGTCGGTCTGCAGGAACACGTCGAGCCCGCATTCGACCATCGACATCGACACGATCGGCTGCGTGCCGCACAGGAAGCGCGCGATGCCCGGATCGGGCGCGAAGCCCGGCTGCATCGCGAACGGTGCGCGGTGGCCCCACCAGCCCGACAGCGGTTGCGAGAAATGCGCGTGATGGCGCTGCGGCACCCACACGAACGCCGGCGAACCGGGGCCGCCGTTCAGGTACTTGTACGTGCAACCGACCGCGCCGTCCGCATGCGCGCCGTTCAGGTCGACCGGCACCGCGCCGGCCGAGTGCGCGAGATCCCACAGCATCAGCGCGCCCGCGTCGTGCACGAGCTGCGTGACGGCCGGCATGTCGTGCATGTAGCCGGTGCGGTAGTTCACGTGCGTGATCATCGCGACGGCCGTGTCCGCGCCGAGCGCGTCGGGCAGGTCGGCCGGATCGTCGATCAGGCGCAGCTCGTAGCCGCCGCCGAGCTGCTCGATCAGCCCTTGCGCGATGTACAGGTCGGTCGGGAAGTTCGAGCGCTCCGACACGATCACGCGGCGCTCCGGCGCGCGCTCGGCCTGGTGACGCAGCATCGCCGACAGCAGCTTGAACAGGTTGATCGAGATGGTGTCGGTCACGACGGTCTCGCCCGGTGCGCCGCCGATCAGCGTCGCGAGCTTGTCGCCGAGGCGGCGCGGCAGCGCGAACCAGCCGGCGGTGTTCCAGCTGCGGATCAGGCCTTCGCCCCATTCGGCGCCGATCACCTGTTGCGCGCGGGCGGCGGATGCGCGCGGCTGCGCGCCGAGCGAGTTGCCGTCGAGATAGATCACGCCGTCGGGCAGCGCGAACTGGTCGCGCAGCGCGGCGAGCGGGTCGTCGCGGTCGAGGGCGAGCGCGTCTTCACGGGTCTTGATCATGATGTCGGGTCAGTGGGTCGGGTAATCAGGCGGAGTGGCCGGGCAGCGCGCGCAGCACCGCACGTACGGGGCTCGCGTCGAGCGTCGCGAACTTCAGCGGCAGCGCGATCAGCTCGTAGTCGCCGGGCGGCACGTCGTCGAGCACGATCCCTTCGAGGATCGCCATCCGGTGTGCGCGCACGCGATGATGCGCATCCATGGTCTTCGATTCCTGCGGGTCGAGCGACGGCGTGTCGATGCCGATCAGCTTCACGCCGCGCGCGGCGAGCAGGTCGACGGTCTCGGGCGCGACCGCGCAGAAGCCGCTGTCCCATTGCTCGACGCTGGCGCGTGCATAGGTGCGCAGCAGCACGCGCGGCGGCACGCCGTCGAGCGCGGCCTCGATATCGGCCGGGCGCACGACCGGCGCCGCGCCGATGCAGTGGATCACGCGGCACGGGCCGAGATAGGTATCGAGCGGCACCGCGCCGATCGGCGCGCCGTCGGCGTCATAGTGGAGCGGCGCGTCGCAGTGCGCGCCCGTATGCGGCGACAGCGTCAGGCGCGCGACGTTGACCGGCGAGCCGGCCTCCATCCGCCATACGCGTTCGACGGAAACGGGCGTATCGCCCGGCCACACGGGGGTGGCGGGGCTGACGGGCGGCGAGATGTCCCAGAGTGTGTCCATGGCATGACGAAGCGGTGAATCGATCCTTCGAATGATAGGTGGACGCTCGCAGAAAGTGCTTGCGAAATAAACATGGACAATCCGCCAGATTGGCAGATAATTCGAATGAGAGGGAAAAGGGGGACCAAAAATGCATGCGATCACGCTCGATGCCACCGACTGCAGGATTCTGGCGGTACTGCAGGAGGAGGGCAGAATCAGCAATCTCGACCTGGCCGAACGCATCTCGCTTTCGCCGTCGGCTTGCTTACGCCGGATGCGCCTGCTCGAGGAGCAGGGCGTCATCGAACACTATCGCGCGTGCCTGAGCCGCGAGAAGCTCGGCTTCGAGCTCGAGGCGTTCGTGCAGGTGTCGATGCGCAACGAAGAGAATCAATGGCACGAGCGCTTCGCGGAAGCGCTGCGCGAATGGCCGGAGGTGGTCGGCGCGTTCGTCGTGACGGGCGAGAGCCACTATCTGCTGCGCGTGCTCGCGCACAACCTCAAGCACTATTCGGATTTCGTGCTGAACCGGCTCTACAAGGCGCCGGGCGTGATGGACATCCGTTCGAACATCGTGCTGCAGACGCTGAAGGACGAAGCGGGCGCGCCGGTCGGACTGGCGCGCACCGGGGCGATCAAAGCGGTGTGAGGCCGTGGAACCCGCCGCCGTGGAACACGAGCGGCGGCGCGGCATCCGACACCGCGCGCACGCCGCAGCGTTCCACTTCGCCGACGAAGATCACGTGGTCGCCTTCGTCGTAGCGGCTGCGGTTGTGGCATTCGAACCACGCGAGCGCACCGTCGAGCACCGGCATGCCCGAGTTGCCGGCCACGTGCGCGATGCCTTCGAAGCGGTCGCCCTTGTAGGTCGAGAAGCGCTTGCACAGGTCGATCTGCGAGGCCGCGAGCACGTTCACCACGTAATGGCTGTTGCTGCGAAACACCGGCGTCGACGCCGACTTGTGCGCGAGGCTCCAAAGCACGAGCGGCGGATCGAGCGAAACCGAGTTGAACGAGCTCGCGGTGATGCCGATCAACTGCCCGGACGGCGCCTGCGTCGTGATGACGGTCACGCCGGTCGCGAACTGGCCGAGCGCCTGGCGGAATGCGGCCGAATCGAAATCCGGCGGGTTGGCATGGTTCATCGGGCGGCCATCCGGAACGAAACGGACGGGCGCGGCGCGCGGCGGATGCAACGGGCGCGGCGGACGAAAGGCGACAAGGCCGGGGTGGTCGGTTGGGAAGGGGTGCGCATGGTCGGATTTTAGCGGAATCGCGACCGCCGGGCCGGTGCGCACGGCGCATTGCGGCGTCAGCGTGAGGTGAACGTGAGGTAGCGAACACTGTCACACGGTGCCGCGATCGACGCGGAACGGCCGTTCTGTCGCGTTTTACCGCGCGTGATCCGCGGCCGCGTCGTGCGGCGCGTGCTAGCGCGCCGCCGCCAGCCCGAGCGACAGCGCGCCCGTCAGGATCAGGCTCGACGCCCACACCGCGTCGAGGTTGAACCAGCTCCGCGCGACGAACTTCAGCCCGAGATAGCGGTACACGAGCCACGCGAGCACGCCGCCCGCGCCGATCATCGCGGCTGCGTGCACGGCTGCGACCACGAGGGCCATCCCGAGATGCGCATCGATGAGCGTGGCCGCCGCGCGATGGCCGGCGTCCCGGTCGAGCCCGCAGAGCCCGAGATAGATCGGAACCAGCATCAGTCCCGCGCCGTGCGCGAGCGCGATCGCGAACGACCACAGCCCGAGCCGCGCGGGTGCGATCCGCGCAAGCGCGCGCGGATGGCGCCGCCGGATCAGCAGCACCGCGCCGAAGCCGATCACGAGCGCGCTCGCGCCGATCCGGATCGCCGACTGCCACGCGAGCAACGCGGCGAGCAGCCCGAACGGCAGCATCACCATGAAGACGGCGAGCGCATGGCCGAGTGCGAGATAGCCGAGCGCCGCGAGCAGCGCGCCGCCGTGGCGCGTCATCAGAGCATTCGACACCGCGAGCGGCCAGCCCATCGCCGGATTGAGTCCGTGATAGACACCGCTCGCGAGCACGGCCGCCCACAGCGCGAGCGGCGCTGAGAGGCTGGCGCTCAACGCTTGACCGACGGATAGCAGAACGAGTCCGTCGAGCAGTCGCCGCCCTCGAGCCGGATCTGGTGCGCGCGATAGCCGTCGGGGAACTCGACCCAGTAGTCGTCGGCGAGCGTCAGCCCGCCCTCCGGCCCCACATGCGCGAGCACCTGCGCGGCCGGCACGCCGTCCGGATAGAACTGGTCGTCCCACGTCGAATAGAGTGAGTTGGTCCAGTACACGCGCCGGCCGTCACGGCTGATCTCGACCATCTGCGGACCGCCCGCGAACGCGCGGCCGTTCGTGTGCGGCGCGCGGCGCACGATGCCGCCGATGCGCACCGACCCCGCGAGCACCGGGTGATGCGGATCCGACACGTCGTACTGGCGCATCTCGCCCGTGCCCCAGCACGACACGTACAGGAAGCGGTCGTCGAGCGACAGGTCGATGTCGGTCACGAGCGGCGGCACCGCGCCGAACCCTTGCAGCAGCGGCGGCAGCTCGTCGGCCGCGGCCGGCTCGGGCGGGATCGTCGCGGTCTTCTTCACATGGAACTGGCCGTCCTCGCGCCACCAGGTCCAGATCGACCCTTCCAGGTTGGTCGTATCGACCACGACGCCGACGAACCCGTATTCGCGCACCGGATCGTGCGCGGGCCGGACCTCCAGCGCCATCTGGTGCTGCGCGCCGAGATCGATCGTCTGCACGTTGCGCCGCGCGCGCAGGTCCCAGAAATGCAGCCGGTGGCCGTAGCGGTTGGCGAGCAGGTCTTCCGGAACGATGCCGTTCTCGAACTGCGGCGGTAGCGCCCATTCGCTCGACACCATGTAGTCGCGCGGCAGGTTCCACCAGAAGTCGTAATGCTTGTCCTGCGGGCCGCGATCGATTTCCCAGCGGCCGAGCACGTCGAAGGTCTCGCAGTCCATGATGAAGATGCCGGGCGCGCCGTCGGTGCCGTCCTTGCCCGCGCCGCCGAGCGTGCTCACGTAGATCCCCTCGGGGCCGCAGTGGACCGTATGCGGTCGCGAATAGCCGGTCTTCGCGAAGATCTCGTCGGGTTCGATGATCTTGTGGATGCGCGCCTGCGTCGGGTGCGGCTTCGTGTCGATCACGTAGATCCGCGACGAGCGCAGGCCGGGAATGATCAGGAAGCGGCGCTCGAGAAACGCGTGGCCGGTCAGCGGCGACAGCGACGACGAACACGCATTCCAGCCGAAGTGGTGAAACTCGTCGCCGGTATTCGGCATCGTCACCGTGTGCACGATCTTGCCGTAGGTCGAGGAGCCGGGCTTCACGTCGATCACGGCGAGCGCGTCGGGTCTGGAAAAATCGGGGCTCAGCAACAATGTATAGGCGAACTCTTCCGCCGGCGCCTGCATCGCGAGTTCCGGCGAAGCGTGAAATGTCGGGTCAGGCCGCATGCTCATCGTAGTGCCTCTCTCGGTTGTATCGGATCACGGGCGCACGGCCGTTCGTTGCGGACGTGCGGGTCGAACGGTTGCGTGATGCGCATAGCACCGGTGGCCGCACGCGTGGCAGGGCGCGCGGTGCGGTGCATCAGATCGGGACAGCGGGGAAACGCGTTGCACCGGCTCGCCGCGCACGCGGCGCAACGGACGCGACGGACGCATGGCGGCACAATGGTGCGATGGAAGTGCCGGCGCGCGGGGCACCGGTGGTCGGAGTTGCAATCCGGACGACTTCTGTCAGGGCGTGCATATCGATGTTCCGGCGGATGATGTTGGCATCGGGGCGGGCATGCATCGGACGCTGCGCGCAGCCGGGACGGTGTGCCGTCGCGGGCAAGCGTGCCTAAGTGTAGTCGAGAAACGCACCGCGGGTGGTGCGCGGCACGCGCGCGTTTCTGCCTGATTTGCGCGCGAGTGAGATACTTGAACGCGTGCCGCTGCGCGCCGGGCAACCGGGCAGCGGCGATACGGACCGGCGGCGCCGGCGCGCGCATGCGTGCAGTCGCCGCTATCAACGAGGTGATGATTTCATGGTGAACGAGATGCTTGAAACCGCGACCGTGGGTGGTGGGTGCTTCTGGTGCACGGAGGCCGTGTTTCTCGATGTCGACGGCGTGACGGCCGTCCAGTCGGGCTATGCGGGCGGCCATATGCGCAATCCCGGCTATCGCGACGTGTGCGAAGGCGACACCGGTCACGCGGAGGTCGTGAACGTGACGTTCGATCCGGCGCGCATCGGTTATCGCGAGATCCTCGAGATCTTCTTCGCGACGCACGATCCGACCCAACTGAACCGGCAGGGCAACGACGTCGGCACGCAGTACCGTTCGGTCGTGTTCACGCATTCGGACGAGCAGCGCGACATCGCGCTGGACGTGATCCGCGAACTGGAGCGCGAGCAGGTGTTCGGGCAGCCGATCGTCACGCAGGTCGTGCCGCTCGACGACAACTACTGGCCGGCCGAGGACTATCACCAGAACTATTACGCGCGCAATCCGGGGCAGGGCTATTGCTCGGTCGTGATCGGGCCGAAGCTCGCGAAATTCCGCCAGAAGTTCTCGCACCGGCTGAAGTCGCTGCGCGGCGCGTAATCGACCGGCAAGCCCGCATCGGCGCCGCAACGACGCCCGCCGCCGAACCCTACGCCGCCTCGCTGCGCCACTGCGCGCATGCGGCGGCGATCTCGCGCGCGAGCGCGACGCACGACAGCGGCGCGGAGCCTTCCGCCTTGTTGTTGATCGTGATGATCACCGGCTGTCCGGCCAGCGCGTAGCGCGCGGCCAGCTCGGCGAGCGCCGAGCGCGTGGCCGGATCCTCGTCGACGAGCTTGTCGAACGGCTCGTACTTCGCCTTCGCCTGTTCGTACTTGAATCCACCATGCAGGCTCCAGCGCACGATAAGCGGGCCCGGCGCGTCGCCGTCGAGCAGCGCGAGCGCGGCCGCCTGGCGCAGCGGGTCGGGCATCCGCGCATGCAGGCCGACACAGTAGCGCACGCCGAGCGCCGCGAGCGCGCGGATGAAGCGCGGCGTAAGCAGACACGCGTCGCGGATCTCGATCGCGTAGCGCGTGCCGTCGGCGTCTAGCGGTAGCGGCGGCAGCGCCGCGAAGAACGCCGACAGCCGGTCGATCAGCGCGGCCGGTTCGACGAGCAGTTGATCGGGCATCGGCGAAAACTGGAACACCAGCACGCCGGCCTTTTTGCCGAGCCCTTCGATGCACGGCTGCACGAATTCGCGAGTGGCGAGCTGCGCGTCGAGAAAGGTCGGGTTCGGGCCCGACGGCTCGCCGCGCCGGCCGCGCACGACCGCGTCGGTGACGGATGCCGGCGCCTTCACGACGAAGCGGAAGTCGTCCGGCACCTGCTGCGCGTAGCGCAGGTAGTCGGCCACCGACAGCGGGCCGTAGAACGACCGGTCGAGGCTCACGCTCTTCAGCAGCGGATGCGCGCCGTACGCTTCGAGTCCCTCGCGCGACAGCTTCGTCTGCGCGAAATCGCCGTCGTAGACGATGCCGTCCCAGCCGGGGAAATACCACGACGACGTACCGAGCCGCACATTCGGCGGCAACGCGGCCGCCACGTCGGCGATTTCCGCGGAAACCGGTGCGGGCGGCACGCCGCGCTGGCGCCTGCCCTTCTTCGGCGGCGTGGCAGGCGGCAACGGCTCGTCCCACAGCAGGCCTGAGGCGGGAGGCGGTTCCGGTTCCTGATCGGAGGAAGGGCGGGGCGACGCACGGCCCGCGCGCGCAGGCGACTTTGCCGGTTGCGCGGCATCGTGCTCGCCAGTCGTCACGCGATCGCGGGCACCGGCTGGGCTGTCGTCATCCGAGGGCAAAGCCGCCGCGCGTGCGTCGTCGGGAGGCGCGCCGAACAGGTCGAACTGCCCGTCGGCGTGCGACCCGTCCGGTTCGTCGCGCTGCTGTCGTTGCGGCGGCGTGTTGCGCCGTGTCCTGCCGTCACCCATGCGTGCCCAGCGTGAAGTGCCGCCTAGCGCGGCAGCGTGTGTTCGTACATATAGCGCCGCGACCACGGCAGCGTTTTCGCGCTGCGTCCGGCCTTGCGGCACACGATCTGGAAGATCGACACGTCGTCGTGCTCGAATGCATACGCGCAACCGGCGAGGTACACGCGCCAGATGCGGAATTTTTCGTCGTCGACGAGCGCGCGCGCCTGTTCCGCCTTCGCCTCGAAGTTCTCGGTCCAGATCTCGAGCGTGCGCGCATAGTGCCGCCGCAGGCTTTCGACGTCAACCGCCTCGAGCCCGCCGCGCTGCGCCGCTTCGAGCGCGAGGCTGATGTGCGGCAGCTCGCCGTCCGGGAATACGTAGCGGTCGATGAATTCGCCGCCGCCGAGCGCCGTCTCGCCGCTTTCGGCGTCGGTCGACGTGATCCCGTGGTTCATCGCGATGCCTTCGTCGGTCAGCAGGTCATGCACGCGCGAGAAATAGAGCGGCAGGTTCTTGCGGCCGACGTGCTCGAACATCCCGACGCTCGTGATGCGGTCGAACTGCCCGTCGATCTCGCGGTAGTCCTGCAGGCGGATCTCGATCTTGTCCTCGAGCCCGGCGGCCTTCACGCGCGCGGTCGCCAGATCGAACTGGTTCTGCGACAGCGTCACGCCCAGACAGGTCGCGCCGAACTTCTGCGCGGCGCGCAGCACGAGCGCGCCCCAGCCACAGCCGATGTCGAGCAGCCGCTGGCCGGGCTCGAGCTGGATCTTGGTCAGGATATGGTCGATCTTCTTGATCTGCGCGGTGGCGAGATCCTCGTCGCCGTTCTCGAAGTACGCGCACGAGTACACCATGTTCTCGTCGAGCCACAGCTGGTAGAACTCGTTCGAGACGTCGTAGTGATACTGGATCGCCTTCCTGTCGCTGTTCTTCGTATGATTGAAGTAGCGCTTCACACGCGCGAGCTTGCTCGCGCTGGTGACCGTGCTGCGCGCGAGCGAGTAGCTGATGTTGATGATGTCCGACAGCCTGCCCTCGATGTCGATCTTGCCCTTCACGTACGCCTCGCCGAGATTGTCGAGGCTCGGTTCGAGCAGCAGCGGCAACGCTGACGCGCTGTTGACCTTCAGCGTGACCTGCGGCGCGCTGAAGGTGCCGAAATCGAGTTGATCGCCGTTCCACAGCACGAGGCGCGCCGGTATGTTCGCTTTCGCCCGTACTTCGTCCGCCCACTGTGCCAGCTTCTTTTCCCAGAACATTTGGATTCTCCGTTTGTTCGTTGAATCGAATACAGCCAAGTATCTTGACCGGCGCCCGCTCCTCGCGAGGCGGGCGCCCGGATGCAACACGAGACACGACCGGCAGGCACCGGCGCCGCTGCCTTGCTTACGGCGACAGGCGCGAGATGGTCCAGCCCGGCGCCGCCGCCGCGTCGCGCGTGTAGAGCAGGCGATCGTGCAGCCGCGACGGGCGGCCCTGCCAGAATTCGATCGCGTCGGGCACGACGCGATAGCCGCCCCACTGCGGCGGGCGCGGCGGATTCTCGCCGTAGCGTTCGGCCACGGCCTTCTCGCGCGCTTCGAGCGTCGCACGGCTGTCGATCACGGCGCTCTGCTCGGACGCCCACGCACCGATGCGCGAGCCGAGCGGGCGCGACGCGAAATAGCGGTCGCTTTCGTCGGTGCTGGTTTTCTCGATCCGGCCTTCGATGCGCACCTGGCGCTCGAGCTCGATCCAGTAGAAGAGCAGCGCCGCGTACGGATGGGCGGCGAGATCGCGGCCCTTGCGGCTTTCGTAATTGGTAAAGAAGACAAACCCGCGTTCGTCGACACCCTTGATGAGCACGATTCGGGCCGACGGCCGGCCGTTCTCGCCGACGGTGGCGAGCGTCATCGTGTTCGGCTCGGGAAGCTTGGCGGCGAGCGCCTCCTTGAACCAGCGATCGAACTGGGCGAAAGGGTCGGGGGCGACATCGGCTTCATCGAGCGAAGCACGCGAATAGTTGATGCGAAGATCGGCGAGAGTTGTCATGTTATGCAAACGCTTCAATCCGGGGCCAGTATAGCGAACGCGCGGGAATCGTGCGTGCACAGTGGCGCGTGTAGGCGGCGAGTTCAGGCAAAATAGAGGGCTGTACGCTTACGTTTTCCTTGCTGCCATGTCCGCCCCCGACGCTGCCCCGCCCAGTTCTTCTGATCTTACCCCGAGCCCGACAATCCAGCTTGACGTGGATCGCGAACGCCGTTTCGGCGGCATCGCGCGGTTGTACGGCGCCCCCGCGCTCGCCGCGTTCGAGCGTGCGCACGTCGCCGTGATCGGCATCGGCGGCGTCGGTTCGTGGACGGCCGAGGCGCTCGCGCGCAGCGCGATCGGCACGCTGACGCTGATCGACCTCGACAACGTCGCCGAAAGCAACACGAACCGGCAGATCCACGCGCTCGACGGCAATTACGGCAAGCCGAAGGTCGATGCGATGGCCGAACGGATCGCGCTGATCGATCCCGCGTGCCGCGTGAACCGGATCGAGGATTTCGCGGAACCCGACAACTTCGACGCGCTGCTCGGCGGCGGCTTCGACTACGTGATCGATGCGATCGACAGCGTGCGGACGAAGGTCGCGCTGATCGCGTGGTGCGTCGCGAAAGGGCAGCCGCTCGTCACGGTCGGTGGCGCGGGCGGGCAGCTCGACCCGACGCGCATCCGGATCGACGATCTCGCGCTGACGATCCAGGATCCGCTGCTGTCGAAGGTGCGCGCGCAATTGCGCAAGCAGCACGGCTTTCCGCGCGGGCCGAAGGCGCGTTTCAAGGTCAACGCCGTGTATTCGGACGAGCCGCTGATCTATCCGGAAGCAGCGGCTTGCGACATCGAGGATGGCGCGGAGCCGTCCACGGCCGCGCATGTCGCGGGGCTCAACTGTGCGGGATTCGGTTCCAGCGTGTGCGTGACCGCGAGCTTCGGTTTCGCGGCCGCCGCGCATGCGCTGCGCGCGCTCGCGGCGCGAGCCGCGGGTTGATCCGGAAAGCGATCGACGCGCAGCAGCATGCTGCGATGCCGCGGCGCGGCAGATCCGCCGCGCGCGATGGCGCGGCAACCGGGCCATTGCCGCCCGGCCGCCCGTTCGTCAGTTGAGCGCCATGCTCAGCTTGCGCCGCCACGCGGCGACGAGCTCGGGGCTGTCGCCCGCCATCTCGAACACCGACAGCATCGTGCGGCGGCCGAGATCGTCGCCATACGCGCGGTCGCGCATCACGATTTCCAGCAGCTGCTCGAGCGCGCCTTCGTACGCGCGGCGCGCGATCAGGCTCTGCGCGAGGTCGAAGCGTGCGTCGAGATCGGCGGGGTTCGCCGCGATACGCGCTTCGAGCGCGTCGGTCGGCGGCAGGTCGGCCGTCGCGTCGAGCGCATCGAAACGGGTCTTGATCGCCTGGTAGCGCGGATCGGCGCCCTGCACGGTCTGCGGCGACAGGCGCTCGGCCTCGGTGCGCGCGGCATCGACCTGGTTGTTCGCGAGCAGCAGTTCGATCAGGTCGAGCCGTGCGTCGTCGAAACCGGGGTTCAGCGCGAGCGCCGCCTCGAGGTGGGTGAGCGCATCGTCGTAGCGTGACTCGGCGATCGCGTATTGCGCGGCGCGGCGTTCGGCTTCCTCGGGCGCCGGCAGCAGCCGGTCGAGGAACGCGCGCAACTGGCCTTCCGGCAGCACGCCGATGAACTGGTCGACCGGACGCCCGTCGGCGAACGCGATCACGTGCGGGATGCTGCGCGTCTGGAAGTGCGCGGCGAGCTCCTGGTTCTCGTCGACGTTCACCTTCACGAGCTTCCAGCGGCCCTGGTAGTCGGCTTCGAGCTTTTCGAGCAGCGGACCGAGCGTCTTGCAGGGGCCGCACCACGGCGCCCAGAAGTCGACCAGCACGGGGGCGTCCAGCGACGCCTCGATGACGTCTTTCTCGAAAGTGGCAAGCGTGGTGTCCATGTCGTTCTCTTCCAGTCGAATGTTCTCAGGATGGGGGCGGCGCGCGCCTTTTTCAACGCGGCTTCGATTCGGGCAGCGGAATCCATTCGGTTTCGCCGGGCACCTTGCCCATTTCCTGGTTCGTCCACGCCGCTTTCGCGCGCTCGATCGCGTCGCGGCTGCTGGCGACGAAATTCCATTTGATGAAGCGTTCGCCGTCGATCTTGTCGCCGCCCAGCAACATCGCGCGCGCGCCGTTGCCGCTCGCGAGCGTGACGGTCGCGCCCGGCGTGAGCACGGCCATCTGCTCGGCGGGCACCGGCGTGCCGTCGATCGTCAGGTCGCCGTCGACCACGTAGACCGCACGTTCCTCGTGCGACGCGTCGAGCTCGAGGCGGCTGCCGGCCGCGAATTCGGCGGCGACGTACAGCGTGCGCGAGAACGTCGTGACGGGCGAGCGCAGGCCGAACGCGTCGCCGGCGATCACCGTCAGCGTCACGCCGTTTTCGTGGCGCGTGGGCAGCGTGTGGGCCGCATGGTGCTCGAACGACGGCTCGGTGGTTTCGTGGGCGGCGGGCAGCGCGACCCAGGTCTGGATCCCGTGCACCGTATGGCCGCTCGCGCGCTGCGCGTCGGGCGTGCGCTCCGAATGGACGATGCCGCGGCCGGCCGTCATCCAGTTCACGTCGCCCGGCACGATCTCCTGCCGCGAGCCGAGGCTGTCGCGGTGCAGGATCGCACCGTCGAACAGGTAGGTGACGGTGGCGAGCCCGATATGCGGGTGCGGGCGCACGTCGAGCCCGGTGCCGGCCGGCAGCGCCGCGGGCCCCATGTGATCGAAGAAGATGAACGGGCCGACGAGGCGTGCGGCGAGCGCGGGCAGCGTGCGGCGCACCTGCAGGTTGCCGATGTCGCGAATGTGCGGCTTCAGCAAGGCTTTGATCGGTTCGGTCATGACAGGCCTCGTGGCGAACGGCGGGGATGCCGGTCATTGTACTGGCCGCACGATGGCGGCGCGCGATGGGCGTGGCGCTGCGCCAGCCTGCGGTGCGGGCGGCAGCGGGCACGCGTGATGCGGCTTGCCAGTCGATGCGCGGCCACGCCCATGGCCGATTCCCTGCACGCCGCGCGGGTATCGGGCCGGGCGGCGAAACCCGGTAGACTGAGCCGCCTCGGAACCACCATTCAAAACGAGGAGACGCCGATGATGGCCCCGAAGGACTTGCTGCTCGCGCTAATCGTGATCCTGGCGTGGGGCGTGAACTTCGTCGTGATCAAGGTCGGGCTGCACGGCATGCCGCCGATGCTGCTCGGCGCGCTGCGCTTCACGCTCGCGGCCGTGCCCGCGGTGTTCTTCGTCCGCCGGCCGCAGATTCCGTGGCGCATGCTGATCCTGTACGGCGCGACGATCCAGCTCGGCCAGTTCGTGTTCCTGTTCACGGGCATGTACGTCGGCATGCCGGCCGGTCTCGCGTCGCTCGTGCTGCAGTCGCAGGCGTTCTTCACGCTCGTGTTCGCGATGTTGTTCCTCGGCGAGCGGCTGCGCATGGAGAACCTGATCGGGCTCGCGATCGCCGCGGCCGGGCTCGCCGTGATCGCCGCGCAGGGCGGCCGCGCGATGACGCTCGCCGGCTTCCTGCTGACCATCTGCTCGGCCGCGATGTGGGCGATCGGCAATATCGTCACGAAGAAGGTCGGCCGGGCGAACCTCGTGTCGCTGGTCGTATGGGCGAGCCTCGTGCCGCCCGTGCCGTTCTTCCTGCTGTCGCTGTGGTTCGAGGGGCCGCAGCGGATCGGCGCCGCGCTCGCCGGCCTGGACGGCGCGTCGATCTTCGCGGTCGTCTATCTCGCGTTCGTCGCGACGCTGCTCGGCTACGGCCTGTGGAGCCGCCTGATGTCGCGCTATCCGGCCGCGCAGGTCGCGCAGTTCTCGCTGCTGGTGCCGATCGTCGGGCTCGCGTCGTCGGCGCTGCTGCTCGACGAACACCTGACGCGCGCGCAGCTGGCAGGTGCCGCGCTCGTGATGGGCGGGCTCGCGGTGAACGTATTCGGCGGGAAGCTGATGCGCCGCTTTGCGGCGTCGTGACGCGCCGGCACGCAGCGCGTGCCGGCGGCGATGAAGGGGAAGCGGCCGTGCGTCAGGCCATCCGGTTCTTCGCGAGCGGCGGGTTCGCGGCGAAGTAACGCTTGATGCCGCGGAAGATCGCGTCTGCCATCTGGTCGCGATAGCTGTCGTCGTTCAGCCGGCTCTCTTCTTCCGGGTTGCTGATGAACGCGGTCTCGACGAGGATCGACGGAATGTCGGGCGCCTTCAGCACCGCGAATCCGGCCTGCTCGACCGAGCCCTTGTGCAGCTTGTTGATGCCGCCGACTTCCTTCAGCACGTAGCCGCCGTAGCGCAGCGAATCGCGGATCTGCGCGGTCGTCGACATGTCGAACAGCGCGCGGCTCACGGCCGCGTCCTGCGTCTTGATGTTGATGCCGCCGATCAGGTCCGACGAGTTTTCCTTGTTCGCCATCCAGCGTGCCGCGGCGCTCGTCGCGCCGTGGTCGGACAGCGCGAACACCGACGAGCCGCGCGCGGAGGGCGTCGTGAACGCATCCGCGTGGATCGACACGAACAGGTCGGCGCCGACGCGGCGCGCCTTCTGCACGCGCACGTTCAGCGGCACGAAGAAGTCGGCGTCGCGCGTCATCATCGCGCGCATGTTCGGCGCGCCGTCGATCTTCGCGCGCAGCTTCTTCGCGATGTCGAGCGCGATGTGCTTCTCGTACGTGCCGCCGCCGCCGATCGCGCCCGGATCCTCGCCGCCGTGGCCCGGATCGATCGCGACCGTGAGCAGGCGCATGGTGCCGCCCTTGCCGGATTTGGGTGCGGTGAACTTGTAGGTGTCGCTGTCGTCGTCGCTGTCGTCGCGGCGCGCGATGACGGGCGGCGGCTTGACGGCCGGTTTCGCGGGCGTGGAGGGCGTCGCGGCGGCCGGCGGCGTGCGCGGCGTGGCCGGCGTGTTCTGCGCGAAGCGCTGGAAGAACGCGTCGGTGCTGTCGCCCGCGGCGGGCGCCGACGGCGCGGCCGGGCCCGCGAGCGAGGTCGGCGGCTGCATCTGCTGCGCGCGCGCGGTGTCGTTTAGCGCCTGTTCCTTGCGTTCCGTCTGCGCGATCAGGTCGGACAGCGGATCGGGCGCGACGGCCGGATACAGGTCGAACACGAGCCGGTACTTGTAGGTGCCGACCGGCGGCAGCGTGAACACTTGCGGCTTCACCGAGCCTTTCAGGTCGAACACCATCCGCACGACGTGCGGCTGGTACTGACCGACGCGCACCGACTGGATCTGCGGATCGTTCGGCGCGATCTTCGACACGAGGTCGCGCAGGGCCTGATCGAGATCGAGCCCGCTCAGGTCGACGACGAGCCGGTCGGGGCCCTGCAACAGCTGTTGGCTATTCTGCAGCGGCTGGTCCGATTCGATCGTGACGCGCGTGTAATCGCGCGCGGGCCACACGCGCACGCCGAGCACCGACGACGCGTGCGCGAGCCGCGGTGCGGCGAGCCCGAGCACCAGCGTCGACGCGCCCGCGCGCAGGATCTGGCGGCGCCGCCAGTTGTGCGTCGCGGTGGCCGCCGATTCGATCGAGCGGAACGGTTTGATCAACATCTTTCGAGACATGCCTTTCCTGAAGCGCTGAACGCCCGGACGGTGAGGGCGCGACCGTCGCCATCCACGTCGAGCGAGAAAACCAGATCGGGCACGCCGAGCAGGGTGCCCGCCTGTTGCGGCCATTCGACAAGGCAGATCGCGCTGGAATTGAAGTATTCGCGAAAGCCCGCGTCGGACCATTCGGCCGGATCGTTGAATCGATACAGATCGAAGTGATAGACCTCAAGTTCCCCATCGTCGCGTGCGAATGCATACGGTTCGACGAGCGTGTAGGTCGGGCTGCGCACGCGTCCCGGGTGGCCGAGGCCGCGCAGGATCGCGCGCACGAGGGTCGTCTTGCCCGCGCCGAGGTCGCCGATCAGCTGGATCTGCAGCCCGTCGAACGCATGCGCGCGGGCGAGTTCGCCGCGCGCCGCGTCGAGCGCGTGCGCGAAGCGGGCGCCGAAGGCCTCGGTCGCCGTTTCGTCGGCGAGTGCGATCACGCGCTCCGCGAGCGGGGCGGGCAGCGTGTCTGCATGAGGCGTATGGGACGTGGCTGGCATTCTCGTAAAATAGTGCGATGAACCGATTACCGGAACTCGCCGCATCCGACAGGCCTTCGACTCGTACCGAAGGCGCGGCGCCGTGCGCGCTCGATGATGCGACGTTGACTGCGCTCGCCACTCGCATCAAGGCGTGGGGGCGCGAATTGGGTTTCGGGGCGATAGGCATCAGCGATACCGATCTCTCGGATGCCGAAGCAGGCCTCGCCGCCTGGCTGGAAGCCGGGTACCACGGCGAAATGGATTATATGGCGAAACACGGGACGAAACGCGCGCGGCCGGCCGAACTTGTGGCCGGTACGCGACGCGTGATCTCCGCGCGGCTCGCCTATCTGCCGGCCCAGACGCTCGCGGCCGACGCACCCGATGCCTCCCCCGGCGCACTCGTGGCGCACGACTGGCGCGCCCGCGAGCACGCGCGCCTGGACGATCCGCAGGCGGCGGTCGTGTCGATCTACGCACGCGGCCGCGACTATCACAAGGTGCTGCGCAACCGTCTGCAGACGCTCGCGGAGCGCATCGAGCGCGAGATCGGCGCTTTCGGCTACCGCGTGTTCACCGATTCGGCGCCGGTGCTCGAAGTCGAGCTCGCGCAGAAGGCCGGCGTCGGCTGGCGCGGCAAGCACACGCTGTTGCTGCAGCGCGACGCGGGTTCGCTGTTCTTCCTCGGCGAAATCTACGTCGACATTCCGCTGCCGACCGACGCGCAAACGACGCCCGACGTCGCGCCCGAGACGCCCGGCGCGCACTGCGGCAGCTGCACGCGCTGCATCGATGCATGCCCGACCGGCGCGATCGTCGAGCCGTATCGCGTCGACGCGCGCCGCTGTATCTCGTACCTGACGATCGAACTGAAAGGCAGCATTCCGGAGCCGCTGAGGCCGATGATCGGCAACCGCGTGTACGGCTGCGACGACTGCCAGCTCGTGTGCCCGTGGAACAAGTTCGCGCAGGCCGCGCCCGTCGCCGATTTCGACGTGCGGCACGGGCTCGACCGCGCGACGCTCGTCGAGCTGTTCGGCTGGGATGCCGACACGTTCGATACGCGGATGCAGGGCAGCGCGATCCGGCGCATCGGCCATGAAAGCTGGCTGCGCAATCTCGCGGTCGGGCTCGGCAATGCGTTGCGCGCGCCGGCCGATCGGCTCGCGCCCGAAGCGCGCGACGCGATCGTCGCCGCGTTGCGCGCGCGGGCCGACGATCCGTCGCCGATCGTGCGCGAGCATGTCGAATGGGCGCTGCGTGCCGCATGAACGCGGCGTACAGTATCGACGGCGCGCGGCGGCGGCGCGCGTTTCACCGGTGAGGAGAAGCTCATGTTCAACGCAGTCATCGACGCACCGTTCGGCAAGGTCGGCATCCGCACCGACGCCGCGGTGGTGCGCGAGATCGTCTATCTGCCCGAGTCGGTCAAGCCGGTCGAGCCGGACTCGCCGCTCGCGCGGCGCGCGGTCGAGCAGATCGAACGTTATTTCGAGCGCGCATCGGCGCGCTTCGACCTGCCGCTCGCCGATGTCGGCAGCCCATTCCAGCATCGCGTGTGGAACGTGATCAGCGACATCGCGCCGGGCACGGTGCTGACCTATGGCCAGGTCGCGAAGCGGATCGGCAGCGCGCCGCGCGCGGTCGGCCAGGCGTGCGGCGCGAACTATTTCCCGCTCGTGATTCCTTGCCATCGCGTGGTCGCGGCGGGCGGCCTCGGCGGCTTCGCGAACCACGACGACAATGGCTATTACCAGAAAGTAAAGCGCTGGCTGCTGGCGCACGAGGGCGTGCCGTACCGATGAGTGAACCGTTGCTTTCCCCCGACTCCGATACCGCTGGCGACGCGGCCGCCGCATCGCCGGCGCTGCTCGCGAGCCGCGCGTCGATCGACGTGTTCTGCGATGCGCTGTGGCTCGAACACGGGCTCGCGCGCAATACGCTCGATGCGTACCGGCGTGATCTGGTGCTGTTTTCGCAATGGCTGGCCGCGACGCACGACGCGCCGCTCGACTCGGCCGACGAAGCGATGTTGATCGGCTACATCGCCGCGCGCAGCGACGGCAAGGCGACATCGTCGAACCGGCGCTTGTCGGTGTTCCGGCGCTATTACGGCTGGGCCGTGCGCGAGCATCACGCGAGCGCGGACCCGACGCTGCGGATCACGTCGGCGAAGCAGGCCGCGCGGTTTCCGTCGACGCTGTCCGAGGCGCAGGTCGAGGCGCTGCTCGGTGCACCCGACGTCGGCACGCCGCTCGGCCTGCGCGATCGCACGATGCTCGAGCTGATGTATGCAAGCGGGCTGCGCGTGAGCGAGCTCGTCACGCTGAAGACCGTCGAGGTCGGGCTCAACGAGGGCGTCGTGCGCGTGATGGGCAAGGGCTCGAAGGAACGGCTCGTGCCGTTCGGCGAAGTCGCGCACGGCTGGATCGAGCGCTACCTGCGCGACGCGCGGCCGGCGCTGCTCGGCGCCCGCGCGGCCGACGCGCTGTTCGTGACCGCGCGCGGCGACGGGATGACGCGCCAGCAGTTCTGGAACATCATCAAGCGCCACGCGCAGCAGGCCGACGTGCGCGCGCATCTATCGCCGCATACGCTGCGGCACGCGTTCGCGACGCACCTGCTGAACCACGGCGCCGACCTGCGCGTCGTGCAACTGCTGCTCGGTCACAGCGATATCTCGACCACGCAGATCTACACGCACGTCGCGCGCGAGCGGCTCAAGACGCTGCACGCGCAGCACCATCCGCGCGGCTAGCGCGGTACGTGCGCCGGGCTGTGCGCGGCATGCGGCCGGCGCCGCGCGTCACACGTCACGCGAGTTCGCGCAGCTTGTGCTTCAGCACCTTGCCCGTCGATGCGGCCGGCAGCGCATCGAGCACGCGAATCCGCGCGGGGCGCTTGTAAGGCGCGAGCCGTTGCGCGCACCACGCGTTGAGCGCGGCCTCGGTCGCGCTCGCGCCGGGCACCAGCTCGACGAACGCGAGCACTTCCTCGTTGCCCTCGACCGCGCGGCCCACGACGGCCGCCTGCACGACGTCCGGGTGCGCGTTCAGCACCTGTTCGACCTCGACCGGATACACGTTGAAGCCCGAGCGGATGATCAGTTCCTTGCTGCGGCCCGCGATCGTCACCGAGCCGTCCGCTTCCTGGCGCGCGAGATCGCCGGTGCCGAGCCAGCCGTCGGGCGACACGGCCGCGCGCGTCGCATCCGCGTCGCGGTAGTAGCCGAGCATCACGTTCGGCCCGCGCACGCGGATTTCGCCCACTTCGCCGTGCGGCACGTCGGTGCCGTCCGGTGCGACGATCCGCATCTCCACGCCCGGGATCGGCACGCCGACCGAGCAGTCGGTACGCGGTGCGTCGAGCGGCGTCTGCGTGATCGTCGGGCTGCTCTCGGTCATCCCGTAGCCGTTGTGCAGCGGCACGCCGTACACGCGCTCGACGCGCGCCTTCAGGTCGGCGTCGAGCGGCGAGCCACCCGAATACGCGAAGCGCAGCCGCGGCGCGCGCCATGCGTGCGCGTGCGTGTGCAGGTGCTCGAGCAGCTTCGCGTGCATCGCGGGCACGCCCTGGAAGATCGTCACGCCTTCGTCGGCGAGCGCGCCGCGCACGGCCTCCGGCGAGAAGCGCGGCGCGAGCCGCAGCGTCGCGCCCGCATACAGGCTGCCGAGGCAGACCGACGCGAGCCCGTACACATGCGACACGGGCAGCACCGTATAGACGACGTCGTCGTGCGACACGCGGCGCAGCGTGCTCGACATCGCGGCGATGAACAGCAGGTTGCGATGCGACAGCATCACGCCTTTCGGCGTGCCCGTCGTGCCGGTCGTGTAGATCAGCGCCGCGCATTGGGCGGCGCCGTCCGCCGCCACCGGTTCGCCGGGCGCGCCCGGGTCGACGCGGTGCGACCACGCGCCGATGTCGACCGGCAGCGCGTCGGCGGGCGTCGCATCGTGGCGTGCCGCGTGTGCGCGCGCGTCGGGCGACGCTTCCGTGGCGAACGCGATCAGCTTCGGGCGCGCGTGCGCGGCGATCGCATCGAGTTCGCTGGCCGACAGCCGCGCATTCGACACGAGCGCCCATGCGTCGACGCGCGCGGCGGCGAACAGCAGCACGATCTGCGCGATGCTGTTTTCCGCGACGATCATCACGCGATCGCCGCCGCGCACGCCCAGGCGCGCGAGCCGCTCGGCGGCAGCCTCGACGGCTTGCGCCAGCTCGCCGTACGACAGGCGGCGCGCGTCCTCGATCAGCGCTGGATGCGCGGGCGCCTGCGCGGCCCAGCGGGCGGGCACGTCGGCGATGCGGCTGGGCAACGCGGCGAGCAGTGCCGCGACGTCGGGCGGCGCGGATGAGCGGGCAGTCGAGGGCATGGCGTCTCCAGAAGAAGGGCCGGGCGATGGCGCGGCGAGTTTTACGAACGATCGTGCCATGACGGCGGGCGCGCCACAATCGGCCATTCGGGCAATGGCGCTTCGCGAAGTCCGCAATGATGATGGATGGGCGCGCCCGTCCGGGACCGCCCGTCCGGGACCGCCCGTCCGGGACTGCCCGTCCGGGACCGGCCGTCCGTGACCGGCCGTCCGTGACCGGCCGTCCGTGACCAAAGGGCCGCGAGTATACCGCCGGCGCGCGGCAACCCGCCGCGAGCACGCGCGGGGGCGATGGCGCGCGCCCGCTGGTCGTTCGCCATTAAAATGCGGCGATGAGCAAATCCAGACACGTGTCCGAGACACCCGCGACCCAGCTGCTGCGCCGCCACGGCGTCGCATTCGGCGAGCATCCGTACGATTACGTCGAGCACGGCGGCACCGGCGAGTCGGCGCGCCAGCTCGGCGTCGACGAACACAGCGTCGTGAAGACGCTCGTGATGGAGGACGAGCATGCAAAGCCGCTGATCGTGCTGATGCACGGCGACCGCACGGTATCGACCAAGAACCTCGCGCGGCAGATCGGCGCGAAGCGCGTCGAGCCATGCAAGCCCGACGTCGCGAACCGCCATTCCGGCTATCTGGTCGGCGGCACGTCGCCGTTCGGCACGCGCAAGCCGATGCCCGTGTACGTCGAATCGACCATCCTCGAATTGCCGACGATCTACCTGAACGGCGGCCGTCGCGGCTATCTCGTCAGCCTCGCGCCGGCGGTGCTCACGACGCTGCTCGGCGCGACGCCCGTGCAGTGCGCGAGCGTCGACTGAGGGTTTCACCTTCGTGGCAGGCCGTGCGCGTTCGGTAGAATGGGCGCCGTTTCGGCCGGTCGGCCCGCACGGCCGGCCGCCATTGCCTGCCGGCGGTTCGCCGCGACGGCGCCTGCCGCGCCCGGCTGCCCCCTTCACCGATACGTTGAAAGAAGAGTTCTCCGCATGCAGATCCTGCTCGCCGCACTTGTTGCCTACCTGATCGGTTCGGTGTCGTTCGCCGTCGTCGTCAGCGCCGCGATGGGCCTGGCCGATCCCCGTTCGTACGGGTCGAAGAATCCTGGCGCGACCAACGTGCTGCGCAGCGGCAACAAGAAGGCCGCGATCCTGACGCTCGTCGGCGACGCGTTCAAGGGCTGGCTCGCCGTCTGGCTCGCGCGGCACTTCGGGCTGCCCGACGTCGCCGTGGCGTGGGTCGCGATCGCCGTGTTCCTTGGCCACTTGTACCCGGTGTTCTTCCGCTTCCAGGGCGGCAAGGGCGTCGCGACCGCGGCCGGCGTGCTGCTCGCGGTGCACCCGGTGCTCGGGCTCGCGACCGCGCTGACCTGGCTGATCGTCGCGTTCTTCTTCCGCTATTCGTCGCTCGCCGCGCTGGTGGCGGCCGTGTTCGCGCCGCTGTTCGACGTGTTCCTGTTCGGCACGCGCCACAACCCGGTCGCGTGGGCCGTGCTCGCGATGAGCGTGCTGCTCGTGTGGCGTCACCGCGGCAACATCTCGAAGCTGCTGGCGGGGCAGGAAAGCCGGATCGGCGACAAGAAGAAGCCCGCGGCCAACGGCGGCGCGCAGGACGGCGGGAAGCTCTGAGGAAGGGGGGCTGCTGTCGCCGCCCGCCGGGCATCGGGGCCCGGCGGCGCGGAGTGACCGGTCGACGGCGTCGATCAGTCGCGGAAGTTGTTGAAGTCGAGCGGGGTGTCGGTCACGTCCTTGCGCAGCATCGCGATCACGCTCTGCAGGTCGTCGCGCTTCGTGCCGGTCACGCGCACCGCGTCGCCCTGGATGCTCGCCTGCACCTTGATCTTGCTGTCTTTCACGAGCCTGACGATCTTCTTCGCGAGGTCGCCCGTCACGCCTTTCTTCACGGTGACGATCTGCTTGACCTTGTCGCCGCCGATCTTCTCGACCTTGCCGTAGTCGAGGAAGCGCACGTCGACGTTGCGCTTCGCGAGCTTGTTGATCAGCACGTCCTTGACCTGACCGAGCTTGAAATCGTCGTCGGCGAACAGCGTCAGCTCGCGCTCCTTCTGCTCGACGCGCGCGTCGGAGCCCTTGAAGTCGAAGCGCGTCGAAATTTCCTTGTTCGACTGCTCGATGGCGTTCTTCACTTCGATCATGTTCGCTTCGGAAACGACGTCGAACGATGGCATGGCATTCTCCCTTGAGATGCAGGCGCCCGGCTTGCGCGCGGGCACTCGCTATAATTGCGGACTGTTTGCCATTTTACCGATGCCCCTGCGTTTGCCCAAGGCCGGCCTTATGCCGCCCGGCGGACGCGACCGCGAATGCCGATGCCACCTGACGATTCCGCCCTGTCGCTGCTCCCCGACCATCCGCTTGCCGCGCACAACACGTTTGGCATCGACGCGACCGCGCGCTTTGCCGCCCGCGTCACGCATGCGGCGCAGTTCGCGGCGCTGCATCGCGATCCGCGCGTCGCGCACCTGCCGCAACTCGTGCTCGGCGGCGGCAGCAACGTCGTGTTCACGCGCGATTTCGACGGAGTCGTGCTGCTCGACGAGATCGCCGGGCGTCGCGTCGTGCGCGAGGACGACGATGCGTGGTACGTCGAGGCCGGCGGCGGCGAGACCTGGCACGCGTTCGTCGCGTGGACGCTCGAGCACGGCATGCCGGGCCTCGAGAACCTGGCGCTGATTCCGGGCACCGTCGGCGCCGCGCCGATCCAGAACATCGGCGCGTACGGCCTCGAGATGAAGACGTATTTCGACTCGCTGGTCGCCGTCGAACTCGCGACGGGGCGCAGCGAGCGCTTCGATGCCGCGCGCTGCGCGTTCGGCTATCGCGACAGCTTCTTCAAGCGGGAAGGGCGCGGCCGCTTCGCGATCGTCGCGGTGACGTTCCGGCTGCCCAAGCGCTGGACGCCGCGGCTCGGCTACGCGGATGTCACACGCGAGCTCGATGCGCGCGGCATCGCGCCCGACGCGGCGACGCCGCGCGACGTGTTCGACGCGGTCGTCGCGATCCGCCGCGCGAAGCTGCCCGATCCGCTCGAGCTCGGCAACGCGGGCAGTTTCTTCAAGAATCCAGTGATCGACGCCGCGCAGTTCGATGCGCTGCGCGCGCGCGTGCCGGACGTCGTGTCGTATCCGCAGCCGGGCGGGCAGGTGAAACTCGCCGCCGGCTGGCTGATCGACCGCTGCGGCTGGAAAGGGCGCACGCTCGGCGCGGCGGCCGTGCACGATCGTCAGGCGCTCGTGCTGGTCAATCGCGGCGGCGCGACGGGCGCCGACGTGCTCGCACTGGCGCGGGCGATCCAGGACGACGTGCGCAAGCAATTCGGCGTCGAGCTCGAGCCCGAGCCGGTGTGCGTGTAACGCGGGCGTTCGACCCGCACCCTTCACGCGCTTTCGCCCGCGCAAACGAAAAAGCGCCGATCATCGATCGGCGCTTTTCTTTGCATGCCGCCGGATCTTGGCAGCGCGCGAGTGTGGCGTTCAGTGCTTGAGGCGGCCGAGCAGCAGGAACTCCATCAGCGCCTTCTGCACGTGCAGGCGGTTTTCCGCCTCGTCCCACACGACGCTCTGCGGGCCGTCGATCACGCCGGCCGTCACTTCCTCGCCGCGGTGCGCGGGCAGGCAGTGCATGAAGAGCGCGTCCGCGTTCGCGTGGCCCATCATTTCCTCGTCGACGCACCAGTCGGCAAACGCCTGCATGCGCGCTTCGTTCTCGGCTTCGAAACCCATGCTCGTCCACACGTCGGTCGTCACGAGATCGGCACCCTTGCACGCTTCGTTCGGATCGTCGAACACTTCGTAGAACGGCGCGCTGTCCGGCGACACGAGCTTCATGTCGAGCGCATAGCCCGGCGGCGTCGACAGCCGCAGCTTGAAGCCGAGGATCTGCGCGGCTTCGATCCACGTGTACAGCATGTTGTTCGCATCGCCGACCCACGCGACCGTCTTGCCGGCGATCGGGCCGCGGTGCTCGTAGTACGTGAAGATGTCGGCGAGCACCTGGCACGGGTGGTAATCGTTGGTCAGGCCATTGATCACCGGCACGCGGGAGTTCTGCGCGAAGCGCGTGATCACGTCCTGCTCGAACGTGCGGATCATGATGATGTCGACCATTCGCGAGATGACCTGCGCGGAATCCTCGACGGGCTCGCCGCGGCCGAGCTGCGTGTCGCGCGTGCTCATGAACACCGCGTGGCCGCCCAGCTGGAAGATGCCGGCTTCGAACGACAGCCGCGTGCGCGTCGAGCTCTTCTCGAAGATCATCGCGAGCGTGCGGTCGTGCAGCGGGTGATAGGTCTCGTAGTTCTTGAACTTGCGCTTCAGGATACCCGTGCGTTCGAGCACGTACTCGTAGTCTTCCAGCGAGAAATCCTTGAACTGCAGGTAGTGACGAATGGTTTTGGCGGTCATGAAACGAAATACGGCGGGTTGGAGCCGGCTGCGGAGCCGGACGCCGCCGCCGTCGGGTGTGGATAACTGCAAAGCAGCATAAAGGATTTTCTGTGCTTTGACGAGCCGCGACACAAACCGGGGCGGCATCGTCGCGCACGCTGGAGCACGCCGGGAGAGGGGTGGCGAGACGACGCGCGATGGCGCGCTGCGGTATAATCCAAAAGTTTTCTCCAGCCCGGCAGGCAAGGCTTTTCGCGCTCTGCCGGACACAAGCCATGCGCTGCACAAATCCGGTGCGGCGCGCCGGCGGCACGCATCGACGGCCTGTTTTCGGGATATCGAAGCGCGTGTGTCGTCCACTCCAGCTTTGTGTTCGCGTATCCAGGCGCCGTCGCCTGGACATCGCCGGGCCGTCACTTGGGTAACCACATGGCTGAAACCCCTCCGACCGAATTCTTCATCCAGGGCATCACGAAAGACGGGAAAAAGTTTCGCCCGAGCGACTGGTCGGAGCGTCTGGCCGGCGTGATGGCCTGCTTCGGGCCCGGCGCGAGCGGCCCGAACGCGCGCCTGAAATATTCGCTGTACGTGCGCCCGACGATGCTCGGCGACCTGAAATGCGTGATCCTCGATTCCCGGCTGCGCGACATCGAGCCGATGGCGTTCGATTTCGTGCTGAATTTCGCGAAGGACAACAACCTCGTCGTCACCGAGGCGTGCGAGCTGCCGGACTACAACGAGAAGAAGTGAAGTCGACGGGCGAGCGCGCATGCCGCGCTCGCGTCTGATGGTCGTCCGGCGCGATGCGCGGCCGACACGCAAAAAAGCCCGCCTAGGCGGGCTTTTTTGCGATCGCAGGAAACAGGAACGCCCGCCGAAGCGGGCGTACCGGCTTACGCTGCTGCCTGCAGGCCCTTGACGGCCGCGGCGAGGCGGCTCTTGCTGCGAGCGGCCTTGTTCTTGTGAACGATCTTCTTGTCGGCGATCGTGTCGATCGTCTTCACGGCAGCCTTGAACAGCTCGGCAGCCTTTGCCTGGTCGCCGGCTTCAACAGCCTTGCGAACCGACTTGATCGCGGTACGGAATTTCGAGCGCAGCGCCGAGTTGTGCGAATTTGCCTTCGCGGCTTGGCGGGCGCGCTTGCGTGCTTGTGCGGAGTTAGCCATGACGGTTCCTTATCCTGTCCTGTTTCCAGAGCTTGGAGCCTGACGGCCAAGCGCTGCTTTTCGATCCGTCCCCTGAGAACGATTGCCCAGGGGCGCATAAAAAACGGTGAGTTTAACCGAGGCCGAGACATGAAAACGACAGCTGCCGTGCATGTAACAGGCTCAGAAACCGGCAATTATAGCAACAAAATCAAGCGCGTGGCAAGTTCAACGTGACGCCCGCCGGGCGGGGCCGCCGGCGACGCAGGTCCTTTTCGGCATCCGTCCGTGCCGGGACACGCAACGTCCGTATAATAAGCGCCCCATGAATCTATTCCGAGCCCTGCTGACGGTCAGCGGCTTCACGCTGCTGTCGCGCGTGACCGGACTGGCCCGCGAGACGCTGATCGCCCGTGCGTTCGGCGCCAGTCAATACACCGACGCGTTCTACGTCGCCTTCCGTATTCCGAACCTGCTGCGCCGCCTGTCCGCCGAAGGCGCGTTCTCGCAGGCGTTCGTGCCGATCCTGGCCGAATTCAAGAACCAGCAGGGGCACGATGCGACCAAGGCGCTCGTCGACGCGATGTCGACCGTCCTCGCATGGGCGCTTGCCGTGCTGTCGGTCCTCGGGATCGCCGGCGCGTCGTGGGTCGTGTTCGCGGTCGCGTCCGGCCTGCATACCGACGGGCAGGCGTTCCCGCTCGCGGTCACGATGACGCGGATCATGTTCCCGTACATCGTGTTCATCTCGCTGACCACGCTCGCGTCCGGCGTGCTCAACACCTACAAGAGCTTCTCGCTGCCCGCGTTCGCGCCGGTGCTGCTCAACGTCGCGTTCATCGCCGCGGCCGTGTTCGTCGCGCCGCATCTGAAGGTGCCGGTGTACGCGCTCGCGTGGGCCGTCATCGTGGGCGGCGTGCTGCAGTTCCTCGTGCAATTGCCGGGGCTGAAGAAGATCGACATGGTGCCGCTGATCGGCATCAACCCGCTGCGCGCGCTGCGCCACCCGGGCGTGAAGCGCGTGCTCGCGAAGATGGTGCCCGCGACGTTCGCGGTGTCGGTCGCGCAGCTGTCGCTGATCATCAACACCAACATCGCGTCGCGGCTCGGGCAGGGCGCGGTGTCGTGGATCAACTATGCCGACCGGCTGATGGAATTCCCGACGGCGCTGCTCGGCGTCGCGCTCGGCACGATCCTGCTGCCGAGCCTGTCGAAGGCGCACGTCGACGCCGATACGCACGAGTATTCGTCGCTGCTCGACTGGGGGCTGCGCGTCACGTTCCTGCTCGCGGCGCCGAGCGCGCTCGCGCTGTTCTTTTTCGCGACGCCGCTCACCGCGACGCTGTTCAACTACGGCAAGTTCGACGCGCATACCGTCACGATGGTCGCCCGCGCGCTCGCGACCTACGGGATCGGCCTCGTCGGCATCATCCTGATCAAGATCCTCGCGCCAGGCTTCTATGCGAAGCAGGATATCAAGACGCCGGTGAAGATCGCGGTCGGCGTGCTGATCGTCACGCAGCTGTCGAACTACGTGTTCGTGCCGCTGATCGGTCATGCGGGCCTCACGCTGAGCATCGGCGTCGGCGCGTGCCTGAATTCGCTGCTGCTGTTCCTCGGGCTGCGCAAGCGCGGCATCTACCAGCCGTCGCCGGGCTGGCCGCGCTTCTTCGTGCAGCTCGTCGGCGCGGCGCTCGTGCTCGCGGGGCTGATGCATTGGTGCGCGATCAGCTTCGACTGGACCGGCATGCGCGCGCAGCCGCTCGATCGCATCGCGCTGATGGCCGCGTGCCTCGTGCTGTTCGCTGCACTATATTTCGGTATGTTGTGGGTAATGGGCTTCAAATACGCTTACTTCAGAAGGCGCGCCAAGTGACGACCGCAATGACCCGCGTCCTCGACTACTTCAGCACGCTCGTGGCGGACGACGACAGCCTGCCCGTCACGGAGACCGCGCTGTCGCTCGCACAGGACGCCTATCCCGACCTCGACCTGCAGGGCACGCTGGCCGAACTCGACATGCTGGCCGCGCGGCTGCGCCGCCGGCTCGCCGACGATGCGAACCTGAAGGACCGCGTCGCCGCGCTCAACGAATTCTTCTTTCGCGAACTCGGCTTCACGTGCAATCACAACGATTACTACGACCCCGATAACAGCCACCTGAACGCGGTGCTCAAGCGCCGGCGCGGGATTCCGATCTCGCTGTCGGTGCTGTACCTCGAGCTCGCCGAGCAGATCGGCGTGCCGGCGCGCGGCGTGTCGTTCCCCGGCCATTTCCTGCTGCGCGTGACGCTGCCGGACGGCGACCTGATCATCGATCCGACCAACGGCCATTCGCTGTCCGAAGCCGAGATGGTCGAGATGCTCGAGCCGTACGTCGCGCGGGCGGCGGGCGCGGTCGACAGCGCGTTGCGCGCGTTGCTGCAGCCGGCCACGAGCCGCGAGATCATCGCGCGGATGCTGCGCAACCTGAAGACGATCTATCTGCAGACGGAACGCTGGCAGCGGCTGCTGGCGGTGCAGCAGCGGCTCGTGATCCTGCTGCCGCAGCAGCTCGACGAAGTGCGCGACCGCGGCTTCGCGTATGCGCGGCTCGACTACCTGCGCCCCGCGCTCGAGGATCTCGAGCAGTATCTCGGCGAGCGGCCCGATGCGGACGACGCAACCGTCGTCGAATCGCAGGTGACGGAATTGCGGCAGCGGATGCAGCGCGACGACGAGGACTGAGCCGCTGGTGCGACGCCTGAAGCCTCGTACAAAAAACGCCCGCATTGCGGGCGTTTTTGTTTGCAGTTGTTTGCACTTACTTCGGCTGCATCCGGATCGCGCCGTCGAGGCGGATCACTTCGCCGTTGAGCATCGGGTTCTCGACGATCTGGCGCACCAGCATCGCGTATTCGTCCGGTTTGCCGAGCCGCGGCGGGAACGGGACCATCGCGCCGAGCGCGTCCTGCACGTCCTTCGGCATGCCGAGCAGCATCGGCGTCTCGAACAGCCCCGGCGCGATCGTCATCACGCGGATGCCCTGGCGCGCGAGGTCGCGCGCGATCGGCAGCGTCATGCCCGCGACGCCGGCCTTCGACGCCGCGTACGCGGCCTGGCCGATCTGGCCGTCGTAGGCGGCGACCGATGCGGTGCTGACGATCACGCCGCGCTCGCCGCCGTCGTTCGGCGTGGTCGCGGCCATCGCGGCGGCCGCGAGCCGGATCATGTTGAAGGTGCCGACCAGGTTCACGTTGATCGTCTTCGCGAACACGTCGAGCGGATGCGCGCCGTCCTTGCCGACGGTTTTCGCGGCTGGCGCGATGCCCGCGCAGTTCACGAGGCCGCGCAGTGTGCCCGCGCGCGTCGCGGCGTCGACGGCCGCCTGCGCATCGGCCTCGCTCGACACGTCGCAGCGCACGAATACGCCGCCCAGTTCGTGCGCGAGCGCCATGCCGGCCGCCTCGTTCAGGTCGGCGAGCACGACCTTGCCGCCGGCCTGCGCGAGCATGCGGGCCGTTCCGGCGCCGAGGCCCGATGCGCCGCCCGTGATCAGAAAGACGTTGCCGCGAATCTCCATCACTGTCTCCTCGGTTGGTCCGATGCCGGTCGGCACCTGCGTCCGATCGATTGTACGGGGCGCCGCCGGGCGCCGGAGCGACCGGCACGCCCGTGCGCATCCACGTCAGTCGAAGCGGATCAAGCAGACGAAAAAAAACCGCCCGGAAAGGGCGGCTTGCGGGTGCACGACGCGGTGCTTACTTCAGTGCGTCAAACGCGCGCTCGCGGATTTCATCGACGGTGCCGAGGCCCGAGATCTTGCGATACTGCGGGGCCTTCAGGCCGTTTTCCTCGCCGCGCTTCGCCCAGTCGCCGTAGTACGTGATCAGCGGCTTGGTCTGCGCTTCGTACACTTCGAGACGCTTCTTGACGGTTTCTTCCTTGTCGTCGTCGCGCTGGATCAGCGGTTCGCCCGTCACGTCGTCCTTGCCCTCGACCTTCGGCGGGTTGAACTTCACGTGGTACGTGCGGCCCGATGCCGGGTGCGTGCGGCGGCCGCTCATGCGCTCGACGATTTCCGAGAACGGGACGTCGATTTCGAGCACGTAGTCGATCGCGACGCCGGCGTCCTTCATCGCGTCAGCCTGCGCGATCGTGCGCGGGAAGCCGTCGAACAGGTAGCCGTTCGCGCAGTCGGCGTCTTTCAGGCGCTCCTTCACGAGGCCGATGATCAGCGCGTCCGGCACGAGCTTGCCGGCGTCCATGTAGCCCTTCGCCTCGACGCCGAGCGGCGAGCCGGCCTTGACGGCCGCGCGCAGCATGTCGCCCGTCGAGATTTGCGGGATGCCGAACTTTTCCTTGATGAAGTTTGCCTGGGTGCCCTTTCCCGCGCCGGGCGCGCCCAACAGGATCAAACGCATGGTGATATCTCCAGAATGTAGATTCGTATGGCGAGACGCGAAAGTGTCGGCGACAGCGTGCGCGGCGCTTGCCTGGCGCGCGGCGGACCGGTCTGACGCGGCGCGTCGGCTAAAAGCGACGCGCGGCTGCCGGGACGGGCCGTGGCGGGTCAAGCGAGAACGCGCGGGTCGCGGACGGCTCGCACAATCGCCTGATTATGCCACGGGTTATTTTGAACCCGGACGAAAAAGGGCCTGCACGCGTGCGAGATCGGCCGGCGTGTCGATGCCGGCTTCGGGCGCGTGCTCGGTAATCAGCACGGCAATGCGCTCGCCGTGCCACATCGCGCGCAGCTGTTCGAGCTGCTCAGCCTGCTCGACCGGCGCCTGGGCGAGCGACGGATACGTGCGCAGGAAACGCGCGCGATACGCGTAGAGGCCGATGTGGCGATGGACCGGAAAGGCCGGTGGCGGCATGGTCGCGACGTCGGGCCAGTGCGGCAGATAGGCGTCGCGGCTCCACGGAATCGGCGCGCGCGAGAAGTACATCGCGACGTTGCGCGCGTCGAGCGCGACCTTCACGACGTTCGGGTTGAACACGTCGGCCGCGTCGTGGATCGGGTGCGCGGCGGTCGCGATCGCGCAGTCCGGATGCGCGGCGAGGTGCGACGCTACGTCGCGCACGAGCATGGGGTCGATCAGCGGTTCGTCGCCCTGCACGTTGACGACGACGGTGTCGTCGCTCCATCCGAACGTCGCGGCGACTTCCGCGAGCCGGTCGGTGCCGGACGGATGGTCGGCGCGCGTCAGCACCGCTTCGAAACCGTGATCGCGTGCCGCGTCGAGCACGCTCTGCGCGTCGGACGCGACGAGCACCTGCTGCGCGCCCGCTTCGCGCGCGCGCTCGGCGACGCGCACGACCATCGGCTTGCCGCCGAGATCGGCGAGCGGCTTGTTCGGCAGGCGCGTCGACGCGAGCCGGGCAGGAATGACGGCGATGAAGGGCTGCTGATGAGTCATCGGGGCTGGGCGGTGAGAAGGGCGGGGGCGGGCGACGCGTCGAAAGCAGGCCGCCCGGCAGGGTTCGGCATGCGGCCGCGGCGAACCGCGGCGGCCGCGTGCCGGTGCAGCGGTGCGGCGTTCAGCTGCCGGCCGGGCCGGCGGGGTCGACCGGCGTGCCTTCGACGGTCTGGCGTGCCTCGTCGACGAGCATCACGGGGATGCCGTCGCGGATCGGGTAGGCGAGCTTGTCCGCATTGCAGATCAGCTCCTGCGCGGCGCGGTCATAGTGGAGCGGGCCTTTGCAGATAGGGCACACAAGGATTTCAAGCAGGCGAGCGTCCACGGAGTTTCTCCACAACGAGGGCAATGAGGCGAGGATCGAGCGCGGCTTCGACGGGGACGACCCACAGCCGAGCGTCGCGCCAGGAAGCGCCCAATTTTACTGCATCCTTCTCGGTGATCAGGATGGCGTCGACTGCGTCGTCGACGAACGGATTGTCGGCGAACGCGTAATGGTCGGGCAGCGCGCGCGTCGCCGGGGCGAGGCCGGCCGCGCGCAGCGTCGCGAAGAAGCGTTCCGGCGCGCCGATGCCGGCCGCGGCGAGCACGCGCTCGTGCGCGAACTGCGACAGCGGGCGGCGCAGCGCCGGCTGGTCGAGGTGCCACGCGGCGCCCGGTGTCAGCGCGAGCGCATAGGTGTCGGGCCACGGCGGCAGCGCGCCGCTGTACGGATCGTTGACGAGCGTCGCGTCGCGGTGGCGCGACAGCGGCTCGCGCAGCGGGCCGGCCGGCAGCAGGAAGCCGTTGCCGCCGAGCCGGTGGTCGAACACGACGAGTTCGACCGTGCGCGCGAGGCGGTAGTGCTGCAGGCCGTCGTCGCTGACAATCACGTCGACGTCCGGGTGTGTGGCGCGCAGCGCCTGGGCGGCCGCGACGCGGTCGGGACACACCCACACGGGCGCGTCGGTGCGGCGCGCGATCAGCAGCGGTTCGTCGCCGGCCGCGCTCGCGCGCGATGCGGGCGTGACCGCGGTGGGTGTCTTCACGTTCGCGCCGTAGCCGCGCGACACGACGCCCGGCGTGAACCCGGCCGCGCGCAGCGCATCGACGAGCGCGATCACGGTCGGCGTCTTGCCGGTGCCGCCGACGGTCACGTTGCCGACCACGACGACGGGCACGCCGACGTCGACCGGTTGCTTCCAGCCCTGTGCGTAGGCGGTACGGCGCAGCGCCGCGCACAGGCCGAACACGCACGCGAACGGCGTGAGCGCCCAAGCGAGTGCGCCGCGTCGCTGCCATTCGCGCGTGACGCGCGCTTCGAGCCGCGCGAGCGGGCCGCCGGGCGCGCTCATCGGGCCGGGCGCGGCGTGTCGTGCGCCGCGGCGTGGGACGGATTCGTCAAGACGGATTCTCCGTTGCGCGGCGCATGCCGCAAGGTCTTCGGAAGGCGGCACTCTAGCGCGCCGCACGCGGGCGCGGCAAGCGCGGCCGGGCGACGCACCCGACGGGGTCGGATCGTCGCGCGCTGTGGATAACTCTGTGAAGAACTCCCCGCCTGTTCGCGCCAAACGCCCGCCGGGCGGACATCGAATCGGTCGAGAATCGATTCGTAAGGTTTAAAAATATATAAAAATCAAGGCGTTGCAAGCAATTGTCTGGATTTTCCCGCGGTTTTCGAGCGTTTTTGGCGGACGATTGCCAGAGTGTGGACACATTTCGCGCATCGCGGCGCGCACGGTCCGCGCTGGACGTCGGGCGCGTGTCGGACTATCGTGTCGCCGCCAGCATTCATTCGACCGCCCATGCTTTCCGACTCTCCTTTTTCCGTTCCCGGCGCCACCCGCGGCGGCGACGAAGTGATTCCCGTTTCGGCGCTCAATCGCGCGATTTCGACGATGCTCGAGCGCTCGTTTCCGCTGCTGTGGATTTCGGGCGAAGTGTCGAATTTCACGCGCGCCGCGAGCGGTCACTGGTATTTCTCGATCAAGGACCAGCAGGCGCAGATGCGCTGCGTGATGTTTCGCGGTCGCGCGCAATATGCGGAATTCACGCCGCGCGAAGGCGACCGGATCGAGGTGCGCGCGGTCGTCACGATGTACGAGCCGCGCGGCGAAGTGCAGCTCAATGTCGAGGCCGTGCGGCGCACCGGGCAAGGGCGCCTGTACGAGGCGTTCCTGCGGCTGAAGGCGCAGCTCGAGGCCGAAGGCCTGTTCGCGCCCGAGCGCAAGCGGCCGCTGCCGGCGCACCCGCGCGGGATCGGCATCGTCACGTCGCTGCAGGCCGCCGCGTTGCGCGACGTGCTGACCACGCTCGCGCGCCGCGCGCCGCACATCCCGGTGATCGTCTATCCGGCGCCCGTGCAGGGCGCGGGCTCGGCCGAGAAGCTCGTCGCGGCCGTGCAGGCCGCGAATGCGCGGCGCGAGGTCGACGTGCTGCTGGTCTGCCGTGGCGGCGGGTCGATCGAGGATCTGTGGTCGTTCAACGATGAAGCGCTCGCGCGCGCGATCGCCGCGAGCGAGCTGCCGGTCGTCAGCGGCGTCGGCCACGAAACCGATTTCACGATCGCGGACTTCGCGGCCGACCTGCGTGCGCCGACGCCGACCGGCGCGGCCGAACTCGCGAGTCCGCAGCGCGCGTTGCTGTTGCGCGAGGTCGCCGACCGCCAGCGCGCGCTCGCGCGCTGCCTGGAACGCGGGCTCGAGCAGCGGGCGCAGCAGCTCGACTGGCTCGCCCGCCGGCTCGTCAGCCCGGCCGAACGGCTGCGGCGGCAGCGTACCCACGTCGAGCAACTGGCGGTGCGGCTCGCGTCGGCGGCGTCGCGGCCGGTGCGCGACGCGCGTGCGCGTTTCGCGCTCGCGCAGCTGCGCTGGCAGCGCGCGCGGCCCGATCCGACGCAGGCGCGCCATGCGCTCGCAGGGCTGTCGCAGCGTCTCACCGTGGCGTTGCAGCGCCGTCACGAGCGCGACACCGCGCGGGTATCGGCCTGTGCGGCGCGTCTCGAGGTGCTGAGCCCGCAGCGCACGCTCGAGCGCGGCTACGCGGCGCTGATCGACGCGCAGACCGGCCGCGCGGTGCGCGCGCCGAGCGCGTTGAAGCCGCAGCGCCGCCTGACCGTGCATCTGGCCGAAGGATCGGCCGACGTGTCGCTTGCCGACGTTCAGCCGCGGCTGACCGATTCGATCTGACGAGGACGGCGCACGCGAAGCGAAGCTCGCTCCCGGCGTACCGGATTGACCGGTCGCGCCGCGCGCGGGAACGGATGCTGCGCCTCGTCGTCTCGTCCTGCCGGATGAAGCGCCAACGCCGATTTTCTGCATACCGCGGATAAATGCCCGTGAGTTTGCGGGGATATTCGGACTCGCCTACAATCGGACGCTCGGCAGCATCCAATACAGCCCCCCTACATACTCAACGAAGGAATCGCCATGGCTCATACGCTCCCGCCGCTCCCGTACGCTGAAGACGCACTCGCGCCGACCATCTCGAAAGAGACGATCGAGTACCACTACGGCAAGCATCACCAGGCTTATGTGACGAACCTGAACAATCTGATCCCCGGCACGGAATTCGAAAACCTGCCGCTGGAAGAGATCGTGAAGAAGTCGTCGGGCGGCATCTTCAACAACGCCGCGCAAATCTGGAACCACACGTTCTTCTGGAACAGCCTGTCGCCGAACGGCGGCGGCGCACCGTCGGGCGCGCTGGGCGACGCGATCAACGCGAAGTGGGGTTCGTACGACGCGTTCAAGGAAGCGTTCACGAAGGCCGCGGTCGGCACGTTCGGTTCGGGCTGGGCATGGCTCGTGAAGAAGGCCGACGGTTCGCTCGACATCGTGTCGACGAGCAACGCCGCAACGCCGCTGACGACGGCCGACAAGGCGCTGCTGACGATCGACGTGTGGGAACACGCGTACTACATCGACTACCGCAACGCACGTCCGAAGTTCGTCGAGGCGTTCTGGAACATCGTGAACTGGGACTTCGCAGCGAAGAACTTCGCGTAAGTCCACGTGTCCTGCGCGCCTAAGCGGCGCGCTGCGCCGAAAAAAAGCCCTCGTGACGAGGGCTTTTTTATTTTCATCGGACGTGAATCGGCGCACGACACTCGCCGGATCAGGCAATCATCCCCGCCAGCCATCCGAGCGCCGCGCTTGCGATCACGACGGCCCAGGGCGGCACGCGCCAGAACACGAGCGCGACGAACGCGACGAGTGCGGCCGCGAAATCGCCTGGCGACGCGATCGTGTCGGTCCATACCGGGTGATAGAGCGCGGCCAGCAGCAGCCCGACGACGGCCGCGTTCACGCCCGCGAGCGCGGCCTGCATGCGCGTGCTGCGGCGCAAGCGTTCCCAGAACGGCGCGGTGCCGGCCACGAGCAGGAACGACGGCGCGAAGATCGACACGAGCGCGATCGTCCCGCCGAGCCAGCCGTTCGGCGTGTCGCGTAGCGACGCACCGAGGAAGGCCGCGAATGTGAAGAGCGGCCCCGGCACGGCCTGCGCGACACCGTAGCCGGCCAGGAACGCCGAATCGCCGACCCAGCCCGGCGCGACGACGGCGGCCTGCAGCAGCGGCAGCACCACGTGCCCGCCGCCGAACACCAGCGCACCGGTGCGGAAGAACGCGTCGGCGACGGCGAGCGTGTTCGAATGGAACGCGCGGGCCGTGAACGGCAACACGACGATCAGCGCGGCGAACAGCGCGAGCCACAGCACGCCCGCGCGGTGCGACACATGCAGCGGCAACGGCTCGTGCGCGCCGCGCTCGGGCTGCGGCAACAGCACGAGACCGGCGAGTCCCGCCGCGACGATCACCGCAACCTGCAGCCACGCGGCCGGCACGAGCAGCGCGATGGAGGCCGCGATCGCCATCAGCGTGACGCGGCGCGCATCCGGGCACAGCGTGCGCGCCATGCCCCATACCGCCTGCGCGATCACCGCGACCGACACGATGCGCAGCCCGTGCAGCGCGCCGGCGGCGACCGGCATGCCCGTCGCATGCACGCCGAGTGCGAACAACATCATCAGCAGCGCCGACGGCAGCGTGAAGCCGAGCCACGCGGCGAACATTCCCGCATAGCCCGCGCGCGACAGTCCGATCGCCATCCCGACCTGGCTGCTCGCCGGCCCCGGCAGGAACTGGCACAGCCCGACGAGATCCGCGTACGCGCGCTCGGTCAGCCAGCCGCGCCGCGTGACGAACGTATCGCGGAAGTAGCCGAGATGCGCGACGGGGCCGCCGAACGACGTGAGGCCGAGCCGCAGGAACGCGACGAACACGGGCCAGGCGTGGCGGGACGGGGCGGTGACGGTCGACGTGTTCAAGCGCGGATTGGGGGAGGGGGAACGAGCCGCCACGATAGCGCAATGCCATGACGGCGGGAACGCAATGTTGCGGCGCTTGCTGCGATTGTTGGGGTTGTTGCGCTTGCGCGGTGGTGTCAGTCCGTGCTGCCGGGCAATCCGCTCGCGCGGCGCAGCGCGTCGACGTCGACGAGTTCGATCTCGCCGACGTGCAGCCGCACGACGCCGTCGGCCTGCAGCGCCTTCAGCAGCTGGTTGGTGGTCTGCCGCGTCAGCGACAGCATCGCCGCAAGCTTTTCCTGCGACAGCCGGATGTGCGTGTGGCCGGCGCTGATCCCGCCGTAGCCCTCGGCAATCATCAGCAGCCGCGCGGCGAGCCGCTGCGCGGCCGGCATCACGCTCATCGATTCGACTCTCAGGAGGCTCAGCCGAAGCTTTTGCGCCATCAAGAGCGCGAACTGCCGCCAGTACTGGGGCGTCGTGTCGAGAATCGCGAGCAGCGCGGCCTGCGGGACGTGCAGCAGCAGCGTGTCGTCGAGCGCGATCGCATCGTGAGTGCGCGGCTGGCCGTCGAACAGCGCGATCTCGCCGAACCACATGACGGGTTCGGCGACCATCAGCAGCGCTTCCTTGCCCTGCGAATCCACCGCGCCTATGGTGAGGGAGCCGGCCAGCACCGCATACAGCCCGCATGGCGGGTCGCCGCGGCGGAACAGCGCGTGGCCGGCCGGCAGGCGCCGCACCGCGGCGCGGGCGAGCAGGTCGGCGCGCAACGCCGGCGGCAGCCCGGCGAACCACGGGTGCGCTTCGATCTGCGGCAGGTAGGGGGCGAGCGACGAGGGCATGGCACGCGATGTCGGGTAGCTGACAGAGGTTCTCGGGCGTGACGCGCATCATAGCGCTCAATGATCGTTCAGGAGACACCATGAAGACGCTCGAGGACCATCTTTCCCAATATGCGGCCTACCATCGCGACGCACGCAACATCGCGACGCACCTGGTCGGTATTCCGATGATCGTGTTCGCGATCGCGGTGCTGCTGTCGCGGCCGGCGCTCGGCACGCTGGCCGGCGTCGTGCTGTCGCCCGCGCTGTTGCTCGCCGTGGCGGCCGTGGTGTTCTACCTGCGCCTCGACCTGCGCTTCGGCGTGGTGATGGCCGCGCTGTTCGCGCTCGGCCTGTGGGCCGCGCAGACGCTCGCGCTGCTGCCCACCGCGCAGTGGCTCGCGATCGGCATCGGCGCGTTCGTGGTCGGCTGGATCGTGCAGTTCGTCGGGCACTGGTTCGAGGGGCGCAAGCCCGCGTTCGTCGACGATCTGGTCGGCCTGATCGTCGGGCCGCTGTTCGTCGTCGCCGAAGTCGCGTTCTTCGCGGGCCTGCGCGGCGACGTGCGCCGCGAAGTCGAGCGGCGCGCGGGGCCCGTCCACGGCGGCGCGCATTCGCATGTCTGATACGTCGGCCGCGCCCGTCTGTGTGTTCGGCGCGGGTGCGGTCGGCTGCTATCTCGGCGGCCGGCTCGCGGCGGCCGGTACGCCGGTGACGCTCGTCGGCCGCGCCCGCATCGGCGACGCGATTCGGGCGAACGAGCTGACCGTGACCGACTCGCGCGGCTATCGCGCGACGCTCGAGCCGGCCCAGGTCGCGTTCTCGACCGATCCGGCCGCCGCGGCCGCCGCGCGGCTGGTGCTCGTCACGGTGAAGTCGGCCGCGACGCATGATGCCGTGGCGCAGCTCGCCGGCGTGCTGCGGCCCGGCACGGTCGTCGTCAGTTTCCAGAACGGCCTCTCCAACGCCGACGTGTTGCGCGAGGCGCTGCCGCAAGCGACCGTGCTGGCCGGCATGGTGCCGTTCAACGTGATCGAGCGCGCGCCGGGCGCGTTTCACCAGGGTTCGACCGGCGCGCTCGCGGCCGATGCGTCGCCCGCGCTGCGGCCGTTCACCGGCGCGTTCGCGCGTGCCGGGCTGCCGCTCGCGCTGCACCGCGACATGCGCGCCGTGCAATGGGCGAAGCTGCTGCTGAACCTGAACAACGCGGTCAATGCGCTCGCGAACCTGCTGCTGCGCGACGAACTCTCGCAACGCGCATACCGGCGCTGCGTCGCGCTGGCGCAGCGCGAAGCGCTGCACGTATTGGCCCGCGCCGCGATCCGGCCCGCACGGCTCACGCCGTTGCCGGCCGCATGGATACCCGCGGTGCTGGAGCTCCCCGATCCCGCGTTTCGCGCGCTGGGCGGCCGGATGCTCGCGATCGATCCGCTCGCGCGTTCGTCGATGTCCGACGATCTCGCCGCGCGCCGCGCGACCGAAGTCGAATGGATCAATGGCGAGATCGTCCGGCTGGCCGCGCGCTTCGGCGCGCCGGCGCCGGTCAACGCGCGGCTGTGCGCACTCGTTCACGACGCGGAAACGGCGGCATCGCGGCCGGCCTGGCGCGGCGACGCGCTGTGGGCAGAACTGACGGCCGACGCGATCCGCGCGGGCGGCATGCGAGCGGCGTAGCGCTACGCGCGGCGCGCCATACCACGCGCGATGCGCAACGGCTAAGATGCGTGATGCGTCGCCCGAGCAGACGCGTACGCGGAGCAATCGCCATGGTGGATCGCCCGACTCTAGATGCCTACGAAGCCCATGCCGCGCAATACGCGCAGGACTGGCTCGACGAGGCCGCCCCCGACGACATGTATGCGCTGGTCGAGCAGTATTTCTCGCCGGGGCCGACGGCCCATGTCGGCTGCGGCGCGGGGCGCGACACCGCATGGCTCGCTTCGCAAGGATTCGACGTGCGCGGCTACGACGCGAGCGCCGCGCTGCTCGCCGAGGCGCGCTTGCGCCACCCGTCGCTGACGTTCGAGCTGGCCGCGCTGCCGGCGCTCGCCGGCGCGCCGTCCGGCGCGTTCCGGAACGTACTGTGCGAGACGGTCGTGATGCATCTCGAACAGACCGATGCGGCCGCGGCGGCCGCACGGCTCGCCACATTGCTGATGCCCGGCGGCACGCTGTACCTGAGCTGGCGGGTGGCTGGCCACGGTGCGTTGCGTGACGAGCGCGGCCGTTTGTATACGCCGCTCGATTCGGCGCGCATGCGGGCGGCGCTCGGCGCCCGCATGCAGGTGATCGACGAGCATGAAGTCGTCAGCGCGTCATCCGGCAAGCGCGTGCATCGGCTGATCGCGCGCCGGGCTGGCGATGTCAACGGCGCCGCATGAGCGCGGCGCGCATCTTCATTCGCGGTTGAGCGCCGCTTCCCAGTTGATGTCCACGCACAACACCTGCATGCCGGTCGCGACCGGCGCGGCGATCGATGCGGTCACGCACAGGTGCGCCTCGTTGATCGACAGGTACGGCGGCGTCAGATGCACGCGGCCCGGCGCGCGCATCGCGTGGCTGAAGTACGGGCGGCGCTCCCAGCTCGCGCCTTCCGAATGCAGCAGCGGCCGGAAGCGTTTCGCCCGCTGCGAGACGCTGCCGCGCGCGAGCACGTTGTCGCCGATCTGGCGGCCCGATGCATCGAGCAGGAAGCAGCGCGCGGTTTCCGGCAACCCGAGCACGGCGCCGGCGGCGTCGATCAGCGGCTCGCCCGCGGCGAGCTTCTGGCTCGCTTCCTCCAGCGCGGCGACATACGGCGCGAGGCGTTCGGCCTGCGTGCGCTCGCGTTGCGCGACGCGCAGCCGCAAGGCGGCCGACAGCGTGTCCATGCAGCCGGCGGCGGCCTGCGGCTGGACGGGATCGACGCTCGGCCCCGCGAAGTACTGCCCTTGCACGAAATCGACGTCGCATTCGAGCGCGATCAGCGCGTCGCGCTCGGTCGCGAGCCCGCCCATCAGCACGAGCTGGCCGGATTCGTGCAGCAGCGACACGAGCCCGGGCAGCACGCGTTCGAGATGCGAGTGCTCGCTCGCCTGCGCGAGGATGCCGCGATCGAGCGTGACGATGTCGGGGTGCAGGTGCCACACGCGGTCGATGTTCGAATGCTTCGCGCCGAAGCCGCCGAGCGCGATCAGGAAGCCGGCCTTGCGCAACCCGTCGACGATCGCCGCATAGCGCGGCGTCTCGCCGCCCGCCTGTTCGGGCACCTCGAGCACCACGCGATGCGGCGGCAGGCCGAGCGCCTTCAGGTTCGCGAGCAGCGCGTCCCCGTAGACGGTGTCCATCAGCGCGGCCGGATGCAGGCTCAGGAAGAGCCATTCGTCGTGACTGTCGAACGCGTGAAAGTTGCCGAGATGCAGCGATTCGGCGAGCCGGCCGAGCTCGAGCAGGTCGCCGCGCCGCGCCGCCTGCGTGAATACCTCGTGCGACGCGACCTGGCGGCTTTCCTCGTCGTGCGCGCGCAGCGACGCGTGATAGCCGATCGCGCGGCGGTGCGACACCGAGAAAACCGGCTGGAACACGCTGAATACGGTGTACGCGCCGTACAGCACGGTGCGCCGCTTTCCGTCGTCGCCGGCGACGGGGCGGGGCGGCTGGAAGCCGGGGGGGTCGATGTCGATCATGCTCATGATGTCGGCCGAAGGGAGACTGCCAGTTTACCTACAGAATAGGCGAGCAAGAAGCATGCACGGCATCGTGCCCCGTGCGGCGGGCCGTCGCGGCCGCCGGCTGCCGCGCGGTGCAGCATGGCCGCACCGACATGGTGCGCGCCGCGCCGTCGTGGCGATCGCGGCGGCGCGCGCCGGGCGTCACGCGTCACGCGCGTTCGGACGGGTCGGTCTTCTGCGCGCGGCCGCGGATTTCGGGTGCGAGCTGCGCGAAGATCCACGCGGACGCAGCCGTGATGATCCCGACGCAGATGAAGGTCGCATGGAACGCCGGCAGCGTATTGCTCGGCGTCACCGTGCGCAGCATCCCGGTGAAGGTCGCGAGCAGCGCACCGGCGACGGTGACGCCGAGGCTCATCGACAGCATCTGCACGAGCGAGAACAGGCTGTTGCCGCTGCTCGCGCCGCCGGTGCCGAGATCCTTCAGCGTCAGCGTGTTCATCGCGGTGAACTGCATCGAGTTGAAGCCGCCGAACAGCGCGAGGTGCACGACCTTCACCCAGACGGGCACCGTGTCGCGCATCAGCGCGAAGCTCGCCATCATCACGCCCACCATGATCGTGTTCACGAGCAGCACCTTGCGGTAGCCGTGCCGCGTGATCAGCTGCGTGATGATCCGCTTCGAGAACATCCCCGCCGCCGCGACCGGCAGCATCATCAGCCCGGCCTCGAACGCCGAATAGCCGAGGCTCACCTGCAGCAGCAGCGGGATCAGGTACGGCATCGCGCCGCTGCCGATCCGCGCGAACAGGTTGCCGAGCAGGCCGACGCTGAACGTATGGATCTTGAACAGTTCGAGCGAGAAGATCGGCTGCGGCGCGCGCACCGCGTACAGTCCGTACGCGACGAAGCACGCGAGGCTCAGGATCAGCAGCACGAGCACGGCCGCGTGCTGCATGCCGAGATCGGCGAGCCCGTCGAGCGACAGCGAGATCGCGACCATCCCGATCGTCAGCAGCAGATAGCCCTTCAGGTCGAAGCGGCCGACGGCCGGGTTGCGCGAGTCGGGCATCGAGTAGAAGGTCGCGATGCAGCCGGCGACGCCCACCGGCACGTTGATCAGGAAGATCCAGTGCCACGACGCGATCTTCACGAGCCAGCCGCCGAGCGTCGGCCCGATCAGCGGACCGATCAGCCCGGGAATCGCGACGAACGACAGCGCGCTCAGGTAGCGTTCGGCCGGGAACGTGCGCAGCACGGCGAGCCGCCCGACCGGCAGCAGCATCGCGCCGCCCACCCCCTGGACGACGCGGAACGCGACGAGCTGCTGCAGCGTATGCGCGTTCGCGCACAGCAGCGAGCCGAGCGAGAACACCAGGATCGCGCTGAAGAACACGCGCCGCGTGCCGAATGTATCCGCGAGCCAGCCCGAAACCGGAATCATCACCGCCATCGTCAGCGAGTACGCGATCACGACCGACTGCATCCGTAGCGGAGATTCGCCGAGACTCAAGGCCATCGACGGCAGCGCCGTGTTGACGATCGTCGCATCGAGCGTCTGCATGAAGAAGCCCGTCGCGACGAGCCACAGCATCACGGTGAGGTTCTTTTCGCCGGAAGCGGCGGCGGGCGGGAGTTGGAACATGGGGGCAGACCGGGGGGCGCGGGACAGCCGCCATTGTAGGCAAAGCCGCCGGAACACGCAGAATGGGGGGCTCGCCGGCCGTCAGGACATGAAACCGAGCGACCGGCACCGGGCGTACCGGCACCGGGCGGACGCCCGTCCGCCGGCGGACCGGTACAGTTCAGCCGAAAGTGTCTGCAGGCGTATCTGTCCGTGTGTTGCCGCCGTCCGGAATACTGGTGTCATCGAACCCACGCGACCCGGAGGCCGCCATGCGCGAACTGCGACTCTACGAGATGGACGGCAACGAGCCGGCCGCGCGGTGGCGGATCGTCGATTGCACCGCGCTGCGGGTCGCGGACGGCGACCTGTGGGTGACGGTCGAGGGCCGGCCCGACGATCACTGGCTGCGCGCCGGCGAGTCGCTCTCGCTGCTGCCCGGCATGCGCGTATGGATCAGCGCTGCGGCGGGCGGTGCGGTGTTCGCGTTCGGCCCGCAGGCGGCGCCGGCCGTGCACGCCGCGCCGATCGCGTGGCGACGGTTTGCCGCATGGCGCACCGGCCGCGCTCAGGCCGTCGCATCGCTGCCGACGTAGCGTGCGCGAGGCCGGATCAGCTTGCCGTCCACATACTGTTCGAGCGCATGCGCGATCCAGCCCGCGGTGCGGCCGGCCGCGAACAGCGTGAACGCGGCGCCGTCGGGCAGCGCAAGCGTGCGCTCCAGCACCGCGAGCGCGAAATCGATCGACGGGCGCAGACCGGTCGCCGCTTCCACGCGCGCGGCGAGCGCGCGAGCCACCTGTAGCGGCGCCCGGTCGGGCAGCGTCGCGTGCAGTGCGTCGAGCAACGCGCGGGCACGCGGATCGCCGTCCGGATAGAGCGGGTGCGCGAAGCCGGACAGCGCCGTGCGTGCGCCGTCCGCGCGTTCGTCGTGCGCGACGCGCAGCGCGAGATAGCGGTCGAGGTCGGCGGCGCGCGCCGCTTCATCGAGCAGGGCGGCCGCACGGAACGTCTCGCCGCCGTGGCGCGGGCCCGACAGCGCGGCGAGCCCGCCCGCGATCGCGCCGAACAGATGGGTGCCGGTCGATGCGATGCAGCGCACCGCAAAGGTCGACGGGTTCAGCTCGTGATCGGCGCACAACACGAGCGCGCGGCGCAGCAGGTCGACTTCGTCGCGTCGCCGGATGCGCCACGCGACGGCGAGCTGCCGGTGCACGGGCGCGTCGTTCGGCGTGCTGCCGGCCAGCGCGGCCGCCGTCACGCGCAGCAGCAGCGTGGCCGCGTCGAACTGCGCGTCGCGCCCCTGCGCCCACAGGCGCGGCAGCGACGCGGCCGCGGCGGGTAGCAGCACCAGCGTGCGCTCGAGCGGCGCCAGATGCGCCCAGCGGCGCGCCCAGTCGTCCCACTGCGCGGTGTCGAAACCGGTCGATGCCGGCGATGCGGCGGCGAGCCGCGCGGGCGGACAATCCCACAACCGTGCGGCCGCTTCCTCGAGCGTCGCGTCGTTCGCGAGCGCGATCGCGTCGGCGCCGCGGTAGTGCAGGCGGCCGTCGGCGATCTGCGTGATCCGCGATTCGAGCACGGGCACGCCCCAGTCGAGCGAACGTTCGGCGACGCCGCCCGCGCGTTTTGCATCGGCGCGACGGCGGGCGAGCAGACGCACCTCGTCCGCATCGTAGCGGCGGCGCTTGCTCGCGCCGTCGGGCAGCGAACGCAGCAGCCCGCGGCTCACATACGCATAAAGGGTGCTCACGCTGACACCGAGGATGCCGGCGGCTTCCGGCGCGCTGAGGGACGTCATGCGGATCGCTCCTGTCGGGGCGCATGAAACGCGGCCCGGCTACAACTATTCGTTATGCATTGATTCGGGCAATCAAGATTGATCGCGCCCGTCGCGAATTCTAGACTCGATTGAGTCTCCTCAACGGCGCGCTTTCACCATGACACCCGAACTCGCATTGACCCGTTTGTGGCAACTCGCGCACGGCGCGCCTGACGCGCTGGCCCGCGCGGCCGTGACGGGGCAGGACCCGACGCTGCCGTCGACGTTCCACGTCGGCACGCTGGCCGCGGCGACCATCGCGGCAGCGGGCCTCGCGGCGGCCGAATGTCACCGGTTCCGCACGGGTGTCGCGCAGCGCGTCGACGTGTCGATGCGCGATGCGCTCGTCGCGTTCCGCAGCGAACGCTACCTGCGCGTCGACGATGGGCCGCCGCCCGAGCCGCGTCATCCGGTGACGGGCTTCTACGACACGCGCGACGGACGCTGGATCCAGCTGCATGCGAACTTTGCGCATCACCTGCACGGGATTCTCGACGTGCTCGGCTGCGGCCCGCGGCGTGACGACGTTGCCGCGGCGATCCGCACGTGGGACGGCGCGGCGCTCGATACCGCGCTGGCCGAGGCCGGCCTGTGCGCGGCATTGATCAGAACCCCTGACGAATGGGCTGCGCACGACCAGGCGCGCACGCTCGCGTCGCTGCCGCTGTTCGAGATCGAGCGGATCGGCGATGCGCCCGTCGAGGCGATCGGACGCGGCGAGCCCGACCAGCCGCTCGCGGGCGTGCGCGTGCTCGATCTCACGCGCATCATCGCGGGGCCGGTCGCGGGCCGCACGCTCGCGTCGCACGGCGCGCAAACGCTGCTCGTCAACGGCCCGCACCTGCCGAACATCGCGTCGCTCGTGATCGACAACGGGCGCGGCAAGCGCTCGACGTGGATCGATCTGCGCGAGCCGGCGGGCGTCACCGCGTTGCGCGATCTCGCACGCCACGCCGACGTATTCCTGCAGGCCTATCGCCCGGGCGCGCTCGCGGCGCGCGGGTTCTCGCCGCAGGCGCTCGCGGAACTGCGGCCGGGCATCGTCTGCGTGTCGGTATCTGCTTATGGGCACGCGGGACCGTGGTCGATGCGGCGCGGCTTCGACAGCCTCGTGCAGTCGGCGAGCGGCATTGCATGGAGCGAGCAGCGCGCCGCGCACGCGGACGGCCCGCGCCATCTGCCGTGCCAGGCGCTCGATCATGCGACGGGGTATCTGGCCGCGTTCGGCGCGATGATCGCGCTCGCGCGGCGGGCGACGGAGGGGGGAAGCTGGCACGTGCGGTTGTCGCTCGCGCAGACGGGGCGCTGGCTGCAATCGTTCGGCGTGGTGCCGGACGGTCTGCACGCACCGGAGTTCACGCCCGACGACGTGCGCGACCGGATCGACCGGAGCGCGTCGCCGTTCGGCACGATCGATGCGGTGCGTCCGGCCGAACGCCTGTCGGCGACGCCGCCACGCTTCGCCCGGCCGCCCGTTCCGCTCGGCACGGACGACGCGCGCTGGCTGTGAGCGCCGGCGGCGCCGTGCCCGTTACTTGCGCAGCTCGACGACGAAGTCGTAGTAATCGTTGCGGCAGTAGGTATCGGTGAGCTCGATCGCGCGCTGGTCGGCCGTGTAGCCGATCCGCGTGATCAGCAGCAGCGCGTCGTGCGGCGCGATGCCCATCTGTTGCGCGATCTCGTCGGTCGCGTTGACTGCGCGGAAATGCTGCAGCGCGCGCACGATCGGCGTGCCGCGCGCTTCGAGATAGCTGTACAGCGAACCGCCGATCGCCTGCGGATCGGGAATCAGCGTGGCGGGGAACGTCGAGTTCTCGACGGCCATCACGATGCCGTCGGCAAGGCGCAGGCGCTTCAGCCGTGTAACGGATGCGGCCGGCGACAGCCCCAGCTGAATCACTTCGTCGCGGTTCGCCGGCTGGATTTCGCGCTCGAGCCATTGCGAGCTCGGCTTGAAGCCGCGGCGCTCGAGCATTTCGCTGAAGCTCGACAGCCGCGACAGCGGATCCTCGTAACGCGGCTGGATGAAGTTGCCGGCGCCTTGCGTGCGGCGGATCAGGCCCTGCTCGACGAGCAGCGCGATCGCCTTGCGCGCGGTGATGCGCGACACGCCGAGCGCTTCGGACAGCACGCGCTCGGACGGTAGCGCCTCGCCGGCCGCCCAGCGATTGTCGTGGATCGCGTCGCCGAGCTTGCGGGCGAGCTGCAGATAGAGCGGCGTGTCGTTGTCGGGGTCGGGGCGCAGGTCCTGCCAGCGGTCGTCCGTGGGTGACTTCATGGAATGGGTATCGATCAGGTTGCCGGCCATTCTAAGTCATCATGCGGCGCCGTTATAGCCGGTTTTTGCCGTGTAATAGGTGGATGCCGCACCGATTGACTACACTGATGCGTCGTATTCGATGCTTCGGCCGCGGTGCGCGGCCACGAACCGCAGCGAGGAACGCATGACAGACACGATCGCCACGGTCGTCCTGCCGGACGGCGAGACGATTCCGAAGCTCGGCCTGGGCACCTGGGAAATGGGCGAGCGCCCCGCGCGCCGCGCCGACGAGATCGCCGCATTGCGCGAGGGGATCGCGCTCGGGATGACGCTCGTCGACACCGCCGAGATGTACGGCGATGGCGCGACCGAGGAACTCGTCGGCGACGCGCTGGCCGGCCTGCGCGACGACGTCTTCCTCGTCAGCAAGGTGTACCCGCATCATGCGAGCAGGCGTGGCGTCGTCGCCGCGTGTGAGGCGAGCCTCGAACGTTTGCGTACCGATCGTCTCGACCTGTACCTGCTGCACTGGCGCGGTTCGGTGCCGCTCGAGGAGACGGTGGAGGGGTTCGAGGCGTTGCGGCGCGCGGGCAAGATCCGGCACTGGGGCGTCAGCAACTTCGATACGGCCGACATGGCCGAACTCATCGACGACGCGGGCGGCGGCGCGTGCGCGACCAACCAGATCCTCTACAACATCGTGCGGCGTGGTCCGGAATTCGACCTGCTGCCGTGGCTCGCCGACCACCGGATACCCGCGATGGCCTACAGCCCCGTCGATCACGGGCGGCTGCCGAAGCGCTCGCCGCTCGACGAGATCGCGCGGCAGCGCGGCGTGTCGGTGACGCGTGTCGCGCTTGCCTGGGTGCTCGCGCAACCGGGTGTGTTCGCGATTCCGAAGGCGTCGCGGATCGAGCACGTGCGCGACAATCGTGCGGCGCTCGATCTCGTGTTGAGCGATGACGAGCGCGCGCAGATCGACGGTTATTTCCGTCCGCCGCGCAGCAAGCGCGCGCTCGAAATGCTCTGACGGCACTGCTCAGGCGATGCGCCGGTCAGTGGCCATGGCCACCGGCCGATCCGCCGCTGCCGCCTCCGCCGCTGCCGTTGCCGACACCGTTGGCGCCGCCGCTGCCGGTCCCACCATTGCCGTTGCCATTACCGTTGCCACCGCCATTGCCGTGGCCACCGATTCCGTGACCGCCGGTGCTGCCGCCGCTGCCGCCGCTGCCGCCGTTACCTTGGCCACCGCTGCCGCTGCCGCTGCCGCCGCTGCCGCCGCTGCCGCCGCTGCCGCCGCCGTTGCCGCCGCCGTGACCGCCACCGTTGCCGCCACCGCTGCCGCCACCGCTGCCGCCACCGCTGCCGCCACCGTTGCCGCCGCCGTTGCCGCCGCCGTTGCCGCCGCCGTTGCCGCCACCGCTGCCGCCGCCGTTGCCGCCGCCGTTGCCGCCGCCGTTGCCGCCACCGTTGCCGCCACCGTTGCCGCCACCGTTGCCGCCGCCGTTGCCGCCGCCGTTGCCGCCGCCGTGACCGCCACCGTGACCGCCGCCGTGACCGCCGCCGTTGCCGCCGCC
>Ga0207690_10000015_pt1 | contig 257457 bp, 220 predicted proteins | sample KBSC23metaG_FD_184315 | JGI IMG/M metagenome (GOLD analysis project Ga0207690, IMG submission 184315) | Corn rhizosphere microbial communities from Kellogg Biological Station, Michigan, USA - KBS C2-3 metaG (SPAdes) (version 2) | ecosystem: Host-associated > Plants > Roots > Rhizosphere >...
AGCCCGTCGACGATCATCGTGTCGACCAGCTTCGCATCCCCCATCCGGAACCCGTCGCGCGAGCCCGGCAGCACGTGCGGCGCCGCGCTCATGTTTTCCTGGCCACCCGCGATCACGATCTCCGCGTCGCCCGCCGCGATCGCGTTCGCCGCCAGCATCACGGCCTTCAGGCCCGAGCCGCACACCTTGTTGATCGTCATGCCCGGCACCGCGCTCGGCAGACCGGCCTTGATCAACGACTGACGCGCCGGGTTCTGCCCCGAGCCTGCCGCCAGCACCTGGCCCATGATCACTTCGCTCACCTGCTCGGGCTTCACGCCCGCGCGCTCCAGCACCGCGCGAATCACCGTCGCGCCCAGTTCCGGTGCCGCGATCTTCGCGAGCGAGCCGCCGAATTTGCCGACCGCGGTCCGCGCGGCCGATACGATCACTACGTCCGTCATTTCCCTTTCCTCCAGGCCCGCACGACACGGCGCATCGTTACCGGCCCTGTTAAAAAAACTGCGGTGCACCGGACAGCGTGCGCTGCCGTCCGGCTTTCGTCAATCGCGCTGCAACACGTAACGGCCCGGCGCCGGCTCGATCACCGGGAACTGCGCGGAACCGGGCTGGGCAGGCGGCGCCACCTTGCGGCCGCCGTATTGATCGAGCCACTCGACCCAGGTCGTCCACCAGCTGCCCGGCTGCTCGGTCGCGCCGGCAAGCCAGTCGTCCGCGGATTCGGGCAGGTCGCCTTCGTTGACCCAGAAGCTGCGCTTCTTCTTCGCCGGCGGATTGATCACGCCCGCGATGTGACCCGACGCGCCCAGCACGAACTTCAGCGGGCCCGTCAGGATCGACGTCGACGCGTAGGCCGTCTGCCACGGCACGATGTGATCCTCGCGCGACCCGTAGATGAAGGTCGGCACGTCGATGCGCGACAGGTCGACGGATTCGCCGCACACGGTCAGCGCGCCCGGCACGCGGAGCTTGTTCTCGAGATAGGTATTGCGCAGGTACCACGCGTACATCGGACCGGGCAGGCTCGTCGAGTCGCTGTTCCAGTACAGCAGGTCGAACGGCGCGGGCGTGCGGCCCTTCAGGTAGTTGTCGACGACGTAGTTCCACACGAGGTCGTTCGGCCGCAGGAACGAGAACGTGTTCGCGAACTCGACGCCGCGCATCAGCCCCGGCGCCGCGCCGTTCTTGCCGCCGATGGTCTGCTCGCGCATCTGCACGTGCGCCTCGTCGACGAACACGTCGAGGATGCCGGTGTCGGTGAAGTCGAGCATCGCGGTCAGCAGCGTCATCGAGGCGGCCGGATGTTCGCCGCGCGCGGCGAGCACCGCCAGCGCGGTCGCGAGCATCGTGCCGCCGACGCAGAAGCCGAGCGTGTTGATCTGCTCGCGGCCGCTGACCTGCTGCACCGCGTCGATCGCGGCGAGCAGCCCTTCGTTCATGTAGTCGTCCCACGTCTTGTGCGCGACCGATGCATCGGCGTTGCGCCACGACACGAGGAACACCTGATGGCCGCTCGACAGCGCATGCGCGACGAGCGAATTCTCGGGCTGCAGGTCGAGGATGTAGAACTTGTTGATGCACGGCGGCACGATCAGCAGCGGCCGCTCGAACACCTTGTCCGTCTTCGGCGAATACTGGATCAGCTGGATCAGGTCGTTCTCGTAGACGACCGCGCCTTCGGTGCACCCGAGGTTCTTGCCGACCACGAATTGCGATTCGTCGGTCTGCGAAATCTTGCCGCGCTGCATGTCGCCGAGCAGGTTCATCATCCCCTGCCGCAGGCTTTCGCCCTGCGTCTCGAGGATCGACTTCTGGGCATCGGGATTGAGCGCGAGGAAGTTGCTCGGCGCGGCGGCGGCCGTCCATTGCTGGACGGAGAAACGAATGCGTTCGCGCGTCTTCGGATCGGTCTCGAGCGCGTCGGCCAGTTCCTGCAGGTAGCGCGCGTTGAGCAGATACCACGCCGCCGCGAACGCGTGCGCGGGCGATGCCTTCCACGCATCCGAGCTGAAGCGGCGGTCTTTCAGTTCGGGCGACTCGAGCTTCGCGGCGGCCGCCTGCTGCATCAGCGTCACGCAGTCGCGCGCATAGTCGGCCTGCAACTTCTGGAGCCGTTCGGGCGAGATCGCGGCCGCCGGCAGCTTCAGCCCCGCGAACGGCGACGCCATGCCGCCGAAGCTGCTCAGATCGGGCATCGACGGCATCTGGAACGGAAGCGATGTCGGGAACTGGAATGCGGCGAACGGGTTCGCGGTGGTCGCCGCCGTGGCGGCCCGAGCCGGATCGGCGAAACCACGCCAGGCATTCAGCCATGCTTCGAACATCTGCTGCATCGGCTGGACCGCCTGGCCGAATCCGGCGCTACCTGCGGACGTGCCCGCCTGAGCGGACGTCGACGAATTTTTCGATGCTGTCATTACCTGCCTTACCGGTGATTCGTGAGCGTCAATCGTGAAATCCTGCTCGCGCGCGGCGTGCCGGCTGCGAGCCGGGCCGTCATGCTCTGGAGAGGCGTCTCCAGATTCTGCCGCAGTGCGGTATTTTTATCATTATCGTTTTCCCCATGTGAAGCCCTGCGTCAGACCACTGAACGTTTCTGCCCGAAGATAATCCGCGCGCAACAGGCGGGACAAGGCTTCCGGCGAACCATCAAATATTTTGGTTGACTTGACTTCGGGATTATTCATTCGGTTGCCCATGCAACGCCGCATTGCCGCGTCAATATCGAGATAAACCGATTTTGCAGCGCAATAAACCGCGCGCGCAAGCCCGCGATCCGTCGTCAATCGGCCAGCCAGACCGCCGCCGCCATGCGGCCGGTCACGCGGTCGCGCCGATATGAATAGAAGCGCGTGCGTTCGGTGACCGTGCAGGCGGACCCGCCGCTCACGTGCGCAACACCCGCACGCGCGAGGCGCAGGCGCGCGAGCGCATGGAGGTCGGCGAGGAACTTGCCGGGCGCGCCGTCGATCGCGACGAACGCTTGCCGCGTCTCATCATGCTCCGACTGCGCAGCCGTGTCGAGAAACGCGTCGCGCACTTCGGCGCCGACTTCGAACGCCTGCGGGCCGATCGCCGGCCCGAGGTACGCATGGACTTCATCCGCCGCGCCGCCGGCGAGCGCCGCGACGCGAGCCGCGGTCTGTTCGATGATGCCGGCCGCGAGCCCGCGCCAGCCCGCGTGCGCGGCGCCGACCGCCCGGCCCTGCGCGTCGCACAGCAGCACCGGCAGGCAATCCGCGACCATCACGACACACACCGCGCCCGCGCGGTCCGTCACGCTCGCGTCGGCTTGCACGGGCACCGCGGCGCCCGGCGCGGCGTCGATCACCTCGTCCGCGCGCACGATCCGCGCGCCGTGAACCTGCTCGAGCCACGCCGCGCGCGACTGGCCCGCCAGTGCGAGCAAGCGCGCGCGATTCGCGGCGACATGGGCCGGATCGTCACCGGTATGCAAGCCGAGATTCATCCCGCCCGGCAACTCGGCGCCGTCCCGCCAGCGCCCGTAAGGACCTTCGCTCACACCGCCGTCGCGCGTCGTGATCAGCGCGCGAACGCGTGGTGACACCTGCCAGTCGGGCTGTACGCAGTCCTGCCACGTCAACGGCGCCAGGTTCGTCATCGGCACTCACTCCTCCTCGTCGTCGTCCGGATCCGACTCGTCGTCGTAATCCTCGTCGTGATCCTCGTGATCCTGATATTCGCCAGCGAAATCGTCATCGTCGTAGACGCCTTCGTCATCGTCGAATTCCTCGCTGGCCTGCCCGAAACCGAGCGCCGCGATGAGCGCGTTCATGTCGTCCGGCAACGGGCAGCGCCACTGCATCGTCTTGCCCGTGAGCGGATGCACGAGGCCGAGCCGCCACGCGTGCAGCGCCTGCCGCGCGAACCCGTCCGGCAGCGGCGCGACCGAGCGCTTGCCGCGCGCGCGCCCGTACACCGGATCGCCGAGCAGCGGATGCCCGACATGCGCGCAGTGCACGCGGATCTGGTGCGTGCGGCCCGTTTCGAGGTCGCACTGGATCGCGGACACCGGCTGACGTTGCCACAGGCATGTGTCAACCGTACGGAAATGCGTGCGCGCGGGCTTGCCCGACGCCCCGGTGACGACGGCCATGCGCGTGCGCTCGCGCGGATCACGACCGATCGGCGCGTCGATCGTGCCGTCTTCGGGCATCGTGCCCCAGACGAGCGCGAAATAGCGGCGCTTCACCGTGCGCGCCTGCAACTGGCGCACGAGGTCGGTCTGCGCGGCGAGCGTGCGCGCGACCACCATCAGGCCGGACGTTTCCTTGTCGAGCCGGTGTACGATCCCGGCACGCGGCAGGCCGGCCGCGGCGTCGCCGTAGCGATGCAGCAGCCCGTTGAGAATCGTGCCGCTCCAGTTGCCGGCGGCGGGATGGACGACGACGCCGGCCGGCTTGTTGATGACGAGGAGCGCGTCGTCCTCGTAGATCACGTCGAGCGGCACCGGCTCCGGCGTGAACGCCAGCTGCTCCGGCAGCAGGTCGGGTACGAGCTCGATCCTGGCGCCGAGCGGCACCGGCTGGCGGATCTTCGCCGGCGCGCCGTCGATCAGCACGCGCTGCGCCTCGATCCAGCTCTGCAGGCGGCTGCGGGAGAATTCGGGGAATAGCTGGGCAAGCGCCTTGTCGAGGCGTTCGCCCGCGAGCGACAGCGGCACTTCGACGACGCGCGGCGTCTCATCGGCCGCCACGGACGGCACGACAGGCGGTTGCAACGCGCCTGCGGCCGACGCCGCATCGGGAGAATCCCCCGATGCGGCGTCGGCGGGCCGATCGCTTGGGCTATAATCTTCGCGATTTGACTTGCCCCGCGGGGCATTCTGCGAACTTGAACGGGTCATTTAGACTGGGTCACCGAGACTTGAAGCTAGGACATGCGAGCATGATGAATTCGACCAAACGTACGGCCAAAACCGTCGCCGCCCGAGCTGCGGCGGTAGCGGCCGCGGCCCTCATCGCCGGCTGCCACGGCTTACCGCAGAAGCAGGACGAGACGGCTACCTGGTCGAACAACAAATTATACTCAGAGGCCCAGGATGCACTGTCCGGCGGCGACTGGGGCAAGTGCGCGAAATATTTCGAATCGCTGCAAGGCCGCGATCCGTTCGGTCATTTCGCGCAACAGGCGCAGATCAACGTCGCGTACTGCAACTGGAAGGACAACGAAGCGGCAGCCGCCGACCAGGCCGTCGACCGCTTCATCCAGCTGCACCCGGATCACCCGGATATCCCGTACGCGTACTACCTGAAGGGGATGATCCACTTCAACGACGATCTCGGCCTGTTCGGCCGCTTCTCCGGCCAGGACATGAGCGAGCGCGATCCGCAGGCACTGCGCGAATCGTACGATGCGTTCAAGGTCGTCGTCGACCGCTACCCGAAGAGCAAGTATGCGCCCGACGCCGCGGCGCGGATGCGCTACATCGTCAACGCGCTCGCGTCGCACGAGGTACACGCGGCCGATTACTACTATCGGCGCGGCGCCTACGTCGCGGCAATCAACCGCGCGCAGCTCGCGATCAAGGACTACAAGGGCGCGCCGGCGATCGAGGACGCGCTGCACATCATGATCCTGTCGTACGGCAAGCTGAACCAGCCGCAACTCGCGGAAGACACGAAGCGCGTGCTCGCGGGGACCTTCCCGGACAGCCCGTACATCACCGGCCACTCGCGCCCCGGCACGAAGAAGTCGTGGTGGCAGTTCTGAGCGACGCTCACCGCACAAAAAACCCGGCCATCGAGCCGGGTTTTTTATTGGTGCCGCCCGTAGCGGGCGGCGGAGCGTCACGCGCGCTTTTTCGCGCGATGTTCGTCGAAGAAGTCCTGCACGACCGCGATCTCGCGCGTGCGCTTGAACGGCGGCAGACTCTGCCAGATCCGGCGACCGTACGGTTTGTCGACCAGCCGCGTGTCGCAGATCATCAGCACGCCTCGATCGGTCTCCGCGCGAATCAGGCGGCCCGCGCCCTGCTTCAGCGTGATCACGGCCTGCGGCAACTGGTGAACCGCGAACGGACTCAAGCCCTTCTTCGTTAGCGCATCGAGTCGGGCGGCCAGCACCGGATCGTCGGGCGGCGCGAACGGCAGCTTGTCGATCACGACGAGCGACAGCGCGTCGCCGCGCACGTCGACACCTTCCCAGAAGCTCTGGCTGCCCACGAGAATCGCATTGCCGTACGAACGGAAGCGGTCGAGCAGCTCGGTGCGGCTGGCATCGCCCTGCACCAGCAGCGGCGTGTTCCAGCCGCGCGACTCGATCACGTCGCGCAGCTTCGACGCGATCCGGTCGACTGCGCGCAGCGTCGTGCACAGCATGAAGACGCCGCCGCCCGACGCCTCGATCGCCGGCAGCGCCGCATCGAATACCGCGTCGGTAAACGCGGGCGACGACGGCTGCGGCAGGTTGCGCGGCACGTACAGCAGGCCCTGCGTCTGATAGTCGAACGGGCTTGCGAGCGTCATCGAGCGCCGCGAGCTGAGGCCCATCTGGGCCGCGTAGTGCGTGAAGTCGCCGCGCACCGACAGCGTCGCCGACGTGAAGACCCACGCGCGCGGCACGCCGGCGCGCTGCTTCGCGAAGATCGGCGCGACCGACAACGGCGTCTCGTGCAGCTGGACGGTATGCGCGAACACTTCGACCCAGCGCACCTTCTCGTTCGGATCGTCGGCACCCGCCTTGTCGCCGGCTGCCGCGGCATCGGCCTGCGCGGCCGCTTGCGCCGCCCCGGGCGTGACCCAGCCCGCGAGCAGGTCCTGCAGCTCGCGCGCGCGCCGCAGGCACGCACCGAGGGATTCCGCCCGCTCGGCCTGGCTCGCGAGCGCCGATGCGAGCGCATCGAGCGCCGCCTCGAGCGCGTCGAGTGCGCCGAACATCGGGTGATCGTCGCCCAGTTGCGCGAGCGACATGCGCACGATCTGGTCATTCGCGAATGCGAGGCGCAGGTCGCGCGCCGCGCGTTCGAGATCGCCACCGAGCTTCACCCACTCGACCGCATCGCGCGCATGGCTCAAGCCTTCGGCGACCGTGTCGCGTGCGAGTTCGAGGATCTGCGTGGTCGACAGCGTCTCGCCGAAGAACAGCGTCGCCGTCTCCGGCAACTGGTGCGCTTCGTCGAAGATCACCGTGTTCGCGTTCGGCAGCAGCTCGGCCATCCCGGTGTCGCGCAGCATGATGTCCGCGAAGAACAGGTGATGGTTGACGACGACGACGTCGGCCTGCTGCGCCTCGCGCCGCGCCTGCATCACGAAGCACTCCTTGTAATGCGGGCACTCCTGACCGAGGCAGTTGTCGCGCGTCGACGTGACCATCGACCACACCGGCGCCGTCTCCGGCACGCTCGCGAGCTCGGCCTTGTCGCCGCTTTTCGTGATCTTCGCGAACCGCACGATTTCCTGCAGGTAGGCGGTGTCCTGCCGCGACGGCAGGCGGCCGTTGTCGGCCGTGCGCTGCAGATAGTAATGGCACAGGTAGTTCGAGCGGCCCTTGAGCATCGCGACCGTCACCGGCACCGCGAGCGCGTTGCGCACGGTCGGGATGTCGCGCTGGAACAGCTGGTCCTGCAGGTGCTTCGTGCCGGTCGACACGATCACCTTGCCGCCCCATAGCATCGCGGGCACCAGGTACGCATAGGTCTTGCCGGTACCGGTGCCTGCCTCGACGATCAGCGTGTTGTCGCCGGCGTCGCTGTCGGCGTCGGCCGCCGCTCCGTCAGCGGCGGGTTCAGCCGCCTTGTCGCCTTCGCCGAGGCGGCGCGCGGGCCGCTTGCGGGTTTCGAAGATTTCCGGTTCGGGCAGCCGGCGCGCGGACGCCTCCATCGCGGACGCGACCGCGCGCGCCATCTCGATCTGCGACTGACGCGGATGATAGCCGTCGAGCGCGCGCGCAAGCAGTCCGCCTTCACCGAAGATCGTGTCGAGTTCGTCGACGCGCTTGCGGCTCAGCTCGAAGGTGCCTTCGGGCGCACGAACGCGCCCGGCAGACGACGCGTCAGGCCGGGCATCGGGGTTGGCTTCAAGCGGTGAATTCAAGGCAAGCGTTCCTGTGTCCAGCGCCGAGGCGGCGCCGGCGCTTGCCAGGCCGCGCTCAGGCGCGCTTATCCGGTTCCAGCTGCGATTGCAGCAAAATGATTTTGTCCTTGGCTGCCAGCTTTTCCTTCTTCAGCCGGTGCAGCGTAATGTCGTCGATGTCGGAGTGTCCTTCCTTCAGCTCGATCTCTCGAGCGAGCTGCTGGTGCTGCTCCTGCAATGCTGCCAAACGGTTGTGCAATTCCTGCTGCTGTTCCGTGGGACGGTTTTGCATATGCGCCTCCTCATCGAAGCAGCGCGCCGACTGGCGTGCCGGCACGCACGAGACTGAGTCCGGATCAATCCGATACGTTACTGCCCCTGCTGTTGCTGCTGCTTGGCCTTTTGGGCCGCTTCCTGCTGACGCCGCTCGACATCGGCCTTGTGCTGCGCGGCTTCCTTCTGCTTCTGCTCGTAGCGCGTGGCGTTGTCCGCCCGCTCCTGCGCCTTCTGCGCGGCCTGCTGGTGCGCCTGGTCGAGCTTGCGCTGGAAGTCGGCCTGCTTCTGGTCGTAGGCCTGCTTGCTCGCGGCGTGCTGCGGCCCTTCCGCGCCGCGCTGCGCCCGCTTCAGTGCATTCTGCTCCTGCTTGTCGCGGAACGCAGCCGCGTTGGCCGCATCGTTCGCCGCGCGCTGCGGCGCTTCCGCCGCATTCTGCGCCTGCTTCAGCGCCTGCTGCTGGTCGCGCTGCTGCGCCCGCACCGCACGCTGCTCGTCGTCGAGCGCGAGCTGCTCCTGGCGGATGCTCGCCCGCTCCTCGCGCATCCGGTCGCGCGCATTGCCGAGACAGTGATTGACGAAGAACTTGCTGTAGCAATCGTGCTCCGCCACCGCATAACGATAATCGTTTTCCGCGGAACGTTGATTGAGCACTTTTTGACGGGCGTCAAAATCCTGCGTGGCGGAGGCTGCGACGGGCATGGCGGCAGCGGCGTCAGGCGCGCTTGCGCCCGATGCCTGTGCGTACGCGACGGTGGACCCGGCGGACAAAGCCGCGGCAAGCGCTGCGCCGAGCGCGACGAGAGAAATGCGGGAAGTTGGCAACGTCGTAGGAAAGCTGCGGGACATGTGTCAAATTCTATCACCCCCGGCTGGACGCTCCGCCATTTATGGCAAAATGCCCCGCTTCACTCACCCGCGGCATCTGGTCCGGCGGGCCCGTCTCGCAGCCCGCCGCGCGGTCTGCCGGCCCGCGCCGCGATTTCAGCAGGCACATCATCCACGACATGACGGAAACCGTAGCACTCAAGATCGTACAGCGCATCGCCACCGAACTGTCCGTCCAGCCGCGCCAGGTCGCGGCGGCCGTGCAACTCCTCGACGAAGGCTCGACCGTTCCGTTCATTGCCCGGTACCGCAAGGAAGTGACGGGCAACCTGGACGACACGCAGCTGCGCCAGCTCGAGGAGCGCCTCCTGTATCTGCGCGAACTGGAGGATCGCCGCGCGACGATCCTGTCGAGCATCGACGAACAGGGCAAGCTGACCGACGAACTGCGCGCCGCGATCGACGCGGCCGACAGCAAGCAGGTGCTCGAAGACCTTTATCTGCCGTACAAGCCGAAGCGCCGCACGCGCGCGCAGATCGCCCGCGAAGCCGGCCTCGAGCCGCTCGCGCAGGCGCTGCTCGCGAATCCGCTGCTCGACCCGCAGGCGGAAGCCGCCGCGTACGTCGACGCCGACAAGGGTGTCGCCGACGTGAAGGCCGCGCTCGACGGCGCGCGCGACATCCTGTCCGAACAGTTCGGCGAAACGGCCGAACTGCTCGGCAAGCTGCGCGACTATCTGCACAGCCAGGGCGTCGTGTCGTCGGCCGTGGTCGAAGGCAAGGAAAACGAGGAAGGCGAGAAGTTCCGCGACTACTACGACTACGCGGAGACGATCCGGACCGTGCCGTCGCACCGCGCGCTCGCGCTGTTCCGCGGCCGCAACGCCGGCGTGCTGACCGTCAAGCTCGGCCTCGGCGAGGAACTCGACGCGCAGGTTCCGCATCCCGGCGAAGCGATGATCGCGCGCCATTTCGGGATCGCGAACCAGAACCGTCCCGCCGACAAGTGGCTGTCGGACGTGTGCCGCTGGTGCTGGCGCGTGAAGGTGCAGCCGCACATCGAGAACGAACTGCTCACGCAACTGCGTGAAACGGCGGAAGCCGAGGCGATCCGCGTGTTCGCGCGCAACCTGAAGGATCTGCTGCTGGCCGCGCCGGCCGGCCCGAAGGCCGTGATCGGTCTCGACCCCGGCTTGCGCACGGGCGTGAAGGTCGCCGTGGTCGACCGCACCGGCAAGCTGCTCGCGACCGACACGATCTACCCGCACGAGCCGCGCCGCGACTGGGACGGCTCGCTCGCGAAGCTCGCGCGCATCGCCGCGCAAACGCAGGCCGAGCTGATCAGCATCGGCAACGGCACCGCGTCCCGTGAAACCGACAAGCTCGCGAGCGAGCTGATCTCGAAGCACCCAGAACTGCGGCTGCAGAAGATCGTCGTGTCGGAAGCCGGCGCGTCCGTCTACTCGGCGTCGGAGCTGGCCGCGAAGGAATTCCCGGAACTCGACGTGTCGCTGCGCGGCGCCGTGTCGATCGCGCGCCGTCTGCAGGATCCGCTCGCCGAACTCGTGAAGATCGAGCCGAAGGCGATCGGCGTCGGCCAGTACCAGCACGACGTGAACCAGCGCGAACTCGCCCGCTCGCTCGACGCGGTCGTCGAGGATTGCGTGAACGCGGTCGGCGTCGACGCGAATACCGCGTCGGTCGCGCTGCTTGCACGCGTATCTGGCCTGAACGCCACGCTCGCGCGCAACATCGTCGACTATCGCGACGCGAACGGGCCGTTCCCGTCGCGCGACCATCTGCGCAAGGTGCCGCGTCTCGGCGACAAGACCTTCGAACAGGCGGCCGGCTTCCTGCGCATCAACGGCGGCGAGAATCCGCTCGACCGCTCGTCGGTCCACCCGGAGGCCTATCCGGTCGTCGAACGGATCCTCGCGAAGATCAACAAGCGCATCGACGACGTCCTCGGCAGCCGCGACGCGCTGTCCGGACTGTCGCCGACGGAATTTGTTGACGAACGTTTCGGCCTGCCGACCGTGCGCGACATCCTGTCCGAGCTCGAAAAACCGGGTCGCGACCCGCGGCCCGAATTCAAGACCGCAACGTTCCGCGACGGCGTCGAGAAGGTGTCCGACCTGATGCCCGGCATGCTCCTCGAAGGGGTCGTGACGAACGTCGCGGCGTTCGGTGCGTTCGTGGATATCGGCGTGCACCAGGACGGCCTCGTCCACGTGTCCGCGATGTCGACGAAGTTCATCAAGGATCCGCACGAAGTCGTGAAGGCCGGCCAGGTCGTCAAGGTCAAGGTGCTCGACGTCGACGTGAAGCGCCAGCGCATTGCGCTGACCATGCGCCTCGACGACGAAGCGGCCGCGCCCGGCATGGCGCCGCGCAGCAGCCAGGATCGCGGCAATGCCGGCCGCGGCGCGGCCCGCCCGCAGCGTTCGCGCGAGCCGGAACCGGCCGGTGCGATGGCCGCGGCGTTCGCGAAGCTGAAGCGCTGAACGCGCGAAGGTTTTCGACGCACGAAAAAAGCCCGCCGACAGGCGGGCTTTTTCATGGCGCGGCAAGCGCACTGCCGGAGTGGGCCGCATCCGCGGCCCGCGCGTCGGTCAGATCTCGATCTTGGTGCCGAGCTCGACGACGCGATTCGCCGGGATCGAGAAGAAGTCGGTCGGCTTCGCGGCGTTCTGATGCATCCACGCAAACACGCGCTCGCGCCAGATCGACATGCCGGGCAGATGCGTCGGCACGACCGTTTCGCGCGCGAGGAAGAACGACGTGTCCATCAGCTCGAACGTCATGTCGTGCGAGCGGCCGAATTCCTCGAGCACGGCCTTCACGTCCGGCGTCTCGTTGAAGCCGTACTGGGCCTTGACGATGTACAGGCCGCCACCCGCATCGCGCGAGCTCAGCCGTGTGTCGTCGCGCACGTACGGAATGTCGCGCGTGACGAACGTCAGGAAGATGGTCCGCTCGTGGAGCACCTTGTTGTGCTTCAGGTTGTGCAGCAGGCTGACGGGCACGAGCTTGTCGTTGCCGGTCAGGTAGATCGCGGTGCCCGACACGCGGTGCGGCGGATGCGCGAGCAGCCCTTGCAGGAACGGCTCGAGCGGGATACCGTCCGCGGCCGTGCGCTCCTTGACGATGTGGCGGCCCTTGTACCAGGTCATCAGCAGGAAGAACAGCAGCGCGCCGATGCCGAGCGGCAGCCAGCCGCCCTGCGCGACCTTCAGCAGGTTCGCGCCGAAGAAGCCGAGGTCGATCGCGAGGAATATCGCGATGATCGCGCCGACGAGCAGCCGGTTCCAGTTCCACACCTTCACCATCACGACGCACGCCAGCACGGTGGTGATGACCATCGTCGCGGTCACCGCGATACCGTACGCCGCCGCCAGGTTGTCGGAACTCTTGAAGCCGATCACGATGCAGAGGATCACGAACAGCAGCAGCCAGTTCACGACCGGCACGTAGATCTGGCCGATCGCCAGCTCGGACGTATGCAGCACCTTCATGCGCGGCACATAACCGAGCTGGATCGCCTGCGACGTCAGCGAATACGCGCCCGAAATCACGGCCTGCGACGCGATCACGGTCGCGACCGTCGACAGCACGACGAGCGGCAGCAATGCCCACTCGGGCGCCAGCAGGAAGAACGGGTTTTCGATCGCTTTCGGGTTCTGGATCAACAGCGCGCCCTGGCCGAAGTAGTTCAGCACGAGCGACGGCATCACGAGCCCGTACGCGGCGAGGCGGATCGGCTTCGCGCCAAAGTGGCCCATGTCCGCGTAGAGCGCTTCCGCACCGGTCAGCACCAGCACGACCGAACCCAGCACGACATAGGCCTGCAGCAGGTGGTCGGCCATGAACGATGCCGCGTAGTACGGATTGATCGCCGCGATGATGCCCGGCACGCGCGCGATGTGGTACACGCCGAGTGCCGCGATCACGACGAACCACACGACCATGATCGGGCCGAACAGCTTGCCGACCAATGCAGTGCCGTGGCGCTGGATCCAGAACAGCGCGATCAGGATCACGATCGTGATCGGCAGCACAAGGTGGGATAGGTGCGGCGTCGCGATTTCGAGACCTTCGACCGCCGACATCACCGAGATCGCCGGCGTGATCACCGCATCCCCGTAGAACATGCACGCGCCGAATATCCCGAGCGCCATCAGCGCGCCCGCGACACGGGTTTTCGAGTCGAGCGGCCGCAGCGACAGGGCCATCAGCGCGAGCACGCCGCCCTCGCCGTTGTTGTCGGCCCGCATCACGAACAGCAGATATTTGATACCGACCACGAGGATGATCGCCCAGAACAGCAGCGAGATCACCCCCAGGATCGAGCTTTCGGTCAGCGGGATGCCGTGTGCGGGGCTGAACGCCTCCTTCAGCGCATACAGCGGGCTCGTGCCGATGTCGCCGAACACGACGCCGATGGCCGCTATCGCAAGCGTCCGCATCGAGTGTTGGTGCGTCGAATGCGCATGGGCTGCGTCGGTCGCCTGGATCGTGTCGTTCATATGAAGCGTAATAATCGGGTCCGGTTCGGACAAAACGAGCGCTATTCTACTCGCGCCCCCCTGAAACACCGCCCTGCCGTGTTGCCCTGACACCACGTGATCCACGCCGCGCATGCAATCCCGCGCAAGCTGTGGCAGGGCTGCCATCATAGCCGGGCCCGCGCCGTCTGCCTACCGCGAACGCCCGATCGCCGCGGCCGCCCGCCTTCCGCCCCAATGAAAAACGGCGCCGCAAGCGGCGCCGTACAAGGCTTTCGTTCGATCGGCCGGGCGCTTACGCGCCCGAACCGTCGCGCTGCGCGCGACCACGCTTGATCCACGCCTCGAGGTTGTGCGGACGAACGGTGTCCCACTCTTCGAACGGCTGATGAATCCACGGGTTCGTCGGCAGATACTGCGTGTGATAGTCGGGCTTCACCTTCGAGCAACCCTTGTACCAGAGCACAGCCGAACGCACGGCCGTGACGGCCGGATAGCGCTCCTTGAGATGCTCCTGCACGCGCGCGAGCGTGACGCCCGAATCGACGAGATCGTCGACCAGCAGCACGTTGCCCGCGAGCTGGCCGCGCGTCATCGTGATGTACTGCGCGATGTCGAGCTCACCCTGCTCGGTGCCGGCCGCTTCGCGGTACGAACTGGTCGCGAGGATCGCGAGCGGGACGTCATAGATGCGCGAGAGCTGATCGCCGACACGCAGACCGCCGCGCGCGAGGCACAGGATCTGGTCGAACTTCCAGCCCGATGCATGCACCTGGAGCGCGAGCAGCTCGATCAGACGATGGTATTCGTCCCAGCCTACCCACAGGTTCTTGTCGTCGTTGCGCGGATCGGTCATCAAGTCTGCCGCCGTCATCGTGATTTGCTGCGTCATGCTGACAATTACACCTTGAACGGATGGCGGAGCAGGATCGTTTCGTCGCGATCGGGGCCGGTCGAAACCATGTCGACCGGCACGCCGGCCACTTCCTGGACACGGGTCAGGTAGGCCTGTGCATTCGCGGGCAGCGCGTCCCACGTCTTGATGCCGACGGTGCTTTCCTTCCAGCCGGCGAAGGTTTCGTACACGGGCTCGCAACGCGCGACATCGGCCGCACCGCGCGGCAGGATGTCCACGTCCTTGCCGTCGATCTTGTAGCCGACGCACAGCTTGACTTCATCAAGGCCGTCGAGCACGTCGAGCTTCGTCATGCAGAGGCCCGACACGCCGTTGATCTGGATCGAGCGGCGCAGTGCGGCTGCGTCGAGCCAGCCGGTGCGGCGCGGACGGCCGGTGACCGAGCCGAATTCCTTGCCGACGTTGGCCAGCGTGACGCCGACCTGGTCCTGACGCTGCGGGTTGTCCGCATCGTACAGCTCGCTCGGGAACGGGCCCGCGCCGACGCGCGTGCAATACGCCTTCGTGATGCCGAGGATGTAGTTCAGCTGCTGCGGACCGACGCCGGCGCCGGCCGATGCCGCACCCGCGACGCAGTTGCTCGACGTGACGAACGGATAAGTGCCGTGGTCGATGTCGAGCAGCGTGCCTTGCGCGCCTTCGAACAGCAGGTTCTGACCGGCGTTGTTCGCGTCGTACAGGCGGCGCGACACGTCGGCCACCATCGGCTTCAGGCGATCGGCATAGCCGAGCATCGTGTCGAGCGTGGCCTGGAAATCGACGGCTGCGCCGCCCAGGTACTGGGTCAGCACGAAGTTGTGGAAATCGAGGTTTTCGCGCAGGCGGTCGGCGAAGGTCTTCGCGTCGAACAGGTCCTGCACGCGCAGCGCGCGGCGGCCGACCTTGTCTTCGTACGCAGGGCCGATGCCGCGGCCGGTCGTACCGATCTTGCCCGCGCCCTTGCGCGCTTCGCGCGCCTGGTCGATCGCGATGTGGTACGGCAGGATCAGCGTCGTGGCTTCGGAAATGAACAGGCGATCGCGAACGTTCACGCCGGCTTCTTCCAGCTCGCCGATTTCCTTGAACAGTGCCTCGGGGGACAGGACGACGCCGTTGCCGATGTAGCAGGCGACGCCTTCACGCATGATGCCCGACGGAATGAGGCGCAAGATGGTTTTCTTGCCGCCGATGATGAGGGTGTGGCCGGCGTTGTGACCGCCCTGGAAACGCACGACGCCCTGAGCGTGGTCCGTCAGCCAGTCGACGATCTTGCCCTTGCCTTCATCACCCCATTGCGTTCCCACGACGACGACATTGCGCCCGGGAGTCACGTTCACTGCGCTGGCAGACATGTTGATTCGTTAGCTGGTTAAAAACGTATTCTACCTAGGTTCGCGGGCGATTCCGAATTTTTCCGTTTCGCTTCAACGATATGCACGCCGAACGACGGCCCGCGAACACCTCTTTAACGGGGTTCGACCACCCATGCGCCGTTGCGCTCGACGAGCGAACGGTCGCACGCGAATTCGTCGAGCACGTGGTCGTGCCCCGGCAATGCCTGGATCACGACCTCGCCCGCATCGCGCAGCGCCGCGACGGCAGCGCCCAGCGCATCGTCCTGCGCCCACGGCGCGAGAATCGCGGTGCCGCGCGCCTCGATCGGCGAGATCCGCGCAAGCTCGCGCAGGTCAAGCGAGAAGCCCGTCGCCGGACGGGCGCGACCGTAAGCCTGCCCGACGTGGTCATAACGGCCGCCGCGCGCGATCGCGTTCGGCACGCCGTCGATGTACGCCGTAAACATCGCGCCGCTGTGGTACGCGTAGCCGCGCAGGTCGGCCAGATCGATCGCCACCTCGACGCCCTTCGCCTGGGCCGCGAGCTGCGCGAGATCGTCGAGCGCGCGCGTGATCTCGGGCAGCACCGGCAGCCGTGCGCGCGCCTCGTCGAGCACGCTCGCGTCGCCGTACAGATGCGGCAGCGCACACAGCGCCGCGCGCGTGTCGGCGCCGAGATCGTCGGTGAGTTCGTTCAGCAGCGGCACGTCCTTGCCCGACAGCGCGTCGTACAGCGACTCGCCGCGCTCGGCGGCCTGCGGGTCGCGCGCGAGCAGCGCCGCGAGCACGCCTGCATGGCACAGGTCCAGACGGATTCGCGACAGCCCCGCGAGGTGCAGCGCGTCGAGCATCAGCTGCTGGATCTCGAGATCGGCTTCCAGCCCGGCATGCCCGTAGATTTCGGCGCCGATCTGGATCTGTTCGCGCGTCGCGTGCAGGCCGCGCGGACGCGTATGCATCACATGCCCCGCATAGCAAAGGCGCGTGACGCCCTGGCGGTTCAGCAGGTGCGCGTCGATGCGCGCGACCTGCGGCGTGATGTCCGCGCGCAGGCCGAGCGTGCGGCCCGACAGCTGGTCGACCAGCTTGAAGGTGCGCAGGCGCAGGTCGGCGCCGCCGCTCGTCAGCAGCGACTCGAGGTATTCGAGCAGCGGCGGCATCACCATTTCGTAGCCGTACGAACGGAAGCGGTCGAGCAGCCTGCGGCGCAGCTCCTCGATCTTGCGCGCTTCCGACGGCAGTACGTCGGCGATATTCTCGGGAAGTAACCAGGTCGACATCGGTACGGTCCTACGACGGGAAACAGGGCGCGACGCGCGCGCCACGAGATGAATCGGAAATCGGAATCGTGCGGAACGGACGGCGGATTGGCCGTCTCGTTCATGTCTCCGTTCAGGTGGCGAGCAGCAGCAGGATGAGCCCCAGCGCCATCACGATGAGCCCGCCGATCCGGATATGATGCGGCGGCCGCTCCGCTATTCTACGAAACGTGTCGCGCCAGGCGACGGGAAACACGAAGGGAAACGCCCCCTCGATGATCAGCATCAGCGCTACCGCGAGCAACAACGAACCAGCCAGATCCATGCGAGCGACGGCGCCGCTCGACGCGGCGCCCCAAGGTCAGTGTTTGCGGGGAGCAGGTGCCGCCGGTGCGGCACCGCCCGTCGGGCTGCGCATGAAACGGAAAAACTCGCTGTCGGGATCGACCACGATGATGTCGTTGCGCTTGAAGGTATTCCGGTAAGCCTGCAGGCTCGCGTAGAACTGGTAGAACTGCGGATCTTGGCCGAACGCGTCGGCGGCGATCGACGCGGCCTTCGCATCGCCCTCGCCCTTGATCGTCTGCGCGGACTTGTACGCATTCGCGAGCACCGCCTGCTGTTCGCGCTCCGCATCGGCCTTGATCTGTTCGACATCCGCAGCGCCATCCGCGCGCACCTGTGCGGCCTGCGCGCGCAGCGCGGCAATCATCCGCTGATAGACGGCGTCGGCCTGCGCGGCCGGCAAGTCGACGCGCGTCAACTGCACATCGACCACGTCGACGCCGAAGCCGGATGCCTGCGCGCGCACCGCATCGCGAGCCGCATTGGCGATGTCGCGCTGTCCGCCGAGCGCGTCGTCGAGCGCGCGCTTGCCGAATGCGTCACCGAGCGCGCTCTTCAGCGCGCCGGCCAGACGCTCGGCGGCGGTGGCCGAGTCGCCGCTCGTCGCCGTGAAGTACTTCATCGGATCGCTGATCCGGTACTTGACCGCATACGTGACGAGCAGATCGTGCTTGTCTTCGGTCGCGAGTTGCAGCGGATCCGGCGATTCGAGCGATTGCAGGCGCGTGTCGATCAGCGTCGCCGTCTGCAGCGGCGGCGGCAGCTTGAAATGGATGCCGGGGCCCGCGAGTTCGGGCTGCGTGCCGTCGCGGCCCGACAGCACGGCCGTGTGGCGCGGATCGACGGTCAGCACGGTCGACGATGCCGCGAAGGCGACGATCACGATTGCGACGACGAGCGCAATGATTCGGTTCATGTTGTGCGCTCCCGTTACTTCGTATCGTCTTCGCGCGAGCGGCTGCGGAACGCTTCGCGCGACCGCAGCACGTCGCTGCCCGGTGCGGGCGCCGCCGCGGCCGAAGCCGAGGCCGCGCTCGCGGGCACGCTCGCCGCCGCGGCCGCCGGCGCCGACGCTGCGTCAGGCGCGGATGCGCCGGCAGGCGTCGCGGCATTCGCCGCGCTCGCGGCGTTTTGCCGCCCCTGCTCGACGAGCTTGTCGAGCGGCAGGTACACGACGTTGCTGCCCTTGTTGCCGACGAACACCTTCGTCGCGTTCGAATAGATTTCCTGCATCGTCTCGAGGTACATCCGCTCGCGAATCACCGCGGGCGCCTTCGAATACTGCGCATAGACCTGCTTGAAGCGGTCGGCGTCGCCTTCGGCCTCGGTGACCACGCGATCGGCATACGCCTTCGCTTCGTCGACGAGTTTCGCGGCATTGCCCTGCGCCTTGGGCAGCAGGTCGTTCGCATAGGCCTGCGCGGTACGCTTGGCGGCCTCGCGCTCGTCGCGCGCCTTCGCGACTTCGGCGTACGCGGCTTGCGTCTGCTCCGGCGCCGCGACGCTCTGCATCGTGACGGCCGTGACCTCGAGCCCCGACTGGTAGCGATCGAGATCGCGCTGGATCGCGGCGGACAGCTGCTCGCGCAGCGCGTCGCGGTCCTGGTTCAGCATGTCGGCCGCGCTGCGCGTGCCGACGATCGCGCGCACCGCGGCCTGCGCGGCCTCCGACACGCCGCGCTCGGGGTCGACGCTGCGGAACAGGTAATCGGTTGCCGAACGGATCCGGTACTGGACGACGAAACGCACGTCGACGATGTCGGCGTCGCGCGTCAGCATCGCGGCTTCCTTCACGTTCGCGAGACGCACGACGTTGTTGCGGCCGATCTCGATCGAACGGACCTGCGACGTGTCGACGATCTCGTGCGACGCGAACGGATACGGCGCGCGCCAGTGCACGCCCTGGCCGACGGTGCCGGACAATTTGCCGAACTGCAGCACGACGCCCGTCTGGCCGTCCTGCACGACGAACAGCCCGCTGCCCGCGTAGACCGCGACCAGCACGCCGATCACGATGCCGACGCCGACGCGCGCGGCCCGGCCGTTGTCGGGCCGGAAGCCGTTGCCGCCCTTGCCGCCGAACAGGCCGCTCAGACGCCGGTTGAAGTTGCGCCACATCTCGTCGAGATCGGGCGGACCGTCACCGTCGCCACCGGGCGGACGCTTCGATTCGTTCGCACGCGGACGGGATGCGTCGTTGCCCTTGCCTTCGCCGCGTCCCCAGCGGGGATCGTTGATCGACAGCAAGGCGCGCATCCGCCGCCAGGTACTCCGCTCGTTGTATTCGTTCACCAGAGTTTGTTCACCAGATGGGACGTCAGCGAACCGGCCGGGGCCGGTTAGCGCCCGTGTTCGGAAATCGTGTGGTCTTCGTGTGGTTCTGCGGGAGCGCCGTCGAGCGCGCCGTTGGGTAACGTCGCGCCGGAAAGGTGTTCCGCGGAGGCGATTTCGGCGATGGCGGCACGCAACGTGTCGAGACCCTGACCGGTGCGCGCGCTCAAAAAGACGCGCGAAATATTACCATACTCGTCTCGCTCGACCGCGTCGCCGCGGGCCGCCAGCTCGGGCACGGCGTCGATCTTGTTGAACACCAGCACCTGCCGGATCGTGTCCGCGCCGATTTCGTGCAGCACGCCGTTCACCTGCTCGATCTGTTCGAGCCGCACCGCGCTCGACGCGTCGACCACGTGCAGCAGCAAATCCGCATGGATCGTTTCCTCGAGGGTCGCGCGAAACGCGGCAACCAGCTGGTGAGGCAGTTCGCGGATGAACCCGACCGTATCGGACACGACGATCTGGCCGACCTCGTCGCCCAGGTACACGCGCCGCGACGTCGTATCGAGCGTGGCGAACAGCTGGTCGGCCGCATAGGCCTGCGCCTTCGTCAGCGCGTTGAACAGCGTCGACTTGCCCGCGTTCGTATAGCCGACGAGCGACACCGACATCGTGCCGCTGCGCGCGCGCTGGCGACGCTGCGTGCTGTGTTGCCGGCGCAGCCGGTCGAGCCGCGACTTCAGCATCTTGATGCGCTCGCCGATCAGCCGGCGGTCGGTTTCGAGCTGGGTTTCGCCGGGGCCGCGCAGGCCGATACCGCCCTTTTGCCGCTCCAGGTGGGTCCACGCGCGAATCAGGCGGGTCGACAGGTATTGCAGCTGCGCAAGCTCGACCTGCAGCTTGCCTTCGTGGCTGCGGGCGCGCTGCGCGAAGATATCGAGGATGAGGCTCGTGCGATCGACCACCCGCCTGTTAAGCGCCTGCTCCAGGTTGCGTTGCTGGGCCGGTGCCAGGGCGTGGTTGAAGATGACGATTTCGACGTTGTGTGCGTCGCAGGCGAGCCGGAGTTCGTCGGCTTTGCCGCTGCCGATGAACATCTTGGCATCGGGACTCGCGCGACGACCCGTGAGGGTGACGGCGGGACGGGCCCCCGCACTGGAGGCGAGAAGACTGAGTTCTTCGAGACTGGCTTCGAAATCGGTCTTGCCGAAGTCGATGCCGACGAGCGCTGCGTTGATCAAATTATCGGGTGTCAAGATAAGGCGGCTGGCATCGGTCGCTCGCGGCGACCGGATGCCGGCCGCTGCGATAGGTTAGGACGTGGTCGCTTCCGCGTCCGGGTGGAAATTCACCGGGCGCGCCGGCACGACCGTCGAGATGGCGTGCTTGTAGACCATCTGGGTCACCGTATTACGGAGCAACACGACGTACTGGTCGAACGATTCGATGTTCCCTTGGAGCTTGATGCCGTTGACGAGATAGATCGAAACGGGAACGTGCTCTTTGCGCAGTGCGTTCAAAAACGGGTCTTGTAACAATTGCCCTTTGTTGCTCATGGCGTACTCCATCTTTTTTTGCAGGTTGATCTGAATTTGGCGCCGAAGAAAAAGAGATCCGGCGCCAATCGCTACACTATAGCTGATTTTGCCTGCCCCGCCCGGCAGCAGGCCATGCGGCCTGGCCCTTGCGGGACGTGCGTGGCGGGCATGTTCAGCCCTTGTCCGCGTACGGATTGTTCGACGAACGGAACTCTATGCGCAATGGAGTCCCGGTCAGGGAGAAAGTTTCGCGGAATCGGTTTTCGAGGTAGCGCTTGTACGTGTCGGTCACCGCGTCGAGCGCGTTGCCGTGGATCACGATCAGCGGCGGATTCTGTCCGCCCTGGTGCGCGTAGCGCAGCTTCGGACGCACCGGGCCACGACGGCGCGGCTGCTGGAACTCGACGGCCTCGATCAGCGCGCGCGTGAGCTTCGGGGTCGGCAGTTTCGCCATGGCCGCCGCGTACGCGTCGTCGACCGAGCGCATCAGCGCGCCGATGCCCGTCTTCTTCGCGGCCGAAATGTAGTGCGATTTCGCGAAGTCGAGGAATTTCAGCTTGCGGGTCAAATCCGCTTTCGCGCGATCGCGCGCGTGGTCGTCGAGACCGTCCCACTTGTTGACGCCGATCACGAGCGCGCGGCCCTGCTCGACGACGAAGCCGGCGATGTGCGCGTCCTGGTCGGAAATGTCCTGCTGCGCATCCAGCAGAAGAATGACGACGTTCGCGTCGGAAATCGATTGCAGCGTCTTCACGACCGAGAATTTCTCGATCGCCTCGAACACCTTGCCGCGGCGCCGCAGGCCCGCCGTGTCGATCAGCGTGTATTTCTTGCCGTTCCGCTCGAAGTCGACGTAGATCGAATCGCGCGTCGTGCCCGGCATGTCGAACGCGATCACGCGGTCCTCGCCGATCAGCGCGTTCACGAGCGTCGACTTGCCGACGTTCGGGCGGCCCACGATCGCGATCTTGATGCCGCGCGACGGATCGTCGTCGTCCGCTTCCTCGGGCTGGCCCGCGTACGCGACCTCCAGCGCCTCGTTGATCATGTCGGTCACGCCGTCGCCGTGCGCGGCCGAGATCGCGCGCGGATCGCCGAGGCCGAGCTCGTAGAAGTCCGTCGCGACCGCCGTGTACTTCATCCCCTCGGCCTTGTTGACGACCAGGAAGATCGGCCGGCCGGTCTTGCGCAGGTAGTCGGCGATCGACTTGTCCTGCGGCGCGAGCCCGTTACGGCCGTCGACGATGAACACGACGACGTCGGCTTCCTCGACGGCCTGCCGCGTCTGGCGCGCCATCTGGTGCAGGATGCCGTCCTTCGCGACGGGTTCGAAGCCGCCGGTATCGACGACCAGGTACGGCCGTTCGCCGACGCGCCCTTCGCCGTAATGGCGATCGCGCGTGAGGCCCGGCAAGTCGGCGACCAGCGCATCACGCGAGCGCGTGAGCCGGTTGAACAGCGTGGATTTCCCCACATTGGGGCGCCCAACAAGGGCAATGACCGGTTTCATCTGTGTTTTCTACGGTGATGCGCAGCAGCGGGAGGCCCGCTGCTGCGGGCGGCTGCGCTGAATGAAAATATCACGAATTCGCGCCGCGCCGGATGCGCGCGCCGGGCGCGCGTTGCACGCCGTGGTCTTTCGTTTCGAACTGCCTTTCAAATACCGAGCGGCCGGGAACACCGGCCGCCTTCGTGTCGCACGACCGCGGCGCGCGGGACGAGCCCGCCGCGCCGCGATCGCGCCTGTTGCGTGCGCGTCAGCGCGGACGGAACCCGTACAGGCCGCCGTCCTTCGTCTGCACGACGAGCGTATTGCCCGCCAGGACCGGCGCCGCGGTAATCGCGCTGCCGTCGGTCTTCATCCGCGCGATGAAGCTGCCGTCCTCGCGCGACAGGAAGTGCACGAAGCCCTTGTAGTCGCCCATCACGACCGCATGGCCAAGCAGGTAAGGCACGCCGACGTCGCGGCTCTTCAGCTTGTCGTTGCGCCAGAGCTGGTTGCCGCTCGCCGAGTCGTAAGCCGTCACGACCGACCAGTCGTCGCCGCCGGCGACGACCGAATCGTCCTGCGCGAGGCCGCTGCGGCTCGAGAACGCCTTTTCCCACAGCGGACGGCCCGAGTTCGCGTCGAAGCAGCCGATCTGCCCCTGGAACGTGACCGCGCATGCTTCGGCACCGACGAGCGTCGGCGGACCGCTGACGTCGTTGATGCGCTCCACTTCGGTCACACCCTTCGGGAACGACACCGGAGTCTGCCAGAACGGCTCGCCCGTCTGCAGGTTGATCGCGACCAGACCGCCGCCGGGGAAGCCCGCCAGCACGGCCGCGTCGCCCGCGAACGTCATGCCGGCCGACACGCGCAGGTTCAGCGGCACCGCGCGGTTGCGGTAGTTCCACTTCTGCTCGCCCGTCTGCGCGTTGAATGCGATCACCTGGCCGTCGATCGTGCGCACGATCACGAGGCCGTTGCCGACCAGCGGCGGCGAGAAGATCTCGCCCTGCACGCTCGTCTTCCACAGCAGCTTGCCGTCGGGGCCGAGGACGAACACGCCGCCCTTGAGCGCGCCGACCGCGGTCAGGTTGCCGTCGCTGCCGACACCGGCCGACAGGTCCGAACCGACCTTCGAGCGCCACAGCGTCTGGCCCGTCTTCGCGTCGATCTTCTCGACCGAACCGTTCTCGCCCGCGGCATAGACGGCGTCGCCCACGGCCACCGGCGTAAACAGGTAGCGCCCGCCCTTGCCGACGCTCGCCTTCCAGACCTGTTGCACGTCCATGACGGGCTTGAACTCGGTGAGCGGCGTCGGCACGCGGCGCGCGTCCTTCGACGACGAGCAGGCCGCCAATGCCAGGACAGCCGCCGCGCAGGCTACGGGCACAGCGTAACGTTTCAGCAAATTCATCGGTTAGCGAAGCAGAGTTAAGAGGTTGAGGGGGCCGGAATCAGCCGCCGAGCGCGTCGAGCTTGAACTGCACGAGCTGGCGCGCAGACTGGTCGTCCTGCGGCAGGCCGTCGAGCGCGAGCTTGTACGCAGCGCGCGCGTCGTCGGTCTTGCCTTGCGCGGCCAGCAGATCGCCGCGGCGATCGGCCACGACGCCCTTGAATGCATCGACCGGCGTGCCGGACAGCAGCGCGAGGCCTGCATCGTACGCCTTCTCGTCGAGCAGCAGCGACGCGAGACGCAGCTTCGCGATCTGCTTGTACTCGTCATCCCTGGCGTGATCGACAGCCCATTGCAGCTGGGCCTTCGCGCCGGCGGCGTCGCCTGCCGCGTAGAGCGTCTTCGCGGCCGACAGGGCCGTCATCTGCGCATACGGCGTGCGGGCGAACTTGTCTTCCATGTCGGCGGCCGCGCGGGCCATCGTCGCCTTGTCGTTCGCGGCGGCGGCCTTCTGGACCTGCTCGTACAACCCGGAAGCCTCGGCGGCCTGACGGCGCTGCCAGTAATTCCAGCCGTTGAAACCGGCCGCGACGACCAGCGCCGCGAGCACGATCCACGTGGTGAGGTTCCCCCAGCGGGCCCACCACGCCTTGACACTTTCAATCGATTCTTGTTCGTCGTGATAACTCATCGGCGAGCGATTCCTTCCTGTTCAGGCTTTTTCTTGTCGAGCGAATGCGAGCGCGATCAGTCGTCGCCGTCTTCGGCGGATGCAACCATCGCATTGATTAGGAATTCGGTCAAGCTTTCGACCGGTACGGTCTGCTGAACGTTCTTTTCCCCTTCCTCGCCCGCACCGCGCAGCGCTTTCACGCCCACCGTGCCGTTCGCGACCTCTTCTTCGCCGAAGATCACCGCGAACGCGGCACCGCTTGCATCGGCCCGCTTCATCTGCGACTTGAAGCTTGCCGGCGCGCCGTCGGCGCTGCAGTGGAAAATCACGTCGAGGCCCGTATCGCGCAGACGCTCGGCCGCGATGAACGCCTGTTCGCGCGCGGTCTCGCCCTGGTGCACCACGTACACGTCGACACCTTCCTGCTCGGGCGCGAGATCCTCTTCCTTCAGCAGTTCGAGAATGCGCTCGATGCCCATCGCCCAGCCGCATGCGGCGGTCGGCTTGCCGCCGAGCTGCTCGATCAGCGGATCGTAGCGGCCGCCGGCCGCGACGGTGCCCTGCGCGCCGAGCTTGTCGGTCACCCACTCGAACACGGTCAGGTTGTAGTAGTCGAGGCCGCGCACGAGACGCGGGTTGATCTTGAACGGAATGTTGTTCGCGAGCAGCAGGCGCTGCAGCCCTTCGAAGTGCGCGCGCGATTCGTCGCCGAGGAAGTCGATCAGCTTCGGCGCGTTCTGCGCGATTTCCTGCAGCGCGGGATTCTTCGTGTCGAGCACGCGCAGCGGGTTCGTATACAGGCGGCGCTTCGCGTCCTCGTCCAGCACGTCGGCGAACTGCTCGAGGTACTTGATCAGTTCGACACGGTGCGCGGCCCGCTCTTCCGCGAGGCCGAGCGAGTTGATCTCGAGCTTGATGCCGGTCAGCCCGAGGTCATCCCACAGGCGCTGGCACATCATGATGATCTCGGCGTCCGCATCCGGGCCCGCGAAGCCGAGCGCCTCGACGCCGACCTGGTGGAACTGGCGGTAGCGGCCGCGCTGCGGACGCTCGTGACGGAACATCGGGCCGATGTACCACAGGCGCTTCGGGCCGTCGTACAGCATGTTGTGCTCGATCGACGCGCGCACGACGGCCGCGGTGTTCTCCGGGCGCATCGTCAGGTTCTCGCCGTTCAGCGCGTCGGTGAAGCTGTACATTTCCTTCTCGACGATGTCCGTGACTTCGCCGATGCCGCGCGTGAAGAGCTGCGTGTGTTCGACGATCGGCGTGCGGATGTTCTGGTAGCCGTACGCGCGCAGCAACGATTTCACGGTGGCTTCGAAGAACTCCCACAGGCCGGCATCCTGCGGGAGGATGTCGTTCATGCCTTTGACGCCGGTGAGCTTCTCGATCTTGCGTTTCTGTTCAGTCATCGTGTGTGTGGACGAATTAATTCAGGGCCTCGGTGCGGCCGTAGTTGCGTGCGACGTAGTCGCTGACGATCTGCTGGAATTCCTCGGCGATCCGCTCGCCGCGCAGCGTCTTGACCTTCTCGCCGTCGATGAAGACGGGCGCGGCCGGGTTCTCGCCCGAACCCGGCAGGCTGATGCCGATGTTCGCGTGCTTCGATTCGCCCGGGCCGTTGACGATGCAGCCCATCACCGCGACGTTCATCTTCTCGACGCCCGGATATTCCTTGCGCCATACGGGCATCTGCTCGCGCAGGTAGGTCTGGATCTGCATCGCGAGCTCCTGGAACAGCGTGCTCGTCGTGCGGCCGCAGCCCGGGCACGCGATCACCATCGGCGCAAACGAGCGCAGGCCCATCGTCTGCAGGATTTCCTGGCCGACGATCACCTCGCCCGTGCGCGGCGCGCCCGGTTCCGGCGTCAGCGAGATGCGGATCGTGTCGCCGATCCCTTCCTGCAGCAGCACACCGAGCGCGGCCGTCGACGCGACGATGCCCTTCGAGCCCATGCCGGCCTCGGTCAGACCGAGGTGCAGCGCGAAGCCGCAGCGGCGGCCGAGTTCGCGGTACACGGCGATCAGGTCCTGCACGCCGCTGACCTTGCACGACAGCACGATGCGATCACGGCCGAGACCCAGTTCGACCGCACGCTCGGCCGAGCCGATCGCCGACTGGATCAGCGCCTCGTACATCACGCTTTGCGCGCCCCACGGCTGCGCGCGCGCGCCGTTCTCGTCCATCATGCGCGCGAGCAGGTCCTGGTCGAGGCTGCCCCAATTCACGCCGATCCGCACCGCCTTGTCGTACTTGGCCGCGGCTTCGATCATCAGCGCGAACTGCGTGTCGCGCTTCGCACCCTGGCCGACGTTGCCGGGATTGATCCGGTACTTCGACAGCGCCTCCGCGCAGCCCGGGTAGTCGCGCAGCAGCAGGTGGCCGTTGTAGTGGAAATCGCCGACGAGCGGCACGGTCACGCCCATCCGGTCGAGCTGCTCGCGGATCGCCGGCACGGCAGCCGCGGCCTCCGGCGTGTTGACGGTGATGCGGACCAGTTCGGAGCCCGCGTTCGCGAGTTCCTTGATCTGGATCGCCGTGCCGATCGCATCGGCCGTGTCGGTATTCGTCATCGACTGGACGCGCACCGGCGCATCGCCGCCGATCGTCACGAGCTGCCCGCCCCAACGAACATCCACCGCATGCGACACGCGACGCGGCTGATGCCCGCCGAACACCGGCTCGGTTGAACAAATCTGACTGCTGCGAGGGGATTGAGCTTCGGATTGCATCGATAGATCCATTTACGCGGAATGCGCCGCGAAGCGGCGCATGAATTGAAAAAGCGCCGTGCCCTCGCGGCCTGTCCTGGACAAGCCCGCGCCACGGCGCTTGACGTCAGGGCAACGTGAACCGCGCCACGTTACCCCGCGCTGCCGAATATTTTGCCGGATCGACAGGTTTTCCGTCGAACGCGACCGCGTCCATGCCTGCCTTGTTGCCGATCGTGACCTTGAACGGCCCGTCGCCGGCGACCTGCTTCGTCTCGCCGGCCCGCACCAGCGCCGAGAACAGCTCCTTGCCGTTCTTGTCGCGCACGCTGAACCAGCAATCCTGCTTGACCTTCAGTTCGATCATCGACTGGCCTGCCGCCACCACGACGCTCGCGGGCTGGGCCGGCACGGCCGCGCCGCTCGCCGCGGCCGTCACGACCGATTGCGACGCGGGCGCCGCGACCGCTGGGGCCGGCGCCGGTGCAGCCGGTGCAGCCGATGCAACGACCTGCGGCGCCACGGCGGATGCCGCGACCTGCGCCGGCGCATCGCTGCCGGCTGCCGCCGACGCGCCGCCCGCGGCGGCCTCTTCGACCGAAGACGCCGCCGGCGCGCTGGCCGCCGACGCATGATCGGTGTCGCCGCCCTTGAAACGCGCGAGCCAGCTCGACGAATCGCCGCCAGTGTGCCACATGAGCACCGCGACCACTGCGACGACGACGATCGCCGTCCCCCACAGCCACGGGTGGTGGCGCGACGAGCCGCCGAGCGGAATCGACACGCGGCCGCGCGGCAGATCCGTCCCCGACGACGCGGGCATCGACAGATCGACTTCCGGGACGCCGCGCTCGCGGCGCAACGCCTGCGCAAACGGCTCCGGATCGACGCCGAGCATCTTCGCGTAGCTGCGCACGACGCCGAGCGCGAACGTCACGCCGGGCAGATGGCTGATGTCGCCTGCCTCGAGCGCACGCAGCTTCTGCGGGGCGACCTTGAGCCGCGCCGACACGTCGTCGACCGTCCAGCCCTTCGCCTCCCGGAGATGCGCCAGCCGGCTGCCGACGGCCGTCAGCGTTTCCAACCCCGCCGGTGCCGGCTTCGCGGCATCCGTCTCTGCGCCGTTTGTCGGCTGCGGCTCACTCATCCTTGTCCTCGCGTCGATTCTTCTTCACTGGCGAGCGCCGCCGGCTTGCGCCGGCCGGCACCCGCAACTGTCCATATCATGCGCGGCGCCGGGGCGCCGCGACCGATCGCTATTCGCGTGTTGTACCGTCAAGAGGCTCGGGCATCCGGGCCAGGCCGCCCCGACCTGGCACCCCGTCAAATTGCCCGAACTTCGATGATTTTTGCTGCTGCGCCCGTTCGCTCCGCCAGGCGCGTGCGATCCTTCACGGCGCCGGCCAGCTGGCCGCACGCGGCGTCGATGTCGTCGCCGCGCGTCTTGCGCACGGTCGTGACGACACCCGCGTCGATGAGGACCTGTGCAAAGCGCTTGATCTGCTCCGGCTTCGAGCGGATGAGGCCCGATTCCGGAAACGGATTGAACGGGATCAGATTGAACTTGCACGGAACGTCACGCGTGACGGCCAGCAGTTCGCGCGCATGCGCTTCGGTGTCGTTGACGCCGTCGAGCATGCAGTATTCGAAGGTAATGAAGTCGCGCGGCGCGACTTTCAGATAGCGCTGGCACGCGGCCATGAGCTCCCGAAGCGGATGCTTCTTGTTGAGCGGCACCAGCTCGTCGCGCAGCGCATCGTTCGGCGCGTGCAGCGAAACGGCGAGCGCGACCGGCAATTCGGCGCCGAGGCGGTCCATCATCGGCACCACGCCGGACGTCGACAGCGTGACGCGGCGGCGCGACAGGCCGTACGCGTTGTCGTCGAGCATCAGCCGCATCGCGGGCACGACCGCGTTGTAGTTCAGCAGCGGCTCGCCCATGCCCATCATCACCACGTTGGTGACGACCCGTTCGGCCTTGCCGTTCGGACCGGGCGCGCGACCGAGCGACGCACGCAGCGCAAATTCGGCCATCCGGAGCTGGCCGATGATTTCGGCTGTCGACAGGTTGCGGGAGAAGCCCTGCTTGCCCGTCGAGCAGAAGCGGCAGTTGACCGCACACCCGGCCTGCGACGACACGCACAGCGTGCCGCGCGTCTCTTCCGGGATGAACACGGTTTCGACCGCATTGCCGTTTCCGACGTCGATCAGCCACTTGCGCGTGCCGTCGGCGGAAACGTGATCGCTGGCGATCTCGGGCATCACGATCGACGCACGGCCCTTGAGCTTTTCTCTCAGGGACTTCGCGAGATCGGTCATGCCGTCGAAATCGCCGGCGTTGTACTGGTGGATCCAGCGCTGCAACTGCTTGGCGCGGAACGGCTTCTCGCCGAGGCTGCCGCAGTACGCGACAAGACCCTCGGCATCGAAGTCGAGAAGATTGACGGAAGTTTCGCTCGTCATGATGTGCTGCCTTGCCGCTTGCGCTGAATCCTGCCTACTTGTTGCCAGCCAGGGCTTAGCGCGAGTAGACGTTCATTTCCGGGAAGAAGAACGCGATTTCGACCGCGGCCGTTTCGGCAGCGTCCGAGCCGTGCACGGCGTTCGCGTCGATGCTGTCGGCGAAGTCGGCGCGGATCGTGCCCTTTTCCGCCTTCTTCGGATCCGTCGCACCCATCAGGTCGCGGTTCTTCAGGATCGCGCCTTCACCTTCCAGAACCTGGATCATCACCGGGCCCGAGATCATGAAATCGACGAGGTCCTTGAAGAACGGACGTGCTGCGTGAACCGCATAGAACTTCTCTGCGTCGCCACGCGACAGGTGAGCCATGCGCGATGCGACGATCTTCAGGCCGGCGCCTTCGAAACGGCTGTAGATCTGACCGATCACGTTCTTTGCCACCGCATCCGGCTTGATGATCGACAGGGTGCGCTCGATTGCCATAAAAACTCCAAAAAATTAAGAAGTTACAGGTTCAAATGAATCCGCTATTGTAGCACGATCCCGTGTATCATTGCGATTGAACCCTTACACGAATGAAAGGTTTCGAATCCATATGTTTTTTGCGCCGTCCGCATTGAAACCTGGCGGCGCGGAACGTATCTTAGCCATAGCTGCCCCGGTTTGCTGCGCCGCACATCGCGCGCGCCGAACCGGCCCCGGACGCCCACGCGTTCAATGTTAGGAGAAACCATGAACGACTATCCGTACAATTTCGGCCGCGGCGGCTCCGTCAGCACCGCCGAGGTTCGCAACCGCGTGCTGCGGAACACGTACTGGCTGCTCGCGCTGTCGATGGTGCCGACCGTGCTGGGCGCCTGGGTCGGCGTCGCGACGGGCTTCTCGCTGTTCGCGGCCACGAGCCCGATGATGAGCGTGCTCGCGTTCTTCGCGATCGCGTTCGGCTTCATGTTCGCGATCGAGCGGACCAAAAACAGCGCGGCCGGCGTGTTCGTGCTGCTCGGCTTCACGTTCTTCATGGGCCTGATGCTGTCGCGGCTGCTGAGCTTCATCCTCGGCTTCTCGAACGGCCCGTCGCTGATCATGCTCGCGTTCGGCGGCACCGGCATCATCTTCGCCTCGATGGCGACGATCGCCACCGTCAGCAAGCGCGACTTCTCCGGGCTCGGCAAGTGGCTGTTCATGGGCGTGATCGTGATCCTGCTGGCCTCGGTCGCGAACATCTTCCTGCAGCTGCCGGCGCTGATGCTCACCGTATCGGTGCTCGCGATCGCGATCTTCTCGGCCTACATGCTGTTCGACGTCCAGCGCGTCGTGAACGGCGGCGAGACGAACTACATCTCGGCCACGCTCGCGATCTACCTCGACCTGTATAACGTGTTCACGAACCTGCTCGCGCTGCTCGGCATCTTCGGCGGCAACCGCAACTGACGTTCGCCACACCCCATGAAAAACCGGCCCGCGGGCCGGTTTTTTTACGTCCGACGCCCGCCCGCTCAGTCGCGCTCGAACAGCGCGATCGATTCGACGTGCGACGTATTCGGGAACATGTTCACGACCCCGGCGCCCTTCAGGCGGTAACCCGCCTCGTGCACGAGGAGGCCAGCGTCACGCGCGAGCGTCGACGGGTTGCACGACACGTAGACGATCCGCTTCGGCAGCGGGCCTGCGCCGCTCTGCGCGATTTCGGCCAGCGCCTTCGACACCGCAAGCGCGCCTTCGCGCGGCGGGTCGATCAGGAACTTGTCGAAGGCGCCGAGCGCACGGAGGTCGTCGCCCGTCACTTCGAACAGGTTCCGGCACGCGAACGTCGTGTGGCCATCGACGCCGTTTTCGCGCGCATTCGCCAGCGCGCGCGTCGTCAGCGTGTCGCTGCCCTCGATGCCCATCACCTCGCGCGACAGTCGCGCGAGCGGCAGCGTGAAGTTGCCGATCCCGCAGAACAGGTCGAGCACGCGATCGTCGCGCGACGGCGCGAGCAGGCGCAGCGCGCGGCCCACCAGCACACGGTTGATCTGATGGTTGACCTGCGTGAAGTCGGTCGGCTTGAACGGCATGCGGATGCCGAACTCCGGCAGCGTGTAGTCGAGCGGCACGTCGAGCGGATAGAACGGCGTCACCGTGTCCGGGCCCTTCGGCTGCAGCCAGAACTGCACCTTGTGCTCGTCCGCGAACGCGCGCAGCAGCGCTTCGTCGTCCGCATTGATCGGCTCCAGCACGCGCAGCACCAGCGCGGTGACTTGCGAACCGACCGCGAGTTCGATCTGCGGCATCCGGTCGCGAATCGACAGCCCCTCGACCAGCCGGCGCAGCGGCACGAGCATTGCGGACACGTGCGGCGGCAGCACTTCGCAGCTCGTCATGTCGGCGACATAGCTGCTCTTCTTTTCGTGGAAGCCGACCAGCACGCCGCCCTTCTTCGCGACGTTGCGCACGGTCAGGCGCGCACGGTAGCGGTAGCCCCACGACGGGCCATGGATCGGCGCGAACATCGTCTCGGCACGCAGCTTCGCCAGATGCCACAGGTTGTCCTCGAGCACGCGCTGCTTGATCGCCACCTGGGCGCGCATGTCGAGGTGCTGCATCGAGCAGCCGCCGCAGGTGCCGAAGAACGCGCATTTCGGCTGCGTGCGCAGCACGCTCGGGCGCAGGATGTCGACCACGGTCGCCTGCTCGTAGCTCGGCTTGCGACGGTAGCTCGAATAGGTCACGCGCTCGCCGGGCAGCGCGCCTTCGACGAAGATGACCTTGCCCGGCGTGCCGTCCTCGGTCACCGTGCGGCCGACACCGCGCGCTTCCATGTCGAGCGATTCGATCTCGAGAACCGGGGCAGGCCCGGGCGCGACGGGCGCATTTTTCGATTTGCGCGCAGAAGTGGGGACGGCTTCGGACACCAGCTTTTCCTGACAAACGTTGAAGAAGGCGAGATTGTAGACGACGACAGCCCGCATCGTCCGCTTTCATGGCGCTCGTGTGGATACGGATGCATCGACGGCGCCGCGTACTGCACAAAGGGCCCGCGGGCGCAGTGCCTTGCCGACTCACCGGCGGCACAAGTCCTGCTCGCAGGTGGCTCTCTGCTCGCAGGAGAATCGACCATGCGACTGATCGACTGGAACGTTCAATGGGGTCGGGACGCGGACGGCGTCGTCGACCTCGCGCGCACCATCGCCGCCGCCCGCAGCCTCGGCGACTTCGACGTGCTGTGCATGCAGGAAGTCACGCGCGGCTTCGGCGCGCTGCCCGGCCAGCCGGGCCCTGATCAGTTCACCGAACTGGCGGCGTTGCTGCCCGGCTATACGATCTTCGAGGCGATCGGCGCCGACCTGCCGCCGCTCGAACCCGATGCGGCGCGCCGGCAGTTCGGCAATGCGATCGCGACCCGGCTGCCGGTCGGACGCGTGCTGCGCCAGTTGCTGCCGTGGCCGGCCGACGCCGGCGAGCCGTCGATGCCGCGCGTCGCGCTGGAGGTCGAGTTGACGACGCCGTCCGGCGCGCTGCGTATCATCACGACGCACCTCGAATTCTATTCTGCGCGCCAGCGACTCGCACAGGTCGATGCGCTGCGCGCCCGGCACCGCGAAGCCTGCGCCCACGCCGACCAGCCTGCCCCGGCGGAGAACGCCACGGGACCGTTCACCGCGACCGGGCAGGCGCGCGACGCGATCATCTGCGGCGATTTCAACAGCGCGTTCGACAGCGATGCATACCGGCGCCTGCTGGAGCCGATCGCGGACGCGCCATCGTTCGTCGATGCGTGGGTTGGCCGGCACCAGGGCCATACGCCGCCGCCGACCGCCGGCGTCTACGACACCGCGCAATGGTCGGACGGGCCGCTCGCGTGCGATTTCGTGTTCGTGACCGACACGCTGCTGCCGCGCGTCACGCGCTGCGAGATCGACGGCGACGTGCGCGCGTCGGATCACCAGCCGGTCGTGCTCGAGGTCGATTGATCGCGGCCGCGACGTGGGCCGCCCGCGTCACGCGTCGAAGCCGGCCAGGTATTCGGCCCAATGCGACGCGGGCTCCTGCGCAAGCGAATTCTTCACGAGCAGGATCTCGTCCGCATATTCGCTCGGCGTGAGGCCGCCGCGCATCAGCTGGAACCGGCAATACAGCAGGTAGGTGTTGACGACGTCGGTTTCGCAGTAGTTGCGGATTTCCTCGATCCGCCCGTCCTGGAACGCCGGCCACACCTGGCTGCCGTCCATCCCCAGCTTGCCCGGAAAGCCGCACAGCTTCGCGAGCGCGTCGAGCGGCGCGTTCGCGCGCGCCTGATACATCGCGAGCACGTCCATCAGATCGGTATGCCGCGAGTGATAGCGCGCGATGTAGTTGTTCCACTTGAATTCGCGGTCGTCCTCGCCCAGGTCCCAGTAGCGCGTCGCTGGAATCCCGTGCACGAGCGCACGGTAATGGAGCACCGGCAGATCGAAGCCGCCGCCGTTCCACGACACGAGCTGCGGCGTGTATTTCTCGATCACGCGGTAGAACGACTGGATCAGCGTCGCCTCGTTGTCCTGGGGCGTACCCAGCGAGCGCACACGGAAACCGTTGTTGTCGCGGAACACGCAGGAAATCGCCGCGATGCGCTGCAGGTGATGCGGCAGGAAATCGCCGCCGGTCTTCTCGCGGCGCGCGGCGAACGCATGTTCGGCCACCGCGGCATCGTCGAGCGTCGCGGGCAGATCTTCCAGACGGCGAATGCCGTCGACATCGGGAATGGTCTCGATGTCAAAAACGAGAATCGGAGTCATCAGTTACAGAACGGCGTCCTTGCGCACGCCGTTGGAGGCAAAGAACCGCTTGAGGCGCACCAGCGCTTCCTGCTGGATCTGCCGCACGCGCTCGCGCGTGAGCCCCATCTCGTCGGCCAGCTCCTCGAGCGTGGCCGGTTCGATGTGGTTCAGCCCGAAGCGGCGCTCGATCACGTGGCGGTGCTTGTCGGACAGACGTGACAGCCACGCGCGCGTGAGCGTCTCGAGCTCTCGGTGCTGCACCTCGGCGTCGGGCGACTGGCTCTGGTCGTCGGGCAGCAGATCGAGCAGGCTGCTCGCGGGATCGAGGTCGAGCGGCGCGTCGAGCGATGCGGTGTGCTCGTTGAGCGCGAGGATGTCGGTGACTTCCTCGGCGGTCTTGCCGGTGAGATAGGCGATGTCGTCGATGCTGGCTTCGCGGCGCTCGGCCGCCTCGCCCGTCGACATCGAATTCTTTTCGAGGTGGCGCTTCGCGCGCAGCACCTGGTTCAGCTCGCGGATCACGTGCACGGGCAGGCGCACGGTGCGCGCCTGGTTCATGATCGCCCGCTCGATGCTCTGGCGAATCCACCACGTCGCATAGGTCGAGAAGCGAAAGCCGCGCGTCGGGTCGAATTTCTCGATCGCATGCATCAGGCCGAGGTTGCCTTCCTCGATCAGGTCGAGCAGCGGCACGCCGCGGTTCAGGTAACCCTTCGCGATACTGACGACGAGACGCAGGTTGCGCTCGATCATCACCTGCCGCGCCTCGAATTCGCCGGCCTTCGCGAGCCGCGAATAGCGCTGCTCCTCCTCGACGGTCAGCAGCGGCTTCACGCTGATGCGGTTCAGGTAATGCTGGATCGTGTCGGCCGTGAGCTCGGCCTGCAGCAATGCGCGGAAATCGTCGACGTCGGGCGCTGCTTCCGCACGGCCTTCGCGCTCGCCGTCGCCGTCCGCTTCGGCGTCGCTTGCCTCGAGATCACGTTCGTTTTCCGCGACGTCGTCTTCGTCGTCCTTCGAAGCGCCAGCTCGCTCCACCGATGCTTGCGTGGCACGACTGATCTTCTCAGACTCGGCTTGCGGCTCGTGGCGCTTCGATTTCGGCATGGTCGTCTCGGTTATTGAGGCGGCAAATACTTCAGCGGATCGACAGGTTTACCCTGCCGGCGAACCTCGAAATGCAGCATCACGCGGTCGGCATCGCTGTTACCCATCTCGGCGATCTTCTGCCCCTTCGTCACCGCGTCCCCCTCTTTTACCATCAAAGCGCGATTATGTGCATACGCCGTGAGGTAAGTTGCATCGTGTTTGATGATAATGAGGTTGCCGTAGCCACGCAGGCCATTGCCCGAGTAGACGACGCGGCCATCGGCCGCCGCCTTCACGGGTTCACCGGACGTGCCGCCGATATTGACGCCCTTGTTCTTCGCGTCGTCGAAACCGTTCAGCAGCGGGCCGCGCACGGGCCATGCAAACGTCACGGGGCCACTCGGCGCTGCTGCCGTATCGCTCGATGCGGAGGCGGCAGCCGGCGGCGTGACCGCGGACGACGACGAGCCTGCGGCCGGCGTCGCGGGACCGCTGCTGAGCGGCGCGGTCGCGACTGCGGCACCGCCGATCGGCGCGGCAACCTGCGAGCCGGCCACCGCGGCGCCGCCCGGCGGCGCCACGCGCAGCAGTTGGTCGACTTCGATCTGGTTCGGGTTGGTCAGGTTGTTCCACGCGGCGATGTCGCGATAGTTCTGCCCGTTCTCGAGTGCGATCCGGTACAGCGTGTCACCCGGTTTCACACGGTAGAAGCCGGGCGGCGGCGGGCCGAGCGGCACCGCCGGCTGCGCGGCAGCGGTCGTGCCGAGCGCTCCGGAGCGGTCGACGACGGGCGCGTTGTCGAGGCGCGTCGCACAGGCGGCCAGTAGCGTGGAGAATGCAGCCACACAGATCGCGCGCTGGGCGAACGTGAGCGGTTCCCTGGTTCGGTTGTTTTGCATCGCGCGCAACATACTCATCGGTTTCAAATCACTCCGGATTTTAAAGGGACAAAGAAAACGCGATCAAGCCGGGACTCTCGCCATTGCGCGGGCGCGACGCGCTCGACCAGCGTGAGTACCTGGTGCTGCCCGCTCTGCGCGCCGACCGGCGCGACGAGCCGCCCGCCGATCGCGAGCTGCTCGAGCAGCGCCTGCGGCACGTCGAGCCCCGCCGCCGCGATCACGATCGCGTCGAACGGGGCCGCGGACGGCAGGCCGACACGCCCGTCGCCATAATGCAAACGGATGTTCGGCACGCGCAACGGCCGCAGGTTCAGCTTCGCGCGCTCGTAGAGCGGCTTGATGCGTTCAATCGAATACACGTCGCGCGCCACGTGACTCAGCACCGCGGCCTGGTAGCCGCAACCGGTGCCGATCTCGAGCACGCGTTCGAGTGTGCGGCCGGCCATCGCGAGCTCGATCATGCGCGCGACGACCGACGGCTTTGAGATCGTTTGCTGGTGGCCGATCGGCAACGCGGCATCCTCGTAGGCCTGCGTCGCGAGCCCCGGATCCACGAACATGTGGCGCGGCACCGCGGCCATCGCATCCAGCACGCGCGCGTCGGTCACGCCGTTCGCGCGCAGGCGTTCGACCATACGCTCGCGCACACGTTCCGAGGTCAGCGCGAACGCGCCGGTCGGCGCGATGCTCGGCGCGGCCAGCTTCGGCGCGGCCGGCTGCGGCATCGCGGGCTTCAGCACGGTCGGCTTCGGTGCGGTCGCAGGCTTCGCGGCAGCCGTGCCGGGCAGCGCGCGGGCGGCGCCCGTCTTCGCCACCGGCCTGAGCACGGCGGCGGGCTTGTCGGCGGCCTTCGGCACCGCGCTCGCCGCATGGCGTTCACCGGATCCGGACCGGACTTCCGATTTGCGTGGCGCTCGCTTGAGATCTTCGAGCGCGAGCGGGAACCGCTTCGCGCGCTCGCCGCTCATGAAGCCCGCCCGCCTGCGCGCGCCCATTCGCGCGTTGCAGGCAGCATTTGCGTATGCGTGAGATCGAGCTGCAGCGGCGTGATCGACACGAAACCGTTTGCGACGGCGTGGAAATCGGTACCTTCGCTCGCGTCCAGCGCGGCGCCCGCCGCACCGATCCAGTAGACCGGCTCGCCGCGCGGGTCGGTCTGGCGAATCACCGGCTGCGACGGGTGACGCTTGCCGAGGCGCGTGACCTTCCAGCCCCTCAGCTCGTCGTACGGCAGATTCGGAATATTGACGTTCAGCAACGGCTGACCGGGCAGCGGATGCGCGAGGTAATGCTCGACGATTTCAGCGGCGACGCGCGCGGCGTCGGCCAGATGCGCCCAGCCCTTGTCGGCCAGCGAGAACGCGATGGCCGGCACGCCGAACATGATGCCTTCGGTGGCGGCCGCAACTGTCCCTGAATAGAGGGTGTCTTCGCCCATGTTCTGGCCGTTGTTGATCCCCGACACGACGAGGTCCGGACGCTCGTCGGCCATCCCCGTCAACGCGACGTGCACCGAGTCGGTCGGCGTGCCGTTCACGTAGAAGAAACCCGTATTCGTCGCGCGCTGCACCGACAGCGGCCGCGACAGCGTGAGGGAATTCGACGCGCCGCTGCAGTTCTGCTCGGGTGCGATCACGGTGAGGTCGGCCAACGGCCGCAGCGCGTCGCTGAGCGCGGCGAGACCGGGGGCGAGATAGCCGTCGTCGTTGCTGAGTAGGATTCGCATCCGGCGATTGTAACCGAGGAAAGATGGCGCGAGAGCGACAGTCCGGCGGCGGCTGACGGGCCCGCACGCAGCACGCGTTGCCGTGCGTCGCCGCATTGTGCGGCGGCGTTGCGCACACTCGGGAAAACGCCCGGTCGCCCGTCGTCAGCCATCCGGAAGAAAGTCCCGTCGGGGAAACCCCGCGCGCTTCGCGGCGCTCTGGACGCTCAGATCGCGCCGGCCTCGCGCAGCGCGGCGATCGCCTGCGCGTCGTAGCCGAGGCCGCACAGCACCTCGTCCGTGTGCTCGCCGAGTTCGGGCCCGAGCCAGCGCGTTTCGCCCGGCGTGCCGGACAGCTTCGGCGTGACGTTCGGCAGCGGAATGTCGGTGCCGTCGGCCAGCTTGAAGCGCTGGATCATTTGTCGCGCGACGAACTGCGGATCGGTAAACATGTCGGCGGCGCTGTAGATACGCCCGGCCGGCACGTCGGCCGCGTTGAGCACGGCCAGTGCGTCGTCGATCGTGCGCGGCGCGAGCCACGCGGCGATCGCGTCGTCGATTTCCTGCGTGCGCGGCACGCGTCCGTCGTTCCGTGCGAGTGCGGGATCGTCCGCGAGGTCGTCGCGCTCGATCGCCTTCATCAGCCGCTTGAAGATCGGGTCGCTGTTGCCGCCGATCACGATGCTGCCGTCGCGACACGCGTAGGTGTTCGACGGCACGATGCCCGGCAGCGACGCGCCGGTGCGCTCGCGCACCATCCCGTACACGCCGTATTCGGGCACCACGCTTTCCATCATGTTGAACACCGCTTCATACAGCGCAACGTCGACCACCTGCCCCGCGCCGCCGTTCACGTTGCGATGGTGGAGCGCCATCAGCGCGCCGATCACGCCGTGCAGCGCGGCGATCGAGTCGCCGATCGAGATGCCGATGCGCGGCGGCGGCAGATCCGGATAGCCGGTGATGTGACGCAATCCGCCCATCGATTCGGCGATCGCGCCGAAGCCGGGCCGGTCGCGGTACGGGCCCGTCTGCCCGTAGCCGGACAGGCGCACCATCACGAGCCCGGGGTTGTCGGCCGACAGGATGTCGTAGCCAAGGCCGAGCTTCTCGAGCAGGCCGGGGCGAAAGTTTTCGACCACGATGTCGGCCTCGCGCGCGAGCTGCCGCGCGATCGCCTTGCCGGCATCGGATTTCAGGTTGAGGGTGACCGATTTCTTGTTACGCGCCTGGACCGACCACCACAGCGACGTGCCGCCCTGCTCCGGATGCAGCTTGCGCCACTTGCGCAGCGGGTCGCCGCCGTTCGGATCCTCGATCTTGATCACTTCCGCGCCGAATTCGGCCAAGAGGCGCGACGCGAACGGCCCCGCGATCAGCGTCCCGAATTCGAGCACTTTGACGCCCGCGAGCGGGCCCTGGGTGGTGCTCATGTGTCTCCCTGGCATGAGGAACGGCGCCGCTCGCCGGCGGCGCCCGGCTTACATCGTGCGGCGGTCGAGCATCGCGCGGGCGATGGTGCCCGCGTCGACGTATTCGAGCTCGCCGCCGACCGGCACGCCGCGCGCGAGGCGCGTGACCGCGAGCCCGCGCGCCTTCAGCGTCTGGCCGAGGTAGTGCGCGGTGGCTTCGCCCTCGTTCGTGAAGTTGGTCGCGAGCACGACCTCCTTGACGACGCCGTCGGACGCGCGCCGCACGAGGCGGTCGAAATGGATTTCCTTCGGGCCGATCCCGTCGAGCGGGCTCAGCCGCCCCATCAGCACGAAATACAGCCCGCGGTACGTCATCGTCTGCTCGAGCATGATCTGGTCGGCCGGCGTCTCGACGACGCACAGCAGCGTCGGATCACGCTCGTCGTCGCTGCACACCTCGCAGATCTGCGCTTCCGTGAACGTGTTGCACTTCTCGCAGTGCTGCAGGTGCTCGGTCGCGAACAGCAGCGACCGGCCGAGCCGCTCCGCGCCCTCCCGATCGTGCTGCATCAGGTGGTACGCCATGCGCTGCGCGGATTTCGGCCCGACGCCGGGCAGGACACGCAGCGCCTCGACGAGCGCGGACAGGGCAGACGGCTGTTTCATACGGCGGCTGGAGGCTGAACGGACGCTGCGCTCAGAACGGCAGCTTGAAACCCGGGGGCAGCGGCAGGCCCGACGTCATGCCGCTCATCTTCTCCTGCGACGTCGCTTCGGCCTTGCGGACGGCATCGTTGAACGCGGCCGCGACCAGATCCTCGAGCATGTCCTTGTCGTCCGCGAGCAGGCTCGGGTCGATCGCCACGCGACGCACTTCGTTGCGGCACGTCATCGTCACCTTGACGAGGCCGGCACCCGACTGCCCTTCGACTTCGATCTGCGCAAGCTGCTCCTGCATCTTCTTCATGTTTTCCTGCATTTGCTGCGCTTGCTTCATCAGTCCGGCGAGGTTGCCTTTCAACATGGGAATACTCCTTCTTGATCGTGTGAAAACCGGCACGCGGCGCATGCCGGCCAATGTGTGCGGGCGTGATTGTGCCTGTCGCGGTGCGATTCGTTCAATGCAGCGTCGGCGGCGCGCCATCCGGCGCCGAATCGGCGAGCGGCCGCACCGAGCCTTCGACGATGCGCGCGCCGAAATCACGGACGAGCTGCTGGACGAACGGATCGCCGTGGATCTCCTGCTCGGCCTCGCGCTGGCGTGCCGCACGTGCCGCCGCATCGAGCGCTGCCGCGGTGCGCCGCGCGGGCCCGACCTCGACCGCGACCTCGACAGGCTTGCCGAGCGCGTCGGCCAGCGCGGCCTTCAGCTTCGCGACCTGGGCGGCATCCGCATACTGCGGCACCGGCACGGACAGTTTCAACGTCGTCGCGTCGACGGCCGTCAGCTCGCTGTTGAACGCCAGCTGATACGCGACGCCCTTCAGCGGCAACCGTGCGGCCAGCGCCGGCCATTCGCCGTCGAAGCCGATCGGATCGAGCGCGATCGCGGGCGGCAGCGGACGCGTGTCGACCGGTGCGGACGGACGGGCCTCTGCCGGCTTCGGCGCAATGCGCACGTCGTCGGGGCCGCTGTCGAATACCGGGACGAAGCCGTCGTCGGCCGCCCCGCCGAACATCTCGTCGGCGCTGAGCGGCACGTATTCGTCCGGCGGGATGTCTTCCCACGGCGGCGGCGCCTGGCGCGTGTCGGCTGCCTGCGGTGCGCGAGCCGCCGCACGCGGCGTCGGCACCTGCACGGCAGGACGCGACGGCGCTGGTTTGTCCGCGGCCGGCTGGGCCGCTGCCGGCTTCGGCGCGGCGTCAGCTCGCGAACGGTCGGATGACACGCGCATGCCGGCATTGCGCAGCACGTCGAGTGCGGCGGCTGCGCCACCGCGGGCCGACGGGCGAGATGCAGGTGCGGCCGGCGCGGCACGCGGCGCCGGTTCGGGAGCCGCTGCAGGTTCGTCGACGCGCTTGGCGACAGCCGGCGGTTCAGGTTCGTTGCGCACGGCCGGCGGCGCATCGCTCGCCGGTGCCGCCTGAGGTGCCGGGTTCGCTGCCGGCTGCGGTGCGGCCGGCGCTTCGCTCGCAGCCGCTGCCGCTGCCGGTGTCGCGACAGGCTTCACGGCCGACGAAGTCGCCGCATCACCGGACTGGACCGGCGACGGACGCGCGGCGGGCGCGACCGAAGCGGCAGCCTGCGGGCGTACGACCTCCGCGGCGGCTGCCGGTGCGGGTGCCGCTGGCGGCTTGGGTGCCGGTGCCGCTACGGGTACCGCTGGCGACTTGGGCGCCGCAGCCGACGCAGCAGCAGCGGCGGTCGCACGCGGCGCGGGCGCGGGTACGGCACGCGGCACGGCCGGCTGGCCACCCGGCGCACTGCCGGCGCCGACGGCCGGCTCGAACGCGAGCATCCGCAGCAGCGTCATCGTGAAGCCGGCGTATTCGTCCGGAGCGAGGCCGAGCTCCGCGCGTCCGACCGTTGCGATCTGATAGAACAGTTGAACCTGCTCGGGGCTCAGCGCGTCCGCGAAGCGGCGCAAGTCGGCCGCTTCCGGCCATTCGTCGAGCACCGAGCCCGGCGCGAACTGCGCCCATGCGATCCGGTGCAGCAGGCTCGCGAGATCCTGCAGCGCAGTGGAAAACGACAGGCTGCGTAGCGACATCTCGTCGGCGATCGCGAGGATCTCCGGGCCGTTGCCGGCCGCGAGCGCATCGAGCAGCCGCACCATGTAGGTCTGGTCGAGTGCGCCGAGCATGCCGGACACCGCCGCTTCGGTCACTTCGTTCGCCGAATAGGCGATCGCCTGGTCGGTCAGCGACAGCGCATCGCGCATGCTGCCCTGCGCGGCGCGCGCGAGCAGACGCAGCGCCTGCAGTTCGAACGAAATCTGCTCTTCGCCGAGGATCCGCTCGAGATGCGACACGATGTGCCCGGCCGGCATCTGCTTCAGGTTGAACTGCAGGCAGCGCGACAGCACGGTGACGGGAATCTTCTGCGGGTCGGTCGTCGCGAGGATGAACTTGACGTGCGGCGGCGGCTCCTCGAGCGTCTTCAGCATCGCGTTGAACGCGTGGTTCGTCAGCATGTGCACTTCGTCGATCATGTAGACCTTGAAGCGCGCATCGACGGGCGCGTACACCGCGCGCTCGAGCAGCGCGGCCATCTCGTCGACGCCGCGGTTGCTCGCCGCGTCCATCTCGACGTAGTCGACGAAGCGGCCTTCGTCGATCTCGCGGCACGCGCGGCACTCGCCGCACGGCTGCGACGTGACGCCGGTTTCACAGTTGAGCGCCTTCGCGAAGATCCGCGACAGCGTCGTCTTGCCGACGCCGCGGGTTCCGGTAAACAGATAGGCGTGATGGAGACGCCCGCCATCGAGCGCGTGCGTGAGCGCCCTGACGACGTGCTCCTGGCCGACGAGCGAAGCGAAATCCTTCGGACGCCACTTGCGTGCGAGAACTTGATAGGTCATCAGGAAATTGTATCAGTAACGCTGCGTCCCGCCGACACGCGAAACGGTGCGGAGAACGGGCAAGGCGGAGGAAAAAACGGAGAATGACGCAGAAATAAAAAACGCCCAACGAACGGGGCGAGAGGAAAGGTGACGAGCCCAACCCTCGGCACTGGCAGAAAACGATTGTGGCTGCTTCGTTCCCGACCTGACCAGGTTCACCGCCCCACCATGCGAGGAGGCCCGTCACGGCATATTCTATCACCGCTTCCGGTCGAATGCGACCGTTTGTTCGCAACAATGCGAGGGATCGAGCAAACCGGCGCGTGCATGGGCGCAGGAAGCCGGGGCGAGCACGCGGTGAATGACGGCGGCTCTTGTATTTTTCATGCCGGTCTCCACCTTCCGAACACAACGGTCGAACGGCGCGTCGTACCCCTACTCGCATAGCGGCTACTATCGCCGCCCGCAGCAGATAGCAATTTAGGCTAATATGACGCCCGAACGACCCGCGAGCCGCGCCATGCAGCGCCTGCGCCCTTCCTTCCGGAGAGCGGAGTGACCTGCCGCAGCGGCCGGCAGCCGTCAGGCCGCCGGAGCGCCGCAACGCGCCAAGCAGGCAGTCCCCGAACCGTGAGAGGTATTGACCCAATGAGCGAACAGATCAAACACATCAGCGACGCATCGTTCGAACAGGACGTCGTCAAATCCGACAAGCCCGTGCTCGTCGACTTCTGGGCCGAATGGTGCGGCCCGTGCAAGATGATCGCCCCGATCCTCGACGAAGTCGCGAAGGACTACGGCGACAAGCTGCAGATCGCGAAGATCAATGTCGACGACAACCAGGCGACGCCTGCGAAGTTCGGCGTGCGCGGCATCCCGACGCTGATCCTGTTCAAGAACGGCGCGGCCGCCGCGCAGAAGGTCGGCGCGCTGTCGAAGTCGCAGCTCACCGCATTCCTGGACAGCCACCTGTAATACGGGCCGTTCCTCGGACGTGTTGTCAACCGACAACACGTCCGCCGCCAAGCCGCCGATCGGCCGCTCAGGCACGAATCAGCGTATGCTAGAATCAAAAAACGTCTACAAGACGCATTAAGTCTCAGAGCGCCTCCGCTCGCCCCTCCTCCCTTATTTCTTTTCGTCGCTTCTCCTCCCTGGCGGGTTCTCCGTATGCATTTATCCGAGCTCAAGTCTCTGCACGTGTCCGAACTGATCGAAATGGCCAATGGCCTGGAGATCGAAAACGCGAACCGCCTGCGCAAGCAGGAGCTGATGTTCGCCATTCTCAAAAAGCGCGCCAAGACGGGAGAGACGATCTTCGGCGACGGCACGCTCGAAGTACTCCCGGACGGCTTCGGCTTCCTGCGCTCGCCGGAAATGTCGTACCTCGCGAGCACCGACGACATCTATATCAGCCCGTCGCAGATTCGCCGCTTCAACCTGCACACCGGCGACACGATCGAAGGTGAAGTCCGCACGCCGAAGGACGGCGAGCGCTACTTTGCGCTGGTGAAGGTCGACAAAGTCAACGGGCAGCCGCCCGAGGCCTCGAAACACAAGATCATGTTCGAGAACCTCACGCCGCTGCACCCGAACAAGCCGCTGGCGCTCGAACGCGAAATGCGCGGCGAAGAGAACGTCACGGGCCGCATCATCGACATGATCGCGCCGATCGGCAAGGGCCAGCGCGGCCTGCTGGTCGCGTCGCCGAAGTCGGGCAAGACCGTGATGCTCCAGCACATCGCACACGCGATCAAGCAGAACCACCCGGACGTCGTCCTGTTCGTGCTGCTGATCGACGAGCGCCCCGAAGAAGTGACCGAAATGCAGCGCTCGGTCGCCGGCGAAGTGATCGCGTCCACGTTCGACGAACCGGCCACGCGGCACGTGCAGGTCGCCGAAATGGTGATCGAGAAGGCCAAGCGCCTCGTCGAAATGAAGCACGACGTCGTGATTCTGCTCGACTCGATCACGCGTCTCGCACGCGCTTACAACACCGTGATCCCGGCGTCGGGCAAGGTGCTGACGGGCGGTGTCGACGCGAACGCACTGCAGCGTCCGAAGCGCTTCTTCGGCGCGGCGCGCAACATCGAGGAAGGCGGCTCGCTGACGATCATCGGCACCGCGCTGATCGAAACCGGCAGCCGCATGGACGACGTGATCTACGAAGAGTTCAAGGGCACCGGCAACATGGAAGTGCACCTCGAGCGCCGCCTCGCGGAAAAGCGCGTCTATCCGTCGATCAACCTGAACAAGTCGGGCACGCGTCGCGAAGAAATGCTGATCAAGCCCGAGATCCTTCAAAAGATCTGGGTGCTGCGCAAGTTCATCCACGACATGGACGAAGTCGAGGCCATGGAATTCCTGCTCGACAAGATCCGTCAAACGAAGAGCAACTCCGAGTTCTTCGACCTGATGCGCCGCGGCGGCTGATCGCCCTCGCTCGCACGAACGGCCGCCCGCGCGTTTCGCCCGGCGGCCGTTTTTTCGGCCCAACCTGTACGTGAACGTACAGGTTGATCTATAATCGCGCCATCGCACCGACCGAAGCCCGCCCCCCCATGTCGAACGACGCCTCCGCCCCGCTGCTGACCGTGAGCGACGCCGCCTCGCGGCTCGGCGTCACGCCGCGCACGCTGAAGTATTACGAGGAGCGCGGACTCGTCACGCCGTCGCGCAGCGGCGGCCGCTATCGCCTTTACGATGATGCCGATCTCGAACGCTTCGCCCGCATCCTGCGGCTGCGCGCACTCGGCTTTTCGCTGCACGGCATCACCGAGATGCTCAAGCGTCCGCTCGAAGAAACGGGCGACGGCCGGCGCCGCTATTCGGACGCGTCGCTGCGCGACATCCGCACGGGCCTCGCCGAGCAGATCGACACGCTGGACCAGCGGATCGCGGCCGTCCAGCGCGAACTGAAGGAAGCCGTCGCGCTGCGCAAGGAACTGCAGCACGACATCGACTACATCGAGCGGCGGCTCGCGGGCGAAAATCCCGACGCGCTGATCGCGCAGCGGCAGGCCGAAGCCCGCACGCGCCGCGCGCGCAAGGACCGGGAATGAACGTCGCCCCCGGTCGTTCGCCGCTATGGAGCCGCGCGAACCTGCGCGCGGACCTCTTCCCGTGGGCGCTCGCCCTCGTCACCGGCATCGACTACTTCGACAACGCGGCCTTCTCGTTCTTCGCGAGCTACATCGCAGGCGGCATCAATGCGTCGCCCGACGAACTCGTGTGGTCATCCAGCGCCTATGCGGTCACGGCGGTGCTCGGCATCCTGCAGCAGCAATGGTGGGTCGACCGGCTCGGACATCGCCGCTACGTCGCCGGCTGCATGCTGATGTTCTCGTTCGGCGCGATCGCGGCGGCATTCGCCGACACGTCGCTCGAGCTCGCGTTCGCGCGCGGCTTCCAGGGCTACTTCATCGGCCCGATGATGGGTGCGTGCCGGATCCTGATCCAGATCAGCTTCAAGCCGCAGGAACGGCCGCCCGCCACGCGCGCGTTCCTGATCATGATCCTGCTCGGCAGCGCGCTCGCGCCGATCGTCGGCGGGCTGCTCGTCGCGCATTCGACGTGGCGCGCGCTGTTCGCGTGCACGGCGCCTGCCGGCATCGCGTTCGCGATCCTCGCCCTCCTCACGCTGCCCGATTCGGGCAGGACGCCCGACGACGTACGCGGCTCCGGACATTTCTGGCCGTACATCGTGTTCGCGCTCGCGCAAGGCGCGCTGCAGATCGTGCTGCAGCAAGTGCACTACCAGCTCTACAGCGGCTCGCCGATGCTGATCATGCTGACGTTCGCCGGTGTGGCCGCGCTCGGGTGGTTCGCCTATCACCAGTGGCACCATCCGACGCCGCTCGTGCGGCTGCATGCGTTTCGCGAGCGCACGTTCCAGGTCGGCTTGCTGCTGTACATGTTTTATTACTACGAGTCGACCGGCTTCAGCTACCTGACTTCCCGCCTGCTCGAAGGCGGGCTCGGCTATCCGGTCGAGAACGCCGGGCGCCTGGTCGGCACGATGTCGCTGATCTCGGCGACCGCGCTGTTCGCGTACCTGCGCTATGCGAAGCACGTCACGCACAAGAAATGGTTCGTGGTGCCGGGTTTCGCGATCGCGATCGCCGCCGCGCTGTGGATGACGCGGATGACGCCACAAGTTGGCGAGGCCGCACTGATCGGCCCGCTGTTGCTGCGCGGGCTCTTGCTGCTGTTCATCGTGCTGCCGGTCGCGAACCTGACGTTCCGCATCTTCGCGATCGACGAATACACGCACGGCTACCGGCTGAAGAACATCGTGCGGCAACTGACGATCTCGTTCGCGACGTCGTCGGTGATCATCGTCGAGCAGCACCGGCTGGCCGTGCATCAGACGCGGCTCGTCGAGCGCGCGAACGTGTTCGATCCGCTGTTCCAGCAGACCGTCGACGCGCTCGCGCGCAGCTATGCGGCAGCCGGCCATGCGCTGAACGACGCGCACGCGCTCGCGATTGCGTCGGTCGCGCGGATGGTCGCGCAACAGGCGTCGTTCCTCGCGTCTCTCGACGGTTTCTATTTCCTCGCGGGCGTCGCGCTCGTCGGCGGCCTCTTCGCGGCGTGGCAAAAAGAGATCGATTGAGTTAAAAGACAGGCTTTGGATCTTCCCGCGCTGCCTCCATGCTTTCGAAACTGACCCGCTGGTTCGACGACCGCCGCCGCGACCGCGCGCTGCGCAGCCATCCGATTGCCGATGCGTTGTGGCAGGACACCGTGGCGCGCCTGCCGTTTCTCGACGCGCTGCCGCCTGGCGACCTGGGCCGGTTGCGCGAACTCACGAGCCTGTTCATCGCGAAGAAGTCGTTTTCGACCGCGCACGGGCTCGAGCTGACCGACGAGATGATCGTCGCGATCGCCGCGCAGGCGTGCCTGCCCGTGCTGAATCTGGATTTGTCGCTGTACGACGGCTGGGTCGGCGTCGTCGTGTATCCGGGCGAATTCGTGATCCGCAAGACCGTGCAGGACGAGGACGGCGTCGTCCATGAAGTCGAGCAGGACGCGAGCGGCGAAGCGTGGGAAGGCGGCCCGGTGATCCTGTCGTGGGAGGACGCGCAGATGACGGACGGCCGCGACGCGTACAACGTCGTGATCCACGAGTTCGCGCACAAGATCGACATGGTCAACGGCGAGGCCGACGGCTATCCGCCCCTTTTTCGTCGCTGGCACGCGCCGCACCTCGACGCGCAGGCCTGGGCCGACGTGTTCGAGCATGCGTACGACCAGTTCTGCGCACGCGTCGACGCGGTGCCGGACCGTGCGTGGGCGCGCTTCGAGCGGGAATCGCTGATCGATCCGTATGCGGCCGACCACCCGTCCGAATTCTTCGCGGTGTGCAGCGAAGCGCTGTTCGTGCGGCCGCGGGCGTTCGAGTCCGAATTTCCGGAGCTGTACCGGCTGCTCGCGCGCTACTACCGTCAGGATCCGGCCCGCACGGGCGCCCTCGGCGCGTGATGAAAATTATTCGTCAACCATCTGATTTTCTGGCATAATCGCCGTTTTTCGACCTTAGGCAAGTGGCTCGCGCCGGGCTTGGCGTCGTCTGGCAGCGCAATTTTGCGCTCCGATACGGCAAGCGGCGGGTTGGCTACCGCTCTCACCAAGGAAAGACCATGAAAGAAGGCATCCACCCGAACTACCGCGAAGTCGTCTTCCAAGACATGTCGAACGGCTTCAAGTTCATCACGCGCTCGACGATCCAGACGCGTGAAAACATCGAACTCGACGGCAAGACCTACCCGCTCGCCAAGATCGAAGTGTCGTCGGAATCGCACTCGTTCTACACCGGCCAGCAAAAGATCATGGACACGGCAGGCCGTGTCGAGAAGTTCAAGAACAAGTTCGGCGCACGCGCCAGCGGCAAACTCGCGAAGTAAGCTTCGCGCCGCATCCGGTGGTTGCAACGCACCGGTATCGCACAAAAGGGCAGCCCAGGCTGCCCTTTTTTGTCTCTGCTCGCCCGGCAACGGCCGGCCGGCGCCCCGAGGACCCCCCTGACGCGCACCATCCGGCACGTCTACAATGCCGGATGCTAGAAACCGGCTCGACCGCGCGCGCCCGCGCCGGCCGCCCATAACAAAACGCTGATCTGCATGAAGCCTGTCGTCCGTCTCACCGCCTCCGCCACGCGTGCGCTGCCGCGCTGGCTGCTGCTTACGCTCTGCCTCGTCTACGCGGCGTTCGGCCTGTTCGGCCGGGACCCGTGGAAGAACGAAGACGCGGCGGGCTTCGGCGTGATGTGGACGATGGCCACCGGCGGCTGGCACGACTGGCTGCTGCCGAACCTGGTCGGCAAGTTCATCACGACCGACGGGCCGCTCGGCTACTGGCTCGGCGCGCTGTCGATCCGCGCGCTGGCGCCGTGGGTCGACGCGAGCAACGCGTCGCGCGTCGACACGGGCGTGCTGTTCTGTGTCGCGTGCGCGTTCGTCTGGTACGCCGCCTACCTGCTCGGCCGGCGCGCCGAGGTCCAGCCGTTCAAGTATGCATTCGGCGGCGAGCCGGAGCCGCGCGACTACGGCCGCACGCTCGCCGACGGCGCGCTGCTGATCCTCGTCGCATGCTTCGGGCTCGCGGAGCGCGGCCACGAAACGACGCCGCAGCTCGCGCAGTTCGCGTGGATCGCGATGCTCGTGTACGGCATCGTGCGCGGCATCGACAAACCGATGCAGGGCGCGCTGTGGTGGGGCGTCGCGATGGGCCTCGTCGGCCTGTCCGGCAACCCGGTGCTCGTGGTCGCGCTGCTCGCCGGCACGGCCGCGCTGTGGCTCGTCACGCCGGAGATGCGCAACCTGCGCCTGCCGCTGATCGGCGTGCCGCTCGCGGCCGCGATCTTCGCGCTGTGGCCGCTCGCCGCCTTCAACGCGGCGCCCGACGACGCCGCGTGGTTCTTCAACCAGTGGATCCACGGCAGCCTGATGCGCTTCTCGGGCCCGCCGACCGCGGTGCTCGGCTATGCGGCGAAGAACCTGCCGCTCTTCACGTGGCCCGCATGGCCGCTCGCGATCTGGGCCTGGTGGAGCTGGGCCGGCATGCGCCGCCGCGCGCACATCGCGATTCCGCTGTCGGTCGTCGTGCCGCTCGTCGCGCTCGTGATCCTGCAGAGCCAGCAGTCGAACCGCATGTACATGCTCCTGCTGCCGCCGCTCGCGGTGCTCGCCACGTTCGCGCTGCCCACGCTCAAACGCGGCGCGATCAACGCGATCGACTGGTTCGCGGTGCTGAGCTTCACGATCCTCGGCACCTTCGTGTGGCTCGTGTGGCTCGCGTCGCTCACCGGCTTCCCGCATCCGCTTGCGCGCAACCTCGCGCGCCTCGTGCCGGGCTACGAGCCGCACTTCAAGATCCTGTCGTTCATCTGCGCGGTGATCGTCACCGTGTGCTGGTGCCTGCTCGCGCGCTGGCGCATCTCGCGCCAGCCGAAGGTGCTGTGGCGCAGCGTCGTGCTGTCCGGCGCGGGCACCACGCTGATGTGGGTGCTGCTGATGACGCTGTGGCTGCCGATCGTCAACTACGGCCGGACCTACAGCGACGTCGCGCAGCAGATCGCATCGCATCTGCCGAAGGACTACGAGTGCATCTCGCCCGTGCGGCTCGGGGATGCGCAGATCGCGACCTTCGCGTACTTCGGCGACATGCACTTCGAATTCTCGGGCGAATGCGACGTGATCCTGCGCCAGGACCGCGCGGACTTCGGCGAGCCGAGCGCGATGTCGCGATACGTGTGGCGTCTCGTGTGGGAAGGCCGCCGCGTGGCCGACCGCGACGAGCGCTTCCGCCTGTACGAGCGCATCGAGCGGCCGACGACGCCCGTCAAGCGCCGTGGCCCGCGCCGCCGGACGGTCGATTGACGATGTTCGCCGACATCCGCCGGATCGTCGGTCTCGCATGGCCGGTGCTCGTCGGCCAGCTCGCGATCATCGCGTTCGGCGTGATCGATACGGCGATGGTCGGCCGCTACTCGGCCATCGACCTGGCCGCGCTCGGGCTCGGTTCGTCGATCTACGTGTCGATCTACATCGGGATGACGGGCATCCTGTCCGCGCTGCAGCCGATCACCGGGCAGCTGTACGGCGCCCGCCGCTACGCCGAGATCGGCGAGGAAGTCCGCCAGGCGCTATGGCTCGCGCTGATGCTGGCGGTGCCCGGCTTCCTGCTGCTGCATTTTCCCGAACCGCTGCTGCACATCGCCCACGCGCCGCCCGCGCTGCACGAGCGCACCGTCGATTACCTGCGCATCCTGTCGTACGGGCTGCCTGCGAGCCTCGTGTTCCGGATCTACAACGCGCTGACCAACGCGGCCGGCAAGCCGCGCCTCGCGATGATCCTGCAGATCGGCGCGCTGCTGCTCAAGTTTCCGCTCAACGTGTGGTTCATCTTCGGCGGGTTCGGCGTGCCGGCCCTCGGCGGCCCCGGTTGCGGGCTCGCGAGCACGCTGATCAACTGGGCGCTCGCGCTGGTCGGCTTCACGCTGCTCGCGAAGCTCGACGTGTTCACGCCGCTCGCGATCTTCTCGCGCTTTTGCTGGCCCGTCTGGGCGCGCCAGAAGGCGATTCTCAAGCTCGGCGTGCCGATGGGCCTGTCGTACCTGATCGAGGTCACGTCGTTCACGTGCATGGCGCTCTTCATCGCGCAGTTCGGCACGACGACGCTTGCCGGCCACCAGATCGCCGGCAACATCAGCGCGGTGCTGTACATGACGCCGCTGTCGATCGGCGTCGCGGCATCGACGCTCGTCGCGCGCGCGCTCGGTGCCGGCCGTCCGGACGAGGCGCGCCTGCTCGGCCGGCACAGTGTGATGCTTGCGTGCGGGATCGCGGCCGCGTATGGCGTGCTGGTGTTCACGCTGCGTCCGCTGATCGTCAGCGGCTATACGCCGAACCCGGCCGTGGTGGCCGCCGCGCTGCCGCTGGTCGCGATCGTCACCTGCTATCACTTCTTCGATGCGCTGCAGATCACGTCGGCATTCGTGCTGCGCGCGTACAAGGTCGCGGTCGTGCCGACCGTGATCTACGCGGTCGCGCTGTGGGGCGTCGGGCTGGGCGGCGGCTACGTGCTCGGCTTCGACATCGGCGGCATCGCACCCGCATGGCTGACCGGTGCGCGTGGCTTCTGGTTCGCGAACACGATCAGCCTGATGCTCGCCGGTGCGGGACTCGCCCTCTACCTGCGCCGCGTCAGCCGCGCGGCGCTGTCCGTCAGCGCCTGACCCGCTACCAGCGGCCTACGCGGCCTACGCGTCCTCCAGCACGTCGGCCGCGTGATACGACGACCGCACGAGCGGGCCGGCCACGACTTCCCTGAAACCGAGCGCCAGCCCCTCGGCGCGCCACGCGGCGAACGCATCGGGGCTCACGTAGCGCCGCACCGGCAGATGGTGCGCGGACGGTGCGAGATACTGGCCGAGCGTCAATACGTCGACCTCGTGCGCACGCAGGTCGCGCAGCGTGTCGCGCACCTCGTCGTCGCGCTCGCCGAGCCCGAGCATCAATCCCGATTTCGTCACGAGCGTCGGCCGCGCGGCCTTCGCCCGCGCGAGCAGTTCGAGTGAGCCGCGATAGTCGGCGCCGGGCCGCGCCGCCCGGTACAGCGACGGCACCGTCTCGATGTTGTGATTGAACACATCCGGCCACGCCGACGACAACGCGTCGAGCGCGCGTGGAACGCGGCCCCGGAAATCCGGCGTCAGCACCTCGACGCCGATGCCCGGCACGCTCGCGCGCACCGCCGCGATGCAGGCCGCAAAATGCGCGGCGCCGCCGTCGCGCAGGTCGTCGCGATCGACCGACGTGATCACGACGTAGCGCAGTCCGAGCGCCGCGACCGCGGCCGCGAGCCGCGCGGGCTCGCCGGGATCGAGCGGCTCGGGACGGCCGTGCGCGACATCGCAGAACGGGCAGCGCCGCGTGCACAGGCCGCCCATGATCATGAAGGTCGCGGTGCGCTGCGCGAAGCATTCGCCAATGTTCGGGCACATCGCCTCCTCGCAGACGGAATGCAGCCGGTGATCGCGCAGCACGGCCGCCATGTCGGCGACCGCCCCGCTCATCATCGGCCGCGCGCGCAGCCACGGCGGCTTCGGCAGCGCCGCGCCGGCCGCGGGCTCGACGCGCACCGGAATGCGCGCGAGCTTGTCGCGGCTCCTCGCGCCCGGCTGGCCGAGCGCGGTGAGGCTGGGTCGTTCGAGCGCGGCGGCCATCGTCAGTCTCCGAGAAACGCGACGATCAGGCGGTTCACGTCGGCAGCCGCCTCCATCTGCACCATGTGACCGCTGCCGGCGATCACCTCGGCCTGCACGCCGTCCGGCAAGCCCTGCGCATGCTGCGCGGGAATCACCTCGTCGCGCTCGCCCCAGATCACGAGCGTGCGCGGCGCGAGCGACGCGACGCGGTCGCGGAACACGCGCCGCTGGGCCGCGCCGTCGAACGCGGCGTTCGCGATCTTCTCCAGCGCGGCCTGCACGCCTTCGAGCCGCTTGTACTTGACGAGGTCCTCGACCAGTTGCCGCGTGACGAGCGCGTGGTCCGCGAACAGCGCGCCGAGGTGCGGCTTCAGCGTATTGCGGCTGTTGCCGGCGACGAAGCCGTCGATGTAGTCGCGGTTGATGTCGGCGCCGAGCCCGGCGCTCGCGATCAGCGTCAGCGACGCCACGCGTTGCGGCGTACGCTCGGCCGCCGCCATCGCGACCGCGCCGCCCATCGAATGGCCGATCAGGTGCGCGCGGTCGATATGCTGCGCGTCGAGCAGCGCGAGCACCGCGTCGGCCAGTTCGTCGAGGCTGCCTGTCTCGACCGCCTTGGCCGACTCGCCGTGCCCGGGCAGATCGAGCGCCCACACGGGCCGGTGCGCGGCGAGTTCCGCATGGTTGAACAGCCAGTTGTTCAGGTCGCCGCCGAAGCCGTGGATCAGCACCGCGGGCGTGCCCGTGCCGTCGCCCAGCTTCAGGAACCGGATCGTGCGTCCGCCGATCTGCGCCTTCTCGGGCTGCGGGCCGCCGGCGTCGTCCGCGGCCGCGCTCGGCGTGAAATCGCGCTGGAATTCGGCGATCGCCGCATCGATGTCGGCATCGCTCGCGTCGGCCGCCGCAACCACGCCGAGCAGCGCACCGACCGGCAGCGTCTCGCCTTCCTGCGCGACCTGCCGGCGCAGCGTGCCGTCGAACGCGCACTCGACGCCCGACGAGATCTTGTCGGTCTCGACGTCGAGCACTTCGTCGCCCTTCGAAACGCGCTCGCCGATTGCCTTCAGCCAGCCGTTGACCTGCCCCTGCTCCATCGACAGCCCCCACTTGGGCATCGTGATCATGTGAATCGACATCGTGTCAGCTCCTCGTCTTCAGTACCGCCTGCGCGATCGCATCGGCGGACGGGATATACAGGTCTTCCAGCACGCCGGCGAACGGCGCGGGCGTGTGCGGCGCGGTCACGAGCTCGATCGGCGCCTTGAGCGTCCGGAACGCGCGCTGCGCGACGAGCGCGGCGATGTCGGTCGCCATCGAGCAGCGCGGGTTCGCCTCGTCGACGACCACCACGCGGCCGGTGCGCGCCGCGCTTTCGAGGATCGTTTCCTCGTCGAGCGGCGACGTCGTGCGCAGGTCGATCACGTCGACGTGGATGCCGTCCTTCGCGAGCTTCGCGGCCGCGTCGGTCGCGAGATGCACCATCCGGCCGTACGTGACGATCGTCGCGTCGTCGCCTTCGCGCACGACGTTCGCCTCGCCGAACGGAATCGCATAGGATTCCTCAGGCACGTCGCCTTCCCGCGTGTAGAGCAGCTTGTGTTCGAGGAAGATCACGGGATCGTCGTCGCGGATCGCCTGGATCAGCAGCCCCTTCGCGTCATACGGCGTCGCCGGGCACACGACCTTCAGCCCCGGGATGTGCGTGAACAGCGACGTGAGCATCTGCGAATGCTGCGCGGCCGCGCGCAGGCCGGCACCGTACATCGCGCGGATCACGACCGGCGTCACGGCCTTGCCGCCGAACATGTAGCGGAATTTCGCGGCCTGATTGAAGATCTGGTCGAAGCACACGCCCATGAAATCGATGAACATCAGCTCCGCGACGGGCCGCATCCCGCACGCGGCCGCACCGACCGCCGCGCCGATGTAGCCACCCTCCGACAGCGGCGTGTCGAGCACGCGCCCCGGAAACTTGTGGAACAGCCCCTTCGTCACGCCGAGCACGCCGCCCCACGCGTCGTCCTCGCCCGGCGCACCCGCGCCGCCTGCATTGTCCTCGCCCATCACGATCACGCTGTCGTCGCGCGCCATTTCCTGCGCGAGCGCCTCGTTGATCGCCTGCGAATAAGTGATCTTCCTTGCCATGTCTGTCTCCTGGGATATTCGGTTCGCCGTGCCGGCCGCCAACTGAGGGCTGCCGTGTCACATCGCATTCACGGGTACGACACGTACACGTCGGCCAGCAGGTCGGCCGCATCGGGCAGCGGCGCGGCCTTCGCCTGCGCGACCGCGTCGTCGATCAGCGTCTTCACCTGGGCATCGACGGCACGCAGCTCGTCGGTCGTCAGCGCTTCGGCGCGCACGACGCGCGTTTCGAAATGCTTCAGGCAGTCCTTCTCGTCGCGCAGCTTCTGCACTTCGCCCGGCGCGCGATAGGTCTGCGCATCGCCTTCGAAGTGACCGAAGTAGCGCGTGAACTTCACCTCGACGAGCGTCGGGCCGCCGCCGCTGCGCGCGCGTGCCACCGCTTCGCCGAGCGCCTCGTGCACCGCGAAGAAGTCGAAGCCGTCGACGATCACGCCGGGCATGCCGAAACCGTTCGCGCGATCGGCGATGTTGTCGGTCGCGACCGACCAGCTCGACGCCGTCGCTTCCGCATAGCCGTTGTTTTCGGCCACGAAGATCGCCGGCAGGCGCCACACCGACGCGAGGTTCATCGATTCGAAGATCACGCCCTGGTTCGACGCGCCGTCGCCGAAGAAGCACACGCCGACCCCGCCGGTCTTCTTGTGCTTGGCCGCGAGCGCCGCGCCGCACACGAGCGGGCCGCCCGCACCGACGATCCCGTTCGCGCCGAGCATCCCCATCGACAGGTCGGCGATATGCATCGAGCCGCCCTTGCCGCGGCAGACGCCCGTCTTCTTGCCGTAGATCTCGGCCATCATGCCGTGCACGTCGACGCCTTTCGCGATGCAGTGGCCGTGCCCGCGGTGCGTGGTCGCGACGTAGTCCTCGAGACCGAGGTGCAGCATCGTGCCGACCGCGGATGCCTCCTCGCCCGCATACAGGTGGACGAACCCGGGGATTTCGCCGGTCGCGAACTCGACGTGCAGACGTTCCTCGAATTCGCGGATCGTGCGCATCAGCCGATAGGCGTCCAGCAGCTTGTCCCTGCTGAGCTGTGTCGAAACGGTCATGTGTGTCTCCTGGTAGGTCTGACTGCGAATGCCGCCGCGGCAACGCCCCGGCGACGGATTGCACGGCCTGCGGCCGTCGGTGAAACGTGAAGCTGCCGTTAGTCGCGCCACGCGCCGGCGGCGCGCAACACCTGACGCGACGACGCGTAACGCAGCGTGCGGCCCACATCAACGGTGAGCGGCCCGCGCCAGTCGAGCGCGATCTCGTAGCGATCGCCGCGCGCGACCTCGATCTCGCGCTCGCCGTCGAACGCGAGCGTGCCGCGCTCGAACGGGATCGTCTGCCACGCACCTTGTTCGAGGCGCTCGCAGCTGCGCATCACGACGCGATCGACGCGGCCGGGGGCGATCGGCGCGACGAGCGGTGTGCCGGCCGCGTTGCCGTCGGCGGCGAAGCGCATCGCGAGCCCGTGCGGCGCGCTGCGCTCGAGCGGCGCCCACGCGCCGCCGAGCGCGGACAGGCCGATGCCGTCCGGCTCCGCGAAGGTCAGGTACAGGGTGTCGATGTCGTCGGGCCCCGAGATTGCCCGCGCGCCGATGAAGCGCTGGCGTGCCGCGCACACGTCGACGAGCGCGATCTCCTCGCGCCCCGCGTTCGCGCCCGCCACGCCGCGCACGACGAGCCGCTTGTTGCGCACGAACGCGATCTCGGCCGGCACGGCGCCGGTCGCGGCCAGTCCTGCCGCGATGCCCGCGACGGTCGCCTCGCGATGTTCGGGAAATGCGTTGTTGGTGCCGGTGGACAGCGCGACGAGCGGCGTCGAGCCGCAGTGCGCGGCGACCGCGCGATGGGTGCCGTCGCCGCCGAGCACGACGATCAGCGCGACTTCCCTCCGGCGCATGTACGCAGCGCCGGCGTGCGTGTCGGCAACCGTGTCGAAGATCGGCAGGTCGACGAATTCGACGTCGGGCCAGCGTTCGTGCGGCGCGAGCGCGCGATGCGTGTCGAGCGCCCGCATCAGCAGCGTCGCGATGCCCGTCTTGTCGCGCAGGGTCAGCACGCGCTCGACGCCCATCGCGCCGAGGCCGGCAAGCAGGCGCACGACCATGTTGGCTTTTTCCGCGGTCGGGAACACGGATGCATGCGTCGTCAGGCGGCGAATGTCGCGCCCCGATGCGGGGTTCGCGATCACGCCGACGGTCACGGGCGTCGTCACGGGCTTGTCTCCATCCAGTGGACCGGCGCTCGCGCACCGGCCCTTCATGTGTCGTCCGCCGTCATCGAGGTCGGCGGATCGTCGTCGCCGACGCAATTGCGCCGGCATTGCCCGTCACATCTGCAAGCGGCGTGCCACCATGTGTGCAACGTCCGCGAAACCCGTGTGGAGCTTGGCTCGGCGGGGTGCGCACGTCACCGGCACCTGCTGCCGGGCAGCTCGAAGCGCAGCGAAACAGGCCGTACGTCTCACGTCGTCGCTCTGTCGACACGACGACTTGCGCGCCGTGCTCGTCATTGCCGTTTGGCCTGCAACGCACGCGCATCGCGGCGTGGCACGCACCGCCGCGCCCGCGACCACCGCGTTGCCGGGTGTGTCCCCGCGTCTCAGTTGCGCGAGACGGGCTGAGATGCCGATGAGACGAACGTCTCATGCCGCGCGCGTGCTGCGATGCAATGTGATCCACCGCCGCGGATGTGCTACAAGAGCATCGAAATCCCCGCCGTACGGAACCGGAGCCGACCATGCCCTATGCCGTCCCCCAGGCCCAGCACGCCGACCGTGTGCTCGGCGCGCTCGCCGGGCGCCTGCCCGCGCCGGCCGATTCCGCGCGTCTCGTGTCGTCGTGGCAGCGCTCGCTCGAGCGCTACGCGCTCGACCCTGCTTCGTCGATCGGCCCGCGCGTGCTGACCGCGGCCGAGTTGCGCGAGGTGCGCGACAAGGAGGAGGCGTTCCTGCGCGCATCGGGCCAGTGCCTGACGCGCCTGCACGAGATGATCCGGGTCGCCGACTATTGCGTGATGCTGACCGACGCGCATGGCGTGACGATCGACTACCGGATCGACCGGGAGCGTCGCAATGACTTCCGCCATGCGGGGCTGCACATCGGCTCGTGCTGGTCGGAAAGCGAGGAAGGCACCTGCGGCGTCGCGAGCGTGCTGACCGATCTCGCGCCGATCACCGTGCACAAGACCGACCATTTCCGCGCGGCGTTCACCACGCTCACCTGCAGCGCGGCCCCGATCTTCTCGCCGGGCGGCGAACTGATCGGCGTGCTCGATGCGTCGGCCGTCCAGTCGCCCGACGGCCGCGACAGCCAGCGGCTCGTGTACCAGCTCGTGCGGCAGAGCGCGGCGCTGATCGAGGACGGCTATTTCGTGCACAGCACCGCGCAGCACTGGATATTGTTCGGGCATCCGAACCGTCACTACGTCGAGGCACAGCCCGAATGGCTGATCGCGTTCGACGAATGCGGCAATATCGTCGCCGCGAACCGGCACGCGCGCGACGCGCTGCCGGCGCTGCGCGAACCGCGCCATATCGACGAGATCTTCGATGCCACCGAGATGCCGCTGCGCGACGCCGCGCGGCTCGATGCGATCATCGCGCTGCGGCTGCGCGCGACCGGCGCGCCGCTTTATGCGCGACTGCGCGCCCCGCTACGGGGTGCGGGCCGCGAAAGCGGCGCGGCACGGGCCGCCCCGACCTCGCGCCGCCCCGGCACCGCGCAGCGCCACGTCGGCGCGCTGACACCGTTCCTGCACAGCAGCGACACGCGCGTCGCGCAGCAGGCCGAACTCGCGCTGCGTGTCGCGAGCAAGCGGCTGCCGATTCTCGTGCTCGGCGAAACCGGCGCGGGAAAGGAGGTGTTCGCGCGCGCGATCCACGACGCCGGCGCGCGGCGTACGCGGCCGTTCGTCGCGGTCAACTGTGGCGCGCTGCCCGAGGCACTGATCGAAAGCGAGCTGTTCGGCTATGCGGCCGGTGCATTCACCGGCGCGCGCAAGCACGGCGCGCGCGGCAAGATCGCGCTCGCCGACGGCGGCACGCTGTTCCTCGACGAAATCGGCGACATGCCGCTCACGCTGCAAACGCGCCTGCTGCGCGTGCTCGCCGACGGTGAGGTCGTGCCACTCGGCAGCGACACGCCCGTGCGCGTCGATCTCGACGTGATCTGCGCGACCCATCGCGATCTCGCGCGGATGGTAGCCGACGGCACGTTCCGCGAGGACCTGTATTACCGGCTGAGCGGCGCGACGTTCGAGCTGCCGCCGCTGCGCGAGCGCGCGGACGTGGGCGACGTGATCGCCACGGTGTTCGCCGAGGAGGCGCAGGCGACCGGCCACGTGCTCACGCTCGACCCGACGCTTGCCGCGCAGCTCGCCGCGTATCCGTGGCCCGGCAACGTGCGCCAGCTGCGCAACGTGCTGCGCTATGCGTGCGCGGTATGCGACGCCGCGCGCGTGACGCGGCGCGACCTGCCGGCCGATCTCGCCGCGCAGCTCGGCGCCGGTCCGGCCGGCGCACTGCCGGACGACGAGCGCGGCCGCATCGTCGCGGCGCTCACCGCGCATCGCTGGCGGCCCGATGCGGCCGCGAAGGCGCTCGGCATCTCGCGCGCGACGCTGTACCGGCGAATCGCCAAGCACCGGATCGTCGCGCCGCACCGCGTCTGACGCCCGCGACGCATCGGCACGCTTCGCATCACGCCGTGTGCGCGGCCACCCCGGTTTCGGCGCCGTCGCGGCCGAGCGCTTCATCGCGTCGCGTGAACACCTCGTGCGCTGCGAACAACGCGTTCAGCGCGGCCGGGAACCCCGCGTAGACGGCCATCTGCATGAACACCTCGACGATCTCTTCGCGCGTGCAGCCGACGTTCAGCGCGGCCTCGATATGCACCTTCAGTTGCGGCTGCGCATTGCCGAGCGCAGCGAGCGCGGCGATCGTCGCAATCTCGCGCGCCTTCAGGTCGAGCTGCGGCCGGCTGTAGATGTCGCCGAAGCTGAACTCGACGAGCAGCCGCCCGAAGTCGGGTGCGATCGGCGCGAGCGCCGCGACCACGCGTTCGCCCGCTTCGCCGTCGATTTCCTTCAGCTTGTTCCAGCCACGCGTATAGCGGTCTTCAACGAGTCGTTCCATGGTGTCCGTCCTGTTCAGAGAGTGAATGAGTAGATTTCGCCCGTCGTTCCGTCTCGCGCTCCTGCGTCTCGTAGTACGCGATCTTGTCGCCGATCGCGTCGAGGCTCGCCTGCAGCTCGGCAATGTGCGCGCGCACCGCGTCGCGATGCGCGGCCAGCAACCGCCGCCGCTCACCGAACGTCGACTCGCCTTGTGCCCGCAACGCCGCGAACTGCTGCATCTGCGCGATCGGCATGCCGGTCGCCTTCAGGCGCATCACGAAGGCGAGCCAGTCCAGGTCGGCCGGTGCATAGAGCCGGTGCCCGGCCGCCGTGCGCGAAATCGCGCGCAGCAGGCCGGCCTGCTCGTAATACCGCAACGTGTGCGTCGACACGCCGGTCAGTTCGGCGACTTGCCCGATCGTCAGCGGACCGGCGGCGGAAGGTTTGGATACGGTTTTCGACATGGCAGGAACAAGGTTAGGAGTTAGAGTTCACTCTAAGTCAAGCATCGTCGCATGGCCATATCAAATAATTTGCGGTCCGCGCTGCGGACCGCATCGCGGACACCGTAAAGAATGGTCAAAACCGCGGCCCGGTGCAGCTTTCTGTCTTTACAGCGGCGCAAGCCTTCAGCAAGATTCGGTCATCGCCTGTCTTAAAAAGGGCACGCATTTGTCCTATGCTTAACGGCGACGCCCGGCCGGGTCTCGTCCAGTCGTCCGTTGCAACGCCCATTCATCCGTCAGAACCAGGGAGCCCTTGCCATGCTGAAAAAGCTGCTGATGCTGTTCGTCGCGCTGTCGCTGTCGCTTGCCGCCGGCCTCGCCGCGGCCGTCGAAGTCAACACGGCCGACCAGGCCGCGCTCGAAGCGGTGAAGGGGCTCGGGCCCGTGAAGTCGAAGGCGATCATCGACGAACGCACCAAGAACGGCCCGTTCAAGGACGCGGACGATCTCGCGAACCGCGTGAAGGGTCTCGGCACGAAATCGGTCGGGCATCTCGAGGAAAACGGCCTGACGATTGGCGGCTCGTCGACGCCGCCGAAGGGCGTGAAGCTGTCGAAGCCAACCGCGACGACGTCGGCGACCACGTCGGCCACGACGTCGGCAGGCACCGCCTCGACGCCGACGACCGCGACGACCGGCACGACGGCGACCGCACCGGCCGCCAGCACGCCGGAAGCGGCGGCCAAGCCCGCCAAGAGCAAGCGCGCATCGAAGAAAGAGAAGGCGGCCGCAGCCGCGGCGGCATCCGCCGATGCAGGTGCAGGCGCGAGCGCGCCGGCCGCTGCGTCGTCCACGAAGGCGACCAAGGGTTCGAAGAAGAAGAGCAAGAAGGACAAGGCAGCCTCCGCCGCCGCGGCGTCGGGCGCCTGATGTGCGCCGCGCGCGCGACGGCGTGCGCGCGGCTTTCGATCAACGGGCGCCGTTGCTGCGGCGCCCTTTTCAGTGAAGGTGAAGAACCATGGGTCTCCTCGACATCGTTGGCGGTCTGATCGGCGGCCAGGCCGGCGGCAACTCGCAAAGCGCGCTCATCACGACCGCGCTCGAATTCATCAACAACCAGCCGGGCGGCCTGAACGGCCTGATCGAGAAGTTCAAGGCCGGCGGCGCCGGCGAGATCATCGGCTCGTGGGTCGGCAACGGCGAAAACCAGCCGATCTCGGGCGACACGCTGCAGAACGTGCTCGGCTCCGACGTCGTCGGCGCGCTGGCAACCAAGGTCGGCATCGATCCGTCGCAGGCATCGTCGATCCTCGCGCAGGTGCTGCCGCACGTCGTCAACGGCGCGACGCCGAACGGCGAAGTGCCGGCCGGCGGCCAGGTCGATACGTCGAACGTGCTCGGCACGCTCACGCAGCTCGCCGGCATGTTCGGCGGCAACAAGCCGGCCTGAGCCCGCACCGCACCGCCTGACGGCCCCGGCAGCGGTTTCGGCCGCTCCATATGCAAACACCCCGCCTGAGCGGGGTGTTTGTTTTTGCGCACCCGGCGCGAACCGGGCGGGCGGCCGATCAGCGGCGCTCAGTGCACGACGCGGTCGAACATGAACTCGCCGTCGTGGACGTCGACCGGGATCACGTCCTTCGGGCCGAAGCGGCCCGCGAGAATCAGCTTCGCGACCGGGTTCTCGATCTCCTGCTGGATCGCGCGCTTCAGCGGCCGCGCGCCGAACACCGGATCGTAGCCGACCTTCGCGATCTGTTCGAGCGCCGCCGGCGACACGTCGAGCGCCATGTCGAGCTTCGCGAGCCGGTCGTGCAGGCGTGCGAGCTGGATCTTCGCGATCGATTCGATGTTGCTGCGATCGAGCGCATGGAACACGACGACGTCGTCGATCCGGTTCAGGAACTCCGGACGGAAGTGCTGCTTCACCTCGATCCACACGGCGTCCTTGATCTCTTCCTGCGGCGCGCCCGTCATCGCCTGGATCACCTGCGAGCCGAGGTTCGACGTCATCACGATCACCGTGTTCTTGAAGTCGACCGTACGCCCCTGCCCGTCGGTCATGCGACCGTCGTCGAGCACCTGCAGCAGCACGTTGAACACGTCCGGATGCGCCTTCTCGATCTCGTCGAGCAGGATCACGCTGTACGGCTTGCGGCGCACGGCTTCCGTCAGGTAGCCGCCTTCCTCGTAGCCGACATAGCCCGGCGGCGCGCCGATCAGCCGCGCGACGCTGTGCTTCTCCATGAACTCGCTCATGTCGATACGGATCAGGTGCTCTTCCGAATCGAACAGGAACGACGCCAGCGCCTTGCACAGCTCGGTCTTGCCGACACCCGTCGGGCCGAGGAACAGGAACGAGCCGTACGGACGATTCGGATCGGCGAGACCCGCGCGGGAACGACGGATCGCATCCGCGACCGCGCTGATCGCCTCGTCCTGGCCGACCACGCGCTCGTGCAGCTTTTCCTCGATGTGCAACAGCTTCTCGCGTTCGCCCTGCATCATCCGCGACACCGGAATCCCGGTTGCGCGCGACACGACTTCCGCGATTTCTTCCGCGCCAACCTGCGTGCGCAGCAGACGCGGACGCGTCGGGTTGTGCTGCTCCTGCTCTTCGGCCTGCGTGACCTGCTTCAGTTGCGACTCGAGTTGCGGCAGCTTGCCGTACTGCAGTTCGGCGACCTTCTCCAGCTTGCCTTCACGCTGCAGGCGCACGATGTCGGCCCGCACCTTCTCGATCTCTTCCTTGAGCTGCGCGCTGCCCTGCACGGCGGCCTTCTCGGCGGTCCAGATCTCCTCGAGGTCCGCATATTCGCGGCCGAGACGGTCGATCTCTTCCTCGATCAGCTGCAGGCGCTTCTGCGACGCTTCGTCCTGCTCCTTCTTCACGGCCTCGCGCTCGATCTTCAGCTGGATCAGACGACGATCGAGCTTGTCCATCTCTTCGGGCTTCGAATCGATTTCCATCTTGATCTTCGACGCAGCCTCGTCGATCAGGTCGATCGCCTTGTCCGGCAGGAAACGGTCGGTGATGTAGCGGTGCGACAGCTCGGCCGCGGCGACGATCGCCGGGTCGGTGATGTCGACGCCGTGGTGCAGTTCGTACTTCTCCTGCAGCCCGCGCAGGATCGCGATCGTCGCCTCGACGCTCGGCTCGTCGACGAGCACCTTCTGGAAGCGGCGCTCGAGCGCGGCGTCCTTCTCGATGTACTTGCGGTATTCGTCGAGCGTGGTCGCGCCGATGCAGTGCAGCTCGCCGCGCGACAGCGCCGGCTTCAGCATGTTGCCCGCATCCATCGCGCCTTCGGCCTTGCCCGCGCCGACCATCGTGTGGATCTCGTCGATGAACACGATCGTCTGGCCTTCGTCCTTCGCGATGTCGTTGAGCACGGCCTTCAGGCGCTCCTCGAACTCGCCGCGATACTTCGCGCCGGCGAGCAGCGCGGCCATGTCGAGCGACAGCACGCGCTTGCCCTTCAGCGTCTCGGGCACTTCGCCGTTGACGATCCGCTGCGCGAGCCCTTCGACGATCGCGGTCTTGCCAACGCCCGGCTCGCCGATCAGCACCGGGTTGTTCTTGGTGCGGCGCTGCAGGATCTGGATCGAGCGGCGGATTTCGTCGTCGCGGCCGATCACCGGGTCGAGCTTGCCCGCACGGGCGCGCTCGGTCAGGTCGACCGTGTATTTCTTCAGCGCCTCGCGCTGGCTTTCGGCGTCCTGGCTGTGCACCTGCGAGCCGCCGCGCACCGCGGCGATCGCGGCTTCGAGCGACTTGCGCGACAGGCCGTGCTGGCGCGCGAGCTTGCCGGCTTCGCCCTTGTCGTCGGACACGGCGAGCAGGAACATCTCGCTCGCGATGAACGTGTCGTTGAGCTTCTGCGCTTCCTTGTCGGCCTGGTTCAGCAGCCCGGCCAACTCACGGCCGATCTGGATGTCGCCGCCCGTGCCCGTCACTTGCGGCAGGCGCGAAATGGCCTCATTCAGCGCGCCTTGCAGCGCCTGCACATGAACGCCGGCGCGCGACATCAGCGAGCGGGCGGAGCCGTCGTGCTGCGCGACCAGCGCCGCCAGCACGTGAACCGGTTCGATGTATTGATTGTCGCGGCCTGCCGCGAGGCTTTGCGCGTCTGCCAGTGCTTCCTGGAACTTGGTGGTGAGCTTGTCGATTCTCATTTAGTCGAGACCTCCAATTTTCGATTAACACCAAGATGAGGATGGTTATGCGGGTTTCAAGCGAAATTCGGGTTGATTCAGCGCAAAAAACACACGCAGCGGTTCATGGGCACAGGGCAGCGGGATGCGGGGTAACGCCGGCGTGTCAGCCGGCCTTCGACGGCACTACCACGGACGCCAGCGCGTCATCCCCGGACGGCTCGGCCCGCACCAGCGCGATCGGACGAATGCCCAGCAGCGCGACGAGCGGCGACGCGGGTTCGGCCAGCTCGCCGAGCGTGTGGCCGTCGAGTTCGGCGAAGAACGCATCGCGCGCGGCCGCCAGCACGCCCTTCAGGCGGCACTGCGGCTCGATCACGCAGCCGCGCGACTCGCCGCCGTCGGCGGAAAAGCAGCCGACCAGCGCGAAATCGTTCTCGGTCGCGCGCACCACCTGCCCGACCGTCAGCTTCAGCGAGTCGGGGAACAGTCGCAGCCCGCCGTTGCGGCCGCGCACGGTATCGACCCAGCCGAGCTCGCCGAGCTGCTGGACGACCTTCATCAGATGGTTCTTGGAGATGCCGTAGGCGTCCGAGATCTCCTGGATCGTCGCGAGCCCATCGCCGCGCACGGCGAGATACAGCATGACGCGCAGCGAGTAGTCGGTGTAGTCGGTGAGTCTCATGAGCGGATACGGAAAATGATCGATCGTGCCCCGATCATGCGGGCCGGTCGATCGGCGCGCGCCGGACCGGCCGGCGGGCGCGCCTGAAGGCGCCGGGTTGCCGGGACGGCCTGCGCGCAATAAGATGCATGGAATACACGCATTTTTCAGGCAATGGTCGACGCTATTTTGCGTCAAAATCCGCCCGGCGTCCTGCGCATTCCCTGCGCTGCCGCGCCCACGGGCTCCGCCAACGCCCCGATTTTTCCGGCCCTTTTTGCGATGACTGCCCTGCCCGCCTCGCCCGATACCGCGCCGGCCCGCCCCCGCGACGCCGAACCGACCGAAGACAATATCCGCGACCTCGTGTACGCGTTCTACGACCGCGTGCGCGCCGATCCGCTGCTCGGGCCCGTGTTCGACGCGAAGCTGGATGGCCGCTGGGACGACCATCTGCCGAAGATGGTCAGCTTCTGGTCGAGCCTCGTGCTCGGTACCAAAGGCTATCGCGGCAACGTGCAGCAGGCGCACCAGCCGCTCGACGGGATCGAGCCCGCGCATTTCAGCCGCTGGCTGTCGCTGTTCCTGAAGACCGTCGAGGGGCGCTACACACCGCCAGCGGCGATCCGCTTCATGGAACCCGCGCTGCGGATCGCGCAAAGCCTGCAGCTGAGCCGCTTCGGCTGGGACTACCAGATTCCGCCCGAGCAGCAGGCGCTGCTCGATGCGGTCGCGCCGCGCCGCCGCGACGCGGGCGACGATCCTGACGCGCTGCCGTCGCGCGCGCGTGGCGAGCCGTTTCCGACGAAGATCATCGGGCGCGGCGTCGATCCGGACGCCTGACGCGGCGAATCGCGGCGCTTGAACGCCGGAGCGCTCGACCGCCCGCGGCACAATGCCGCACGCCGCGAATTCCGGGTTCAGCGCGGCGTATTGCCCGATTCGACGCCCCAGCGCGCGAGCGCCGCATCGTCGGTGCTGCGGGCATCGACCCAGCGTTCGCCGTCCGGCGTCGTTTCCTTTTTCCAGAACGGCGCCTCGGTCTTCAGGTAATCCATCACGAACTCGCACGACGCGAACGCGTCGCCGCGGTGCGACGCGACGGTGGCGACCATCACGATCTGGTCGAGCGGCAGCAGCCGGCCGACGCGATGCACGATCGCGACGTCGATGCCGGGCCAACGCCGGCCAGCCTCGGCGGCGATCTTCTCGAGCGCCTTCTCGGTCATCCCCGGATAGTGCTCGAGCTCCATCGCGGCGACCGAATCGCCTTCGTTCAGGTCACGCACGGTGCCGACGAAGCACGCGAGCGCACCGATTTTCGGGTTGCGCGCGCGCAATGCCGCCACTTCGGCATTCAGGTCGAAGTCATCGGTCTGGATTCGTATCGTTGCCATGACAAACCCCTCATCCGCCCGTCACCGGCGGAAAAAACGCGACCTCGCAGCCGTCGGTGAGCCGCGTGTCGGGGTCGGTCATTTCGTGATTGCACGCCATGCGCAACGCGCGCCCTTCGGCGAGCGTCTCGGCCCACGCGCCGCCGCGCAGGCGCAGCCATGCGCGCACGTCGCCGACGGTCGTCACGCCGTCGGGCACGTCGGCCTGCTCGTCGGACACGCCCAGCGCCTCGCGCACGCTTGCAAAGAATTTCAGCTGAATCTTCATAGGTCGGGAAGCCATCGCGTTACGACAGCAGTTCGGAAAACGGAATGAAACGCACGGTCTCGCCCGCGCTGATCGCGTGCTGCGGCGGATTGTCGATCAGGCCATCGCCCCAGACCGTCGACGTCAGCACCGCCGAACTCTGGTTCGGGAACAGGTCGAGGCCGCCGGCCGCGTTGACGCGCGCGCGCAGGAATTCGTTGCGCCGGTCGCCCTTGCTTTGCGAGAAATCCGCCCGCAGCGACAGCGCGCGCGGCGCGACGTCGCGCACGCCGGACAGGCGCAGCAGGAACGGCCGCACAAACAGCAGGAACGTGACGAAGCTCGACACGGGGTTGCCCGGCAGCCCGATGAAGTGCGCGTCGGGACGCTCGTCGCCGCGGCGCACCGCGCCAAACGCGAGCGGCTTGCCGGGCTTCATCGCGATCTGCCACAGCGAGAGCCGCCCTTCGGCCTCGACGGCCGGCTTCACGTGATCCTCGTCGCCGACCGATACACCGCCACTCGTCAGGATCACGTCGTGATCGCGCGCGGCCTCGCGCAGCGTGTCGCGGGTCGCGGCGAGCGAGTCGGGCACGATCCCGTAGTCGGTCACGTGGCAGCCGAGCCGCTCCAGCAGCCCGCGCAGCGTGAAGCGGTTCGAGTTGTAGATCGCGCCGGGCTTCAGCGGCTCGCCCGGCATCGTCAGTTCGTCGCCGGTGAAGAACACCGCCACCCGCGGCCGCCGCGCGACCGACAGCTGCGCGCAGCCAACCGACGCGGCCAGGCCGAGCGCCTGCGGCGTGAGCCGCGTGCCGGCCGGCAGGATCACCGAACCCTGGCGGATGTCCGCGCCCTGCGCGGTGATCCATTCACCGGCCTTCGGCGTATGCAGGATCTCGACCGCGTCGCCGTCGGCCGACGCCTGTTCCTGCATCACGACGGCGTCGGCGCCGGGCGGCACCGTCGCACCGGTGAAGATCCGCGCGGCCGTGCGCGCCGCGAGCGGCGCGGCCGGATGGCCGGCCGGGATCCGCTGCGACACCGGCAGGCGCCGCTCGCCGTGCAGCAGGTCGGCGACCCGCACCGCATAGCCGTCCATCGCGCTCGTATGCATCGGCGGCACGTCGAGCGGCGAGCTCACGTCGGCCGCCAGCACGCGGCCGAGCGCATCGAGCGTCGCGACGGTTTCGGCGCCGGGCAGCGGCTTCGCGGCATCGAGCAGCGCGGCGAGCGCTTCCGCGGTCGACAGCATCGGCGCGCGCGGCGCCACGGAATTCGGGTTCGACATCGGGGGAATCGGGGATCGTTGGAGTCAATACGTCATTGTAGCGACGCCGTCGCGCGCACGTGCGATATGGCGGACATGCGGCAACTGTGATCGGCGCGAACGCGCGGCACTGACACTTGCTTCGCGCGGCCGCCACCAAATGAAACGGCCGGAACCCCGATCCGTGCGACGAATCGGCATTCCGGCCGTCCTGTGCCGCCGAGCCCGGCAGCCCGGCGCTGCGTTACGCGCCCGTATGCGCGGCGATGAAGGCCTTCACCTGTTGCGCGTCGGCCTTCACGACCTCGAAACGCTGCGGCAGCGCCTCGAGCCCGTCGAATGCAGCCGGCCGCTCGGCTTCGCGATCGAGCGCTTCGCGGATCGTCTCGCCGAACTTGATCGGCTGGGCCGTCTCCAGCACGACCATCGGCACGCCCGGGTCGAGATGCTCGCGCGCGACCTTCACGCCGTCGGCCGTGTGCGTATCGATCATCGTGTCGTAGCGCGAGAACACGTCGCGGATCGTCGCGATGCGGTCCGTGTGGCTGCTGCGGCCCGATACGAAGCCGAACTCGGCGACGCGCGCGAAATCGCCGCTCGCCGCAAGGTCGAAACCGCCCTTCTCCTCGACGTCGCGGAACAGCTGCATCACGCGTGCCGGATCGCGGCCGAGCAGGTCGAACACGAAGCGTTCGAAGTTCGACGCCTTCGAGATGTCCATGCTCGGGCTGCTCGTGTGATACGTGTTCTCTGCGCTGCGCACGCGATAGGCGCCGGTGCGGAAGAACTCGTCGAGCACGTCGTTCTCGTTGGTCGCGACCACGAGCTTCGCGATCGGCAGGCCCATCATCCGCGCGATGTGACCCGCGCAGACGTTGCCGAAGTTACCCGACGGCACCGTGAACGACACGCGCTCTTCATTGGACTGCGTCGCCGCGAAATAGCCCTTGAAGTAGTACACGACCTGCGCGACGACGCGCGCCCAGTTGATCGAGTTGACCGTGCCGATCTTCTGCTGCGCCTTGAACGCGTGATCGTTCGACACGGCCTTCACGATGTCCTGGCAGTCGTCGAACACGCCTTCGACCGCGAGGTTGAAGATGTTCGGATCCTGCAGGCTGAACATCTGGGCCGTCTGGAACGCGCTCATCTTCTTGTGCGGCGACAGCATGAACACGCGCACGCCGGCCTTGCCGCGCATCGCGTATTCGGCCGCGCTGCCCGTGTCGCCCGACGTCGCGCCGAGAATGTTCAGCGCGTCGCCGTGCTTCGCGAGCGTGTACTCGAACAGGTTGCCGAGCAGCTGCATCGCCATGTCCTTGAACGCGAGCGTCGGGCCGTTCGACAGTTCGAGCAGCGACAGCGCCGTGCCGTTCTCGGTGCCGAGCGTCTTCAGCGGCGTGATGTCGGACGCGTTCTCGCCATGGCGCGTGTTGCTGTATACGGCGGCCGTATACGTGCGGCGCGTGATCGCGCGCAGGTCGTCGGCCGGCACGTCGTCGCAGAACTTCGACAGGATCTCGAACGCGAGATCCGCGTACGGCAGCGCGCGCCAGCGCGCCAGTTCGTCGGCCGACACCTTCGGATACTCGGCCGGCAGGTACAGCCCGCCGTCCTTCGCGAGACCGCCGAGCAGGATGTCGGAGAACGTATGGCGCTCGCCGATGCCGGCGCCGCGCGTGGAGATGTAGTTCATGTCGTTCCTGGTCCTCAGTTCAGCGCTTCCATGCGCAGCTTCGTCACCTTCGAGACCACCGTCGCGAGGCTTTCGATCTGCGCGATCGCCTTGTTGACGTGCTTCTCGAGCGTCTCGTGCGTGATCAGGACGATGTCGGTTTCGCCGTTCGCGTCGTCGACCTGCTCCGATTCCTTCTGCAGCAGCGCGTCGATCGAGATGCCCGTCTCGGCGAGCAGGCGCGTGATGTCCGCGAGCACGCCCGTCTGGTCGGCCACGCGCAGGCGCAGGTAGTACCCGCTCGTCACTTCGTCGATCGGCAGGATCGGCGTGTTCGACAGGCTGTCCGGCTGGAACGCGAGATGCGGCACGCGATGCTCGGGGTCGGCCGTATGCAGGCGCGTGACGTCGACGAGATCCGCGACGACCGCCGACGCGGTCGGTTCAGCGCCCGCGCCCTTGCCGTAGTACAGCGTCGTGCCGACCGCGTCGCCGTGCACGACGACCGCGTTCATCGCGCCTTCGACGTTCGCGAGCAGGCGCTTCTCGGGAATCAGCGTCGGATGCACGCGCAGCTCGATGCCGTTTTCGGCGCGGCGCGTGATGCCGAGCAGCTTGATCCGGTAGCCGAGCTCTTCCGCGTAGCGGATGTCGGTCGCGTCGAGCTTGCTGATGCCTTCGACGTACGCGCGGTCGAACTGGACCGGCACGCCGAACGCGATCGCGCTCATGATGGTCGCCTTGTGCGCGGCGTCGACGCCTTCGATGTCGAAGGTCGGATCGGCTTCCGCGTAGCCGAGCTCCTGCGCGGCCTTCAGCGCGGTCGCGAAGTCGAGCCCGCGGTCGCGCATTTCCGACAGGATGTAGTTCGTCGTGCCGTTGATGATGCCCGCGATGTACTGGATGCGGTTCGCGGTCAGGCCTTCGCGCAGCGCCTTGATGATCGGGATGCCGCCGGCGACGGCCGCCTCGAACGCGACCATCACGCCCTTCGCGCGCGCGGCTTCGAAGATCTCGGTGCCGTGCACCGCGAGCAGCGCCTTGTTCGCCGTCACGACGTGCTTGCCGTTCGCGATCGCGCGCAGCACGAGCTCACGTGCGATGCCCGTGCCGCCGATCATCTCGGCGATGATCGCGATCGACGGATCGTCCACCACCGCGTTGAAATCGTCGGTGATCTGCGCGCCGCCGGCGTCACCGCCGAGCGCGGCCTGCGCCTTGGCCGGGTTGCGCACGGCAATGCGCGCGACCTCGATGCCGCGCCCCGCGCGGCGCTTGATTTCTTCCTGATTGCGGTTCAGCACCGTGAAGGTGCCGCTGCCGACGGTGCCGAAGCCCAACAGGCCAACTTTGATCGGTTCCATGCTGCGTGTGGTCGATGAGTAAGAATGAATGATTGAATGCCGGGGGACCCGTCCGCTCAGACGGAATGGCGCTTGCGGTAGCCGTCGAGGAAGCGCGCGATCCGGTTGATCGAATCGGTCAGGTCGTCGAGGTTCGGCAGGAACACCACGCGGAAGTGATCCGGGGCCGCCCAGTTGAAGCCCGTTCCCTGCACGAGCAGCACACGCTCCTCGAGCAACAGGTCGAGGATGAACTGCTGGTCGTTCTGGATCGGATAGAGCTTGGGATCGAGGCGCGGGAACATGTACAGCGCGGCCTGCGGCTTCACGCAGGTCACGCCGGGAATCGACGTGAGCATGTCGTACGCGAGCTCGCGCTGCTTGTACAGGCGCCCGCTCGGCACGATCAGCTCGTTGATGCTCTGATAGCCGCCGAGCGCGGTCTGGATCGCGAACTGGCCGGGCACGTTCGCGCACAGGCGCATCGACGACAGGATCCCGAGGCCTTCCAGGTAATCCTTCGCGCGCCGGCGATTGTCGCCGCCCAGGCCCGACACGGCCATCCAGCCCGCGCGGTAGCCGCACGAGCGATAGCTCTTCGACAGGCTGTTGAACGTGACGGTGATCACGTCTTCCGACAGCGAACCGAGCGCGGTGTGCTCCAGCCCGTCGTAGACGATCTTGTCGTAGACCTCGTCGGCGAACACGATCAGCCCGTGCTCGCGCGCGATCCCGAGCAGCTCGAGCAGCAATTCGTCGGAATAAAGGGCGCCCGTCGGGTTGTTCGGGTTGATCACGACGATCGCCTTGGTGTTCGGCGTGATCTTGCGGCGGATGTCGTCGAGGTCGGGCATCCACGCGTTCTGCTCGTCACACACGTAGTGCACGGGCGTGCCGCCCGACAGGCTCACGGCGGCCGTCCACAGCGGATAGTCGGGCGCCGGCAGCAGCACCTCGTCGCCGTCGTTCAGCAGCGCCTGGGTCGCCATCACGATCAGTTCGGACGCGCCGTTGCCGATGTAGATGTCGTCGAGGCCGACGCCGACCACGCCCTTTTGCTGCGTGTAGTGCATCACGGCCTTGCGGGCCGAGAACACGCCCTTCGAATCCGAATAGCCTGACGAAGCCGGCAGATTGCGGATCATGTCCTGGATGATCTCGTCCGGCGCGTCGAACCCGAACGGCGCGAGGTTGCCGATGTTCAGCTTGATGATGCGGTGGCCTTCTTCCTCGAGGCGCTTCGCGTGCTCAAGCACCGGGCCACGGATGTCGTAGCAGACGTTGAGCAGCTTGTTCGACTTCTGAATCGGTTTCACGACGACACGGTTCCTGGGTTGGCCTTGCGGCCGGGGGACGGGATCAAAACTGGAGAGCGGACGGTCTGTGCGCGCTGTCTAGACTGGGAAAAAGCGGGCGGTCGGACGGCGCTTGTGACGACGCACGACGCAAGTGGCGCCCGGGGGCGACCAAAAAGTTATAATTTAGCGGATTTTGGCCGACTTTCGCAATGCACCATGGCCGCTGCGGGCCCGCGCCGTCAGGCGTCCCGTGTGCGCCGGCTCGCGAAACCGGCCGCCCGGGCCCTTGCGGCCCGTGCCAGACACTCCCCTACGGAAACCGCGGATTAACGATTTGAAACTGCACCAGGACACGAGCGGCGCGCTCAACACCGTCACCGGCTACGGCCCCGATTATGTCGACGTCAACCTCCAACGCCACGAAGGGAGCGTCATCGTACTGCCCGGCGCACCGGTGCGGGAATGGCCGGTGTCGTCGTTCGACGCACTCGCGCCCGAGCATTTCGCGATGCTGCTCGACCCGGCGCCCGAACTCGTGATCTTCGGCAGCGGCGCGCGGCTGCGCTTCCCGCACCCGCGGCTCGTGGCCGCGCTCACGGCCAAGCGGATCGGCGTCGAGACGATGGATTTCCAGGCCGCCTGCCGCACCTACAACATCCTGATGGCCGAGGGCCGCAAAGTCGCCGCCGCGCTCTTAATTGAACGTTAATCCCCGATGCGGTAAAACACGAGCCGGCGCACCGGGTCGATCCCCGGATCATCACCGGATCGATACCCGGCAGGCCGCCCGCCCCCGGCGCAACCCGCCGGCGGCCCATCACAACAACCAACAGGCTCAAAATCCATGAACGATACGCCGTCGAGGCTACCGCTCAATCGCATCACGCTCGCCCTCCTGTTACTCGCGCTCGCGATCGTCTGGTTCGCGCCGCTCGGCCTGCGCCACCTGATCCCGAGCGACGAAGGCCGCTACGCGGAGATGGCCCGGGAAATGTTCGTCACCGGCGACTGGATCACGCCGCGCTACAACGGCTACAAGTACTTCGAGAAGCCGCCGCTGCAGACCTGGCTGAACGCGCTGACGTTCGCATGGTTCGGCATCGGCGAATGGCAGGCGCGCCTCTACACGGGCCTTGCCAGCTTCGCCGGCGTGCTGCTGGTCGGCTTCACCGGCGCGCGCCTGTTCAACCCGCTGTCGGGCTTCCTCGCGGCGGTCGTGCTCGCGTGCTCGCCATACTGGAACCTGATGGGCCACTTCAACGCGCTCGACATGGGGCTCGCGTTCTGGATGGCGCTGTCGCTCTGCTCGCTGCTGCTCGCGCAGCGCCCCGGGCTGCGCGCGGGCGCGGTGCGCGGCTGGATGTGGGCGTGCTGGGCCGCGATGGCGTTCGCGGTGCTGTCGAAAGGCCTCGTCGGCGTGATCCTGCCCGGCGCCGTGCTGGTGCTCTATACGCTGGTCGCCCGCGACTGGGCGCTGTGGAAGCGGCTCTATCTGGTGAGCGGCCTCGTGATCTTCTTCGCGATCGTCACGCCGTGGTTCGTGCTCGTCCAGCAGCGCAACCCCGAGTTCTTCAACTTCTTCTTCATCGTCCAGCAGTTCCGCCGCTACCTGACCCCGGAACAGAACCGCCCGGGCCCGCTCTACTACTTCGTGCCGGTGCTGCTGGTCGGCTTCCTGCCGTGGCTGTCGGTCGCGTGGCAGAGCCTCCGCCACGCGCTGCGCATGCCGCGCCAGCCGAACGGCTTCTCCCCGATGCTCGTGCTGCTGATCTGGAGCGCGTTCATCTTCGTGTTCTTCAGCGTGTCGCATTCGAAGCTGATCTCGTATGTGCTGCCGGTCGCGCCGGCGCTCGCGCTGATGATCGGCGCGTACCTGCCGCTGATGACCGCGGAGCGGTTCCGGCGCCACCTGCTCGGCTACCTCGTGTTCTTCGTGGTCGCGGCGTTCGGGATCATCTTCCTCGCGTACCAGGGCGACGCCCGCACGCCGAACGCACTGTACCGCGCGTTCCAGATGTGGCTGTATGCGGGCCTCGCGGTCGCGGCCGCGCTGACGCTCGCCGCCGCGTGGCTCAATCGCCGCGTGGGCGTCGCGGCCGCGATCGCCGCGTTCGGCGCCGCGTGGCTCGCGTTCGGCACGATCGGCGGCACTGGTCACGACGAGTTCGGCCGCTACAGCTCGGGCGCGCTGCTCGCGCCCACCGTGCGCGCCGAACTGGCGAAGCTGCCGCCCGACACGCCGTTCTACTCGATCGAGATGCTCGATCACACGTTCCCGTTCTATATGGGCCATACGACGATCATGGTCCAGCGCCAGGACGAGCTCGCCTTCGGCATCTCGGTCGAGCCGAACAAATGGATCCCGACCGTCGACCAATGGATCGAACGCTGGAAACAGGAAACCCATGCGCTCGCGATCATGCCGCCGGGCCAGTACGACGCACTGGTCAAGCAACGCGTGCCGATGCGCGTGATCGCGCGCGACAACCGCCGCGTGATCGTCGAGAAACCGCAATCGTAAGGACGTCCACCGCATGAATCCCGTTTCGCTCGTCTGCATCGTCACCGGCGTGATGCTCAACGCCTGTGCGCAACTTCTGCTGAAAGCCGGCGTCAACGCAGTTGGACACTTCGAATTCAGCCGCGCGAACATCATTCCCGTCGGCCTGAAGATCGCGACCCAGTTGCCGATCATCGGCGGCCTCGCCTGCTACGTGCTGAGCGTCGTCGTGTGGATTGTCGGGCTGTCGCGGGTCGACGTGTCGATCGCGTATCCGATGCTGTCGCTCGGCTACGTGGTCAACGCGTTCGCAGCGTGGTACCTGTTCGGCGAAGTGCTGTCGGTCCAGCGGCTCGTCGGGATCGGCATCATCCTGATCGGCGTGCTCGTGCTCGCGCGCAGCTGAGCGTGCCCGGCGGGCCCGGGTGCACTCACGCGCATTAAGCGTCCGCCTACAAAAAATCACGGTACGAATCCGCCAACCGGTGTTTAATGCCGGTTTCGGGCCGGACCGCCCGACCCCTTTATTACACGCCATTACAGGCTAACGTGTTCATGAGCCAGACTACCGCTCCGTTTCTGCCGTTCACCCGCCCCGAGATCGATGAGGAAACCATCCAGGGCGTCGTCGAGGTGCTGCGCTCGGGCTGGATCACCACCGGCCCGCAAAGCCAGAAATTCGAAGCCGCGCTGTCCGAGTATTGCGGCGGCCGTCCGGTCCGCGCGTTCAATTCGGGCACCTGCACGCTCGAGATCGGCCTGCGCATCGCAGGCGTCGGCCCCGGCGACGAGGTGATCACGACGCCGGCGACGTGGGTGTCGACCAGCAACGTGATTCTCGAGACCGGCGCGACGCCCGTGTTCGCCGACATCGACCCGGTCACGCGCAACATCGACCTCGACAAGCTCGAGCAGGCGATCACGCCGCGCACCAAGGCGATCATCCCGGTCTATCTGGCCGGCCTGCCGGTCGACATGGACCGCCTGTACGCGATCGCGCGCGCGCACAGCCTGCGCGTGATCGAGGACGCCGCGCAGGCGCTCGGCTCGACGTGGCAAGGCAAGCGTATCGGCGCGTTCGGCGACATCGTGTCGTTCAGCTTCCACGCGAACAAGAACCTGACGACGATCGAAGGCGGCGCGCTCGTGCTGAACGACGAGGACGAGGCGACGCTCGCGCAGAAGTACCGGCTGCAGGGCATCACGCGCACCGGCCTGGACGGGATGGACTGCGACGTGCTCGGCGGCAAGTACAACCTGACCGACGTCGCCGCGCGCGTCGGCCTCGGCCAGTTGCCGCACCTCGAGCGCTTCACCACGCAGCGCCGCGCGCTCGCGCGCGCGTATTTCGCCGCGCTCGGCGACGGCCCGGCCGTGAAGCTCGGCCTCGGCCTGCCCGTCGCCGATTTCGAGAACAGCAACTGGCACATGTTCCAGGTCACGCTGCCGCTCGAGCGGCTGTCGATCTCGCGCGCCGATTTCATGGCGCAGATGAAGGAACGCGGGATCGGCACGGGCGTCCACTACCCGGCCGTCCATCTTTTCACGCTGTATCGTGCGCGCGGCTTCCAGGAGGGCATGTTCCCCCACGCCGAACGGTACGGCGCGTCGACCGTCACGCTGCCGCTCTTCACGCAGATGACCGAAGACGACGTGCGTCGCGTGGCCGACGCCATCAACCAGATTTGCGATCAATACGGAAAATAAGCGTACATGAATCACCTTGAAGCACGCGCCGGGCATCCGGGCGCCGCGAACCCGGAGGTATCGGTCATCATCCCCGTGTACAACGAGGAAGAGGGCCTGGCTGCGCTGTTCGCGCGGCTCTACCCGGCACTCGACGCACTCGGCACGTCGTACGAAGTGATCCTGATCAACGACGGCAGCCGCGACCGCTCGGCCGCGATGCTCGCGGACCAGTTCCACGTGCGTCCCGACACGACGCGCGTCGTGCTGCTCAACGGCAACTACGGTCAGCACATGGCGATCCTCGCCGGCTTCGCGCAGTCGCGCGGCGACATCGTCATCACGCTCGATGCCGACCTGCAGAACCCGCCGGAGGAAATCGGCAAGCTGATCGAGAAGATGCGCGACGGCTACGACTATGTCGGCTCGATCCGCAAGCAGCGTCAGGACAGCCTGTGGCGGCGCAAGGCGTCGCAGATGATGAACCGGCTGCGCGAGCGCATCACGCGGATCAAGATGACCGACCAGGGCTGCATGCTGCGCGCATACAGCCGCCGCATCATCGACACGATCAACGTGTGCGGCGAAGTCAACACGTTCATCCCCGCGCTCGCGTACACATTCGCGCAGAACCCGACCGAAATCGAGGTCGCGCACGAGGAGCGCTTCGCGGGCGAGTCGAAGTACTCGCTGTACAGCCTGATCCGGCTGAACTTCGACCTCGTGACGGGCTTCTCGGTCGTGCCGCTGCAGTGGCTGTCGTTCATCGGCGTGATCCTGTCGCTCGGCTCCGCCGCGCTGTTCGTGCTGCTGCTCGTGCGCCGCTTCATCGTCGGCGCGGAAGTGCAAGGCGTGTTCACGCTGTTCGCGATCACGTTCTTCCTGCTCGGCGTGATCATCTTCGCGCTCGGCCTGCTCGGCGAATACGTCGGCCGCATCTACCAGCAGGTGCGTGCGCGGCCGCGCTACCTGATCCAGGCCGTGCTCGAACAGCACGACGGGATGCCGGCGGTGCCGGGCATGAACCGCTCGGGGGCCGCGCAATGAAGCCGCGCGCCGTCGTCTTCGCGTATCACAACGTCGGCGTGCGCTGCCTGCAGGTGCTGCTGGCACGCGGTGTCGACGTCGCGCTCGTCGTCACGCACGAGGACAACCCGAACGAGAACATCTGGTTCGGCAGCGTCGCATCGGTTGCCGCCGAGCACGGAATTCCCGTCGCCACGCCGGCCGACCCCGCCGACCCGGCGCTGCGCCGCGCGGTGTCCGACGCGCAGCCGGACTTCATCTTCTCGTTCTATTACCGCCACATGCTGCCGGTGGACCTGCTCGCGATCGCGCCGCGCGGCGCGTACAACATGCACGGTTCGCTGCTGCCGAAATACCGGGGTCGGGTACCGACCAACTGGGCCGTGCTGAACGGCGAAACGGAAACCGGCGCGACGCTGCACGAGATGGCCGCGAAGCCGGACGCCGGCGCGATCATCGGCCAGACCGCGGTGCCGATCCTGCCGGACGACACGGCCGCGCAGGTGTTCGACAAGGTGACGGTGGCCGCCGAGCAGACGCTCTGGCGCGTGCTGCCCGCGCTGCTCGCGGGCGAGGCGCCGCACCTGCCGAACGAGCTCGCGAACGGCAGCTACTACGGCGGCCGCAAGCCGGAAGACGGCCGCATCGACTGGTCGAAGCCGGCCGCGCAGGTCTACAACCTGGTGCGCGCGGTCGCGCCCCCGTATCCGGGCGCATTCACCGACGTCGGCGACACGCGCTTCGTGATCGCCCGCGCGCGCCTTGCGGCGCCCGGCAGCGCGGCCGCCGCGGCGGCGGCAGATTTGCCGCCCGGCCCGCACGTAAGCGATAATGCGCTATTCGGCGTCTGCGGCGACAGTCGCGCCCTATCCATTCTCGAGCTGTGGCAGCAGCGCGACGGCAGCAAAACCGTCGTGACGCCCGCGGAATTCGCGCAGTTCATTCATTCTTCCCGTCATTCATGAAAGCAAAAAAAGTCCTGATCCTGGGTGTGAACGGCTTCATCGGCCATCACCTGTCGAAGCGCATTCTTGAAACCACCGATTGGGAAGTGTTCGGCATGGACATGCAGACCGATCGGCTGGGCGACCTCGTCAACCACGAGCGGATGCATTTCTTCGAAGGCGACATCACGATCAACAAGGAGTGGGTCGAGTATCACGTGAAGAAGTGCGACGTGATCCTGCCGCTCGTGGCGATCGCGACGCCCGCGACCTACGTCAAGCAGCCGCTGCGCGTGTTCGAGCTCGACTTCGAGGCGAACCTGCCGATCGTGCGTTCGGCCGTCAAGTACGGCAAGCACCTCGTGTTCCCGTCGACCTCCGAGGTCTACGGCATGTGCTCGGACGAGCAGTTCGATCCGGACGCATCGGCGCTCACCTACGGCCCGATCAACAAGCCGCGCTGGATCTACGCGTGCTCGAAGCAGCTGATGGACCGCGTGATCTGGGGCTACGGGATGGAAGGCCTGAACTTCACGCTGTTCCGCCCGTTCAACTGGATCGGCCCGGGCCTCGACTCGATCTACACGCCGAAGGAAGGCAGCTCGCGCGTCGTCACGCAGTTCCTCGGCCACATCGTGCGCGGCGAGAACATCAGCCTCGTCGACGGCGGCTCGCAGAAGCGCGCGTTCACCGACATCGACGACGGCATCAGCGCGCTGATGAAGATCATCGACAACAAGAACGGCGTCGCGTCGGGCAAGATCTACAACATCGGGAATCCGAAGAATAACTTCTCGGTTCGCGAGCTCGCGCACAAGATGCTCGAACTGGCCGCCGAATACCCGGAATACGCCGGCTCCGCGAAGCAGGTGCAGCTCGTCGAAACGACGTCGGGCGCCTACTACGGCAACGGCTATCAAGACGTGCAGAACCGCGTGCCGAAGATCGACAACACGATGCAGGAACTCGCGTGGGCGCCGCAATCCACGTTCGACGACGCACTGCGCAAGATCTTCGAAGCGTATCGCGGCCATGTCGCCGACGCGCGCGCGCTGGTCGAGCAGAACTGACCGGGACGCTCGCTTGGCTCGTATCGTCCTCAAGATCGACGTCGACACGCTGCGCGGCACGCGCGAAGGCGTGCCGAACCTCGCGCGCATCTTCGACCGCTTCAGTGCGCGCGCGACCTTCCTCTTCAGCCTCGGGCCCGATCACACGGGCTGGGCGCTGCGGCGCGTGTTCCGCCCCGGCTTCCTGAAGAAGGTGTCGCGCACGTCGGTGGTCGAGCATTACGGCGTGAAGCAGCTGATGTACGGCGTGCTGCTGCCGGGCCCCGACATCGGCCGCCGTGCGATCGCCGACATGCGCGCGATCCACGAGGCCGGCTTCGAATGCGGGATCCATACGTGGGATCACGTGTACTGGCAGGACAACGTGCGCGTGCGCGATCGCGACTGGACCGCGCGTGAAATGCAGAAGAGCCACGCGCGCTTCATCGACATCTTCGGCGCACCGCCCGTCACGCACGGCGCGGCCGGCTGGCAGATGAACGACGCCGCATTCGAGCAGATCGACGCGTGGGGGATGCGTTACGCATCCGACGGCCGCGGCCATTCGCCGTACCTGCCGGTGGTCGGCGGCCGCACGCTGTCGCACGTGCAGATGCCGACCACGCTGCCGACGCTCGACGAAGTGCTCGGCATCGACGGCATCGACACGCATAACGTCGCCGCGCACATCCTGAAGTTCACGCAAGCCAATCCGCACGACCAGGTGTTCACGCTGCACGCGGAACTGGAAGGCCAGAAGCTCGCGCCGGTGTTCGAGCAGTTGCTCGCCGGCTGGCGTGCGCAGGGCCATACGTTTGCGACGATGGGCGACTACCACGCGACGCTGGACCGCGACTCGCTGCCATCGTACCCTGTCACGTGGGGCGAAATCCCCGGCCGCTCCGGCGAACTGATCGTCCAGCCCGACTGAGCGTGCGTGCGCGCCGGCACCGCCCGCCCCGCCCTCGCGGCGTGCCGCAGCGCCCCCCGCCGAACCGCGCCGCCCGAGCGGCGCTTTCCATAACAACAGGAGAAACACGTGTCCGTCGAAGTTGACCGTCAAGTTCCCGATTTCACCGCACCGGCCACGGGTGGCGACATTTCGCTGTCCGGCCTGAAGGGCAAGAAGCTCGTCCTGTATTTCTATCCGAAGGACAACACGCCGGGCTGCACGACCGAAGGCCTGCAGTTCCGCGATCTCTATCCGAAGTTCAAGAAGGCTGGCGCCGAAGTCATCGGCGTGTCGCGCGACAGCCTGCGCTCGCATGACAATTTCAAGGCAAAGCTCGAACTGCCGTTTCCGCTGATCTCCGATGCCGACGAAGCGCTGTGCGCGCTGTTCGATGTCATCAAGATGAAGAAAATGTATGGCAAGGAAGTGCGCGGAATCGAGCGTTCGACGTTCCTGATCGACGCCGACGGCGTGCTCCGCCAGGCATGGCGCGGCATCAAGGTGCCCGGCCACGTGGACGACGTGCTAAGTGCTGTACAAGCGCTTTGAGCCGCGCTATATTGGGCCGCAATGAATGCCAGTTCGCCCCATATTTCTCGTAGCTGCGCCGGTGCCCGTTGCGTTGCTTGCCGGCACCTGACGCGCATCACGACGGTATCAGCCGAGCCGCATGTCCCGGTCCACGGGGCAGCGGCTTTTTTTATGGACTGCGTGCCGGCTCTCGGTCCGGCCGTCATCTCGTCAAGGAGTTGACCGACACTTAGGCGAACCGGCTCGACGAAATTCCTGTGCGCCACCGCGCGCAAACTGCATGCGTCTACGTCACGCAGGATGCGATCAGCGGCGCACTTCATGCGACACGATTCCTCCCGAGGGACACCATGCCTTTGCCTACCCCCCCCAGCAAGCTCGGCAGCCTGCTGCCGCCCGACGAATACAAGGCGAAAGCGCGGCCCGCGAAAGCCGCGAAGAAATCCGCCGAAGGGGACGCATCCACAGCCGGTGACTACGGTCCGGCCAGCGTGGCCCAACCGATGACCGAAGCCGCGAACACGACCGCACCGCTGCGCGCCGTCGCGTCGTCGGAGCACGACACCGCAAGCACGCCCGCACGCGGCCGCAAGTCCCGGCAGACGGCCGCGTTGCTGCAGCCGATGCCGGCGCCGGCCGTACCGGCGGCACCCGCGGCACCCGCGGCACCCGCCGCGCCGGTCGTTGCACGCAACGACAAGCCGGCCGCCGGCAAACCGTCCGCGGCGCCCGCGCGCGATGCCGGCGCGGCGACGAAGTCGCGCAGCCGCAAGCCGGCCGAAGCCGAACTGCAGAAGCTGTTCGTGCTCGACACCAACGTGCTGATGCACGACCCGAGCAGCCTCTTCCGCTTCGAGGAACACGACGTCTATCTGCCGATGATGACGCTCGAGGAACTCGACAATCACAAGAAGGGGATGTCCGAAGTCGCGCGCAACGCGCGCCAGGTGAGCCGCACGCTCGACTCGCTGGTCGCCGACGGCGGCCCGATCTCGGCCGGCATTCCGCTGTCGCGCCTCGGCAGCCGCGAGGCGCTCGGTCGCCTGTACTTCCAGACGAAGCTCGCGGACATCGCGCCGATCGAAGGCCTGCCCGAAGGCAAGGCCGACAACCAGATCCTCGGCGTCGTGCGCGCGCTGCAGCGCGACCGGCCGGACCGCCAGGTCGTGCTGGTGTCGAAAGACATCAACATGCGGATCAAGGCGCACGCGCTCGGCCTGCCCGCTGAAGACTACTTCAACGACCAGGTACTCGAGGACAAGGATCTCCTCTACAACGGCGTGCGCGAGCTGCCGCAGGATTTCTGGACCAAGCACGCGAAGGGCATGGAGAGCTGGCAGGACACGAAGACGGGCACCACGTACTACCGCGTGACCGGCCCGCTCGTCGCGTCGATGCTCGTCAACGAGTTCGTCTATCTGGAGCCGCAGAACGGCGAGCCGACGTTCCACGCGATCGTCCGCGAACTGAACGGCAAGACGGCGCTGCTGCAGACGCTGCGCGACTACAGCCACCACAAGAACAACGTGTGGGGCATCACCGCGCGCAACCGTGAGCAGAATTTCGCGCTGAACCTGCTGATGAACCCCGAGATCGACTTCGTCACGCTGCTTGGCCAGGCCGGCACCGGCAAGACGCTCGTCGCGCTCGCGGCCGGCCTCGCGCAGGTGCTCGACGACAAGCGCTACAACGAGATCATCGTGACGCGCGCGACCGTGCCCGTCGGCGAGGACATCGGTTTCCTGCCCGGCACCGAGGAAGAGAAGATGCAGCCGTGGATGGGTGCATTCGACGACAACCTCGAGGTACTGCAGAAGACCGACGACGCGGCCGGCGAATGGGGCCGTGCGGCGACGCAGGAGCTGATCCGTTCGCGCCTGAAGGTGAAGAGCATGAACTTCATGCGCGGCCGCACGTTCGTCGACAAGTACCTGATCATCGACGAAGCGCAGAACCTGACGCCGAAGCAGATGAAGACGCTCGTGACGCGCGCGGGCCCCGGCACGAAGATCGTGTGCCTCGGCAACATCGCGCAGATCGACACGCCTTACCTGACCGAAGGCAGCTCGGGCCTGACCTACGTCGTCGACCGCTTCAAGGGCTGGGGCCACAGTGGCCACGTGACGCTCGCGCGCGGCGAACGCTCGCGGCTCGCCGACTACGCGTCGGACATCCTGTAACGCGCGACCGGCTCCTCGCCGGCCTTCGACGCCACGCGGCGCTCCGTTTCCGGAGCGCCGTTTTTATTTTTGGGGTCGGAAACGCTGGTCACGCTTCGTAACGCAACGGCCGCACTTACGCGTGAAACTTCAAGTAAATTCTCAGGAATGGTTGCCTAAGCCCCGCCGGAACGTCTACCATCGGGTCTGTCTGTTGTCATACGATTGGCGAGTGCGCCGCGCTCGTCCGCCTTGCCATGCTTCGAATCTGGGTTCCCGTCGCCGTTGTTTCACTGCTCGCGGCCTGCTCCAGCGTGCCGCCGCAGTCGGCATCGCGCACCTCCGGCATGAAGATCACGACCCCGCGCGCGTTCCCGCCGCCCGCCAATTTCCCGAAATTCGTCGATCACAGCGTCGGCCAGGAAGAAATCTCGATCCAGGCGATGAGCCTCGTCGGCGTGCCGTATCGCTGGGGCGGCAACACGCCGACGAGCGGATTCGACTGCAGCGGGCTCGTGCGCTACGTGATCGGCCGCGCGGCGGACGTGAACCTGCCGCGCACGACCGCCGACATGAGCAGCCGCGGCGTGTCGATCGATCCCGAGCAGGTGGCGCCGGGCGACCTGATCTTCTTCAATACGACCGGACGCCCGCACTCGCACGTCGGCATCTATGTCGGCAAGCTGCGCTTCGTCAACGCGCCGTCGACCGGCGGCACCGTGCGGCTCGATTATTTGACGAACCCGTACTGGGCGAAGCGCTTCGACGGCATTCGCCGTGTCGCGCCGCCGCGCGGCACACCGGCACCATTCGATACGCCGACCTACGAGGCACGGCGCGACGCACCGCCGGCCGCACCGGCCGCTGTCGTGACCGCCGCCGCGCCGCGCCAGCCCGCCTATGCCGCTGCGCAAGCGAGCGCGGCCCCGGCTCCCGCTCCGGTCGCGCAAGCCGCGGCGATCGCATCGACCGCTGCGGTGGCGCCGGCAGCCGCGCCCGCCGCCGATCCGTACGAACCGCCGCCGCGCATGCAGGCCGCCCGGCAGCAGGCAAGCTCCGCGAACGGCGACATGATCGCCCCGACCGCGAATGCAGCGGCGGCCGTCCCGGCCGAGGTCGGCACGCAAATTCCGACGACCGCGCTGACCGCCGCCCAGGCTGCCGCGTTCGACGACGAACCGCCGCCCGCCGCCGCGCCGTCGCCGCGCACCATCGAGCCCGTGCAGGTGTTGCGTGCGTCGACGCAATCGGCGCCCGTCAGCGCGCGCACCGGCACCGCGGACGATCCGATCGCCCGCTTCGCGAACGGCAGTTACTGACCCGGTTCGTCGTCGGCGGCAACCGCGTCGCTCGCCGCACTTTTTCCGACCACCAAAGAAAATGCGCCGCAACCTTTCGGTTGGCGGCGCATGTCGTGTCGAGGCGATAGCGTCGGAATCAGAAGATCTGGTGCCCGACCCACCATCCGCCGGCCGCGATCAGCGCGGATGCCGGAATCGTCAGCACCCATGCCCACACGATGTTGCCGGCGACGCCCCAGCGCACCGCCGACAGCTTCTGCGTCGCGCCGACGCCGACGATCGCACCGGTGATCGTGTGCGTGGTCGACACCGGAATACCGAGGAACGACGCGATGAACAGCGTGATCGCCCCGCCGCTTTCGGCACAGAAACCGCCGACCGGCTTGAGCTTCGTGATCTTCTGGCCCATCGTGCGCACGATGCGCCAGCCGCCGAACAGCGTGCCGAGGCCCATCGACAGGTAGCACGCGCCGATCACCCACGCAGGCGGCGCATCGGCCGTCGCCGACGCATAGCCTGACGCGATCAGCAGCATCCAGATGATGCCGATCGTCTTCTGCGCGTCGTTGCCGCCGTGACCCAGGCTGTACAGGCCGGCCGACAGCAGCTGGAACCGCCGGAAGCGCCGGTCGACCTTGCTTGGCGCGGTGCGGAAATACAGCCACGACACGCCGAGCATGAACAGCGAACCGAGGATGAAGCCGAGCAGCGGCGAAATGAAGATGAACGCGACGGTCTTCATCAGGCCGTCGATGTTCAGCGCGCTCCAGCCCGACTTCGCGAGCGCCGAGCCGACGAGGCCGCCGATCAGCGCGTGCGACGAACTCGACGGGATCCCGTAGTACCACGTGATCACGTTCCAGCCGATCGCGCCGATCAGCGCGCCGAACACGACGTAGTGGTCGACGATCTCCGGATCGATCGTGCCTTTGCCGACCGTCTGCGCGACCTTCAGGTGGAAGATGAAATACGCGATGACGTTGAACGCGGCCGCGAACACGACGGCCTGCTGGGGCTTCAGCACCCCGGTGGACACCACGGTGGCGATCGAGTTCGCCGCGTCGTGGAAGCCGTTCATGAAGTCGAATACGAGCGCGACGAGCACCAGCGTCGCGACCATCCATAGGGCAAGTTGTATCGAATGCATCGTGGTCCGCTCAGGCGTTTTCCAGCACGATGCCTTCGATGATGTTCGCGACGTCCTCGCACTTGTCGGTGATCTCCTCGAGCAGCTCGTAGATCGCCTTCAGCTTGATGAGCGTCTTCACGTCGTCCTCCTCGCGGAACAGCTTCGACATCGCCGAGCGCAGCACGCGGTCGGCCTCCGACTCCCAGCGGTCGATCTCTTCGCATTGCTTGAGGATCTGCGCCGACTGCTTCATGTCGGACAGCATGGCGACGGCCTGCTGCACGTGCTGGGCCGACTGCGTGACGATGTGCGCGAGCTGGCTCGCCTCGGACGTGACGGAGCGCACGTCGTACAGCGACACGGCCGTCGCGACGTCTTCCATCAGGTCGAGGATGTCGTCCATCGTCGTGATCAGCTTGTGGATCTCGTCGCGATCGAGCGGCGTGATAAAGGTCTTGTGCAGCAGATCGATCGCTTCGTGCGTCAGCTTGTCAGCGGCCTTCTCGGCGATTTGCACGTTTTGCTTGTGAATCTCGGCGTCGGCGAGATTGTCGATCAGCAGTTCGAGCTCGCGGCCACCGGAAACGATGTGCTTCGCGTGCGCGTTGAAGAGTTCAAAGAACTTGCCCTCGGTGGGCATGAATCGACCGAACATGGGATTCCTGAGAGATTGTCAAACTACTGTCACGAAAACGGGCGACATTGTACCGTTTCCGGTCGGGCCGCGCCGCGCGCATATGCGCGCGGCGGGATTGGATACAACGTTTGGCGATTTAGGGCTTTACATCCGGCGTCACTCGCCGTAGAAGGTCTGCGCCCCTGCAAAGTTGTCGAACTTCGTGAATTGCCCCAGGAACGTGAGCCGAACGGGGCCGATCGGACCGTTACGCTGCTTGCCGATGATGATCTCGGCCGTGCCCTTGTCGGGGCTGTCCGGGTTGTAGACTTCATCGCGATAAATGAACAGGATCACATCCGCATCCTGTTCGATTGCGCCAGATTCACGCAAATCGGACATCACCGGACGCTTGTTCGGACGCTGTTCGAGGCCGCGGTTCAGCTGCGACAGCGCGATCACCGGCACGTCCAGCTCCTTCGCCAGACTCTTCAACGATCGCGAGATTTCCGAGATTTCGGTCGCGCGGTTCTCGCCCTGCGACGAACCCGACATCAGCTGCAGGTAGTCGACGATGATCAGGCCGAGCTTGCCGCATTGCCGTGCGAGACGCCGCGCGCGCGAGCGCAATTCCATCGGGTTCAGGCCACCCGTCTCGTCGATGAAGAGCTGCGCCTCGCTCATCTTCTGCACCGCGTGCGTGAGTTTCGGCCAGTCCTCGTCGGTCAGGCGACCGGTACGCATCCGGTGCTGGTCGAGCCGGCCGATCGAGCCGAGCATACGCATCACGAGCTGGGTGCCCGGCATTTCCATCGAGAACACTGCGACCGGCAACCCGTACTCGACGGCGACGTATTCGCCGATGTTCATCGAGAACGCCGTTTTGCCCATTGACGGTCTTCCGGCCACGATGATCAACTCACCGCCGTGCATCCCGGACGTCATCCGGTCGAGGTCGACGAAACCCGTCGGCGTGCCCGTGACGTCGCTCGGATTCGCGGTGTGGTACAGCGTGTCGATGCGCTCGACGACCTGCGTGAGCAGCGGGCCGATCTCGAGGAAGCCCTGGTTGCCGCGCGCGCCTTCTTCCGCGATCGAGAACACCTTCGATTCGGCTTCGTCGAGCAACTGGCGGACTTCCTTGCCCTGCGGATTGAACGCGTCGGCCGAGATTTCATCGGCGACCGACACGAGCCGGCGCAGCACCGCACGGTCGCGCACGATTTCCGCATAGCGGCGGATGTTGGCCGCGCTCGGCGTGTTCTGCGCGAGTGCGTTCAGGTACGCGAGGCCGCCGACGTCGTCGGCCTTGCCGGACGTGGTCAGCGCTTCGTACACGGTCACGACGTCGGCCGGGCGCGTCGACGCGATCAGCCGGCCGATGTGCTCGTAGATGATCCGGTGGTCGTAGCGATAGAAGTCGCCCTGCGACAGGAAGTCGGCTATCCGGTCCCATGCCGCGTTGTCGAGCAACAGGCCGCCAAGCACCGACTGCTCGGCTTCGACCGAGTGCGGCGGGACTTTCAGCGATTCGATTTGAGGATCTTGCGGCGCGTTCATGGGTTGGGATTATCGCGAATAACCTACGACGTTGCTAGAGACGTGCCCCGACGAACAGGCAATAAAAAAGGCAGGCCCCGGTTGCCCGGGCGCCTGCCCTTGTCCGGACAGCGGAAGCCGCCCGGGAAGCTTGCGTACGACGCTTACGCGTGGTCGCCGATCACGTTGATCGTGACGTCGACGACGACGTCCGTATGCAGCGCGACCTGAACCGTGTGCTCGCCGATCATCTTCAGCGGGCCTTCCGGCATGCGAACTTGCAGCTTCTCGACTTCGTAGCCTGCCTTCTTCAGCAGTTCCGCGATGTCGCCGTTCGTGACCGAGCCGAACAGACGGCCGTCGACGCCCGACTTCTGCGTGATTTCGAACGACTGGCCGTTCAGCTTCTCGCCGACTGCCTGCGATGCTGCCAGCTTCTCGGCGGCGACCTTTTCGAGCTCAGCGCGGCGAACTTCGAATTCGGCGATCGCTTCCTTCGTTGCACGGCGAGCCTTGCGGTTCGGGATCAGGAAGTTGCGAGCGTAACCGTCCTTGACCTTGACGATGTCGCCGAGGTTACCCAGATTGGCGACTTTTTCCAACAGAATGATTTGCATTCGAATTCTCCTTATTGCGTCGCCTGATTACGCCTTGTGCTGATCGGTGTACGGCAGCAGCGCGAGGAAACGCGCACGCTTGATGGCCGTATCCAGCTGACGCTGATAGTGCGCCTTCGTACCCGTCAGACGAGCCGGCGTGATCTTGCCGTTTTCGCCGATGAAGTCCTTCAGCGTTTCCGTGTCCTTGTAGTCGATCTGGTCGACGCCGGCTGCCGTGAAACGGCAGAACTTCTTGCGCTTGAAGAGCGGGTTTTGTTGCTGACGACGCTTGTCGAATTTCTTACCAGTCGGGCGGGGCATGATTTCAGTCCTTTCCAATGTCCTGCAATGCTGTGATGTGAAACACCAAGGTTCTCGCGTTGCGGCTTTTCTTTGCCAGGAAGCCCGTGAACAGCGTTTCGACGCCCATTTCACGACCTTCCAGCCTGCCGCTCGCCTCACCGGCCGCCACCGCCTCGATCGTCATTTCGACCTGACGGGGAATGCCTGCTTCGACGACTTCCGTGCGGTGGTGCAACGTGGCGCTTGCGATCGGAACGCCTGCCGGCGTATATCGCACCGGTGCGCGTTCGACGACGCTCGCCGTCAATTGCAACCTGTTCACGTGAGTAGCGCGCTCCTTGATGGCTTAATGAATGACGAACTTAAGCCTGCGCTTCGGTCGGCTGAGCAGCAGCCGCCTTCTTGGCTTCTTCGCGCTGAACTTCCTTCATCATCGGCGACGGGCCGGTCTCGGCCTTCTTCATCTTGACGATGAGGTGGCGCAGCACGGCGTCGTTGAACTTGAACGCGTGTTCGAGTTCGTCGAGCGTCGTCTGGTCGCACTCGATGTTCATGCAGACGTAGTGAGCCTTCGCGAGTTTCTCGATCATGTAGGCCAGTTGGCGACGGCCCCAGTCTTCGACACGGTGGATCTGGCCGCCGTGCGTCGTGATCGTGGTCTTGTAACGCTCGATCATCGCGGGCACTTGCTCGCTTTGATCGGGGTGCACGATGAATACGATTTCGTAATGACGCATTACACACTCCTTGTGGATTGAAGCCACCCGGGCGTCTGAACCGGTGTGGCAAGTGAGAAGCCGAAGATTCTAACCCGGATACAGGCCGCATGCAACACCGATCGACGATTCCGGACCGGATTCGGCCATGTTTTCAAAGACTTGAACCCGCGCCGGCGGTCGAATGGCGCCTCGGGCACCCGCCCGGGAATCGGGGACGGAGCATCATGTGCGGATGACGGGCCGGCGCCGCGGCCCGCCATCACTCGCTGCGCGCCCCGCCCAGCCGCGCGTCGAGCGCCGTCCTGAACGCGGCGAGCGCCGACGGCTCGGCGTCGGTCACGGCCCACCAGGTCATCCCGGCCGCCTCCCAGCGGTCGAGCGCGTAGCCCTGCGACACGGTCGCGTACGGCGCCGTCTCCATGCCGCCGCCCGCCGGCCGCACATACAAGTCGATCACGTGCTGCCGGTATCGGTACACGAGCACCGCGACGCGGCGCCGCCCGACGTAGTCGAGTCGGCCGCCCACGAGCGGGAAGCCGCTCGCCGACAGGTCCTCGACCGGCGGCGCATAGTCGAGCCGGCCGTTGAACCAGGGCTTGACCGTATGCCGGTCGGTCGAAATTACGTCGATGTCGCGCGCCGACAGGCCGGCCCGCACGTGGCTCGCGACCAGCTCGTCGACCATCTGGCCGGTTTCGGCGTGACGGGCGGACAGCGTCATCCCGGCCGCCGCGGCGAGCGCGACCACCAGCGCCACGCCCCAGCCGAGCCCAGGCACCGCCGTGACGCGCGGCCCCGGCCCGGCAGAACCCGGGCGAGCCGATACGCCGCGTCCGGCCGGCCACCAGAACCAGCGGCGCCCGCTCGATCGAGGCCGCGGGCGCGGCGCCGCATCGGGCTCCGGCGCCGCCGCGGCCGGCCCGCGCTCGCTCGCGCCGCCTGTCGCCGGCAGCGCCGCGAGGATGCTCGCCCGCAGCGCATCGGGCGCGCGGTGATAATCGGCCTGCCGCACGGCCCGCCCCAGCACGACGATCCGCTCGCGTTCGCGGCGGCACGCGTCGCACCCGTCGACATGCCGCTGGACGCGCAACGCATCGGGCGCCGACAGCTCGCGGTCGACGTCCGCGTCCAGCAAGGCTCGCGCTTCGTTACAGTCCATCGATCGCCTCCGATGCGGTTCCGCTCGCCGACGCACGCCCCGACGCGGGTCCGGACGGCGGCACCTGCGTGCCGTCCAGCAGCGCCGCAAGCCGGCGCCGGCCGCGCGAGAGCCGCGACATCACCGTGCCCACCGGCACGTCGGCGATCGCCGCGATCTCGCGGTAGCTCAAATCCTCCATCTCGCGCAGCACCAGCACCTCGCGGTATTCGGGCGGCAGCTTCGCGAGCGCCGCGTTCACGAGCCGCACGTTCTCGCCGCGCAGCAACTGCGCGAGCGGATCCCCGGGCGCCGGCTGCCAATCGTCGGGCACCTCCGTGTCGTCGAGCGTGTCGGGCAGTGCAACCTCGTGCGCGTGGGTGCGGCGCCGCCACTCCGTGTACCAGGTGTGGCGCACGATCGTCAGCAGCCACGGCCGGGCGTTGTCGCCGCGGCACGAGTCGACGAAGCGCAGCGCGCGCATGCACGCGTCCTGGACGACGTCGTCCGCATCACCCGGATTGCCGCTCAGCCAGCGTGCGAGGTTGTACGCGGCGTCGAGATGCGGCAGCACGAGCGCGCGAAACCGCTCACCGCGCGCGATCGCGTCATCCTCCGCCCGCTCGTCGACCGCCTGTCCGGCTTGCCCCACATGGCCTCCCTGGTCCCGGCGGCCGAAACCGCGCCCGTCTTGCGTCCGTTCTCGCGTCCGATGCCCGGACGGACCGGCAGCGCGCGCACTCGATGACCTTACCGCCGCTGCATCGAGTTTATTCCCGCATGAAGCCGGTAAAGCGCAAAAAATGCGTTGCCCGCCGCGCCCGTTACGGCGTGCTGCTCCAGTAGCCGGGCCGCGCATACGCTTCGCGCAGGTAGTCGATGAAGTAGCGCACGCGCGCGGGCACGTAGCGCTGTTGCGGATAGACCGCGAGGATGTCGTAGTCCGGCAGCGCGTATTCGTCGAGCACCGTCTCGAGCTCGCCCGTCTCGAGCTGCGCGGCGATTTCCCAGGTCGAGCGCCAGCCGAGCCCGAGGCTCTCGGCCACCCAGCGATGCAGCAGTTCGCCGTCGTTGCAGTCGAGATTGCCGGTCACCCGCATCGTGACGATCTTGCCGTGGCGCTGGAAATACCAGCCGCGGTTCTGCCCGCCCTGCAGGTTGAATGCCAGACAGTTGTGCTTGAGCAGGTCGTCCAGCGACTTCGGCCGGCCATGGCGGCGGAAATACTCGGGCGTGCCGCACACGACGCGCCGGTTCGACGCGAGCTTCACCGCGACGAAGTTCGGATCGACTGAGCCGCCGATCCGGATCGACAGGTCGTAGCCTTCGCGCACCAGATCGACGACGCGATCGGTGAGGTTGAACGACAGCTGCATTTCCGGCTTGTCGACGAGGAAACCGGGCGCGTGCGGCGCGACGTGCTTGCGGCCGAACGCGGCCGGCGCGGACACGATCAGATGCCCGCTGACCGCACGCCGCCCGGCGGCCAGCTCGTTTTCGGCCTGATCCCATTCGGACAGCAGCCCGCGGCAGCGCTCGAGGAACGCCGCGCCCTCCTCGCTGACCACCAGCCGCCGCGTCGAGCGGTACATCAGCTTCACGCCGAGGCGCTTCTCGAGCGCGTCGATGCGCCGCCCGAGCACCACCGGCGACACGCCCTCCTCGAGCGCCGCCGCCGCGAGGCTGCCCGCGTCCGCGACCCGCACGAACGTCTCGATCTGCTTGAAACGATCCATCTCCTGTCTCCGTCCCGGCGTCGACGCCGGCGGGAAGCCCCGTCCGGCCGTCATTCCATACTTTTAGTTTCGAAATAAGCGACTTCGGCTGATCTTATCAAACCTTTCCTGCATCCCTAAAGTGTTCCCAACAGACCGATTCGCAAGATCCACACATTCAAGGAGACATGCATGGCCAAGATGAGAGCCGTCGACGCAGCCGTACTCGTGCTCGAGAAGGAAGGCATCCAGACCGCGTTCGGCGTGCCGGGCGCAGCGATCAACCCGTTCTATTCCGCGATGCGCAAGTCGGGCGGCATCAGCCACGTGCTGGCCCGCCACGTCGAAGGCGCGTCGCACATGGCCGAAGGCTTCACGCGTGCCGCGCCCGGCAACATCGGCGTGTGCATCGGCACGTCGGGCCCCGCCGGCACCGACATGATCACCGGCCTGTACTCCGCGTCGGCCGACTCGATTCCGATCCTCGCGATCACGGGCCAGGCACCGCGTGCACGCCTGTACAAGGAAGACTTCCAGGCCGTCGACATCGAGTCGATCGCGAAGCCCGTCACCAAGTGGGCCGTCACCGTGCGCGAACCGGCGCTGGTGCCGCGCGTGTTCCAGCAGGCATTCCACCTGATGCGCTCGGGCCGTCCGGGCCCGGTGCTGGTCGACCTGCCGATCGACGTGCAGCTCGCCGAAATCGAATTCGACATCGACACGTATGAACCGCTGCCGGTCTACAAGCCCGCGGCGAGCCGCGCACAGATCGAGAAGGCGCTCGCGATGCTCAACGACGCGGACAAGCCGCTGATCGTGTCGGGCGGCGGCGTGCTCAACGCGGCGGCCGAAGACCTGCTCGTGCAGTTCGCCGAAACGATCGGCGTGCCGGTGATCCCGACGCTGATGTCGTGGGGCGCGATTCCCGACGACCATCCGCTGATGGCCGGCATGGTCGGCCTGCAGACGTCGCACCGCTACGGCAACGCGACGATGCTCGCGTCAGACTTCGTGCTCGGCATCGGCAACCGCTGGGCGAACCGCCACACGGGCAGCGTCGAGGTTTATACGAAGGGCCGCAAGTTCGTGCACGTCGACATCGAGCCGACGCAGATCGGCCGCGTGTTCGGCCCGGATCTCGGCATCGTGTCCGACGCGAAGGCCGCGCTCGAGCTGTTCGTCGCGGTGGCGCAGGAATGGAAGGCCGCCGGCAAGCTGAAGGACCGCAGCGCGTGGGTGTCCGAGTGCCAGGCGCGCAAGCGCACGCTGCAGCGCAAGACCCACTTCGACAACGTGCCGGTCAAGCCGCAGCGCGTGTACGAAGAGATGAACAAGGTGTTCGGCCGCGATACGTGCTACGTCAGCACGATCGGCCTGTCGCAGATCGCCGCCGCGCAATTCCTGCATGTGTTCAAGGCACGCAACTGGATCAACTGCGGCCAGGCAGGCCCGCTCGGCTGGACGATCCCCGCCGCGCTCGGCGTGCGTGCGGCCGATCCGACCCGCCCGATCGTCGCGCTGTCCGGCGACTACGACTTCCAGTTCATGATCGAGGAGCTGGCCGCCGGCGCGCAATTCAAGCTGCCGTACGTGCACGTGGTGGTGAACAACTCGTACCTCGGGCTGATCCGCCAGGCGCAGCGCGCGTTCGACATGGACTACTGCGTGCAGCTCGCGTTCGACAACGTCAACGCACCGGAGCTGAACGGCTATGGCGTCGATCACGTGGCGGTCGCCGAAGGCCTCGGCTGCAAGGCGCTGCGCGTGTCCAAGCCGGAAGAGATCGAGCCGGCGCTGAAGCAGGCACAGGCGCTCGCGCAGGAGTTCAGCGTGCCGGTGGTCGTCGAAGTGATCCTCGAGCGCGTGACGAACATCTCGATGGGCACCGAAATCGACGCGATCAACGAGTTCGAGGAACTCGCCGAGAAGGCCGAGCACGCGCCGACCGCGATCTCGATGCTCGACTGATCCGCACGCCGTTTTTTGACTGACCGACCGAAGAGGCTTAGCTCATGCCGAAGTTTGCTGCAAACCTGACCATGCTGTTCAACGAAGTGCCGTTCCTCGATCGCTTCAAGGCGGCCGCGGACGCGGGCTTCGACGCCGTCGAGTTCCTGTTCCCGTACCCGTACGCGAAAGAGGAACTCGCCGAGCGGCTCGAGACGCACCGCCTGCGCCTCGTGCTGCACAACCTGCCCGCCGGCAACTGGGACCAGGGCGAGCGCGGCATCGCGTGCCTGCCCGATCGCGTCGGCGAGTTCCAGGAAGGGGTCGGCCGTGCGATCGAGTACGCGAAGGCGCTGAAGGTGCCGCAGCTGAACTGCCTCGTCGGCATCCCGTCGGCGAGCACGGCGCGCGACAAGACCTTCGTCACGATCGTCGACAACCTGCGCTTCGCGGCCGACGCACTCAAGCGCGAAGGCATCCGCCTGCTGGTCGAGCCGTGCAATAGCTTCGACATCCCGGGCTTCGCACTGAACCGCTCGTCCGAAGGGCTCGACGTGATCCGCGCGGTCGGCTCGGACAACCTGTTCCTGCAGTACGACATCTATCACATGCAGCGCATGGAAGGCGAACTGGCCGCGACGATCGAACGCAACCTCCCGTCGATCGGCCACGTCCAGCTCGCGGACAACCCGGGCCGCAACGAGCCGGGCACGGGCGAGATCAACTACACGTTCCTGTTCGCGCTGCTCGACCGGCTCGGCTATGCCGGCTACGTCGGCTGCGAATACAAGCCCCGCACCACCACGACGGAAGGCCTCGGCTGGCTGCAAAGCGTCGCCGGCTGCGCACCGGGCTCGGCGCGTCGCGCCGCCTGAGATCCACCCTTCCCACCTACGCCCCTACAGGAGACTTTCACATGGCAACCATCGGTTTCATCGGCCTCGGCATCATGGGCGCGCACATGGCGCGCAACCTGCTCAAGGGCGATCATCAGCTCGTCGTGAACGGCGCGTTCCCGGTTCCGGACGACCTGCGCGCGAGCGCGAAGGTCGTCGCGAACTCAACCGAAGTCGCGCGGAACGCGGACATCATCATCTCGATGGTGCCGGACACGCCCGACGTGCGTAACGTGCTGTTCGCCGACGATGGCGTCGCGAACGGCCTGACGGCAGGCAAGCTGGTGATCGACATGAGCTCGATCTCGCCGCTCGACACGCAGCAGTTCGCGAAGCAGATCAACGCGCTCGGCTGCGACTACCTCGACGCGCCGGTGTCCGGCGGCGAAGTCGGCGCCCGCGAAGCGACGCTCACGATCATGGTCGGCGGCCCGGAGCAGGCCTTCGAGCGCGCGAAGCCGCTGTTCGAGAAAATGGGCAAGAACATCACGCTCGTCGGCGACAACGGCGCGGGCCAGACCTGCAAGGTCGCGAATCAGATCATCGTCGCGCTGAACATCGAGGCGGTCGGCGAAGCGCTGCTGTTCGCCGCGCGCTCGGGCGCCGATCCGGAGCGCGTGCGCCAGGCGCTGATGGGCGGCTTCGCCGCGTCGCGGATCCTCGAAGTGCACGGCGCGCGCATGACGAAGCGCACGTTCGATCCGGGCTTTCGCATCGAGCTGCACCAGAAGGACCTGAACCTCGCGCTCGACGGTGCACGCAAGCTCGGTCTCGCGCTGCCGCACACGGCGAGCGCGCAGCAACTGTTCAGCGTGTGCGCATCGCACGGCGGCAAGGCATGGGATCACTCGGCACTCGTGCGTGCGCTCGAGATCATGTCGAACTTCGAAATCGGCCAGACGCCGGCCGCATAACGCGGATGCAGCGGCGCGCGTTTCGCTGCAACGGCGAACGCGCGCGGGCGCAGCGCGGGCGCAGCGCGGGCGCAGCGCGGGCGCAGCGCGGGCGCAGCGCGACGCATGCTCGCGATCCGGCCGCGGCCGGTCGTATCGGTGCGCGAACACGCGCGCATCACGGTGGGGCGCTCCGGCGCGCATCGCTAACAGCGTGCGCGACGGGGCGAAAAACGCCGCTCTGGGCTGAGAGCGGCGTGGTGGGGTCCGCAGCGGCACCCGGCGACGCCGGGGAAGCCTTGGTCGGTCAGACGTCGTCGTCGGGTGTCCGCCTGTCGGATTTCGCGTATTACATTTCTTTACGTTCAGGCGTGCGATTTTTCATGCAATCGTCGCGATGAACGCCTACACTTTCGCCACGCCTTTCGAGAAATCCGCCGCGCCTGGCGCTCACTCCGGTGAGCGCGCTCAGCGCGGTGTTTTTTTCGCCACTTCACGGCGCGTTTTCTTTTCAACCACCTAGGGAGTGCAGCGATGGGTCTTCTTTCGTTTATTAAAGAGGCGGGTGAAAAACTGCTGGGTCACGCTGACGCGCAAGCAGCGGAAGATCCGAATGCGGCGAACCAGACCGCGGCCGATGCAATCAAGAACTACATCAGCACGCAGGGTCTCGATACGTCGAATCTGACCGTCGCGTTCGACGGCGCGTCGCGCACCGTCACGCTGTCGGGCAGCGTCGCCGACCTCGACACGAAGGCGAAGGTCAAGGTCGCGGCCGGCAACGTGCAAGGCGTCGCGGGCGTCAACGACGACGATCTGCAGCCGGACGATCAGGAAGTTCAGTACCATGACGTGAAGCCGGGCGACACGCTGTCGGCGATCGCGAAGGAAGTGTACGGCGACGCGAACAAGTACCCGGCGATCTTCGAGGCGAACAAGCCGATGCTGTCGAGCCCGGACCGGATCTATCCGGGCCAGAAGCTCGTGATTCCGCCGCAGTCCTGAGCAATCGCCCAGCACTGACGCAAAAAAGGCAGGCCATTGGCCTGCCTTTTTTTCATGCGCGCCGCGCGATCGGCGGCGAACGGTCACAGCGTGTCGAATGCGCGTTGCAGCGCTTCGCGCCCTTGAATGCCGTTCGCGAGCGCCAGCATCAGCAGCACGCGTGCCTTGAACGGGCTCAGCGACCCGGCGCTCACGAAACCGAGCGCATCGTCGTTCGCCGCGCCGTTGCGCATCACGTGCCCCGAGCCGACCCGCGACGCGCGCACCACCGCGACACCGGCGTTCACCGCATCGACGAGCGCCGCCTGCAGCGTCGCATGGATCGACCCGTTGCCGGTGCCCGCGACGACGAGGCCGCGCACGCCGGCCGCGACGAGTGCGTCGACGGCCGTGCGCGTCACGCCCGCATAGCTCGCGACGATTTCGACCGGCGGCCACGCCGCGGCGATCGCCAGTTGAGCATCGCGCGTGCGCGTCACGCGGCGCGCGAACTCGACGCGGCCGTCCTGCACCCAGCCGAGCGCGCCCAGTTCCGGCGACTGGAACGCGTCGACCGCATAGGTGCTCGTCTTCACGACGTCGCGCGCGCCGTGAATCCGGTTGTTGAACGCGACGAGCACGCCCTGCCCGCGCGCGTCCGGATGGGCGGCGACCGTCACTGCGTTCAGCAGGTTCAGCGGGCCGTCGGACGACAGCGCGGTGGCCGGCCGCATCGCGGCCGTCAGCACGACCGGCTTGTCGCCGGTCACGACCAGATGCAGCGCGTACGCGGTTTCCTCGAGCGTGTCGGTACCGTGGGTGATCACGATGCCGTCGATCGCCGGATCGGCCATCAGCGCGTCGATGCGCGCGGTGAGCGTATTCCACAGCGGCAGCGCGAGATCCTTGCTGTCGATGCTGGCGACCTGCTCGGCATCGATGCGCGCGACCGACGCAAGCGCCGGCACCGCGTCGAGCAGGAAATTGACGCCGAGCGCGCCGGCCTGGTAACCGGCCGTGCTGGCGGCGTCCGGCGCGGCGCCGGCGATCGTGCCGCCGGTGGCGAGTACGGCGATGCGCGGCAGCGCCGCCGCCGTCGAAGGGGATGCGGGGTTCGGAGTATTCATGGCCGCGATTGTAATGGCTCGCGGCCGGCATCCGGCAGGTTCCGCGTGTACGGCCGCAGCCGACGCCTCCGCGTCATGGTTTGTCCCGATCACCGGCGCGCGTACGCACCGTCAACGGCTATGCGGCCCGCCGCGTTATACGAATGCCGTTTTGGTGTTTTCACATTGATTTGCCATAATCGGTCGGAGCGCGCGGCGCGATGCGGCCCTGTTCCCGTTGCGCCGGGCTTCGTGACGGCGTCGATATAAAGCGCAATTCACCCCATGGGAGTGTCGAAATGAAAATTCAATCGCTCGTAGCCGCAGTGCTTCTCGGCGGCATGCTGGCTTCCCCCGCTTTCGCGGCGAACAGCCAGCAGGACAAGATGAAGGCCTGTAACACCCAGGCCACCGGCAAGACGGGCGACGAACGCAAGGCGTTCATGAAGGAATGCCTGTCGGCCAAGCCCGCGAAGGCCATGACGCAGCAGGAAAAGATGAAGGCCTGCAACACGCAGGCCACCGGCAAGAAAGGCGACGACCGCAAGGCGTTCATGAAGAGCTGCCTGAGCAGCCAGCCGGCCGCCTGAGTTCCGGCGCTCCCGCACGAATGCCGCGCACCGCTTCGGCGGGCGCGGCTTTTTTGTTTTCGTTGCACGCGCATCGACGCGCGCGATGCCGCCCGATGCGCCGGCGCATCCTCCGGCGGCATCGCCACGCCGATGCCGCGATACGTTGCGCCGCCCTCCCGCCCCGCTTTCCGGGCACGCCGTGCAAATGCCGTCACATGGTGCGGCAATTCGCCGCGATTTCTTCTATGATGGCTGCAACGCGGCCCACCCAAGTACAAGAAGCGCCATCGGGCCGCCCTCGAGACGGACGCGCACGCCGCGTCAAACGGAGGCATGGATGGCATGGAGACAACACCGCTGGTTTCGCCGCTGGCTGATCGTGATCGTGTTCTGGGCCGTGCCCGTCGCGATCGTCGCCGTGCGCGAGATCCGCGAGGAAATGGCGTACAACAAGGCCGACCTGGAGCTCGCGCTGACCACCTGGCAGCTCACCGACGCGCAGCAGGCCGCCGGCGCCGCCGCGAAGTGCCACGGGGACCCTGACGCGGCGCGGGCCGCCGGCTGCCCGGCCGACGTGCTGAGCGCCAACGCGGCACGCCAGCAGGCGGCCCGCGACGAATACGTGGTGCGCCGCAATACGCTCGCCGGTTATCTGTGGCATGCGTTCGTCGGCTATTGGGTCGTGCCGGCCGCGTTCCTGTTCGCATGCGGGGTCGTGATCGCGCTGATCCGCCGTGCGCTGCGCCGCCCGCCGATCAAGCCGCCCGCTCCGCCGGCGCCGCCCGTCACGCATTGATCACGCATTGACGCGCAGCCCCTCTCTTCCTTTTCCGCTGGCCGCCTGCCACCGCCCGGGGCGCGACGCGTCGCCGCACGCGCCGCGCCGTCCGTTGGCGCGCCGCGACATCCCCGCACGATTTGACGCTTTTTCACGTCGCAATGAAAAGGGGCTGTAATCCACTGTGATATAACTGCCGACGTGATCCGCTCCCTGAGCGAGACTCACTCCGAACGTCATCCGATGGAGAATAACGATGCAAAAACGGAATCTTGTGCTGAAAGCTGCCGCTGCGCTCATCGTCGGTAGCCTCGCGCTCACCGGTTGCACCACTACCCCGGACAAGCCGGACAACGCCGCGACCAACGCGTCGAAGCGTCAAGCGATCGACTCGAGCGTCGACGCCACGCTGTCGCGCATGTATTCCACGGTCAAGGGTTCGCGTGAGCTCGTCGCGAAGTCGCGCGGCGTGCTGGTGTTCCCGAACGTGCTGCAGGCCGGCCTGATCGTCGGCGGCCAGTCCGGCAACGGCGCGCTGCGCGTCGGCGGCAGCACGGTCGGCTACTACAACACGTCGTCGCTGTCGGTCGGCCTGCAGGCCGGTGCGCAGTCGAAGGCGATCGTGTTCCTGTTCATGACGCAGGAAGCGCTCGACGAATTCCGCGGCTCGGACGGCTGGGCAGCGGGCGCCGGCGCATCGGTCGCGCTGGTGAAGATGGGCGCGAACGGCGCGGTCGATTCCAACACGGCCACCGCACCGATCCAGGTCATCGTGCTCACGAACGCGGGCCTGATGGGCGACGTGTCGATCAACGGCACGAAGGTCACGAAGCTCAAGATCTGACGCTGACGCCATGCCCGTGCACAGCGTGCGCGGGCCATGCGCAAACGGCGATGTCCTTGCGGGCATCGCCGTTTTTTTATCCGCGCGCGTCGCGCGTCAGGTCGTCGAGTCGATCACCTTGAAGCGCGAGCGCTTCTGTGCCCGGATCAGCGATTGGTAGACGTCGACGTACTGCTGCGCCATCCGGCGCGACGTGAAGCGCTGCTCGAAGCGCTGCCGCACACGTGCACGCGGCAGCAGGTGCAGCCGGTTCACGGCGGCCACCGCGCTGATTTCATCCTCGACGATGAAACCCGACACACCCTCGTCGATCACTTCCGGCACCGCGCCGCGATTGAATGCGATCACCGGCGTGCCACACGACATCGCCTCGATCATCACCAGCCCGAACGGCTCCGGCCAGTCGATCGGAAACAGCAGCGCATGCGCGCCCGACAGGAATTCGGCCTTCTGGTGATCAGCGATCTCGCCGATGAATTCGACGTGCGGCAACGCGAAAAGCGGCCTGATCTCGCGGTCGAAGTATTCCTCGTCGGCCGCATCGATCTTCGCGGCGATCCGGATCGGCAGCCCGCACTGGCCGGCGATCCGGATCGCCGTGTCGACGCGCTTCTCCGGCGAGATACGGCCCAGGAACGCGAGATAGCGGGGCTCGACGGGCTGCGGCATGTACATCGTCTCGGGCAGCCCGTGGTAGACGGTCGTCAGCCACTTCGCCTGCGGCAGCGGCTGGCGCTGCGAATTGGAAATCGAGATCACGGGCGCCGTGTTGAACGTGTCGAACACCGGCTGCTGCTCGGGCAGGTCGAGCCGGCCGTGCAGCGTCGTCACGTACGGCGTTTGCTGCCGGTTGAAGACCGAGAACGAGTAGTAGTCCATGTGGAAATGGAGCACGTCGAAGTCCTTCGCGCGGCGCGCGACCGTCTCCATCAGCAGCATGTGCGGGGCAACCCGGTCGCGGATCGACGAATCGAGCCGCAGCGCGCGCGGCCACACGGGTTCGAGCTTCGCCCGGGTCGTCGAATCGCCGCTGGCGAACAGCGTCACATCATGGCCGAGATCGACGAGCGCCTCGGTGATGTAGGACACGACGCGCTCCGTGCCGCCGTACAGCTTCGGCGGCACCGATTCGGTCAGCGGGGCGATCTGGGCAATTCTCATGGTCCACGTCTCCTGTGTCCTGTCCGTTGCCGCACGGCCGGCGGGCGTGCGCGCAGTTTGCGCCCGCCCCGCTTTCATGCGGCGCCGGCCGGCATGGCGCCAGCCGGATATCCCATTATTATTCGCGATCGCCGTACAGGGAACCGTCAGCCTTTCATTTTATGGGCGTTGTTACAGACCGGATACATTCCGCGCGGCGCGCCAGATCGTTCGGGAGCAGCCCTGCCGGGGCCCTTCATGGGGCGAGGATCATCATCGAACGCTCGCCGCCGTGCCGGTCAACGCGACGGCCACTTCCATGCCGGCAGGTCGCGCGTGTCGGCATCGACGAGCGCGGTCGCGCCCAGCTGCTTGTCGAGCACCAGCGATTCGCAGCCGGCCTCGCGCTCGAGCGTCGCGATGAGCCGCGCCGCGTGCGACACGACCAGCACCTGCGAACGCCGCGCGGCCTGCGCGATCAGGCGGCCAAGCGCCGGCAGCAGATCGGGGTGCAGGCTCGTCTCCGGTTCGTTCAGCACCATCAGCGCCGGCGGCCGCGGCGTCAGCAGCGCGGCCGCGAGCAGCAGGTAGCGCAGCGTGCCGTCGGACAATTCGGCGGCGGCGAGCGGCCGCAGCAGCCCCGGCTGGCGCATCAGCACGTCGAAGCGGCCGCGGCCGCCCGGATTGTCGATCTCGACCGACGCGCCGGGAAACGCGTCGTCGATCGCCGCATCGAGTGCCGCGCCGTCGCCGATTTCGCGAATCGTCTGCAGCGCGGCGGCCAGATCGGCGCCGTCGTCCGCCAGCACCGGCGTATGGGTGCCGATATGCGACTGCCGGGCCGGCGCCTGCGCGTCGGTCCGGAAATGATCGTAGAAGCGCCACGAGCGGATCCGCTCGCGCACCGCGATCATCTCCGGCGCGCCGGTCGGATCGGCGAACTCGGTCATCATGCTGTCGAAGCTCGCGACCGGCTGCGGAATCGTCCGCCACTCGCCCGACGCGGTGCGCGTGCGGATCTGCGCCCCCTGCCGGTCGACCAGCAGCGTCGACGGGCGCGGCAGCGCGCCGCTCCAGATGCATTCGCGCTTGACCACCGGATCGAGCGCGAACTGCGAATGGCTCGGGACCGGCAGGCCGAGATCGATCGCATAGCCGAAATCGTCGCACGCGAAGCCGAGCCTCAGGCTCACGGGTCCCTTGCGCACCGTGCCCGTCACCGGCACGTCGCCGGCCAGCATCGCGCGCGAGAAGCGCTCGGGGCCGGCCCACAGCGTCGACGGCAATCCGCCCTCGCGCGCGAGCGACGGGATCACGCGGCCCTGCGCGGTGTCGGCGAGCAGGCGCAGCGCGCGGTACACGCTCGACTTGCCGCTGCCGTTCGGCCCGGTGACGACGTTGAGCGCCGCGAGCGGCACGATCAGCTCACGCAGCGAGCGGTAATTGGCGATGGCGAGCGTGTTCAGCGCGGTCATGGTGACGGAGGGCGGGCCACGTTTCAGCGGCCGTCGACGGCCTGCGGATCGGCGGCGGTGTTGGCCGCCGTGCTGGCGGCGGGCTGGCGCGCATGCGGCCGAACGGGATTCGGCGCGTCCGGTGCGGAATCGTGCGGATACAGCTCCATCCGGCTACGCGGCAGGCATTGCGGAAAACGCGCCTGCAGGTACGCGATCAACCCTTCGCGCACACGGCAGCGCAGGTCCCAGCACGACGACGAATCGACCGCGCTGACGAGCGCGCGCAACTGCATCGCGCGCTCCGTCGCGTCGGTCACCTGCAGTACCTGGACGCGGCCGTCCCACTCGGGCGCCGCATGAACCAGCCGCGCGAGCTCCTCGCGCAGCGGCTCGAGCGGCGTACGGTAGTCGACCGACAGGTACACCGTGCCGATGATTTCCGCGCTGCTGCGCGTCCAGTTCGTGAACGGATTCTCGATGATCCACTGCAGCGGCACGACGAGGCGCCGCTGGTCCCACAGCCGCACCGACACGAACGAGCCGGTGATTTCCTCGATGCGCCCCCACTCGCCCTGGATCACGACGACGTCGTCGAGCCGGATCGGCTGCGTGAGCGCGATCTGCAGCCCGGCGATCAGGTTGCCGAGCACCGGCCGCGCGGCGATACCGGCGACCAGGCCGGCAACGCCGGCCGACGCCAGCAGGCTCGCGCCGATCTGGCGCACGTTCGGGAACGTCATCAGCGCGGCGCCCGTGCCGATGATCACGATCAGGACCATGACGGTCCGCACGAGCACCTTGGCCTGCGTGTGGACGCGCCGCGCGTGGAGGTTGTCGGCCGTATCCATCGGATGGGCCTGGATGATCGCGTCGCCGACGCCGGCCGCGAGCCGTACCAGCAGCCAGGTGAGCGACACGATCGAGCCGACCGCGGCCGCGGTGCGCATGCCGCGCACGAACGACATGCTCTCGTCCGCCTGGAGCCACACGAATTCGAGCGCGAGCAACGCGAGCGTGACGAGCGACGGTTTGTCGATGTAGCGCAGGATCACGCTCATCAGCGGATACGGCTGCGCGATGCGCTTGACGATGCGTGCGCCGAGACGATGCACGATCAACACGACAAGCACGACGATGACCGACACGATCAGCGTGCCGAGCCATGAATGCAATGGCGCATCGGCGATGCGCTGCAGTTCCTCGATTGAAATCATCGGCGCCCGGGATGCTTCGGTTATGAGGCGCGGCGGCCTCGTCCTGGATGCGTCGGCGACGTCCGGGCCGCATGCGCCCGGATCCGGCGTCAGATCAACTGCCGCCCCTGCAGGGGAACGCCTTGCCGAGACCGAGCGACACCGCGGTGCTCGCGTTGTAGTCGGCCAGCTTCGGGTTCTCCGCGATGTACTTGCGCACCGCGTCGGTCATCTGCTGCGCCCGGATGTCGGGCGGCAGGCAGAAGTACTGCCCGACGCGCGGCCCGGTGGTGCCGCCGATCGCGTCGATGGTGTTGTAGACGCCATCGGCGGCGCCTTCGATGTAGGCCGCGCACGACGCCCGCGACTTGACGTCCGTCTTCGCGCACAGCCGGTCGAGATCCGCGCCCGTGAAAGCCGCCGCCGACAACGGCACGGCAAACGCCGCGGCACAAAACATAGCCCGCAACATGGTGTTCCTTATGTCAATGCGGCCCCAGGCCGCTCGCTGCACTGACCGGCGCGGCGGCCGCACACCCGCTGCCGGCCGGATTCCGGCCGGGCGGGCGCTTAGCCGCCGCGCCGAAACCGTCATTTTGCACTCTTTTGGGCATCGGCCGGCGCCGATGCGCCGACACGCACCGTCCGCTTGCTCAGGATGTCGATCGCGTCCGGCGCCTTGTAGTGCTTCGCGAACTCGAGCGCGGTGATGCCGAGCTGGTTCTTCACCTGCGGATCGGCGCCCTGGTCGAGCAGCAGATTGACCGTCGTCGCATGGTTGCCGCGGGCGGCCATCATCAGCGGCGTCGTACCGTTCGGCGACGCCGTGTCGATATATGCGTCGTGGTCGAGCAGGACCTTCACGACCGCGTCCTGGCCGTTGGTCGCCGCGTAGTGCAGCGGCGCCCAGCCCTTCTTGCTGACTTCCGCGCCCTTGTCGATCAGCAGCTTGACGAGGCCGACATCACCGTTCAGCGATGCGAGCATCAGCGCGTTCTCGCCGGCCTTGTCTTCCTTCTCGAGGTCGACGTTCGGCGTCGTCGCGATCGCGGCGGCGACCTTGTCGGATTTCTCGCGCGCGGCGATCACGAGGATCGGGTCGCCGTTCGGCGCGAGCGTGTTCGGGTCGAGCTTGCCGCTCTTCAACTGCTTGCCGATGTCGTCGATGTCGTCGAACTTGACCGCCTTGACGATCGCGTCGAGCGACTCGGCATGCGCGCCGGCGACGGCAAACAGGCCGCTCGCGACGAGTGCGGCGGTGACGAGGGCGCGCTTGGGCAGGTATGTGGTCGGCTTCATCATTGTTGTGGGCTCCTTCCCTGGGTTGTCGGCTGGCCGCGCGTCATGAGCGGGCGATCTTGAACAGCCGGAAAAAGTTCTGCGTCGTCGCATCGGCCAGCGCCTCGACGGCGATCCCGCGCTCGGATGCGATAAAACGTCCGACATGGCTGACGTACGCAGGTTCATTCGGCTTGCCGCGATACGGCACCGGCGCGAGGTACGGCGAGTCGGTTTCGATCAGCAGCCGCGCGAGCGGCACGCGCCGCGCGACGTCCTGCACGTCGGTCGCGTTCTTGAACGTGACGATGCCCGACAGCGAGATATGGAAGTTCTGCGCGAGCGCCTGCTCGGCGACGGGCCACGGCTCGGTGAAGCAGTGCATCACGCCGCCCGGCACGTCCGCGCGCTCCTCGGCCATGATCCGCAGCGTGTCTTCCGACGACGCGCGCGTATGGATGATCAACGGCTTCATCGTCGCGGTCGCCGCGCGGATATGCGTGCGAAAGCGTTCGCGCTGCCATTCCATGTCGGCGATCGAGCGGCCTTCGAGGCGGTAGTAGTCGAGGCCCGTCTCGCCGATCGCGACGACCTTCGGGTGCGCGGCCAGCTCGATCAGTTCCGCGAGCGTCGGCTCGCGTGCGTCCTCGTGATCGGGATGCACGCCGACCGACGCATAGACGTTGTCGTGCGCCTGCGCGATCGCGAGCACGTCGGGCAGCGTCTCGAAGTCGACCGACACGCACAGCGCGTGCGTGACGTCGTGCTCGCGCATGTTCTCCAGCACGGCCGGCAGGCGGTCGGCGAGACCCTTGAAATTGATGTGGCAGTGAGAATCGACGAACATCGTGTTTCCTGAATACGTAAGACGGGCGCTCACGCGCTCGCCGGCAATCGTTTCCCCACCCGCAGGAAGCAATCCGCGCTCACGCGAACATTTCCCGATAACCGAGAAACAGTTCCTCGAAGACGAGCCGGGCGTTGAGCGGATGGTTCTCGACCGTCCGCTGGCGCGTCACGGCCTTCATGAAGCGCGCGAACGCGTTCGCGTCGACCGCCTCCGCGCAACGCGCGAGCGCGGCCGCCTGCGTCGGGAAGTAGCGCGGCGCGCCCGCCATGCGCTGCGCGAGCAGATCGTACAGCCAGCGCTGCAGCCAGCCGAGCACCAGCGGCACCGGCAGCTTCTGCAGCGTCTCGCCGCAGGCGAACGGATCGCACGCGGCGCCGGCCGCGAGCTGGCCGAGCGTGAAATCGCGCAGCGGGCGGTTCTCGTCGCTCGCGAGCGCCAGCGCGGCGAGCGGCGCGCCGCCGGCTTCGGCGAGCAGCGCACGCGCATCGTCGACCCCGCGCGCCTCGAGCCATGCCGCGGCCGCGTCGGGTGCCGGCACGGTCATCGGCCACTGCCGGCAGCGGCTGATGATGGTCGGCAGCAGCCGGTCGATGCGCGCCGACACCAGCAGGAATACGACGCCCGACGGCGGCTCCTCGAGTGTCTTCAGCAGCGCGTTCGACGCGGCGACATTCAGCGCCTCGGCCGGATACAGCACGACCACGCGCGCGCCGCCGCGGTGCGAGCCGACCCCGCAGAAATCGAGCAACGCACGCACCTGCTCGATCTTGATCTCCTTGCTCGGCGCGCGCGTCTTCTTGCCGCCTTCATCGGCGTCGGCCGGCTTCGCGTCGTCGACCGCGCCCGGCGCTTCGCCCGCGAGCACCTCGGGCAGCACGATCCGGTAGTCGGGATGGTTGCCCTGCGCGAACCACGTGCAGGCCGCGCAGCTGCCGCACGGCTCGCCGTTCGGCTGCGGCGCTTCGCACAGGAAGCCCTGCGCGAGATGCTGCGCGAACTGCAGCTTGCCGATTCCGGCCTGGCCGTGCAACAGCAGCGCATGCGGCCATTGCGGACGCAGTTGCTGCAGGCGGTTCCAGTCGTCGGTCTGCCACGGATAGATCATGTGGTGCGTTCCTTCGGGTTACAGCGCGGCGAGCACGCGTTCGAGCTGCTGGCGGATCTCGGGAATCGACTGCGTCGCGTCGACGATCGCGAAGCGGTGCGGCGCCTCTTCCGCGCGCCGCAGGTATTCGCCGCGGGTGCGCGAGAAAAACGCGTCCGACTCGCTTTCGAACTTGTCGGGCATGCGCACGGCGCCGCGGCGCTCGCTCGCCACCTGCGGCGCGACGTCGAACAGCACCGTCAGGTCGGGCTGGAAGCCGCCCTGCACCCAGCGCTCGAGCGTCTCCAGCTTGTCGCGCGGCAACCCGCGGCCGCCGCCCTGGTACGCGAACGTCGCGTCGGTGAAGCGATCGGACACGACCCAGTCGCCGCGCGCGAGCGCGGGCTCGATCACGAGCGCGAGGTGTTCGCGCCGGGCCGCGAACATCAGCAGTGCTTCGGTCTCCAGGTCCATCGGCTGGTTCAGCAGGATCTCGCGCAGCTTCTCGCCGAGCTGCGTGCCGCCCGGCTCGCGGGTAACGACGACCTGCCGGCCGCCCGCGGCCAGCTTCGCCTGGAGGCGTTCGCAGAACCATTGCAGGTGGGTGGTCTTCCCCGCCCCGTCGATGCCTTCGAACGTGATGAATTTACCGCTCGCCATTATTGACCTCGTATGTACTTGTCCACGGCCTTGTTGTGATCGCCGAGCGTATCCGAGAACACGCTCGTGCCGTCGCCCTTCGCAACGAAATAGAGCGCGCCCGTCTGGGCCGGATTGATCGCCGCCTGCAGCGAGGCGACGCCCGGCAGGGCGATCGGCGTCGGCGGCAGCCCGCGGCGCGTATAGGTATTGTAAGGAGTGTCGGCCTGCAGGTCGCGCTTGCGCAGACGGCCATCGTACGCGTCGCCGAGGCCGTAGATCACCGACGGATCGGTCTGCAGCGGCATCCCGATGCGCAGCCGGTTCGCGAACACCGCCGCGACGAACGTGCGGTCAGCCGCGTGGCCCGTTTCCTTTTCGACGATCGACGCGATCGTCAGCGCTTCGTAAGGCGTCTTGTACGGCAGCCCCGGCGCGCGCGCGGCCCATGCTTCATCGAGACGCGTCTGCATCAGGTGGTACGCGCGCCGGTAGATGTTCAGGTCGCTCGTGCCCTTGTCGAACAAGTAGGTGTCGGGGAAGAACAGCCCCTCGCCGCTGCCGCGCTGGATCGCGGCGTCCGGCGCCCCGATCGCGCGCAGCAGCTCGGCGTCGCTCATGCCGGCCGTGGCGTGCGCGAGATCGGGATTGCCGTCGAGCTCCGCGCGCATCCGCTTGAAGGTCCAGCCCTCGATCACGGTCGCGACGTACTCGTTCACGTCGCCGCGCGCGATCTTCTGCAGGACGTCGTACGGCGTGATGCCGGTCTTGAATTCGTAGTTGCCGGACTTGAGCCGGCTCGACAGCCCGAGCACGCGCGTCATCGCGACGAAGCCGAGCGGCTCGACCGGCACGCCGCCGCGCTTGAGCTGCAGCGCGACGCTCTTCACGCTGCTGCGCGGCTTGATCGTGACGTCGAGCGACGCCGAGCCCAGCAACAACGGCCGGGTCGCCCAGTAATACCCGCCGCCCGCGCCGGCAGCGGCCACAACGACGGCCAGCGCCACAATCGTCGCGGCGCATTTCTTCAGTAGGGACATGGAAACGAGACTCAGGTAAGACCCATATAATACTTGCTCGCCTCCGTCAAAGTCAGGGTTGACTGTTCCCTCATTCCATGAGCACACCGTTCGCTTCACCGGCTGCCCAGGCCGCAACTGCCTCGCTCCCCGTTTTCCCCCGCCCGTCCGCTGCCGATTTCGATGCGCCGGGCGCCTGCATGCCGCTCCCGCAGTTCGGCGTCATCGACGTGGCCGGCGACGACGCCGCGACGTTCCTGCACAGCCAGCTCACCAACGACATCGAGCATCTCGATGCCGCGAGTGCGCGCCTGTCCGGCTACTGCTCGGCGAAGGGCCGCCTGCTCGCGTCGTTCCTCGCCTGGCGCGCCGGTCACGGCGTGCAGCTGCTGGTCTCGAAGGATGTCCAGGCCGCCGTTCAGAAACGCTTGTCCATGTTCGTGCTGCGCGCGAAGGCGAAACTGACGGACGCGAGCGACACGCTCGCGGTGGTCGGCTTCGCGGGCGACGTGCGCGAGGCGCTGTCGGGCATCTTCGACGCGCTGCCGGACGGCGTGCACGTGAAGGTCGACGGCCCGGCCGGGGCGCTGATCCGCGTGCCGGACGCGGCAGGCCGCAAGCGCTATCTGTGGATCGGGCCGCGCGCCGAAGTCGACGCGCGCCTCGCCGCGCTCGGCGGCAAGCTGCCGTCGGTGTCGCCGGCCGTATGGGACTGGCTCGACGTGCGCGCGGGCGAGCCGCGCATCACGCAGCCGGCCGTCGAACAGTTCGTCCCGCAGATGGTCAACTTCGACGTGATCGGCGCCGTTAACTTCAGGAAGGGGTGCTACCCGGGCCAGGAAGTCGTCGCGCGCAGCCAGTACCGCGGCACGATCAAGCGCCGCACCGCGCTCGCGCATGTCGCCGGCGAGACCGACACCGTGCATGCCGGCATCGAGCTGTTCCACAGCGACGACCCGGGCCAGCCGTGCGGAATGATCGTCAATGCGGCCGCCGCACCCGCGGGCGGCGTCGACGCGCTCGTCGAGATCAAGCTGGCCGCGCTCGACAGCGGCACGGTGCACCTCGGTGCGGCCGACGGACCGACGCTCGCGTTCGACGCGCTGCCGTACGCATGGCCGACGGAAGCGTGACGCACTGACAACCTGTTCGCACGCCGGTTCGCACGTGGCGGCCGGCGCGCGATGTTTCCTGCGAGAGATTCGCCCGATGTGTCTGATTGCCTTCGACTGGCAGCCTGATGCCGCCGCCGGTCCTGTCTTTACCCTCATCGCCAATCGCGACGAATTCTTTCGCCGTACGAGTGCGCCGCTTTCCTGGTGGGAGGACGTGCCGGGCGTGCTGGCCGGCCGCGATCTCGAAGCGGGCGGCACGTGGCTCGGCGTGTCCCGCGACGGCCGCTTCGCGGCGCTGACCAATTACCGCGCGCCGTTCGACATTCGCGCGGGCGCACCGACCCGCGGCAAGCTCGTATCCGATTTCCTCGGCGGCCCGCCGGTCGCGCCGCTCGATTATCTCGGCGCGCTGGCCGAGCACTCGGCCGTGTACAACGGCTTCAACCTGCTGGTCGGCGACTGGAAGCGGCGCGAACTCGCGTGGTTCTGCAACCGCGCGGCCGAAGGCGAAACCGCAGTCGCGCCGCCGGTCGCGGTCAGCGCCGGCGTGCATGCGCTGTCGAACGCGCGGCTCGATACGCCCTGGCCGAAAGTCGTGCGCAAGCGTGCGGAACTCGGCACGCTGCTCACCGACAATCCGACTCCGTCGCTCGACGAACTGATCGAGCTGATGCGCGATCCGCGCGTCGCGGACGACGAAGCGCTGCCGCACACCGGCATTCCGATCGAGCGCGAGCGTGCGCTGTCGGCCGCGTTCATCGAGACGCCCGAATACGGTACGCGCGGCACGACCGCGCTGCGCGTGACGATGAAGGAAGGCGTGCGGCTGACGGTCGACATCAAGGAACGCTGCGACGACGACGGCTCGCACCGCACCGTTCGACCGGGCACGTTCGAGCGCGCGTTCACGTTCGACATCGACGCGACGCAGCCGCGCTGAGCCTGTGCGAGCGGCGCCCGGGCCTGTTCATACGAATAACAGACCCTAGGGCGCGCGCGCCATCTCGACGTGCGGCACGCCCACTTCGACGAACCGGTCGCCGATCGTCGTGAAACCGTGGCGTACATAGAACGCGACCGCGGCATCCTGCGCGTAGAGCCGCACGACCGGTTCGCCGCGATGCCGCGCCGCGTCCAGCAGCGCGTGCAGCACGGCCGATCCGGCACCCTGCCCGCGCGCGTCGGCCAGCACCGCGACGCGGCCGATCGTGCCGGAGCGCAGCAGCCGCCCGGTCCCGACCGCGCGGCGTGTGCCGGTCGCCGCATCGACCCGGTAGGCAACCGCGTGCAGCGACAGCGGATCCTCGTCGTCGAGCTCCCATTCCGGCGGAATGCGCTGCTCGCGCACGAACACCGCATCGCGAATGCGCGCGGCATCGCCGCCCAGCACCGTCCAGTCGCCCGTTTCCACCCAGTCGTCGGTCATCGCTTCCTCCGCGCGGCGTCGAGCGCCGCCGCCGTCAAACGTCGTCGAATGCCGCCTTGAGCGCCGCCACCGCGTCGGCATGCGCGGCCCGCACCTCGGGTACGTAGCCGCCCATCTTGAAGAACTCGTGGATCATCCCCGGATAGCAGACCAGCGTGACCGAATTGCCGGCCGCGCGGAGTTTGTCCGCATACGCGGCGCCCTCGTCGTGCAGCGGATCGTATTCGGCCGTCGCGATCCAGGCCGGTGCGACCCCGGCGAACGACGGCGCATCGCGCTTGCCGTCGAGCGGCGCGAACCGCCAGTCGTCGCGATCGGACCGATCGCGCACGTATTGCGTGAAAAACCACTGGATCGTGTCCTGCGTCAGCAGGTAGCCGTTCGCGAGCCGCGCGTGCGATCCGGTGTCCTGGTAGCCCGTCACGCCCGGATAGATCAACATCTGCAGCGCAAGGTCGATGCCCGCGTCGCGCGCGAGCACCGCGCAGACCGTCGCGAGCGTGCCGCCCGCGCTGTCGCCGCCGAGCGCGAGCCGCGTCGCGTCGATGCCGAATGCGGCGGCCTCGCGATGCAGCCAGCGCAATGCGTCGTCGGCGTCGTTCACCGCGGTCGGGAACCGGTGTTCGGGCGCGAGCCGGTAATCGACCGACAGCACCGCGCACTGCGCGTCGCGCGCGAACATCCGGCACAGCGCGTCGTGCGTGTCGACGCTGCCGACCGTGAAGCCGCCGCCGTGGTAATAGACCAGCGCCGGCAGCGGTTCGGCGAGGCTCGGCTCGACCGGCAGGTACAGCCGCGCGCCGATCGAGCGGCCGTCGCGCGTCGGCACGACGCAGGCCTCGATCGAATGCATCGGCGCGGGTGCGACGTCGAGGATCGGCGCGCTCTTCTCGTACGCGGCGCGCGCCTGCTGCGGCGTCTGGTGGTGATAGGACGGACGTTTCGCGCGCTCGACCATGTCGAGCACCTGGGCGATCTTCGGATTCAGCGGCATCGGTGAGGACGGCGCGTACGGCGCCGTGAACGGACAAGCGTCACATGATGCCACGCGCGGGTCAGACGAGCTGCACCAGTTGCTTGCCGAAATTACGGCCCTTCAGGAGCCCGAGGAACGCGTCCGGCGCCCGCTCGAGCCCGTGTGCGATCGACTCGCGGTAATGCAGCCGCTTCGTCGCGACGAGTTCGCTCAGCTCGGCCAGCGCGGGCGGCCACGCGTCCGGATGCTCGAACACGATGAAACCCTGCATCGTCAGCCGCGAGCGCAGGATCAGGCCCGGATTCGCGAGCGGCGCGGGCACGCCGTCGTAGCCGGCGATCATCCCGCATACGGCGATCCGGCCGAACGCGTTCATCCGCGCCATCGTCGTGTCGAGCACCGCGCCGCCGACGTTCTCGAAGCAGCCGTCGACACCGTCGGGCGTCGCGGCGGCCAGGTCGTCGGCCAGCCGACCGGCCTTGTAGTCGACGCACGCGTCGAAGCCGAGCGTGTCGACCACGTAGCGGCACTTGTCGGGGCCGCCCGCGATGCCGACCGCGCGGCATCCGGCGCGTTTCGCGAGCTGGCCGACCACGCTGTCGACCGCGCCGCTTGCCGCGCTGACGACGACGGTTTCGCCGGCCTTCGGCGCGATGATCCGGTTCAGGCCGACCCACGCGGTCACGCCCGGCATCCCGGTCACGCCGAGCCATGCGGACAGCGGCACCCGCGACGTGTCGACCTTGCGCAGCCCGCCGCCGTTCGACGTGCCGTATTCCTGCCAGCCGAACTGGCCGACGACGTGCTCGCCGACCGCGAAATCCGGGTGCCGGGACTCGATCACCTCGCCCGCCGTGGCACCGATCATCACCTCGTTCAACGGCTGCGGCGCCGCGTACGACTTCGTATCGTTCATGCGGCCGCGCATGTAGGGATCGAGCGACAGGAAATGGTTGCGTACCCGCAATTCGCCCGCGGCGAGAGGTGCGAGCGGCGTTTCGACGAGCCGGAAGTTGTCGGCGCTGGCAGCGCCTTGCGGGCGTGACACCAGCAGGATCTGGCGGTTGACCGTGTTCATCGTTGTCTCCTTGGCTTCGTTCGCGCCGTATCGCCATCCCGTTGCGGATCCGTGCCGCAAAATAAAACGGCCCTGCCTTCGATCAGGCAGGGCCGCTCGTTGCGGCGCTTACGCGTCGCTCGGGCCGGGCTGGGCATCCGGCGCCGTGCGCGTGCGTTGCCGCTTGATGTCGCGGCCCACCGCGAGCCGCCGCATGTACTTGAACGTGCCGAGCGCCTTCGCGACGAAGTTGCCGTCGCTGTCGCGCACTTCGCCTTCGCAGTACGCCATCGTCGTCGAACGATGCATCACGCGTCCGTACGCGCGCAGCTCACCGCGCCCCGGCTGCATGAAGTTCACCTTCATCTCGACCGTGACGACGCCGACGCCGTCGTCGGTCAGGCTGCGCGCGGCCATCGCGAGTGCGATGTCCGACAGCGTCATCGTCACGCCGCCGTGCGCGATGCTCCACGTGTTCATGTGCCGCTCGTCGAGCGGCAGCACGATCTCGCTCGCGCCGTCCTTCGCGGATACGAGCCGCACGCCGAGCAGATCGACGAACGGGCTTTCGATCGACGGGCCGTCCGTCGGGGATGCCGCGTCGCTCATCGTGCGCTTTCGGAGAAATAGTCGACGCACTGGCGCGATTCGGCTACCGCAACGACGAATTTCTTCACTTCCTGGTGAACCGGGTGCACCTGGTACGCATCGAGCGCGGCCTGGTCCGTGAAATCGGACACGAGCACGACGTCCGACGTCGCGTCGAGGCCGGGCGTCGCCACGCCGACGTCGAGCTGCAGGATGCCCGGCACGAGATCGCGGCAGCCTTCGAGCTTTTCCTTCAGCTTCAGCGCGTTCTGCGCACGCGTGCCGCCTTCCGCCGATTCCTTCAACTTCCACATGACGATATGTCTGATCACTTCGTTCGCTCCAGTTCGTGGTGGTTCGGCGATTCGCCTGGAACCCTTGCCAGTCGGGCATCAAGTGCCCTTTTCATCGTTTGCTTGCGGTTGTCGGGAATCGTGGCGAGCGTAGTAAAAAGCGGGTAGCAAAGCGGGGGCGATTTCGAATCGTCCAACGACGAGACCCGTCTTTTTACCGTGCCACTCACCGACGTCGAAATCCGACAAGCGAAAGCAACAACAAGCCTACCAAACTTACCGAGGGCAATGGACTGTATCTTTTGGTGAATCCGTCTGGCTCCAGTCCATCGCCCAGCCTTCGTCGGCGCCGTTGGGCGTCGGCATGACCACGCGTAGACGACTCGGGCGCTTCTTTCGACGTTTCAGGCGAAGCGACAGGCCTTCTGCGCGGTACAGCCGCTCAGTGCGCTTGTGGTTCTGGACCAAACCCTCCCGGCGCAGCAAGACGTGCAGGCGGGGCGAGCCAAATCGTGGCCGCTCCTCTGCCAGCTCGCGCAGCCGTTGCCGAACTTCATGGTCGGCGTCAGGTGGCGCCGGCCGCCGGAACGTTCGGCGATTCAGGCCAAGGAGCGCGCACGCCCGGCGCTCCGAATAGTCGTGCTGGTCAATCACCTGCTGCACAACTTATCGGTACTGCGCGGGCGAACTCACTTTTTTCCGAGAACGTCCTTCAAAACCTGGATGTCCAGCGCCTGATACTGACTCAAGACGCCGCGCCACTCGCAGGCCGTCAGTGCGAATCCCCCTGCCGTGAGATAGTCACGAATATTTGAGAGACGATCGTCACCGGTTGCCATAAAAGCTGCACCCGTTGCCAATAGCAAACTGAGTTCCAACTAACAATTCGAGCCGACAACAGTGCCAGACATGAGGTGCAACACATCTGCGAGTGCAAACGAAGATAGTTGCCGACACGGTCGACATCAGACTCAAACGAAACTTGATATCAGGAGACAGCCGCATGTGGCGCGATGTCCGTGTCTCGCGATCGGGATGCCATCATCCGTCATCGATGGATCGCCTTCCTCGATGACATTCGGTGAGACGCTGAGGTGCTGCGGACAAGAGACAAGGTCACCCTTACGAGCTACAAAGCGACCATCGAAGCGCATCTTCGTTGAACCGGTTTCGACCTTGCCGCCGTGGTCAGTGGCATCCCCAACTCGAATCAGATTAATCATTCTGGTTCCGTAAGTTTTTGATCTCCAAAGGCGCTGCTCGCCGGTTCCCCAATCATCAACGCCATACCCCGAAACTGCTCAATGCCCTACCCCGTTCGAAATTCCGCTTCAAGAGACTTGAATGAAATTCATATTCTCGAGTGGAGCTTGGCAACTTGCATCATTGCTTGATCGATATCTGATCGGCTTTAATCCAACGAAGCAAATGCTTACCGGATGCGTTAACGTAGTCTACGTAGGCCCACCCAGTCGGAGACTGCTTCAGTACGGTTACGACATCATTCTGGACGAGATAGGCTCGACTTGCGGTCGCGTCGTCGGGGGCTGTGAACAGAGTCGCTTTTGCGACCGATACCGTGGCGGTCGGGCCTGCAGCACCCACTTCTTGCGCTACTGGCGTACCTACAGTGGCGGCAGATCCTCTCGAAAGCGCCATATCAATCAGTTGCGCATCGACGCGCGCCCCGTCCGACTTGAGAGCCGCTGCAATTTTCTGATAGGACTCGCGATTGGCAGAGGAAGGTGGGTCACACCGCAAGAGATTGTCGGCCCCCGAAGCATTGCGCATCAGTAAATGCGGAGGCTGTCCTGCATTGATGGAGGCCAACTTGTTGATTGCCGATGGACGATCGCGCGTGAGCATCATCGAAGTTTGGGAATCTGTTCCCCACTGGGCACCTTGACTCGGTTGCCAACCCGCTCCACAAATCTCTCCGGTTTGCTCGGCCGTAATACAGCCTGTTTTTATCTCAATCATGGAACAGTACTCCCGGTTCAGCACCGTTTCCGGTTGCCCTTGCCCCATGAACACTGTTCCCTGGTCGTTTCGCATGACGATTACATATTGACCTGAAGGAGAGATATTCCATTTGTTAGGCGGCTCCATCTGCGTTCCCCCGCCGGCGTTCGACTCACCTGCTCGTGGCAGCAGGCCAAACGTCGTTCCATTCGGAAAGGAGAAAACCGCTTTCTTCCAGGCCCGACGGGGCAATGGATCTTGAGGGTTCGCCGCATTGCTATAGATCACTGCTGCTCCGCCAGGCAATGCAAAGCGTAGAGTGGACTGCTGTGCTGCGCTTGCAAGACCTGACCAAAGCATAGTCATCGCGAGCATAGTTCCGACATGCGTGACAAGCGTGCGCGGGGAACCTTCCCGAAACAACTGAACACGCGGCCTCGTAAGTTTTAACGCTGAGTCTTTCAAGATGGCATTCCCAAAGCTTGGACCAAATGTTGATAACGCCCCGGCGCAACCGACGCCCCGTTTACCTTCGCCATAGCGCGAGTTGGCCCGTAGTCCTGCAAAATGCTGGCCTCGTACGAACCCCTGTTCGCCCCCCAATCCGCAGGATTCCGTGACACTTGTGGATTGTGGCTGAAAAACCGGTCTAACGATCCTCTCATGCTGTCCGACGTCTGACTGGGCCAATTTACATCTTGATCCAAGACGGTCGCGCGCCCAAGCGGCGACTGTAGATAATCCCTGATCCGATAGGAATAGCCGTTTGGATACTTGTTGATAGCCTGATTGAGACGATCGACGAAATCCTTGATCTGCAGTTCCTGGTATAGCGGCGACGATACTCCGTGAGCCATCGATGCAACTGGCGGGCACTTCACCGGCTTGCCCATGGTGTCTTTAGAACAGTCACGTCGGAGTGCCTTGTATAGTTCGGGACCGATTAGCCGAACGCCATTCGTGAATGTGGGATGTGCATAACCCAACTGCGCATCACCACCAGAACCGGTCACGGTCCAGCCGCAATCGGCAAAGTACTGTTGATATGCGTCAGGTTGCGTGTCGCGGAACACCGCGATCTGAACGGCTAATTCGCCCCCACTAGCATCGCCTCGAATGGTCTTCTGCATCGCACCTGCGCTGATGATAGCAATGTCGATCGCCTGGACAGTATCCACACAGCCTTCATTCTGAGACATGGCACGCAGAATCTTCTCTTCTACATCGCCTAAAGTTCCTTTGGCACGCATTGTTGCTAGCGCTGGGCAATTTCCTAGCGAGATTTTGCCCGAATGCTGTGGCCCGTACCACGGATCAGTCTTGGTATGCATGAAGCGTGTTCCGGTAACGGTCATGCAGCAACCGCAATCGCACTCACCGCCACTCTGAACGAAATTTCCAATCAGCCCAATCGGATGAAAATGCCACGGCTTCGGCTCTTTCGGAAGAATCTTCGCGTCAATACCCTGAACTTCCTCCCACCACTGAAGCTTCTTGATCCGGTCCATCTCGTTCTGCCATTTCCACGGCACGAGCTTCATATGGGGCAAGATGTCCTCCCACTTCCCCATGTTGCCGCCCCATTCGCTCTCGCTCTTCACGACCATATGCGAGATTGCCTCGGCCAACCACTTCGTTTTTTGCGCATCCGCCAGTTCTGCCGCCGTCACCTTGCCATCGTGATTGACATCAATGGCCTGTTCGAGCTTCTGGATGAGGTCACTGGTGGCCAACGCATCCGCACTCGGTTTGAAGTTGTCCTGATCCTCTCCCATGGCGAGTCCGGCGACGAACAGATAACGCTTGAACATATCGACCATTGTGGTCGAACTGTTGTCGACGAGTTCGAACCCCGGCCAGTCCCACGGGCTGCACAGTTTCACGTTGGGATGGTCCTGCTCGCGCACCCATCCTTGACGAGTTCCACCGTCTTTCGTGCCAACGGTCACGTTCCACCAGCGCTTGGCTTTTCCACTCGCGTCCTTGTCTTCTCGTGCCAAGCTCTGCGGACCCTCCTTGTCGAGATCGATTATCCGCAACACATTGCTAAAGTCCGTGCCTGGCCCCTCTGCCTGACTTACTTTTAGCGGAAAGTCTTTCCAGCCCTTGACAGGGGCTGTTGTCATTTGATTAATCAGACCCAGGCTGCTGTCGACCCAGAACGGGCTACCGGTCGACGTCTCGTCCGGCTTTTTCGCTGGCTTTGGCTTGTGCTTCCCTTTGCCAGCAGGAGCAGGCGGCTCCGGCTGCTCGGCAGGCATTTTCACGGTCTTGGGCTGCACCTTGACCCATCGCGATTTCGGATCGCTGACCGGTACCAGCTTCAAACCCGTCTGCTCGAGGGTGTAATCCGGATCGGGCGCTTTCGTCACGAGTTTCGCGCCCTTCAAAATTTCCAGAAATGGCTTGTCCGTCTCTGGCAACTCCTGCGCGCGAGCCTGACTCTTGGTGATGAACGCAGGAAGATCGGGGCCTGCAAAGATTTCGAGATGGAGCAACGGCCGAGTGGGTAGCGGAGGGGTAGGCTTGGCTTCCCTGTAGCGCTGGTATTGTCCGATATGCGCGACGACGTCTCCCGCCTTGACGGGATACGGTTTCTTGAGCACGACCACCTTGTCGACGGGGCCGGACTGAGGGATCGGCGCCAATTCGGAAACGAAAACGTAACCCCACTTCAACTGCACATCGGGCGCCTGACCGACGACCGGACCCACCGGCTCACCTTTAATGATTTTCGTGATCTTTGCCCATCCCTTGCGGCCGCCGTTATCGGCCTCGTTCACGGTAAGTTCCGTTCCCTCGGGCAGCAAGCCGAGGAGTTTCCCGTTCGGAATAATCCGAACCCGCACACCCGCTACAGGCTCCGGCAATGCATCGTCCGGGCCTTGTTGCTGCGGCGACGAATCGTCGCCGAGCGCACCGGGATCGATCGGCTTGCGTTTGGGAAGATCCTGCTTGTTCGGTTTCAATGCGCGATACGAACGGTCGACTTCCCAGTAGGGCGCAGGCTTGAGTTGCGGTGCCTTGGGATCCGCATTGGCCGTTTTGGGCTGATCGAGCGCCGCCTTATACGTTTTCCAGTCGAGCGTGTGCATGTACAAACTGAAGAACGTCAGTGTTTCACCGGGTGGCGGACTGGACGGCGCGGGTGCTTGTGTCGGGGCTGGCGGCGCATCCGACGGTGCGGATGCTGGATCCGGCTTCTTCGGTGCCGGCGGCAATTGCAGGGTATGGCGGATCAGCACAAAGCCACGCGAGTACAAGGCATGACGCTGGTCCTGATAGGTCAGCGTAGGGTATTCGCTATCGAGCCGGTACGCGACGACCTCCCCGGTGGCAATCGCGCGTACACCGTCGTCCTGTTTCAGCGCCTCGCCGGTCTTCTGGCCGAAGTGAATGCCGCCGTGCCAGATGCCACTGGCCCCGAGAGGATAAAAACCATCCTCCGCGGTCGCAAGTACCTTCATGTAGGTCATGGGATCCGTGGTATCCGGAGTTGCACCTTCCTTGGTCGCAGGCGAAAACGGATAGCTCCATGCAAGCGGCGTGTACGCCGGCTTGGCGTCCGGCTCAGGCTTTTTCGGTGGTTGTTTGGGAGGGTGCTTGTCCGTCATGGCAATTTGAATCGCAAGTCGTTATCGTGCTTCAGAAATGGGGCGTCCCGATCAACCGGAAAAATCGTCCGCGTAACCGCCGTGCTTTGACACCGGCGTACCGTTCAACGGGTCTCGCAACGTCATGGTGGATGCCCCGGGCTTGTCCCACGACGCGCATTTCTCGAGAATCTGGCCCGACGTCCCGTTCTCGATCATGTCAGGCGTGATCTTGATATACGATCCACCGACGTTAAGAATCAGTTCTTTTTCCGCGCGCAGAATCATCCGTCCCGACGCGCTCTCGATCTTGACGTCCTGCTGCGCCAGCATCGTCAGCGCATCGTTCTGAGCCTGGATTTCGATGGGACCTTTGGTCGCGAAGATTTTGATCCCGAGGTTTAGCGCGTAGAGGCTGATCTTGTCCATCACGCTCGCGAGAAGCGACTTCCCGGCCGCAAGGTTGACGTTCTTCCCAGCCACGAGGTTGACCTGTTGATTCGCCGACGCGTGAATCGATTGCTGGCTGGAAAGTCCGACGCCCGCCGGGCTCGACAGCAGCAGCGCCGGCTTCGCAAAACCACTGGCGCTCCCCGTTCCGCCGCCGGCCGTGCGCCCGCCTTGTGTTGCGCCGGGGACACTATGCTGCGTCATCTCGGTAAAGGCCTTCAGCGCATCGCTGCCGTCCTGCAGGCTTTCGGCCCGATTCGTTTCGCTCGCCTGCGAGACCGTCTCGAATACCGCCTCGGAAGCCGCAAGCTGATCGGTCGCAGCCGAGACGTTCATGGGTTGCACAGCGGCGGGATGGGTTGAGATAGACAGCCCCTGAACCGCCCGAATCGCGCCATGTGCCTCCGATTTGAGATCGAAGCCACTGCCCACGAACGAGCCGCGCGTGTTATCGGACTGTTCGATCAGGTAGCCAAGGTGGAGGTGCGACGCATAACTCGTCGTGGAAAGCTGGACCCGATTCTGGCCGCTTGCGTCATCCAGCACGAGCTGGTTGAAGCCGTCTCCACCGTATTCGCGGGACCGAAATCCGGACAGCAGGCCGTGCGTATGCCATACCGGCATCGTCGCGCCACCATGCAATCTCGAGATGATCACCGGCCGGTCGCAATCGCCATTTACGAATCCCAGGAGCACCTGGTCGTCTTTGCGCAACGGAAAGTAGCCGCCACGCTTCGCGCCCGCATCCGGCATCGCCGCACGAATCCATGACGTCGACTTCGTATTGCGGTCGTTCCGGCTGTTCGACGTCCGGACCCGCACACGGTTGCCGTCGTCCGTGAGGATTTCTTCGTCGCTGTCCGTCACGACGATTGCCGTCTGCAGATGCATTTCGGGCTTCTCATGCTCGAACGGGCTGCGGAACGGTGTCTTGCGGCGTTGCGCCTCGATCTCGACGTGGAAAAATCCGACGCCGCCATCGCGGTGACTCACGGTCGCACCCGTCCCAGCCGCCTGGACCTGTTCGATCTCGCTGCGCAGGCTGCGTGGAAACCGCGTCAGCGCATCCAGGCCCGGCAGATTGTTTTGAATCAGCCAGTCACTCGCGATGATCGACAATTCGCGCTCTTCCTCCGGCAGGGCATCGAGGACGGGATGCCCCGACACCTTGAACCAGTAGCCGGGCAATGCATAGCGCGGGCTGCCGATCGCGAAATAGCGCTTTGCTCGCGAGGCCCATTCCTCGGTGCGGATGCGGGCCTGCTGTTGCCCGATGTCGGATTCGGCCCAGGTCTGTGAGCCGGTATAGAGATAGTTTTCACCTTGGCCGGGTAAATCCTCCAGGTCTGCCGCCGGCGTACTGACCTGTTTGTCGAGGTCCGGACGCTTGTAGTCGGCGGTGCCGAGCGTCAGCGTCGCGCTTTGTGCGTCCTGCTGTTCGCTTAACTGGGTGAGTCCGTCGAAATCCTCGTCGATACCTGCATGGCTGAACTTCATCTCCGAATTCGGCAGGGATGGCCCGAAATACAGGTCGTCCATCATGACGACCTTATGCGACTTGCCATCCTTCGCGAAATCGAAGCGCGGAAACACGCCGACTTCCTCCAGACTCCGATGCACGAAATTCCAGTCGGTCTCCCACTGCAGGCGGTGCGAATACGACCGCATCGCCGTGCGCAGTTCCTGCCCATAGTTGCCGGAAGCCTGCGAATGCTTGTCGAATACGTCGGTGAGAATTTGCCAGCCGCTGGCTTCCTGCCAGTCGCGCCGATCGCTGCTGAGCTTCAAAAAGCTCAGCCACGAAGAGAACTGAAGCTGAAAATACGAGATGGTCCCATCATTTCCAAGGCGGCGAGCCCGCTGCACATAGCCATGGATCGGCAGATAACCGCCGTCGGTCTGGCGAATCCAGAGCGTGACGGGTTGCAGCATGAGAGCGCTAAGCTTGATCTTGTCGCCGACGACCGACGAGGTATCGACGGTCACCTCGAAATTGCGCCCGAGCCGCGCGTTGATCTTGACGTACAGCGGCGTGAGCCAATCGTCGCCAAGCGGCGTGTCAAGTTTCACGATGCGATCGAACTGCGCGTAGCCCCCGCGCAGCACCTTCAGCAAGACTTCCCCGCTCATGCGATTACCCCGTTTCGTGCAGAACGCGCCCGACCATAACTAGACATCAAAACGCCGGGACTGCGTATGTGTTACATGAAAATTACAAATCACAAACAACAATATTAAATTATGCCTTCATGCGGAGGCGGACCCGACCCAAAGTGTGATCGCGGAAGATGCCTCCAAAGATCATACCAAAGTCCGCTTGCTACAATAAAGGCGCCGTGATGATTCTTGACTGTCTTCTTGACGCTATCCACCGAAACTCATCGCAGAGTCGAATACCGACCTTCACAGCAGCACAACCAAAAATCAATGCACGTCGACCTATCGATCGTTAAGTCGTCAACCACTCAATGTGTCATTTATTATAAGAAACCAGAGTGGTTGACGCATCCCATCACGAACTCTGTACGTCACGCCCCAGTGAAAAGACGAGATACTAATAGACCACACTTATTGTGAAAACAAATTATGCAACCTTCTCCACGACTTTGAGGTTCGTAGTGCAGGATCAGCCTCGACAATTTCATCCAGCAACTCCCGCAAACCCATCGGGGGATAGTTAGGTGCCGGCTCAATAATCTTATCCATCACGAAGAGCACATGTTTTGGCCATCGTCTAGAGAGTGACAGATTATCTGTCACTTTTTCCCACAAGCCGTAAAGCACAACAGCGCTCGCTCGATCAGCGCCTTCTTGAGCGCCAGCGTCGCGGCATTGATGGCTTCGGTTGTCATCGGACCGTTGCCAAACTGCTCAAGCAGTTCGGCCGGAATCGCCGGCAGGTCCACCGGCTGGGCTTTCGGTTTGCGAGGCATAAACTCTCCTTCAGAGCATGTTATGCCTTAAACACGAAATTCCTACAGGCCCGGTCCGAGGGATACGATGCCTTGTTCGACCAGTTGAACAGACAAGCGACGAGGATGAACGACACCTCCCCTGCCCGCTTGAAGTGGTACTTCGAGGAACCCGAATGGCGAGAGTACCTGCTTCCAGCAATGATCGACCTTCAAGTAGCATCCGTCTGACAACCGTAAATCGCGAGAATCATGGACATCAGACTGAGATTCAGGGACCACGAACTCGAACCCACCAACTTCGAGCAAGTCCTGTCACGCATTCAGATCGTTACGACCGCGCTTGCAGAGGTCGAATCTAGTATCAATCGCTGGTACGCACACGGACAGAGCCTGGAGGAAGCACGGTTATATCCGGTGTTCGAGGACGGCTCACGTCCACGGCCATTTTGGCCGTGCTCAAACATAAGTTCGGAGAAAATCCGGAAACGACATATGTGAGCCTGTGGGACGGCAACGAGGACATCAATCAAGGGACGACCATTTCGTGCCATCTGAACGAACCTGGACGCCTCAATACGTTCGAGGTATCTCTGGCCGACAAGACAATTCTCGGCAACCTCGATTCCGTGCTGAAAATCGTTCACACTGCAATTGCCACTTTTAAACCCGTCTACGCCGCAGTCGGGCCGAGAAGCTACGCGGCACGGCAAGTGTTCGACGACAAACCCAGCGTCGGCTGGATGCTCTACCTACCCACGGTAATCACGCAGCAGCAGCTTCCGGAAGCACGTGAGCTTGTTCCTGTCCCAGAGGCCGGCAAATCGCAAACAGGCACCATCATCGTCAGCACAACCGACGCACCATTCTCGATGAAGAACCCCGAGCACATCGAGACGGCAAACCGAATAGAGATCCGGCTCGTCGAGCAGGATCTCCTCCCCGCCTTCAAGGATCCGTAAGCGACGATGCCGGCGCGATAATCCGCGCGCCGGCATCGTCCGTTAGAACAGCCCAACAAACTGCGCCGCGTCCTCGGCGCTACAGATGCTCAGTTTCGTTGCGCTTCACTTGATCAATTGCAGCACGTCGCGAAAGCGCGGATGCCGACTGGATCCGAGCCATTCGAACGCAATCATCTCGACGGTCGCAATCTCCACGCCGTTCGCCCCGAGCCTGCCGATTGCCGCTTCTCGATCGACCGTTTTGCGGGAACCCACGGCGTCGCTGACCACCGTGACTTTGCGGCCGCTACGCAACAAGCCGAAGGCCGTTTGCAACACGCAGACGTGTGCCTCGCAACCGGCCACGATGACGCTGTTGCGCTCGGCCGGAAGCGCATCGGCCAGACCATCCGCGCACGCGTCGAAATGGTCCTTGGTCACGGTGTCCGAGCACAACCCTTTGATCTCCGAGAGGCTCTCGCCGAGCCGGAGCGGGCTTTGCTCGGTCCCGATGACCGGCACCTCGCAAATCCGGGCAATACGGCCGAGCCGAACGGCCTGCGCCACGACAGACGCGCTCTCGTGAATCGCCGGCATCAGTCGTGTCTGAAAATCGACCAATACGACCACTGAATCGTCGGGTACGTGCAGCACCGTGCATTCTCCAAAATGATGTAAAGGCAACCTGGTCCGCCGCCGATCGTCGACGCCACGTGCAGCTCCATGAAGGACCGAAATCGAAAGTGGAGGAAGCTGCCAAGCCTACCAAATTCGTCGGCACCGACGGGGCTCTCGACCGTACTCGCTCCATGCCAGGAACACCGATTGCTAACGGGCCCGACGCGTCGAATTCACCGAATCCAACGTCGTCGATTTAATCACCGGGCAACCACGAGCAATTGGCCGATACCAACATCCATTGCCGATCGATTTCGCAGAATTCCGAATTCGGTTATTTTAAAGTCATCCCGATTCGAATATTTTACCGCCCCCTCGGCAATAATTGCCCCCTTTCAAGCAGTCGTTTCAGAGGATTCGAAATCGTTATTGACTCCATCTTTATCCGAACTTTAGAATCCCCTACGACAGCTTATGCATCATTTCCCCGCCGCACACGCGTCGCTTCCCGCGCCATGCCGGGGCACCTATAGAAGAAGTGATCCGTGCCTCACGGAGGCGAAGTCTCCTTTTGCTTTTCAATTCCGGCATTAACCGCCTGCCGGCTATTCCGTCCAATTCGCCCGCATCACGCCCGGATTAAATCACACATTGATCCGAATGCCGTCGCACCGCTGTTTCAATCATTCTCATAAAAAATCGCCATTCACCAGGAGGGACATCACATGCATCGTTTCGCGAAGTCGCTGTGTATGGGGTTCGTCTGCGCCGGCCTGCTGGCGGCCTGCAACGACGACGACATCAAGCCGGCCAATCCGCCGTCGAACCAGGCCGCCCTGTCGTTCCGCATGGACGCCGGCGGACAGATCAATGCGTTCTACCGGCAGGACCAGGTCGCCGCGCATCTGCTGGTGCGTTCGTCGACGAAACCGCGCCTGCTCGTGGTGTTTCCAGCCGGCAACAGCGGCACCGGGCTGTGGTTCGACGATACGACGCAGCCGGTGAACTGGAGCCTCGACACGCCGCCCTCCGCGCTGTCGGCGCCCGACTCGCACGGTCGTCCGCTGCACGGCATCGGTGCCGACGTGTCGGTCGACACCGATACGCTGACGGTCCGCCAGGGCCTGCTCAGCAACGTGCGCTTCCTGCGCGACTTCAACGGCGGCGCGACGATTCCGCCGGAGATCGTCACCGCCCCGAGGATCCAGGGCAGCGCCGCGCAATGGCAGCGCGACAGGATCGACGGCGCCCCCGGCTACGCGCTGCGCATCACGCTGCGCGACGGCGGCAGCATCGCGCCGGCCGCAGGCGGCAAGCTCGTGCTGCGCGCGGCGCCCGGCTCCCGCACGCTGAAACTGCACGTCGACGCGCTGTCGGGCGAAACGCCGTTGTCGCCGATCACGGGCGCCGACCTGCTCGCGCCGTCCGTGAACCCCGACCCGGTCAGCCAGAACGTGCTCGAATTCCTGAGCTTCCACGACAAGCTGCTGGCCGGCTCGTGGCAGTACGACACCTACTTCGGCCGCGACACGCTGATCTCGGTGCGCATGCTGATGCCGGTGCTGGCGCCGGCGGCGATCGAGGCCGGTCTGACGTCGGTGCTGAGCCGCCTGTCGAACGACGGCAAGGTCGCGCACGAGGAAGGCATCGGCGAATTCGCGCTGGTCGACAACGCGAAGAAAGGCCGGCCGAACGATGCGACGCCGGCCTACGACTACAAGATGATCGACAGCGACTACCTGCTCGCGCCGATCGCCGCGGCCTGGCTGATCGACGATACGCGCGGCCAGGCGCGCGCGGCCGCCTATCTCGCGCAACGCGGCAGCGACGGCCAGACCAACGGCAGCCGGCTGGTCGTCAACCTGCTGCACGTCGCGGCGACCGCGCAGCCATTCGCGCAGCAGCCGTCGGTCGCGAACCTGATCCGCCTGCGGCCCGGCGAGATCGTCGGCAACTGGCGCGACAGCACCGACGGGCTCGGCGGCGGCGTCTACCCGTACGACGTGAATGCGGTGCTCGTGCCGGCCGCGCTGCGCGCGGCGAACGCGTTCCTCGCGCGCGGCCTGCTCGATCCGTACCTGGACGCCGGGCAACGCGCGGCGCTCGCGAACACGGCGACCGAAGCGGCCACGTGGGAGCAGCAGGCGCCGCCGCTGTTCCAGGTGAGCGTGCCGGCCGCGCAGGCGGCGACCGACGTGTCGACCTATGCGCCGGCCGCCGGCGTGCCGGCCGGCACCGCGCCGAGCGCGCCGCTGTCGTTCTACGCGCTGTCGCTCGACCAGCAGGGCACGCCGATCCCTGTCATGAATTCCGACGGCGGCTTCGCGCTGCTGTTCGGCACGCCGCCGGACGACGAACTCCGGCGCATCGTCGCAGACGTCACGCGGCCCTTCCCGACCGGGCTCGTCACCGATGTCGGGATGCTGATCGCGAACCCCGCGCATGCGAGCCAGGCGCTGTGGCCGAAGTTCACGAGTTCCGCGTATCACGGCACGGTGATCTGGTCGTGGCAGCAGGCGATGTGGGTCGCCGGGCTCGACCGCCAGCTCGCGCGCCAGGACCTGTCGGACACGACGCGCACACTGCTGACGCAGGCACGGCAGACGATCTGGCAGGTGATCTCGAACGGACGCGACATGCGCACGTCGGAGATGTGGACCTGGTCATACGTCAACGGCCAGTACCGGCCAGACGCATTCGGCACGCGCAGCGCGGACGCGACCGAGGCCAATGCGGCGCAGCTGTGGAGCACGACGTATCTCGCGATCCGCGATCCGCAACTGCGCACGGGCAAGTACTGGTGGCAGGCAGCGCAGCGGATTCAGGGCGCGCAACCGGCGAACACGGTGGCGATTGCGTCGCGATAGTCGGGCCGTCGGTGAAACGAAAGCCCCGCGCGCGTATCCGCGGGCGGGGCTTCGTTCGGATTGCGCGCAAAACGGCGGGACGTGGCATCACTCCATTGGCCGGCATCAACGTGCGCGCCGCCGCCGGATGCGCAGTGGTCGCTCGTCAGTGCGCGACCACGCGATTGCGCCCGTCGCGCTTCGCCTGGTACAGCCGTTCGTCGACCGCGCGCAGCAACGCATCGACCGTACTCCCGTCGACACCGTACTGCGCGACGCCGACGCTGACCGTCACCTGCACGCGCTTGAAATCCAGCCCGAACGGCGAACTCGCGATCGACGAACGCACGCGCTCGGCCGTCATGCGGGCACCTTCGAGCGGCATCTCGGGCAACAGCGCCATGAACTCCTCGCCGCCGACCCGCGCGAGCGCACCCGCCGGACGAATCGCCTCGAGACACTGGCGCACGACGCCGCGCAGCACCTCGTCGCCGATCTGGTGTCCGTATGCGTCGTTGATGTTCTTGAAGTTGTCGAGATCGAGCGCCAACAGGCAAAACGGCGTACCGTCGCGTTCCGCACGCACGATCTCGCGCTCGACCTGCCCGATGAACTGGCGGCGGTTCGACGCACCCGTCATCGGATCGGTCGCGGCCATGTACTCGAGCTTCTGGTTCGTGCGCCGCAACTCCTGCAGCGCGCTATCGGTGCGCGCCATCGATTCCGACAGCCGGCTCATCAAATCTTCCTGGCGGTAGATCGCCGAGAACGAGCGCGTCGTCTGCAGCGCCTGCACGACGCCATAGCTGAGCAGGAAGAACCCGCCCGCGAAGATCGCATGCGCGAGCCACCACATGTGATTCCATGGCTTGCCGAGGATGAACGCGACCGACGATAGCGCGAACGCCATGATTGACATCCCGTAGATCACCATCAGCGGCGAACGGATCCGCCTGGCGAGCAGCACGCCGACGTTCAGCAGCGAAAAAATCAGCGCGCCGCCTTCCATCGACAGCCGCGTGCCCAGCGCGCCGGCGACCGGCGAATACGCGATGTAGGCGACCGCCACATTGATGATCAGGAAGAACGCGATCCACGGCAGCCAGGTGAGCGCGCGCGTGCGCTTGTCCTGCCGGTCGGGCGGATTCGAATACGACAGCATGCCCGTCAGCAGCAGGATCGACATCACGAGCCGCGACGCGGGCCCGTACAGCAGGAACAGCCAGATATTGTGGTGCGCCATCCCGGTGAACGCCCCGTGCAGCGCGTAGATCATCGCGAAGCCGAGAAAGCCGAGTGTCAGCCAGCGCAGCAGCGGCTCGCCGGACGACCGGTAGCAGACCCACGTCACGTAGGTGACGAAGGCGCCTTCGAGCGTGGCGGCCGCGATCGCGATTTCATGGAACGCGTGGCTCTCGAACAGGACGTGTGGGTCGCCGAAGAACCACAAATAGGCAATGAGATAGGCCGGCAAGAGCGCGAATCCGACCAGCAGGCATTTCGCGTAGAGCCTCGCGGCCGCGCTGACGACACGCGGCGGTTCCCCGGATGCATAGGTCGTGCTCAATTTGAACCCCGTTTCGGTCTGCTGCGTGGTTCGAACGTCCACGGTGCCGGAAACGCGTGCTGCATCGTCTTCGCCGGCTACCGGAAACGCGTCGCGAGCGTCGGTGCAACGCACGCGCTGGCCCATCCCGCCGAAAGGCAAATGTCAGAGCAAGTATAGATGCGCCAATTCGTTTGACAAGTAAGGGGAAACGGCAGCATCGAATGAATGCCTTTTGCTTCCGGTTCCTTTCGAATGGCCTGCGACTGCCGACGCTCGCGGCTTCCACTCGAGAAGCCGCGAGTCCGTGGCAATCAAACGATTTCGAACAGCCCGGCCGCTCCCTGGCCGCCGCCGATGCACATCGTGACGACCACGTATTTCACGCCACGCCGCTTGCCTTCGATCAGCGCATGACCGGTCAGGCGCGCACCCGACACGCCGTACGGATGGCCGACCGCGATCGCGCCCCCGTTCACGTTCAGGCGGTCCTCAGGAATCCCGAGCGTGTCGCGACAGTACAGCACCTGCACCGCGAACGCTTCGTTCAGTTCCCACAGGCCGATGTCGTCGACCTTCAGCCCGGCCTGCTTCAGCAGCTTCGGCACCGCGAACACCGGGCCGATGCCCATCTCGTCCGGCTCGCAACCGGCCACCGCGAAACCGCGGAACACGCCGAGCGGACGCAGCCCTTTGCGCTGCGCGACATCCGCGTTCATCACCACGCACGCCGACGCGCCGTCCGAGAACTGGCTCGCGTTGCCCGCGGTGATCACGCCGCCCGGCACGGCCGAACGGATCTTCGACACGCCTTCGAGCGTCGTGTCGGGCCGGATGCCTTCGTCGGCCGACACCGTCACGTCCTGCGTGAACAGCCGGCCCGTCGCCTTGTCGGCAATGCCCGCGCGTACGGTGATCGGCACGATCTCGTCGTCGAAGCGACCGGCTTCCTGCGCGGCCGCGGCCCGCAGTTGCGACTGCACGCCGTACGCGTCCTGCCGCTCCTTCGAAATCCCGTAGCGCTTCGCGACGTTCTCCGCCGTCTGCAGCATGTTCCAGTAGATCTCGGGCTTGTGCTCGACGAGCCAGCCTTCCTGAAGCATGTGCCGGTTCATCTCGTTCTGCACGCACGAGATCGATTCGACGCCGCCGGCGATGTACACGTCGCCCTCGCCCGCGATGATCCGCTGCGCGGCGAGCGCGATCGTCTGAAGACCGGACGAGCAGAAACGGTTCACCGTCATCCCCGGCACGCTCACCGGCAGCCCGGCGCGCAGCGCGATCTGCCGCGCGATGTTGGCGCCGGTCGCGCCTTCAGGGTTCGCGCACCCCATGATCACGTCCTCGATGCGCGCGGGGTCGAGCTTCGCGCGTTCGAGCGCGGCAGCGACCACGTGGCCGCCGAGCGTCGCGCCGTGCGTCATGTTGAATGCGCCGCGCCACGATTTCGCGAGCGGCGTGCGTGCGGTCGATACGATTACGGCTTCGGTCATGCGAGTCTCCTTCGGTCCTGCTTCATGTTAGGGTCTGCTTACCTATGGAACGCGCATGCGTTGCCACGAGAACGGCCGCTCGCGAGGCGCGCGACGCCGCGAATACTGACGTATTCGCAAGGAGCGCAACGCAGCGAGCGGCCGTTCTCGTGGCAACCCCAAACTTGAAATTCATTCCACGGGAATGCCCGAAATCGCCCGTATGGCGGCGTCGCTCGTCGCTTGTTTGGCTCGGCCAAACGGCGCTCCTCACTTCTTGCCCTACGAGCGATTTCGGGCATTCGCATGTGCGTTCCATAGGTAAGCAGACCCTGAATCGGATGGGAATGCGCTACGCCGTCGGGCGCGCGCCCGCGGACGTCACATGTGCGACGCCCGCCGCCTGCATCTGTTGCCATGCGTGCGCGAGCGACCCGTTCAGGTCGATCGCGCGGCACGCATCGTTGATCACCGCGGCCTCGAAGCCCGCCGCGCGCGCATCGAGCGCGGACCATGCGACGCAATAGTCGGTCGCGAGCCCGCAACACCACACGCGCTTCGCGCCGAGCTCGCGCAGATAGCCGGCGAGCCCCGTGCGCGTCGTGCGGTCGGCTTCGACGAACGCGGAATAGCTGTCGAGCTGGGCGTCGCCGCCCTTGCGGATCACGAGCCTGGCGTGCGGGATGTCGAGATCGCGATGCAGCGCCGCGCCTTCGGTGTCCTGCACGCAGTGCACGGGCCACAGCACCTGCTCGCCGTACGGCAGCGCGAGCGTCGAGAACGGCTCGCGCCCCGGGTGGTTCGCCGCGAACGACACGTGTTCGCGCGGGTGCCAGTCCTGCGTCAGCACGACCTGGTCGAAGCGTCGCGCGAGCGCGTTGATCACCGGCACGACCGCGTCGCCGTCCGGCACCGCGAGTGCGCCGCCCGGCATGAAGTCGTACTGCACGTCGATCACGAGCAATACGTCGTCGGTGCGTTTCATTGCGTTTCTCCTTGCGGGCCTCGCCGTGCCGTCACGCGTGCCCGTCAGTCGTTGAATCCGCGTCCGGCCGCCGCCCGCTCGACGATCGACGGCGCGAGCTGCCACGCGTCGCCGTTCGGCGCGGCCGCGTAGCGTCGGATCGCCCGCTCCACGTTGTAGAGGCCGACCATGTCCGCGTACAGCATCGGGCCGCCACGCCAGAGCGGGAAGCCGTAGCCGGTCAGATAGACCATGTCGATGTCGGACGCCTTCGACGCGATCTTCTCCTCGAGAATCTTCGCGCCTTCGTTCACGAGCGCGAACACGAGCCGCTCGACGATTTCGTCGTCGCCGATCTTGCGCCGCTCGATGCCGCATTCCTTCGAATACGCGACGACCATCTCGTCGACGAGTGCCGACGGCTTCGCCTTGCGATCGCCCGGCACGTAGTCGTACCAGCCGCCGCCCGTCTTCTGGCCGAAGCGGCCCAGTTCGCACAGGCGGTCGGCCATCTTCGAGTAATGCAGATCGGGCTTCTCGACATAGCGGCGCTTGCGGATCGCCCAGCCGATGTCGTTGCCGGCGAGGTCGCTCATCCGGAACGGCCCCATCGCGAAACCGAACTTCTCGATCGCACGATCGACCTGCGCGGGCAGCGCGCCTTCCTCGAGCATGAAGAGCGCCTGGCGGATGTACTGCTCGATCATCCGGTTGCCGATGAAGCCGTCGCACACGCCCGACACGACCGCCGTCTTGCGGATCTTCTTCGCGACCGCCATCACGGTCGCGAGCACGTCCTTCGCGGTCTGCGCGCCGCGCACGACCTCGAGCAGCTTCATCACGTTCGCGGGGCTGAAGAAGTGCATGCCGACCACGTCCTGCGGACGCTTCGTGAACGCGGCGATCTTGTCGACGTCGAGCGTCGACGTGTTCGACGCGAGGATCGCGCCCGGCTTCGCCACGGCATCGAGCTGGCCGAACACCTGCTCCTTCACGCCGAGCTCCTCGAACACGGCCTCGACGATCAGGTCCGCGTCCTTCAGGTCGTCGTAGGACAGCGTCGGCGTGATCAGAGCCATGCGCGCGTCGAGCTTCTGCTGCGTGAGCTTGCCCTTCTTCACCTGCGCGTCGTAGTTCTTGCGGATCGTGGCCAGCCCGCGATCGAGTGCATCCTGCTTCGTCTCGAGCAGCGTGACGGGCAGGCCCGCGTTGATGAAGTTCATCGCGATCCCGCCGCCCATCGTGCCCGCGCCGATCACGCCGACGCGACGAATCTCGCGCACCGGCGTGTCGGCCGGCACGTCGGGAATCTTGCTCGCCGCGCGCTCGCCGAAGAATGCATGCCGCAGCGCGCGGCTTTCCGGCGTCATCATCAGCGCGACGAAGCCCTCGCGCTCGGCGATGCTGCCCTTGTCGAAACCGTTCAGCACGCCGGCTTCGATCGCGTCGATGCACTTGTGCGGCGCGGGGAAATTCGGCGCGGCGGCCCGCGCCGAATTCCGCGCGAACTGGATGAAACCCGCGGCGTTCTCGTGGACGATCTTACGATCGCGCACGCGCGGGTGCGGCCCCTTCTGCGCGCCGACCTTGCGCGCGAACGCGACGGCCGCGTCGAGCAGGTCGCCGTCGGCCATCGCGTCGAACAGCCCGCTGTTCGCGAGTTGCTCCGACGGCACCGGGGCGCCCGACACGATCATGTTCAGCGCGGTTTCGAGGCCCACGGCACGCGGCAGCCGCTGCGTGCCGCCCGCGCCCGGCAGCAGGCCGAGCTTCACTTCGGGCAGCGCGACCTGCGCACCGGGCGCCGCGACGCGATAGTGCGCGCCGAGCGCGAGCTCCAGCCCGCCGCCCATCACGACGCTGTGCAGCGCCGCGACGACCGGCTTCGCGCTCGCCTCCACCGCGCGAATCACGGTGTGCAGCGTCGGCTCCTGCAGGGCCTTCGGGGTATTGAATTCGGTGATGTCGGCGCCGCCGGAAAACGCGCGGCCGGTGCCCGTCAATACGATCGCCGTGACCGACGCGTCCTGCAACGCGCGATCGAGCGCGTCCATGACGCCCTGGCGCGTCGACAGGCCGAGCCCGTTGACGGGCGGATTGTTGAGCGTGATGACGGCCACGCCGTCGCGAGTCGAATAGTCCACTGCCATCTGCCTGCCTCCATGCATCGCGCGCCGGGGTGGCTGCGCTTCATTGTGCGCGGTCGAACGGCCGCATGTCCGGATCGAACGGAGGCAGCATACAACGAAAAAGCACGGTCGTTCAATTTGAATTTTTCCCGATCCACGGGCCGGATCGGCGACCGCGTGGCGGACTGCGTGGCGGACCGTGGCCGGCCGTGGTTTACGGCTCGCCGAGTGCCGTCGGCAGCACGTAGTCGCGGAAGGTCTCGCGCAGCTTCAGCTTCTGCAGCTTGCCGGTCGCGGTGTGCGGCAGCGATTCGACGAACACGACGTCGTCGGGCACCCACCACTTCGCGACCTTGCCTTCGTAGAACGCGAGCAGCGCGTCGCGGGTGAGGTTCGCCCCCTCGCGCGGCACCACGACGAGCAGCGGACGCTCGGTCCATTTCGGGTGCGCGCAGGCGATGCAGGCGGCTTCGGCGACGCCCGGGTGCGCGATCGCGACGTTCTCGATGTCGATCGAGCTGATCCATTCGCCGCCGGACTTGATCACGTCCTTGCTGCGGTCGGTGATCTGCAGGAAGCCGTCGGAGTCGATCGTCGCGACGTCGCCGGTGGGGAACCAGCCGTCCGACAGCGGCGACGTGTCGCTCCTGAAGTAGTGATCGATCACCCAGGGCCCGCGCACCTGCAATTCGCCGAACGCGACGCCATCCCACGGCAGTTCGCGGCCGTCGTCGCCGACGATGCGCATGTCGACGCCGCAGATCACGCGCCCCTGCTTCTCCAGCAGCCGGCGCTGCGTGTCGAGCGGCCGCTGCGACTGCGCCCAGTTCAGCTTCGCGAGCGTGCCGAGCGGCGACAGCTCGGTCATCCCCCACGCATGGATCACGCGTACGCCATATTCGTCCTCGAACGTGCGCAGCATCGCGGGCGGGCACGCGGAGCCGCCGATCACCGTGCGGTTGAGCGTCGAGAAGCGCACGCCGGCCTCGCGCATGTAGTTCAGCAGCCCGAGCCACACGGTCGGCACGCCCGCGGAAAACGTCACGCGCTCGGCCTCCATCAGTTCGTACAGCGACTTGCCGTCGAGGTCCTTGCCGGGCAGCACGAGCTTGCCGCCCGTGAGCGGCACCGCGTACGGCAGCCCCCACGCGTTCACATGGAACATCGGCACGACGGGCAGCACGGCGTCCAGCGCCGACAGGTTCATCGCGTCGGGCAACGCGGCGCCGTATGCGTGCAGCACCGTCGAGCGATGCGAATACAGCACGCCCTTCGGATTGCCCGTCGTGCCCGACGTGTAGCAAAGGCCCGACGCCTGCAGCTCGTCGAGGCGCGGCCAGTCGTAGCGGCCGTCTTCGGCGTCGACGAGCGTTTCGTAGCACAGGTACGGCAGCGCGCCGGACGGCACGTGCGCGGCGTCGGTCATCGCGATCCAGCCCTTCACGTGCGGGCACTGCGGCGCGAGCGCATCGACGAGCGGCGCGAAATTGATGTCGAAGAAAACGTAGCGGTCTTCCGCGTGATTGACGATGTAGGCGATCTGCTCCGGAAAGAGGCGCGGGTTGATCGTGTGGCACACGGCGCCCATTCCGCCGATCCCGTAATACGCCTCCAGGTGCCGGTAGCCGTTCCAGGCCAGCGTGCCGACGCGGTCGCCCGATTCGACGCCAAGCCGGGCGAGCGCCTGCGCGAGGCGCTTCGCGCGTTGCTCGCAGTCGCGGTACGTGTAGCGATGCAGGTCGCCTTCCACGCGCTTCGACACGATCTCCGTGTCGCCCGCATAACGCGCGGCATGCGCGATCAGCGACGACACCAGCAACGGCATGTCCATCATCTGGCCCAGCAACGGCTTACCCATCGTCTTGTTCTCCCGGAAGGACGCGAATCGGTGACCAGCCTTGAAGCGGTACGCCGGCTTGCGGCCCGTCCACGGCCAGACGGGCGTCGCGCAACGCACGCGGGCCGCCATGCGGGCGGCGCGGCGCCGCCTTACAATATCGGCTTACCCAGAGGCGCTCAACATGTCGTTTTCCCGAAGCGCAGCCGATGCGGCTGACACTCTCCCCGACCTCGCCGCCACGCTCGGCGCGCCGGCCCTTGGCGCGTTCGTCACGCTCGGCGACGCGTTTCATACGCGGCTGCCGGCCGCGCCGCTGCCCGCGCCGTACGTCGTCGGCTTTTCCGACGAAGTCGCGCAGCTGCTCGGCCTGCCCGCATCGTTCGCCGCCCAGCCCGGCTTCGCCGAGCTGTTCGCCGGCAACCCGACGCGCGACTGGCCCGCGCACGCGCTGCCGTACGCGTCGGTGTATTCCGGTCACCAGTTCGGCGTGTGGGCCGGCCAGCTCGGCGACGGCCGCGCGCTGACGATCGGCGAACTCCCCGGCACCGACGGCCGACGCTACGAGCTGCAGATCAAGGGCGGCGGCCGCACGCCGTATTCGCGGATGGGCGACGGCCGCGCGGTGCTGCGTTCGTCGATCCGCGAATTCCTGTGTTCCGAAGCGATGCATCACCTCGGCATCCCGACCACGCGCGCGCTCACGGTGATCGGCTCCGACCAGCCGGTGGTGCGCGAGGAGATCGAGACGTCGGCCGTCGTCACGCGCGTGTCGGAGAGCTTCGTGCGCTTCGGCCACTTCGAGCACTTCTTCTCGAACGATCGCCCGGACCTGTTGCGCCAGCTCGCCGATCACGTGATCGACCGCTTCTATCCCGCGTGCCGCGACGCCGACGATCCGTACCTCGCGCTGCTCGAAGCCGCGATGCTGCGCACGGCCGACCTCGTCGCGCAATGGCAGGCCGTCGGCTTCTGCCACGGCGTGATGAACACCGACAACATGTCGATCCTCGGCCTGACGATCGACTACGGCCCGTTCGGCTTCGTCGACGCGTTCGACGCGAACCACATCTGCAACCACTCCGACACGAGCGGCCGCTACGCGTACCGGATGCAGCCGCGCATCGCGCACTGGAACTGCTACTGCCTCGCGCAGGCGCTGCTGCCGCTGATCGGGCTGCAGCACGGCATCGCCGACGACGATGCGCGTGCCGAGCGCGCGGTCGACGACGCGCAGGCCGTGCTCGCGAAGTTTCCGGAACGCTTCGGCCCCGCGCTGGAACGCGCGATGCGTGCGAAGCTCGGCCTCGAGCTCGAACGCGAGAACGACGCCGAGCTCGCGAACAAGCTGCTCGAAACGATGCACGCGAGCCATGCGGACTTCACGCTGACGTTCCGCCGGCTCGCGCAGTTGTCGAAGCACGACGCGAGCCGCGACGCGCCGGTGCGCGACCTGTTCATCGATCGCGACGCGTTCGACGCGTGGGCGAACCTCTACCGCGCGCGGCTGTCCGAGGAGACGCGCGACGACGCGGCGCGTGCGGCCGCGATGAACCGCGTGAACCCGAAATACGTGCTGCGCAACCATCTGGCCGAAGTCGCGATCCGGCGCGCGAAGGAAAAGGACTTTTCCGAAGTCGAACGACTCGCGCAGGTGCTGCGCCGGCCGTTCGACGAACAACCGGAACATGAAGCGTATGCGGCATTGCCGCCCGACTGGGCCGGGTCGCTCGAAGTGAGCTGTTCGTCGTGACCCGCACGACCCGACCGACCGATCAGGAGAACTCCCACATGTCACACGATTCCGACGATAAAACCTACCCGTACCAGAAGGATGACGCCGAGCTGCGCCGCCGGCTCACGCCGATGCAGTACGAGGTCACGCAGCATGCGGCGACCGAGCGCGCGTTCACCGGCGAATACACCGACACCGAAGACGCCGGCATCTACAAATGCGTCGTCTGCAGCACGCCACTGTTCGAATCCGGCGCGAAATTCCATTCGGGCTGCGGCTGGCCCAGCTATTTCAAGCCGCTGAACGGCGAGGTGATCGACGAGAAGATCGACCACACGCACGGGATGGTGCGCGTCGAGGTCCGCTGCAACCATTGCGGCGCGCATCTCGGCCACGTGTTCGAGGACGGCCCGCGCGACAAGACCGGTTTGCGGTACTGCATCAATTCGGCTGCGTTAAACTTCGAGTCCCGACCCGAAAAAGAATGAGCGGCGCCGGACGGATCGGTCGGACAGCCTTGCCTGCTGCGCCGATCCCGGACGGTGTCGCCTGGCGGGTCCCCACAACGGTGAAAGGCCGCGCGACGCGGTCTTTCACGCAGCTGCGAGCGCCATGAAATTCCTGTTCGATCTGTTTCCGATCATCCTGTTTTTCGCCGCCTTCAAGGTCTGGGGCATCTTCACCGCCACCGCCGTCGCGATCGTCGCGACACTGGCCCAGGTCGCGTGGGTCGCCTTCCGGCACCGGAAGGTCGACACGATGCTGTGGGTCAGTCTCGGCGTGATCGTCGTCTTCGGCGGCGCCACCCTCGTCCTGCATGACGAAAAATTCATTCAATGGAAACCGACAGTGCTGTACTGGTTGTTTGCGATCGGGCTGCTCGCCGCACGCTATGCGTTCGGCAACAACCTGATCGAGAAGATGATGGGCAAGCAGCTCACGCTGCCGCATCCCGTGTGGGACAAGCTGAACGTCGCGTGGGCGCTGTTCTTCGCGGTGCTCGGCGTCGCGAACCTGTACGTGGTGCACAACTACACCGAATCGCAGTGGGTGAACTTCAAGCTGTTCGGGACGACGGGCGCGATGGTCGTGTTCATCATCCTGCAGAGCCTGTGGCTCACGAAGTACCTGAAGGACGAATGACATGACCGACGCCTTTCTCGACGCCTCGCCCGACGAGCGCATCGCGCTGATCGAAGCGCGCCTGACCGCCTCGCTCGCGCCGCTGTCGCTCGCGGTGCGCGACGACAGCGCGCAGCACGCGGGCCACGCCGGCGCGGCCGCCGGCGGCCACTACACGGTCACGATCGTGTCGGCCGCATTCGCGGGCAAGCCGCGCGTGGCGCGGCACCGGCTGGTGTATGATGCGCTCGCTGATGCGATGCAGCGCGGCATTCACGCGCTCGCGATCGTGGCTTATACGCCCGAAGAATTCAACGAATCTTCAATCTAGTCTCAACAGGAATTCCCGATGATCCTGAAATCCCCCCGCCTGTGGGTCGCGGCGGCTGCTTTTGCAGCGGCACCGGCATTCGCCCAGAACATCGCCGTCGTGAACGGCACGCCGATTCCGAAGTCGCGCGCCGACGCGATGGTCGCGCAGCTCGTCCAGCAAGGTCAGACCGACAGCCCGCAACTGCAGCAAGCCGTGCGCCAGGAACTCGTGAACCGCGAAATCCTGATGCAGGAAGCGATCCGCGAAGGCATCCCGAACCGCCCGGACGTGAAGGCGCAGGTCGCCGTCGCGCAGCAGACCGTCGTGCTGCGCGCGATGATCGAGAGCTTCCTGAAGAAGAACCAGCCGACCGATGCGGAAGTGAAGGCGCGCTATGACGAGCTCGTGAAGGGTGCCGGCGGCAACCGCGAGTACCACCTGCATCACATCCTCGTCGACAACGAGCAGCAGGCGAAGGACCTGATCGCGAAGATCAAGGGCGGCGCGAAGTTCGAGGATCTCGCGAAGCAGTACTCGAAGGATCCGGGTTCGGGCAAGAATGGCGGCGACCTCGACTGGTCCGATCCGAAGGCGTACGTGCCCGAATTCGCAGCGGCCGCGCAGAAGCTGCAGAAAGGCCAGATGACCGACACGCCGGTGAAGACGCAGTTCGGCTGGCACATCATCCGTGCCGACGACATCCGCGACGTCGCCCCGCCGCCGTTCGACCAGGTGAAGGCGCAGATCGCGCAGCAGATCGTGCAGCAGAAGCTGCAGGCGTTCGAGGAAGGCCTGCGCCAGCAGGCGAAGATCCAGTAACGTCGGCGACATTCGCCCACGCCAAGGCCGCTCCCTGTGAGCGGCCTTTTTCATGCGCGCGTGCGGCTGCGGCATGCGACGCGCCGGATGCGGCCGAGCCGCGCGTTGCGGCCCGGATGCGCATGGATACCGCTCGCGGCCCTGCCCGAACGCGCAAAGAAAAAGCCGCCTCGAGGCGGCTTCTTTTCGGAACGGCGGGATCCGGGATCCTGTACGGCCAGCGCGACGAACCGCTATGCCGGATGGAACGCAGCGTGATAGCTGACCCCACCCGACGGCCTTGGCGCGGCTTCGTCGAATGCCAGCGCGAGGAAATACTCGGGCGGCGCATCCGCGAACACGAGATCGCCCGACGGCACGAAGCCGAAACGCGCGTAGTACGCGGGGTCGCCGAGCACCACGCAGCCGCGCGCACCGAGCCGGCGCAATGCGTCGAGCCCTGTGCGCACGAGCCCCGCACCGATGCTCCGGCGCCGGCATTCGGGCCGCACCGCGAGCGGCCCGAGCCCGTACCACGCGTGGCTGCCGGCCGGCGCGCCGCCGATCGACACCGGCGAGAACGCGATGTGACCGACCACGCGCTCGTCGCGCTCCGCGACGAGCGACACGGCAAGTGCGCCATCCGCGCGCAGCGCGTCGACGATCTGCCGCTCGAGCTGCCCGTGCTGCGGTTCGTCCGCGAACGCGGCCACGATCACGCGACCGATCGCATCGACGTCGCCGGCGCGTTCATCGCGCAGCGTGACGATCTCGACCGGTGCGTGCGGATCGAACATCAGCCGATCCAGCGGCGTGCGTTACGGAACACGCGCATCCACGGGCTCGCTTCGTCCCAGCCTTCCGGATGCCAGCTCATCGTGACCGTGCGGTGCACGCGCTCCATGTGCGGCATCAGCACCAAGAAGCGGCCGTCGGCCGTCGTGACCGACGTGATGCCGGCCGGCGACCCGTTCGGGTTGAACGGATAGCGCTCGGTTGCTTCGCCGCGGTGGTCGATGTAGCGCATCGCGACCGCGACGCGATCGATGTCGCCCTGCTGCGAGAAGTCCGCATAGCCTTCGCCGTGCGCGACCGCCACCGGAATCCGCGAGCCTTCCATCCCCGCGAAGAAGATCGATGGCGACTTCTCGACTTCGACGAACGAGAAGCGCGCCTCGAACTGCTCGGACTTGTTACGCGTGAACTTCGGCCATGCCTCGGCGCCCGGAATCATCGACGCGAGGCTCGACAGCATCTGGCAGCCGTTGCAGATGCCGAGCGCGAACGTGTCGGGGCGCGCGAAGAACGCCGAGAACATGTCGGCGAGGTTCGCGTTGAAGCGGATCGTCTTCGCCCAGCCTTCGCCGGCACCCAGCACGTCGCCGTACGAGAAACCGCCGCACGCCACCGCGCCCGCGAAATCGGCGAGCGTCGCGCGGCCCGCGAGCAGGTCGCTCATGTGCACGTCGTGCGCATCGAAGCCCGCGCGGTCGAACGCGTACGCCGTTTCGAGGTGCGAGTTCACGCCCTGCTCGCGCAGGATCGCGACGCGCGGGCGGGCGCCCGTCGCGATGAACGGCGCGGCGATGTCCTCGGCCGGATCGAACGTCAGCACCGGCGAGATGCCCGGATCCGCCGCATCGAGCAGCGCGTCGTATTCGGCGTCCGCGCAAGCCGGGTTGTCGCGCAGGCGCGCGATGCGCCAGCTCACTTCGCCCCACGCACGATGAAGTTCGGCGCGCGGCGCGTCGAAGATCTTCTTCGCGTCGCGGTACACCTCGATCACGTCGCGCTCGTTGACCGTGCCGATCACATGCGAGCACGCCGACAGGCCGAACTCGCGCAGCGCGCCGAGCACCGCGTCGCGATCGGCCGCGCGCACCTGCACGACGGCGCCGAGTTCTTCCGAGAACAGCGCGCGCAGCGTGCGATCCTCGCGACGGCCGCTCGTCTGCTTCGCCCAGTCCTTCGCGTCGCCGTAGTCGGATTCGTGATTCGGGTCGAGCGTCAGCATGTCGACGTTCAGCGACACGCCCGCATGACCCGCGAACGCCATTTCGCACACCGTCGCCCACAGGCCGCCGTCCGAGCGGTCGTGGTACGCGAGCAGCTTGTCTTGCGCGTTGAGCGTCTGGATCGCGTTGAAGAAACGCTTCAGGTCTTCCGGATCGTCGACGTCCGGCGTCGCGTCACCGACCTGCTGCGTGACCTGCGCGAAGATGCTGCCGCCCATCCGGTGCTTGCCGCGGCCGAGATCGATCGCGATCAGCACGCTGTCGCCCGCGTCGGCGATGCGGCGCAGTTGCGGCGTCAGGTGGCGGCGCACGTCCTCGACCGGTGCGAACGCGGAGATGATCAGCGACACCGGCGACACCACTTCCTTCGCGACGCCCTGCTCGTCCCACTTGGTCTTCATCGACAGCGAGTCCTTGCCGACCGGAATGCCGATCCCGAGCGCCGGGCACAGCTCCATGCCGATCGCCCGGACCGTATCGAACAGCGCGGCGTCCTCGCCGGCCGTGCCGCACGCGGCCATCCAGTTCGCCGACAGCTTGAGCTTGTCGAGCGACGCAATCGGCGCGCTCGCGATGTTCGTGATCGCCTCGCCGACGGCCATGCGGCCCGATGCCGGCGCGTCGATCACCGCGAGCGGCGTGCGCTCGGCCATCGTCATCGCCTCGCCCTTGAAGCCTGCGTAGTCGAGCGCGGTCACCGCGCAGTCGGCCACCGGCACCTGCCACGGGCCGACCATCTGGTCGCGCACCGACGTGCCGCCGACCGAACGGTCGCCGATCGTGATCAGGAACGACTTGCTGCCGACCGTCGGGTGCTTCAGCACGTCGACCGCGACTTCCGACAGCGCGATGCCCGTCACGTCGACCGGCGCGCGCTCGGTGGCCACGCGCGCGACGTCGCGATGCATGCGCGGCGGCTTGCCGAGCAGCACTTCCATCGGCATGTCGACCGGGTATTCGTCGGCGCCCGTCGCTTCGTCGTCGACGAGCTTCAGCTGGCGTTCGTCGGTCGCGACACCGACCACCGCGAACGGGCAGCGCTCGCGTGCGCAGATCGCCTCGAAGCGCGGGAGGTCGGCAGGCGCGATCGCCAGCACGTAGCGCTCCTGCGCCTCGTTCGACCAGATTTCGCGCGGTGACAGGCCCGATTCCTCGAGCGCGACCTTGCGCAGCTCGAAGCGCGCGCCCTTGCCCGCGCCGTCGACGATCTCGGGGAACGCGTTCGACAGGCCGCCCGCGCCGACGTCATGGATGCTCAGGATCGGGTTTTCCGCGCCGAGCTGCCAGCAGCCGTTGATCACTTCCTGCGCACGCCGCTCGATTTCCGGGTTGCCGCGCTGCACCGAGTCGAAGTCGAGTTCGGCCGTGTTCGCGCCGGTCGCCATCGAGCTCGCCGCGCCGCCGCCCATGCCGATCCGCATGCCGGGGCCGCCGATCTGGATCAGCAGGGAGCCGGCCGGCACGTCGTGCTTGTGCGTATGCTGATCCGCGATGTTGCCGAGGCCGCCCGCGATCATGATCGGCTTGTGATAGCCGCGCACCTGACCGTCGACGTTCTGCTCGTAGACGCGGAAGTAGCCGCCGAGGTTCGGACGGCCGAATTCGTTGTTGAACGCGGCGCCGCCGAGCGGGCCGTCGATCATGATCTGCAGCGGCGATGCGATGCGGTCCGGACGGCCGTACGGGCCGTGCGCATCGTTCGGGTTGCGCTCGCCGAGCGGCTGCGCCGCGTCGCGGGCGTTTTCCCACGATTGGCGTGCGCCGGGCAGGTCGAGGTTCGACACGGTGAAACCGGTGAGGCCGGCCTTCGGACGCGCACCGCGGCCCGTCGCGCCTTCGTCACGGATCTCGCCGCCCGCGCCGGTCGCCGCGCCCGGGAACGGCGAGATCGCCGTCGGGTGGTTGTGCGTCTCGACCTTCATCAGCGTGTGCGTGAGCTCGGTGTGGCGCCCATAACGCTCACCCGGCTCGCCCGGCTCGCCGGCCGCGCCCGCGTTGCGCGGGAACCAGCGCTCGGCTTCGGCGCCGACCATGATCGACGAGTTGTCCGAATACGCGACGATCGTGCCCTGCGGGCTCAGCTTCTCGGTGTTGCGGATCATCGCGAACAGCGACATGTCCTGCGGCTCGCCGTCGATCGTCCACTGCGCGTTGAAGATCTTGTGGCGGCAGTGCTCGCTGTTCGCCTGCGCGAACATCATCAGCTCGACGTCGGTCGGGTTGCGTTCGAGCTTGCGGAACGCGTCGACCAGGTAGTCGATTTCGTCATCGGCGAGCGCGAGGCCCAGCTCGACGTTCGCGCGCTCGAGCGCGCCGCGGCCGACGCCGAGCACGTCGACGGTCGCGAGCGGCTTGGCCGGCAGCTCGTCGAACAGGTGCTTCGCGTCGTCGCGCGCGGCGACCACGCTTTCGGTCATCCGGTCATGCAGCGCGGCCGCGACTGCTGCGCGCGCGTCGTCGGACAGCGCCTTCTTGCCGCCGAGCAGGCCCGACTTAAGCGTGACCGTGAATTCGACGCCGCGCTCGATGCGACGCACCTGCGTGAGGCCGCAGTGCTGCGCGATGTCGGTCGCCTTGCTGGCCCATGGCGAAACCGTGCCGAAGCGCGGCAGCACGACGAAGGTCTCGGTCGCGCCCTTCTCGGCCGCCGGCTCGAACGGCGCGCCGTAGTGCATCAGCGCGTCGATGCGTGCGCTGTCGTCGGCCGACAGCGGCTCGGCCGCATTGACGAAGTGCAGGAACTGGCCGCGCACCGCGACGATGTTGGCGTCGATTTGCCTGAGCGTGTCGAGCAGACGGGTTTGACGGAAATCGGAGAGGGCCGAAGCGCCGGGAAAACACGAGAAGTGAGCCATGGGCTGGACTGACGTCGATGAGTCGCGCGAGGTGGCGACGTGGGGCGAAAGGAAGGCCGTAATTATACCCGGAAGTCGGTCGTCCCAGACCGGCCGATCGGGACCCGTCGCGCACCGCGACGGTGCACCGCAATCCGCCGCGCCCGCCTCGCCGAGCCGCCCGCCCATCCGCCCGCCCGCCGGGCCGGCGTGCCCGGCCGCGGCAGCCGGCGGCCGCACGATGGCGGAATCGGACGGGCTCGCGTGGCGCCGGTTCGCGCGCTTTTGGCGCTATCATTCCCGGTTCACCGGGCCGGGGGCCCGTCAGCGAATTCTCACCGGGCGGCGTGCGCGCCGCCCGTCATCGAAGCAATCCATGGATGTCATCGTCATCGGCGGCGGACTCAGCGGCGTCGCCACCGCCTACCACCTGCGTGCGGCCGGCCATCGCGTGTGCGTGGTCGAGCGCCACGCGACCGTCGCGCAGGGTGCGACCTACGGCGACGGCGGCGCGCTGCTGCCCAGCCCGCTCGACGTCTGGTTCGGCCCCACCTTCATGCACCAGCGCCAGCCGCGCGACACCGGCATCGTGTACAAGCCGGGCTTGAACGGCGGCGTGCGCCGCTTCGTCAAGCAGCTCGCGGCGCTGCGCGAGCCCGACGCATTCGTCGCGCAGTACGCGCGGCTGCGCCCGCTGATCGACGCGTCGCGCGAGTCGCTCGCCGACATCGAGGCGCGCTTCCAGCTCGAATTCGAGCAGAAACCGGGGATCCTGCACGTCGTGCGCGACGCACGCGACTGGGACGCGCTGCAGCCGGCGCTCGACCTGCTGCGCACGCTCGACCAGCCGTACCGGGTACTCACCGCCGACGAATGCGCGGCACTCGAGCCGTCGGTGCCGGCCGAGCCCGGCTTCGCCGGCGGCGTGCTGCTCGAGGCCGAGCGCACCGGCAACTGCCCGCTGTTCGCGAAGCTCGTCAAGCAGACGCTCGACGAGCACGGCGTGCAGTTTCGCTTCGGCGCGGACGTCGCCGCGATTCGCGTCGACACCCGCCGCGCAGCGGTCGAGCTCGCGCCGCCGGCCGGCGGCCGGCACGCGACGAAGGCGCACGAGGTCGACGTGATTTCGGCCGATGCGATCGTGGTCGCCGCCGGCGCCGGCAGCCTGCCGCTGCTGGAGCGGCTTGGCTGGCGGCTGCCGCTGCATCCGGTGCGCGCCCACACGCTGACCGCGCCGGTCGCGTACGAAGAACATGCGCCGCACCTGAGCGTCGTCGATTCGATCAAGCGGATCTCGATCACGCGCACCCACCAGCGGTTGCGCATCGGCGGCGGCGGCGTGCTGCAGAGCGTCGCCGACACCGCCAAGCCGCTTCCCGAGCCGTTGTCCGAGGCCGCGCTCGCGCTGCTCGGGCAGGCCGTCCACGACTGGGTGCCGGGGGCAGCAAAGATTTCCGCCGCGCTGTCGTGGCAAGGCACGCAGCTGCTGTCGCCGGACGGCCTGCCGGTCGTCGGTCCCACCCCGCATCCGCGCGTGTTCGTCAATTTCGGCCACGGCCCGGCCGGCTGGGGCCTCGCGTGCGGGTCTGCTAAAGTGGTGACCGACTGCGTGGGCGGCGCCGCGCAGCAGTGGCCGGCCGACACGCTCGCCGCGCTGAGCGCCGCGCGCTTCACGACCTGACCGCCGCGGGCTCGCCCCCGGGGCGGCTTCCTCTTCGCCGCCATGACTCCGCGATGACGAATACCCGCCCGCTTCCCGACTCCGCCCCGCTCGCGCTGCTGCGCGTCGCCGACCTGCGCGCGGCCGAGGCCGCCGCAACCGCCGAACTGCCGCCGCACACGCTGATGGGCCGCGCGGGCGCCGCCGCCGCGCGCTGGCTGTCCGAGCAGGTCGCCGGCGACGAACGGCCGGTCTGGTTCGCGGTCGGCCCCGGCAACAACGGCGGCGACGCGCTGGTGGCCGCCGCGCAGCTGCAGCAGCTCGGCGTCGCCACGCAGGCGTGGATGCCGGTCGCGGTCAAGCCGGACGATGCGCAATGGGCGCTCGGGCTCGCGCGCGCGGCCGGCGTGCCGCTGTCGACCGAACCGCCCGCGTCGCTGGACGATTACGCGTGGGTCGTCGACGGACTGTTCGGCATCGGCCTCGGTCGCGCACTCGACGGCCCGTTCGCCGTCCAGGCCACGCGCATCGCCGCGCACACACGAAACGGCGGCCGCGTGCTCGCGCTCGACGTGCCGAGCGGACTGGACAGCGACACGGGCCGGATCGTCGGCGCGGGCGTCGCCGTCGCCGCCACACATACGCTCACCTTCATCGGCGCGAAGCCGGGCCTTTACACGGGCGACGGCCGCGATCTCGCCGGCGAGATTCACATCGCGTCGCTCGACGTCGCACCGCCCGCCGCGCCGGCCGTCGTGCTGAATGCGCCGGCCCGGTTCGCGGCCGCGCTGCCCGCCCGCGCGTTCGCGTCGCACAAGGGCACGTTCGGCAGCCTGGCGGTGCTCGGCGGCGACACCGGCATGTGCGGCGCGCCGATCCTCGCCGCGCGTGCCGCGCTGTTCGCGGGGGCCGGCAAGGTACATGTCGGCTTCCTCGGCGCCGGCGCGCCGCCGTACGACCCGCCGTTTCCGGAGCTGATGCTGCATCCGGCAGACAGCCTCGACCTCGATGCGATGTCCGCGATCGCGGCAGGCTGCGGCCTCGGCACGCGCGAGGCCGCGGCAACCCTCGTGCGTGACGTGCTCGCGCACGACGCCGTGACGCTGCTCGACGCCGACGCGCTGAACCTCGTCGCGACCCACGCCGAGCTCGCGACCGCCGTTGCCGCCCGCGGCGCGCGCGGCCTTGCGTGCGTGCTGACGCCGCATCCGCTCGAGGCCGCGCGGCTGCTCGGCAGCGATACCGCGACGGTGCAGCACGATCGACTGGCCGCGGCGCAGGCGCTTGCCGCGCGCTACGCGAGCATCGTCGTGCTGAAGGGTTCGGGCACGGTGATCGCAGCGCCCGACGGCCGCCTGACGGTCAACCCGACCGGCAATGCCGCGCTCGCGACCGGCGGCACCGGCGACGTGCTCGGCGGCCTGATCGGCGCGCTGCTCGCGCAGCGCGTCGCGCCGTACGAAGCCGCGCTCGCGGGCGTGTATCTGCACGGCCTCGCGGCCGACACGCTGACCGCGAACGGCAACGGCCCGGCCGGCCTCGTCGCGGGCGAACTCGCGCCGATGGTGCGCACGCTGATCAATCGCCTTTTTTACCCGTCGCCGCGCGCCGACATATAACGCCGCTATACTGAGTGCCCCGCCGCACGGCGGGCCCTCTCGTCCGCCGGCCTTCCGATCCCGATGAGCCGGCGCGGCATTCCTCCCGATTCACGCTTCACTCGAACCGCCATGACGCTGAATTCGCTCCCCGCCTGGACTGCCCTTCAATCCCACTTCGAACAAATCCGCCATGCGCGCCTGCGCGACTGGTTCGCGCCGGAAAACGACCGCGCGCCGACCCGTGCCGAACGCTTCACGATTCCGGGCGGCGGCCTTGCGGCCGACTTGTCGAAGAACCGCATCAACGACGACACGCTGCGCCTGCTCGTGCAACTGGCCCGCGAAGCGGGCGTCGAAGCGCGCCGCGACGCGATGTTCGCCGGCGAAATCGTCAACCCGACCGAAGGCCGCGCCGCGCTGCACACGGCATTGCGCGCGACCGACCCGCACTCGCCGTTCCATGCGCAGATCAGCGCCGAGCGCGCGAAGATGGCGACCTTCGCGCGCGCCGTGCGCAGCGGCGCATGGACCGGCTACACCGGCAAGCGCATCCGCCACGTGATCAACATCGGCATCGGCGGCTCGGATCTCGGACCGAAGATGGTCACGCATGCGCTGCATCACGTCGCGAGCCCGGACATCTCGACTCACTTCGTGTCGAACGTCGACGGCGCCGATCTCGCGCGCGTGCTCGAACAGGTCGACCCGGAGGAAACGCTCGCGATCATCGTGTCGAAAACCTTCACGACGCTCGAGACGATGACGAACGCACGCTCGCTGCGCGACTGGTTCGTCGCGCGCGGCTGCCCCGAGGCTGCCCTCGCGAAGCACTTCGTCGGCGTGTCGGCGAACCCGGCCGAAGTCGTGAAGTTCGGCATCGACGCGGACAACGTGTTCGAAATGTGGGACTGGGTCGGCGGCCGCTATTCGCTGTGGTCGGCGGTCGGCCTGTCGATCATGATCGCGATCGGGCCCGAGCAATTCGACGAACTGCTCGCCGGCGCGAACGACATGGATCGCCATTTCCGCCAGGCGCCGCTCGAGCGCAACCTGCCGGTGCTGCTCGGCCTGATCGGCATCTGGTATCGCAACTTCTTCGGCTCGCAGAGCTATCTCGTCGCGCCGTATTCGGAGGCGCTGCACTACCTGCCGTCGTACCTGCAGCAGCTCGAGATGGAAAGCAACGGCAAGTCCGCACGCCTGGACGGCACGTTCGTCGACTATCCGACGTCGGCCGTCACGTGGGGCGAGCCGGGCACCAACGGCCAGCACGCGTTCTTCCAGATGCTGCACCAGGGCCCGACGATCGTGCCGATCGACTTCATCGCGGTGCTGACGCCCGAGCATCCGCTCGCGAGCCATCATCCGAAGCTGCTCGCGAATTGCTTCGCACAGAGTGAAGCGCTGATGCTCGGCCGCACGCTCGACGAAGCGCGCAAGGTCGCGGGCCCGGGCAAGGAAGCGCTCGCGCCGCACCTGACGTTCCCCGGCAACCGGCCGACGACGACGCTGCTGGTGGATGCGCTGACGCCGCGCACGCTCGGCGCGCTGATCGCGCTCTACGAGCACAAGGTGCTGGTGCAGGCGACGGTGTGGGACATCAATCCGTTCGACCAGTGGGGCGTCGAGCTCGGCAAGATTCTCGGCAAGGTCGTCGAAGCCGACCTGTCGGCCGAGTCGATCGATCCCGCGAAGCACGATTCGTCGACGACCGCGCTGATCGAGCGCGCGCGTGCGGCGCTCAAGCGCTGACGCGACCACGTCATGCGCATGCCGGCCGCACCGGCGATCGACCGTGTGCGACCGGCGCGAGCATTCGGCGCCGCGCTACGCCGCCTGCGGCGCGACGATGCGTCCGGCGTCGATCGTGACCGTCGTCGCGCAGCGCCGCGCGAGTTCGGCATCGTGCGTGACGAGCACGAGCGTCGCGCCGTGCGCGCGATTCAGTTCGAACATCAGGTCGATGACCGCGTGGCCCGTGGCCGCATCGAGGCTGCCGGTGGGTTCGTCGGCGAACAGAATCGCCGGGTGCGTGACGAACGCGCGCGCGAGCGCGACGCGCTGCTGTTCGCCACCGGACAGCAGCTTCGGATAATGCGCGGTGCGCTCGCCGAGACCGACCTGCACGAGCAGCGCGCGGGCCCGGTCGGCCGCGTCGCGCGCACCGATGCCGCCCCTCAGCTCGAGCGGCAGCATCACGTTCTCGAGCGCCGTCAGGTGCGGCATCAACTGGAATGACTGGAACACGAATCCGACGGCGCCATTGCGCAGCGCGGCACGCTCGTCCTCGTCGAGCTGGTCGAGCGAACGACCGAGCAGGCGAACCGTGCCGCTCGTCGCGCTGTCCAACCCTGCAAGCAGGCCGAGCAGCGTCGATTTGCCGGACCCCGACGCACCGACGATCGCGAGGCTGCTGCCGGATCGCACACTGAGCGTGATGCCGTCGAGGATCGTCAGCTCGCCAGTTGCATCGGCGACCCGCTTGCATACGTCTTGGACTTCGATGATCGGATCGGTAATCTTGAACATGGACACGACATTCCACTGGAAGAGACGCGCGGCGCTCGCAGCGCTGCTGGGCACGCTGCTCGCAGCAACCGTGCCCGCACGAGCCGCGACGGCGGCCCCGGCATCGGGCCAGGGCCGGCCCGCGCTCGTCGTGCTCGGCGACAGCCTGTCGGCCGAATACGGGCTGCCGCGCGATACCGGCTGGGTTGCGTTGCTGCGGCAACGGCTCGCGACCGAGCGAATCGATTATAGCGTCGCGAACGCAAGCATCAGCGGCGACACCACGAGCGGCGGCCGCGCACGGCTGCCCGCGGTGCTGCAGCGGCTCAAACCGTCGATCGTCGTCGTCGAGCTCGGGTCGAACGACGCGCTGCGCGGCGTGCCGCTCGCAACGACCGAACAGAACCTGCGTGACATCATCGCCGATGCGCGGCAAGCGCGTGCGAAAGTCGTGCTGGTCGGCATGTACGTGCCGCCCAACTACGGGCCCGATTACACGCAGAAATTCCATGCGCTCTATACGCGGCTGTCGAAGGAACTCGGCGTACCGCTCGTGCCATTCCTCTTGGCCGGCATCGAGAACAAGCCGGAAATGTTCCAGTCGGACCAGATGCATCCCACGCAGCAGGCGCAGGGCATCCTGCTCGACAACGTCTGGCCCGCGCTGAAACCGCTGCTCGGCAAACCGCGCGGCTGACCTGGCGATTCGCCCCGGCCTGAAAAAAAGAAAGCCCCGCTCGAAGCGGGGCTTTCTATTGTTGCGTACGAAACCGTGAACGGCGCTACGCTCAGTTGCCGCTGTCCTGCGACTGGCTCGGCGTGGTGCCGTACAGCTTCACCTTCGAGCGGTCGCGCAGCGCGGCGAGATACGCTTCGCCTTCGCTTTGCGCTTCGACCTGCGCCATCTGCTGCTGCGCGGCCGCGAGCTGCTGCGGATCGACGGCCGTGCCCGGGATCACCGCGTTCACGCGATAGATCGCGTAGCCGTCCGCACCGAGATCGACCCCGACGTAGGCCGGCAGCGTCTTCGCATCGACCTTGTAGACGGCGCTCAGCGCCGCCGGCGTCAGGCCTTGCGATTGCATGCGCGACACCTTCTGCACGGGCGTGAAGCCATCGGCCGATTTCGACTTCTGCAGCTCGGCCAGCTTCGCCGCACCGTCCTTCTTCGCGAGTTCCGTGGCTTGCTCCGCGACGACCTTCTGACGCACCGCGTCCTTGATCGTGTCGAGCGCCGGCACGGCAGCCGGCTTGTAGTCGGTCACGCGCGCCGAGATCAGCGTGTTGTTGCCCACGTCGATCGCCTGCGTGTTGTTCCGGCTCTTCACCGAGTCGCTCGCGAACACGGCAGCGAGGAACTTCGGATTGTTCAGCGGGCTCGTCGGCGGCAGCTGCGGGTTCGGCGTCGGCATGACGGTGGCCGTCTGGATCGTCAGCTTGTACTTGTCGGCGGCCGGCTGCAGCGTCTTCGCCTTTTCATACACGGTCGAGGTGAAGCCTTCCGCGTTGTCCGTGAACGCCTTCGCTGCATACTGCTGCTTCAGCTGCACCGCGATCTGATCCTTCACGTCGGCGAACGGCTTGACCACCGACGGCTTCACTTCCGTCGCCTTCAGGATGTGGAAGCCGAGATCCGACTGCACGACACCGCTCACGTCGCCCTGCTTCAGCGCGAATGCGGCATCGTCGAACGCCTTGCCGCCCGCCGTCGAGCCGCGCGTGATGAAGCCGAGATCGCCGCCCTTCGCTGCCGACGGTGCATCCTGCGAATTCTTCTGCGCGATCTGCGCGAACTGGTCCGGATGCGCCTTCACGTCGGCGAGCAGCTGCTCGGCCTTCGTCTTCGCGGCTGCCTTGTCGGCGGCGCTCGCGTCGCTCGCCGCGGCGATGAAGATGTGGCTCACGCGCACCTGCGCTTCCGAGCGGAAGTGCGTCGGGTTGTCGTCGTAGAACTTCTTGATGTCCGCATCGGTCGGCTGGGCGCTCGCGGCGGCCGCGGCCGGCGAATAGACGAGATACTGGATCGTCGCGGTTTCCGGCGTCGCGAAGCTCTGCTTGTGCGCGTCATAGTACGCGGTGAGCTGCGCGTCGGTCGGCTGCACCTTCGCCGCGTAGTCGCTCGTCTTCAGCACGAGCGCCTGCACTTCGCGCTGCTGCGCGGCCAGCTCGGACAGGCGTTGCGCCGGGCCCTTCGGCGTGAATGCGCTCGCCACGATGCTGGCCGGAATCTGCTGCAGCGCGAGGCTGTAGCGCACGCGCTCCTGGTACTGCTCGGGCGTCATCCCCTGGAACGACAGCAGCTGCGCATAGCGCTCGACGTCGATCGAACCGTCGGGCTTCTTCAGCGACGCGATCATCGGGTCGCTCATCAGCGCGTCGCGCACGGCGTTGTCGGATGCGGTCAGGTGCAGGCGTTGCGTCTCGTCGGCCAGCACGCGTTGCTGGATCAGGCCGTCGAGCACCTGCTTGCGGTGTTCCGGCGTGTCGAATGCCTTGATGTCGAACTGCCCACCGAGCGCCTGGCGCGCCTGGTCGATCTGCTGGCGGAACGCGCCGTCGAATTCGACCCGCGTGATCTTGTGCCCGTTGACCGCAGCGACGTTCGCGCTGTCGTCGAAGAAGCCGCGGAAACCTTGGATCCCGACGAAACCCAGCCCCGGCAACACGATAAGGAGCAGGAGCGCCATCATCAGGCGCTGGTGATTACGGAAGAAATCGAGCATGCGTGACGGGAAAATTGGACAAAACGTCCGATATTACAACATACGGGATGGCACGGGAGAAAAGCAGGTGCGTAACGAACCCGGCGCGGCCGGCTTCCTCCACTCCGCAGTCACGTGCCCGCAAGCGGGCACCAACGGAAAACGCAAATGAAAAAGCCCGCACAAGGCGGGCTTCTTCATTTTCTGGCGGAGCGGACGGGACTCGAACCCGCGACCCCCGGCGTGACAGGCCGGTATTCTAACCGACTGAACTACCGCTCCTTGGTCTGGCTGAATCGGGAAACTGGTGGGTGCTGAGGGGTTCGAACCCCCGACCTACGCCTTGTAAGGGCGCCGCTCTACCAGCTGAGCTAAGCACCCGTTTCCGATTCGTTCTGGCTGCGATCTGCGTTTCGGCATCAACAACCAGCGAGCCCGCAAGTTTAATTCATCCCCGATCATTTTGCCAAGCCTGCACGTGAATTTTTTTCAACGCGCATCGTTCAACGCTCACGCACGCGATGCCGACGCGCATAAAAAACCCGCGGACACGCCGCGGGTTTCGTGAACAACCGTCAGCGACGGTGTTCAGTTTCTCAGTGCTTGACGACTTCCGTCGAGCCGGCATCCTTCGCCGCGTCGCCAACCGGTGCCGCAGCCTTCGCCTCTTCTTCCGGCGGCAGCGGGGTCGGCGTACGTTCGAGCGCAAGCTCGAGCACCTTGTCGATCCAGCGGACCGGCACGATCTCGATCGCGTTCTTCACGTTGTCCGGAATGTCCGCGAGATCCTTCACGTTCTCTTCCGGAATCAGCACGAGCTTGATGCCGCCGCGATGCGCAGCCAGCAGCTTTTCCTTCAGCCCGCCGATCGGCAGCACTTCGCCACGCAGCGTGATCTCGCCCGTCATCGCGACATCGGCACGCACGGGAATCCCCGTCAGCACCGACACCAGCGCGGTCGTCATCGCACCGCCCGCCGACGGACCGTCCTTCGGCGTCGCGCCTTCCGGCACGTGGATGTGGATGTCCTGCTTCTCGAACGCTTCGTCCTTGATGCCCAGACGCCGCGAACGCGAGCGCACGACCGAACGCGCAGCCTCGACCGACTCCTTCATCACGTCGCCGAGCGAACCCGTGCGAATCACGTTGCCCTTGCCCGGCATCACCGCGGCTTCGATCGTCAGCAGGTCGCCGCCGACTTCCGTCCACGCGAGGCCCGTCACCTGACCGACCTGGTTTTCCTTCGCCGCGAGACCGAAGTCGTACTTGCGCACGCCGAGGAACGTATCGAGGTTCTCGCCATCGACCTTGATCGCGCCCGATGCCTTCTTCAGCAGCAGCATCTTCACGACCTTGCGGCAGATCTTCGACACTTCCCGCTCGAGCGAACGCACACCGGCTTCGCGCGTGTAGTAGCGGATGATGTCGCGGATCGCCTGTTCGGTGACGTCGACCTCGCCGTCCTTCAGCCCGTTGTTCTTCTTCTGCTTCGGCAGCAGGTAACGCTGCGCGATGCTGACCTTCTCGTCTTCCGTGTAGCCCGACAGACGGATCACTTCCATCCGGTCGAGCAGCGGCGGCGGGATGTTCAGCGAGTTCGACGTCGCGACGAACATCACGTCCGACAGGTCGAAGTCGACTTCGATGTAGTGATCGGCGAACGTGTGGTTCTGTTCCGGATCGAGCACTTCGAGCAGCGCCGACGACGGATCGCCGCGGAAATCCATGCCCATCTTGTCGACTTCGTCGAGCAGGAAAAGCGGATTGCGCACGCCGACCTTCGCGAGGCTTTGCAGGATCTTGCCCGGCATCGAGCCGATGTACGTCCGGCGGTGACCGCGGATCTCGGCTTCGTCACGCACGCCGCCGAGCGCCATCCGGACGAACTTGCGGTTCGTCGCACGCGCGATCGACTGGCCGAGCGAGGTCTTGCCGACGCCCGGGGGCCCGACGAGGCACAGGATCGGCGCCTTGACCTTGTCCACGCGCTGTTGCACCGCGAGGTACTCGAGAATGCGTTCCTTCACCTTCTCGAGGCCGAAGTGATCCTCGTCGAGCACCTGTTCGGCGTTCGACAGATCGTTGTTGACCTTGCTCTTCTTGCGCCACGGCAGGCCGATCAGCGTGTCGATGTAGTTGCGCACGACGGTCGCTTCCGCCGACATCGGCGACATCAGCTTCAGCTTCTTGAGCTCGGCATCGGCCTTCTTCTTCGCTTCCTTCGGCATGCGCGCGGCGTTGATGCGCTTCTCGAGCTCCTCGAGATCCGCACCTTCCTCGCCTTCGCCCAGTTCCTTCTGGATCGCCTTGACCTGTTCGTTCAGGTAGTACTCGCGCTGGCTCTTTTCCATCTGGCGCTTCACGCGCCCGCGGATGCGCTTTTCGACCTGCAGGATGTCGATCTCGGCTTCGAGCTGCGCGAGCAGGTGCTCGAGGCGCTCGATGACCGGGAACATCTCGAGGATGTGCTGCTTCTGGTCGAGCTTCAGCGGCAGACGCTCGGCGATCATGTCCGCGAGGCGCCCGGCTTCGTCGATGCCCGACAGCGACGTGAGAATCTCCGGCGGGATCTTCTTGTTCAGCTTCACGTACTGGTCGAACTGCGACACGATCGCGCGGCGCAGCGCTTCCGTTTCCGCGCTGTCGGCGTGATCGGGCTCGAGCGGCATTACTTCGCAGGAGAACTGCGTCTCCTGTTCTTCGATCGACAACGCCTTCGCGCGCTGCAGGCCCTCGACGAGCACCTTCACGGTGCCGTCCGGCAGCTTCAGCATCTGCAGGATGTTGGCGATACAACCGACCTCGTACATGTCCTTTTCGGTCGGTTCGTCCTTGGCCGCGGTTTTCTGGGCGACGAGCATGATGTGCTTGCCGCCTTCCATCGCTGCTTCGAGGGCCTTGATCGATTTCGGCCGGCCCACGAAGAGCGGAATCACCATGTGCGGGAAAACGACGACGTCCCGCAGCGGCAGCAGCGGGAGCGTGATGCGTTCCGGCGGGAGAAGTTGGGTGCCTGACATTTCATTTCCCCATGAGTGGAATCAATTGTTCGGTAATTGAGGCCGCCACAACGAATTGCAAGCCTTCAAGTGCGGGAAATATTCGGTAAGAAAGTAACCACCGCGTGTCGAGTCAGAGTTACCCACAAGATAAACGAAAAAAAGCCGCCCACGGACTCATGAACGGCCTTTTTCGCAGAACATCGTCGGCAAGCCGGTCAGTTCGAACCCGCCACTTTCGGCGTGTCCTCATAGATCAGCAGGGGTTTGCCGTCGCCATCGATCACGTTTTCATCGATGATGACCTTGCTGACCCCTTTCATCGCCGGCAACTCGTACATCACGTCGAGCAATGCCTGTTCGATGATCGAACGCAAGCCGCGCGCGCCAGTCTTGCGGCGGATCGCCTTGCGGGCGACTGCCTGCAACGCGCCCGGCCGGATTTCCAGCTCGACGCGCTCCATCGCGAACAGCTTGTGATACTGCTTGACGAGCGCATTCTTCGGCTCGACGAGGATCTTCATCAGCGCGGCTTCATCGAGCTTGCCGAGCGTCGCGACCACCGGCAGCCGGCCGATCAATTCGGGGATCAGACCGAATTTGATCAGGTCTTCCGGTTCCGTCTCGCGCAGCACTTCGCCCGCGTCGCGTTCCTGCTTGCTCTTGACCGTCGCGCCAAAGCCGATGCCCGTCTTTTCGGTGCGATCGGTGATTACCTTCTCAAGGCCGTCGAACGCGCCGCCGCAAATGAACAGGATGTTGGTCGTGTCGACCTGAATGAAATCCTGGTTCGGATGCTTGCGGCCACCCTGCGGCGGCACCGACGCCATCGTGCCTTCGACGAGCTTCAGCAGTGCCTGCTGGACGCCCTCGCCCGACACGTCGCGCGTGATCGACGGGTTGTCCGACTTGCGGCTGATCTTGTCGATTTCGTCGATGTAGACGATCCCGCGCTGGGCCTTGTCGACCTCGTAGTTGCAGTTCTGCAACAGCTTCTGGATGATGTTCTCGACGTCCTCGCCGACGTAGCCGGCTTCGGTCAGCGTCGTCGCATCCGCGATCACGAACGGCACGTTCAGCAACCGCGCGAGCGTCTGCGCGAGCAGCGTCTTGCCGGAGCCCGTCGGGCCGATCAGCAGGATGTTGCTCTTCGACAGCTCGACGTCGTCCTTCTTGTCGAGATGCTTCAGGCGCTTGTAGTGGTTGTACACGGCCACCGCGAGGATCTTCTTCGCGCGCTCCTGCCCGATCACGTACTGATCGAGGATGTCGCGAATTTCCTGCGGGCTCGGCAGATCCGACCGGGACAGGCTGGCCTCGACGCCGGCGGCAGCCGCCTCGTCGCGAATGATCTCGTTGCAGAGGTCGATGCATTCATCGCAGATGAATACCGACGGGCCGGCAATGAGCTTCTTCACCTCATGCTGGCTCTTTCCGCAGAACGAGCAATACAACAGCTTCTCGCTGTTCGAACCTTTTTTGTCCGCCATGAATGTAGAGCCTCCGGACAGGTAAATGACATGATACGCCGAATGCTCCGGACGCCGCGCCTAGGGCGCGACCGGAGCCGGCTGGATGCGCTTGCCGCAGATGCTCAAGGCACTCGGGACGTTGCAGCGGGCGCCGCCCCAATCGGGGCGGCACCCCACTTAAATTCACGGGCGCTTCAGCAGCACCTGGTCGATCAGCCCGTACGCCTTCGCGTCCTCGCTCGACATGAAGTTATCACGGTCGGTGTCGCGCGCGATGCGCTCGACGTCCTGGCCCGTATGTTGCGCGAGCAGGTTGTTCAACCGTTCCTTCAGGTAGAGGATTTCGCGTGCCTGGATCTCGATGTCGGACGCCTGGCCGCGTGCGCCGCCGAGCGGCTGGTGAATCATCACGCGCGAGTTCGGCAGCGCGAAACGCTTGCCCTTCGCGCCCGACGCGAGCAGGAATGCGCCCATGCTGGCCGCGAGGCCCATGCAGAGGGTCGACACGTCCGGCTTGATGAACTGCATCGTGTCGTAGATCGCCATGCCGGCCGACACCGAGCCGCCCGGGCTGTTGATGTAGAGGCTGATGTCCTTGTCGGGATTCTCGCTCTCGAGGAACAGCAATTGCGCGACCACGAGGTTGGCGGTCTGGTCGTTCACTTCGCCGACCATGAACACCAGGCGCTCCTTCAGGAGACGCGAATAAATATCGTACGAACGCTCGCCGCGGCCGCTCGTTTCGACGACGATCGGCACCAGCCCCAGCGCTTGCGCCTCGAAACCCTGCGGCGCGTTCGAAGCAAGCATGTCCAGCAATTCAGCGCGAGTGATCATTCAATGAACCTTGTTCGAATGGAAAATTGAACGGAAGGAAGCCGCCCGCTCAATCGCCATATTAATGGCAACCGTGCGCTTGACGTAAAAACGGCGTGCAGGCCGTCGCTCCGACAGCCGGCACGCCGCTAGAGCGACACTTACGCTTGCGACGATGCGCTCGCGAGTGCCTCGAAGCTCACTTCCTTGTCCGTCACCTTTGCCTTGCCCAGCACGAAGTCGACGACGTTGCTTTCAACGACGAACGCTTCCATCTCGGCGAGGCGCTGCTGGTTGGAATAATACCAGCGGACCACTTCCTTCGGGTCTTCGTAGCTCTTCGCGAACTCGTCGACTTCCGCGCGGATCTGTTCCGGCTTCGCTTCGAGGCCGTTCGCCTTCACGAGCTCGGCCAGCACGAGGCCCAGCTTAACGCGACGTTCCGCCTGCTCGGCGAACATCTCGGCGGGGATCGGTGCGTCCTTCGCGTTCGGCACGCCGCGCTGCGCCAGATCCTGGCGAGCCATTTCGACGAGGCGTTGCTGATCCTGCTCGATCAGCGCCTTCGGCACGTCGAGTTCGGAAATCTTCAGCAGCGCGTCCATCACCTGGTTCTTGACGATCGACTGCGTGCGGCGCTTCGCTTCGCGTTCGAGGTTTTCCTTGATCTCGGCGCGCATCTTCGTCAGGTCGCCGTCTTCGATGCCGAGCGACTTCGCGAATTCGGCGTCGATTTCCGGCAGGTGCGGCCACTCGATCTTCTTCATCGTGACCGTGAATTGCGCCGTCTTGCCCGCCACGTCCTTGCCGTGGTAGTCGTCAGGGAACTTCAGGTCGAACGTACGTTGTTCGCCGACCTTCAGGCCGAGCGCCGCCGTTTCGAATTCCGGCAGCATGCGGCCTTCGCCGAGCACGAACGGGAAGTCTTCGGCCGTGCCGCCCTGGAACGCGACGTCGTCGATCTTGCCGACGAAGTCGACCGTCACGCGGTCGCCGTTCTTCGCCGCGGTGTCCGCGCCGCCGTCGCCGTGCTCGCCGGCTTCGCCGCGAGCGTGGTAGTGCACGCGCTGCTTGCGCAGGATGTCCAGCGTGCGGTCGATTTCGGCGTCGCCGATCGACGTCGTCGAGCGCTCGACTTCAGCCGTCGCCAGGTCGCCGATCTTCACTTCCGGGTAGACCTCGAACGTCGCGTCGAACGCGTATGCGTCCTCGGCCTGCTCCTGCTTCGGCTCGAAGCTCGGCTGGCCGGCCACGCGCAGGTTTTCCGCGCGGCTGATCGTGAAGAATTCCTGGCCGATCTTGTCGCTCAGCACTTCCGCTTCGACCTGACCCGAGTACTGCTGGGCGACCATCTTCAGCGGCACCTTGCCCGGGCGGAAACCCGGCATGCGAACGTTCTTCGCGAGTTTCTGGATACGGGCGTCGATTTCCTTCTGCACGGTGTCTTTCGGCAGGGAAATCGTCACGCGGCGTTCAAGCTTGCCGAGGTTCTCAACAACGTTAGCCATGGCTTCAATCGTCCTAAAATTATTCGAGCGAATCGGGTTTTCCTTGCCGTGCCTGCCTGCGGCGAGATGTGCATCACATCCACATGCCGCGCCGGAGCGCCACGCCATCCCTGCACGCGCCGAATGGCTAGCGCAAGCGGCTCGGAGCACGGCTTTGGCCGGAAGAATCGACTATTCTAGCAAACAATTTTCCTCGTACCGCCAGATCCCTCATGACAGGGGTGCGCACCCGCGCCCCTGCATAGCAATGCGCGCGGATTGTCGCTATGCCGAACGACGTATCCACCGCGCGCGCGCCATCCTGTAAGCTCCGATTGAGGGTGCGCCACCGTCGCGCCCCCATTTCTCAGATCAATTACGCTTCCCGGAGACACCATGCCGCACCACCCGTCCGCGCCTGTCGTCGTCATCGCGCCCGATTCGTTCAAAGGCTCGCTTTCCGCCGAGCAGGTCGCGGACGCGATCGCCACCGGCATCCGCCGGGCCCGCCCCGACGCGGTCGTGCGCTGCTGCCCGATGGCCGACGGCGGCGAAGGCACGCTCGATGCGATGCTGGCAGGCGGCGGCACGCGGCGTGCGCTGCGGGTGGCCGGCGCGTCGCTGGCGGCACGCGATGCGGCGGTGGGCGTGATCGATGCGCGCACCGCGATCGTCGAGACGGCCGAGATCGTCGGCATCACCGACGCGGTCGGCATGAGCGTGCCGGTCGACGCGCGCAGCACGCGCGGGATGGGCGAAGCGATCCGCACGCTGCTCGACGAAGGCGTGCGCCGCTTCTTCGTCGCGCTCGGCGGCAGCAGCACCAACGACGCGGGCGCAGGGTTGCTCGCGGGCCTCGGCCTGCAATGCTTCGACGCGGCCGGCCAGCCGGTCGAGCCCGTCCCCGCGCGGCTCGCCGACATCGCGCGGATCGACGCGTCGGCGCTCGATCCGCGTCTGAAGGACGCGGAATTCATCGGCATGTCCGACGTCGACAATCCGCTGACGGGCACGCATGGCGCGACCGCGGTGTTCGGTCCGCAAAAGGGCGTGGCGTCCGAGCAAGTCGCGACCCTCGATGCCGCGCTCGGCCACTTCGCCGACCTGCTCGAGGCGGCGCTCGACCGGCGCGGCCGTGACCTGGCCGGTGCCGGCGCCGCGGGCGGCCTCGGTTTTGCGCTGCACATGCTGGGCGCTCGGTTCGAAGCCGGCGCGGAAGTCGTCGCGCGCCAGGTCGGGCTCGACGCGGCGCTTGCCGGCGCCGACTGGCTGATCACCGGCGAAGGCCGCTCCGACGTGCAGACGCTGCACGGCAAGGCGCCGTTCATCGCCTGCCGTCACGCGCAGGCCGCGGGCGTGCCCGCGTCGCTGCTGTCCGGCGCCGTCGACCCGGCCGCGCTGCCGCGCCTGTCCGAACACTTCGCCGGCTGCTTCTCGCCGGCACCGGGGCCGATCACGCTCGACGTCGCGATCCGCGACGCGGCGAATCTGCTCGCGAACGAAGCGGAGCAGTTGACACGGCTGAAGTACGGCGCACACTGACCGTTGACCCGAGCGCGCGATACAGGAACAATCGGGCCCGCCCTTTTTCTTCAGGATTCGACATGAAAGGCCGTCAAGCCGGGCTCGATCAGTTTCTGACCTATCGCCTCCATGCGCTCACGAAGCGATCCGACCGCGGGATCGCCGACGTGTACCGGCACAAGCTCGACATCTCGCTGCCAGAGGCGCGCGTGATCGCCGCCGTCGGCGCGTTCGGTCCGTTCTCGATCATGGATCTCGCACGTCATACCAATCTCGACAAGAGCCAGGCGAGCCGCGCGGCGGAAGCGCTGCTGCGCCAGGGGCTGCTCGAGCGCAGCGCGAGCGAGGACGACGGCCGGATCGTGCTGATCGCGCTGACGGCCGACGGCCGCGCGCTGCATCGCCGGATCATGCCGATCGTGCGCAAGTGGAATGAAGGCCTGCTCGCATGCCTGTCCGACAGCGAGCGCCAGACGTTCGAGCGGCTGCTCGACAAGGTGGTCGCGCACGCGGTCGACGGCGACGAGTGAGTCTCGCGGGCGGGGCGATCCGTGCCCCTGTGCGCGTTGCGAAATGTGTGCCACATGCACCGGGAGCGCCACGCTGGATGCTCGCTGCGCAGATGCGCCCTGAGCGTTCCAGTGCCCGCCACTTTATTCAGATGAATCCTGCAGATCGCCCCATTCGTCTCCGTCGCTTGAATCGCGCAAGCGCACGGGCGGCGACCCGGTTTTCCCTATCGTGCACGTATCGAACGACTGCTCGTCGTCCTTCATCAAACCAGGCCATCGCCGCAGCGATTCCCTTCCGCTATAGCCCGCTGTTCGCCGCGCGCTGACGCAGCAACCCCAGCACCGCGTCGCAATACGGCGTCGGCACGTCGAGCTTGCGCCCCAGCTCCGGAAACACGCCGAGGATCGGCCCGATCTCAAGCGGTCGCCCGGCCTCGAAATCCTGCAGCATCGACGTCTTGAACGCGCCCAGCTTGCGCGTCAAGGCGATCCGCTCGGGCCCGCCCATCCCCGTATCGAGACCGAGCTTCGTGCCGATCGCGGCCGCCTCCTCCATCATCCGCAACGCAAGGTCTCGCGTGAACGGATCGTCGAGCAGTTGCTCGGTGGTCGAACCCGTGAGCGCGCTCAACGGATTCATGTTCATGTTGCCCCACAGCTTCGTCCAGATCTCGGTGCGGATCGCCGGCGTCGATTCGACGTCGAAGCCGCCCGCGGCGAGCGCCGCCGCGAACCGCGCGGTCTGCGCGTCGAGCCGCGCATCGGGCGAGCCAATGATCAGGCGGTTGCCGCGACCGCGCCGCACGATACCCGGCGCATCGGTACTCGACGACAGGTGCACGACGCAGCCGATCGCCTGCTCGGGCGGCAGCGCCGCCGACACCGCACCGTCCGGGTCGACCGCGTCGAGCGGCACGCCGTCGAGCGGGCCCGCGAGCCCGTGCGTGAACCACCACGGCAGCCCGTTCATCGCGGCGACGATCACCGTGCCGGACCCGACCAGCGGCGCGATGCGCGCGGCCAGCGCCGGCAACGCCTGCGCCTTCAGCGCGATCACCACGTAGTCCTGCACGCCGAGCTCGGCCCCGTCGTCGCTCGCGAGGACGGGGACCGACGACACCGCGCCCGCCTCGTCGATCACGCGCACGCCGTGTGCGTTCAGCGCATCGAGCGTCGCGCCGCGCGCGTAGGCGCTCACCGTCATGCCGGCGTGCGACAGCGCAGCCGCGAGCAATCCGCCGATCGCGCCGACACCGACCACCGCGGCGCGCACCGACCCTGAATTCGTGTCGTTCATGATGAAATTCCGTCTGCTGGGAGCTGACGAGCATAACGCTCAATGGTTGCGTGGACAACCATTTAGGAAAGCGGGCGCAGCATGGATTCGCACGTGCGCTTCAGCGCGACGCGCCTGCGCGGCGGCCTGCTGCGCATCCCGCGAACGCGCAGGCGTGGGGCGAACCTGAAGTGCCGTTGCCGGCTGACAGCGGCGACGACGCGTAGCGCCATGCGTTCGAGCGGATCGTGCTGCCGACGCTGGACCGGTTCCGGCCGGAACTGATTGTCGTCGCGAGCGGCCTCGATGCGAGCGCGGTCGATCCGCTCGCGCGCATGCTGCTGCATACCGACAGCTACCGGTTCATGACGCGGGCGGTGAAGGACGCGGCACAGCGCCACTGCGGCGGGCGGCTCGTGATCGCCCATGAGGCGGTTATTCGGAGGCGTACGTGCCGTTCTGCGGGCTCGCGATCGTCGAGGAACTGGCGGGCACCGAGGTTACCGATCCGATGCTCGAGCTCGCGATCGCGCAGCAGCCGGGCAAGCGGTTCCTCGCGTTCCAGCGAGAGATGCTCGACGAACTGGCGGCGTCGTTCGGCTTGTAACGCGCGTTCACCCAAGATACGGGTCGGCACACGGCGGGCCTTGCGCGATCGATGCGGATGGGGTTTCCTGTGCTTTTACACCCGCCAGGCCCCCCGTCAGATGAAATCGTCTCCGCGCGAACCCGACACCAACGACAAAGCGCGCCGCCAGCCTTCGAAGCTGGCTCTGAATATCGCCGCCGTGCTGGTCGGCCTCATCACGTTCGCGATCGGCGTGGCGTGGTTGATCTATAGCTGGATCGTCGATCGCGAAGCGCAGTATTTCGCGATTCCGCTGGTGTTTTCAGTGCCCGTGATCGTGGCGGTCGCGGTGCGGAGTTTCTGGGATTAGACGCGTCACGCAACACGACAAAGCGCTGCGGTTGCGCGACGCGGGTTATCAGGCTTGATTCAGGGTGAAGCGATGATTGCTACGGTTCGCTTGCGCGCCCATCACAAGCCGGGCCGCGCGCACGGATTGGGGGCTGCGCCCTGGTGCGCGCCAATGACGAGGGGCGGTGCGGTGCCAGCCAGCGCCCTGCCGACCGTTTTCAGCACGGTTTCCGTCGTCATCCGGTCACCGCTCGAAATCACGCGCCCCGAATAGGCAGAGCACACCGACGACGATGCAACCGTCTGCGCCGGCCTGGCGCTCCATGCGATGTTGTCGGCGGGCGTTGATGCACATGCCGGCGCGACGAGCATCAGTGCCAGAACGGAAATTGGCGCGTACACGGTGGTCTTCATCGATTGCCCTCGGTGTAGTTGTGCTTTTTATAGGTAAAGTGAGCACGATATTACACTCGGCAGGCACGGTTTTCCGTGCGCGCGCGTCGACGGGTCCCCGCCGGAGAAAAACACCGGCATCAAGAAAAAAGCGCTGCGGGTCAGCCGACCGGCAGCGCTTTTTTAGGAACGGCCCTTGGCGGGACACGTTCGACTTCGTGGTGCGTGAGGCCGGACTCGAACCGGCACACCCTTGCGGGCGTCAGGACCTAAACCTGGTGCGTCTACCAATTTCGCCACTCACGCGTATTGTCCGTCACCTGACCGCGCGGCACGCAAGATGCGTTCTCCACGCGCCCGGAGCTTCATGCCGACCCGAAAACCGGCACGCCCAATCAGGCGAGCGCGAGATTCTACCCGATCTGTGCGGCATTGTCTCGCCCCGCCGGCGGCCGCCTGACAGCGGTGCTAGAATGCCGCGCTCGACGTGCCGGCCCCGCGCCGGCGCGCGCCCCCGAACCCGCCTCCGCCACGATCCCACCCGTGAACTTCGACGACTACTGTCAGCAAAAGGCCGCCCCCGCGGGCTCCAGCGTCTACTACGCGCTGCGCCAGGCGCCGCTCGCCGCCGAACCGCGCCTGACCGCCCTGTTCGCGCTGCGCCGCGAACTCGAGGAAACCGTCAAGGAAACCAGCGACCCGACCGTCGGACACACGAAGCTCGCGTGGTGGCACAAGGAACTCGCGGCGCTCGCCGCCGGCGAACCGTCGCACCCGGTCACGAAGGCGCTCGCGCAGCATCACCCGGCGATCGCGGCCGAAGCCGATGCGCTGCGCACGCTGGTCAACGGTTACGGGATGGATCTCGAACAAGCGCGCTACCTGGATTTCGCGAACCTGCAGCGCTACATCGCGCAGGTCGGCGGCACCTTCGCGTCGCTGGTCGCGCGCGCCAGCGCCGCGAATCCGGCCGACCCGCAGCCGTGGGCCGCGGACGCTGGCCGCGCGCTGATGCTCGCGCAATTCGTGCAGGAGCTCGGCAACGATGCGCGCCATGGCCGCATCTATCTGCCGATCGACGAACTGCAACGCTACAACGTGACCGCGGCCGACCTGCTGAACCGCCGCTACAGCCCGGCCTTCACCGAGCTGCTGCAGTTTCAGACGGCCCGCGCGCGCGAAGCGCTCGCCGCCGCCGACGCAGCGATCCCCGCGTCCGAACGCCGCGCGCAACGCACGCTACGTGCGCAGATCGCACTGGCCGGCGCGCTGCTCCACGAAATCGAGCGCGACGGCTACCAGGTGCTGCACCAGCGCATCGCGCTGACGCCGATCCGCAAGCTGTGGATCGCATGGCGCGCCGCGCGCCGCCGCTGACCGGCGCCGCAACGCACATCCCCCATCACACCTTGAGCAGCGGCAGCATGTCGAAGCGCTGCTGCAGCACGCGCGTCGCATCGAGTCCCCACCACGGCCCGAGCACGGTCGCATACAGCTGACGGAAATCGACCGCGACCGGCAGGTTGCCGTTGCCGTCGAGGTGCCCGAGCGCGGGCGCCCCACCGTACAGCCCGCCGGCCACGCGGCCGCCCATCACGAAATGCGGCGCGGCGGTACCGTGATCGGTGCCGTTGCTCTGGTTCTCGCGCACGCGCCGCCCGAATTCCGCATACGTCATCACGAGCGTCTGGTTCCAGCGCCCCAGCTCGATCAGCGCGTCGCGCATCGCACTCATCCCTTCCGCGAACTGCTTGAGCAGCGCGGCGTGCTGTCCCGGCTGGTTCTGGTGCGTGTCGAATCCGTTGAGCGTGAGCCGCAGCACCGCGACGCCGTCCTGCGCGCCGGGCCCCGACGTTTCGCATGCCGCGAGCACCTGCATGGCGGTCTTCACCGAGGTGCCGAACGTACCGGCCGGAAAGGCCATCCTGAACTCGCGCATCCCGCCGCGCGGGCGCAGCCGGTCGGCCGCCTTCACGATGTCGTTCTCGACGTCGATGATGTGTGCGAGCGCCGGGTTCCGTTCACGCAGCGACGACGGCTCGGCGAGCCGCGCCGCGCGGATGAACTGGGCGGGATTGACGAGCGCGATCGCGCGCGCGCCGTTCGCGAGCGGTCCCATCTCGGCGCTGCCGAGCACCACGCCGTCCGCCGCGAAGCCCGGCGGCACCGGCGCCTGCGCGAACGTGCGTGTGAGCCAGCCTTCGTGCAGGTACTGGTCCGAGCGCGATGCGGTGTCCCAGATCTCGATCGAACGGAAATGCGACAGGTTCGGCTGCGGATAGCCGACGCCCTGCACGATCGCGACCTGCCCGTCGCGCCACAGCGGCATCAGCGGCGCGAGCGCCGGGTGCAGCCCCGTATGCGCATCGAGCTGCAGCACCTGATCGCGCTTGATGCCGATGCCGCGGCGGAACTGGTAGTAGAGCGGATCCGCATACGGCACCACCGTGTTGAGGCCGTCGTTGCCGCCCTTCAGCTCGATGAGGATCAGCACGTTCGCATAGCCGGGCCGCCCCGCCGCGGGCATCGAAGCCGCGTGCGCGGCCGGCTGCCACAGCGACACGCCCGCCGCGGCCGCGGCGCCCGTGAGCGTCAGAAAATCACGTCGGTTCATCGTGCATCCTTCGGTTCGCCGCGCGGCATGGCCACCGCTTCAACGAGCCTGTTCGTCGTCGTTTCGGTCATTTCAGTTGATAGGCCGGATCCATCAGCAATGCCTCGAGATACGCGCTGCCGGTCGAGTCCGTATCGATCGCCGCGACCGGCGACACCGGCAGCACCGCGTGCTGCAGCTGAAGCTCGGTGGACAAACCGGCGCGCGCCTGCGGCCGCACACGATACTGCGCGAGCCAGTGTTCGAGGTCGAACCGCAGGCCGCCGCGTGCGGGCTTGACCGGCGCGCCGGGCATACCGGCACCGGGCGTACCGGCATCGGGCGTACCGGCACCGGGCAAGCTGGCGCCGGAGGCGTTGTCCGCAACCGGCATCGCATGCGCACGCGCATTCGGCACCGGCTGCGCCATCGCGTGAGCGGGAGCCCGCATGCCGGCCGCCTCGGTCGCGCGGAACAGCTGTTCGACGAACTGCTTGCGCGCGAGCAGCGTGGTGCTGTTGATCCACAGCGCGCCGCCGGGCCAGCCCTTCACGTTCGGCGGATAGAACAGGTTCTGCCCGAGCGTGCGCACGGTGTTCGCGAGCATCTGCGGATCGCCGTACGCGACGTCGAACAGCCGCACCGACCCGACGACGAACTCGGCCGGCGACTTGACGAGCACGCCGCGATTGCCCGGATCCCAGAACGCGTCGGTCGACCAAAGCGCGGCGAGCGCCGTGCGGATGTCGTAGCCGCTCGCGCGAAACCGTTCGGCCACGATCTCGAGCGCGCCGGCATCCGGCGTATCGGACACGAACTCGCGCCACAGCTTGCCCGCGATGAAGCGTGCGGTGTCGGGCCGCTTCAGCAGGATGTCGAGAAACCCGTCGCCGTCGAACGCACCGGTCTCGCCGAGTATCGTCTTCTCGCCCGTGTCGTGCCACTCGGGCCGCGCCACGAAGCGCAGCGTATCGGGATCGACGCTCCAGCCGGTCATCGCGCGCGCGGCTTCGGTCACGTCGTGCTGCGTGTAATGCCCTTCGCCGAGCGTGAACAGCTCCATCACCTCGCGCGCGAAATTCTCGTTCGGACGTCCCTTGCGGTTGCTCGCGCCGTCGAGATACTGGAGCATCGCCGGATCCTTCGCGACCGCATGCAGCAGCGTGTCGAAGCTGCCGAGCGCCTCGCGGCGAAACAGCGCATGCTGCGCGGCCATCGTCTGCGGATACGGGACCTTGTCCTGCCCGGACGTGAAGTGCCCATGCCAGAACAGCGTCATGCGCTCGGTGAGCGGCGACGGCGTCGCGACCATCTCGTTGACCCACGCCGCGCGCAACGCATCGTAGCGGCGATTGCGCTCGCGCTGCTCGTCGCGCCGCATGTCGGCTGTCAGCGCCTGGCGCTGCGCGCGGGTCGGCGGCAACTCGGCGACCCAGTCGGGCCAGCGCGTCACGGGCTCGCGCCGCACGTTGCCGAGCGTCTCGGCGACGACCTGCGCGCGCGTCATGCCGACGAGGCGGGCGACCTCGGCCGGTGCGGGAGAAAAGCCGGTGCGGCTCAGGAAGAACAGCGCATCGTCGGCGTCGAGCGGCGCCTGCATCGCGGGCGATGCCGGGGCGGCAGCGTTCGCTTTCATCGTCGTGGACTCCCGGAACGCACCGGCGGTGCGGATGCAGGTTCAACGGCGGCACGCATGCGAAAGTTGACGGGAAAATTGCTACGGAATCTTTCGTTGCCGTGCGGAGACGCGTGCGTGTCAGCGCTTGTACAGCTCGCGAACGGCGTCCTCGATGTGCTGGCGCAGCAGGTGGCGCTCTTCGGGCGTCATGTGCCCGTCGCGGCGGTGCTGTTCGAGATCGGGAGGCACGGCGGACCGGACCGCCGTGTCGGCGGCGCGGTCGGACTGCGGCGCCTTGCCGCGCTGCAGCTTGCGCGACGATGCGCCCGGCTCGGGGCGCTGCGCATACGCGAAGTTCGACGCATATGGACCGGCAAGTGCGATCGTCAGCATCACTGCAATCCGCGCAGATCGCATGACCGTCCTCGCTTCTCTGGTCGATTTGTTCGCTTCGTCACGCGGCAACCGGTTACCTCTGGTACTTGAAAAACCCTGCGGAATTCGGGTGTACAAAGATGAAAGATGGAGTGCTGGGGAGTATCTACCGAACTCCGGCTTCGAGTAAAGGAATCTCTATAGCGTGCCTTTACTCCACGCGACACTACGGGTAAATTTTGTAACGGACTGTAACGCGCGAAAATACGCGAGCGTGCGTGATTTCCCATTCGCGATAAGATGCCGCTCATGGAAACGAAAAACCCCTCCAAGATTCTCGTCGTCGACGACGACCCGCGCCTGCGCGATCTGCTGCGCCGATATCTCGGCGAGCAGGGTTTCAACGTATACGTCGCGGAGAACGCGACTGCGATGAACAAGCTCTGGGTGCGCGAGCGCTTCGACCTGCTCGTGCTCGACCTGATGCTGCCGGGCGAGGACGGCCTGTCGATCTGCCGCCGCCTGCGCGGCAGCAACGATCGCACGCCGATCATCATGCTCACCGCGAAGGGCGAGGATGTCGATCGCATCGTCGGCCTCGAGATGGGCGCCGACGACTACCTGCCGAAGCCGTTCAACCCGCGCGAACTGGTCGCGCGCATTCACGCGGTGCTGCGCCGCCAGGCGCCGGCCGAACTGCCGGGCGCGCCGTCGGAAACCACCGAGGTGTTCGAGTTCGGCGAATTCTCGCTGAACCTCGCGACGCGCACGCTCACGAAGTCGGGCCAGGAAATTCCGCTGACCACCGGCGAATTCTCGGTGCTGAAGGTGTTCGCGCGCCATCCGCGCCAGCCGCTGTCGCGCGAAAAGCTGATGGAGCTCGCGCGCGGCCGTGAATACGAAGTGTTCGACCGCAGCCTCGACGTGCAGATCTCGCGCCTGCGCAAGCTGATCGAACCGGATCCGGGCAGCCCGCGTTTCATCCAGACCGTCTGGGGCCTCGGCTACGTGTTCATTCCGGACGGCGCAGCCTGATCTTTTTCCTTTCCGGTTTCGCCTGTCCTCGGCCCGTCCCATGCGTATCGACCGGCGCCTCCTGCAGCTCGCGTTCGGCGGGCTGTTCTGGCGCACCTTCCTGCTGATCGCGCTGCTGATCTCGGTCAGTCTCGCCGCGTGGTTCCAGAGCTTTCGCGTGATCGAGCGCGAGCCGCGCGCGCAGCGCGTCGCGCTCCAGCTCGTCGCGATCGTGAAGCTCACGCGCACCGCCCTGCTCTATTCCGATCCCGATTTGCGGCGCGCGCTGCTGCAGGATCTCGAGAGCAACGAGGGCGTGCGCGTCTACCCACGCGAAAAAACCGACAAGTTCAAGCTGCAGCCCGACGAATCGCTGAACCGTCTGATCGAACACGATATCCGCAGCCGGCTCGGCGACGAGACCGTGATCGCGCAGTCGGTCAACGACATCCCCGGCGTGTGGATCAGCTTCAAGATCGACGACGACGACTACTGGGTCGCGCTCGACCGCGACCAGCTCGACAGCGTCACGGGCCTGCAGTGGGCGGGCTGGGGCCTGTTCGCGCTCGCGCTGTCGCTGTTCGGCTCCGCATTCATCACGAGCCTCGTGAACCGGCCGTTCTCGCGCCTCGCGCTCGCCGCGCGCCAGATCGGCTCGGGCCAGACGCCCGAGCTGCTGCCCGAGCGCGGGATGGGCGTCGCGGCCGAGACCAACCGCAGCTTCAACCAGATGGTGCGCGACCTCGAACAGCTCGAGGCCGATCGCGCGCTGATGCTCGCGGGCATCTCGCACGACCTCCGCACGCCGCTCGCGCGGCTGCGGCTCGAGACCGAGATGAGCCCGTCCGACCAGGCGACCAAGGATGCGATGGTCGACGACATCGAGCAGATGGACCGCATCATCGCCGCCTTCATCGACTACGCGCGCCCGTCCCAGCGCAAGCCGGAGCCGGTCGACCTGTCGTCGATCGCGCACGAAGTCGCCGCGCGCGTGTCGGGCGAGGACGGCGTCGAGATCCGCACGCGGCTCGCACCGAGCGCCGTGATCGAAGCCGACGAGACCGACATGCGCCGCGTGATCGGCAACCTCGTCGAGAACGCGCGCAAATACGGCCAGAGCCGGCAGGACGGCGTGTCGCGGATCACGCTCGAGACGCGCGTTTCGCACGCGCGGGTCGAGCTGTCGGTGACCGACGAAGGTCCCGGCATCCCCGAGGATCAACTGCCGCTCGTGATGCGGCCGTTCTACCGCGTCGACACGGCGCGCACCAAGGCGGACGGCACAGGGCTCGGCATGGCGATCGTGCTGCGCCTCGTCGGCCGCTATCGCGGAGCGCTGCGCCTGCGCAACCGCAGCCCCGACGCGGGCCTCGAAGTCACGCTCGAATTCCCCGGCGCCGGCAAGGCGCGTGCGACGGCGTGACGCGTTCGCGCATGTCGCTTGAGCGTCGCACTATCGGTGCGGTTGAAAAAAACTATGGAGACTGTTAGCCAAAATCTATTGAATCGCTTGATTAATAGTGTTACAGTCTTCGCATGCTGTCACATCAACGTTGCAGCACCGAGGTAGCTTGACTCAGTCTTCTTCCCAACTCACACAGGAGTATCCGCATGAAAACCGTGGGCGATAAACTCGAAGCATTCACCGTCGTAGCCGCGAAGCCGGGCTTCAACAATCACGAGGAAAACGGCCAGTCGGCGTTCGAGACCGTCACCGAAGCGTCGTTCCCGGGCAAGTGGAAGATCATCTACTTCTATCCGAAGGATTTCACGTTCGTGTGCCCGACGGAAATCGTCGAGTTCGCGAAGCTGACGAAGCAGTTCGAAGAGCGCGACGCCGTCCTGCTCGGCGGCAGCTCGGACAACGAATTCGTGAAGCTCGCATGGCGCCGTGAGCACAAGGATCTCGACAAGCTGAACCACTACTCGTTCGGCGACGTCAAGGGCGAGCTGATCGACCAGCTCGGCGTGCGCGACAAGGAAGCCGGCGTGGCCCTGCGCGCGACGTTCATCGTCGATCCGGACAACACGATCCAGCACGTTTCGGTGAACAACCTGAACGTCGGCCGTAGCCCGGAAGAAGTCCTGCGCATTCTGGACGGCCTGCAAACGGACGAACTGTGCCCGTGCAACCGTGCAGTCGGCGGCGCAACGCTGTAAGCGCATCGATGCACGAAGCCCGCGGCGCACGTCCTGCCTGCGGGCTTTTTTAACGGCCAACCCATAGGAGATATCAATGGAATTCATCGACTCGATTAAGGCACGTATCCCCGACTACGCGAAGGACATTCGCCTGAACCTCGACGGCACGATCTCGCGCTCGTCGCTCGAAGGCAACGATGCAGTCGGCGTGGCGCTGGCGGCGGCGGTCGCGGCGAAGAGCACCGTGCTCGTGAAAACGATCCGTGAAGCCGGCGTGCTGTCGCCCGAAGAGACGAACGCCGTGCTGACGGCGGCCGCGCTGATGGGGATGAACAACACCTGGTATCCGTATGTCGAGATGGCCGACGACGCCGACCTGAAGACGCAGCGCGCCGAACTGCGGATGGGCGCGTATGCGTCGCACGGCGGCGTCGACAAGCGCCGGTTCGAGATGTACGCGCTCGCCGCGTCGATCGTCGGCAAGTGCCACTTCTGCGTGAAGTCGCACTATGCGCTGCTGAAGAACGAGCAAGGGATGACGACGACGCAGCTGCGCGACGTCGGTCGCATCGCGTCGGTGATCAACGCCGCCGCGCAGGTGATCGCCGCCGAAGGCGAGTAAGCGCACCGCTCGGCCGGCAGCGCGGTGCGGCGGCCCTTCGATGCCGCATCCGCAGCCCCGGCTCAGAAACGAAAATGCCACGCAAGCGCGTGGCATTTTTCATTGCGGCGGCGCAGCCTGCGCGCCGCTTCGGGCCGGCGTCAACCCGGCCTCAGGCGCTCACGCGCCCGCTTTCACCAGCAGCGCGGCGGCCTGCGCCTCGATGCCCTCGCCGCGGCCGAGGTAGCCGAGCTTCTCGTTGGTCTTCGCCTTCACGTTCACGCGCTCGAGCGGCAGCCCGAGATCGGCCGCGATGTTCGCGCGCATCCCGTCGATATGCGGCGCGAGCTTCGGCGCCTGCGCGATCACGGTGCTGTCGACGTTCTGGATCGTGAAGCCGGCCGCCTTCACGCGGGCGGCGCACTCGCGCAGCAGCACGCGGCTGTCCGCCCCCTTGAACGCGGCGTCGGTGTCGGAGAAATGGCGGCCGATGTCGCCGAGCGCCGCCGCGCCGAACAGCGCGTCGGTGATCGCATGCAGCAGCACGTCCGCGTCCGAATGGCCGAGCAGGCCGCGCTCGTACGGAATCGTCACGCCGCCGATGATGAGGGGGCGCCCCGGGACGAGCTGGTGCACGTCGTAGCCTTGTCCGATTCTGAAATCCATGCGTATTCCGGTGTGAGATGAGGTGAAAGTCAGGAAGCGTTCGTGGCGCGCGCGAGGATCGCTTCGGCGAGTGCGAAATCTTCCGGGTACGTGACCTTGAAGTTGCGCAGGCTGCCCTGCACGACGCGCGGGGTATGACCGGCCCATTCGATCGCGCTGGCCTCGTCGGTCAGGTCGTGCCCTTCCCGCTGCGCGCGCAGGATCGCGTCGCGCAGCATGCCGATGCGGAACATCTGCGGCGTCTGCGCCTGCCACAGCGCGTCGCGCGACTCGGTGCGGGCGATCGCGTCGCCGCCGGCCGGCACGCGCTTGAGCGTATCGGCCACCGGCAGCGCGACGATCCCGCCGACCGGATCGTCCTTCAGCGCCGCGACCAGCGTGCGGATGAGCTCCGGCGTGATACCGGGGCGTGCGGCGTCGTGCACGAGCACCCAGTCCTGGTCGGTCGCGCCGAATTCGCCCAGCCCCAGCAGCCCGTTCAGCACCGACGCCTGCCGCGAGCCGCCGCCGCAGCGGCGCACCGCGAAGCGCAGGCCCGCGAAGCGGCGCGCGTCGAAGTGCGTGTCGTCGGGCGCGAGGACGACGAGCGTCTGCGCGAATTCGCTGCACGCGTCGAACGCGGCGAGCGTGTAATGCAGGAGCGCGCGGCCGGCCAGCGTGCGGTATTGCTTCGGCACGGCCGAACCGGAGCGGCTGCCCGTGCCGGCGCAAGGAATCAGGGCGAAAAGTCGGGGAGTCACGAAGTGGAAACGCCGGAAAGATGAAATCGAGAAGCGGATTTTATAATAGGTCTTTCGTCTCGACCGGCGCACCGCGCCGCGCCGTGCCCGCCACCCCTGCCGTCCCTATGCCAGACAACGCTTCCATCCCGTTCGCCTCGCCCGTCGCCCGCGTCAAACCGGGCCAGCGGTTCGCCTTCGACGGCACGCACGGCTCCGCCGACGCACTCGCCATCGCCCGCTATCTCGCCGAGAACCGCGCGGCGGTCCCGCTCCTTGCGGTGATCTGCGCGAACGCGGTCGACGCGCAGCGGCTGTCGCAGGAACTCCGCTACTTCTCGCCCGATGCGCGCGTGCGCCTGCTGCCGGACTGGGAAACGCTGCCGTACGACACGTTCTCGCCGCACCAGGATCTCGTCTCCGAGCGGCTTGCGACGCTGCACGACCTCGGCGAGGGCCGCTGCGACATCCTGCTGGTGCCCGCGACCACCGCGCTGTACCGGATGCCGCCCGCGTCGTTCATGGCCGCGTACACCTTCGCGTTCGCGCAGGGCGAGCGGCTCGACGAGGCGAAGCTGAAGGCGCAGCTCACGCTGGCCGGCTACGAACACGTGAGCCAGGTCGTGCGGCCCGGCGAATACTGCGTGCGCGGCTCGCTGATCGACCTCTACCCGATGGGCTCGCCGCTGCCGTACCGGATCGACCTGTTCGACGACCAGGTCGACTCGATCCGCGCGTTCGATCCCGATACGCAGCGCAGCCTCTACCCGGTTCGCGACGTGCGCCTGTTGCCCGGCCGCGAGTTTCCGTTCGACGAAGCAGCGCGCACGGCCTTTCGCAGCCGCTGGCGCGAGACATTCGAAGGCGACCCGAGCCGCGCGCCGATCTACAAGGACATCGGCAACGGCGTGCCGTCGGCCGGCATCGAGTACTACCTGCCGCTGTTCTTCGACGAGACGGCCACGCTGTTCCACTACCTGCCGCAGGACGCACACCTCGTGTTCACCGGCGATCTCGAGGCGTCGATCCGCCGCTTCACGGCTGATACGAAACAGCGCCACGCGTTCCTCGCGCACGACCGCGAGCGGCCGATCCTCGAGCCGCAGCGCCTGTTCCTGTCCGACGAGGATTTCTTCGCGTTCGCGAAGCCGTTCGCGCGCGTCGTGCTGCCCGCGCAGCCGGCCGGCGGCTGGGCGACGGGCCTGCCCGAGCTCACGGTCGATCGCCATGCCGACGATCCGCTCGCCGCGCTGCGCACGTTCGTCGAAACGTCGGGCAAGCGCGTGCTGCTGACGGTCGAATCGGCCGGCCGCCGCGAAACGATCCTGCAACTGCTCGCCGAGCATCACCTGCGCCCCGTGTCGAACGACCACTTCGCGGGCTGGCTCGAAAGCGATGCACCGTTCGCGCTCGGTGTCGCGCCGCTCGCGAGCGGCTTCGTGGTGCCGGGCGAAGGCTACGCGATCGTCACCGAAACCGAACTGTACGGCGCGCTCGGCCGGCGCGCGGGCCGGCGCCGCCAGGAACAGGCGAGCAACGTCGACGCGATGGTGCGCGACCTGTCGGAGCTGAAGGTCGGCGACCCGGTCGTCCACGCGCAGCACGGCATCGGCCGCTACATGGGCCTCGTGTCGATGGATCTCGGCGAAGGCGAGACCGAATTCCTGCACCTCGAATACGCGGGCGACAGCAAGCTCTACGTGCCGGTCGCGCAATTGCACGTGATCTCGCGCTACAGCGGCGCCGATCCCGACAGCGCACCGCTGCACGCGCTCGGCTCGGGCCAGTGGGAGCGCGCGAAGCGCAAGGCCGCGCAGCAGATTCGCGACACGGCGGCCGAGCTGCTGAACCTGTACGCGCGCCGCGCGGCCCGCGAGGGCCATGCGTTCGCGCTCGATCCGCGCGACTACGTGAAGTTCGCGGAAAGCTTCGGCTTCGAGGAAACGCCCGACCAGGCCGCGGCCATCGCGGCCGTGATCGGCGACATGACGAGCGGCAAGCCGATGGACCGCCTCGTGTGCGGTGACGTCGGCTTCGGCAAGACCGAGGTCGCGCTGCGCGCCGCGTTCATCGCGGTGATGGGCGGCAAGCAGGTCGCGCTGCTGTCGCCGACCACGCTGCTCGCCGAGCAGCACACGCAGACCTTCGTCGACCGCTTCGCGGAGTGGCCGGTGCGCATCGTCGAGCTGTCGCGCTTCAAGACCACGAAGGAAGTGAATGCGGCGATCGCTCAGATCAACGAAGGCACCGTCGACATCGTGATCGGCACGCACAAGCTGCTGTCGTCGGACGTGCAGTTCAAGCGCCTCGGCCTCGTGATCATCGACGAGGAACACCGCTTCGGCGTGCGCCAGAAGGAAGCGCTGAAGGCGCTGCGCGCGGAAGTCGACGTGTTGACGCTGACCGCCACGCCGATCCCGCGTACGCTCGGGATGGCGCTCGAGGGGCTGCGCGACTTCTCGGTGATCGCGACCGCGCCGCAGAAGCGGCTCGCGATCAAGACCTTCGTGCGTCGCGAGGAAGAAAGCGTGATCCGCGAGGCGATGCTGCGCGAGCTGAAACGCGGCGGCCAGGTGTACTTCCTGCACAACGAGGTCGAGACGATCGAGAACCGCAGGGCGATGCTCGAGGAACTCGTGCCCGAAGCGCGCATCGTGATCGCGCACGGCCAGATGCACGAGCGCGAGCTCGAACGCGTGATGCGCGATTTCGTCGCGCAGCGCGCGAACGTGCTGCTGTGCACGACCATCATCGAGACCGGCATCGACGTGCCGAGCGCCAACACGATCATCATGCACCGCGCGGACAAGTTCGGCCTCGCGCAGCTTCACCAGCTGCGCGGCCGCGTCGGCCGTTCGCACCACCAGGCGTATGCGTACCTGCTGGTCCACGATCCGCAGTCGCTGACCAAGCAGGCGCAGCGCCGGCTCGAGGCGATCCAGCAGATGGAGGAGCTCGGTTCGGGCTTCTATCTCGCGATGCACGACCTCGAGATCCGCGGCACCGGCGAGGTGCTCGGCGACAAGCAGTCGGGCGAAATCCACGAGATCGGCTTCCAGCTGTACACCGACATGCTGAACGACGCGGTGAAGGCGCTGAAGAATGGCAAGGAGCCCGACCTCACCGCACCGCTCGCCGCGACGACGGAAATCAACCTGCATGCGCCCGCGATCCTGCCGGCCGACTACTGCGCGGACGTGCAGGAGCGGCTGTCGCTGTACAAGCGTCTCGCGAACTGCGAGCACGGCGACGCGATCGACGGCATCCAGGAAGAGCTGATCGACCGCTTCGGCAAGCTGCCGCCGCAGGCGCACGCGCTCGTCGAGACGCACCGGCTGCGGCTGGCCGCGAAGCCGCTCGGCATCGTCAAGATCGACGCGAGCGAGGCCGCGATCGGGCTGCAGTTCGAGCCGAACCCGCCGATCGATCCGATGCGGATCATCGAAATGGTGCAGAAGCACCGGCACATCAAGCTCGCGGGCCAGGACAAGCTGCGCATCGAGACGCGCTCGCCCGATCTCGCGATCCGCGTGTCGACGATCAAGGAAACGCTGCGCGCGCTCGCGCCGCGCGCAGACGCCGCGACCGCGGCACGCTGAGCGCGCGGCCGAGATGCTGCACCGCGTCGCGGCCGGCGAAGGCGGGCCGGCGCGTTTTTGAGTATGATTTTCCCATTCCTCAGACGGAGTTTTGCCATGTCCACTCTCGACGCGACGGCGCCGTCCGCCGCCGACCAAGGCGACGCTTCGCTCGTCAGCCTGCCCTGGATCAAGCAGCTGGTGTCGATGGACACGACGAGCCGCGTGCCGAACCTCGGCCTGATCGAAGCGGTGCGCGACGCGCTGGCCGCGAAGGGCATCGTGTCGACGCTCACGCACGATCCGCGCGAAGGCTGGGCCAACCTGTTCGCGACCGTGCCCGCGCACGACGGCTCGACCGACGGCGGCATCGTGCTGTCGGGGCACACCGACGTCGTGCCGGTCGACGGCCAGCAGTGGGACAGCAACCCGTTCGCGCCGGAAATCCGCGACGGCCGCCTGTACGGCCGCGGCACCTGCGACATGAAGGGCTTCATCGGCACGGCGCTCGCGCTGCTGCCCGAGATGCAGGCGACGAAGCTCGCGAAGCCGATTCATTTCGCGCTGTCCTACGACGAGGAAATCGGCTGCGCGGGCGCACCGCTGCTGATCGCCGATCTCGTCAAGCGCGGCGTGAAGCCGTCCGGCTGCATCGTCGGCGAGCCAACCAGCATGCGGCCGATCATCGCGCACAAGGGCATCAACGCGTACCGCTGCTGCGTGCGCGGTCACGCCGCGCACTCGTCGCTGACGCCGAAGGGCCTGAACGCGATCGAATACGCGGCGCGCCTCATCTGCCACATCCGCGACATCGCCGAGCGCTTCCGTGCCGAAGGCCCGTTCGACGAGCTGTACGACGTACCGTTCACGACCGCGCAGACGAGCACGATCCAGGGCGGCAACGCGATCAACACGGTGCCGGCCGAATGCCGGTTCGACTTCGAGTTCCGCAACCTGCCGACGCTCGATCCCGAGCAGATCTTCGCGCGCATCGAAGCGTATGCGCAGGAAACGCTGCTGCCGCAGATGCTGCGCGAACATCCGAATGCGGCGATCGAGTTCTCGAAGATCGCGGCGGCACCCGGCCTCGACGCGACGGAACAGGCCGCGATCACGCAGCTCGTGCGCGCGCTGACGGCCGACCAGGACAAGCGCAAGGTCGCGTACGGCACCGAGGCCGGCCTGTTCGAACGCGCGGGCATCCCGAGCGTCGTGTGCGGGCCCGGCAACATCGAGCAGGCGCACAAGCCGAACGAATATGTCGAGCTCGCGCAGCTCGCCGCCTGCGAGCAGTTCCTGCGCAAGTTCATCCGCAGCATGTCGGTCGACGCACACTGACTGCCCCCCGCCACGCCGGCCTGCGTGTGCGGGCCGGCCCCACCCCCGCCACCCGCCACGTCATGTCGACTGAACAACAGGGCACCGCCCATACGACGATCGACGGCGAGCCGATTCCGACGCTCGACGAAATCGCCGCGCAGCATTTCGCGTTGTCGCCGTGGGTCGCACGCACGCCGGTGTTCGAGCGCGCCGATCTCCCATCCCTCGAGGGCACGCACGTCAACTTCAAGTTCGAGCTGCTGCAGGCGAGCGGCAGCTTCAAGGCGCGCGGTGCGTTCACGCACCTGCTGGCCCTCGACGAAGCGCGCAAGAACGCCGGCGTCACGTGTGTGTCGGCCGGCAATCATGCGGCGGCCGTCGCGTATGCGGCGATGCGGCTCGGCAGCAGTGCGAAGGTCGTGATGTTCCATACCGCGAGCCCGACGCGCATCGCGCAGTGCAAGCAGTACCGCGCGGAAGTCGTGCTGGCCGGCAGCGCGTCGCAGGCGTTCGACCTCGTGCGGCGGATCGAGGCCGAGGAAGGCCGCTTCTTCATCCATCCGTTCAACGGCTATCACACGATTCTCGGCACCGCGACGCTCGGCTACGAATGGGCGACGCAGACGCCCGATCTCGACGCGGTGATCGTGCCGATCGGCGGCGGCGGGCTCGCGGCCGGCATGGCGACCGCGCTGCGGCTCGCAAATCCGCGCGTGCACGTGTACGGCGTCGAGCCGGAAGGCGCCGACGCGATGTGCCGCAGCTTCGCGGCGAATCACACGATCAAGATGAGCGCGATGCAGACCATCGCCGATTCGCTGATGGCGCCGCACACCGAGGAATACAGCTACCAGCTATGCCGGCGCCACATCGACCGCATCGTCACGGTGTCCGACGACGCGCTGCGCACGGCGATGCTGTTCCTGTTCTCACACCTGAAGCTCGCGGTCGAACCGGCGTGCGCGGCGGCGCTCGCGGCGCTGCTCGGCCCGCTGCGCGAGACCCTGCAGGGCAAGCGGGTCGGCGTGCTGCTGTCTGGCACGAATACCGACCCCGCGACACTCGGCATGCATCTCGCGCACGCGAAACTGCAGCACTGAAGCTGCGCATGGCGCTGCGGGTTATCCCCAGTTTATGTTGACAGCCCTGTTGATAACCCGCCGGGCAAGCACGCAAGTGGTTGAGCGCGCAGCGTTTTACAAGCGCGAAGCGTGCCGGACGCGAAATAGGCAGATGACGCCGCCGACGCACGTGGGCTGACGCACGACGACACGCAAAAAAACGGGCGCCCGAAGGCGCCCGTCGCATGCGAAACATCCGCGTATCGCTTACTTGTTCTCGAACATGTCCATGATCTGCTGCTTCTCCTGCTGCGTGACGGGCGGCGGCGCAAGCCCGGCCGCGCCGGCCGAGCCAAGTGCGTCGTTCGCGCTGATCGCGTTCTCGGCCGGATTGATGTCCACGCTCCCGACGAAGCCGTTGCCCGGCGTGCGATCGGCGTAGTACAGCTCGCCGTCGACCGTCGTCAGGCCGTCCGGCATCGGCATCTGCTGCTCGGGCACGCCGTTCAGCGCGGTGCGCATGTAGTTCACCCAGATCGGCAGCGCGAGCTGCGCGCCGAATTCGCGGCTGCCGAGGCTCTTCGGCTGGTCGAAGCCCATCCACGCGACCGCGACGAGCGACTGCTGGTAGCCGGCGAACCAGCCGTCCTTCGCATCGTTCGTCGTACCCGTCTTGCCCTGCAGGTCGCCGCGACCAAGCGCGTTGGTGCCGGCGCCCGTGCCGGCCGTCGCGACCGTATGCAGCAGGCTGTTCATCACGTACGCGTTGCGACCTTCGATCGTGCGCGGCGCCGTGCCGCCGGCCACGACCGGCTGCGACCGCTGCAGCGCCTGCCCGTGCGCGTCGTCGACTTCGGCGATCAGGTACGGATCGACCTTGTAGCCGCCGTTCGCGAACACCGCATAGCCGGTCGCGAGCTGCAGCGGCGTCACGAGACCCGCACCGAGCGCCATCGGCAGATACGGCGGCGTCTTCGCAGGATCGAAGCCGAAGCGCTGCGTCACGTACTGCTGCGCGTACTGCGTGCCGATCGACGCGAGGATCCGGATCGACACGAGGTTCTTCGAACGCTGCAGGCCGGTACGCATCGACATCGGGCCGTCCGGCTGGTCGTCGTCCTTCGGCTCCCACGCGGTGCCGCCCGGCACGCTCGGCGGGAAGTACAGCGGTGCATCGTTGATGATCGTCGCCGGTCCGAGGCCCTTGTCGAGCGAAGCCGAATAAATGAACGGCTTGAACGACGAACCCGGCTGGCGCCACGCCTGCGTCACGTGGTTGAACTTGCTCTTGTTGAAGTCGAAGCCGCCGACGAGCGAGCGGATCGCCCCGTCCTGCGGCGCGATCGCGACGAGCGCGCCTTCGACCTGCGGCAGCTGCACGACCTGCCAGCCCGTCTTGCCATCTTTCAGCACGCGCACGATCGAACCCGGCTTGATCCGCAGCGTGGCATTCGCGCGCTGATTCAGCGCGCCCGACACGAAGCGCAGCCCGGCCGGGCCGATCGTCGTCGTCGCGCCGCCGACGAACTGCACCTCGACCGCATTCGGCGACGCCGCCAGCACCACCGCCGATTGCAGATCTCCGTTGTCCGGATGATCGGCGAGCGCGTCGTCGATCGCCTCGTCGCGCTCGTCGCCGGCCGCCGGCAGGTTGATCGAGCCTTCCGGCCCGCGATAGCCGTGGCGGCGCTCGTAATCGAGAATGCCGCGGCGCACGGCCTGGTACGCCGCTTCCTGGTCGGCCGAGTTGATCGTCGTCGTGACGGTCAGTCCGCGCGTATAGGTTTCGTCCTTGTACTGCTGGTACATCATCTGCCGCACCATCTCGGACACGTATTCGCCATGCACCGCATACTGGTTGCCCGGCGTGCGCACGCGGATCTCCTCCTTCACCGCCTGGTCGTACTGCGGCTGCGTGATGTAGCCGATCTCGAGCATGCGCTTCAGGATGTATTCCTGACGCACCTTCGCGCGCTTCGGATTGACGACCGGGTTGTACGCGGACGGCGCCTTCGGCAGCCCCGCGAGCATCGCCGCTTCGGCGAGCGTGATGTCCTTCAGGTCCTTGCCGAAATACACGCGCGCGGCGGCCGCGAAGCCGTACGAGCGCTGGCCCAGGTAGATCTGGTTCATGTACAGCTCGAGGATCTGGTCCTTCGTCAGCGCCTTCTCGATCTTGTACGCGAGCAGCATCTCGTAGATCTTGCGCGTGTAGGTCTTTTCACTCGACAGGAAGAAGTTGCGCGCGACCTGCATCGTGATCGTGCTCGCGCCCTGGCGCGCGCCGCCGTGCATCAGGTCGGCCACGCCCGCGCGCAGGATGCCGAGGAAGTCGACGCCGCCGTGTTCGTAGAAGCGGTAGTCCTCGATCGCGAGCACGGCCTTCTTCATCACGTCGGGAATGTCCTGGAAGCGCACGAGGCTGCGGCGCTCCTCGCCGAACTCGCCGATCAGCACGTGATCGGCGGTGAATACGCGCAACGGCACCTTCGGCTGGTAGTTGGTCAACGCATCGAGCGACGGCAGTTGCGGTGCCATCACGACGAGTGCGTAGCCGACGATCAGCGCGCCGACGACCGCGAGCGTCGCGAACAGTCCGACGAACCACAGCGCGACGCGCGAGCCGAACGAGCGGCCGCCGCCGCCTCCTCCTCCACGGCGCTGCGTGCGGCGATCGTCGTCGCCGTTGTCGTCATCGGGGTAGTAGGCTCCCGACGGCGAACGGCGCAATGTGTAGTGAGGTTCGTTCCGGTCGGAAGAAGAAGGCGGTCGTTTGATAATTGGCATGTCGGAATGGCAGGCGGCGTGGCGCCCTCGGACGCATGCGGAAATGCAAGCGGATGAATCAGAGTGTGGTGCATCGTGGCAACTGTCACGTCGACAGACCCCGCCGCGCGGCGATCCGTTCCCGCGACGTGACAGCGCATTTTAATGAAATCGACCGGTTGACTTCGCGATTTTTTGTAAAAATTCCCGCACGGCCGTGATTTGCGGAACGTATTGGCCGCATGCTCCGCCTATCATGGACACGCGGCCCGGCGCGTGCGACGGCGTGGCTTTCAAACGCGAAAGGTTCGAGTACGGCACACGCACGGCGCTTGAACTCCGGCGCTTAAGCCGTATTTAAGGAGCCGGCGGTGTAATATCCGCCGGCTCACGCGGGTCGGAACCGATTCGCGACGGGTACTGCCGCTCACGCGGCACCTTTCAACCACGGAGGATTTCATGTCGCTTTTCGACTCTATTTCGCGCACGATCAAAGGCCTGCTGAACGATGCGGCCGACTCGGTACAGGATCCGTCGCGCGACGCACGGCAGATCGTGCGGGAGCTCGACGACAGCATCGGCCGTGCCGAGAATTCGCTGATCGAGATCGAGGCACAAGTCGCGACCCAGCGCAGCAAGCGCGACGCGGCCGACGACAAGGTGAAGAAGTACGAAGACGGCGCGAAGCGCGCGCTGCAGGCCGGCGACGAAGCACTCGCACGCGAGGCGCTCGCCGCGCAGTCGAACGCGGAAGCCGAGCGCGATGCACTCGCGGCCGAGCTGACCACGCTCGAACCGTCGGTCGACAAGCTGAAGGGGCAGATCGCCGACATGCGCCAGCGTCGCAACGACCTGAACTCGCGCTCGAACATCCTGCAGGCGAAGCATGAAATCGCGCAGGCGAAGGACGTCGCGGCAACCGCGCTCGGCGGCATCGGCGGCAAGAACCTGTCCGAGGACTTCCAGAAGCTCGAGGACAAGGTCGCACTGCAGAACGCGCGCTCGGACGCACGCCTGAACTCGGCCGACACGTCGAGCGGCAAGGCGCTCGAGGACAAGCTCGCCGCGCTGAACAAGGGCCCGTCGGTGGAAGACCGCCTCGCCGCGCTGAAGAAGCAGCTCGACACGCCCGCGCAGTAACGGCAACCGCGCCGCGGCCCACCCGGCTCGCGGCGCGCATCGATCGTCAGGAGACGGGCGCTCGCGCCCGGTTCGACCATGAAGAAATCTCTCGCCGCACTCGGCTTCTCGCTGATGCTGCTGTCGTCCGCGGCATTCGCAGTCCCGTCGCTGCAGCAAGTCGAGCAGTCGATCGCCCAGCGCGACTGGCAACGCGCCGACTCGCAGCTGTCGCAAGTCATCGACGCCCACCCGAACAACGCGCATGCGCGCTACCTGTACGCGCAGGTGCTGGACCGCGAAGGCCGCGCGTCGGACGCGCTCGCGCAACTGCAGCGGGCGAAGTCGCTCGATCCGCAACTGCGCTTCACCGACGCGTCGCACTTCGCGCAGACCGAATCGCGCATTCGCGCGGACGCCGCGCGCGTGAGCGGCAACACACCGTCGGCCACGCAGGCCGGCTCGTTGCAGTCGTCGCTCGCGCCGGCCGCGCCGGTCGCGAAACACGGTCCGTCGACCGGCATGTGGATCGGCATCGCGCTGATCGTCGCGCTCATCGCGGCGGTGCTGCGCTGGACGCTGCGGCGCGCGCGCTCGGCCGACGACGGCCGCGCCGACGACGAACGCCGCACGCAATTGAAGCGCGCGACCGACGTGCTGAACGACATTCGTCCGCTGAAACTCGACGCGAAGCTGTCGACGGCGCCCGGCGCCGCCGCGCTCACCGGCGAGCTCGAAGGCATCGAGACCGATGCACGCACGCTCGTCGAAACGCTGTCGAACGGCAAGAACCCGGTGCCGCCGTATCGCATCGACGAACTCGAGCAGCGGCATGCGAGCGTGAAGGCACGCGTCGAAGGCCGCCCCGATCCGGGCGCGCAGCCCGCCGCGCCGGCGAACGGCAGCGGCTCCGTGTATGCGCAGGAAGCCGATCGCATGACCGGCACGCAAGGCCAGCCGTATCAGCAACCGCCATACCCGCAACAGCCGTATCCCCCGCAACCGTATCCGCAACAGCAGCCGCCCGTCGTGGTCCAGCAAGGCGGCGGTTTCGGCGGCGGGATGGGCGGGCTGCTGACCGGCGTGCTGCTCGGCGAAGCGATGTCGGGCGGGCGCGAGCGCGTGGTCGAGCGCGACGTGATCGTCGACGACCAGCGCCGGCGCCAGGAGAACAACGATCCGGGCTTCGACTTCGGTCGCGGCGACGATTCGAACTGGAGCGACGGCAACGGCGGCGGTGGCGTCGATCTTGGCAGCAACGACGACGGCTGGACCGACGACAATACCTGAGCATTCGCACGCGGGCGTCGACACATCGCGCGACGCCCGCCTCTCCCGCCGCGCGTCCTTTCATTCCCGCTCACGCCCGCCGCCGGATCGCCGGCCGCAGATTTGTCAATCATTTCAAGATGGGCTACCGGCAATGGGGCACGTTCGCTATCATGCGGCCATCGGCGTGCCTCCGATCCCATCCGACGTTTCGCAGCCCTGCGCGTCGCGGCACGCCTTCCCCTAGCCTCAATCAGGAGAAAGCCGCTCATGAGCATAATCAAGGAATTCAAGGAGTTCGCCGTCAAAGGCAACGTGATGGATCTCGCCGTCGGCGTGATCATCGGCGGCGCGTTCTCGAAGATCGTCGACTCAGTCGTGAAAGACCTCATCATGCCGGTGATCGGCGTGCTGACCGGCGGTCTGGATTTCTCGAACAAGTTCGTTCTGCTCGGCACCATCCCCCCGACGTTCAAGGGTAATCCCGATTCGTTCAAGGACCTGCAGGCCGCGGGCGTCGCCGCATTCGGCTACGGCTCGTTCATCACCGTGGCGATCAACTTCGTGATCCTTGCGTTCATCATTTTCCTGATGGTGAAATTCATCAACAAGCTGCGCAAGCCGGAAGAAGCCGCGCCGGCGGCGACGCCGGAAGACATCGTGCTGCTGCGCGAGATCCGCGATTCGCTCAAGCAACGCTGAGCACCGCGCCACGCTGCATCTGCCGGGCCCGCAAAATGCGGGCCTTTTTCATGCGCGTGTCGCGCGCCGCCGCGCGACGCTTATCTCACTTTTTTGTGACGCGCGAATGCACGCGCGGGAAAAGCAGGTCTATGATGGAGACTAAACGACAGTACGGGCGCCGAGACGCTGGCTGTGTCGATCATCGTGGCAAGCGGGTCGACGGGAGACATTGATCGTCGTACCGCACGAGTGCAGCATTTTCGTGTGCTATAAAGGATCGACATGCGGCGTACATAGCCGGGAGTGGGTCGCATGAAAGTGCCGCATTTCTTGCAATTGTTTTTGAGGCGAGTGTTTATGTCCTTCCCGAAAAAACGTCGACGGGCGCAACAGGATGGCCAGGAGTCATTCCTCGCGGTATTGCGCCATTCGAAACCGTTCGCGCAGCTCGACACCAAGATTGCCCGCGCCCGTGCACAGGACGAACCCGTCCTCTACGCGCATGTGCTGCCCGGCCTCGACGTGCTCCTGTGCAGCGTGCGCGGCGCGCAGCCGCCCTATCCGGCCATCGCCGAATTGCGCAAGCGCTGCATCGAGTCGATCGCCAACGCGCTCGAACAGCCGCTCGACGGCCTCGAGAACGGCGGATATTGGTACGAGGCGAACGGCTTCGGCTTCCTCGTGTTCGCGAGCCGCGCCCGCGCGCGCATCCTGCCCGAATTTGGTGCGGGCACGAAGGCGAGCCTGCGCGGCGGCCTCGGACGCCAGAACGCCGGCGACACGACACCGCGCTCCCTCGGCTGAACCGACACCGACACGATGGGCCGCCTCCGGGCGGCCCATCGGCCATTCAGGCTTCCCGCTTCACCGCCGCCACGCGCTCACTGCGCCGTCCCGCGCCCGTTGCCGGGCCGGACGATGTCGATGAACGCGGCGAAATCGGCGCCGGCGAGGCCCTGCGCGGCACCCAGCCGCAGCACCTGCTGCACCGTGGCCGACACGGGCATCACCGCGCCCGTGTCGCGCGCGGCGTCGGCGATCGCATCGACATCCTTCTGGAACGTGCTCAGCGCACCCATCGGCGGGTGGCCGCCTGACGTCATGCGCGGCACGAAAGTCTGCAGCAGCACCGAGTCGGCCCACCCGCCGGCCAGCGCATCGGCCAGACGCGCGGCGTCGATGCCGCTCGCCTGCGCCAGGCCGACCGCTTCCGCGATCGCGGTCACCGTCGCGGTGACGATCGCCTGGTTGCACAGCTTCGCGGTCTGGCCCGCGCCCGCGTCGCCCATGTGCGTGATGCGCGACGCGTAGGCGTCGATCAGCGGCCGCACCGCGTCGAGGTCGGCCGCGGCGCCGCCCGCCATCACCGCGAGCGTACCGGCCTGCGCGCCGGGCACGCCGCCCGATACGGGCGCGTCGATCCAGCCGACGCCGAGCGCGGCCGCGCGCGCCGCGTAGTCGCGCGTCGTCGCAGGCGGAATGCTCGAATGATCGACGATGCGCTTCAAGCGTCGTGCGTTCGCATCGCCTGCAAGAAGCCCGTGCTCGCCGAACACGACGTCGCCGACCGCACGGCCGTCGAGCACGCACATGAACACCGCGTCGACGCGCTCGGCCAGTTCGCGCGGCGTGTCGACCACCTGCGCGCCGTCTTTTTCAAGCGCCTCGGCCTTGCCGCGCGTCCGGTTCCATACGCTGACCCTGTGGCCCGCCGCCAGCAAATGCCGAATCATCGGCGCGCCCATCAATCCCGGTCCGCAAAATCCGACTTCCACGATATTCCCGTCTCCAATTGAGGTTGCACTTGCCGCCCATCATACCTATCACTCAAGAAGCCGGACACGCGCGGCGCCGCTTCGGGGCCGCCACTTTCGCCGGCCATACCGACCACATACCGACACACCAGGGAGCGCATCATGAGCGACCACGTCTACAAGCTGATCGAACTGACCGGCTCGTCGCGGCAATCGTGCGACGACGCCATCCGCAACGCGATCTCGAAAGCCGGCAAGACGCTGCACAACCTGCACTGGTTCCAGGTGACCGAAACACGCGGCCACATCGAAGGCGACCAGGTCATCCACTGGCAGGTCACGCTGAAAGTCGGCATGCGCATCGACGACTGACGCGCCGCGCGCGGTGCCCTGACCACCGGATGCGTGCAATGCGCATCCGCGTGGCGCCCCGCCCGCCTGCATTGCGCTCCGTTCGGGTTCCGTGTCGAGGCCCGGCCGGCGGGCGTCTGCGGGTATCCATCTCTTGACGCTGGTTTTCGTTCATATTAAAAACCATATACCCCCACGCCCCCTCGATCAGCCCGGACATATAAACGGAGATATCATGAGTCAGCAACGCGAGGCGATCGACACGTACCTCTTGCGCGTCTTGCACACCTTGTTGATGGAGCGCAGCGTCACGCGCGCGGCCGTCAAACTGAACCAGTCGCAACCGGCGATCAGCGCCGCGCTGCGGCGCCTGCGCGACATCACCGGCGACCCGCTCCTCGTGCGCGGCAAGTCCGGCATGGTCCCGACCGAATACGGGCTGCGCCTGCTCGAACCGGTACAGAACGCACTGCGTGAAATCGAGCGCATCAAGTTCCAGCAGCACAATTTCGACCCGGCCACGTCGATTCGCTGCTATCGGATCGGCTGCCCCGACTACCTGAACGTGCTGTTCGTACCGACCGTCGTCGAACGCTTCCGCCAGGCCGCGCCGAATGCGACGCTCGAGTTCCACTCGCTCGGCCCCGCGTTCGACTACGAGCTCGCGCTGGAAGACGGCAAGCTCGACATCGTCGTCGGCAACTGGCCCGAGCCGCCCGAACAGCTGCACCTGTCGAACCTGTTCGTCGACGAAATCGTCTGCCTGATGAGCAACACGCATCCGTTCGCGAAGCGCGGCGGGCTCACGCTCGACCAGTACCTGAACGCGCCGCATCTCGCGCCGACGCCGTACTCGGTCGGCCAGCGCGGCGCGATCGACGTGCACCTCGCGCGCGAGCGGCTCAAGCGCCACGTGGTCGTCACGCTGCCGTACTTCAACCTCGCACCGTACGTGCTGGTGAAGTCCGACCTGATCTTCACGACGACGCGCCTGTTCGCCGATCATTACGCGAAGTTCCTGCCGCTGTCGGTCGTGCCGGCGCCGCTCGACTTTCCGCCGATGCAGTACTACCAGCTGTGGCACGAACGCTGCCACTATTCCGACGAAGTGCGCTGGCTGCGCAGCCTCGTCGCCGAAGCGACCCGCACGCTGATCGAGGCTTGATCGCGCACGGCGCGCGCCGGTCAGGCCGTCGCGGTACGGCCTGGCAGCCGCAACCGCCGCCGCCCGCCTGATCCGCCGCGCGCGGCGCGAGCCCCGCGCCCGTGCGTCAGCGCGACGCCTCCACGAGGGCGTGCGCCAGGGCGTTGTGGCGCTCGATGACGGGCGGCAGGTCGAGCGTCGCGAGCCGCCCTTCCCGCACCACCACCTTCCCGTTCACCACCGTGTACGCCGTCTGCGACGGCGCGCAGAACACGAGCGCCGCGACCGGATCGTGCAGCGCGCCCGCGAACAGCGGCTGGCGCAGGTCGAACGCGGCGAAGTCCGCGGCCATGCCGGGCTTCAGCGCGCCGATATCGTCGCGGTTCAGCACCTTCGCGCCACCGAGCGTCGCGATCTCGAGCGCTTCCCGCGCGGTCATCGCATCGGGCCCGAAGCCGACCCGCTGCAGCAGCAGCGCCTGCCGCACTTCCGCGACCATCTGCGCGCCGTCGTTCGATGCGGAACCGTCGACGCCGATCCCGACCGGCACGCCCGCGAGACGCATCTTCTTCACCGGCGCGATGCCCGACGCGAGCCGCATGTTCGAACACGGACAGTGCGCGACGCCCGTACCGGTGCGCGCGAACAGGCCGATGCCCGCATCGTCGAGCTGCACGCAGTGCGCGTGCCACACGTCGTGGCCGACCCAGCCGAGATCTTCCGCGTATTCGGCGGGCGTCATCCCGAACTTCTCGCGGCTGTACGCGATGTCGTTGACGTTCTCGGCCAGGTGCGTGTGCAACGACACGCCGTAGTCGCGGGCCAGCACGGCCGCGTCGCGCATCAGGCCGCGGCTCACCGAGAACGGCGAGCACGGCGCGACGACCACGCGCAGCATCGCGTAGCGGCCTTCGTCGTGATAGGTCTCGATCAGGCGCTGCGCGTCGCGCAGGATGTCGGGCTCGCGCTCGACGACCGAGTCGGGCGGCAGCCCGCCGTCGCGCTGGCCGACGCTCATCGCGCCGCGGCTCGCGTGAAACCGCATGCCGATCCGGTGCGCGGCGCCGATGCTGTCGTCGAGCCGGCTGCCGTTCGGATAGATGTACAGGTGATCGCTCGACGTCGTGCAGCCCGACTGCAGCAGCTCGGCCATCGCGGTCAGCGTCGACACCTCGATCATCTCGGGCGTCAGGTGCGCCCAGATCCGGTACAGGTTCGTGAGCCAGCCGAACAGCTCGGCATTCTGCGCGGCCGGCACCGCGCGCGTGAGGCTCTGGTACATGTGATGGTGCGTGTTCACGAGCCCCGGGATCACCAGGTGGCCACGCAGGTCGAGCACTTCGTCGGCGCTATCGGGCAGCTCGGCGCTAGGGCCGACCGCGACGATCCGGTTGTCTTCGATATAGAGCCCCGCGTCGCGCAGTTCGCGCCGCGTGTCGTCCATGGTCACGAGCACGTCGGCGTGCTTGACCAGCAGGGTTTTCGGGCGGGATGAGGATGGTTGTGGCGCGCGTGCGCCGGCGTGCTGCTCGAGGTTCATGCGTTCTCCGCGTCGTTCTGCCGCCGGGAGCCGCTCCCGGTGACGTTCACAAAGCCGTTCGAACGCTGATTCGCGGCACGCCCCGGTGCCTGCGTCCGTTCGAACGCGCTGGCCCGGTTACCCGGCGTGCACGCCGTCTTCGGGGTGCGCGCGGGCTCACGGCCCGACGTGCACGGCGGCAGCATCGCCCAAGCGCGCGCGACGCACAATGCGCGATCCCGAATACCGCGCTTCACGGTTTCGATATGGTACGCCGCGCACGGGGCGCCAAGCGCCGGAATCGCAGGCCGCGGGCCGCTCCCGGCGTGCCGTCGACAGCGGTTCATGCGCGGCGCATTATCTTTGATATCGCGCCCGTATTTGCGCGGGGAACCTTTTTACAATGCCTGCACGGCGCTCGCTTCACTCTCGCCGACGGGTATGTAGCCACGTGACGTGGAGCCTCGATCCGCCGCACAGTCAATGGATCGAGTCGCCGCCGAACCTCGCATTCACACAAGGACACAACGAATGGGAAAGCTCACTACCCACGTACTCGATACGGCGCACGGTCGTCCCGGCGCGGCCATCAAGGTGGACCTCTACGCGCTGGACGGCGAATCGCGCCGCGCGATCAAGACCGTGCTGACCAATAGCGACGGCCGCTGCGACGCACCGCTGCTCGAAGGCGCCGCGCTCGCCGCCGGCGAATACGAACTCGTATTCCATGCCGGCGACTACTTCGCGTCGCTCGGCGTGAAGGTGCCCGAACCCCGTTTCGTCGACCGCGTCGTGCTGCGCTTCGGCATCGCCGACACCGCATCGCACTATCACGTGCCGCTGCTCGTGTCGCCGTGGTCTTACAGCACCTATCGCGGCAGCTGACAGCGCATCGGCGCCCGACGCATCGGCGCCCGACGCATCGGCGCCCGCATCAAAGATAACGATCTGAGTCTGGAGGAGTTTCATGGAAGGCTTCATCACCGATTGGCTGAACCTCGCGCTGCGATGGCTGCACGTCATCGTCGCCATTGCGTGGATCGGCGAGTCGTTCTATTTCGTCGCGCTCGACAACAGCCTGAAACCGCCGAGCGACGCGAACCAGCGCAAGCGCGGCGTGTTCGGCGAGCTGTGGCATGTCCATGGCGGCGGTTTCTACAACATGCAGAAGTACACCGTCGCCCCGCCGGAAATGCCCGATGACCTGCACTGGTCGAAGTGGCCGTCGTACACGACCTGGCTGTCGGGCTTCTCGCTGTTCTTCGTGCTGTACCTGCTTGCACCGAACACCTACCTGATCGACAAGAGCGTGCTCGACATGGGCCCGGTCGTCGCCGTCGCATCCGCGCTCGGCTTCCTCGCGGCAGGCTGGATCGTCTACGACTCGCTGTGCCGCATCCTCGGCACCAACGATCGCGTGCTCGGCATCTGCGTGGGCCTGTATGTCGTCGCCGCCGCGTATCTCGCGTGCCACATCTTCGCGGGCCGTGCGGCGTACCTGATCGTCGGTGCGATGCTCGCGACGATCATGTCGGCGAACGTGTTCTTCGTGATCATCCCGGGCCAGCGCAAGATGGTCGACAAGATGCTCAAGGGGGAAGAGCCGAACCCGATCTACGGCAAGCGCGGCAAGCAGCGCTCGGTGCACAACACGTATTTCACGCTGCCGGTCGTGTTCGCGATGCTGTCGAACCACTATGCGATGACGTACACGAACAAGTTCAACTGGGTCGTGCTCGTGCTGATCATGCTGGCCGGCGCGCTGATCCGTCAGTTCTTCGTGATGCGTCACCGCGGCCAGCAGCTGTGGTACCTGCCGATCGGCGGCGTCGCGCTGCTGTCGGGCGCGCTCGTGTGGACGATGCCGAAGCCGGTCGCACCGGAAGCGCAGGCCGCGAACGCACCGAAGATCGCGATCAACGACATCATGCCGATCCTGCAGCAGCGCTGCGTCGAGTGCCACTCGGCCAAGCCGACGCTGATGGGCAGCGCGCCCGCCGGCGTGATGTTCGACACGCCGGACGAAGTATCGAAGAACGCGCAGCGCATCTACGAACAGGCCGTGCGCCTGAAGGCGATGCCGATCGGCAACGTCACGCACATGACCGACGACGAGCGCGTGAAGCTCGCCGCCTGGTTCGAGGGCGGCGCGGTCAAGTAAGCCGCCGTGCGCCGGCGGTCGGTTGCCGCCGCATCCTCTCCGTTCGCGGGCCCGGAAACGGGCCCGTTTTTTTGCCTGTGCGAAACGCGTCGCCCGCTAGCCGCGCATCGCGTCGCGCTGCAGCGCGACGAGCGCATCGAGCGCGCGCGGGCCGTCGTCGAACGGCACGAAGATGTGGTCATGATACGCAGCGGCCATCACGTTGCAGCTGATGCCGGCCGCGCCCAAAGCCCGCGCGAACGCGGCCGTCAGGCCGACCGCAGCGAGATCCGAATGCACGGTCAGCGTGATCCACGCGGCGCGAAACAGCACGGGCCAGCCGCGGCGTGCCGCAGTCTCTTCGTCGACGACGACCGTCATGCCTTCCGCTTCGCGGAACGTCGCGATCGCTTCGGATAACGATATTTCGGCATCGGCCGGCAGCGTGACGAATGCGAAGGCACCGCGATGCAGCTCGGGTTGCATCGTGCGCAGCAGGACGGCGAGGTCGTTTTCAGGTTGACTCATCGGGGACGGGTCCGGAACCGGACTTCGGGCGGTGGCGATGCGGGCACGATAGCACGCGGCACGCATAAAAAACCCGCGCGGCGCGCGGGTTTCCTTGTTGCGTCGAACGGCAACGGCAGCAATCCGACTCTCAGGCCGTCAGCGCATGCAGCGCGTCCTCGGTGAGCCACAGCGATTCCTGCAGATCCTGTTCATTCAGGTTGAGGCCTTCACCGCCGCGATCGACGACGATGAAGTCGCTGACGCCGCCGAGTGCGATCAGCGGGTGATGCCACACGCCCTTCGCATAGTTGACGCCCTGCCACCCGCTCGTCACGAACGCGCGGATCTTCAACGGATCGAGATCGCCCGCCGGCGCGACGACGACCAGATACGGCTGCTCGTTCAGCGGCACGAACGCCTGGCTGCCGAGCGGATGGCGCTCGAGCATCTTCACATCGAACGGCAGCGTACGCGGCTGACCGCGGAACAGGTTGATGAGCGTGCGGCCGCCTTCGTCCGCCACATCGACTTTCGCGAGATCGTGAAAGCGGATCGTCGTGCCGAGGTTGATCGGAATCTGCTTCGCGCCCTCCGTTTCGATCACGTCGCCGAACGGCGCGAACGCTTCCCTGGTCAGCGGTTCGATGGCAAGCGTCTTCATTTGTCGAGCGTCCCCCACAGACGCACGCGCGATACGCCGCCGTCCGGAATGATGTTCAGGCGGACGTGCGTCACCGGGCCCAGCGACGCAATTTCGTGTTCGAAATAATGCTGCTTGTCCATCTGCAGCTTCTGTTCGCCGAGCAGCACCGGCCAGAACATCGACTGCGTGATCAGCGAGCTGTCGGTGCCGCCCGACACGTACGCGGCCTGGATCGAGCACCGGTCCGGATAGTTGCCCTTGAAGAACGCGGTATCGACTTCGATCTTGCGGATCACGCCCGGCTGCGCGAGCGCGATGATCGCCCAGTCGTTGCCCGGTTCGCGGCGGCGCCGGGTTTCCCAGCCGTCGCCCATGTTCACGCCGCGGCCCGGCAGCAGCAGGTTCGACGCGACGCCGAAGTGCTGGTTGTTCGCCGCCACCACGTAGCCGCCGTTTTCCATCGCCGCGAGGTCGAACTGCTCGGTCGCGCTCGCGCCGGCCCAGTCGAGCTGCGGCTGGCCGTACACGCGCAGGCGCGCGACGCCGCCGTCCGGATAGATGTTCACGCGCAGGTGCGTGAACGCACGCGCGTCGCTCGCTTCGACGTAGTGATGGCTGTTGCCCTGCAGCGTCGTCGACGGCACGATCTCGCACCACTCGGTCGCATGCGTCGGCGCGCCGTCGGCCACGTACGCGGCCTCGATCGACGCGGCCGGCGGGAAGTTGCCGGTGAAGTGGCTCGTGTCGATGTCGACACCCTTGATCACGCCCGGCCGCGCGAGCTTGACGATGCACCAGTCATAGCCCGTCGTGCGCTTGCGGCGCGTCTCCCAGCCGTCCATCCACTTGCCGTGATCGTCGTACTTGCCGGGGATGAACACCGCCGGCTCGGGGTTCAGCATCCGCTCCTTCGGCGCGAAGAAGTCGTCGCTGGCCTCGAGCGCCTGCGCACCGAGACGCGGGTCGGCAAGGTTCACGTAGCGCCGCGTGAAATCGGGTGCGTCGGGATCGAGAAGCGGAACAGCCATGATGTTTCCTTGTTTCAGTGAGGCGGTGTCAGGCCGCTGCGACGCAGCAGGCCGTGTTGCGGTGTCAGGCGTCGATCAGGTCGTCGAGCCGAAAGCGCGCGATCCGGTAGATCTGGTCCAGGCTCGCGCGCAGTTCCTCGGCGCGCGAATGATTCACGCGCGACTCGAAGTTCGCGATGATGCCGTGCCGGTCATAGCCGCGCACCGCGAGGATGAACGGGAAACCGAACTTCTCGCGATACGTGCGGTTCAGCGTCAGCAGCTTGTCGAACTCTTCCTGCGTGCACTGGTCGAGACCCGCGCCGCTCTGCTCGCGCGTCGACTCGGCCGTCAGCTCGCCGCGCACGGCGGCCTTGCCGGCCAGCTCCGGGTGAGCGTTGATCAGCGCGAGCTGGCGCGCTTCGCCGCCCGTCTCCACCGCATCCGACATCGTCTTGTGCAGCGCGTCGATGCTTGCGAACGGCCGCGCGGCCGCGGCGACCTCGGCCACCCACGGCGAATGTTCGAAGATCCCCGACAGCGCCGCGACGAATGCGCTCGGCGCCATCGTGTTCAGTTGATCCAACGTGTAACGCATCGCCTTCATGCTTTCCCTTCGTTTCGATGATTGGGCTGATACGGATGATGTTCACGCCAATGACGCGCGATATCGACACGGCGCGTCACCCATACGCGATCGTGCTGCTCGATGTGGTCGAGGAAACGCTGCAGCCCGCGGAAACGCCCCGGCCGGCCGAGCAGCCGGCAGTGCATGCCGATCGACAGCATCTTCGGCGCTTCGTCGCCCTCGGCGTACAGCACGTCGAATGCGTCGCGCAGGTAGTCGAAGAAGTGCTCGCCGGTGTTGAAGCCCTGCGGCGTCGCGAAGCGCATGTCGTTCGTATCGAGCGTGTACGGGACGATCAGCTGCGGCGACGTAGCGCCGCCCGACACCGCGACGTCCATCCAGAACGGCAGGTCGTCGCCATAGTTGTCGGAGTCGTACAGGAAGCCGCCGTATTCCGCGACGAGACGGTGCGTGTTCGGGCTGTCGCGGCCGGTATACCAGCCGAGCGGACGCTCGCCCGTCACGCGCTCGATCGCTTCCATCCCGAGGCGCATGTGCTCGGCCTCGAGCTCGGGCGTCATGCTCTGGTAGTGGATCCAGCGCCAGCCGTGGCACGCGATCTCGTGACCGAGTTCGACGAACGCGCGCGCGAGTTCCGGATGGCGCTCGATCGCCATGCCGACGCCGAACACCGTCAGCGGCAGCCCGCGCTTCTCGAATTCGCGCAGGATGCGCCATACGCCGGCACGCGAACCGTATTCGTAGATCGACTCCATGCTCATGTGGCGGTCCGGATACGCGGCCGCGCCGACGATTTCGGACAGGAACTGCTCGGAGGCAGGATCGCCGTGCAGCACGCAGTTCTCGCCGCCCTCCTCGTAGTTCAGCACGAATTGCACGGCGACGCGGGCACGCCCGGGCCAGTTCGCCTGCACGGGATGGCGGCCGTAGCCGATCAGGTCGCGAGGATAGTTGGGATCGAGTGACATGGGTTCGAAGTGCGACGAAAGCTTGCCGGAATAAAGGGTTCGCATCGACCCGCGCGTGTGCCGAAGGCCGGCCGCGCGGGCCGATGCGATGACGGCCCAGTGTAGCGAAAAGGTGCAGACGCGCCCATACAGCGGCGCAGATAGTGCAGGTCAGACGGTGTGTATGTGCGGGTGCGGCAAATCCGGCATCCGTTCCGGCTCGGCGCTCCCGCTGCACGCCATGGCGGCGGCCGGCGCGGCCGCCGATGCGTCCTCCGCCGGGCTGAAGCGCGCGAATTCGCCGTCATAGCGCTTCGGCAGCGGCCGCGCATAATCGCCGCGCTTCGCGGTCGCGAGGCGCAGCGCGACGAGCGCCTCGGCCCATTTGACGGCCGCCGTCACGCCTTCCACGACCGGCGCGCCGATCTGCTGCTCGATCTCGTGCGCGAATTCGGCCATCCCCGCGCAGCCGAGCACGATCGCGTCGGCGCCGTCCTCGTCGAGCGCGCGCCGGCATTCGTCGACGATGATCCGCCGCGCGGCCGAACCTGGCCGGTCGAGCTCGAGCACCGCGACGTCGGTCGCGCGCACGTTGCGGCAGAAGCGCTTCATCCCGTAGCGCTCGGCGAGATGCCATGCCATCCCGCAGGTGCGCGCGAGCGTCGTGACGACCGAGAAGCCCGTCGCGAGCACGCTCGCCGCGTGCATCGCCGCCTCGGCGATCCCGATCACCGGCCCGCGCGCGAGCTCGCGCGCCGCATACAGGCCCGGATCGCCGAAACACGCGATCACGTACGCGTCGCAGCCGTCGCGCTCGCCCTGTGCGATCTCGGCGAGGAGCCCGGGCGTCGCGAGCGCCTCGTCGTAATAGCCTTCGATCGACGGCGGCCCCATCGGCGGGCTCACCGCGACGATCTCGGTGCCCGCGGCCGCGACTTCACGCGCGCAACGGCCCATCGCATCCGTCATCCGCTGCGTCGTATTTGGATTGATCAGCTTGATCTTCATCGCGCGCTCCTCAGGCCTTCGTGCTCACGAGCAGCCGGTAGAACACGAAGCCGAGCCCCGCGCCGATGAACCACGAGAAGTTCGCGGCGGCCTGCCAGCCCGGCACCATCACGCAGACGACCGCGATCACCGCGGCCGGCAGCAGCGCGGCGAGCGCGCGGCGGTTCACGCCGCCCGTGTACCAGTAGGTGCCACTCTCCGACATCGTGTACAGATCGTCGCGCACGAGGCGGCCGCGCTTGACGAGATAGAAGTCGGCGATCAGCACGCCGTACAGCGGGCCGATGAATGCGCCGAGCACGTCGAGCGTGTAGTGGATCACGGCCGGGTTGTTGAACAGGTTCCACGGCGTGATGAAGATCGACGCGACGGCGGCGAGCATCCCGCCCGCGCGCCAGCTGATCAGCCGCGGCGCGACGTTCGAGAAGTCGAACGCGGGCGACACGAAGTTCGCGACGATGTTGATGCCGATCGTCGCGATCGTGAAGGTCAGCGCGCCGAGGATCACCGCGGTCGGATGATCGATGCGGCCGACCGTCGCGACCGGGTCGGTGATGAGTTCGCCGAACACCGGCAGCGTCGCGGCCGTCGTGATCACCGTGACGAGCGAGAACGCGAGGAAGTTGACCGGCAACCCCCAGAAGTTGCCGCGCTTCACGTCGCCGAACGAGCGGCAATAGCGCGAGAAGTCGCCGAAGTTCAGCATCGGCCCGGAGAAGTACGACACGACGAGCGACACGGCCGTGATCATCACCGGAATCACTTCCGCGCCGTGATACTTGACGCCGCCGAGGTTCAGGCCGATGTTGCGCCAGCCCGCGCGCCATACCATGTAGCCGGCCAGGATGAACATCACGACGTAGACGGCCGGGCCCGCGAAGTCGATGAACTTCTTGATCGTCTCCATCCCGTTCCAGAACACGAACGCCTGCAGCACCCACAGCAGCATGAAGCCGGCCCAGCCGACCGCGGACAGCCCGAGGAAGCCGTAACGATGGACGTCCGCGTACGGCAGCCATTGCGGGAAGAACTTCAGCACGACGATCACGAGCGCGCTGGACGCGAGATAGGTCTGGATGCCGTACCACGCGATCGCGATCAGCCCGCGGATCACGGCCGGCACGTTCGCGCCGAGCACGCCGAACGTCGCGCGGCACGCGACCGGATACGGCACGCCGATCTGCTGACTCGGGCGCGCGATCAGGTTGCACAGCCGGTTCACGATCGTGATGCCGACGATCAGTGCGATCAGCACCTGCCAGCTCGTCAGCCCGAGCGCGAACAGGCTGCCTGCGAACACGTAGCCGCCGACGCTGTGCACGTCCGACATCCAGAACGCGAAGATGTTGTACGAACCCCATGTCTGATTCTTTAGGGGTGCCAAATCTTCGTTGTACAAACGTCGACTGTAACCGTCCGGCAACGCGGAACCGCCGCCCTCGCCGCCCTCGCCGCCTTCTTCCGCCGGATACGCGCTGTCGTGCGCCACACTGAACTGAGCCATGACTTCTCCTTGACGCGGCCGCCCGGCCGCTCCACCGTCATCGATATCGCTCCGGATCGTCGCCCGGAGTCGGACTGGCGGCCGGCGGCGCAAACCGCCGGCCTGCATTGCTCTCGTCGTGTGGCGCGCGGGCCGGTTCGCGTCGCCGCTCAGGCGCCGCCGAACACTTCGCGCAAATCGACCTGCCCTTGCGCGGGCCGGTCCAGCATCTTCAGTTCGACATGCTGCAGGTGATGCGCCATCAGCGTCACCGCCCGCTTCGGATCCCCCGCTTCCAGCGCGCTCAGGATCTCGTCGTGGTCATCGCACGAGCACGGGCTGCGCCCGTGCGATTCGTACAGCGCCGACATCAGCGTCGAGCGTGCGACGAGCCCGTCGAGGCACTCGCAGAGCGTCGCATTGCCCGTCAGCGCCGCGAGCGCCGTATGGAATTCGCCCGACAGGCGGATCCACGCCGCGAAATCGTGCCGCTCGAACGCCTTGCGTTCCTTGTCGATCAGCGCGGCGACGCCCTTCAACCGCTTCGCGCCCGGCCCCGTCGCGAGCCGCTCGACGACGGCCAGCTCGATGATCCGGCGCATCTCGAACACTTCGTGCACGTCCTGCAGCGTCGGACTCGCGACGAACGCGCCGCGGTTCGGCTCGAGATCGACCAGCTTGTCGGCCGCGAGCAGCGCGAGCGCCTGCCGGATCGTCCCGCGCTTCACGCCGAACACGTCGCAGAGCTGCGCCTCCGTCAGCTTCGCGCCGGGCGCGAGCCGATGCTCGAGGATCGCGGTGCGGATCCGCTCGGCGATCGCTTCGGGGCCGGCTGTACCGGACGCATGGGAATCGGGCTCGTTCATGATCTGCATCGTGTGATGGTCCTCATCCTAGGATGGACATAAAGATTGTCAACAATTCTTTTCTCGAAACTCGCACAATCCGTGTGCACGCCGTCGCGCCAAATCCGTGCATCGCGCACGAAACCCAGGCACACCGGTCGTTTCACGCTTATTCAATGCGGCTTACGGTGTATACCCTTCCGGCTATTTTGTTGACAAAAATGGTGAACGCCATGAGACAAACCCGATCGGTGGTGACGGAAATTTAAGACCGTTAGTTGCACGAATACTCAAAGAAAAGGCGGGGAACCCCCGCCTTTCGATGGTGCCTGCCCAGCTTAGCCGAGATACGGATAGTCCGACAGCGTAAGCCGGAAACCGTGCGCATTCGCGACGAGCTGCGCCTGCGCGCCGAACGGCAGCGTCAGCAGGTCGGGCACATGGCCGAACTGCAGCCCCGTCACGACCGGGATGCCGATCACCGCGCGAACCTGGTCGATCATCGCTTGCATGTCGTAGCCGTTGTCGTAGTCGAACGGCCGCGCGCCCGTGAACTGCCCGAGCACGAGCGCCTGCTGGCGCGCGAGCAGCCCCGACAGATGCAGCTGGTAGATCATCCGTTCGATCCGGAACGGCTGTTCGTTGACGTCCTCGATGAACAGGATGCCGCCTTCGATATCGGGCATGTACGGCGTGCCGACGAGCGACGTCAGGATCGCGAGGTTGCCGCCCCACAGCGTGCCCGTCACGTTCACGGTCTGCACCTGCGGCGCTTCGGTGATGATCGTCGTGGTCGGCTGCGACAGCGTCTGCCAGAAGTGTTGCATCGTGAAGTCGCTCGGTGTTTCCGCGCCGAAGTCGGCCGACAGCATCGGGCCGCCGAAGGTCTTGATGCGCGCCTTCGCGTACAGCGCGAGCTGGACCGCGGTGAAGTCGCTGTGGCCCACCAGCGCGATCGGCTGGTCGCGCAGGCGGCGCTCGAGCCCGCGATAGTCGAGCCCGTGCAGGATGCGGGCGGCACCGTAGCCACCGCGCACCGCGAGCCCGATGTCCGGCAGCGCACGCTCCGGATCCGCCAGGCGATTCAGGTCGCCTGCCCGTTCGCCGTCGGTACCGCCGAAACGCTGAAAGCGGCGCTGCGTCGCCTCGATGTTCTCGATGCGCTGCTGCGCGCCGCTCAGGCGTTCGAGCGCGCGATTGATCGCGTCGGGATCATGCGGATAACCGGACGGCGCCAGCAGGCGGATGGTGTAGGACGCGGCGGGCTGGAAGGACATGGCGGAAGGGTTCAGGGTCGTCAAACCTGCTTAGAGGGTCCGAACCGTCTCGGGTTCACGGAACCGGGCAGCCCGCCCCGCTTCGGGGGACGGGCGCGTTTGGGGGCGCGTGCTTATGACGCGCCGGCTTCGGCGTCGCGGGCGAGCCGCGCTTCGCGCAGCGCGCGGCGGCGTTCCGCGAAGAACGACTTCAGCGCGGCGCCGCACTCGTCGGCGAGCACGCCGCCGGTCACCTCGGTATGGTGGTTGAGCTGCGGATTCGCGAACGCGTCGATCACGCTGCCGCACGCGCCCGTCTTCGGATCGGCGGCGCCGTAGACGACCCGTGCGATGCGGGCGTGCATGATCGCGCCCGCGCACATCAGGCATGGCTCGAGCGTCACATACAGCTCGCAGCCGGGCATCCGGTAGTTCTGCAGATGCTGCGCGGCCATGCGCAGCGCGGCCATTTCCGCATGGGCCGACGGGTCGTGCCCGCCGATCGGATGGTTGAAGCCGCGCGCGATCACCTCGTCGCCGCACACCAGCACCGCGCCGACCGGCACTTCACCGGCCGCGCGCGCCTCGTCGGCGGCGGCCTGCGCGAGACGCATGAAATACAGGTCGCGCGCCGACACGGGTGCGGCTTCGGGAACGGGAGAATCGGTAGAGGCAGCGGATCCGGCTGCCGCGTCGTGCAGCGCGTCGACGCTCACATCGGCCCCGCTTCGGCGGGCATGTCGTCGAGCCCGCGCTCGCAGAGGCGCTCAGCGATGCGCCGGCAATAGTCGCGCGGCATCACCATCGGGCCGCCGCGCAGCGATTCGAGCGCCATGTCGAGCGCGAGGATCTTCGCCTGCAGCCGACAGCGCGCGGCGCGGTCGCTGACCGCCTGCAGTTCGTCCTGCAGGTTGCGCAGCGCGCGCAGTTGCTCGACGGCCGGCGGCACGAAGCCCGCGTTCTTCAGGATACGGTTGGCCACCCGCACCTCCTCGGGTACGAGCAGGTCGTCATCCAGCGCCTGCGGCGCGCCGGTACCCGGCAAATCGTCGAACTCGCCCCGCGCGGCGGCGGCGGCGATTCGTTGTTCGACCAGTGCGTCAAGCAGTCTCATCAGTCAATCGGAACAATGCGGCAGGCGAATTCTAGCAGGGTGACGCGTGTATGACAGGCCATTCGAACGGATGCTCGATATTGTGGTTTTAGGGGCCGAATCCGCGCGCATGCATGCCGATCGCAGCGACTTGCCGCTGTGCTGCGCCGCAGCAGGCTTTGCGGGGATTTGGCGCGAGTCTGGCGTGATTTGTGCATGCGCCGCCGCCCCCGCTTTTTTATTTTCGTCGGCACGAACTCGCAGTCGTCATCTCGCCGAAATCGCCATTTCAGAGCGGCCAGGTCATGCGGCAACCGGTTGCGAACGTTCCTTGGGAAACGGCCGGAACATCATCGCGACGAGGAACGCGCCGATGCCGATCGCGAACGATCCGAGGTACAGCCAGCCGTAGCTGCCCAGCGCATCGACGATCAGGCCGCCGGCGACCGGCCCCGCCGCCATCCCGAGGCTGCCGGCCATCGCGCAGCCCCCGATCACGGTGCCCATCATCCGCAGCGGGAAGTTCTCGCGCGCGAGCACCGCATAGAGCGGCATCACGCCCGCATAGATGAAGCCGAACAGTGTCGCGACCACGTAGAAGCCGTCCAGCGTGCGCACGAAGTAATAGCCGAGCGCGCCCAGCGCCTGCGCGAGCAGCCCCGCCACCAGCATGCGCTTCGCGCCGAGGCGGTCGCCCAGCAGCCCGAACGCGATACGTCCGCCCATCCCGGCGAGCCCCTCGACGCTGTAGATCGACACCGCGGCGATCAGCGGGATCCCGCAGGTCACCGCGTAGCTGACCGTATGGAAGATCGGGCCGGAGTGCGTCGCGCAGCAGAAGAAGTTGGTCAGCACCAGCACGATGAACTGCGGCGAGCGCAGCGCGCCGCCGACCGACAGCGGCGCGGTCGCGGGCCCGCCCGCCGGCGTCGGCCCCGCGTGCGGCTCATCGAGCGCGGGCGCACGGCGCACGAGCAGCGACGCCGGAATCATCACGACGGCGGCCAGCGCGGCGATCGCCAGCATCGACGTGCGCCAGCCGTGACCCGACACGAGCCAGGCCGCGAGCGGCGCCATCGTCATCGGCGCCATGCCCATGCCGGCCGACACCAGCGATACCGCGAGGCTGCGGTGCGTGTCGAACCAGCCGGTCACGCAGGCCATCATCGGCGCGAACACCGCGGCCGTCGCACTGCCGACGGCCAGCCCGAAAATCAGCTGGAACGCGAGCAGCGACGGCGCACGGCTCGCGAGCGCCAGGCTCGCCGACAGCAGCACGGCGCCCGTCACGACCACCGCGCGCGTGCCGATCCGGTCCGACAGGCTGCCCCAACCGATGCTCGCGAAGGCCATCGCGATGAAGCCGAGCGTCATCGCGGCGGAAATGCCGGTCATCGACCAGCCGGTGTCCCGTGCAATGGCCCGCAGGAACACGGGCAGCGAGAACATCGCGCCGATCGCGATGCAGCCCATCAGGCCGCCCGCGGCGACGATCACCCAGCGATAGCGGGAATCATGCATCTGGTCTCTCCTTTCTCTTCGTCGTACAGGCATCGATCAGGAACCGGACCGCGGCCGCCCGGCCAGCCCGGTCGATATCAACACGACGAACGGCGTACCGGAAAATCGACACGCACGACGCCGGCCAGCGCGACTGTCCGATCGTCGGCCACTGCGAGCGACCGACCGGGGGCAAATCCCGACGCGCATCGGCCGCGCCGCCGCGCCCCTTTTCCGGAATCGGAAAGTCGAAATCAGAAATCGTTGGTTGGGACGCGCGAGCGCGCTCACTACACTCGAGCCATCTTGTCATAACAAGTTGACCGATGACCCCACCCAACGTCGTGCCGCTGTCGGCGGCCCCGCTCTACGTGCAGATCAAGGACACGCTGCGCGCACGGATCCTCGACGGCACCCATGCGCCGCACAGCCGGATGCCGTCCGAGCACGAACTGTGTGCGATGTTCGACGTGAGCCGCATCACCGTGCGCCAGGCGCTCGGCGATCTGCAGAAGGAAGGCCTGCTGTTCAAGTTGCACGGCAAGGGCACCTTCGTGTCGAAGCCGAAGGCGTTCCAGAACGTGACGTCGCTGCAGGGCTTCGCCGAGGCGATGTCGTCGATGGGCTACGAGATCGTCAACCAGCTGCGCAGCGTTCGCACCATGAAGGCCGACCGCCATCTCGCAACGAAGCTGAACGTGCCGGAAGGCGCGGCGCTCGTCGAGATCCACCGCGTGCGGCTGCTCAACCGCGAGCCCGTGTCGCTCGAACAGACATGGGTGCCCGAGGCGCTCGGCAAGCGGCTCGCGGGCGCGGATCTCGCGACCCGCGACATCTTCCTGATCCTCGAGAACGATTGCGGCGTGCCGCTCGGCCACGCCGACGTGTCGATCGACGCGATCCTCGCGGACGATGAAATCGTCGATGCGCTGCGCGTCGAGGAAAGCAGCCCGGTGCTGCGGATCGAGCGCCTGACGCATGACGCGTCGGGTACGCCGATCGACTACGAACACCTGTACTTCCGCGGCGACGCCTTCCAGTACCGGTTGCGCATCGATCGGCAGAAGGCGCTCCAACCTGCAAGGAACCCGCAATGAATACCCATGTACTCGAATACGACATCGTCGTGGTCGGCGGCGGCACGGCCGGCCCGATGGCTGCGATCAAGGCCAAGGAGCGCGACCCGTCGCTGCGCGTGCTGCTGCTGGAGAAGGCCAACGTGAAACGCAGCGGCGCGATCTCGATGGGGATGGACGGCCTGAACAACGCGGTGATCCCCGGCCATGCGACGCCCGAGCAGTACACGCGCGAGATCACGATCGCCAACGACGGGATCGTCGACCAGGAAGCCGTCTACGCATATGCGACGCACAGCTTCGCGACGATCGAGCAGCTCGACCGCTGGGGCGTGAAGTTCGAAAAGGACGGCACCGGCGACTACGCGGTGAAGAAGGTGCACCACATGGGTTCGTACGTGCTGCCGATGCCGGAAGGACACGACATCAAGAAGGTGCTGTACCGGCAGCTGAAGCGTGCGCGCATCGCGATCACGAACCGGATCGTCGCGACGCGCGTGCTGACCGACGCGCAGGGCCGCGCGAGCGGCGTGCTCGGCTTCGACTGCCGCACCGCCGATTTTCACGTGATCCGCGCGAAGGCCGTGATCCTGTGCTGCGGCGCGGCCGGCCGTCTCGGGCTGCCGGCGTCCGGCTACCTGATGGGCACGTACGAGAACCCGACCAACGCGGGCGACGGCTACGCGATGGCGTACCACGCGGGCGCGGCGCTCGCGAACCTCGAGTGCTTCCAGATCAACCCGCTGATCAAGGACTACAACGGCCCGGCCTGCGCGTACGTGACGGGCCCGCTCGGCGGCTTCACCGCGAACGGCAAGGGCGAGCGCTTCATCGAATGCGACTACTGGAGCGGCCAGATGATGTGGGAGTTCTACCAGGAACTGCAAAGCGGCAACGGTCCGGTGTTCCTGAAGCTCGACCACCTCGCCGAGGAAACGATCCAGACCATCGAGCAGATCCTGCACACGAACGAGCGGCCGAGCCGCGGCCGCTTCCATGCGGGACGCGGCACCGACTACCGGCGCCAGATGGTCGAGATGCACATCTCCGAGATCGGTTTCTGCAGCGGCCACAGCGCGTCCGGCGTGTACGTGAATGCGTGCGCGGAAACGACCGTGCCGGGGCTCTACGCGGCCGGCGACATGGCGGCCGTCCCGCACAACTACATGCTCGGCGCGTTCACCTACGGCTGGTTCGCCGGGCAGAACGCCGCCGACTACGTGGCCGGCCGCGATCACGCGCCGGTGGACGACGAACAGGTCGCCGCCGAACGCACCCGCGTGCTCGCGCCGCTCACGCGCGAGCGCGGCCTCGCGCCGGCGCAGGTCGAATACAAGCTGCGCCGCATGGTGAACGACTATCTTCAACCACCGAAGGTGACGCGCAAGATGGAAATCGGCTTGCAACGCTTTGACGGAATTACTGAGGATATCGAAGAAATCAAGGCGAATCACCCGCATGAACTGATGCGCGCGGCCGAAGTGCGCGCGATCCGCGACTGCGCCGAGATGGCCGCGCGGGCGTCGCTGTTTCGCACCGAGAGCCGCTGGGGACTGTATCACCATCGCGTCGACTTCCCGCATCGCAACGACGCCGACTGGTTCTGCCACACCTGGCTGCGCAAAGGCGTCGACGGCACGATGCGCAGCGAGAAGCGGCCGGTCGAACCCTACGTCGTGCCGCTCGCCGACGACGAACGCGGCGCGTACGCGCAGTTGCGCATCCGCGAACCGGCCGCACACGCGGCCGTACTCTGACTCCGAGGAGCCTTACCGTGCCCCATACCCCGCACGACATCTTCCTGCGCAGCAGCGCGCCCGTGACGATCGACGAGGACCGCTGCATCGCCGACAAGGGCTGCACCGTCTGCGTCGACGTGTGCCCGCTCGACCTGCTCGCGATCGACGTGACCAAGGGCAAGGCGTACATGCAGTTCGACGAATGCTGGTACTGCATGCCATGCGAACGCGATTGCCCGACCGGCGCGGTCAAGGTGGACATTCCGTACCTGCTGCGCTGATGCCGCGCGCCGCCGGCGCGGCGCTTTCCCACTACCGTGCTCACGACACATGAAACCTGCGCTGCGCGTGCGTCGACATCACGCGCTGCTGCCTGGCGCTGCTTTGCCCCACGCGCCGGACTGCTACGAGTTTTCGACCATGACCGCTTCTTCCCCTACTTTCCCGCTGCCGGACGCACACGATTCCGACCATGCCGCGCTCGTCTCGCGCGTTGCCGCAGCCGATGCATCGGTGCGCCGCATTGCGCTGCTCGAACTCGCCGATCTCGAGGATCCCGCGCTCGTGCCGACCTTCGTCGCGGCGCTGCGCGACGATCCGTCCGCGGACGTACGCGGCGAAGCCGCACGTGTGCTTGCCGCGTGGGAACAACCCGATGTCGTCGATGCGCTGTGCCGTGCGCTGCTCGATCCCGACGACGGCGTGCGCGCGATCGCCGCGCAAAGCCTGTCCGAACTGAAGGACGTCACGTCCGGCGCCGCGCTATGCCGCTGGGCCGAACACGCCGAACCGTTCGTGCGCGTCGCCGTGCTGCGTGGCTTGCGCGAACTGCGCGATCCCGCCGCATTCGCGCCGGCGCTGCGCGCGCTCGACGCGTCGGTGCCGGCGGTGCGCGCCGAGGCCGTCGCCGTGCTCGGCTGGCTCAAGGACGTCCATGCGCTGCCGCCGCTCGCGCGCATCGCAACGACCGACACGCATGCGGACGTGCGGCGCATCGCGATCGGAGCGGTGGGATTCGCGGCGCCCGACGACGCGGCCGTCATCACCGCGTTGCTGGCGGCGCTGCGCGACGCCGCGTGGCAGGTACGCGAGGAAGCCGCCGCGACGCTCGGCAAGCTGCGTGTCGCGGCTGCACGCGCCCCGCTCGTCGCCGCGCTCGACGACGATTACTGGCAGGTGCGCTTGCGTGCGGTGCGCGCACTCGGGCAATTGCGCGACGCGGCTGCGGCGCCGGCCGTCGTCGGACTGCTGTCGCATGCGATCAGCAACCTGCGCAAGGAGGCGGCACTCGCGCTTGGCGAGCTGCGCGATCCGGCGACGCTGCCCGCGCTGCGCGGCGCGCTGGACGATCGCGATCCCGAGGTGCGCAAAGCCGTGCGGATCGCGATCACGCAGGTCGGAGATGACGCACGATGATGCCGCCGACCGAGATCCGCGTCGATCATGCGGCGCGTGCGTTGGTGCTGCGCTGGCCGGACGGCGACACGCAACGCATCGGCTATGCGCGGTTGCGCAGCGATTGCCCGTGCGCCGGATGCCGGAAGATCCGTCTCGGTGGCGGTCGGGTCGACGCGCAACCCGGCCTGACGCTGGACGGCGTGGAAGCGGCCGGCTACGGCATCCGCCTGCTGTTCGGCGACGGTCATGCGCGCGGCATCTATCCGTGGCCGTATCTGGCGAAACTCGGCAAAGACCGGGCGGATACGACCGCCTGCTTGTCGACGCAGCGCTGAGATGCCATCCCGGCTCGCACGGCACAAAAAACGCCCGGCAGGTTCCCCTGCCGGGCGTTCGCATCGTCCGATGCCGTGATTGGCTACCGAGGCACGCCTCGGCGCCGCATCACTCCCACTCGATCGTCGCCGGCGGCTTGCCCGAGATGTCGTACACCACACGGTTGATCCCGCGCACCTCGTTGATGATCCGGTTCGACGCACGGCCGAGCAGCGCGTACGGCAGGTGCGCCCAGTGCGCGGTCATGAAATCCGTGGTCTGCACCGCGCGCAGCGACGTCACGTAGTCGTACGTGCGGCCATCGCCCATCACGCCGACCGACTTCACCGGCAGGAACACCGCGAATGCCTGACTCGTCAGGTCGTACCAGGTCTTGCCGACGTCGGCCTCGCCGCACAGGCCGGCTGCCGCGTCCTGCGTCGTCGCGGTCGTGCCGCGCAGTTCCTCGATGAAGATCGCATCCGCGCGACGCAGCAAGTCCGCGTATTCGCGCTTCACTTCGCCGAGAATCCGCACGCCGAGACCCGGGCCCGGGAACGGATGGCGGTACACCATCTCCGGCGGCAGACCGAGCGCGACGCCCAGTTCGCGCACTTCGTCCTTGAACAGGTCGCGCAGCGGTTCGAGCAGCTTCAGGCCGAGCGTTTCCGGCAGGCCGCCGACGTTGTGGTGGCTCTTGATCGTCGTCGCTTTCTTCGTCTTCGTGCCGCCCGACTCGACCACGTCCGGATAGATCGTGCCCTGCGCAAGCCACTTCGCCTTCGACAGCTTCTTCGCTTCGGCCTGGAACACCTCGACGAATTCACGGCCGATGATCTTGCGCTTCGCTTCCGGATCGGTCACGCCGGTCAGGTGGCCGAGGAACTGCTCGGATGCGTCGACGTGCACGACCTTCGCATGCAGGCGGCCCTCGAACATGTCGAGCACCATCTTGCCCTCGTTCAGGCGCAGCAGGCCGTGGTCGACGAACACGCAGGTCAGTTGGTCACCGATCGCGCGGTGGATCAGCGCGGCCGCGACGCTCGAATCGACGCCGCCCGACAGGCCGAGAATCACTTCCTCGTCACCGACCTGCTCGCGAATCTTCGCGACGGCTTCCTCGATGTGGTTGCTCATGATCCAGTCGGGCTTCGCGCCGGCGATCTGCAGCACGAAGCGTTCGATGATCTGGCGGCCCTTCACCGTGTGCGTGACTTCCGGGTGGAACTGCACCGCGTAGTAGCCGCGCGCCTCGTCGGCCATGCCGGCGATCGGGCAGCTCGGCGTCGACGCCATCAACGCGAAGCCCGGCGGCAGCTCGGCAACCTTGTCGCCGTGGCTCATCCAGACCTTCAGCATGCCGTGGCCTTCGGCCGTCGTGAAATCCTCGATGCCGTCGAGCAGGCGCGTATGGCCGTGCGCGCGCATTTCCGCGTAGCCGAATTCGCGGTGGTCGCTCCACTCGACCTTGCCGCCGAGCTGCACGGCCATCGTCTGCATGCCGTAGCAGATGCCGAGCACCGGCACGCCGAGATCCCACAGGGCCTGCGGCGCGCGCAGTTGATGGTCTTCGTACGTGCTCGCGTGGCTGCCCGACAGGATCACCGCCTTCGGCGCGAACTCGCGGACGAACTCGTCGGACACGTCGTTCGGGTGGATTTCGCAGTAGACGTGCGCTTCACGCACGCGGCGCGCGATCAGTTGGGTGACTTGCGAACCGAAGTCGAGAATCAGGATTTTGTCGTGCATGGCTGCGGACGGGATGAAGAGAATAAGAAAAGCAGCGCACGAAGCGCTGCGTCAATAACATGGACAACGGCGTCGGGCGGCAGGCGGCTCGCGCGACGCATCGCCGGTCAATCCCGCGACGGCGGGCGCGCGTCGAATGCGACGCTGCCTGACAATCGGTCGGATGCGGCCGGCGTGGCTGCCGCGGCCGGCGCCGCAGGCGCGACCGGACGGCCGACGACCGGTTCGACCCGCTGCTGCGGTGCGGAGGCCGGCGCCGGTTCGACCGGACGCTTCGCGTCCCGGGCCTCGAGCACCAGCGCCTTCTCGCGCCGCCGCACGGCCGATGCGAGCCGCACGCCGCCGAGGCCGAGCACGATCAGCGCAATACCGGCCATCGCCGACAGCACGCGGCCAGCGGCCGCGAGCGCGGGACCGTTGCCGGTGCCGAACGACCACACGACCGTCAGCACGCCGATCAGCCAGTTCACATGGCCGACCACGCGTGCGACGGGCGTCGTGAGTTCGCCGTTGATCGCCGCATGAAACGCGAGCCACGCGAGCCCGAGCAGCGCGATGCCGAACGCCTGGCCGAGCATCGCCGGCTGGATGTTCGCGAGTTGCAGCGCGTTGAACAGCGCCTGCCAGGGTGTCAGCACGAACAGCACGCCGAACCCCAGCAGCAGCATGGCATCGACGATCAGCACGGCTCGCAGCAGCGGTTTCATCGGCGATCAGTCCACGTGGTAGTTCGGTGCTTCCTTCGTGATCTGCACGTCGTGCACGTGCGACTCGCGCATGCCCGCCGCGGTGATCTGGACGAATTCGGCCTTGTCGTGCAGCTCGTCGATCGTGCGGCAGCCGCAGTAGCCCATGCTCGCGCGCACGCCGCCGACCAGCTGGAACAGGATCGCGTTGACCGAGCCCTTGTACGCGACGCGGCCTTCGATGCCTTCCGGCACGAGCTTGTCGATGTTCGCGGAGTTGTCCTGGAAGTAGCGGTCCGCCGCGCCGTCCTTCATCGCGCCGACCGAACCCATGCCGCGATACGACTTGTACTGGCGGCCCTGATACAGGAACACGTCGCCGGGCGCCTCTTCGGTGCCCGCGAACATGCTGCCCATCATCACCGCGTTCGCGCCGGCCGCGAGGGCCTTCGACACGTCACCCGAGAAACGCACGCCGCCGTCGGCGATGCACGGCACGCCGGTGCCCTTCAGCGCTTCCGACACGTTCGCGATCGCGCTGATCTGCGGCACGCCGACGCCTGCGACGATCCGCGTCGTGCAGATCGAGCCCGGGCCGATACCGACCTTGACCGCGTCCGCGCCGTATTCGACGAGCGCCTTCGCGGCAGCTGCCGTCGCGATGTTGCCGCCGATCACCTCGACGTGCGGGAAGTTCTGCTTGACCCAGCGCACGCGCTCCAGCACGCCCTTGCTGTGACCATGCGCGGTGTCGACGACGATCACGTCGACGCCGGCCTGCACCAGCAGCTCGACGCGCTCTTCGTTGTCGGGGCCGACGCCGACCGCCGCGCCTGCGCGCAGCTTGCCGTGTTCGTCCTTGCACGCATCCGGGTGTTCGGTCTGCTTCGTGATGTCCTTGACGGTCATCAGGCCGCGCAGTTCGAACGCGTCGTTGACGACCAGCACGCGCTCGAGGCGGTGGCTGTGCATCAGCGCCTTCGCTTCGGCGAGCGGCGTGCCTTCCTTGACCGTGACGAGACGCTCGCGCGGCGTCATGATCGACTTGACCGGTTCGTCGAGGCGCGATTCGAAACGCAGGTCGCGGTTCGTGACGATGCCGACGAGCTGCGGGCCTTCGACGACCGGGAAGCCCGAGATGCCATGCTGACGCGACAGCGCGATCACGTCGCGCACCTTCATCTGCGGCGGAACCGTGATCGGGTCGCGCACGACGCCCGATTCGAAACGCTTGACTTTCGCCACCTCGCGGGCCTGCTCGGCCGGCGTGAGGTTCTTGTGGACGATACCCACACCACCCTGCTGCGCCATCGCGATCGCGAGGCGACCTTCGGTGACCGTGTCCATCGCGGCGGACACGAGCGGCATGTTCAGGGAGATGTTGCGGGTCAGCTTGGTCTTCAGGCTGGTGTCACGCGGGAGAACGTCGGAGAAGGCGGGAACGAGGAGCACGTCATCGAAAGTGAGTGCTTTTTGGATCAGACGCATGGCAAATCCTATGGGCGCAAAAGCGAATTATACGCGAAGCGCTGCGAATTTTCACAACACGAACAACGGGTTAGCCGCCTTCGAGCGTTCGGGGACCGAATCGTTCGGATCGCCGTTCGGTTCGTTTTCGATCGCTTTTCGTTTCACCCGGGCATCGACCCATTCGCGCAGCCGGCCGGAATTCGGGCCGATCGAGCGTCATTGCCGTACAACGCGGCAACCGAAGGCGCCCCCGCTCGATGCGCGTCGGCGGCCTCGAGCGCCGCTAGGCGAGCCCCGCCGCGGCGCACGCGATCGTCGCTGCGCCGGCGCCGGTCGCGACGCCTCCGACGATCCGCGCGACGCGCTCGCCCGCCGGAACCAGCCGCTCGGCGGCGATGGCCACCGTCACGATCGACATCACGCGCAGATCCATCATGCCGGCCGCCAGCGCAACGGCCATCAGGTTCCCGCAGCAGGCGCCGCACCGCAGGGCAACCCGCACGCCGTGCCGCCATGCGGCGCCGGCCCCCGCCCGCCGCGCACCTTCGTCATCCGGTGCATGCCGGCAGCAGGCGAGCCGGCGCATCTTCCAGCCGGAAAACTGCAGCACGCCGGCGCCAAGCATGACCGCGCCGGCAGCAAACGGCATCGCGGCAGCAAGTGCGGACAGCCGCGTGGCGGCCGCCGCCAACGCCGCGCCGACAGGAAACACCACCGCACCGACCGTCATCCACACCGAGAAATACCCGGCGCCCACGATCGCGACGAACCATGCCGCACGCGCGTCGCCCACCGGGCCGAGGCTTTGCCGATATCGCCAGAGCATTGGCGCCAGCACCGGCAGCATCATCGTCACCGTCATCGCGCCCCACATGCCGGCGAACCCGGCGACCGCGCGCCCTGCCCGCCATCCGCACGGCCGGAGCCACCCGGCCGACAGCGTCCAGCCGCCCGCCATCGGCATGCCGCCGATCGCGTCCATCGCGGCGTGCTGCGCGAGCGTCGCCCACACGGCGGCGGCGAACACCGCGGCGAGCGCCGCGCCGAACGCGAGCCTGCCGCCAGCCGCAGCGCCGGTCGCAGCCGGTTTCGTCGCGATGTCCATTACTCGCTCCCGTTGCGGTTCGGCCCGCATTCAACCGCGTGCGTATTCGTCATGACGACGCCACCACACGCCCGTCTCGTTGCGCCCGAGCGGCGCGCGATCGAGCCACTGGTACATGCCCCACAGTCCGTCGAGCCCGCGCGCGTAGGTCGAATACGTGTGATAGACGACGCCGTCCTCGCGCACGAACGCGCTCATCCCCGGCCGGTCGAGCGAGTACGTGGCGGCGTCGGTGCCGCACGTCGCCGCGAACTGCGCGACGGCGGCCGGCGGCGGATCCATGTCCATCGCATGGCCGGCCCGCGCGTAGTTGTATTCGACGTCGCCCGCGCGCTGCTGCGCTTCGGTGAACGACACGTTGAAGTCGAAATTGAACGCGCCGCCGTCCGACGATGCCCACGGAAAGCGCCAGCCCATCCGCTGCCGGTACGCGAGCAGCTTCGCGAGCGGCGCGCGCGACACCGCGGCGAGCGTCACGTCGTGGTTCGCGAGGTGGACCGCGAAGCCGTCGAAGCCATCGGCCAGCGCCGAGCACGACGGGCAGCCGGCCTTGTAGTCGGGGCCGAACATGAAGTGATAGACGAGCAGCTGCGAGCGGCCGCCGAACAGATCGTCGAGCGTCGCCGGGCCGTGCTCGGTATCGAACCGGTAGGTCTTGTCGACGCGCACCCACGGCAGCGCCTGGCGCCGCCGCGCGAGCTCGTCACTCTGCCGTGTCAGTGTCTTTTCCGCGTCGAGCAGCGCGCGGCGCGCAGCCAGCCATTCGGCGCGTGTTCCGGTGAGATGGGTCGTCATTGCGGGTTCCTCCTTGGGACAGGGATCCGGGCACGGCGCATCTGCCGTGTGCGTGGTGCTAGATTAGGGCCGGGCATCGGACGGCAGGGAGTGACAACTGTGTCGGGATTCGGATGGATTCGCTGATCACGGCCGCGGCACGCGCGCTCGCGGCGGGCGACCCGCTCGGCGCGCTGAACCGCGTCGCGCTGCGCGACGATGCGCCGGCGCTCGCATTGCGCGGCATCGCGATGGCGCAACTCGGCGATTTCGAGCGCGCGCGGGCGCTCGTGCGCGGCGCGGCCCGCGCATTCGGCGCGAAAGAGGCCGTCGCGCGGGCGCGCTGCGTCGTCGCGGAAGCCGAGATCGCGCTGGCGTCGCGGGATCTCGGCTGGCCGTCGCGGTCGCTCGACGCCGCCTGCGCGACGCTCGACGCGCATGGCGACCACGCGAACGCCGCGCATGCGCGCTATCTCGTCGTGCGCCGGCTGCTGCTGATTGGGCACGTCGACGACGCCGAACGCCGGCTCGCGAGCCTCGATCCCGCATCGCTGCCGGCCGCGTCGCGCGCGGCGCACGAACTGATCGCGGCCGGCATCGCGATGCGCCGCATCCGCCCGCACGCGGCGCGCCTGGCCCTCGCCCGTGCGCGCGCGGCCGCACATGACGCCGGCATCGCCGCGCTGACCGCCGAAGTCGACACGGCCGCGCGCGTGCTCGATACGCCGGCCGCGCGACTCATTGCGCGCGGCGCGTCGCGGCTCGTGCTGCTCGACGAGGTCGAGGCGCTGCTGGAATCGAACGCACTCGTCATCGATGCATGCCGCCACGCGGTGCGCGACGCGCGCACGACCGTGTCGCTCGCGCGCCGGCCGGTGCTGTTCGTGCTCGCCCGCATGCTCGGCGAGGCATGGCCCGGCGACGTGTCGAGAAACGCACTCGTCGCCGTGGCGTTTCGCGCGAAACACGCGGACGAATCGCATCGTGCCCGCCTGCGCGTCGAGATCGGCCGCCTGCGCGCGATGCTCCGGCCGCTCGCGAACGTCACCGCGACGCCGCACGGCTTCGCGCTCGAACCGCTCGGCCCGCGCGAGACCGTCGTGCTCGCGCGCCCCGTCGACGACCGCCACGCGGCCGTGCTCGCGCTGCTCGCCGACGGCGAGGCGTGGTCGAGTTCCGCACTCGCCCTCGCGCTCGGTGCGAGCCAGCGCACCGTCCAGCGTGCGCTCGACACACTCGCCGAAGCGGACAAGGTGCAGGCGCTCGGCCGCGGCCGCGCGCGCCGCTGGATGACGCCGCCGCTGCCCGGTTTCGCGACGACCTTGTTACTCCCCGCGCCGCTGCCGGGCGACTAGGATGGCTACACCACCGACGAGGCGACAGACATGAAACGCTCCACCGCAAACATCCTCCGCGAATACGGCCCGTTTCCGGGCGGCGACGGCGTGCACGGCGTCACGTTCGACGGGCAGCACGTGTGGTTCGCATCCGGCGACAAGCTGAACGCGCTCGACCCGGAACGCGGCACGACCGTGCGCACACTCGACGTCGCCGCGCACGCGGGCACCGCGTTCGACGGGCGCCACCTGTTCCAGATCGTCGAGGACCGCATCGAGAAGATCGATCCCGATTCGGGCCGCGTGCTCGCGACGATCCCCGCGCCCGGCGGCGGCGCCGATTCCGGGCTCGCGTGGGCCGAAGGCACGCTGTGGGTCGGCCAATACCGCGAGCGCAAGATTCATCAGGTGGATCCGCAATCGGGCGCCGTGCTGCGCACGATCGAATCGAACCGCTTCGTCACCGGCGTGACATGGGTCGACGGCGAGCTGTGGCATGGCACCTGGGAGGCAGACGAGAGCGAGCTGCGGCGGATCGACCCGCGCACCGGGCAGGTGCTCGAGCAGGTCGACATGCCGCCCGGCGTCGGCGTGTCGGGGCTGGAGTCCGACGGTCGCGACACGTTCTACTGCGGCGGCGGCAACAGCGGCAAGCTGCGCGCCGTACGCCGCCCCGCGCGGTCACCCGCGGCGGGCGACGGTGCGGCTGCGGCCGAACCGGCCGAGGGCTGATCCGTCGATCATCGCAGCGCGTGCCTGCCCGCCCCGATCCGCGACAAACAGGACCGGATCGCGGTCGATCCCGAACCCCACCCGCTTCCGAGTGCAGGAATGAACAAGACGCACTCGCGCCGCCATCGCTAAGATGCGCGCTCGTCAGTCTTTCGTTCGGAGCAGTCGATGCAGCGCGGTGTGGTTTATGGCGTCCTGGCAGGCGCGTTGTGGGGCATGGTGTTTCTCGTGCCGCGACTGATGACCGACTTCTCGCCGCTGCTGCTGAGCGCGGGCCGCTACGCGATGTACGGCCTCGTGTCGCTGGCGGCGGCGTTGCCGGCCGCCCGCTCGCTGCTCGCGCGGCTGACCCGCGAGGATCTCGTCGCGCTCGTGAAGCTCGCGCTCGTCGGCAACGTCGCGTACTACATGCTGCTGTCCGGCGCCGTGCACCTGATCGGCATCGCACCCAGCTCGCTGATCGTCGGCGTGCTGCCCGTGACCGTTACGCTCGCGGGCCTCGGCGACCACGGCGCGGTGCCGCTGCGGCGGCTCGCCGCCCCGCTCGCGCTGGTGATCGCCGGCATCGTCTGCATCAACGTCGATCTCTTCACATCGGAAGCCGCGCACGCGACGACGCTCGGCCAGAAACTCGCCGGCATCGCGTGCGCATGCGGTGCGCTGGCAAGCTGGACCTGGTACGCGGTCGCGAACGCGCGCTACCTGCAGCGCCACCATCATTTCGGCGGCAACGAGTGGTCGGTGTTGTGGGGCGTCGTGACGGGCGTGATCGGCAGTCTCTGCTGGCTCGTGATCCTCGCGCTGCCGGCCGGCATGGCGCAGGCGGCCGTCCCGGCATCGCGCTGGCAGCTGTTCTGGCTGCTGAACCTCATGCTGGCGATCGGCGCGTCGTGGCTCGGCAACGGACTGTGGAACGCCGCGTCGAAGCGGCTGCCGCTCACGCTGGCGGGCCAGCTGATCGTGTTCGAAACCGTGTTCGCGATGCTCTACGCGTTCGTCTACGACCACCGGATGCCGCGCACGCTCGAGATCGCGGCGCTCGCGCTGCTGCTGGCGGGCGTCTATGCGTCGGTGCGCCGCCACGGCGACACGCACGCGGGCGGCGGCGCTACGCCCGGCCGCGCGAACGTCACGGCCCACTGATCGGGGCCGCGCCTGGTCTGACGAATCGGAACGAATGCGCCGGAGGGGTGCCGCAGCGACGCGTCAGCGCGCGTCCTTGTGCATCCACTTGCGGCCCTCGACGGAGCCCTCGCGGCGGGTCTTGTCGACGCGCCGCTGGCGCGCGAGCTTCGGATCGACGATCAACGGACGGTAGATCTCGACCCGGTCGTGGTCGGCGAGCGGCGCATCGAGGGGCGCGAGCTTGCCGAACACGCCGGTTTTCGCGTGGGCGAGATCGATCTCCGGGTGCAGCGCGAGCACCCCGCTCGCGTCGATCGCCGCGCGCACGGTCGCGCCTTCGGGCAGCGACACCGGAATCAGCGTCTGGCGATCCGGCAGCGCATAGCAGACTTCGATCGACAGCATCGTGTCACCCCTTCCCGTAGCGCTGGTCGGCGCGCTTCACGAACGAATCGACGAACGTGTTCGCGATATGGCTGAACACCGGCCCGATGATCTTCTCGAGCAGGATGCTCGAGAACTCGTAGTGCAGCGCGAATTCGATCTTGCACGCATCGGCGCGCAGCGGAATGAAGCGCCACGAGCCCGTGAACTTCTTGAACGGGCCGTCCGCGAACTCCATGTCGATCCGCGTCGGGCGCTGCTGCGTGTTGCGCGTCGCGAAATGCTGCTTGATACCCTTGAAGTTGATGTCGATGCGCGCTTCCATCCCGCGGTCGTCCTGACGGCGAATCTCGACGCCGCCGCACCACGGCAGGAAATTGGGGTAATCGGCCACGTCGGTGACGAGGTCGAACATCTGTTCCGCCGAATGACGGATCAATACTGTTTTCTGGACATCTGCCATAAATCGCGCGGCATCGCTCGAAGTGAGAACGCAAGGCCGGGCGATTCTCGCCCCGCTTTGCTAAAATCGTGATTTTAAACGAGTTGGCCCAATCCTTTCATGAGCATCATCGACAACAGGAAAGCGCACTTCGATTATCACATCGAGGAACGCTACGAGGCGGGGCTCGTGCTGGAGGGCTGGGAAGTCAAGGCGCTGCGCGCCGGGCGCGGCCAGATCAAGGAAGGCTACGTCGTCGTCAAGAACGCCGAGATCTTCCTCATCGGCACCCACATCAGCCCGCTGCCAGAAGCCTCGACGCACATCCACCCCGATCCGGTCCGCACGCGCAAGCTGCTGCTGCACCGCGACGAAATCAAGAAACTGATCGGCAAGGTCGAGCAGCGCGGCTACACGCTCGTGCCGCTGAACTTCCACTACAAGGGCGGTCGCGTGAAATGCGACATCGCGCTCGCGAAGGGCAAGAAGCTGCACGACAAGCGCGAAACCGAGAAGAAGCGCGATTGGGAACGCGAAAAAGCCCGCATCATGCGCGCCGGTACCTGACCACCCGATCCGCATCGCAAACGACACGGCCCGCTCGAAGCGGGCCGTGTTGCTTTGTATCGCGTGATTCGGGTGCATGCCGATCGAGCAGTTGATCAGCGCCCCGGATGACACCGTGCGCCGCCCGTCACCACGCAAAAGGTATCGCGATTCCACCGTGCGACGATTCGCCGCATGCTCGGCGCATGCCACGCCCGCCGGCGCCTGGAACCGCGCGTGCGCTCAGCCCTTCCCGCCCTCGGCCGGCACGGCGTTCTTGACGATCGTCAGCGCCGACGCGATCGCGGTGCCGAGATCCGACAGGTTCGCCGGCACGATCAGCGTATTGCCCTGTTTCGCGAGGTTCGAGAACGCGCCGACATATTGTTCGGCGACCTTCAGGTTCACGGCATCCATCCCGCCCTGCGACTGGATCGCGCCCGCGATCTTCTGGATTGCCTGCGCATTCGCCTCGGCCACCGCGAGAATCGCGGACGCCTCCCCCTGCGCCCGGTTGATCGCGGCCTGCCGCTCGCCTTCGGACTTCTGGATCGCGGCCTCGCGCGCGCCCGACGCGAGGTTGATCTGCTCCTGCTTGCGGCCTTCGGATGCGGCGATCAGCGCGCGCTTTTCCCGCTCGGCGGTGATCTGCGCCTGCATCGCGTGCAGTATCTCCTTCGGCGGCGTGAGGTCCTTGATCTCGTAGCGCAGCACTTTCACGCCCCAGTTCGCGGCGGCCTGGTCGAGCGCCGACACGATGTTGTGGTTGATGAAGTCGCGCTCCTCGAAGGTCTTGTCGAGTTCGAGCTTGCCGACCACCGAGCGCAGTGTCGTCTGCGCGAGCTGCGTGATCGCGAGCACGAAGTTGCTCGACCCGTACGAAGCCTTCATCGGATCGGTGACCTGGAAGTACAGCACGCCGTCGACCTGCAGCTGCGTGTTGTCGCGCGTGATGCAGACCTGGCTCGGCACGTCGAGCGGAATTTCCTTCAGCACGTGCCGGTAGGCGATCCGGTCGACGAACGGCAGCACGATATTGAGACCGGGCGACAGCGTCGCGTGATAGCGCCCGAATCGTTCGAGCACCCACGCATGCTGCTGCGGCACGATCTTCACCGTTTTCGACACGATCACGATGGCGATGACGAGCAGGACGACCCAAATGATCAGCGAATCCATGAAATGTTCTCTCCTTGTTTTATCCGTGGATGATCAGCGCGCGGGTTTCGCGACGACGATGAGGCTGTTGCCGCGCACGGCGCTCACCTGATACTCGTGTGCATCGTCACGCTCGCCGGTCGCGAGCTCGACGTCCCAGTCGGCGCCGCGATACTGCACGCGCGCGCGGCCGTCGTGCCACGCGTCGACCGTCACGGTCGAGCCAATATCGAGATTGACGTCCGGATTCGCCGACGTGTCGCGTTTCTGCTTGCGCCCGAGCCCCGAGCGACGCAGCACGATCATCGCGATGATCGCGACCGCGGCGGCCGCCGCGACCTGCACGTGCGGCGCGAAACCGGCGAGCTGCAACAGCGCGCCTGCGAGAAAGCCGAGCGCGATCATCAGCAGATAGAACGTGCCGGTCAGCAATTCGGCGACCACCAGCACGCCGACTCCGACCCACCAGAACAGATGCCCCGACATCATTGTGGTCTCCCGAAAAACGCCCTCACGCCCGCCACGTTCGCGGTTCGGTGAGTACAAACAAAAACACCCCGGTGCCTACCGGGGTGTTTATAGCATGAACCTTGCATTCTGCCTTCATCGAAAGAGCGGCGGACCGCCCTTTCGTCGAGGCTGCGTTACCGACCGTTACTTCCGGTTGGCGAGCGCCTGCCACGTATCGATGATCGTGTCCGGGTTCAGCGAGATCGACACGATGCCTTCGTCGGTCAGCCATTGCGCGAAGTCCGGGTGATCGGACGGGCCCTGGCCGCAGATGCCGACGTACTTGCCCATCCGCAGGCAGGTATCGATTGCACGCTTCAACAGGAACTTGACGGCCGGGTCGCGTTCGTCGAAGTCGACGGCCAGCAGTTCCATGCCCGAGTCGCGGTCGAGGCCGAGCGTGAGCTGCGTGAGGTCGTTCGAACCGATCGAGAAACCGTCGAAGTGTTCGAGGAACTCTTCGGCAAGAATCGCGTTGGTCGGGACTTCACACATCATCACGAGGCGCAGGCCGTTCTCGCCGCGCTTCAGGCCGAACTTCTCGAGCAGGCCGACGACGCGCTCCGCCTGCTTCACGGTACGCACGAACGGCACCATGATCTCGACGTTGGTCAGGCCCATCTCGTCGCGCACGCGCTTCAGTGCACGGCACTCCATCTCGAACGCCTGCGCGAAGTCTTCCGCGATATAGCGCGACGCGCCGCGGAAACCCAGCATCGGGTTTTCCTCGTCCGGCTCGTAACGCGAACCGCCGATCAGCTTCTTGTACTCGTTCGACTTGAAGTCGGACAGACGCACGATCACGGGCTTCGGATAGAACGCCGCGGCGATCGTCGCGACGCCTTCCGTCAGCTTGTCGACGTAGAACTGGCGCGGCGACGCGTGACCACGCGCGACGCTCTCGACCGCCTTCTTCAGGTCCTGGTCGATGTTCGGGTACTCGAGGATCGCCTTCGGGTGCACGCCGATGTTGTTGTTGATGATGAACTCGAGACGCGCGAGGCCAACGCCAGCGTTCGGCAGTTGCGAGAAGTCGAACGCGAGCTGCGGGTTGCCGACGTTCATCATGATCTTGACCGGGATTTCCGGCAGCTCGCCGCGCTGCACTTCCGTGACTTCCGTCTCGAGCAGCCCGTCGTAGATCTTGCCTTCGTCGCCTTCCGCGCACGACACGGTGACGAGCGCGCCGTCCTTCAGCACGTCGGTCGCGTCGCCGCAGCCGACGACTGCCGGCACGCCGAGCTCACGCGCGATGATCGCCGCGTGGCAGGTGCGGCCGCCACGGTTCGTGACGATCGCCGCCGCACGCTTCATCACCGGCTCCCAGTTCGGGTCGGTCATGTCCGCCACCAGCACGTCGCCCGGCTGCACGCGTTCCATTTCCGACGGATCCTGGATCACGCGCACGGGGCCCGCGCCGATCTTCTGGCCGATCGCGCGGCCCGTCGCGAGCACCTGCGACTGGCCCTTCAGCTTGAAGCGCTGCTCGGCCTTGCCGCTCGCCTGGCTCTTCACCGTTTCCGGACGTGCCTGCAGGATGAAGATCTTGCCGTCGCGGCCGTCCTTGCCCCACTCGATGTCCATCGGACGCTGGTAGTGCTTCTCGATGATGACCGCGTACTTCGCGAGCTCGATCACGTCTTCGTCGGTGATCGAGTAGCGGTTGCGCTGCTCGTGCGGCACGTCGACCGTCTTCACGCGGCCCGGCTCGCCCGGCTGCGTGAATTCCATCTTGATCAGCTTCGAGCCGATCGAGCGGCGGATGATCGGGTACTTGTCCTGCGCGAGCGTCGTCTTGAACACGTAGAACTCGTCCGGGTTCACGGCGCCCTGCACGACGGTTTCGCCCAGGCCGTAGCTCGACGTGATGAACACGGCGTCCTTGAAGCCCGATTCGGTGTCGATCGTGAACATCACGCCGGCCGCGCCGACGTCCGAGCGGACCATGCGCTGCACGCCGGCCGACAGTGCGACCTCGGCGTGCGTGAAGCCCTTGTGCACGCGATACGAGATCGCGCGGTCGTTGTAGAGCGACGCGAACACGTGCTTCATGCGATCGAGGACGTCGTCGATGCCGACGACGTTCAGATACGACTCCTGCTGGCCGGCGAACGATGCGTCGGGCAGGTCTTCCGCGGTCGCGGACGAACGCACGGCGAACGACAGCTCGGCCGGCGAGCCGCTCTTCAGGATTTCGAACTGGGCGCGAATTTCCTCTTCGAGACGTGCCTGCATCGGCGCATCGACGATCCATTTGCGGATTTCGGCACCGGCTTCGGCGAGCGCCTTCACGTCGTCGATGTCGAGCGACTCGAGACGCTTGGCGATGCGATCGGTCAGATCGTTGTGCTTGAGGAAATCACGGAAGGCGAGCGCGGTCGTGGCGAAACCGGTGGGTACGCGAACGCCTGCTTCGGAAAGCTGGCTGATCATCTCGCCGAGCGACGCATTCTTGCCGCCCACGATCTCCACATCGGTCATCCGCAACTGCTCGAACGGGATTACATACGCCTGGTCCTTTGCGACGTTTGCTGCGTTAGTCATACAAGCCCCTAAGTGTGAAAAAAATGCTCGATTGCGCAAGTGGGCTCGGACGCGGGCGCCTGCAAAAAGGCGCGGCGCGTCTTGCGCAACCTGTTGGAGAAACAATCGCGGCGGCGAAAAATCGTCCGACCCGATTTGCAAAAATCCCGGCAGAAGGGCGATATATTCAGACGAATCGCCGAACTTGCCGGGAGTTTTCGAATCGAGCGGCCAAGCCTGGGGCGCCGTTCGTATCCTGCCCCTGCAATTGCTTATCCAACAGGTTGCCGCTATTCTACCGTGCCGGCTGCCGGATGTGGCGCGACCTTGTCTCCGCGTCTGGAGGCGAACCTCCAGCCGCCCGCGCAACCGCCCTTCACGCTCGACGCCCATATTCATGCTGCCTACCGTTTTCATCGTCTCCGACGGCACCGGGATCACTGCCGAAACCTTCGCGCATTCGATCCTCTCCCAGTTCGACCAGAAATTCCGTCTCGTGCGCCTGCCGTTCGTCGACTCGCTCGAGAAGGCCTATGCGACCGTCGAGAAGATCAACGACGCCGCCGTGCACGACGGCCGCCGCGCGATCGTCTTCACGACGCTCGTCGACAGCGAGTCGAACGACATCGTCAAGCGCTCGAACGCGCTCGTGCTGGACATGTTCCAGCGCTTCGTCGAGCCGCTCGAGCAGGAACTGGAGCTGAAATCGAGCCACGCGATGGGCCGCGGCCACCAGAACGCCGATACCGAGGAATACAAGACGCGGATCGAGGCGATCAACTTCTCGCTCGCGCACGACGACGGCCAGTCGAACCGCAACCTGTCCGAAGCCGACGTGATCCTGGTCGGCGTGTCGCGCAGCGGCAAGACGCCGACGAGCCTGTATCTCGCGATGCAGTACGGCGTGAAGGCGGCCAACTATCCGCTGATTCCGGAAGACTTCGAGCGCGGCAAGCTGCCGTCGGCACTGACGCCGCATCGCGACAAGCTGTTCGGCCTGTCGATCGACCCGCAGCGCCTGTCGGAGATCCGCAACGAACGCCGCCCCGGCAGCAAGTACGCGGCGCCGGAGAACTGCCGCTACGAGATCAACGAGGCCGAGGCGATGATGCGCCGCGAAGGGATCAAGTGGCTGTCGTCGACGCACAAGTCGATCGAGGAGATCGCGACGACGATCCTGCAGGAAATCCGTCTCGACCGGCAGTCGTACTGACGACCGGCGCACCGGCCGCCGTCAGGCCGCCGCCAACAGCAAAAAGGCCGCATACGCGGCCTTTTTTTCGTGATGCGGGATACGCAGCGGGCAACGCCGTGCGTCACGGCGTCATGTCATGTGCGCCGCTGCTGCCGCACCTGCTCGAACAGGCACACCGCCGCCGCGGCCGCGACATTCAGCGACTCCATTCCACCTGGCTGCGGAATCGTCACGCGATGCGTGGCCGCGTCGCGCCAGAACGCCGACACGCCGGCGCCCTCGTTGCCGAACACCCAGGCGACGGGCCCGGCCAGATCGCAGTCGTAGACCGCTTGCGCGCCGTGCGAATCCGTCAGCGCGACCGGCACGTCGAGCCGCGCGGCGAGCGCATCCGGCTCGACATCCTCGTGGATCGACAGCAGGAAATGCGCCCCCATTCCCGAACGCAGCACCTTCGACGACCACGCATAGGCGGTGCCCGGCGCGCAGAACACGTGCCGCACGCCGGCCGCGGCCGCGCTGCGCAGGATCGAGCCGACGTTGCCGGCGTCCTGCACGCCGTCGAGCACGACCGACGTGTGCGTGACGCGCTCGGGCAGCGGCTGCACGGGCCGGTCGACGAGCAGCAGGAAACCGACGCCGCTGACCACGTTCGACAACTGGCCGAACAGCGCGTCGGGCAGCGTGACGACCCGCTGCGCGTCGATGCGCGCGATGATCGCCTGCGCTTCGGCGTGCGCGAGCGCGCCTTCGGTCGCGACGCACAGCTCCGGTGTCGCGCCCGTATCGAGATACGCGGCGGCGAGATGGAAACCTTCGAGCAGCGCCTGGCCGCCGCGCCGCTGGTGAGACGTCGAGCCCGCGAGCGCCTTCAGGCGCTTGTACAGCGGGTTGTCGCGGGATGTAATGCTCTTCATCAGGGGCCTGTTCCCGCTAATCGCGGGCTTGCGAACGTGCGTTGCCAGCTGTCCCAAAGGGAGTGCCTTCGGGCGCGTGCCACAAGCTCGGCGCGCCGTCGAGCCGCACCGAACCGGCGACGCGCGACGTCGCCAGGCGGCCGGCAACGCACGTTCACGAAACTAAAAAAACCCTTTCCGGCGGGGCCGCCGGAAAGGCCGATCGTGGCGTCATGCTCGCGGCGAATATGCGAGGCATTCGCCGTGCCCCTTCCCTCGCGCTCGCCCCTTCTGGCGGCCAGCGCAAGCCCGTTCTCAGCGGGAACCGGCCATCAGGTCGAGCGCCTCGCGCACGGGCGCGAACGAGCGCCGATGCACTTCGCACGGGCCGTGCTCGCGCAGCGCGGCAAGATGTTGCGGGGTGCTGTAACCCACGTGCACGTTGAAGCCGTACACCGGGAAGCGTTCATGCAGATCGACGAGCATGCGGTCGCGCGTGACCTTCGCGAGAATCGACGCGGCCGAGATGCTCGGCACGAGCGCGTCGCCGCTGACGATCGCCTCGGCGCGCACCGTCAGCGTCGGACAGCGGTTGCCGTCGATCTGGGCAAGCGTCGGCAGCACCGACAGGCCCTCGACGGCCCGCTTCATCGCCAGCATCGTCGCGTGCAGGATGTTCAGCGTGTCGATTTCGTCGACGCTGGCCGACGCGACGCAAAACGCGCTCGCGCGCGCGACGATCAGGTCGTACAGCGCGTCGCGCTTCTTCGCGGACAGCGCCTTCGAATCGTCGAGCCCGTCGATCGGCCGCGCGGGATCGAGGATCACCGCGGCGGCCACGACCGGCCCCGCGAGCGGGCCGCGGCCCGCTTCGTCGACGCCGCAGACGATCTCGTCGGGCCGACTGAAGTCGAAACCGCCTTGCAGATCGGCCGACGCGCGGCGGCGTGGCACACGGATGGCCGTCATGCGCGCCCCCGGCGTTGGTCTAGCACGCGCACGACCGCTTCGGCGGCCTTCGCGGCCGTGTTCTGACGCAGCGACAGATGCATTTCGGTAAAGACTTCGGTCAGCGTGCGGCGGTTCGCGTCGTCGCGCAGCTGCGTGAGCGTCGCATCGGCGAGCGCCTCGGGCGTCGCGAAATGCTGCAGCAACTCGGGCACGACGAAGCGCCCCGCCAGGATGTTCGGCAAGCCGACGTACGGCAGATAACCCTGCCGGCGCATGATCTGCCCGGTCAGCCAGGGCACCTTGTACGAGATCACCATCGGCTTCTTCAGCAGCGCGGCTTCCAGCGTGACGGTGCCGCTCTTCACGAGGATCGCGTCGGCGGCCGTCATCGCGACCTGCGAGCGGCCGTCGGTGATCGTCAGCGCGAGTTGCGGATGGGCATCCACGAGCGGCTGCAGCAGTTCGCGCAGCGCAGGCGTCGCCGCCGGCATCACGAACCGCACGCCGGGCTCACGCTGCTGCATCAGCGCCATCGCCGCGAAGAACGTCGGGCCGATCAGCCCGATCTCCGAGCGCCGGCTGCCCGGCAGCACCGCGATCACCGGGCCGTCTGCGGGCAAGCCGAGCGCGATGCGCGCGCCGTGCGTGTCGGGCTCGAGCGGAATCTCGTCGGCGAGCGGATGACCGACATACGTCGAGGCGACGCCCGCCTTGTCGAGGATCGCCGGTTCGAACGGGAACAGGCACAGCATGTGGTCGACGGACTTCGCGATCTTCTTGATCCGCCCGCCGCGCCACGCCCAGATCGACGGGCACACGAAGTGGATCGACGGGATGCCCGCATCGCGCGCGGCCTGCTCCACGCTGAAATTGAAGTCGGGCGCGTCGACGCCGATGAACGCGTCGGGCCGCTCCGCGAGCAGCTGACGCTTCAACTCGCCGCGAATCCGCAGGATCTCGGGAATCTGGCCCAGCGCCTCGACGTAGCCGCGCACCGTGAGCTTGTCCATCTGCCAGTGCGAGTCGAAGCCGTGCGCGAGCATCCGCTGCCCGCCGATCCCGTAGTAGCGGGTCGACGCGGGCAGCCGCTCTTGAAGCCCGCCGAGCAGCGACGCCGCGAGCAGATCGCCCGACGGCTCGCCGGCCACCATTGCGAGCCGGAGCTGATTGGTCGGGAGCGACATCGCTTAGCGGATGATGCCGCGTTGGGACGCGTCGATGAACTCGACGAACGCGGTGACCGCTGCATCGCCTTCGCCGCCCGCGACCGCCAGCTCGCGCAACTGCACCTTCGCCTCCTCGAGCGACAGGCCGTTCTTGTACAGCAGGCGGTACGCGCTGCGCAGCGCCGAGATCGCGTCGGGGGAGAACCCGCGCCGGCGCAGCCCTTCGACGTTGATGCCGTGCGGCTCGGCCTTGTTGCCGGCCGCGATCACGAACGGCGGCACGTCCTGCACGAGCGCCGACGCGCCGCCCAGCATCGAATGCGCGCCGATGCGCACGAACTGGTGCACGCCCGACATCCCGCCGATGATCGCGTAATCGCCGATCTCGACGTGACCGGCCATCTGCGCGTTGCTCGACAGGATCACGTTGTTGCCGACGCGGCAGTCATGACCGATGTGCACATAGGCCATGATCCAGTTGTCGTCGCCGAGCGTCGTCACGCCGACATCCTGCACGGTGCCGGTGTGGATCGTCGTGAATTCGCGGATCGTGTTGCGGTTGCCGATCACGAGCTTCGTCGGCTCGTCCTTGTACTTCATGTCCTGCGGACGGCCGCCGACCGACGCGTAATGGCCGATGCGGTTGTCCTCGCCGAGCGTCGTGTGACCTTCGATCACGCTGTGCGAGCCGATCGTCGTACGCGCGCCGATCGTGACGTGCGGCCCGACGATCGCATACGGCCCGATCTCGACGGACTCGTCGATCTGCGCGCCCGGTTCGACAATCGCGGTGGGATGAATCCTGGTCATGCGCCGTTGCCTCTCGATATGATGTGTCGCGTTGCTCGCGTTACGATATCCATGCGTGCCGCATCGCTCAGGGCGCCGCGTCGGCCGTCTTGACCGTGCACATCAGTTCGGCCTCCGCCGCCACCTTGCCGTCCACTTCCGCCACCGCCTTGAACTTCCAGATGCCGCGGATGTAACGTTCGAACGTCACGTTCAGAATCAGCTGGTCGCCCGGTTCGACCACGCGCTTGAAGCGCGCGCCGTCGATGCCGACGAAGTAGTACAGCGTGTTTTCCGGATCCTTCGGCTGCTCTTCCGCGAACGTCAGCAGCGCGGCCGCCTGAGCGAGCGCCTCGAGGATCAGCACACCCGGCATCACCGGCCGCTTCGGGAAGTGTCCCTGGAAGAACGGCTCGTTGATCGACACGTTCTTCAGCGCTTTGATTCCCTTGTGCGGCTCAAGTTCGAGCACGCGGTCGACGAGCAGAATCGGGTAGCGGTGCGGCAGCAGCGTGAGGATCTTGTGGATGTCGAGATTGATTTTTTCAGTGCTCATGATGGTTCGTCTCACGCAGAGGCTGCGCGGTGGTGATGCAAAGGCTGAAGCGGGCCGCCGCGCGGCCCAGTCTGACAAACCGGGCCGGTAGCGCTGGCCGTGCCCGGTTTCTGGTCTCGCATGGCGTCGGTCAGGCGTCCGTGCCGCCCTGGGCGGCCAGTGCGGTTTCGAGCGCCTTGATACGCTCGCGCAGCTTGTCGAGGTTGCGCACGAGCGCGGCGCTCCGGTTCCATTCGCCGTGGTCGACGGCCGGGAATGCGCTCGTGTAGATGCCGGCCTTCGGCAGCGACTTCGACACGCCCGACTTCGCGGTGATGATGACATAGTCGCCGAGCGTCACGTGGCCGGCGATGCCTGCTGCGCCGCCGATCATGCAGTGGCGGCCGATCGTCGTGCTGCCGGCGATGCCGGCGCTGCCCGCGATCACCGTGTAGGCACCGATCCGGCAGTTGTGGCCGATCTGAACCTGATTGTCGATCTTCACGCATTCGTCGATGACGGTGTCCGCCATCGCGCCGCGGTCGATCGTCGTGTTCGCGCCGATCTCGACATCCGGGCCGACCGTCACGCCGCCGACCTGCGGGATCTTGACCCAGCTGCCGGTGCGCGCATCGCCGTCGCCGACGAAATCCGGCGCGAAGCCGAACCCGTCGGATCCGATCACGGCACCCGCATGGATGATCGCGCGCGGGCCGATCTTGCAGCCGTGGTACACCGATGCGTTCGGATACAGGTGCGAACCCGCGCCGATCGTCGTGCCGCGGCCGATGAACACGTTCGCGTCGAGCTGCACGCCGTCCTCGATCACCGCGCCGGCCTCGACCGTCACGTGCGGGCCGATCACCGCGCTCGCGGCAACCTGGGCGGCCGGATCGATCGTCGCGCTCGGATGCACGCCCGGCGCGCGCGGTGGCGTGGCGAGATCGATGAACATCTGCGCGACGCGCGCGAAATACGCGTACGGATTCGGCGTCACGATGAAATTGAGGGGGCCGGCCATCCGGGGGCCGGCCGGCTGGCCGTCAGTAGCCGCGCGCAGCTTTTCGAGATCCTTCGGCGCGATCAGCACCGCGCCGGCGCGGGTCGTCTCGACCTGCGACAGGTACTTCGGATTCGCGAGAAACGCGAGTTGCTGAGGGCCTGCCTGGTCGAGCGGCGCGAGGCCGCTCACCTTGCACTGGGCGTCGCCGGCGATCTCGCCGCCGAACCGCTTTACGAGTTCCTCGAGCGTCAATGCCATTCGTCGTCTGCTCCGTTCAGTTCGTCGAGCCGGACGCGAGCGCCTTGAGCACCTTGTCGGTGATGTCGATGCGCGGACTGACGTACACGGCTTCCTGCACGATCAGGTCGTAATTCTGCTGCTCGGCTATCTGCTTGATGACCTTGTTCGCGCGCTCCAGCACCGCCGCGAGTTCCTCATTGCGGCGCTGGTTCAGGTCCTCGCGAAACTCGCGCTGCTTGCGCTGGAAGTCGGTGTCGAGCTGCGCGAGATCGCGCTGCTTCTGCGCACGATCGGCCGCCGACAGCGACGCACCGTTCTTGTCCAGCGAGTCGGACATCGACTTCAGGCGCGCCGCGAGGTCCTGCAGTTCCTTGTCGCGCTTCGCGAACTCGGCTTCGAGTTTCGTCTGCGCCACCTTGGCGGGCGCCGACTCGCGCAGGATCCGATCCGAATTGACCGCCGCGATGCGGGCGACGTCCTGAGCATGCGCCGTCGCCGCGCCCAAGGCCAGCGCAACGGTCAGCGCACACATCACTCGTTTCGAAAACTTACCGGTTAGCAAAATTACCCTCTCGTTGCTGTTGTCATGCGTTCGATCAGAACGCCGTCCCGATCTGGAACTGGAATTTCTGGTACTGGTCGCCTTCATGCTTCTGCAGCGGGAAGCCGAGGCTCAGCTTCAGCGGGCCGATCGGCGAGATCCACGCGAGACCCACACCGTAGCCGTAACGCAGGCCGTTCGCGCCGGTACTCGTGCCGCCCGGCGCGTTGCCCCACACGTTGCCGCCGTCGAGGAACGTGAACACGCGCAGCGTGCGGTCGTAGCCGGTGCCCGGCAGCGGGAACGTCAGCTCGATGTTGCCGACGAGCATCTTCGAACCGCCGATCGGGTCGTTCGTCTTCGTGTCGCGCGGGCCCAGCGAGCTCGGCTCGTAGCCACGCACGGAGCCGATACCGCCCGCGTAGTAGTTCTTGAAGATCGGGTACGGGTTGCCGATACCGTTGCCGTAGCCGCCTTGCAGGTTCATGCCCAGGATGAAGCCGCGCGAGAACGAATAGTAGTACTGCGCCTGCAGGTCGGCCTTGTAGTACTGGATCTTGCCGACCGGCACACCGTACTCGACGTTCGCCTGCGTGAAGTAGCCGCGGCTCGGGATCAGCGCGCTGTCACGCGCGTCGCGCGACCACGCGACGGTCAGCGGCACCGTGTTCGACACGCGGCCGAACTCGTTGACATACGCCTTGTAGCTCGCCGGTGTGTTGTCGTCAGTATCGAGACGGTTCTGCTCGAAGCCCGCGCCGAAGTAGACGGTGTCGACTTCCGAGAACGGAATGCCGAACTTCAGGTTGCCGCCCGCGCTGATGATCCGGAAGCTCGAGCTCGTCGAATAGTAGAGCGGCTGGTACGTGCGGTAGTAGACGTCCGTGATCCGCTTGATGCCGTCGACCGTGAAGTACGGGTCGACCTGCGTGACGGTCAGCGTGCGGTAGCTCTTCGCGGTGTTGACGTTTACCGACAGGCTCGTGCCCGAGCCGAACACGTTGTCCTGCGACACGCCGGCCGACAGCACCACCTTGTCCGTCGACGAGAAGCCCGCGCCCAGCGTGATCGCGCCGGTCGGCTTTTCATCGACCTTCACGGTCACGTCGACCTGGTCGTTCGTGCCTTCGACCGGCACCGTCGTCACGTCGACGTTGGTGAAGTAGCCGAGACGGTTCACGCGATCCTTCGACAGCGCAAGGCGGTTCGAATCGAACCACGAGCTTTCGAGCTGGCGCATTTCGCGGCGCACGACTTCGTCGCGCGTACGCGTGTTGCCGACCACGTTGATGCGGCGCACATACACGCGACGGCTCGGATCGACGACGAGGTTCAGGTTCACCTTGTGGTTCGCCTGGTCGATGTCCGGCTGCGCGTTGACGGTCGCGAATGCGTAACCGTATTCGCCGAGCTTGTCGACGATCGACTTCGTCGTTTGCTGCAGCTTTTCGGCCGAGAAGCGATCGCCCGGCTTGATCTTGATCAGCTTGGTCAGTTCGGCTTCGCGATCGAGCAGGTTGCCCGACAGCTTGATGCCCGACACCGTGTACGGCTCGCCTTCGTGCAGCGTGACCGTCAGGTACATGTCCTTCTTGTCGGGCGAGATCGACACCTGGGTCGACTCGATGTTGAACTCGAGGTAGCCGCGGTTCAGGTAGTACGAGCGCACGGCCTCGAGGTCGCCCGTCAGCTTTTCCTTCGAGTACAGGTCGTTCTTCGTGTACCAGGAGAACCAGTTCGGCGTGGACAACTGCATCTCGTCGCGCAGCTTGCTGGTGCTGAACGCCTTGTTGCCGATGAAGTTGATCTGGCGGATCTTCGCGCTCGGACCTTCGGCGACCGCGAACAGGATCGACACGCGGTTCGCGTCGACCGGCGTGATCGTCGTCTTGACTTCGGCCGCGTAGAAGCCACGCGTCAGGTACTGACGCTTGAGCTCCTGCTCCGCCTTGTCGACGAGCGCCTTGTCGTAGTAGCGGCCGTCGGCCAGACCCACCGCGCGCAGCGCCTTCGTCAGATTGTCCTTGTCGAATTCCTTCGTGCCGGTGAAGTCGATCGACGCGATGGCCGGACGCTCCTGCACCTGCACGATCACGACGTTGCCCTGGGTGGCGATGCGCACGTCGTTGAAGAAGCCCGTCGCGTACAGCGCGCGAATTGCTTCGGATGCCTTGTCGTCGGTGAAGGTATCGCCCTGCTTGATCGGCAGGTAGGCAAACACCGAACCCGCTTCGACGCGCTGCAACCCCTCGATCTTGATGTCTTGCACCACGAACGGTGCCGCTGCATGCGCCGCGAGGCCGTGCGCGGCGAGCGCGGCCGCTGCAACTGTCTTAGGTACAAAGCGATGAGGTTTGAACAACGTGCATCCCCAATATTTAGCTGCATCAAATCAGGCGGCGGCCGACTGGCCGCCGCCTGACGCTTCAGAAATGGATTAACCGAGCCAGGTCGTTGAACAGCGCGATCGCCGACAATGCGACGATGCAGATCAACCCGGCTCTTTGCAGAATCAGCTGCCAGCGCTCCGAAACGGCTTTCCCGGTCGCGGCTTCAACCAGATAATATAACAGATGCCCCCCGTCCAAAACGGGAATCGGCAGCAAGTTCAACACCCCGAGGCTAATGCTGACAAGGGCGAGGAACGACAGGAAGGCCGACGGACCGAGCCGCGCGCTCTTGCCCGCGTAGTCCGCAATCGTCACCGGACCGGACAGGTTCTTCAGCGACGCGTTGCCCGTGATCATGCGCCCGAACATCTTCAGCGAATAGACGGCGATGTCCCACGTGCGGTGCGCGCCGAGCCGCAGGCTCTCGATCGGACCGTAGCGCACGTCGACCGACGGCGTGTGCATCGACAGCGCCGCGCCGATGCGGCCGACCTGCTGGCCCGTCTCGTCGTCGCGCTGCGCCTGCGGCACGATCGACACCGTCTGCATGGCGCCGCCGCGCTCGACGCGCAGGTCGACCGGCTGCCCCGCGTGGTGCTTCACCGCGTCGATGAAGCGCGAGGCGCCGCCGATGGGCTTGCCGTCGAGCGCGAGCAGCTTGTCGCCGGCTTTCAGGCCCGCGCGCTCGGCCGCGCTGCCGGGCTGCACCGACGCCACCGACAGCGTGCCGCCGCCGGTCTCGAAGCCCAGGTGCGTCATGAAATCGTCGTCGAGCGCGCTTTCGGGAACGTTGCGCAGGTCGACGCGGAAGTCGAACGTCGACGCGCCGCCGTCGCGCGCGCCGAGCACGACCTCGCGATGATCGAACGCGGCGGCCAGCAGCTTCCAGCGCAGATCCGACCACGAACGCACCGGCACGGCCTCGCTACCCTGCGCGTCGCCTGCGTGCACGTCACGGATCGAGACGATCGTCTCGTTGCCGTCGAAGCCCGCGCGGGCAGCCACCGTGCCGGCGGCCGGCGGCGCGAGCACCGCGGCCGGCTCGGTCACGCCGGTGGCGAATACAACGGAAAACAGGACGATTGCCAACAGGAAGTTCGCGATCGGGCCGGCGGCGACGATCGCGATGCGCTTGAACACCGATTGCCGGTTGAATGCCTGTGCGAGCTCCTCGGGCTTGATGTCCGCCCCCGGCTCGCGCTCGTCGAGCATCTTCACGTAACCGCCGAGCGGCAGTGCGGACAGCGTCCATTCGGTGCCCGTCCTGCGGCTGACCCAGCGCGCGACGGGCTGGCCGAAACCGATCGAGAAACGCAGCACCTTCACGCCGCACCAGCGCGCGACGCGATAATGTCCGTACTCATGCACGACGACCAGCACCCCGATCGCCACCGCAAACGCGATCAGTTCGACCAGCACGTTCATGAGCACCTCATTCAGACAGTACGCTCCACGCGGGGCGCAGGCGCTTTCGCAATGATCTCGGCGGCGAGGCGGCGTGCCTCGGCATCCGCCGCAAGGACGTCGTCGAGCCCGTTCGGGCTGCGGTTCGGCAGCGCGTTGAGCACCGCGTCGACCGTGGCCGCGATCGCCATGAAGCCGATCCGGCGCTCGAGAAACGCTTCGACCGCGATTTCGTTCGCCGCGTTCAACGCGGCGCTCGCGATACCACCCTCTTCAAGCGCCTTCAGCGCGAGCGCGAGGCACGGGAAGCGCGTGTAATCGGGCTTCTCGAACGACAGCTGCGCGATCTGCGCAAGGTCGAGCTGGTCGACGCCCGCGTCGACGCGCTCCGGGAACGCCAGCGCGTGCGCGATCGGCGTGCGCATGTCGGGGTTGCCGAGCTGGGCGAGCACCGAGCCGTCGCGGTACGACACGAGCGAATGGATCACGCTCTGCGGGTGGATCAGCACGTCGATCCGGTCGCCCGGCAGACCGAAGATCCAGTGCGCCTCGATCACCTCGAGGCCCTTGTTCATCATCGTCGCGGAATCGACCGAAATCTTGCGGCCCATCACCCAGTTCGGGTGCTTGCACGCCTCGTCCGGCGTCACGTCGGCGAGCGTGGCGGGCTCACGCGTGCGGAACGGGCCGCCCGATGCGGTCAGGATGATCTTCGAGATCCCGCCGTGCTCGTTCTCGTCGCGCGGCATGCACTGGAAGATCGCGTTGTGTTCGCTGTCGACCGGCAACAGGATCGCGCCATGGTCACGCACGGCGTCCATGAAGATCGCGCCCGACATCACGAGCGATTCCTTGTTCGCCAGCAGGATGCGCTTGCCGGCGCGCGCGGCCGCGAGGCTCGGCGCCAGGCCGGCCGCGCCGACGATCGCCGCGACGACGGTGTCGCAGCCGTCGCTCTTCGACACGTCGACGAGCGCCTGCGGCCCGTACAGCACGATGGTCTTGCTGCCCGCCGCGCGCAGCTTGGCCTCGACGTGCGCCGCCGTGTTCGCATCGCCGACCACCGCGACTTCGGGCGCGAAGCGCAGGCACTGCTCGACGAGCTTGTCGCCGTTGCGGTGCGCGGTCAACGCATAGACCGAGAAACGCTCGGGATGGCGGGCGACCACGTCGAGCGTGCTGTCTCCGATCGAGCCCGTGGAACCGAGCAGTGTCAGACGTTTTTGCATAACAGAAATAGTGGTTTAACCAAGCAGCAGCATTGCGAGCGGCAGCACGGGCAGCAGTGCGTCGACACGGTCGAGCACGCCACCGTGCCCGGGCAGCAGGCCGCTGGAATCCTTCACGCCCGCCTGACGCTTGAGCAGCGACTCGAACAGGTCGCCGATCACGCTATAGGCGACCAGCAGCGTCAACGCCGCCCACGCGCCAGGCATCCCGTAGCGGGTGGCGAATGCGGAAAACAGGGTCGGCTCGGACCAGTGCGCCGCCATCGCGACACCCGCGACGACCATTACGGCGAACCAGCCGCCGATCGCACCTTCCCAGCTCTTCCCGGGACTGATCGTAATGGCCAGTTTACGCTTTCCGAAGGCCTTGCCCGCGAAGTATGCGCCGATATCGGCCAGCCAGACGACCAGAAGCAGCGACAACACGAACGGAACGCCCTCGGCGCGCGCCGCGACGAGCGCGTGCCAGCAGGCCGCGAACACGACGAGCCCGGCCGCGAGCAGGAACGCCCGCCACACGCCGCCCGCGAGCTCCGGCTTGCGCCGCAGGGAGAACGGGCCGACCAGCAGCCAGAACACGCCGGCTGCCATGAAAAGGGGACGGGACGACGACGCACCGACGCCGAGCGGCGCGGTCGCCGCGAGCGCGGCCGCGGCGACGATCGCATAGACGATGGAGCCGGTCGCGCCGAGCTTCAGCAGGCGCGCCCATTCCCACGCGGCGAACACGAGCACGACGCCGATCAGCGCGCCGAACGCGGTGAGCGGCGCAAACAGCGTCACCGGCAGCAACACTGCCAGCATCACGACCGCCGTGATCACACGGGTCTTCAGCATGAAAGGGAATCGGCGTTCTGCGATTGCGGTTCGAGCTGCGCGCTGGTGCGCCCGAAACGGCGCTCGCGCTCGGTATACGACGCGATCGCGTCGGCGAGCGCCGCGCCGTCGAAGTCCGGCCAGTATTTGTCGGTGAAATAGAATTCCGCGTACGCGAGCTGCCACAGCAGGAAATTGCTGACGCGCTGCTCGCCGCCGGTGCGGATGAAGAGATCGGGCTCCGGCGCGTAGGCCATCGCCAGGTGCGGCGCGAACGCGTCTTCGGTCACGTCGACCTCGCGGCCCTCGCGCACGGCCTGCTCGACGAGCTTCTTCGTCGCCTGCAGGATGTCCCAGCGGCCGCCGTAGTTCGCGGCGATCGTCAGGGTCAGGCGGGTGTTGCGCGCCGTCTTGGTTTCGGCGCGGCGGATCAGTTCGCGGATGCGCGGCTCGAAGCGCTCGAGATCGCCGACCACCCGCAGGCGGATCCCGTTCGCATGCAGCTTGCCGATCTCGCGCTCGAGCGCGGTGATGAACAGCCGCATCAGGAACGACACTTCGTCGTTCGGCCGGCGCCAGTTTTCCGAACTGAACGCGAACAGCGTCAGGTATTCGACGCCGGCGCGCGCGCAGCCTTCGACCACCGCCCGCACGGCATCCACGCCGCGGGTGTGCCCCGCGACGCGCGGCAGGCGGCGTTCGGTCGCCCAACGGCCGTTGCCGTCCATGATGATCGCGATATGACGCGGCACGGCGCCGACGTCAGGCACGCGAACAGTAGAGCTTGTATAGGTCATGGCCGTTGAGACAGTAATGCGGAAAGAAGGCGGCGCGCGAGGACGGTCGTCAGACCGTCATGATCTCGGCTTCCTTGCTCTGCACGAGCTTGTCGACTTCGGCAACGTGCTTGTCCGTCAGCTTCTGCACGTCGTCGCTCGCACGGCGCTCGTCGTCTTCCGAGATTTCCTTGTCCTTCACGAGCTTCTTGAGCGCTTCGTTCGCGTCGCGGCGCAGGTTGCGGATCGCGACCTTCGCCGTTTCGCCTTCGCTCTTGACCACCTTGGTCAGCTCGCGGCGGCGCTCTTCCGTCAGCGCCGGCATCGGCACGCGGATCAGGTCGCCGGCCGTCGCCGGGTTCAGGCCGAGATCGGCTTCGCGGATGGCCTTCTCGACCTTCGCGACCATGTTCTTTTCCCACGGCTGCACGCCGATCGTGCGTGCGTCGACGAGCGTCAGGTTCGCGACCTGCGAGATCGGCACCATCGAACCGTAGTAGTCGACCTGCACGTGATCGAGCAGACCGGTATGCGCACGGCCCGTGCGGATCTTCGCCAGATCGTTCTTGAACGCTTCGATCGAGCGCTGCATCTTCTGCTCTACGCCCTTCTTGACATCAGCGACACTCATTTCAACCTCCAAACCTTCAACCTTCAAAGAACGCGGGCCCCGCCCGGCGCGCGACGCACCACGGCCGGCGACCCACGCCGCTTGCCCGCATCCGCGGGAGTTTACACGTGGACGAGCGTACCTTCGTCCTCGCCCAGCACGATACGCTTGAGCGCGCCCGGCTTGTTGATCGAAAACACGCGAATCGGCAGCTTCTGGTCGCGGCACAGCGCGAAGGCCGTCGCGTCCATCACCTGCAGATTCCGGCTGATCGCCTCGTCGAAGCTGATCGTCGCGTAGCGCGTGGCCGACGGATCCTTCTTCGGATCGGCAGAATATACGCCATCGACCTTGGTCGCCTTCAGCACGACCTCGGCGCCCACTTCCGAGCCGCGCAGCGCGGCGGCCGTGTCCGTCGTGAAGAACGGGTTGCCCGTGCCGGCCGCGAAGATCACGACCTTGCCTTCCTCGAGCTGGCGGATCGCGCGGGGCCGGATGTACGGCTCGACGACCTGATCCATGCGCAGCGCGGACTGCACGCGTGCGACGATGCCGGCGTGGCGCATCGCGTCCTGCAGCGCCAGCGCGTTCATCATCGTCGCCAGCATCCCCATGTAGTCGGCGGTCGCGCGGTCCATGCCGGCCGCACCGCCCGCGACACCGCGGAAAATGTTACCGCCGCCGATCACGACCGCAAGCTGCGTACCGAGACCCACGACTTCGGCAATGTCCGCCACCATCCGTTCGATCGTCGCGCGATTGATGCCGAAGGCATCGTCGCCCATCAGCGCTTCGCCGGAGAGTTTGAGGAGGACGCGTTTATAGGCATTGGACATAGGGGCTTCCGAGCGACGAGAGGATGACAACCACGAACTGTAGGGGCGAAATACTGATTCGGGCAAGCGCCGACGGTCGGACCGGGGTTCCCGGCCGGCCGGCGGCGCCGCCGGCCGCGGCGGAGCGGACGCCCGCCGCGGATACTGCCTGACTGCTTACTGCTGCTTTGCTGCTGCGACTTGCGCGGCCACTTCGGCGGCGAAGTCGTCCTGGCGCTTCTCGATGCCTTCGCCGACGACGAACAGCGCGAACTTCTGCACCGTGGAATTCGCGGCCTTCAGCATCTGCTCGATCGTCTGCTTGTCGTTCTTCACGAACGTCTGGTTCAGCAGCGACACTTCCTTCAGGTACTTCTGGACGCTGCCGTCGACCATCTTCGCGACGATTTCGGCCGGCTTGCCCGATTCCGCAGCCTTCTGCTCGGCCACGCGGCGTTCCGTGTCGATCAGTTCCGCCGGCACGTCGGCCGACGACAGCGCGACCGGCTTCATCGCGGCGATGTGCATCGCGACGTCCTTGCCGACCTGCTCGTCCGCACCCGTGTACTCGACGATCACGCCGATGCGCGCGCCGTGCAGGTACGTCGCGATCTTGTTCGCGGTTTCGAAGCGCACGAACCGGCGGATCGAGACGTTCTCGCCGATCTTGCCGATCAGTGCCAGGCGCACTGCGTCGACCGTCGAGCCTTCCAGCGGCAGCGCCGACAGCGCGGCCACGTCGGCCGGGTTCTGCGTCGCGACGAGTTCTGCAACCGTCTTCGAGAATGCGAGGAAGTCGTCGTTCTTCGCGACGAAGTCGGTTTCGCAGTTCAGTTCGACCAGCGCGCCTGCATTGCCGCCGACGAACGATGCGACGACGCCTTCGGCCGTCACGCGCGATGCCGCCTTGCTCGCCTTGTTGCCGAGCTTGACGCGCAGCAGCTCTTCAGCCTTGGCCAGGTCGCCGTCGGCTTCCGTCAGCGCCTTCTTGCACTCCATCATCGGTGCGTCGGTCTTTGCGCGCAGTTCTGCCACCATGCTTGCGGTAATTGCCGCCATCATTCGCTCCTTGAGTCTGTATTCACCACGCCGCCCGCTTGGACGCGAACGGCCGAAAATCGTTTCCGGACCCGCGCCGATTCGGCGCGATCAGGTCCGGCGCACAAGCTTAAAAAAAGGGGGCCTGTTGAGAGCCCCCTTTTTGCGCCGGCTCGGGGCCAGTTACGCGTTTTCCTCGACGTACTCGTCGTCGCCGCGCGCCGCCTGGACCACTTCGTTGACCGCGTTCGCACGGCCTTCGAGGATCGCGTCGGCCACGCCTTCAGCGTACAGCGCGACTGCCTTGCTCGAGTCGTCGTTACCCGGGATCACGTAATCCACACCTTCCGGCGAGTGGTTCGTGTCGACCACGGCGATGACCGGCACGCCCAGCTTGTTCGCTTCCGTGACGGCGATCTTGTGGTAGCCGACGTCGACGACGAAGATTGCGTCCGGAATGCCGCCCATGTCCTTCACGCCGCCGATCGACTTCTGCAGCTTGGCGATTTCGCGTTCGAACAGCAGCGCTTCCTTCTTGCTCATCTTCTCGAGCTCGCCTGCCTCGACTGCCGCTTCCATGTCCTTCAGGCGCTTGATCGATACCTTCAGCGTCTTGAAGTTGGTCATCATGCCGCCGAGCCAGCGTGCGTTGACGAACGGCATGCCCGCGCGCTGCGCTTCCTGGGCGATCGTGTCACGCGACTGGCGCTTCGTGCCGACGAACAGGATCGTGCCGCGGTTCGCTGCCAGCTGACGCACGTACTTCTGTGCGTCCGTGAACATCGGCAGCGTCTTTTCGAGGTTGATGATGTGAATCTTGTTGCGGTGACCGAAAATGAACGGGGCCATCTTCGGGTTCCAGAAGCGCGTCTGGTGACCGAAGTGGACACCCGCTTCCAGCATTTGGCGCATCGTAACTGCCATGTAAATTCTCCACGAGGGTTGGGTCTTAAGCCGGCTGCCGTACCGCCGCGCGAACGCGCCCCGAAGGACCTTCGTTCCGCGCGGCCGGCACCCTTGGTTGCGCCGGCTTGCGATTCGGCACGTGCGAAAATGCGCGTGCCACAAGCCTTCCATCGCCATGCCGCCCCAAAACGAGGCAGGTTCGGCATTTGGATGTCGACTTAGCCAAAGAGTATAGCACGCCGATTTGTCGGCTCTCAAGTCGCTCGCCACTTTCGCTTGCCGCGCGGCAGCGGGCCGGACAATCCCCGAAAACCCGCATCGGCACCGCCGGCAGGGGCTGCGAGGCCAGCCATAAGGTGCGATAATCCGTCAATTCACCGCATTCCAGGCATACCTCGATGGCTATTACGCTCAAAAACGAACACGACATCGCCGAGATGCGCGTCGCCTGCCGTCTCGCGAGCGAAGTGCTCGACTTCATCACGCCGCACGTCGTCGCGGGCGTCACGACCGGCGAACTCGACCGGCTCTGTCACGAATTCATGGTCAACGAGCAGGGCACGATCCCCGCACCGCTGAATTATCAGCCGCCCGGCTACCCGCCCTACCCGAAGGCCACCTGCATCTCGGTCAACGACGTGATCTGCCACGGCATCCCGGGCGAGAAGGTGATCAAGAACGGCGACGCGCTGAACATCGACGTCACCGTGATCAAGAACGGCTACTTCGGCGACACCAGCCGGATGTTCATCGTCGGCGAGGGCTCGATCCTCGCGAAGCGCCTCGTGCAGACCACCTACGAGTGCATGTGGCTCGGCATCGACCAGGTCAAGCCCGGCGCGCACCTCGGCGACATCGGCTATGCGATCCAGAAGCACGCGGAAGCGCAGGGCTACAGCGTCGTGCGCGAATACTGCGGCCACGGCATCGGCACGGTGTTCCACGAAGATCCGCAGGTCGTCCACTACGGCCGTCCGGGCACCGGCATCGAACTGAAGGCCGGGATGATCTTCACGATCGAGCCGATGATCAACGCCGGCAAGCGCGACATCCGCACGATGCCCGACCAGTGGACGGTCAAGACGCGCGACCGCAGCCTGTCCGCGCAATGGGAGCACACCGTGCTCGTCACCGAGACGGGCTACGAGGTGCTGACCGTGTCGGCCGGCACGCCGGCACGCCCGGTGTTCGCGCAACCGGCCGCCGCGGTCTGAGCGCCGTCGCGCCCGCCCGCCTGCCCGCCCCCGACCTGAACGGCCACCCATGAGCGCTCACGCCGCCCCCTCGTCCGAAGCGCTGTCGCGGCGCGCCGAATTCAAGGCCGCCAAGGCCGACATGCTCGAACGCTTTCGCAGCGCGGCGAACGTCGCGTCGCTGATGCACGCGCTGTCGAAACTCACCGACGACGCGCTCAAGCGCGTGTGGGACGACTGCGGATTGCCCGCGACGCTCGCGCTCATCGCCGTGGGCGGCTACGGACGCGGCGAGCTCGCGCCCTACTCCGACGTCGACATCCTCGTGCTGCTGCCCGACGCGCACGACCCGGCGCTCGACGCGCGCATCGAGCGCTTCATCGGGATGGCGTGGGATCTCGGCCTCGAGATCGGCAGCAGCGTGCGCACGGTCGCGCAATGCATCGAGGAAGCGTCGCAGGACGTCACCGTGCAGACGTCGCTGCTCGAGGCGCGCCGCATCGTCGGCAGCACCGCGCTGTTCGAGCGCTTCACCGTGCGGTATCACGAGGCGCTCGACGCCCGCGCGTTCTTCACCGCGAAGGTGCTCGAGATGCGCCAGCGCCACGCGAAGTTCCAGGACACGCCGTACAGCCTCGAGCCGAACGTGAAGGAAAGCCCCGGCGGGCTGCGCGACCTGCAGACGATCCTCTGGATCGCGCGCGCGGCCGGCTTCGGCAGCAGCTGGCGCGAGCTCGACACGCGCGGGCTCATCACCGAGCGCGAGGCGCGTGAGCTGCGCCGCAACGAAGGATTCCTGAAGACGCTGCGCGCGCGGCTGCACGTGATCGCCGGCCGCCGCCAGGACATGCTCGTGTTCGACCTGCAGACGCAGGCCGCCGAGAGCTTCGGCTACCGGCCGACGCAGGCCAAGCGCGCGAGCGAGCAGCTGATGCGCCGCTACTACTGGGCCGCGAAGGCGGTCACGCAGCTCGCGACGATCCTGATCCAGAACATCGAGGCGCAGCTGTTCCCCGCGACGAGCGGCATCACGCGCGTGCTGTCGCCCGATCGTTTCGTCGAGAAGCAGGGCATGCTCGAGATCGTCGACGACGGCGTGTTCGAACGCCATCCCGACGCGATCCTCGAAGCCTTCCTGCTGTACGAGGTGACCCGCGGCGTGAAGGGCCTGTCCGCCCGCACGCTGCGCGCGCTGTACAACTCGCGCGAGATCATGAACAACACGTGGCGGCGCGATCCGCAGAACCGCCGCACGTTCATGCAGATCCTGCAGCAGCCCGAAGGCATCACGCATGCATTCCGGCTGATGAACCAGACGAGCGTGCTCGGCCGCTACCTGCTGAATTTCCGCCGCATCGTCGGCCAGATGCAGCACGACCTGTACCACGTGTATACGGTCGACCAGCACATCCTGATGGTGTTGCGCAACCTCCGCCGCTTCGCGGTGGCCGAGCATGCGCACGAATATCCGTTCTGCAGCCAGCTGATCGGCAATTTCGAGCGCCCGTGGGTGCTGTATGTCGCCGCGCTGTTCCACGACATCGCGAAAGGCCGCGGCGGCGACCATTCGACGCTCGGGATGGCCGACGCGCGGCGCTTCTGCCGCGAGCACGGCATCACCGGCGACGACGCGGCGCTGATCGTGTGGCTCGTCCAGCATCACCTGACGATGAGCCAGGTCGCGCAGAAGCAGGACACGAGCGACCCGGAGGTCATCAAGCGCTTCGCGGAAGTCGTCGGCAACGAACGCTACCTCACCGCGCTCTACCTGCTGACCGTCGCCGATATCCGCGGCACGAGCCCGAAGGTGTGGAACACGTGGAAGGGCAAGCTGCTCGAGGATCTCTACCGCATCACGCTCGCGGTGCTCGGCGGCGCCAACCCCGACGCGCATTCGGAACTGAAGTCGCGCCAGGAGCAGGCGCTCGCGCTGCTGCGCCTCGAGACCGTGCCCGACGACGCGCACCGCGCGCTGTGGGATCAGCTCGACGTCGGCTTCTTCCTGCGTCACGACGCGGCCGACATCGCATGGCAGACGCGCGTGCTGTACCGGCACGTGAACGCCGAGACGGCGATCGTCCGCGCGCGGCCGTCGCCGATCGGCGACGCGCTGCAGGTGCTCGTGTACGTGAAGGACCGCCCCGACCTGTTCGCGGGCATCTGCGCGTACTTCGACCGCAACGGACTCTCCGTGCTCGATGCGCGCGTCAGCACCACACGGCATGGCTATGCGCTCGACAATTTCATCGTCACGCAAACCGAACGCGACGTGCGCTATCGCGACATCGCGAATCTCGTCGAACAGCAGCTTGCGACGCGCCTTGCCGAGACCGCGCCGCTGCCGGAGCCGTCCAAGGGCCGCCTGTCGCGGCTGTCCCGGACGTTTCCGATCACGCCGCGCGTCGACCTCCGGGCCGACGAGCGCGGCCAGTACTACATCCTGTCCGTGTCCGCCAACGACCGGCCGGGCCTTCTCTATTCGATCGCGCGCGTACTGGCCGAGCATCAGGTCGGCGTCCACGCGGCGCGGATCAATACGCTCGGCGAACGCGTCGAGGACATCTTCCTGCTCGATGGTGCCGGCCTGTCCGACAACCGCCTGCAGATCCAGCTCGAAACCGAATTGCTGCGCGCGATCGCAGTCTGAATGAATCCCAGCGTTTATGCGCACCAAATTAACCGTCAAGAATCCGCGTCCGGCGTCGCCGACCCGCGCACCCGTCCGCTCCGGCAGCCTCGTCGCTCGCAAGGCGGTGCGCCCCGCCGGGCCGCCCGCGGCCGACAAGCCGCCGCGCCCGAAGAAGGCCGCCGCGCCGGCAGCCGCCGGCGAACGCGCGTTCAAGCCGCGCGGCGCGGAACGCCCGGGGGCTGATCGTGCGCCGGCGAAGCGCGCACCGCGTGACGGCGGTGCGGAGCGTGGCGACGCGCGTCCCGCGCGTCCGTATCGCAGCGCCGAAGGCCAGCCCGATGCGCGGCCGCGCCGCGCGGGCGCCGAAGGCGGTGCACGCGCACCGTATCGCGACAAGGCGGAGGGCTACGGCGAGAAGCGCAGCTTCGGCGAACGCCGTACGTCGACCGATCGCCCGGCTCGCCGCAGCGATGACGATGCGCGGCCGCGCCGCGCAGGTGCCGAAGGCGGCGCACGCGCGCCGTATCGCGACAAGGCAACCGGCTACGGCGAAAAGCGCAGCTTCGGCGAACGCAGTACATCGTCCGACCGCCCGGCTCGTCGCAGCGATGACGATACGCGGCCGCGCCGTGCAGGTGGCGAAGGCGGCGCACGCGCACCGTATCGCGACAAGGCAACCAGCGATGCACCGAAGCGCAGCTTTGGCGAACGCCGTACGTCGTCCGACCGCCCGGCACGCCGCAGCGACGACGATACGCGCCCGCGCCGTGCAGGCGCCGAAGGCGGCGCACGCGCGCCCTATCGTGACAAGACAACCGGCGATGCGCCGAAGCGCAGCTTCGACGAACGCCGTACGTCGTCCGACCGCCCGGCTCGCCGCAGCGACGACGATACACGGCCGCGCCGCGCAGGCGCCGAAGGCGGCGCACGCGCGCCCTATCGTGACAAGGCAATCGGCGACGCACCGAAGCGCAGCTTCGGCGAACGCCGTACGTCAACCGACCGCCCGGCTCGCCGCAGCGACGACGATGCACGGCCGCGCCGCGCAGGCGCCGAAGGCGGCGCACGCGCACCGTATCGCGACAAGGCACCCGGCTACGGCGAAAAGCGCAGCTACGGCGAGCGCGGCAACACCGAGCGCCGCTCGACGGCCACCGCGCCGAAGACCGCACAACCGGTCAAGCGCCGCGCCCCCGACATCGATCACGGCGACGAAACCGGCCTGATGCGCCTGTCGAAGCGCATGTCCGAGCTCGGCCTGTGCTCGCGCCGCGAAGCCGACGAATGGATCGAAAAGGGCTGGGTGCTCGTCGACGGCGAACGCATCGACACGCTCGGCACCAAGGTCCGTCCCGACCAGAAGATCGAGATCGACGAACGCGCGAGCGCCGCGCAGGCCGCACAGGTGACGATCCTGCTGCACAAGCCGGTCGGCTACGTGTCCGGTCAGGCGGAAGACGGCTACGAACCCGCATCGGTGCTGATCACGCGCGCGAACCAGTGGAGCGGCGACCGCTCGCCGCTGCGCTTCTCGCCGCAGCATCTGCACGCGCTCGCACCGGCCGGCCGGCTCGACATCGATTCGACCGGCATGCTCGTGCTGACGCAGAACGGCCGGATCGCGAAGCAGCTGATCGGCGAGCAGTCGGACATCGACAAGGAGTACCTGGTGCGCGTGCGCTTCGGCGAACGGCTGCTCGACATCGACCAGCACTTCCCCGCCGAATCGCTGGCGAAACTGCGCCACGGCCTCGAACTCGACGGTGTCGCACTGAAACCCGCGATGGTGAGCTGGCAGAACGGCGAACAGCTGCGGTTCGTGCTGCGTGAAGGCAAGAAGCGCCAGATCCGCCGGATGTGCGAACTGGTCGGTCTCGAAGTGATCGGCCTGAAGCGTGTGCGCATGGGCCGCGTGATGCTCGGCGCGCTGCCGCAAGGGCAATGGCGCTACCTGTCGCCCGACGAGTCGTTCTGACGGCAGGCAGGCACGCACGGCGTGCCCTGCAATGAAAAAAGCCCGCGCAAGCGGGCTTTTTCGTTTCCGGCACGGCGGCGCGAAACATCACGCACCGCCGCTTGCCGGGATCAGTCGTCGTCGGTCGGATCGAGCCCCGGGAACAGCACCTCGGTGAAGCCGAAGCGCGTGAAGTCGGTGATCCGCATCGGGTACAGCTTGCCGATCAGGTGGTCGTATTCGTGCTGGACGACCCGCGCGTGGAAGCCTTCGGCGACGCGGTCGATCTTCGCGCCGAACTGGTCGTAGCCGCTATAGCGCACCTTCGCATAGCGGCTGACGACGCCGCGCATGCCCGGCACCGACAGGCAGCCTTCCCATCCCTCTTCCATGTCAGGCGGCATGTATTCGAGCTTCGGGTTGATCAGCACGGTCTCGGGCACGGGCGGCGCATCCGGATAGCGGTTGTTGCTGCCGAAGCCGAAGATGATGATCTGCAGCCCGATGCCGATCTGCGGCGCGGCGAGCCCCGCGCCGTTCGCGTGATGCATCGTCTCGAACATGTCCGCGACGATCTCGTGCAACTCCGGCGTGTCGAACTGCGCGACCGGCTTGGCGACTTCGAGCAGGCGCGGATCGCCCATCTTCAGGATCTCGCGAATCATGGGGTGTTGCCCTCCAGGAGTTGGTGCAGTCCGTCTTCGTCCAGTACGGGGATGCCGAGTTCCTCGGCCTTCGCGAGCTTGCTGCCGGCATCGGCGCCCGCGACCACGTAATCCGTCTTCTTCGATACCGAGCCCGCGACTTTCGCGCCTGCCGCTTCGAGCATCTCCTTCGCCGCGTCGCGGGTGAGATTCGGCAGCGTGCCCGTCAGCACGACCGTCTTGCCGGCCAGCACGCCCTGTGGCGCCTTCGGCGCGGGCGGGCCTTCGGGCCACGTGACCTTGCCGGGCGCGCGCAGTTGCTCGATCACGGTGCGGTTGTGTTCTTCCGCGAAGAACTGGTGGATCGACTCGGCGACGATCGGCCCGACGTCGTTGACTTCGAGCAGTTCCTCGATCGACGCGTCCATGATCGGGGTCAGTGACCCGAAGTGCTTCGCGAGATCCTTCGCGGTCGATTCGCCGACATGGCGAATGCCGAGCCCGTAGATGAAGCGCGCGAGCGTCGTGTGCTTCGCCTTCTCGAGCGAGTCGAGCAAATTCTGCGCGGACTTCTCGGCGAACCGGTCGAGTTCCGCGAGCGTCGCGAAACCGAGATTGAACAGGTCGGCCGGCGTGCGCACGAGATTCAGTTCGACGAGCTGATCGATGATCTTTTCGCCGAGCCCGTCGATGTCGAGCGCGCGACGCTGCGCGAAGTGCCACAGCGCCTGCTTGCGCTGCGCCGGGCAGAACAGGCCGCCCGTGCAGCGCGCGATCGCCTCGTCCGGCAGCCGCTCGATCTTCGAGCCGCACACCGGGCACTCGGTCGGCATCACGAATTCGGCCGCGTCGTCCGGCCGGCGCTCGAGCAGCGCACCGACGACCTCGGGGATCACGTCGCCCGCCCGCCGCACGATCACGGTGTCGCCGATCCGGATGTCCTTGCGGCGCACTTCGTCCTCGTTGTGCAGCGTCGCGTTGGTCACCGTCGCGCCGCCGACGAACACCGGTTCGAGTCGCGCGACCGGCGTGATCGCACCCGTGCGGCCGACCTGCACGTCGATCGCGACGAGCCGGGTCAGCGCTTCCTGTGCGGGAAACTTGTGCGCGAGCGCGAAGCGCGGTGCGCGCGACACGAAGCCGAGGCGATCCTGTTCGTCGCGCCGGTTCACCTTGTAGACGACGCCGTCGATGTCGTACGGCAACGACTCGCGCTTCTCGCCGACCTTGCGGAAGAAGCCGAGCAGGCCGTCGGCGCCGTACACGACCGCGCGCTCGCGGTTCACCGGCAGGCCGAACGACTCGTACCAGTCGAGCAGCGCGCTGTGCGTGTCCGGCATCGGCATGCCGTCGAGCACGCCGATCCCGTACGCGAAGAACGACAGCGGACGCTGCGCGGTGATCTTCGGATCGAGCTGGCGCAGGCTGCCGGCCGCCGCGTTGCGCGGGTTCGCGAATTCGCGCTGCTCGGCCGCGCGCTGGCGTTCGTTCAGGCGTGCGAAATCGCGCTTGAACATCAGCACCTCGCCGCGCACGTCGAGCAGGGCCGGCACGTGCGCGCCCTTCAGCTTCAGCGGGATCGAGCGGATCGTGCGGACGTTCTCGGTCACGTCCTCGCCGGTCGTGCCGTCGCCGCGCGTCGACGCCTGCACGAACACGCCGTGCTCGTAGCGCAGCGAGATCGCGAGCCCGTCGAACTTCAGCTCGCACGCATATTCGACCGGGTCCGTCACCGAGCCGGCGAGATCGGTCGTCTTGCCGAGCGCATCGGCGACGCGCTTGTCGAACGCGGCGATGTCCTCGTCGGCGAAGCCGTTGTTCAGCGACAGCATCGGCGCATCATGGACGACCGGCGTGAAACCGCCGGCCACCTCGCCGCCGACGCGCTGCGTCGGCGAATCGGGCGTCACGAGGTCGGGATGATCAGTTTCGAGTTGCTGCAGCTCGCCGAACAGTCGATCGTATTCGGCATCGGGCAGATCCGGCTGGTCGAGCACGTAATAGGCGTAATTCGCCCGCTCGAGTTGGTCGCGCAGCCACGTGGCACGCGCGTCGGGCTGGCTGGCTGGCGGTTCGGCTTGGGTTCGGGCCATGCTGGCGGCAAATTCGTTCTGAAAAATCGGATGTTCGATTATCTCAGTTTGACGCCGCGACGGGGGCACGCGATGCGTGCCGCGCAAGCCGGCTGCAGCCGGCGTGCGTGCGGCAGTGCAGCGACGGACGGCGGCACGAATGGCCACCGCCCGTGCAACGCGTTACTGGCTGAACAGGCGTCGCGTGACCGGCGAACCGGCCGGGATGCCCGCTTCCTCGAGCTTCGCGTACAGCTTCATCAGTTGCTGGTCGATCGCGACGAGCGTCGATTCCGGCAGCGGCCGGCGCGAATCGTCGACGACCCGCGCACCGATCCGCTCGGACAGCGACTTCGCGTAGTCGCACATCAGCCGGAACGGCAGGATGTCCTCTTCGGCGACCGGCACGTCGAGCACCAGCGTGATCATGTTGCCGCCCTTGTACGTCAGGTCGTCGCGCAGGAAGTTCGTGTCGCCGAACTGCAGCATGAACACGGGGTTCTGCTTCGCGTCGAGCTTCACGAAACGCGTGCCGTCGCGCGACAGCAGCAGCCCGTCCTGCGATGCGACGGCCTGCACGTAGTTCGCCGACCACGGCGCGCCGTCCGACATCACGTTGATCGACAGCTGCGCGTCGCACTGCGCGGCAAAGCCGTCGAGCTCGCGCGCCATCGCGACCGTCTCCATCATGTCCGGGAATTCCGGTGCGCCGTCGATCGCATCGGCGAACTGCTGGACGCCCGTCACGAACTCGGAGAATTCGAGCTCGTTCAGCGCGCCGCTGCGGTTCGCGAGCTGCGCGGCCGCGCGCAGTTCTTCATAGCGCACGCCGTTCTGGAGCAGTTCCCACTGGCCGCCTTCCGGCTTGCCTTCGATATGCACGGGCTTGCTGCCCGCGCGGCGCAGCCGCTGCGCGGCCGGCAGGATCTTGTCGCCCGGCAGCGGGCCGCCGAGGCGAATCGGCACGATGCAGTCGATCCGGCGGTCGACGATCGCGGGCGGTGCCGACGAGATCGTCGTCGCGGCCGGCAGCACGGGTTCGGCCGCCTCGCTCGATGCGTCGCCGGCCGGCGCTTCAGATGCGGCGGCGACCGAACCTGCGTCGCCGGACTGCCTGGCCGGCTCGGCCGATTCCGGCGGCGTGTCGCCACCGGTGGCCTCGGCCTGCAGATCGGCCGGCATGTCGGCAGGCGCCGCGCCGCCGAAGGTCGGCTCGACGCGCGCCGCTTCCGCCGGCGTGCTCGCGGCGCCCGGCGCCGGTGCCGCGGGTTCGCGGCGCGCGGGCTGGCGCACCGGCTCGATGAACGGCAGCTCCTCGTCGCGCTCGGGGCGATTCATCGCCTCGGCCGCCTCTTCCGGCATCGGGCGCGGCATCCTGCGCCGCACCTTCGCGCCCTGCCACGCGTTGTAGACCACGACGCCGCCCACCACGACGGCGCCGGCGCCGATCAAACCGAGTGTCAACTCGTCCATGCACGCTCCATCAGCAATTCTTTTTCGTCGGACCCGCGAACGGGCGCCCATGCGCCGCGCGAACGCGGTCCGGTTTCGTCAAACGTCAATTCTGGGCAAAACCCGCGGCGGTTTCCATGTCCACCGCGACGATCCGCGACACGCCCTGCTCCTGCATCGTCACGCCGATCAGTTGCTGCGCCATCTCCATCGCGATCTTGTTGTGCGAGATGAAGAGGAACTGCGTCTTGTCGGACATCGCGCGCACGAGATTCGCGAAACGCTCGGTGTTCGCGTCGTCGAGCGGCGCGTCGACCTCGTCGAGCAGACAGAACGGCGCCGGGTTCAGCTGGAACATCGCGAACACCAGTGCGGTGGCGGTCAGCGCCTTCTCGCCACCCGACAGCAGGTGGATGGTCGCGTTCTTCTTGCCCGGCGGCTGCGCCATCACCTGCACGCCCGCGTCGAGGATTTCGTCGCCCGTCATGATCAGCTTCGCCTGGCCGCCGCCGAACAGGCGCGGGAACAGGTCGCTGAAGTGACGGTTGACCTCGTCGAAGGTGCCCTGCAGCAGCGTGCGGGTTTCCTGGTCGATCTTGTGGATCGCGTCCTCGAGCGTCGTGATCGCATCGGTCAGGTCCGCCGACTGCGCGTCGAGGAACACCTTGCGCTCGCTCGCGGCCTTCAGCTCGTCGAGCGCGGCCATGTTCACCGGGCCCAGCGCGTTGATCGCGTTGTTCAGGCGCGTGACCTCGCCCTGCAGGTACGACGGTTTCAGGTCCGGCGTCAGCTTCTCGCGCAGCGCTTCCTCGTCGACCTCGGCGGTGGTGAGCTGCTCGGCAAACTGCTCGACGGACAGGCGCGCGGCTTGCTCCTTCAACTGCAGCTCGGTGATGCGGTCGCGCAGCGGCTGCAGCGAACGCTCGGCGACGAGACGCTGCTCGTCCGACGCGCGCAGCTTCGCGGTCAGGTCGTCGAGTTCGATCCGCGCGGCCTGCAGCGCTTCTTCCTTGACTGCACGAATTTCGAGCGCGTCCTGCAGCCCCGTGTGCGCGGTCTGCTCGTTGATCGTTTCGAGTTCGGCGCGCGCGTCTTCCAGCGACGCGGCGACGCGCTCGCTCTGCTCGTGCGCGACCTGGATGCTGCGCTTGAGCTCGTCGATCCGCGTGACCGCGTTGCGCGCGGCGAAGCGCGCGTCGTTCGCGCCGCGCTCGAGATCGCGCGCTTCCTGGCGCGCGTGCGTCAGCGATTCGTCGAGCGCTTCGAACGCGAGCTGGTTGTCCTCGAAGCGCGCCTGCAATTCCGCGAGTTCGCCGTCGAAACGCTCGAAGTTCGCTTCCGATTCGGCACGCAATGCGCGCTGCTCGTCGATCTGCGCGCCGATTTCCTCGAGTTCCTCGCGGATCTGCGTGCTGCGCTGCGTGTAGCGTTCATGCGCCTGCGCGAGCTTCAGCACGTCCATCTGCAGCGCGTGCACGCGCTGCGTCGCGCGTTCGGCCTGCGCGCGCACGTCGCCGAGCGCCTGCGCGGCCTGCGTGTGCGCGGCTTCCGCCCGCACCGCGGCCGTGCGGGCCTCGTCGGCGAGCAGCGCCTGCGCCCGCACCTGGCGGCCCAGGTTCTCGATTTCCTGCTGGCGGGCCAGCATCCCGGCCTGCTCCGAGTCGGCCGCGTACAGCTGCACGCCGACGCGCGTGACGATGTGGCCGGCCTTGACGACGAACGCGCCGCCTGCCGGCAGTTGCGCACGCGTCGCGAGCGCCTGTGTGATGTCGTCGGCGACGTACACGTTGCCGAGCCAGTCGTTCAGCACCGCGCGAATGCCTGCATCGTCGATGCGTACGAGCGACAGCACCGGGCGCAGCCCGGCTGCGGCGGCCGGCGGTTCACCGGCGGCCGGCGGCGCGTAGAACGCGAGCTTCGCGGGCGGCGCATCGGTCGCGAACGCCTTCACCCAGTCGAGGTTCGACACTTCGAGCGCGGCGAGGCGCTCGCGCAGCACGGCCTCGAGCGCCGCTTCCCAGCCCGCTTCGACGTGCAGCTTCTTCCACAGGCGCGGCAGCGCGCCGAGTTCGTGCTTGTCGAGCCACGGCTGGATCTTGCCTTCGGTCTGCACGTTCTCCTGCAGCTGCTTGAGCGCGGCGAGCCGCGCCTCGAGCTGGTGGATCTGCGTGCTTTCGGCCTGCACGCGCTCCTGCGCGGCACGGCGTTCGCCGTCGAGGCGCGGCAACGCTTCCTGCGCATCGGCCAGGCGCGCCTGCGCCTCGGCGAGGATTTCTTCCTGCTCGGCGAGCTGCATGCGCAACTCTTCGAGCTGTGTTTCGTCCGGTGCATCGAGCCCGCCTGCCTCGGACTTCAGGCGCTCATGGCGCTGCTGAAGCTGCTGGAGCTGCTGGTCGGCATTGCGCTGGTGCGCGGCCTCGAGCTTCAGCGACTGCTCGGTCTGCGCAATGCGCGCGCGCTCGTCGTTGAGCTGCGCCTGCGCATCGCGCCACTTCGCTTCGAGCGCCGGCAGCGCGTCGTGCTTCGCGGCCGCGTTGTCTTCGGCGAGCGCGGCCTTCTCGTCGGCCATCGCGCGCGCTTCCTCGGCTTCCTCGAGCTCGTCCTGCGCCTTCTCGGCCTGCGCGCGCCATTGCTCGCGCTGCGCGTTCAACGCGGCGATCTGCGCCTGCACGCGGTTGCGCGATTCGACGATGAACTTGATCTCGGCCTCGAGGCGGCTCACTTCGGCGTTCGCCTCGTAGAGCGCGCCCTGCGCGCCCTGCATCGCGTCGCTCGCCGAGTAATGCGCGACCCGCAGCGTCTCGAGCTGCGACTCGACTTCGCGCAGCCGGGCCGTCTGCGCCTCGAGGTCGATCTGCGCCTGCTCGATCGCGCGCTGCTGCTTCTGCTGCTCGCTCGCGGCCTCGTTCTTGCGCAGCAGCCACAACAGGCGCTGCTTCTCCTCGCCGTCGGCGACGAGTTCCTTGTACTTGGTGGCGACGACGGCCTGCGCCTCGAGCTTCTCGAGGTTCGCGCCGAGCTCGCGGACGATGTCCTCGACCCGCGTCAGGTTCTCGCGCGTGTCGTGCAGGCGGTTCTCGGTCTCGCGGCGGCGTTCCTTGTACTTGGACACACCCGCGGCTTCCTCGAGGAACACGCGCAGCTCTTCCGGCTTCGCCTCGATGATCCGCGCGATCATGCCCTGGCCGATGATCGCGTACGCACGCGGGCCGAGGCCCGTGCCGAGGAAGATGTCCTGGATGTCGCGGCGGCGCGCCGGCAGATTGTTGATGTAGTAGCTCGACGTGCCGTCGCGCGTCAGCACGCGCTTCACGGCGATCTCGCCGTACTGGCCCCACTGCCCGGCCGCGCGGCCGTCGGAGTTGTCGAAGATCAGCTCCACGCTTGCCCGGCTGCCGGGCTTGCGGGCGGTCGAGCCGTTGAAGATCACGTCCTGCATCGACTCGCCGCGCAGCTCGGACGCGCGCGACTCGCCGAGCACCCAGCGCACGGCATCGATGATGTTGGACTTGCCGCACCCGTTCGGGCCCACCACGCCGACTAGCTGGCCCGGAACCTGGAAATGCGTGGGATCGACAAAGGATTTGAAGCCAGCGAGTTTGATCGAGCTCAGACGCACGGCGGTATCGGATGTGAAGAAGGTGTGAAACGGAACGGGCCGCGACGCGCGGGGCCGGACGGCCCGTGTGCGCGATGCGCCCCGGAATTCAAAAGCGGGGCCGCGCGCATCCAGCGTTGGGCCCCGCAAACGGCTTCCATCATACCATCGCGCGTTCGCCGTCCCGCCCGTCGCCGGGTTTGCCCCGTGCGGGCGCGGCACGATGGACCCGGCTCGACAGCAGCGTCGCCAGCACGATGCACGCGCCGCCCGCCCACTCGCGTGCGCTCGGCAGTTCGCTCGCGAACACCCATGCGGACAGCGCGGTGATCACGATCTCGAACAGCATGATGATCGACGCGCGGTTGGCCGGCACGCGCGCAAGCCCGTACTGCACGAGCAGGTTGTTCACCGCGACCGTCACGCCGATCGCGACGATGATCAGCGCGGCGGTGCCGAGCTGGCTGCCGGCCGGCGCGGCCGGCAGCCCCTCGAACAGCGACGCGATCGCGCCGAACACCGCCGCGCCGCCGAACAGCGTCGCGGTGCGCATCTCGGCGCGCATCTCCGGCAGCTCGCGGCTCGCCTTGATCACGAGCACGTTGCTCATCGCGAAACTCAGGCCGGCCGCGAGCCCTGCCCATTCGGCCGGGTTGGCCGGCAGCGGCACGCCGAGCGTCGGCGACCACAGCATCAGCATCGCGCCGCCGATCGACAGCGCCGCAAGCCCCGCGCCGGCCCAGGTCAGGCGCTCGCGCAGCAGGAAATGCGCGTAGATCGCGGTCCACGCCGGCGTCAGGTAGAACAGCAGCATCACGCGCAGCACTTCGCCGTGGATCGTGCCCCACACGAAGCCGAGGTTGGTCACGCCGGCCGTGATCGCGATGCCCGGCAGCACCCAGTGCCAGCGCAGCGTCGCGATCGTGCGGTGGCGCACGACGATCACGAACAGGAACGCGACGAGGCTCGTCAGCGCGCTTGCCAGCGTGCCGGTGAGGCCGAGCGACGCAAGGATGCGCAGCGGATACCAGATCAGGCCCCATACCGAAGCGCCGATCAGGATGGCCAGCGTCGGCAGGCTGCCGCGTACCGCGTTATTCATTTGGTTCGATACCCTTTATTCGACCGGCCCGGCCGCCGTTCCGGCGGGCCGTGACCGCATTGCGTCACGCTATAATCGTCCGCTGCGAGCCGCGCGCCGTCGGCGCCCGTTCGCAGCCGTGCGGCACCTGCGCCGCCCCTTTCGCTCCAAAACCGGCCGCGACGGCCGCTTCGCCCGTGAACCCTCGACTCGACTCGCTCCAGCCCTATCCCTTCGAAAAGCTGCGCGCCCTGTTCAAGGACGTGACGCCCGCTGCCGGTACGCCCGCTGCCAGCCTCAAACCGATCAGCTTCGGCATCGGCGAGCCCAAGCATCCGACGCCGGCGCTGATCCGCGACGCCGTCGTGGCCGCGCTCGACGGCCTCGCGTCGTACCCGGCCACCGCCGGCTCGGACGCGCTGCGCACGTCGATCGCGCACTGGCTCGAACGCCGCTACGGGCTGCCGGCGATCGATCCGGCCACGCAAGTGCTGCCCGTGTCGGGGTCGCGCGAGGCGCTGTTCTCGCTCGCGCAGACGGTGATCGATTCGCGCGCGAGCGCGGACGGCAAGAAGGCGATCGTACTCTGTCCGAATCCGTTCTATCAAATTTACGAAGGCGCGGCGCTCCTGGCCGGTGCCGAACCCTATTTCGCGAACAGCGACCCGGCGCGCAACTTCGCGTGTGACTATGCGGCCGTGCCCGACGAGGTCTGGGCGCGCACCCAGCTGCTGTACGTGTGCTCGCCGGGCAATCCGACGGGCGCCGTGCTGACGCTCGACGACTGGCGCGAGTTGTTCGCGCTGTCCGACCGCCACGGTTTCGTGATCGCGTCCGACGAGTGCTATTCGGAAATCTATTTCGACGAAGCGGCGCCGCCGCTCGGCGGCCTGGAGGCCGCGCACCGCCTCGGCCGCGGCTTCGAACGGCTCGTGATGCTGTCGAGCCTGTCGAAGCGCTCGAACGTGCCGGGCATGCGCTCGGGTTTCGTCGCCGGCGACGCCGCGCTGCTCAAGAAATTCCTGCTGTACCGCACGTACCATGGTGCGGCGCTGTCGCCGGTCTGGCAGCACGCGAGCATCGCCGCGTGGAACGACGAGGCGCACGTGCGCGAGAACCGCGCGCTGTACCTGCAGAAGTTCAACGCGGTCACGCCGATGCTGGCCGACGTGATCGACGTGAAGCTGCCCGACGCCGCGTTCTACCTGTGGGCCAACGTCGCGCGCACCGGCCTGTCGGACACCGAGTTCGCCCGCCGCCTGTACGCCGACTATAATGTGACGGTTCTGCCCGGCTCGTACCTGGCGCGCGACGCGCACGGCACGAATCCGGGCCGCGATTTCATCCGGATCGCGCTCGTCGCGGGCACCCCCGAATGCGTCGAGGGCGCGCAACGCATCGTCGATTTCTGCCGGGCTCTCGCGCGGTAAGACGTCCATCCCGATCAATTCCATTCATCTCCTGCGAAAACGAACATGTCGCAACAACTTCAGCAAATCATCGATACCGCCTGGGAAAACCGCGCCGAGCTGTCGCCGAAGGCCGCGCCGGCCGACGTCCGCGAAGCCGTCGCTCATGCGATCGAGCAACTCGACAAAGGCGCACTGCGCGTCGCCGAGAAGATCGACGGCAACTGGACCGTGCACCAGTGGCTGAAGAAGGCCGTGCTGCTGTCGTTCCGCCTGGAGGACAACGCGCCGATGCCGGCCGGCGGCTACTCGCAGTTCTACGACAAGGTTCCGTCGAAGTTCGCGAACTACACCGCTGAAGACTTCGCCGCGGGCGGCTTCCGCGTCGTGCCGCCGGCCATCGCGCGCCGCGGCTCGTTCA